>MJGMD1__coassemble_1788_pt1 | contig 413004 bp, 338 predicted proteins | sample MJGMD1__metabat2_low_PE_010 | metagenome-assembled genome bin MJGMD1 | reverse complement strand
ATTGGGAAATTTTTCTATATTTGTAGTGTGAAAAGGATTAGTTCTATCTGAACTCATGTTAAATATCAAGTAGGAATGGTAATGGGAGATCTTGGTTATAACAATGTTGATATTCAGACCGATTTTGACAAAATCTATGTCATGTATTTTTCCCGTATGCACCGTTTTGCAAAAGAATATGTTCTTTCAGATGAGGATGCTGAAAATATCGTGCAAGATGTTTTCTTAATGTTATGGGAAAAAAGGACGGTCTTAGATGTGCAAGTGAGCTTGCTCTCTTATCTTTTTTCTTTAGTGAAAAATCGTTGTCTGGATTTTTTACGTCATCAAATAGTAGTAGAAGACTACAAACAAGAGTTAAGCGCTAAGTTAATTGCATTAGAGCAATTTAACTATACTTTTAATACAGATGAAGATTTGGAGCGATTATTTTCATCAGCAATTGATAAATTACCGGAACGATGTCGTGAAATTTTTATTAAAAGTCGTTTAGACGGAAAGAAATATCGCGAAATAGCGGAAGAACTCCATTTATCCGTGAATACTGTCGAAAATCAGATGACAATTGCTCTGAAGAAACTCAGGGCCGAATTGAAGGACTATCTTCCCCTGTTATTTATCATATAAATGTTAAATAATATTTATTTTAAATACCCTTTTGGTGGTAAATAAATCTTAAATCGCTCTATTCTACAAAAGCGAAAAGAATGCACCAATTAATAGTAAGATATTTTAACGGAGAATTAACAGAAGAAGAAAAAAAACTGTTATTCTCCATGATGGATACAGATGCGGATTTAAGAAAAGAATTCGTGGCTGCTCAGAATTTGGGTGCATTGACATCTTGTTTACCCCAGAAGGAAGATACTATTGAAGGATTGAATCAACTATCTGTTTTTAAGCAGACACGTATAAAGAAAGCATTTAGGATACCATATATACATATTCTTGGATATGCTGCTTCGATTTGTATCGCTATATTTTCGACATGGATGTTGATGCAGCCGGAGAAAATACAGGATGTATCTCCTGTTACATATGAAGAATTTATTACTCCGTCCGGTCAACGGGCTATGGTAAGATTGCATGATGGAACTACAGTATGGTTAAATGCCCGGTCTGTTCTAAAATATCCGAATAGGTTTGAAAACGGGGAGCGTAAGGTGGAGCTGAATGGAGAAGCTTTTTTTGAAGTGGCTCATGATGCTAAGAAGCCATTTATCGTTTCGACTGAAGATTTGGATATAAAAGTATTAGGGACGAAGTTCAATGTATTTGCATATAAAGGGCGTAAAGAGTTCAATACGTCTCTGGTAGAAGGGGCTGTTAAGATTTATCATTCGAAAGATGAAGAACATGCTGTTTCATTAAAGCCGAATGAACGTGTTGATTTGGTTGGAAACAAGCTTATCAAGCGGAATTTTGATAGTATGGATTTCCTTTTATGGAGAGATGGCATTTATTCATTTGATGATGTCTCTTTTGCCGAGATTATCAATAAGTTGGAATTGTATTATGATATAAATATAGAAGTGAAAAATTCTAATTTGAACGCATATAAATTTAGTGGAAAGTTTCGTCAAAGAGATGGCGTTGAAAATGTCCTTCATACTTTGAGGAAGGTGAAATATTTCTCTTATGTAAAAGATGAAGAACACAATAAAATAACAATACGGTAATAATTAGTAAGTGATATAAATATGTATAACCTATAAATCTTTATTATTGCCTATGATATAAAAAAGAGGTCCTAACAAAAAGGACCGGAAAGTGTTGCAGCACTTTCCGGTCGACGCTAACACAAAATTCACACATTATTAATGTATTAACGAAATTAACGAGGTAAAGTTATGAAAAAAGAATCGAAATTTCTAGATGTCATGAAAATTTCAACCTTTCTTCTTTCCGCTTGTGCTTTTTCGACATTTGCAGCTCCAACAAGCTCGCAGAATGCGAAGGTCAATATTAACGGGAATGGGATTACGATCGGTGATTTTATCGATCAAGTAGAAAAACAGACAGATTATTTGTTTGTTTATAGTAAAAATGAAGTCAATACTAACGAAACGCTAGCTGTAAAATCTGGAAACAAAACAGTTTCTCAATATTTGAATGAAGCGTTTGGAAATTCCAACGTTAAGTTTGCTTTTGAGAACGATTATATCGTTTTAACAAAAAATGCTTCTCCGGTTGTTCAACAAGGTAAGCTTGTTAAGGGAGTTGTAAGAGACATGAACGGAGAGCCTATTATTGGTGCAAACGTTATTGTAAAAGGAACAACAAACGGTTCAACTACAGATATTGATGGTAATTATTCAATAGAAGGTGTTCCGACTGGCGCAGTATTGCAGATTTCTTATATCGGTTATTTAACTAAGGAAATTACAGTTGGAAACCAATCTTCAATTAATGTAGAGTTAGTGGAAGATACTCAGGCTTTGGATGAAGTCGTTGTAGTTGGTTATGGTACTATGCGTAAGTCCGATGTAACGGGTTCTATTGCCAGTACAAAGGGTTCTGATATCCTTAAAGCTCAGTCTTTTAGTGCATTGGATGGTTTGAAAGGTAAGGCTTCCGGTGTAAACATTTTCTCTAATTCAGGACAGCCGGGTGCTGATATCCGCGTTCTTATCCGTGGTGTAAGTACGATCAATGCGTCAACAAGTCCGTTGTATGTTGTAGACGGTGTGGTTATGGAAGATTTCCGTTTAGTTAACCCTAACGACATTGAAAACATTGAAGTATTGAAAGATGCTTCTTCTGCAGCGATCTATGGTGCTCGTGGTGCGAATGGTGTTATCTTGGTAACTACTAAACGTGGTAAGACTGATGGCGAAGGCGTTTCTGTTTCTTATCAGGGTTCTGTAAGTTTTGGTAAGGTAGCCCGTTATATGGAAACATTGTCTGCTTCTCAATGGCAAGATGCTTTCATGCAGGGATTGGCTAACTCCAATACATATCACGGAACAGATTATTCATTGAATAAGGCTGACCATTTTACGGACCGTCGTTATTTTGATGCAAACGGTAATGCAATCTATGATACCGATTGGCAGAGAGAGGCAACTCGTACAGCTGTATCTCACAACCATCAGATCAACATTCAGCAGGCTGGCAAGAACTCTACAATGGGTGCTTTCTTGAACTATACAGACCAACAGGGTGTATTGCTGGAATCATACATGAAACGTATGAATGCCAAGATTGCTTATGATGCAAAACCGACAAAATGGTTATCTACTTCTGTAAACTTATTGGTTAACCATGCTTGGGGTAACAATACAGACCATGGTGATGGCGGACAAAATGCGCTTCGTACCATGATTGAAATGCCAGCTTGGTATCCAATTTATAATCCTGATGGATCATGGGCAGACAATAATACTGCAGAGTTCCACGAAGTACTAAAACATGCTGCTAAGGATGGTAAGAAAGCTGAATATGTGACTTTCTCTGGGGAAGACGGAGCAAACCCTGTTCACTTCTTAAAGACAGTACAACGTAAACAATATCGTACTCAAATCTTTGGTAATGTTGGTTTAACATTCCATATTCTTCCGAATTTGGATTTAAGAACCCAGTTCGGTGTGGACGGTCACATCAATACAAACCGTGAATACGGACCTCGTGATGTACACGACTTCGGTAAAGGTGATTTAGGTAATGCTTATCAGACTAGTTCTAATACACTTTACTGGCAGGAAGAAACTTATTTGAACTACCAGAATGTATTTGGAAAACATCGTGTTAACGGTATGTTAGGTTTATCTTGGCAGGAACGTACATATGAATATTTCAATGCTACAGCTAAGACTTTCTCCGATGATTACTATGGCTACCATAATATGGGAGCTGGAACACAGCGTCCTTCTGTTGGATCTGGACATGACCGTTGGGCAATGAATTCATACTTCTTGCGTTTTGGTTATACTTTCGATGACAGATATATGGCTACAGTTACAGGCCGTGTCGACGGTTCTTCAAAATTCGGTAAGAATAACAAGTATGCGTTCTTCCCATCTGCAGGTTTGGCATGGTTGATTTCTAATGAAGGCTTCATGAAAGATAGTCCAGTAATTAGTATGTTAAAATTACATACAAGTTACGGTCTTATGGGTAACAGTGAAATTGACACATATCAATCACTGTCTGTGATTGCTCAGGAAAAAGCAATTATCGGTGGAGAAGTTGTTTCAACATCTCGTTTGGAAAATATGCCGAATAATGATTTGAAATGGGAAAAAACAGCTCAGTTTGACTTAGGTGTTAATTTAGGTTTGTTTAAAGATCGTTTATCTTTTGATGTATCTTTCTATCATAAGTATACAAGTGATTTGTTGTATAAACGTCCATTGCCATTCTCTACCGGTTATTCAGAAGTTATGGCTAATATCGGTGAAGTGTCCAATAGAGGTCTTGACTTGATGATTAATGGTACTCCTATTATGAATCGTGATTTCACATGGACATCTACATTGAATTTAAACTTTAATAAGAATAAAGTTGAGAAATTAGGTGCTAATAACGAAACTATCTGGGAAAACTGGGGTGCACTGAAAGTGGGTGAATCTTTGTCTTCATTCTCCGGATTTGAATGGTTAGGTATTTATGATTCAGGTGACCAGATCGGACGTAGCAAAATTGCAACGGAAAAATCAATCTTAGGTAAAGGTTTACCTGATTGGACTGGTAGCTTTATCAACAACTTCAGCTATAAGAATTTTGACCTTACCTTGGATATGCAGTTCATGTGGGGTGTTGATGTATTGCAAGACTTCTTGCACTCAACTCAGTCTCGTTTCTTAACATCTGGTCTTTCTACTATTTTGACTGATGCTTGGACTCCGACAAATACTGATACCAATGTACAGATGATTTATAACCGTCAATATGGAGATTCATATAGCGATCAGAATTTCAACTCTTCTTGGCTTGCAAACGGTTCTTATTTCCGTTTGAACCTTGTACAGTTGGGTTATACTTTAAGTAAGTCTGCCGTACAAAAAATCGGTTTACAGAATTTACGTGTGTATTTCAATGTAAACAATGCATTTATGCTTTGCTCTAAAGATTTCAAGGGATATGATCCTGAATCATCTTCTAAAAATGCTACTTGGGGACAGAACGTAATGTTCTTCGCTTATCCGAAGGCACGTACATTTACATTAGGAGCAAGTGTAACATTCTAATAAAAAAGATAATTGTATGAAAAATATAAAAAGTATAGTATTAAGTGTGGCTGGTATGTTTGTTTTAGCAGCTGCAACATCATGTACTAGTTTTTTGGAAGAAGAACCATTAAACAAAAAGACAGATGGTCAATTCTGGACTTCTGATGCGGATGCACAATCTGCAGTGAATAGACTTTATATTCAAGGTGTTCCTGATTTGTATAAAAGCCGCAATAATGGTTGGCATCCGACAAGATTAATGTACGGAGGTTTAATGTCCGGGTTATTTACTGATTTGAAGAAAGATGGTGATTTTTCTGCTAATACAGAAACAATGAACATAACTTTCCAGACAGTATCCAGCGATATTAATAATTTATGGGAGCAATTATATAAAGCTATTGGAGAATGTAATGTTATTGATGTTAGATTACCGGAAATGGTAGAAGCGGGCATTATTTCAGAAGATAGAAAGAATGAATTGCTTGCGCAAACTTACTTCTTCCGTGGACTGTCTTATTATTATTTATTGAAGGAGTTCGGATGTAAAGATGGTGAAGCTCAGGACGGTGGTAATGGTGGTGTTCCTTTGGTTTTGAAACCTTACGACACAATTGATCCGGATGTGGTTCAGCAGCCGCGTGCATCTATTACTGCTGTTTATGAACAGATTGAAAAGGATTTGAAAGAAGCCATCAAGTATTTGCCGGAGAAGACTTTCTATAACAATGGAGGTCGTATCACAAAACCGGCAGCACAAACTCTATTGGCTACTGTATATTTACAGTGGGCTGGTTATCCGGTACAGAATACAGCTAAATATGCAGAAGCTGCTCAGATGGCAGAAGCTGTAATTACAGGTGCTTCTGGACATGACTTGGAAGCAAGTGATGACAATCAAGACAATAGTGCATTTAATAAGGTTAAAACCAGCAAAACTTCTAATGAGATCATTTATGCATTGGAATATGATTATTCATTAGATACAGGTCTTGGTAATCCGTACATTAATTGCTGTTTGACAAATGAAGCTACAGGCTGGACAGAAAATGATGGTAGCAAAGTATTTAATACAAGTGTATTAGCAAATATGTATAAAGCTAGTGATTGTATTATTGACAGTTATGTTTCTGGTGATGTTCGTATTAAAGAAAAGAATTTCTTCTTTAAAGAGTACACTTCAAATAAGGGAAAAACATTCCACTGTCCGGAACTTGACAACTACTTCTGGTTTGAAAACAGTGCTATGATTAATTCTCAGGGTAGTAGCCTGAATTTCCCAGTATTCCGTATGTCTGAAGTTTATTTGATTGCAGCAGAAGCATTCTTGAAACAGGCAACTCCTGATGCAGGAAAAGCAAGAGACTATCTGAAAAAAGTTAGAGAACGTGCATTTACAGTGAATGGTGCTCTAGATCCTGCTTGCGTTATACCTGCAACAGTTACAATTGATGATATCTTGACAGAACGTTTACACGAACTTCCATTGGAATTTAAAGTTTGGGATGATATTCGTAGAAATCGTTTGTATCCGCAAATACAGTCTGATAATTCTTTGAAATGGGTAGATATTGCAACAGCTGAAACATACAACAAACGTGATGGTAAGACTTTTAAAACTAACCAACACATGTTGTTATGGCCGGTTCCGTTGAAAGCAATGGAAAATAATCCAAAGCTGGCACAGAACCCAGGTTATTAATTGACATATTGATCCACCTGTGTAACGGGCTGATCTATATCTATATGGAAGGGTATAGCTGATTCAGCTATACCCTTCTTTTTTAACCTTTAAAAATTATAACATGAAACAAATTCTTATTTCTTTATGCCTTATTGCCGGTCTGGGATTTGATGCCTCGGCTCAAAAAACGGATTTGACAAAATATGTGAATACTTTACAAGGAACAAATTCAAAACATGAATTGACAAGGGGAAATACCTATGCTACGACCGCATTACCTTGGGGTATGAATTTCTGGACACCACAGACTGGCCCGAATGGTAGCGGATGGATTTATCAACATTTTAAAGATTCTATTCGTGGGTTCAGGCAGACACACCAGTGCAGCTCCTGGACAAATGACTATTCCGCTTTTTCTTTGATGCCTGTTACTGGCAAATTAGAGGTAAATCAGTATAAAAGAGCAGCTAAATTCAGCCATAAAAATGAGATAGCTCATCCGGATTATTATAAAGTTACTTTTGATAATAAAATTACTACAGAAATGTCACCTACGGAAAGAGGTGTACATATGCGTTTTTCATTTCCGGGAAAAGGAGATTCTTATGTAGTGTTAGATGCAAATAATAGAGGCAGTTGTGTTAAAATTATACCCACAGAACGTAAAATAATTGGTTACAATAAAAATGCAAACCATAGCGTTCCTAAAAATTTCGCGAACTATTTTGTTATTGAGTTTGATAAACCTTTTGAATCGTACGGAACATGGACCGGTAATGAAGGTTTGATTGCAGAAGGTAATACTGATGCAGAAAGTGAATATACTGGTGCTTATATCCAATTTAAAAAAGGTTCTAAGGTACAGGCTAAAATAGCATCTTCTTTTATTAGCTATGAACAGGCGGAATTGAATCTGAAGAAGGAGCTGGGTTCATTTAAATCATTGGAACAGACACGTGCAGCCGCAAAAGAAGCCTGGAACAAACAGTTAGGTAAAATTCAGGTAGAAGGTGGCTCGGAAGAATTGAAATCTACATTTTATTCTTGCTTCTTCCGTTCTATGCTTTTCCCGCGTAAGTTCTATGAGCATGATGAAGCTGGTAATCCGATATATTACAGTCCGTATGATGGAAAAGTTCATGAGGGATTGATGTATACGGATAATGGATTCTGGGATACATTCAGAGCCCAATTTCCTTTGAATGCAATTTTGCATCCTGAATTTCATAACAATTATATTACGAGCTTGATTACGGCTTACGATCAGAGCGGCTGGTTACCTTCATGGTCTTTCCCTGGTCATCAGGGCGGTATGATTGGTAATCATGCATTATCGTTGATTGCAGATGCCTGGGCTAAAGGTTTCCGCTCTTATGATCCGAAACATGCCATGGAAGCAATGTTCCATGAAGTAACTAATAAGGGACCTGGTGGACCGGCTAATGGTCGTGAAGGTTGGAAAGAGTATTTCATTTATGGTTATGTTCCATATCCTGATGTACGTGAAGCAACAGCTAAAACATTGGAATATTGCTATAATGACTGGTGTGCAATGGAGTTTGCAAAGATGACAGGACAGCCATTCTATGAAGAACAGTTTAAAAAGCAAATATACAACTACAAAAATGTATTCGATCCTTCTGTAGGATTTATGCGTGGACGTCAGAATGATGGTAACTGGTATCCTAATTTTGATCCGACAGAATGGGGCGGTCCGTTTACGGAAGGTTGTGCATGGCATTATGTATGGTCTGTGTTCCATGATGTAAAAGGGTTGATTGATTTAATAGGCGGAGATAAATCGTTTGTCGCTAAATTGGACGCTGTATTTTCTTCTCCTAATACATTTAAAGTTGGAACTTACAACCGCGTTATCCATGAAATGGCAGAAATGGAAATGATTAATATGGGACAATATGCTCATGGAAATCAGCCGATTCAGCACATGATTTATTTGTATAACTATGCTGGGGAGCCTTGGAAATCACAGAAATGGGCACGTAAGATAATGAACGATCTGTATAATTCGACTCCTGATGGTTATCCGGGTGATGAGGACCAGGGGCAGACTTCTTCTTGGTATGTTATCAGTGCAATGGGCTTGTATTCAGTTTGTCCGGGTACAACGGAATATGTAATAGGTAGTCCGGTATTCCCGAAAATGACGATACAACTTGAAAATGGTAAGAAGTTGGTTATTGAAGCAGAAGGCAATAGTCCTGAAAATGTGTATATACAGTCTGCATCTTTGAATGGCAAACCATTCACAAGAAACTATCTGCAATATGACGAGTTGATGAATGGTGGTGTTATTCGTTATCAGATGGGTAATACACCAGCTCTTAACAGAGGGACTTCAATGGCTGATCGTCCATTCTCTTTGTCTAAATAACAGATACGCTGATTTATAAAAATTGACAGGTGCTCTCTAAAAAGAGAGTATATCAGAGGATCATAAAAAACGAAACTTTTTTATGATCCTCTTTTTTATCTTTCCTTAAAGCGATTAGTTTATTTTAGATTATTCTTGGTTTGATTTAACCAAATGAGAAATAAACACTTTGCAGAGTTTTTAAGAAGTAGAGGTTACTCCAAGACCAAGCACCAACGCGGATTTCGAAAGGATCTTTTTATATTGATTGAAGTTTTGGGATATGGTTAGTCTGCCGAATAGGTTATCTTCGACACGGTTTTTCCCGGCAATTCGGCTATTTCGACGGTGGTTACCCCGCCCGGATAGTTCAGTTCGATGGACAGGTGTTTCCGGGTTTTGAAACGGTATGTTACTTCCACATTCTCATCCCGTTCGTCGCTTTTGTAATCCGTATTGCCGGACGGCAGTTTTTCCCGCAGGTGATAATTGAAACGGCATTCGTTCCGGACAATGATGTCGTACACTTCTTTCAGCGTTTTACCTTTGTAGGTATCTTCAAAGATGTTCGTATAGCCATCGTCCTGCGAGTAGTGTTTGTGCGTCACGTAAGGTTCGGCACCGGATACTTTCTCGCGGGAGTCATCCTGCGGGGTTTTGGTATCTCCAATCTCTCCAATCTCGGCCATGGCCAGCTCCTGCGGGGAAGTTTCCGATTCCTGCGTGGACTGGTTTTGTTCTTTACGCGAATGATTGCCACAGGCAGCCAGGGCAACGCACAACACGGCTATGATGATGATTTTTGTCTTCATATTGGTTGCTGTTTTTTGTTATCTTATTGGCAAATAGAACCGCATATTATATTTTGAGATTCAGTGTTCTAACTCCGTATTCACGTGTATCTTTCCGAATACTTTTTTACTCTCTTTGCAAATATATAAAAAGTACCGTTCATTATGTATGATGGGTGGTGCTTTTTTATTGATTTTCAATGAGGTGAGATATTAAAACTTTATCCCTCTGCTTTTCCTTTGCTGCTGCATGGGTTGTCGTATGTTCATCACTGAATCCGACAAGGCGGCACGTCCATCTTACAACTGATCTGTTTGATTTCTCTGTCCACTGTCAGACGGCACATTAAAGGTACGTTCCCACCGGGTTTCTCGCTGCTTTTCTTTAGATACAAATATTTTTCAGAAAAACATCTCTAAACATTATCCGAATGAAATGATGGTTATCATTCGCATCTTTCTGCAATTCATCGGCATCTTTTACCAATTTCATTCTTTAGAAATATACTTTTGACAATTGTAAAAAGTATATTTCACATTGTAATTTTTAAGTTTGATAATTATTATACTTTCTTTTGATAGTTATCAAAAGAATATTTTTAAACGTGGTTTTTGAAAAAAGTACGGTTGTTTTTTTTAAAGTATGGGGTGAAGTTTTAAAAGAGTAAGGGTATATAGTATAAATACCTATTGGTGAGTATGGAGAAAACAAGTGCGTAGGTGACACTGATTGGACTGATTTAGGTGGATTTTTCTTGTATATTATAAATTAAATAACTATTATGATAAAATGAATTAAAAACACAGGCCATCAATAGAGCTGTGTTTTTGTATGGAGAGCTATGTTTAATTGGTGTTTTTTGAGCTTGTGCTTAACTGTTTTGTCTTATATCTATTGATATATATAGTTTATATCTTTGTTTTGCAATGACTAAAAAAACGGTCGTTTATTTTAGTCATTGCAAATATATGTATTAAAAACCGTAAAACCAAAAGAAAAAATTATACAAATCTGTAACTCTTCAAGTTAGGTAAAATGTAATAATCCTATTATTAGTGACTTACGTGGAACATAAAGGACTAAAATAAACGACCGTTTTTTTAGTCCTTTTTCGTTTGTCTGTTATGGGACTGACGAACTTTTTCATCCTCTAAAATAAACTCTGTATAATACCTTATATGTTGATTTTGTTGTGTTTAGTCATAGCAATCATAGTATCATCTATGTTTATTCCGCACCCATTCGTGGTTGCATATAAAAAGCGATTGCTTAACATACCCGATAAAAGTAAAATACGCAGTAAAGAAGTTTCTCGCTTTACAACGGGTTTGCGTTATCAGTTAGGACATACCATTCTTACCACTACCCTTAACTTTCTAATGTTTGTGTGTGGATTTATTCTAATGTATTCGGGAATATTGAATATTCTCGAACGATTTTTGTGGGTGATACCAGAAGTCCAGCCTTGGGTTTTTACTGGTATTTCTTGCTATTCGGTGTGCAATATACTGTTCTTCAGGATATCCGCCTCCCGCATATCCTTGGGTATACTTCTTCAATAGTATGTAGCTATATTTTCGATAGGATTGTTAATCCAACGAGGAAATATACAGGATGCCGATAAAAATGATTAGTGATTTAAATATTAATGTATAACCTCTAAATCTTTTTATTGCCTATGAGATAAGAGAAGTCCGGATAAAAGAAGACCGGAAAGTGTTGTGCGTCTTTCAGGTCTATAAATACACAAATTCAAACACAATTAAGTATTAACGAATTAATCAAGTAAGTTATGAAAAAAGAACCGAAATTTCTGAATATCATGAAAATTTCAACCTTTCTTCTTTCCGCTTGTGCTTTTTCAACATTTGCCGCTCCAACAAGCTCGCAGAATATGAAAGGTAATATCGACGGAAATGAAATTACGATCGATGAAACCATTGATCCAGTGGGAAAACAGGCAGATGATTTGTCTGTTTACAATAAGAATGAAGTAAATAATGCGTCTCCGGTTGCCCAACAGGGCAAGGTTGTAAAGGGTGTTGTAAAAGACATGAACGGAGAGCCTGTTATTGGAGCAAATGTTGTTGTAAAAGGTACAACAAACGGTACTATTACTGATATTGATGGAAATTATTCTTTGGAAGGAGTTCCCGTTGGAGCAATCCTGCAAATTTCCTATATCGGTTATTTAACAAAAGACGTTACTGTAGGGAATCAATCTGCAATCAATGTTGTATTGGCAGAGGATACTCAATCTCTAGATGAAGTAGTGGTAGTAGGTTACGGTACAATGCGTAAGTCCGACGTTACCGGTTCTATCGGTGTAGCTAAAGGCGAAGATTTGACTAAAAACCAGAACTTTAGTGCATTAGAAAACTTGCGAGGTAAAGTTTCCGGTGTAAATATCTTCTCAAACTCCAGTCAGCCGGGTGCTTATAATAACCGTGTTATTATCCGTGGTATGGCAACAATCAATTCATCTTCGGACCCGTTGTATGTTGTGGATGGTGTGGTAATGGAGAACTTCGGATTAGTCAACCCAAATGATATCGAATCCATGGAAGTACTGAAAGATGCTTCTGCTACTGCTATTTATGGTGCTCGTGGTGCAAATGGTGTTATCATGGTTACAACAAAACGTGGTAAAAAAGGTGGAGAAGGAGTTCAGATCAGTTATCAGGGATCTGTTAGTGCCAGCCATATTGCACGTAAGATGGATTTGTTGAACGCTCAGGAATGGTGCGATACCTTTATGAAGGGGTTGGAAAATGAAAACACTTATATGGGTAAAAACTGGTCGTTAGACCGTACCTATTGGTTCCATGACCGCGATTATTTTGATGCGAATGGTAATCCGTTGTACGATACGGATTGGCAGGATGAGTCAACGCGTACTGCTGTATCTCATAACCATCAGTTGAATATTCAGCAAGCAGGTAAAAATTCATCAATGGGTGCATTCCTGAACTATACGGATCAGCAGGGTATTGTAATGAATACGTATAATAAACGTTTGAATGCAAAGGTTGCCTACGATGCAAATCCTACAAAGTGGTTATCTACAGCCGTTAACGTATTGGTCAACCATACTTGGGGCCGGTATACACCTGAAGATGGTGGAGGTCAGGAAGCTCGCCGTACTATGATTGAAATGGTACCTTGGTTGCCTGTTAGAGATAAAAATGGAGATTATACAACAAGTACAACTTCTTTGACTGAAAGTAATTATTTCGGTTTGGAAGGAATGTCAAATCCGGTTATGATTCTGGATTTGCAGAAACGTATGAAGTATAATACTCAGATTTTTGGTAATGCTGCTTTGACCTTCCACCTTCTTGATGGCCTGGATTTAAAGACTCAGTTCGGTATTGACCACCATAATATTACTTATAGAGGTTATTCTTCTATTTCTTTGAATAATATTTCGATGCCTAATGGTTGGGCTGAATATCAGAATTGGAATACAATGTACTGGCAGGAAGAAACTTATCTGACTTATAACAAAGCATTCGGTGAACATCGATTGAATGCTATGGCTGGTTTGTCTTGGCAGGAACGTACAGAGCGCTGGAACAAGTCCCGTACGGAAGGTTTTGCCGATGACTTCTATGAAGATAATAATATGGTCGTAGGTACTAATCCTAATTCTCCGGAATCCAGTTGGAATCGTTGGGCTATGAACTCTTATTTCTTGCGTTTTGCGTACACTTATAAAGATCGTTATTCTGCAACTTTAACAGGTCGTGTCGATGGATCTTCTAAGTTTGGTGAAAACAATAAATATGCATTTTTCCCGTCTGCAGGTTTGGCATGGAATATTTCTCAGGAAGATTTCTTGAAAGATAACAAGACCATCAGTATGTTGAAAATCCATACAAGTTATGGTTTGACTGGTAACTCTGAAATCGGCTCCTATAAATCGTTAGGAAAAACAGCAGCCGGTACACATTTGATTGATGCGAAACGTGCTCCTTATTCCTATATTAGCACAATGTCAAATCCTGATTTGAAATGGGAAAAAACAGGACAGTTTGATATTGGTATTAACTTAGGTTTGTTCCAGAACCGTTTGAGTTTTGATGTCGCTTATTATAACAAGAAAACTACCGATTTGCTGCTAGATTGCCCGGTTCCTCATTCTACAGGTTTCAATTCCATTTACAAAAACATTGGTGCTGTAAGAAACCAGGGTGCTGATATCATGGTAACAGCTATTCCAGTACAGAATAAAGACTTTAATTGGAGCTCAACAATTAACCTGAACTTTAATAAGAATAAAATTCTTGCATTAGGTGATACGGATGCAGATGTTTATCTGTACGACTGGGTAGGCGGCGGCAGTATCTTGCGCGTTGGCGAAAGTATGGGTAGTTTCTATGGTCTGGAACGTTATGGCGTTTATACTAAAGAAGACTGGCAAGCCGGTAACTGTACGCAAGACCAGGTAGGCCGTGCAAAACGTTCAAAAGACAAAACAATTATTGGAAAAGGTTTACCTGATTGGACTGGTAGCTGGATTAATAACTTGTCATATAAGAACTTCGATTTGACACTGGATTTACAGTTTGTATGGGGAGTTGAAACATTACAGCGTTTCTTCCACTCAACTTATGACCGTTTCGGTATAACCAACGGTTTAAAGAATATTTTAACTGATGCTTATGACGGAACAAATCCGGATGCAATGCAACAGATGATTTATTTGCAAAGTGGCGAACACAACGGTGAAAAACATGCAGGTCAGGACACAACAACTGATTCTCAATGGGTTGCTAATGGTTCTTATTTGCGCTGCAATTTATTGCAGGTAGGTTATACATTTGATTCAAAAGTAATTAAAGGTATCGGTTTGTCTGGGTTACGTTTGTATGCAAGTGCTAATAATTTATTCCAGATTGTATCTAAGGATTTCTTAGGTTATGATCCCGAATCAACTTCTGAAACGAGTGGTAAGTTTGGTCAGAATATGACATTCTTCTCTTATCCGAGAGCAAGAACATTTACATTTGGTGTCAATGTAACCTTTTAATTAACTCATTAAATTGAATATATATATGAAAAAGATATTAACAACAGCCATTTTATGTGCTGGCTTAATGAGCTTTACGGCTTGTAGCGACTTTTTGGAAGAAACTCCGAAAACAGAGTTGACAACCGTTGGCTACTATACAACGGAAGCGCAGGCGTTAGCTAACGTAAACTATTTATATCGTACAGGAGCTATTCGCCAAATAGCATCGGCACCAAGTGCATATGTAGGAAGTTTTGCTTCTATTACAGGTTTCCTGACAGGCTATTTTTCTAATAGCTATGAAGGACAAGAAATAGTTTGTAAATATTCCCGTGAACTGAATCGTCAGCAATATACCATGCAGATTTCAGGAACGATGGATGGTGTTTGGGACGCTTGTTATAAGGCTATAAATGTAGCTAATGCTGCAATCAAAAATATTCCCGGAATAAAGATGGACGAGAATGTGGCAAATAAGTATGTTGCCGAAGCAAAATTTTTCCGTGCATTTAACTATTACTATCTGGTGAAAACATTTGGAGATGTTCCTTTCTATACAGAACCTTATGTCATTGCAGAAAATATGGAGTTGGAACGTACTGCGGCAGCGACTGTTTATGCTCAGGTAGAGAAAGATTTGCAAGATGCTATAGCTGTCTTGCCTGAAGCTAAATTTGCGGATAATGCTCACCGGATTACCAAGTATGCTGCTGCTATGATGTTGACTACTGTTTATATGCAGCAAGGTAAATATGCAGAGGCCGTTCCATATGCGAGAATTGTGATAAACTCTCCTCATGGATTGACACAGAATGATAATTTGACAGATAAGAGTGCTTTTAATAAATTACGTTCAATTGATGACTTGGATGAAGTTATTTATGCTCAGGAATATGATAATGCAGTCAATACAAGTGATTGGTTCCCGACATATTCGGTTAGTTCAAGTGCAGTTTCCGTATTTAAAAAATATTCCATCTTTGAAAGAGTATATGGTCCTACTGATGGATTTTTGAATGTATATGACAAGGATAATGATTTACGTATCCAGCCTAATCAATTTTTCCACTGGAAATATACCAATCCGGTTAATGGAGCGGTTTGGGAGTCTAAAGTGGCAGGTTGCTGGTATTATTTCGATGAAGACGCTTTGTTGAATACAGGTAAGGGTACGAAAGACTGGAATATATTCCGGTATGCCGAAGCTCTGTTGGATGGTGCGGAAGCAATTGCTCAAAGTACGGGTGTGACGGATGAGGCTGCAGGTTATTTAGCTCAGGTACAAGCACGTGCACGCTTGGATGGTAAGACCGCAGAAGATATTAAGCCTACATTACTTGCATTATCTAAACAAGCCTTTATTGAAGCTTGCTGGACAGAACGCCTGCGTGAATTCCCATTGGAATATAAGATTTGGGATGACTGCGTACGTACCGGCAAATTCCCTGTAATTTCAACAACAACTCCAGGCCAAGTAAGTTATGTAGATTTAATAGGTGCAAAGAATGCTTCTGGTGCAACATTTAAAAAGACAGACCTGTTATGGCCGATATCTGTAAATGAAAGACAGAGAAATCCGAACTTGACTCAGAATGAAGGATATGAAAATTAATTAATAGAAATCTATAAAAGGAACTATAACTGAGTAATATAAAAGGGGAGGGTGACTTTTTTCATTCTCCCCTTTTTGTAAGTATATTGAGCCGTATTTTTATAAAAGTGCTCCTAAGTACATTGAATTTTAAGGGATACATCTTTGATTTAAATTCAACCTTTTCAAATTTCAATCAAAATGACTGTTCTTCTCCCTTTTTTTAATTATTTGTATTCTTTTTGCTCCATATTGTTCCTATCTTTGTAACGTATTGCCAGCAGTTGTGGGTAATAAATTTAAAGCGTTTAAGATTTTTGTATTAATTAATAAGTGTTATATCATGAAGAAAAAAAGTGTTTGGGCTTTGGCTTTGGCTGCCACTTTGATGTGGGTGGGGAAACCTGCTTCGGCGGCTGAAAACGGAGCTTTTGATCCGGTGGAGTATGTAAACCCGTTAATGGGAACACAGTCTACTTTTGAATTATCAACGGGAAATACGTATCCTGCAATTGCACGTCCTTGGGGTATGAACTTCTGGACTCCGCAAACAGGCAAGATGGGAGACGGATGGCAATATGTATATACTGCAAATAAAATTCGTGGTTTCAAGCAAACCCATCAACCAAGCCCGTGGATTAATGACTACGGACAGTTTGCTATTATGCCGATAGTAGGTAAACCGGAATTCGATCAGGAAAAACGTGCCAGTTGGTTCTCTCATAAAGGTGAGATTGCTAAAGCTTATTATTATAAAGTATATTTGGCTGAACATGATATTGTAACCGAGCTTACTCCGACAGATCGTGCAGCTATGTTCCGTTTTACTTTCCCGGAAAACGAACATTCATATATTGTTGTCGATGCTTTGGATAAAGGCTCTTACATTAAAGTAATACCGGAAGAAAATAAGATTATCGGTTATTCGACAAAGAATAGCGGTGGTGTTCCTGATAACTTCAAGAATTACTTTGTAATAGAGTTCGACAAACCGTTTACTTATGAAGCAACTTTCGCTGATGCGACATTAAAAGAAGGTGCTAAAGAACAATCAAGCAACCATGTAGGTGCTGTAATTGGTTTCAAAACTAAAAAAGGTGAAATCGTTCATGCAAAAGTCGCTTCTTCTTTCATTAGTTTTGACCAGGCTGCTATCAACCTGAAAGAGTTAGGCAATGATAATTTCGATACATTGGTACAGAAGGGTAAGGACGTTTGGAATAAGGAATTAGGAAAGATAGAAGTTGAAGGTGGTAACTTAGACCAGTATCGTACATTCTATTCTTGCATGTACCGTTCTTTATTGTTCCCACGTAAGTTCTACGAAATTGATGCAGCGGGACAGGTTGTCCACTACAGCCCTTATAATGGAGAAGTATTGCCGGGTTATATGTTTACAGATACAGGCTTCTGGGATACATTCCGTTGTCTGTTCCCGTTCCTGAACCTGATGTATCCTTCTATGAATAAGGAAATGCAGGAAGGTTTGATCAATACATATAAGGAAAGCGGTTTCTTCCCTGAATGGGCAAGTCCGGGACATCGTGGTTGCATGGTTGGTAACAACTCTGCATCTATTCTGGTGGATGCTTATATGAAGGGCGTAAAAGTAGATGATTTGGAAACTTTATATAAAGGCTTAATCCATGGAACTGAAAATGTTCATCCTACAGTTTCTTCAACAGGTCGCTTAGGACATGAATATTACAACAAATTAGGGTATGTTCCTTACGATGTAAAGATTAATGAGAATGCAGCCCGTACATTGGAATATGCTTACAATGACTGGTGTATCTGGAAGATAGCTAAGGAATTAGGCCGTCCGAAAAAAGAATTGGAATTATATGCCCGCCGTGCATTGAATTACAAGAATCTGTATGACAAAGAAAGTAAATTGATGCGTGGTAAGAATGAAAACGGAGAATTCCAGTCTCCATTCTCTCCGCTGAAGTGGGGTGATGCCTTTACAGAAGGAAACAGCTGGCATTATTCCTGGTCTGTATTCCATGATCCTCAGGGATTAATTAACCTGATGGGTGGTAAAGATTCTTTCGTAATGATGCTTGATTCCGTATTTGCTGTTCCGCCATTGTTCGATGATAGCTATTATGGTGGGGTAATTCACGAAATCCGTGAAATGACCGTAATGAATATGGGTAACTATGCTCATGGTAACCAGCCGATACAGCATATGATTTATTTGTATAACTATGCAGGTCAGCCATGGAAAGCGCAATATTGGTTACGTCAGGTTATGGACCGTATGTATACTCCGGGACCTGATGGTTATTGCGGTGATGAAGATAACGGACAGACTTCAGCCTGGTATGTATTCTCCGCTTTAGGTTTCTATCCGGTTGCTCCTGGTACAACTCAATATATTTTGGGTGCACCTCTGTTTAAGAAGGCTACTCTTCATTTTGAAAACGGAAATAATTTGGTAATTAATGCTCCGAACAACAGCGACAAAAATATTTATATCGAGTCGATGACGTTTAACGGTAAAAATTATACGAAGAATTATTTGGATCATAATGATTTGTTCAAAGGCGGTGTTATCGATATCGTAATGGGTGACAAACCTAATTTGAAACGCGGTATCAATCCGGAAGATATGCCTTATTCATTTTCTGTAAACGAGGAAGGAATCAGTAAACTTTCTCCGATATCAGTAAAACCGAGTAAAAAGAAAAAATAAAACAAGTACAATGAATTTTATTCATAAACCGATAATGTCAGGCATAGCAATGTGCCTGACATTTTTCGCATTTTCTTGTACCACACAAGAGAAAGTAGAAAACAAAACAGACTATACTGTATATGTAGATCCTTATATCGGATCAGGTGAACACGGACATGTATTCGTTGGCGCGAATGTTCCATTCGGAGCTATACAAGCCGGACCTCAGAATATCCATAAAGGATGGGACTGGTGTTCAGGTTATCATTATTCTGACAGTGTAATTATTGGTTTCAGCCATACTCATCTGAGTGGAACCGGCTGTGCTGATTTGGGGGATATTTTATTAATGCCCTATACTGGTGAGGTTCGTACCGCCCGTGGCGAACAGGATAATATTGAAGGAACAGCTTCTTCCTATTATAAACATGCGAATGAGGCTGTATCTCCGGGTTATTATTCACTGTTGATGGATAATGGCGTGAAAGTTGAACTTACAACAACAGAACGTACGGCTTTGCATCGTTATACTTATCCGGAAGGAAGTGAGCAACGTTTATTGATTAACCTGAAAGAGGGTAATGGCGACAGGGCATATGAGACTTATCTGAAAAAGATAGATGATAATACAATTGAAGGATTCCGTTTTTCCAAAGGTTGGAGCCCGCGGCATAAAGTGTATTTCACTATGAAAACAGACCAACCTATCGAATCATTAGCTGTATTTAATGATGATGCAGTGGCTGGTAACGATGAGTTGAGTGGCGAATCGGTAAAAGGTGTCGTAACTTTCAAGAACAATACTCCGAATGTACAGGTAAAGATTGCAATTTCGTCTGTAAGCTGTGCAAATGCATTGGCAAATATGAATGCCGAAGTTGAGCATTGGGATTTCGACCGGGTACACAAGGACGCAATTGATAAATGGAACAACCAGTTGGCATCTGTTGTTATCGATACCAAAGATGAACGTGCCAAAAAGATTTTCTACACATCGATGTACCATGCATTCATTGCGCCGACGTTATATTGTGATGTGAATGGAGACTTCCGTGGACATGATGATAAGGTTTATACAAACAATAACTGGAAGAACTATTCCACTTTCTCTTTGTGGGATACCTACCGTACATTAAATCCGTTGTTTACTATTATTAAGCCGGAAATGGTTGGCGACATTGTGAACTCATTCCTGAGCATCTATGATCAGCAAGGTAAATTGCCTATCTGGCCGTTGGTAGGAGGAGAAACGGAATGTATGCCCGGTTACAGTGCAGTTCCCATTATTGCAGATGCTTATTTAAAAGGCTTTACAGGTTTTGATGCGGAACGAGCATATGCCGATATGGTTTCTTCCGCTACTTATGAGAAACAGAATGGCGTGCCTTATGTACTGGAAAAAGGGTATATCCCTTGTGATAAGATTCATGAAGCAACCTCTATTGCTATGGAATATGCTGCCGACGATTGGGGCATTTCGCAAATGGCAAAGAAAATGGGTAAGACCGAAGATTATCAGACATTCCTGAAACGCGGTAAATATTATGAACAATATTATGATAAGGATATCAACTTCATCCGTCCGAAAATGAATGACGGAAGTTGGCGTACTCCTTACAATCCGTTCCGTTCAGTCCACGGTGTTGGTGATTTCACGGAAGGTACCGGCTGGCAGTATACATTCTTTGTTCCGCAACATCCGGAAGGATTGATTGCCTTAATGGGAGGAGATGCGAAGTTTGTTTCCAAACTGGATTCCTTGTTTATTGTAGAAGGAGATATGGGAGAGGGAGCATCCAGCGATATCAGCGGTCTGATTGGCCAGTATGCACATGGGAACGAACCCAGTCATCATGTGGCTTATTTATATCCGTATGCCGGTGAACAATGGAAGACTGCGGAGAAAGTTCGCTTTATTCAGGATGAGTTTTATACAGATAAGCCGGAAGGTGTTATCGGTAATGAAGATTGTGGTCAGATGTCCGCATGGCATATCATGTCTGCTTTAGGATTCTACCAGGTTAATCCGTCGAATGGGGTACTTGTGTTCGGTAGCCCGTTGTTTGACAAGGCTTCTGTTCGCTTACCGGATGGGAAGACATTTGATATTGTGGCACAGAACAATAGTAAGGACAATATTTATATCCAGTCCGTGTTATTAAATGGAAAGCCGTATAACAATTCTTATATCCTGTATGATGACGTTATGAAAGGAGGAAATCTTACCTTTGTAATGGGGAATACTCCGAATAAGGATTTCGGGGCTGCTCCGGAAAATCGTCCGAAGACAGCAGAATAATCTGTCCTAAGTCCAAAATTAAAATAAAAACGTATGAACAAGACAATCAAGACAACAGTAGCGTTACTGGCATCCGCATTCTTGCTGGGTGCCTGCGCTCAGAGTGGTGACAAAGGTTCTGCCCTTGATCCGGTAGACTATGTGAACCCCTATATGGGTAACATCAGCCACTTATTGGTGCCTACTTATCCTACAGTGCACCTGCCAAACAGTATGTTGCGTGTTTATCCCGAACGTGCTGATTTCACAGGTGACCTTTTAGGTGGATTGCCAATCATTGTAACCAGCCATCGCGGAAGTTCGGCATTTAATCTGAGTCCGTACCAGGGGGATGAAGCCGGTTTGAAACCTGTGATTAATTATAGTTATGACCAGGAGAAAATCCATCCGTACCGTTACCGGGTTTATCTGGATAACGAGAATATAGATGTAGACTTTGCTCCATCTCATCAAAGCGCTGTTTATGCAATCACTTTTGAGAAAGACGGCCCTGCTTATCTGATATTCAATAGCCGCAACGGGCAATTGCAGGTAAATGGTAATGCCGTTAGCGGTTACCAATATGTAGATAAAAAGACAAAAGTTTACCTGTATGCCGAAACCGACCGGAAGCCTTTAAAATCTGGTGTTCTATCGGCTGAAAATGTAAACTATGACCAGACATCGGTAGAAGGAAGAAACGCTGCGATTGCTCTTTCCTTCGGTAATGATGTAAAGACTTTGGGTGTTCGTTACGGTATTTCATTTATCAGCGAAGAACAGGCAAAGAAAAATCTGGATCGTGAAATTGCTGCATATAATGTAGACGTCGTAGCGAAAGAAGCTAAGAACGATTGGAATGATGCTTTAAGTAAAATTCAGGTTCAAGGCGGAAGCCAGGACGATAAAGTGATATTCTATACTTCTTTGTACCGTTGCTATGAGCGTCCGGTGAACTTGAGTGAAGACGGACGTTATTACAGTGCATTCGATGGTAAGATTCATGAAGACAACGGACGCCCGTTCTATACGGATGATTGGATTTGGGATACTTACCGTGCTACTCATCCGCTTCGTGTCCTGATTGATAACGAGAAAGAAAGTGATATTATCAATTCTTTCCTGTTAATGGCAGAACAAATGGGGACAAACTGGATGCCAACTTTCCCGGAAGTAACAGGGGACTCGCGCCGTATGAACTCCAACCATGCTGTAGCAACCGTTATCGATGCCTACCGTAAAGGTGTCCGTGGTTTTAACCTGGAGAAAGCTTATATTGCAGCCAAGAAGGGTATAGAAGAAAAAACATTAATTCCCTGGTCTGCCGCACCGGCCGGTTGGTTGGATGAGTTCTATAAGGAACATGGATATATTCCGGCATTGAAACCGGGGGAACAGGAAACCGTTCCGAATGTATCTATCTGGGAAAAACGTCAGCCGGTGGCTGTCACTTTGGGTACGGCTTATGACCAGTGGTGCTTGTCACAAATAGCCGCAGAATTAGGAAAATCCGATGAGGCGGACTATTATTTGCGCCAGTCTTATAATTATCGTAACCTGTTCAATCCTGAAACTCGTTTCTTCCATCCGAAGGATAAAGACGGCAAGTTTATAGAGGGTATCGATTATCGTTATTCCGGAGGATTAGGAGCACGCGATTATTATGATGAAAACAACGGATATGTTTACCGTTGGGATGTACAGCACAATATTGGTGATTTGGTTTCTATGATTGGTGGCAATGAAGTGTTTACCGCAGCATTGGACTCCATGTTTGATACTCCGCTGGGTATGTCCAAATGGCAATTCTATTCTACATTGCCCGACCATACCGGGAATGTAGGTCAGTTCTCAATGGCCAACGAACCAAGTTTGCATATACCTTATCTGTATAACTATGCAGGTCAGCCGTGGAAGACACAGAAGCGTATCCGTACATTGCTTAACCAGTGGTTCCGTAACGATTTGATGGGGGTTCCCGGAGATGAAGACGGTGGTGGTATGTCTGCATTTGTTGTTTTCAGCCAGATGGGTTTCTATCCTGTGACTCCAGGTTCTCCTACTTATAATATAGGCAGTCCGTTCTTCACAGATGTGAAAGTAGATTTAGGCAACGGCAACGTATTTGAAGTAAAAGCAAATAATGCTTCTGCTGAAAATAAATATGTTCAGTCTGCCAAATTGAACGGTAAAGTATTGAACCAGCCTTGGTTTGATCATAGCGAAATCGCTTCCGGCGGTATTCTGGAACTGGAAATGGGACCGAAAGCGAATAAAGAATGGGGGATTGCAACTCCTCCTCCTTCTGCTGCACCGATGCCCAAATAGTTGACAAGTGACAGTTGACAAGTGACAATTGACAGTTAGGCTTTGCACTCGATTAAAAGGATAGAGTTACCTTTGAAAGAGTTCTCCGATAATAATGCTACGCAAAATGCCGAAACATTTGTCAACTGTCACTTGTCAACTATTTAAGTGGTAATGTAAACCAGAATGTCGAACCTGAATCGGCTTTTGATGTTACGCCTATTTTTCCTCCCAGGCTTTCGATAATCGTTTTACTGATAGTCAGCCCCAAGCCTGTGCCGGGCTTGAAATCATTTACTTTGATGAAACGTTCAAAAATGCGGTTTGCATCTTTTTCTGAAATGCCGATTCCTGTATCGCTGACGCTCATACGTAAATGGCTCCCTTCTATGTGATAGGACAGGGTGATGAAACCTTCTTCTGTAAACTTGATAGCATTATTTACAAAGTTTGCAATAACCTGTGTGATTCTTTGCGGGTCTGTTTGCAGGTGAATGGAAGGCAGGTTCTGGTCAAACAATAATTTGACATTCGGATTGGTATTATCCAGATTAGCCAGATATATCTCTCCACATATTTCTTTGATATTGGTATCTGTTATATGATAATTGAACGTTCCCGCCTCTATTTTGGAGAAATCCAGAATATCGTCAATCAGATGCAACAGCAAGTCATTATTTTTATGAATAATATTCAGATACATTCTACGTTCGTCGGCGTCATTTGTCTCTGCTGCTATATCGGAAAAACCGACGATTGCATTTAAAGGAGTTCGTATTTCATGGCTCATATTGGCAAGGAATGCCGATTTCAGTTTGTCGGCTTCTCTGATACGTATCAATTCATTTTCACCTTCCCGCTGTTTGGTTATATTGGAAGTATAGCTAACAATTTTGCTCGGTGTACCGTCCTCATTGAACTTATATGCCCGGACGTTTGAATTGAACCAAAACAATCTACCGTTCAGGATGCGGCGATAAGTAGCTACATAATTATTTATCTCTCCATTTATCAGGCGTCTGAATAAATTGTAATAGACTTTATCCATATCTTCGGGATGCAAAGTGCTGATGAAGTCCTGCAGGCAGGTCGGTTGCTGCTCCTTTATATAAGATAAAGTTTCACTTTTTTCCAGGTCGTCATTCAAGCTGAAATCTACGGTTAGTTTTTCAGTGGCAACAGTATATTCCCACATAAAAGATTCCCCGGTATCGACCGCCACTTTTAATTTGGCAAGGTTGTCTTGGATAACTTCAGCTTTATGATGGTTTTCCGTATTATCATATACAATGTATAAATAACCGAAAACCTGTTCTTGCAAATCCTTCAGGATAATGGCTTTTACCAGCAGGTGTTTAACCGTTTCTGCTACATCACTTTGGTAATAGCCGGTATTTTTGACTGTCACAAAGTTGTAATCGAGTGAGAATTCCACATCTTCACCTTGTTTCTGCTTTTGTTTTACCCATTCCGGGATATTTGGATTTTGGAAGATGTTGACACCTATCACATCCCGGGTGGTTCCGAATATATCCAAATCGGCATTATTCAAGTCCAACAGATTTCCTTCTTCATCATATAATTCGACTCCCCACGGCAGCTTTTCAAAAATGAGGCGGAATTTAGCTTCGCTTTTCAGTATTAATTTAGCCGAATATTCGAGCTGGAATTTGCTGTGTTCCTGTTCTATGGCTATGGAAACTATGTCGGCGAACATAAGCAGGTTCTCTATATCCAACGAATTCCATACACGCGGAGTTGCTACTGCATCCAATCCGATAAAACCAACAGATTTGCCATTGCATACTACCGGCAAGGCAAGTAGGGAGGCAATATTTTGCATTTGTAATAAATATTGTACGGGGGCAGCATCTTCCGGCATTTGAGAAACATCGTTTACAATAATATGCTCGGCATTCTTTATTTTATCAACCCACCAGGTAATTTCTTCTGTGGGCAACTTACGCAATATGTCTTCGCGCATAGATACGATGCCGCTGCTTGTTACTTCATGGGTAAAGTCAAGCAGATGATTTTCTTCATCCAGAATACCGATGTATACTCTGTCAGCTTTAAAAAAACGGAGAATTAAGAGGAGTGCCTGGTCGATAACATCATCATTGTCTTGTCTCAGTAACAGAGAAAGAACTTCAGACATGGTTTTTCTTAATGAAATTAAATTGACAAACACATGATTTTCATTTATGTTATCTTTCTCATCCGAAAACTTTTTTTGTTTTAACTGTTTTATCTCACGTATTAAATCCTCTTTGGAATAATTCTCATACATGTCCATTCTGGTCTATTTTTAATACTACAAATTTATACAATGTATTTGATATTCAATGTATATGTGTATGAATTATTATTATGAATATTTTGTAACCGATTGTTCATAACAGGCAACGAATCTTTGACGTTTGCTTATTGAGGGAAATAGTTGTATCTTTGTCTATCTATAAAGAAGACTGGGATTAGATTACATGACAAAAAATAATGATATAAATTGGTATGTATTATATACATCACCAAGGGCTGAAAAACAAGTGAAAAGCAGAATTGACGCACTGGGCGTAGAATGCTGGCTTCCACTTCTTCATACTCCCCGTGTATGGTCCGACCGGGTTAAAATGGTCGACATCCCTTTGTTTAATTCCTATTTGTTTGTACGTTGTACAGACCCGGTGTTAAGGACTTTAACCCGTGTATACGGTGTCGCACGCATTGTCTATTATAATGGCAAGCCTGCCATTGTGCGGGAGAAAGAAATAGACTCTATCCGGGAATTTCTTGAAAAGGCGTCCAATCATGTGCTTTGCCCCGGCGAAGAAGTGGAAATCCTTTGCGGAGCCATGAAGCATGTGTCCGGAAAAGTCAAGAAGATTAAAAAGAATCACTTGCTGCTTTATTTGGAGCAGTTGGGAGCTACCGTTTGTGTCCGGCTGGATGATGTGGCGCGTGTTAAGAGAGTCAAGTAAATCTTCTCCATGTCGACATTGGCTCTTACCCAATCGGCCAGTTTATCATATTGCTCTTCCTTGAAAGCTTCGTAGTTGAAAGGAGTTGAGTCTGTTTCCTTATCAAATCCAAAGGCAAGGTTGTCCAATACTTCCGTATTGTCGAGGATACCGTGCATATAACTTCCCCAACACCGGTTGTTCAGGTAATATCCGTCTGTCCGTCCGTCTTCCAGTATGGCGACGGGGCTATCGGGGGTATTGTTCAACAGGGTAGTGCGTCCCATATGTATTTCGTATCCTTTACAATTGTGCTGAGTCTCAGGGGAGATTGTATTCTTTTGTTTTGGTATAAAGGAAAAAGTGCTTTGTTTGGTTATTTTTTCCTGTTCGATGATTGTGCATTGGGGGAGTAGTCCGAGTCCCGGGACTGCCGGGATATTTCCTTCCAGGCCTTCGGGGTCTTCCAGGCGTGCTCCCATCATTTGATAGCCTCCGCAGATACCGATTACTTTTTTCCCGTTTTTATACGCTCTTATAATTGCTTCGGCCGTACCGTTTGCACGTAGGCTTTGTAAATCGGAAAGCGTATTTTTAGAGCCTGGCAGCAGGATAATATCCGCCTTTTCTATCTCCTCTATATTATTCGTATAATAGGCATTGAAACGAGGGTCCATGTCCAGCACGTCGAAGTCTGTAAAGTTAGACATCCGTTTCAGCAGAATAATTGCCACATTAATTTTACCGTCTCGGTAGGTGTTGGTTTTCATATCGAGCGCAACGGAATCTTCTTCTTCAATCTTTATATCCCGGAAGTAGGGGATAACGCCTACTACCGGAAGGCCTGTCAACTCTTCCAATATTTTCTTCCCTTCTTCAAACAAAGAAGCATCACCGCGGAATTTGTTGATGATGATACCCTTCATCAAGGCTCGTTCTTCCGGCTTCAGCAAAGCAATGGTTCCGTAAACAGAACCGAAAACTCCTCCGCGGTCTATATCTGCAACCAGATAAGTAGCAGCATCCGCCTGCATAGCCATTCGCATATTGGTTATATCCCGGTCGCGAAGGTTTAATTCAGAAATACTGCCTGCACCTTCCAGTACAATCGGATTATATTTGTCTTCGAGGCGTTTGAATGCCCGGATGGCTTCTTTAAACAGTTCTTCCTTCTGGTTTTGTATCCCGAAATAATCCTTTGCCGACATGTTTCCTACAGGACGTCCGTTAAGCACGACTTGCGAGCTTTTATCATTTGTAGGTTTTAACAAAATGGGATTCATATCCGTATGTGGAGCAATCCCGCATGCTTCCGCCTGTACTACCTGGGCGCGTCCCATCTCGCCGCCTTCCGGAGTAGAGTAGGAGTTAAGAGACATATTTTGCGCTTTAAAGGGGGCCGGATTGTAGCCGTCTTGTTTGAAAATACGGCAAAAAGCTGCATTGATTACACTTTTTCCTGCATCGGAACAGGTGCCTACGAACATAATCGGTTTAAGAGACTGCTTCATATTGATTGCTTGTCGGATTTCTTTCAGCCTACAAAGCTAATAAAAAAAACATACCGGAGATAATCCTGGCAATACAGTATTCGGCAGAGTAATCCGGAATGTCAGAATGATATTGTTTCCTCTTTATTTGTGTCATTATTGTCGTATTATCCCTTTTGTGATGACTTGTAATATATGCATAGGACTCATTTCGGGAGGAATGGGAGTCTTTTTTATGTTAAAAAGGAGACATTTCAGTAGAATCCGGCGACTTTTTACATTTACCCTGAGGGTAATTCCAATTAGTAGCGGTACAAATTCTAACTATCTGCGCATAAAAATACAATAATCTGCGCGGCAAAACACCTATATTTTAACTTCAAAACATATATGTTTCGATTTTAAAGCATATATGTTTCGTTTTTAGATGTTATTGAGCATGGACGCGGTTCTGGAATGGTCTGAAAACCAAACTTGACACGAATATTAAATAGATTATTATTTCCCATAAAACACAACAATATGTTTAGGTACGGAATTCGCAGATTACACAGATTAATAAATACAATCATATATTAATCCATGTAATCCGCGAATCCGTGCCTGATAAATTAATTTCCGCACTCTATTAATTAGTAATCTCTTCATTATTTCTTATGACAAATCGACAAACCTAAACTTCGCTAGAGCCGCATATTTGCAAGAGGTGCCGCCTCTCCCTCCGTACAGAAGAAGCACGACATAGGTTCATTGTCAAAATGTCAAAATATCATTTTGTAGTAATCAGTAAATCGTACCTGTCTGTTTAAACAAAAAAGAAAGGGATGTGCCGGAATACCCTTACAGGTATTTTGACACATCCTTTCCTTTTTATTCTATAAGAAAAATCTTACACTTATTCAGCAGGAGTACCTCCGGAAGAAACAGTTTTGCTGCGTTCGATAGATTGCAGAGCCAGATAGTTGTCTCCGAAGTTTTGCAGGTTGTCGATTTCTGTTTCGAACTGGTCGAGGTGTGCTTCTTCTTCTACAACAAGACCTTCGAAAATCTTCTTCGTAGCAGAGTCTGCATGCTGAGCACATTCGTTGGCCCAGTTATTATAATCGTCAACGCTTCCGGTTTCCATCTGTGCAGCTTTTTCAAGCATCGCTTTCACATCATGAATTTTTTCTACCGGACCTGAACATTTCATTTCAACTTCCCCTTTCAGGAAAAGGATACGTTCGGCCAAACGTTCCACATGCATCATTTCTGTGATAGCCGTACGTTTGAACAGGCTGGATAACAAATCATATCCCATGTCGTCCAGACGGAAATGGAAATACATGTACTGGTTTACGGCAGTCATTTCGTCTGCAACCGCTTTATTCAGCAGTTCGATGCTTTTTTCTCTTTTAATCATAATCATTAAGTTTTTAATCAGGTTGAGTTTATATTATCTAAGTTATATTATAGGTGTCAAAGTTAATAGATTTATCGAGAGATTGTCATTCCTGTCAAGGAAATATTTTATCTTTGTACTATCAGATTGTTTGAATAAATGAAGAAAATAATGACGAAAGTACAAGAAACATTGGCTGCATTGCCGGAAGAAAAGAAAGCATTATTTGTGCCGGTATTCGGTACTATCGATAAATTTTATACAGTAGTATATCTGATTGCGCGTAATGAGCATGTCACCGACCAGGAAAAACCCGAACGCTATGAAGACCGCTTGCAGGTAATACGCCGGATACGAAGCCTTGTAGAGAAAATGGTTACCTCATTCGGCTTGGAAGGAGAAGAAATCATAGCCGATATTGCCAGCGACTATTTTGAAGACTATGTAAATTACAGGACACCGGAATTAGATATAACAAATGAAGACTTTGTCGGAATCATCCAAAAGATAGCCCAAAGTTGATTAAATAACTTTTTTTTGCACAAACTGTGCCTGTATGTGCAGAATAACCTCTAATTTTGTGGGTTGCCTGACTCTGCTTGGGAAGTTGAAGAGAGTGATTGGTTTATTTGGGTTTATACAAAATTTAGATGAGATATTTTGCTAAGATAGGACACTGGTTGTCCTCACAAGAACATTTATTCTTTTTGTTCGGATTGTTATTTATTATCCCTAACTGTTTTCTGTTTTTTACGGAACCATTGCCTGTGACGGTAGGTATCGCTTCTATCATATTGCCTTTGGCATTCTGGTTTGCCATATTGCTGCTGGCCCGTAAACCCGGAATTGTTGTCTGGTGTTTGTTGCCGAAAGTAATATTGGACGGAGGGCAGTTGGTGTTGTTGCATTTGTTTGGCGAGTCGGTTATTGCAGTGGATATGTTTCTGAACCTGACAAGTTCCAATGCCTCGGAAGCCAGTGAATTATTGGGGAATATATTTGTAATTATTATTTGCGTCTTCTTTTTTTATACGTTGCCTACTTTATGGCTGGCGGTTTATTCCATACGGTTGAAAGATAAATTACAATCCGGTTTCCGTAAGAAATGGGCGTTGAGAAGTTTGGCAATGTTTCTTGTTGGCATCTTGTTATGTTGCCTGTCACCCCTTCAGGGACATCCTTTCTCATGGAAAGATGATGTCTATCCCGCCAATGCACTGTATAATTTATATTTTGCAATAAATAAGGCCGGCAAGAACTCCAATTATCATAAGACATCCGCAGATTTTAAATTCAATTCTACACGGACGGCGCATGCCGACGGGAAGCGTGAAATCTATGTGCTTGTTGTAGGCGAGACTTCACGGGCTATGGAATGGAGCCTGTATGGTTATGAACGGCAGACTACTCCCCGCATGGAGAAACTGGATGGTTTGGTGCATTTTAAAGATGTGGTAACGCAGTCAAACAATACACATAAGAGTGTTCCGATTATACTTTCGGCAGCAAGTGCCGAAAATTATAACATCATATATGATGAAAAAAGTATTGTGACGGCTTTCAAGGAGGCCGGTTTCCGTACATTGGTTATAGCCAACCAGAAACTTACCACCTCTATGATCGGTGCTTTTTATCGTGAGGCTGATACCTTCATCGATATGAGTAGTTTTAACACGGGGTCTTATCTGACATCATTGCATGACGGGGCTTTATTACCCTATCTGGAAAAAGAACTCAATAAAACGGATGATAATATGTTTATCGTTCTTCATACATATGGTTCCCACTTCAATTATCATGAACGTTATCCGGATGATTTCAAATTTTATACACCGGATAAGGCTAGAAATATTAGTGCCTCTTATAAAAAGGAATTGAGGAATGCGTATGACAACTCTATCCATTATACGGATTATGTATTGGGCGAGGTTGCTGATATGCTTGCCCGTACCAATGCATGTTCTTCCATGCTTTACCTGAGCGACCATGGAGAAGATATTTTTGACGACTCCCGCGAACGGTATTTGCATGCATCTCCGATACCGACTTACTACCAGCTTCACATCCCTTATATTATCTGGTTCTCTGAGCCCTACCGGGAAACATTCCCGGATAAATACCAGACAGCTCTTGCACATGAGGCTGTACCGGTTAGTACGAACAGCGTATTCCATACGATGCTGGATATTGCCAGTGTAAAGACAGACCAGACGGATTCTACCTTGGCTCTGACAAATAAAGGATTTGTTGTACGTGATCGTATGTATCTGGGTGACCACGATGAACCGGTTCCTTTCTGGAAGATTGGTTTGAAGAAGGCTGATTTTATAATGTTGGATAAAATGAAGATTGCCTACGGTAAAAATTAATGGCTGGACCGAACGGACATATTACGCTTAAAGTAATATTAGGATACCTGTTGCTGGTGGCAATGGCAGTGGGTTCGGTTGTGTATATTTATGACGTAATAGGCAAGATAGCGGAAGAACAAACTCCGGATAGTTTATCCCATAAAAAAGTATATTTGGTTACCAATACATTATCTCTGCTTTATGAAAGTGAAGCATTGGGACAGTTAATAGGTATGCCTCAAGGTCAAATTTCCCATTTTAACCGGACATTGAATAAGGCTATCCATAATATGGATACCTTAAGTACTTTGGTCTCTCCTGATTTATCTCCGAAAATCGATAAGATAAAAGCCTTGATTGAACAGAAAAGGCGGAATACCCGGGTGTTGCTGGATACCTGGAAAGAAACGAATACGGAGCATTTATATAATCAAAATATTGAGAAAGTCATTGCCCGGCAGGATACCGTAATCAAGCAACTGGATGTTCAGGAGCGAGTGATTGTACGTCAGGATTCTGTCGTTTCTCCAATCGTAAAGAAGCCTCGCGGGTTCTTCCGTCGTCTTGCCGATGTATTCTCGCCTCCCAAAGTGGATACGACACTTGTGTTGAACACAACCCGTCAGGTCGTTACCGATACGTTAGTCCGGGCTTTTAATCCGTCGGATACGATTGTTTCGGTTCTGAATAATTTACGTGACAGTGTGGCCGACCAGCGGAAGTTGTTGATGGACCGGTTATTGGAACGTGCGGCAGTGCTCCGCTATGATAACAGTGTGATAACGAGCCGTATCAATCAGATGCTCCGGGATATAGAAGAAGAAGAGATGAATGTCTCGTTGGAAAGGATACAAAAAAAACAGGATTTATTGAGTGAGACCTCTGTTCTGATAGGGGGAATTGCTATTGCGGCACTTGTCGTTGTGGTTATCTTTATTATTATGATTACCCGGGATATTTCCCGTAGCCAGTATTTTCGGCAACAATTGGAAAAGGCTAAATTGTATGCGGAAGATTTGCTGCATAAGCGGGAAAAACTGATGCTTACAATCAGCCATGATATTCGTGCCCCGCTTTCTTCTATTATCGGATATATCGATTTATCATTGAGACGTCGTCCGGACGAACGGCAACGTTATTATTTAGAGAATATGGCTGGTTCGGCCGACCATATTTTATCGCTTGTAAACGGATTGTTAGACTTTCACCGTCTGGAATCCGGACAGATGGAAATTCAGGCAGTCCCATTTGATGTGCGGATTCTTTTTAATGAAATTTATGGAAGTTTCAAACCGATAGCGGATGCTAAAGGATTGGATTTTATCCTGAATATGAAAGAGGAAGGAATGGAGTATCTTTATTCAGGTGATCCGATTCGTATCCGCCAGGTAGTAGGCAACCTGCTTTCAAATGCAATAAAGTTTACCTGTAAAGGACGTGTTGTTTTGATTGTGAAACTGGTAGATGATTTTGCGCGGCTGGTGGTTATTGTCTGCGATTCGGGACCGGGTATCCCGAAAGAAGAACAAGAAAAGATATTCGGGGAATTTGCCCGTTTATCCGGAACGGAGAAAGAAGAAGGTTTCGGCCTGGGCCTTTCCATTACCAGGAAATTGATCGAATTGATGGGAGGGGAACTGACTCTGGAAAGTGTGCCGGATAAAGGAAGCGATTTCACGGTAAACCTGCCTCTTGAAAAATCAGATGTACAATCTTTGCCTGTAAATTCGTTGCCGGAGGAAACTGTTGGAGCTGTACCTGAATCAAACGGGCATGATATACATTGCCTTTTAGTAGACGACGATCCTTTACAGTTGGCTTTGACGGAAGAGTATTTGAAGCAGCATCATGTGCTGGTTACTTGTTGTACGGATTCTTCTTCCGTTATCGAATTGTTCGGACAAGCCTCTTTCGATGTAGTCGTTACCGATATACAAATGCCGGGAGTAGATGGGTACCAACTGCTTGATATAATTCGTAAGTCCGGTATACCCGGTACGGATACGGTACCGGTAGTTGCTTTATCTGCGAGTCTGGAGAACGAGCATAACCATTATCTGGAAGCTGGTTTTACCGGTTTCCTGAATAAACCGTTTACGGCGGAACAATTGATTACTTTGCTCAATAAATTGTTGGCTGTCGATATCCATACAAATACTTCTGCCGGATTGGATTTTACCTCCCTTACCGCTTTTGCCGGAGATGATAAGGAGGCTTCGGCCTCTATTATCCGGACATTTACAGAAGAAACAGGCAAGAATCTCACCCTGCTGGAAGAGGCATTGAACACAATGGATAGAGAGTCGGCTGCAAAAGTTTCACATAAACTGCTTCCTCTTTTCACGATGCTTGGTGCAACTACGCTGGTTCCTCTTCTCCGGATGCTGGATAAGAATGATGAGGCTTTGTCTGACGATGGTTGGAAAAGAATATTGTCTGATGTAATTGGTCAGGCGCGGCAGGTCCTGCAACAAGCAGTGGATAACCTGTAGAAACAAGTGTGGAAATTTTCCACACCTGTGATGCCTGTTTCCCCATAAACGATACCTCTTCATCTCTTGTCCGGAACATTCATATCGTTTTATCTGTTCAATTATAAGAGTTTAGAAAAACAAATGCCGGGATTGTACGGTTCTGGCACGAATTTCGTAGTATATTAAATACGAAAGGCTATAAGCGTTTCTACATTTAAACCGTTTTATTAAGTAGTAATAAGTCCGAGTATTGAATTAAGTCTGCAAAACAAGAAGAGTACCTCCGCAAGGGTACTTTTTTTGTTTTATGCCATATCTTTAATTACTTTTGCCGCAATTATAAATTTTACTTGTTAATACCATGAATATCGTACTTCAAAGTAAATCCCCGCGTATCGAGGTGGTGGATGCATTACGTGGCTTTGCTGTAATGGCTATTATGATGTTGCATAATATCGAGCATTTTAATCTGTATGATTTTCCCACCCCTTCGTCTCCTTTTATAAAAATGATGGATGGATACACCTGGAATACTTTGTTTTTTCTCTTTTCCGGTAAAGCATATGCCATCTTCTCCCTGTTGTTCGGTTTTAGTTTTTTTATTCAGTTCAACAATCAGGCACAAAGAGGAAAAGACTTCCGTCTGCGTTTCTTGTGGAGGCTTTTCCTGTTGTTTATTATCGGTTGTTTCAACGGAGCCTTTTTCCCGGGGGATATATTGGTTCTCTATTCGATTATAGGGGTTGTGCTGGTCCTCGTTTGTAAGTGGAGCGACCGGGCTGTGCTGATTACAGCGATTATCCTGATGCTCCAGCCGTTGGAATTGGCCAAGTTCTTTTATGCGATGATGAATCCCGATTTTGTTGGAGGTGTACAACAATGGCAGATACATGGCGACCGTATGTCGAAGTTCCTCACTCAGCCTGATTTCTGGGCAATGGTAAAATCCAATTTATGGGATGGACAATTGTTCAGCCTGTTATGGGCATGGGGATATGGGCGTTTTTTCCAGACCGCTTCTCTGTTTATGCTTGGGATGTTGCTTGGACGCCGCCGTTTATTTGTGAACTTGTCTGAGAATCGTGTGTTCTGGAAGCGGGCTTTAGTGATAGGATTGGTTGCATTTGTCCCTTTATATTATCTGTCACTCTCTTTACCGGCATTGTTTAGTAATAAAGAAATGCTGACACCTATTTCTACCGTTGTTTCTTCCTGGCGTAATTTTGCCTTCATGTCGGTACTTGTCTCTTTGTTTATTTTCTTGTGGCAGCAGGCTTCTGTAAATAAAGTCCTGTATGGGCTGGTACCATATGGGAAGATGAGTCTGACTAATTACCTGACACAGTCTATAATAGGCTCATTTATCTACTTTGGCTACGGGCTTTCCCTGTACGATGATTTATGTGTTACTGCCAGTTTTGGGGTATCCGTTTTATTATTTGTCCTGCAATTGGGTTTCTGTCATTGGTGGTTAAAGAAATATAAACAAGGTCCGTTTGAAGGCGTATGGCGTAAAGCTACCTGGATTTTCTCCTGAGATTTCGTTAAAATCTATATCTTTGTATGCGGAATAAAAATAAATACTATGCCGTCTATACTTATTATAGAAGATGATATAACGTTTTCTTTGATGTTGACAACCTGGCTTGGTAAGAAAGGGTTTGAAGTTGTTACATCTGCGTCGGTTTCTGATGCGAAGAACCGGATGGAAAACGTTTCTTTGGATCTTATCCTTTCGGACTTGCGTCTACCGGATGGGGATGGTATCGATTTGCTGAAATGGATAAGAGAACGGAATACCTCGGTTCCTTTGATAATGATGACAAGCTATGCGGATATACAAACAGCCGTACAAGCCATTAAACTGGGGGCTTCCGATTATATAAGCAAACCTTTGAATCCGGATGAACTGCTGGGAAAGATTCATGATTTACTAAAAGAAGGACATGCTGTGCCTCCGGTTGCTTCTCCTAAAAAAGCGGAGCGGCGTCCGGCTGAAAACTCACAATATATAGAAGGTAAGAGCCCGGCTGCCCGTCTGCTGTATGAACATGTAGGATTGGTTGCGCCGACCGATATGTCTGTACTTATTACCGGTTCGAGTGGAACAGGTAAGGAGTATGTGGCACGCCGTATCCATGAGCAGAGTAACCGTAAGAAGGCTCCTTTCGTTGCTGTAGATTGTGGCGCTATTCCTAAGGATCTGGCAGCTTCTGAATTTTTCGGCCATGTCAAAGGTTCGTTTACAGGTGCAATAGATAATAAGGAAGGTGCCTTTATTGCGGCCCAAGGGGGTACCATATTTCTGGATGAAATAGGGAATCTTTCTTATGAAGTACAGGTTCAATTATTGCGGGCTTTGCAGGAACGCAAAGTCAAGCCTATCGGTAGTAACCAGGAAATTCCTATTAATGTCCGCTTGATTTCTGCTACGAATGAGAATTTGCGAACGGCAATAGAAAAAGGAGATTTCCGCGAGGATTTATATCACCGGATCAATGAATTTACAATTCGTATTCCGGACTTGAAAGAACGCCAGGAAGACTTATTATTGTTTGCCGATAGTTTTCTCGACCAGTCTAACAGTGAATTACAGAAAGATATTATCGGTTTTGATGCGGAAACAATCCGTATATTCCAATCTTATTCATGGCCGGGGAATCTTCGTCAGATGAAGAATGCAATCAAGTATGCGACCTTGCTGGCTACCGGAAGTTATATTACACGCAAAGAGTTGCCGGAAGAACTGACAGAGGTACAGCCGGTATCTTCAAATATCCAACTGAAGAGCGAAGCACATGAGAGTGAATTGATAATAAAAGCTTTACAGAAAGCCGGCAATAATAAAACGAAAGCAGCCCAGTTGCTGGGGATAGACAGGAAAACGCTTTATAATAAATTAAAGGCTTACCATATCGAATAGGTTTTAGAAAAGAAACCCAAGCGAAAAACTCATTACATTGGTCCGTTTGTCGATAGACATTAATCCTGTTTGAGTTGTATTGGTTTGTATTTCCCTAAAATTAGATTCGACTTCGTTTAGCCCAAACTCATACGTGAAATCAAAGAATAGACGCCAGATACTAACACCGATACCGGTTGCAATATTGATGCCGTAGGGGGTGCTTTCGCTTATGTACTCACTGGGTGTTTCTACAAAACTGGCCGAATAACGGGTTTTGTAATTGTATTTGAGATTCGGGCCTACCATCAGGCTGAGTGCATAAGGTCCTTGCTTAACAAGATAATATCCGATCATAATCGGGATTTCCAGCGAAGTCGTTTTATATTCCAGTTTACTGTTTTCTTTTACTGTAGAAGTTGGTGTGTTCATGGATGCTAAAGGTATAGTGAAGCGGATATCACCTTCTGCATAACGCCAGGATAAACTGGGTTGTATGAAAAAACGGTCGATATTTATTCGTGCAAAAGCAGCGGCAAGAAAACCCACTTTATATTTCTGACTGATATTTTCAGCTTCAATATCATTAATTGTCAATGAATTGATAACGGGAAGGGTGGCACTGAAACCAACTTTTCCTCCCCAGTTAAATGATTTATCCTTGATTTGTATAAACTTCTGGGCATTTACGGGTATCAGGAATAAAAACACAAACAGCCCTATAAAGTGGATTTTTCTCATTGGTTATTTTTTCTTTTTCACTGACCAGCCGAATTTACCGACCAGTTCTCCTAATTCATAATATTTACCATGCGAATAGGCCAACAGTTCTGCCCGTTGCATGTCGAAAGCTCCGGTTTCGGGGTCCAGATATTTGTCGTCAGCCTGTACATTTACAACCTCAGCAATAAACATATCGTGGCTGCCTAAAGCTATAACCTCTTTTACCCGGCATTCGATGCATAGAGGTGCTTCTTCAATAATAGGAGCCTTCACAACTGAAGCTTTACCCGGTGTCAGCTTCATTTCTTCAAATTTGTTATGGTCTTTTCCTGAATTTACTCCGCACCAATCGGTTGCGTATGCCAATTCTTTATTGGTAAGATTGATGACAAACTCCATGTTCTTTTTCAGAATGGGATAGGAGTGACGTTCCGGGCGAACGGAAATATAGCACATCGCAGGGTTAGTACAGATTGTACCAACCCATGAGACGGTTATAATATTATATTCTGAAGGCTCCGAGCCGCAACTTATCATTACCGCCGGCAATGGATATATCATTGTTCCCGGCTTCCAGTCGTGTTTCATTTTACGATAATATCTTCTTTATTGATTTTACGTTCGCAATAATGGCATTTAACGGTACCTTTTTCTCTGTCGATTACTTCGAAGCGGGTAGGCATCGGTTCATTATTGGTAATACATTTCGGATTGTTACATTTTACCAGACCGATTAGCTCGTCCGGCAGGGTAACCGTCTTCTTTTCCACCACTTCATAGTCACGTATAATGTTCAGAATGACGTTGGGAGCAATCAGGGCTATCCGGTTGATCTCATCTTCTTCAAAAAATTTATCCGAGATTTTAATCATTCCCTTACAACCCATTTTGTTGCTGTGAAGATTATTCCCAATAGTGATTGTATTGTCCATATTTTCCAGTCCCAGTAACTTTGCGACTTTAAATAACTGGCTGGGGGGGATATGGTCGATAGCAGTTCCGTTTTCTAATGCGGCTACCTGCAATTCTTTTTTCTTTTCTGCTGACATAACTTTATTAATTGAAATTGGTAAATGATAATTTGACAAGTAGCAGTTGACAGTTGATAATTGACAGTTGACAATTGAAAGAAAAGGCAATCATCTGTCATCTGTAAATTGTTACTCGTCAACTGATAAGTTTAGCACTTCGCTGATAATAGCCTGACGGGCAAACAGTCCGTTGCGGGCTTGCTGGATATAATAAGCTTTTGGATTATCATCCACATCGTAAGCAATTTCGTTCACGCGAGGCAGCGGGTGCAGGATACGCAGGTTTTCGCGGCTGTTTTTCAGCATGTCGTTTTTAAGAATATACACATTCTTTACCCGTTCGTATTCTTCCAGGTCGGTGAAGCGTTCGCGTTGTACACGGGTCATATACAGAATATCCGTTTGATTGATAATATCTTCGGTAAAATCCGTACACTCGTTGTATTTGATTCCATGCTTGTCGCAGAAGTTTTTTTGTTCGTCGGGCATGCGCAGTTCTTTAGGCGCTACGAAATTGAACGTAGGATTAAAGTGAGACATTCCGACAATCAGGGAGTGAACCGTACGGCCATATTTCAGGTCGCCTACCATCGTAATAGTGAGATCTGTCAGTTTTCCCTGTGTTTTTTGGATGGAATATAAATCCAGCATAGTCTGCGAAGGATGCTGGTTGGCTCCGTCTCCGGCATTGATGATGGGAACGTCTGTTATTTCCGAAGCATAACGTGCAGCACCTTCAAGATGGTGCCTCATGATGATAAGATCCACATAATTGCTGACCATCAGGATTGTATCTTTCAGTGTTTCGCCTTTGGATGAACTGGTGGTCGAAGCATCGGAAAATCCGATTACGCGTCCGCCAAGCCTGTTGACTGCCGTTTCAAAACTCAGGCGAGTACGTGTGGAAGGTTCGAAGAAGAGAGTCGCAGCCACTTTACCTTCCAGTACTTTCCGGTTGGGATTTTCCTCAAACTTCCTGGCGTTTTCCAGAATACGAAGAATGTCCTCTTTGGAACATTGATCAATAGAAACTAAACTTTTACTTTTCATTGTAATGTGTATATTCTGTCTATATGTGCGAATTGTATTAACAAAGGTACGTAAACTATCTTTATTATAAATAATCTGTATGCGAATATTTCATTTTTTAAAAACTCATACGGAAAACAGTACGAATATCAGGTTGGGATTCAACCGTCAGCGTTCCTCCGTGCAATTGCATGATACGGTGGGATATACTTAAACCGATACCGCTTCCTCCGGGTTTTGTGGAAAAGAATGGGGTAAAAATAACAGGTATTTGTTCCGGTAAAATGCCCGGCCCATTATCGGTTATTGTTATTTGGACTTGCCCGGAAGCGGAAAAGGCTTCTATTAAAATTGTTCCGTTTGTTTGCCCTTTTATCGCTTGCAGGGCATTACGTATCAGGTTAATTAATGCCAGTGTTAATAAATTCTGGTCGGCGTGAAGTATTAAATCATCCGGGGCTTTAAAATGTATTTTGTTACCCTCCGGCTCTGCATGCAGCAAACGTTCCAGCTTATGGAATAATTGGGTTATACATATTTCGGTTCGTTCCGGTTCCGGCAGGTGGGTTAACCTGTGATAGGAATCTAGAAATGAAGAAAGATTTTTGGCTTGGCTATGGATTACGTCCAGCCCTTCCTGCATTTGTTCGGGGGTATATATGCTGGAGTATTTTAGTAAATCGGCAGATAAGGTACGGATAGGAGTGATGGAGTTACGTATTTCATGTGTCAATACACGTAAAATACTTTCATAGTACAGACGTTTTTCTTCTGTTTCGTTCCGGTTTTTACTAAAGAGTTCTACAATCCGGTTCATCTCCGTGCATAAACTTTTTAAGAACGGATCATCTGTTGTTCCGAGGTATCTCAGACTTGTATCTTCATTGCGGATAGACTCGAAGAATACGGATATTTTACGATTCATCGTATTCATCCACCGGATTTGTGATAAAGCGGTTAATACGACAATTATCAGGCATATCAGAGAAAGAAAATAAGAAGTGCCCGTTGTGAGTAAAACAGAGCCGAGAAGGGAACAGATTACAATCAGAAAGACACTTCCGATAATTTTCAAATATAGTTTACGATTTACCATAGTCTTTCGGATTATAAACCATACTTCTTGATTTTATTATATAAAGTCTGGCGGCTGATGTCTAATTGCTGGGCAACAAGGGAGAGGTTTCCCTTTTTTTCTTTCATCACTTCTGAAATAAATTGTTTCTCCATCTCTTCCAGCGTATAATTATGGGAGGAAACAGTATCCGGTTCATCATAAAAATCATCAATGTCAAGCATGTCGGAATCAGCAAATAAAAGGGCTCTTTCTACGGATTGCTGGAGAAGGGATAAATCGCCTCTTCCTGCCATGTCGGAAAGTTTTCTGAATGCTTCCGGGGTTAATTCCGGGAAAGGTTTGGCATAGGCTGTTGCATATTTTTTTAATAAGGCTTTGATGATTTGTTCCGGTATCGTATTTATGCCTTGGGGTTTATGCTCCCATACGTTTATTACAGTATTTATCAGTTTATCGTTATCCCATGGTTTTACGATAAAATCGGAAGCGCCTTTTTTCAGGGAGGCAACAGCAAGTTCGATATCTCCAAAGGCCGTTATAAGGATAACAGCCGGCGGATTTTTATATTCGAGAATACGTTCCAACCAAAAAATGCCTTCCCTGCCATTTTGCTGGCCTGTACCGAAATTCATATCCAGCAAAACAATATCTACGTTGCCGTTTATGAGTAAGGCAGGAAGTAAAGTGGGGGAAGAAACCGTTATGATTGTTTTAAATTCATGAGCCAGTATGGTTCGCAAACTTTTTAATACGGCTTCATTATCGTCTACAATTATTATTTTTCCGTCACGCATGTTATTTACTTTCTCCATATAAGGATATACAAATATATTTATTTGGCTGGAAAAGGAGGCTATACATTTCTATTCTCTTCCTGAAAAAGACGCTTTGTCCAATATTTGGACAAATAATGGGTGAATATTTCTTTTTTGTCCTTTTTGTTTGTGGTATGTTCGGGTTTGGAATAGTTTTGATGTATAAAAATCAAAAAAATGAGAGTTGTATCTTTGAAACTAATCTTCCGTAGTTGGTGGCGGAATAAAATATTTGCAGTCATTTCTCTGTTGAGTCTTGCCGTTGGCATTGCCTGTACAAATTTATTGATTGCTTATGTTATTTATGAGTCAGGGATAGAATCCGGAAATCCGAATAAATCACATATTGTCTATATGGCGCAGGATTCTCCGATGACCACAGGGCAGAAAGTTTCTTATATAGTCGGTGATATTCCCGTACTCTTGAAAGACCAATATCCTGAAGTGGAGGATTATTTGCGTATGAATATTGGAAATACACCTTTTATCACTATCGGTGAAAAACATTTCGACCCAATCACAATACTTATGGCTGACCCGTCTTTCCCCCGCTTTTTCCCCTATGAGGTGTTGGCCGGAGATTTAAACAAGGCATTAACCCAACCGAATGCGATTGCTTTAAATGAGAATTGTGCAAAGATTTTTTTCGGAAACGAGGATGCCATCGGGAAAATCTTTTCGGCGAAACTCCTCTATGAAAATGAAACAATTACCTATGAGGTTGCAGCTATTATTAAAGACTATCCCCAGTCTTTCTTAAAGTTCGATGCGATAACCGGTGCCCCCAAAGACTTTCCCGGTGGTCCTACATTATTGCTGGTAAACGATTTATTCAATATCGATACTTTTGCCGGAAAACTTAAGGCCGACAAGGTCCCGACTTTTCAAAATGAAATCGGGCAATATTATTTCTATACGCTTCAAGAAAGTTATTTCCAGGAACAGGAATATATACAAGAGACTATTCCCTACATCAACCGGAATCAGAAAGACTTGTTGTACGTAGGGTTATTTTCGGCTATTCTTATATTGGTAATTGCTTGTTTTAATTATGTCAATCTAAGTTTTTCCCGCATTTTTCAGCAGGTAAAGGTGATTTATATCCAGAAAGTGACGGGAGCATCCTCCGGACAAATCCATCGTCAACTATTTACGGATACATTCCTTACCGTACTCATTGCTTTCTTTTTATCTTTATTGCTTACCCTGGACTTTCTTCCGTTATTTAACCATACCGTATCCGGGCGTATTTCTATAGCGTTTTTCTTTAGCGGGCAGGTTTTACCGGTTATAGGAGTATTAATCCTCTTGCTATCCGTTATTCCTTCTCTTTATATGAGCCATAAAATTACCACTTTATCCCATACTGAGTATAAATCATTTACCACGGGTTCCCAAAAACGTACAATCATTGCCGGACTGTCTATCGCACAGTTTGCCATATCCATTAGTTTGGTATTCGCTACCTTAACAGTACGGGAACAATTGAATCTTACTCAAATGAATGGCGAACGTTATCGGAACCTGATAGAAGTTGGCGATTGGACAGGAAATAATATTCCTTATATACAAACGTTCGCGAAAGAAATCCAACGTTTTCCTTCTATCGAAGAGATGTGTCTGTCAAAAGGTTCGATTATTAATTTCGGATTACGGCAAATTATCCTAAAGAACGGGAATGACAGTGAAAATTATTATTCTCTCGCCCAATTCTGTGGAGATAGCTCATTCTTAAAGATTATGAAAGTGCATGTATTGCAAGGACTTCCCGAACAAGAAGCATTAAAGCTATATGCCACTCCCGTATATATTAACGAACAATATGTACATCTATTTGTACCCGACGGTGAGAATCCTGTAGGCAAACCTGTTTGTCTTTACGATAAGGAATATGAAAAAGAAAACAAGGAGGGAGAACCAATTTCTATTATTGCCGGGGTTGTCGAAAACCTATATACGGGAACTTTACGGCAGGAAGTTTATCCGAGCTTAACTTATTTGTCGCAAACTCCGCCTTATAGTGCTGTCCATGTCCGGCTTAAAGAAGAGAATAAAGCAGAGACTTTGGAGCTATTGAAGAAAACCTGGGAAAAAATTAATCCGAATGCACCCTTCGATTATAAAGATATATATGAGGAATTTGTGGTGGCAAACAGGAAAACATTCGAATTAGCGAAATTACTTACCATGTATTCAATCATTAGCCTTTTATTGACAGCCTTCGGGTTATTTGGCATGGCTCTTTATGCAATCGAACAACGTACGAAAGAAATCGGTATCCGTAAGGTTAACGGAGCTACGACCGGGGAAATTCTACAATTATTGAACCGCCGGTTTGTTGTTTGGGTAGGGATAGCTTTTGTCGTTTCGGCTCCGGTTACCTGGTATCTATTAAATCGTTGGCTGGAAAATTTTGTATACCGGGTAAGTGTTTCCTTTGGAATATGTTTGTTTTCCGGAGGAATTGTATTGGCGCTGACTCTGCTTACTATAAGTTGGCATAGTTACAGGGCTGCTTCCCATAATCCGGTGGATGCGTTGAGGAGTGAATAGGGGTGATATTTTGAAGAGAATAATAGAGTTCATTCTTTTTCTATCACTACGCAAAAAGTAACATCATCGATTGCCAGTTTTATTTTCAGATGGCTTTTCTGACAAATATTTTGAACGATAGTTAATCCGAGTCCCGTAGCATCTTTGTTTTGGTATGATTTGATAAAACGTCCGAACAGGTCTCCTTTAGGTAGTTCATTCCCATAAGTGTTGCATATTTTTATGTTATTTTTATTTGTGATAATGGAGAGCTGACCGTTGGGTATATTATAGCGGACGGCATTTGAGAGTAAATTCATAATTAACCGGTCAGCCAGCATCGGATTTATTCGAGCGTTGAAAGGGGCAATAGATTGATAATTAACTTTTATGTTTCGATTCATAAGAATATCTTCATATGATATCAGATATTCTTCAATAGGTTTATTCAGCACAATATCCTTTTCTTCTGCAAACTGATTATTATTGATTTTAGCAATGAACAAAAGGGCATGGTTGAAATGTGACATCCGGCTAACGGCATTTTGCATTCCTTGAATAAGTTCCATACTTTTCGGGTTGTTCATTTCTGTTTGCTGCAATAGTTCAAGTTTTGCTTTTATAATGGAAAGCGGGGTTTGTAGTTCGTGGGAAGTGTTTTCGGTAAATTCCTTTAGCGAAATGTAATCGTTATGTATTTTACCCATCATTGTCTGCATTACATCGTTCATTTCATCAAATTCGTCAATACCGCAAGTTGGCAGGGGAGACGGTAACAAGTGGTCCATTTTGTAGCGTTGCAACTGAGATAGTAATTTATAAAAAGGCGTCCACAATATGCGGGTGTAATAATTGGTCATCAGAAACGAAGCTATAATGAAGAATAATAGCAATAATAGTAGTGAAAGAACCACAGCCGACATCAGATCGTCTTCCTCCAATGTCGGCTGGCAGAACATTACATGGTACATTTCTTTACCGGCTTTGACATCGAAGCGCAAAACACGATAAACTACTTTCTCTTTTTCATGATTGCTGTAAATCAGAGAATCGTAGATGGGGTATTCCTGCTCTTTACCAAAGTCTACTTTATAAGAATACATACGGCTATGTTGCATTTCCAATTCCTGAAGGGAAATTATAGTATCCTTTTCAGCAGCATATTCCAGCACATCGAGTTTGTATTCCTGCAATACATCATCCGTAGAACGATGGATAGAATAGCGGAATATATAATAATGTGTTATGCAACCCAATATCAATACTACTAAAAGAGTATAGATGGTATATTTCCTGTAAATTCCTGTCAGTTTCATTCGCCGGTAAATGTATAGCCTACTCCGTAGACCGTTTTAATGTAATCATGTGACCCGCAATCCAGCATTTTCTTTCGCAGGTTACGGATATGGGTATAAATGAAATCCAACGAGTCTGAAGATAGCCCCATCATATCTCCCCAAAGATGTTCAACAATCATTTCTTTTGTCAAAATGCGCTCTTTATTCATTATAAGAAAGAGGAGTAAATCATATTCTTTACGCGTTAGCAGTAGTTCTCGTTGCTGGATAAAAACTTTGCGCGAATCCATCTGAATACTGATTTCATGAAATTGATATTCATTCGATCCGTTAAAACAACGGCGGCGGATGACGGATTTTATGCGGGCATTTAATTCCGAAAGGCTGAAAGGTTTGGCTAAATAGTCATCGGCGCCAATATCGAGCCCGTGTATTTTATCGTCTGTGGAGTTACGTGCTGATATAATAATGATACCTGTCGGATTCTTCTGTTTTTTGAGATAATGGATCAGGTTAAGACCATTGCCGTCGGGTAATGTGATGTCGATAACAACACAATCGTACTCATACAGTTCAAGTTTCTCTTTTCCCAGAGCATAATTATATGCACATTCTGTATGGTAGCCTTCTGAACTCATATAATAAGCGACCGATTCGGACAGTTCATATTCGTCTTCTATAATTAATATATTCATAAGAACAAAAATATGTATTCAGCATTTATATATCAAGGATAAGCGGCGTTAATTGCAAATATAGTCCAACTTCAGAATTACTTTAGATTTACTTCTTTTCTTTGTGAATTCTAAACTTTAAAAGTTTGCAAATATGACAAGAAAAATGAATTTATCAAGAGTGTTGTTTATTATGGCAATAATTCTTTTTGCTGCATGTAGCAAAGATGATGAGCCGAAGGGTGGTGACGGGGCAGACAATGTGCCACAGGTGGTAAGTGCTGCTTTTGAAAAACAGTTTCCTAATGCAACTAATGTAAAGTGGATGGAAAGAAACAAATACTATGTTGCCAGTTTTGAACTGGGTACAAAAAGCCGTGCAACTGTTTCCGATGCACAGAAAAATGAAGCATGGTATACTCCGGAAGGTAAATGTAATCTTAGTGAACTGGATTTATCATCTGCAGAATTGGAATCGGATTATGCCAATGTTTTTGTAGCCTGGAAAGCTACTGCTTATTTTGCCGAAGGATATGTAATTGATGATATTGATTTATTGCAAAGAACGGAAAATAAGGATGATAAAATTGTGAAAATCGAAATCGAGAAGGGAGAATCCGAACGTAGTCTTTATTTTACATTAGAAGGAAAACTGGTAAAAGATGTGATTGGAGAAGACGATAGTGATGATAATGAACCTTGCCCGCAGGAATTGGTGGCATATATAGAAAAAAACTACCCGGGAGCGGTTCTTGTAGATTTTGAAAAAGACGAAGATAAGGACGGGGCAATTTATGAGGTCGAAATCCTTGTCCGGAAGAATAATCTTGAGATTGAAAAAGAATTGATTTTCAACAAAGACTATCAATTTGTGGCTGCTGAAATAGAACTCGACGATGAGGTATTGCTACAGCTAATCGATAAAATCCTAACTTCTGAGCAGAAAGAAAAAATAGTACAGTTGACAGGAGAAAGCGACCCGGAAGAATGGGAAATTGAAATAACGGAAGATAAAGATGGCATCGTTACTGTTTCTGTTGAAGATAAGAATGGGAATATGGTTGAAATCATGAAAGTGGATGCTGATTTCCAGTTGGTTAATTAAAAAGGCAATTTGCCCGGAAGAGGGAGGGGAACTGTCATAAAAATAACGTGCCAATCAATTCAAGATTTTGGAATCGATTGGCACGTTATAACTATTTTATTTATTGTAAATATTCAACCAGCTTTGTCGGTAGATAGAATGTGTTGTTTTTATCCACATACACAACAACAGAATTCAGGCGTACTTCATCCTGCCCTTTTTTACCTATCGTTACGATGTTGCTGAACGGAGTGATATTGATTTGTTTCTTTTTGTTCTTAACAACTAAAGAAGGAGAGCCTTTTTCATCTTTTGCCGGAATGATTTCACATTTGAAGTCTTTGAATACTTCTGTATGAGGGGCAAAATTCTGAGCAGTCAGTTCTTCCAGTTTTCCATTAATACCAAACAGGGAACAGAGGTAATGATTCAATTCAATATTTGTAAGCATTCCTAATGTACGTGTATCCTGAGGATGGTAAGCCGCCAGAAATACGTCTTCACCGGTATGGCCTCCTGTCGTAAAACCAAAACAGGTTTTGGAGGTAATCAATTTGGACATGAAAGATGTCAGAGAGCCACTATATAAGGAACCTTCCACATTATCGGAAGAACGTTTGTCTTTCGGAATAGGACTGTTTTTATAATCTTTACAGTTGTTCAGTGCATTCAGTTCTTCGGGGGTCAGTTCGAAGCCTGCATAGGTACGGAATACATCTTGTACTTCGGAAGCGGGAACGCTGTTTACTTTATTGGCGAAACCTTCTGCTGTCAGTTTATATAATGAGAACTGATAGAAAAGTTGGTCTTTACTCAACTTGTCATAACCTTTACAACGTGCTTGTCCGATACTGACTCCGCCATTACCGTGGTCAGGAACAATAACTACGGCTGTTTCACCGTTTTGGCGGGCAAATTCCAAAGCTGCACCACATGCGCGGTCGAATGCGAGGAAGTCTGTAGCCATACCTACAGGATCGTTGGCATGAGCTGCCCAGTCTATTTTACTACCTTCAACCATAAGAAAGAATCCTTGAGGGTTTTTGGACAGTTTTTCAATTGCTTTACGAGTCATTTCTTCCAATGAAGGCTGTTGAGCCGGGTCGCGGTCGATGTCGTAATCCATTTCCCGGTCAGCAAATAAAGCCCACATTTTATCTCCGGTGTAAGTACGCATGGAGTTGATGTCATTTTTGAAAACACCCCATCCGTTTTCTTTTAAATAAGCTTCACTTTCTGCAGGTAATAAAGAAACACCACCTCCGATGACAACATTCAGGTCATTATGAGCCATTTGTGGTGCAATCCATTCGTATTTACCACGGTTGTAACTATGTGCGGAGCAGTCGGCCGGAGTTGCGTGTGGAAATTCACATGTAAATACCAATCCGGTAGATTTCCCTTGTAGTATTTTGGCTGCTTCCAGTACTGTCGTCAGGGGTTGGAATGCACGTTTAGGATCTGTCGGGTAAATATCATCTTCGACATCACTTTCCGGATAGGTGGAAACATATCCGGTACGGCTGGGCTGGCCGGTCATATAGCAGGAGGTTGTAGGAGCAGAATCTCCAATCGGAGCATTCGATGAGTGAGTACGAACTGTTCCGCACAAATAAGGGTCGATATTTAATTTCGGCTTATCCGGATTTGTATACCATTGCAACCAGCGTGCCATAGATACGGTAGATAGAGATGTTCCATCCGGAATAAGGAGAATAACATTTTTGACCGGCTTGACGTTTTCCACATCCTGAGCTTTTGCCGGAATAAAAATGATTGCCAACAGTAATAAAAATGCAACCGTTTTTTTCATGAGAATATAGTTTATAGGTGAATAATTTTTTCTTTGAACAGAGTGAGTTTTTCAATGCCGTTTTCCGTAACAAGGAAACTATTTTCGATACCGACAGCACCTACACCCGGAATAACGAATTTAGGTTCGAGGGCAAATACCATGTTGGGAGCCAGTACTTCTTTCGACCGGGGAGTCAGAACCGGCAACTCGTTAATCTGGATACCGATGCCATGGCCTACAAATTTTGCCTGTTGCTTTGTTCCCATGAAATAGGGAAGGAGCCCTTCATTTCCGGCGATTTTTTCAGCAATATTGTATAACTCGGCACATGCTGTTCCCGGGCGTGCAACATTTTCTATTTCGCTTTGTATAAAACGTGAAGTTTCATGAGCCCGGTAAGCAAGGTCCGTAAGACGTCCTACGGCAAATACACGAGTCATGTCAGTCATGTAAGAAGTATAGTTTCCTGCCATGTCTACCATAATAGCTGTGCCTTCTTTTAGCAGAGTTCCATTTGCACCTAATGGACAGGAGGCATCTATTCCACCACCGCCTAATGCGAAATCAAAAGGAGAGGGAGTTTCGGCATTTTCTCCGGCCAGGATACTTCCCATGAATATATCCATATTAGCACCGAATGCACGGAATAATCCGATAGAACCGTTTTTACGCATCCTTTTTTCTATCTCATATTGAAATTCCAGGTCTGTCATTCCCGGACGGAAACATTCGGGTATTTCGGTATATGTTTTAGCATGCTGTTTGGCGGAGATACGGAATTGGGAGATTTCCCAAGGTGTTTTTATTTCTCTGAGTGTACGTATCAATGCTGTGGCATTTGCAGTCTCTTTCGGATTGAATACGTTTTGTAAACGGACATAATCATTATAAGCCAGTTCGTCTGCTTCCAGTAAAAGTTTATCAGGCATTTTCAGTCCATGAGCAGCAAATAGTTCCGGCATTTGCTCCGGTTTGCGTATATATTCTACCTGATTGCCACTCAATCCGTTCGGACGTTTAATGAAGAACCAGGGAGCTCCTTCTACCGGCAGATAAAAATATCCGCTATAAATACGTCCGGTTGTATAATACAGATTCACATCTACTGTAAGCAGGCAACCATCAGCATTTATTTGTTTCATTGCCTGCTGTATGCGATCCCATTTGAGTTGGAGATCGCCGATTAATTCTTGTTGTATCATCTTCTACATTTTCATTTATCAAACTTCAAAGGTAAAAAAATTAAGTTAAGCAAGATATGAAGAAGATGTTATTTTTGTGTGTCTTTTTTGCTTTCAGTGTGATTTTTACTTTAATAATTGCGAATACGCTGTTTCACATTTTCGAGTAAGGCTTCTTTATAGAAACTCAGTTCTTGCAAATGAAAACATCCTTCTCCGAACAATTTACTCAGATTGGGCTTGTAATAATATTTAGTGTCCAAACCGGATAGCATTAATACATGCTGAACGGTATCTAAACGGACTGTTACAGTGTCGTCTAAAATAGCAGGGACCGTATCAGTCCGCCAATTCAACGGGTTTATACAAACTGCATTTCCGGATAGAATAGAGGGAATGGCTTTTTCTGAAGCTACGCTATTGTAACAAATCGTAACACCAGTATCTGCGACTCCTGTAGCAGGCTTTATGTTTTTATACGTTTGAAGCTCTTTTTCTGAAATGGTAAAGCCTATTACATAAGCTGCCACCATTCTTTTCTGTACCTCTTCGGGTAAAATCTTCAATAATTCGATAACAGCTTTTCCGCCTTGGCTAAAACCTGCCAGAATGAAAGGGCGACCGTTATTTTTATATTGAATATAATAAGAGAAAGCATCTTTTATATCATCCATTGCTATCGGAAAACGTTCGTTTACGACTTGTTCGCCTTCCATCCATGAGTCGAAAGTAAGTTGCCGGTAATAAGGAGCGAAAAAGTTGCAACTGTCTGCAAAAATAGATTCGGCTAATATATAAGATGCTTTCATGAGCCGGCGTTGTCTTTCATCCGTTATATCTGCATAGTGTTGAACCATCCCGTTTTTGTCGGTCCAGTCACGTACGCAAGTTGGCAATACGTAAAAAACATCGACAAGTGTATGGTCTGTTTCCCGGGCACTTTGATACCAATAGGAGGCATCTCCATAACGGGATGTTTTATCGGATGCCTTACTGTTAGAGCAAATGGCTAACAATAAGAAAAATAAAAGGATGGATGTCCTCATGACTGTTTATCAAAACTGTTCCAGTACCTGAATCCTTTTTTCAATAGGAGGGTGGGTGGCGAAAAGTCCACTCAGTCCGCTTAATGCGCTGCTTGCTTGTTTGCCCGGATGTTGGATAAAGAGTTGTGCCACATCTTCGCGCTGTACGGCTTCAATATCCGGGTCGGCGGATATTTTACGCAATGCACTTGCCAACGCCAGTGGGTTCTTTGTCATTTCAGCAGAACCGGCATCTGCAAGATATTCCCGCTTGCGGGAGATTGCAAACCGCATTAATATCGAGAAGAAATAACCGATAGCCGAGATGATCATGATAAGCACTAATATCAGCGCCGTGTTATTTTTATCGTCTCTTCTGCTACGGGAAAAATTGGAATAGTAGACCGAACGCATCGCCATTTGTGAAATCATAGCAAAGATTCCAACGAAGACAATAGAAATAATAAGCAGGCGGACATCATGGTTGCGTATATGGGAAAGTTCGTGTGCAATTACGGCTTCCAGTTCCTGGTCATCCAGTTTCTCTATAATCCCTTTGGAAAGAGTTACTGTATATGTCCGTTTATTTATCCCGCTGGCAAATGCATTCAGTGAATCATCATTGATAATGTTGATTTGCGGCATTGCCATCCCTTGGCTCATACACAGGTTTTCCACAAGGTTATATACCCGTTTATTCTCTTTTCTGCTTAAAGGCTCTGAGCCTGTGGCAGAATTGATGATGCTTGTATTGGCAAAATAAGCGATAATAAACCAGATAAGCACTCCACCTATTACATAAGGAGCAATGTGAACGAACATTTCTGTAGAATAAGCCAGCAGTTGAGGAGTAGCCACTCCGTCATCATTATAAGCCAGCATATTCAGCAAAAAACAGAATAGATATGTCAACCCTATGATCAGGCAAGGAAATAAAAGCAGCAGAAACAATGATTTAATATTGTTTCTGCTCTGCTGGGTTTGAATACCAACGTACTCCATATTTTAGAATTTGATTTTGGGAGCTTCTTCCAATGTGGCACGTTGTTCTCCCAGGTCGAACATCACTTCTTTATGGAAACCGAACATGCCTGCAATCAGATTGGACGGGAATGTCTGTACGGCATTGTTCAGCTCTTTCGTAGCGGAATTGAAATAACGGCGGACTGCTGATAGTTTATTTTCCAGATCGGCAATTTCTTCCTGCAATTGGAGGAAATTCTGGTTTGCTTTCAGGTCCGGATATGCCTCCAATGTTATTTTCAATCCGGAAAGGGCAGATGTCAATACATTTTCTGCTGCAATCTTTTCATCGATTGTTTTTGCACTCATGGCACCATTACGGGCGTTGATAACTCTTTCCAGTGTTTCTTTTTCGTGTGAAGCGTATCCTTTTACCGTTTCCACCAGTTGAGGAATGAGGTCGTGGCGCTGTTTGAGCTGTACATCGATGTCGGCAAACGCATTTTCGCGATTGTTGCGTAGCTTAACCAGTGAGTTGTAAAGGGAGATAATCCAGAATACAAGGATTACGATGACTGCTATTAAAATAATGGTTGTTGTACTCATTGTTTTTGATATTTTGTTTGTTAATAAATAATACTCGTTAATAAATTACTTAATTTGTTTTGAAAACTATAAATGGTTTTGTCCACTTTAAAGACTGTCATTAATGACTATCATATGTAAATGCAAACATACAAAAAATATCTTTCACAGTGAAAAAACAGGAAGATATGATGAAAGCTCCTGCGTTATGGTTTTTTGGATTCATAGTTATGATTTTTCCAATTCATAGTTATGATTTCAAAAAATGATAACTATGAGCATCTGGAAGGAACCTGCTTTTAATGGGGGAGGAAACAGAAACAACGGCTGATGGTTGTTTGTGCAGGAAAAAGACATATATTTGTACTCTTAATCGATTTTGTTAATTCAATATTTAAAACAATGGGAAAACAACAACAATCCCGGCGATTACTGTCGTTGGATGCCCTGAGAGGGTTTGATATGTTCTTTATTATGGGGGGAGCCTCCCTTTTTGTCGCGCTGGCAACATTATTTCCGAATACTTTCTTTCAGGGGATAGCCCATCAAATGCACCATGTGGAGTGGAATGGCTTAACGCATCATGATACGATATTTCCATTGTTTCTTTTCATCGCCGGTATCTCGTTTCCGTTTTCTTTACAAAAGCAGCGGGAACAGGGGAAGAAAGACGTTGAAATTTATAAAAAGATTATACGCCGTGGATTAACACTTGTCCTTTTGGGTTTTATTTATAACGGATTGTTGAATTTTGATTTCGAACATCAACGTTATGCCAGTGTGCTGGGCCGTATTGGTTTGGCATGGATGTTTGGCGCTTTGATTTTTGTGAATACCCGTACCATTACACGAATCTGGATAACAACGGCTATTCTGGTCGGATACTGGTTGCTGCTGGCTTTTGTTCCGGCACCGGATGGCAATGGATCGGGAGTATTTACAATGGAAGGCTCTTTGGTAGGTTATATCGACCGTTTGTTGCTTCCGGGGCGTTTGCATCTTACGATACATGATCCGGAAGGAATCTTTTCGACAGTGCCGGCTATCGGGACCGCTTTGCTGGGTATGTTTACCGGCGAGTTTATCAAGTTGCAGAAAGATGGGTTGACAGATAAAAAGAAAGCCGGTTACCTGGTAGTTGCCGGGGGCGTTTTATTAGTTGCAGGTTTGCTTTGGGGACTCATTTTTCCGATTAACAAGAATTTATGGACAAGCTCATTCGTTTGTGTCGTAGGGGCCTATTCCGTATGGATGTTTGCTCTGTTTTTCTATATTGTGGATGTGCTTAATTTCCGTAAATGGACATTGTTCTTTACTGTAATCGGAACGAATTCCATTACAATTTATTTGGCGCAGCGATTTATTGATTTTACTTATACTTCGGACGCTTTGTTTGGCGGAGTAGCCGGGTTGGTACCGGAAACAGCACAGCCATTAGTCGGTTCGCTGGGCTATATTGCCGTTTGCTGGGGATTTATTTATTTCTTATATCGCCAGAAAATTTTCCTGAAAGTATAGGCTATGGAGCAGGCAACTACTTATAAACGGCTGGAGTCGTTGGATGTATTGCGGGGTTTCGACCTCTTTTGTCTGGTGGCGTTAGAAGGTGTTCTACACCCGTTAGGACATGCCATTGATGCCTCATGGTATAACTCTTTTCTATGGTGGTTTTCCCATGTGCAATGGGAAGGCTTTTCATCCTGGGATTTAGTGATGCCTCTCTTCATGTTCATGGCTGGTGTTTCTATGCCGTTTGCATTATCCCGTTATAAGACAATGCCGGATAAGATGGCTGTATATCGCCGTATCGGGAAACGCGTATTGTTGCTCTGGATATTCGGGATGATGTGCCAGGGTAATTTATTAGGACTTGATCCGGACCGTATTTATTTATATTCCAATACGCTTCAATCCATAGCAATGGGGTATTTGATTGCTGCCTTGTTGTTCCTGCATGTACGTCCGGCAATACAGATAGCCACGGCTGTTGTGTTGTTGTTGGTCTACTGGGGAGCTATGCAGTTCATATCTGTGGATGGTTTTGGCGGTGGCAATTATACGCCGGATGGAAATCTTGCCGAATGGATAGACCGTGTTGTGTTAGGACGTTTCCGTGACGGGGCTGTTGTACAGGATGGACAGGTTATATTTCTGGAAAGTTACCGTTATACCTGGATATTGAGTAGCTTGAACTTTGGTGTGACTGTCTTAACCGGTCTTTTTGCCGGACAAATATTGAAGAGTGACAGGGCACAGAAGCGTAAATACCAACTTCTCTTCATCATAGGAGCCATTATGGTTGCCGCAGGCTGGTTGTGGGGATTGCAGTTGCCTGTTATTAAGAAGATATGGACAAGTTCTATGGTGCTGGTAAGCAGCGGATATTGCTTTTTGTTGATGGGGCTGTTCTATTATTGGATCGATTATAAGGGACGTCGCCGGAATATAACATGGCTGAAGGTTTACGGGATGAATTCTATCGTAGCTTATATGTTGGCTAATGTGATTAGTTTCAGATGTATAGGAACTTCCTTGTTTCACGGATTGGAACAATATATAGGAAATTATTATCCGGTGTTGATAGCAGTGTCGAATGCATCGATTATTTATGTAATTTTGTGGCTGCTTTATAAACGTAACATATTTCTAAAAGTTTAAGACACGTAAATAAAAAATGGAATCAATCAAACAGATATACCGGATAGGTCACGGACCTTCCAGTAGCCACACTATGGGACCGATGCGTGCCGCTCAGATGTTTCTGGAACGAAACCGCGGTGCAGTACGTTTCAATGTAACCTTATATGGAAGTCTTGCCGCAACAGGAAAAGGCCACATGACGGATGCTGCGATTCTTGAAGTGCTGACCCCTGTAGCAAAAACCAATATCACTTGGGAACCGAAAATATTTCTTCCATTCCATCCGAATGGAATGTTATTCGAATCGTTTGATGAGAGTGGAGAAGTACTCGATAGCTGGACTGTCTATAGTATAGGTGGAGGAACACTGGCCAATGACAGTTTTAATGAACTGACTACAGCGCGCGTGTATGAAATGCAAACGATTAAGGATATACAGGCTTGGTGTGAAAAGACAGGACATTCTTACTGGGAATATGTAGAGCAGTGCGAAGGTCCGGAAATATGGGACTATCTGGCAGAAGTATGGGAGGTGATGCAACAGGCTGTTCGCAACGGATTGGAAGCAGAAGGTATCCTGCCCGGAGGTCTGGGACTTCGCCGGAAAGCATCGGATTATATGATACGCGCCAAAGGATATGGCAATAGTATTAAAAGCCGGGGGATGGTTTATGCTTATGCATTGGCTGTATCGGAAGAAAATGCAAATGGAGGAAATATCGTAACTGCGCCTACTTGCGGTTCTTGCGGGGTAATGCCGGCTGTGCTTTTCCATTTGAAAGAATCCCGTGATTTTCGTGATTCCCGCATTCTGCGTGCACTGGCCACTGCCGGACTATTTGGAAATGTGGTTCGTACGAATGCTTCCGTATCTGGTGCAGAAGTGGGCTGCCAGGGTGAAGTAGGCGTTGCATGTGCTATGGCTGCCGCTGCTGCCAGTCAGCTATTCGGCGGAACTCCTGCCCAGATTGAATATGCGGCAGAAATGGGATTGGAACATCACTTGGGATTAACTTGCGACCCGGTATGCGGATTGGTACAGATTCCGTGTATCGAACGTAATGCGTTTGCTGCCGCCCGTGCACTGGATGCCAATACGTTCTCGAACTTCTCCGATGGCAAACACCGTGTAAGTTTCGACCAGGTAGTGGAAGTAATGCGCCAGACCGGTAACGACCTGCCCAGCCTTTATAAGGAAACATCCGAAGGCGGATTGGCAAAAATGGAACGATAAAACAGGAATCTCTTTTATAATTGACGTTATTTTAGATATGTATTTGGAGTTAATAAAATAAATGTATTATGAAAGAGTATTCAATAGATAAATTTTTTGCATCCGAGGAATTGAAAGAAGAATTTCTTCTCTTCCAAAAGATGACGGCAGAACAAAGAGAGGCTTTTGGTAGAGCGAATAAAGCCAAAGTTGCTTCTTTGTCTGAAGATGAAAAGCGGGAGTATTATAAACAAATGGCATATGGATTGCAAGTCTTGAAAGATGAAGCAGAAGAGCTTTCTTTATATGAAAAGATGGGAGCAATAACAAAGTATGTATCTTTGTCACAAATAGCCCAGGATTATTTTGGAAAGTCGAGGCATTGGCTGTACCAGCGCTTGAAGGGATTGATGGTGAATGGCAAAGAGGCTCAGTTTACACCGGAAGAGAGACGAAAACTGGCAGAAGCATTGCTCGATATCAGCAAGAAAATACAAGAAACCGCATTAAAAATAGCTTAATTCTTAATTCATAGTAAATGAAACATTTTATTCTTTGTGCAGCTTTGGCAGGCGGCGTGTTGATGTCCTGCCAATCTAAGAAAGCGTCGGAAGAGGTTGCTACAAGCGGCAACCCGGTATTTGAAGGATGGTATGCCGATCCGGAAGGCATTATCTACGATGATACATATTGGATTTACCCGACGCGGAGTGACTTATATGAAAAGCAGACCTTTTTTGATTGCTTCTCTTCCAAAGATTTGGTAAACTGGACAAAACATGAAGCTATCCTGGATACGGCTGCTGTAAAGTGGGCTAAAATAGCCATGTGGGCGCCTTCTGTTATCAGAAAAGATGGAAAGTACTATCTCTTCTTCGGTGCAAACGATGTACATGAAGGCGAAATCGGTGGTATCGGCGTTGCTGTGAGCGACCGCCCTGAAGGTCCTTATAAAGACTTGCTGGGAAAACCGCTTATCAATGAAATTGTAAATGGCGCACAGCCTATCGACCAGTTTGTCTTCAAAGATGACGATGGCCGTTATTATATGTATTATGGCGGTTGGGGACACTGTAATGTTGTTCTTTTGAACGACGACTTTACCGGTCTGCTTCCTTTTGAAGACGGAACTATTTATAAAGAAGTAACACCTGCCAACTATGTGGAAGGACCGTTCATGCTTAAAAAGAATGGTAAATACTATTTCATGTGGAGTGAAGGCGGCTGGGGTGGTCCCGATTATTCCGTAGCTTATGCTATTTCAGATTCACCTTTTGGTCCGTTCGAACGTATCGCTAAGATTCTTGAACAGGATCCGGAGGTAGCCACAAGTGCCGGACACCATTCAGTACTTCATGCACCGGGCTCGGAAGATTATTACATAGTATATCATCGCCGTCCGCTGGGTGATAAAGCACGCGACCATCGTGCGACTTGTATCGATAAAATGACGTTTGATGAAAACGGATTTATCAATCCTGTAAAGATGACCTTTGAAGGCGTCCCCGCTCAGACGATAAAGAAATAAGCAGTATTTCCTGCTAAAAGATATTAAAATAGAGGTACATATATTGTATCTCTATTTTTTTTTCTACTTTTGACACATGTGTCAGACATAATAGACAAAATATTTAATAACATATATCAATATGAGTACAGAAGAACTTCAGGACATGGAATGCCGCATTATCGAAGCCGCCAAAACAGTCTTTGTGCGGAAAGGATATGAGGCAACCAAAATGGGGGATATAGCAGCCGAAGTCGGTATCAGCCGTACGGCGATGCACTATTATTTCCGGACAAAGGAAATGTTGTTCGATGCCATATTCGGCCAGTTAATAAGCGTATTATTACCGAATATTGCAATCATTGTGGATGAACCGACTACCTGTCTGGAGAAAATACCTAAAATCGTCAATTTATATGTGTCGATGATGCAGGCAAACCCCTCGTTCCCCATTTTTGTGATAAACGAGTTCAACCGGGACCCGGAGCATTTGTATCGTACAGTGTTGAAAGAACCGTCACGTATCCAGCCATTGATGAAGTTTAAAAAGCAAATGGAGGAAGAAATGGAGAGAGGACTATTGAAGAAGATGCCTCCCGTTTATGCCGCTTCGACTTTGATTGGTCTGGTTGTTTTCCCTATGTTGGTACGGCATCCGTTAACCACTGTGTTTTTAGATGGAGACGATAAGCGCTTCGATTCATTCATAGAAGAACGGAAATCTTTTATTTCGGATATGATGATTCGTTTACTTACACCGGATAAATAAGTAAAAACAATTAATAATAAGATGAATATGAAACGTTCGATCTTTACAATCCGGATGATGGCTGCCTGTACTTTCATGCTCTTTTTTCTCCAACCGGAGAAAGTGAGGGGGCAAGAGGTTATCACTTTATCCGAATGCTATGAATGGGCACATGCCAATTACCCGTTGATACGCCAGCATAAGCTGATAGAACAAACGGAGCAATACAATCTGTCCAATGCAACCAAAGGGTGGCTTCCCCAGTTATCCGTCAGTGCAAAGGCGACCTATCAGAGTGATGTGACGAAATTGCCTTTTGATGCCGAAAAACTTTCCGCCCTTATCCCCGGATTAGAAATACCTACATTGAATAAAGACCAGTACCAGGTGGTAGCCGAGGTAAACCAGACCATCTGGGATGGAGGTACAATCCGCTCCACCCGTCAGTTGACACAAGCGCAGGCAGTAGCCGACCGGGAGCAATTGGAAAGCGATTTATATGCTTTGGACGACCGTGTCAACCAGTTGTATTTCGGTTGCCTTTTGCAGGATGAACTATTGCGCCAGAATGGCCTATTACAGAAAGAACTGCAAATAAACATTGACCGGATTGCCGCAATGATAGACAACGGAGTTGCCAACCAGTCGGATTTGGAAAGTATGCAGGTCGAACTGTTGAATGCCCGTCAGAAAGAAATCGAACTGAAAGCCGGCCGTAAGGCTTACGGTCAGATGCTGGCAGTCCTGATAGGCAAACCCTATACCGGGCAACAGACATTGCAAATACCTGCATTGCCGGGAACTTCGTTGTCCGGTACAATCAACCGTCCGGAACTGCGTGCTTTGGATGCCAGGAGCAATATGCTTGACATACAGAATAAGCAGGTAACTGCCGGACTTATGCCCCGTATCGGTGCATTTATACAGGGCGGTTACGGGCGTCCGGGACTGAATATGCTGGAGAATAGCTTCGAGCCTTTCTATATAGCCGGTGTCCGTCTCTCCTGGAATATGGGGAAACTCTATACTTTGAAGAATGACCGGAGGAAGATTGAAACCAACCGTCAGGCGGTGGAAGTACAACGGGAAACTTTCCTGTTCAATACCCGTCTTCAATTATTACAGCAGAATACGGAAATACGCAAGATAACCGATTTGATGAAAAAGGATGAAGAGATTATCCGGCTTCGTACCAGTATTAAGAATGCGGCGGAAGCTAAACTTGCCAATGGAGTTATTTCCGTTACCGACCTGATACGTGAAATCAATTCCGAGGATATGGCAAAACAGACGGCGGCTGCCCACCGTATCCAGCAATTGCAAGCTATCTATAATTATATGTATACAACAAACGAAAAAGAATAAATAAGGGTTGCTTTCAAAACATAGGTGTTTTGCGTTTAAAACATATATGCTTTGAAATCAAAACACCTATGTTTTGAAAACGGAATAAAAGAACTTAAATAATAGCTTATGAAACGATTCATTTTACATACAATCAGTTTATCTGTCCTTTTCCTGTTTTCCTGTAGCGGAAACAAGAATGATTTCGATGCCACCGGCGCATTCGAGTCGACCGAAGTATTAGTCTCTTCCGAAGCAAATGGTAAAATCATGGAATTAAACCTTACCGAAGGCGACCGGTTGAAAGCCGGGGATGCAATCGGGTTTGTGGACAGTACGCAACTCAATTTGCGGAAAATGCAATTGGCTGCCGGTTTACGTTCTGTCGATGTCCGCAAACCGGATATCCGCAAACAGATAGCGGCCCTTGAACAACAAATAGCCGTGGCACGTAGCGAGCAGCAACGTATGGAGAACCTTGTGAAAGCGAAAGCCGGCAATCAAAAGCAGGTGGACGATATCGTCAATAACATCAAGGTACTTCAAAAACAATTGGATGCCCAGTATTCTACCTTAAATAAAACAACGGGAGGAGCAGATGCCGAAGCGGAAGGTATCCAATACCAAATTATGCAATTGGACGACCAACTGCAAAAGAGCCGTATCGTAAATCCTGTAACCGGAACCGTGCTGGTTAAATATGCCGAGGCGGGAGAAGTAACGGCCGCCGGCAAGCCTTTGTATAAAATAGCCGACGTAGACCTGCTGTATCTTCGTGCCTATGTAACAGCCGACCAGTTGTCCCGATTGAAACTGAACCAGCAAGTACGTGTTTTTGCCGATTACGGAGAAAAGGAACGCCGGGAATATCCGGGTACGATTACCTGGATTTCCGATAAATCCGAGTTTACCCCCAAAGGAATCCAGACAAAGGATGAAAGAGCCAATCTGGTATATGCCATCAAGATAGCCGTAAAGAATGACGGGTATCTGAAAATCGGTCAATACGGTGAAACTGTTTTCCAATGAATAATGTAGTCATTCAACATATCAGTAAGAGCTATGGTAATATCCCGGCATTGCAGGATATTACCCTGGATATCCAACCGGGTGAACTGTTCGGGTTAATCGGACCGGATGGGGCGGGGAAGACCTCCCTGTTCCGTATCCTGACCACCCTCTTGCTTGCCGATAGCGGAACAGCTTCGGTCTGTGGTTTGGATGTGGTCCGTGGCTATAAAGAAATTCGTAAGCGCGTAGGTTATATGCCGGGACGTTTCTCCCTGTATCAGGACTTGACGGTAGAAGAAAACCTGAACTTCTTTGCAACCGTATTCAATACGACAGTGGAGGAAAATTATGATTTGGTGCGGGATATCTATGTCCAGATCGAACCGTTCAAGAAGAGGAAAGCCGGCAAACTGTCCGGAGGTATGAAGCAGAAGTTAGCTTTGAGCTGTGCCTTGATACATCGTCCGGAAGTGCTTTTCCTGGATGAACCGACTACTGGTGTCGACCCGGTATCCCGTGTAGAGTTTTGGGATATGCTGGACCGCTTAAAGAAAGAAGGCATCACCATACTGGTTTCTACCCCTTATATGGACGAGGCTTCACGTTGCGACCGGATCGCCCTGATGCGTTCGGGGCAATGCCTGTCGGTAGATACGCCCGATGGTATACGCTCTACCTTTGTCCGGCCTTTATATGCCGTCCGGGCATCTTCGATGTATAAATTGCTTATCGATTTGAGGACTTATCCGGATACGTATTCCTGTTATGCGTTCGGTGACTCGCATCATTTGACCTTGAAGGATGCCGGAAGTGATATTTCAGGTTTACGGCAATTCATTACGGAGAAAGGATATTCCGGTTTGGAAATAGAACGGATAGAGCCGTCGGTGGAAGATTGTTTTATGGCTTTATAATGTAAAGAAGTATCGTTATGAATGTAATAGAAGTAACAAACCTGACAAAGCGTTTCGGAACCTTTACGGCTGTAGACCATATCAGTTTTGATGTGGGAGAGGGCGAGATATTCGGCTTTCTCGGAGCCAATGGTGCCGGGAAAACCACTGCCATGCGTATGCTTTGCGGCTTATCCGTCCCTACGTCGGGACAAGCGCAGGTTGCCGGGTTCGACGTATATAAGGAAGCCGAACAAATCAAGCGGAACATCGGATATATGAGCCAAAAGTTTTCTTTGTACGGGGATTTGAAAGTCTGGGAGAATATCCGTCTGTACGGAGGCATTTACGGGCTATCCGAGAAAAAACTAAAGGAGAAAACAGACGAATTGCTCCATGTACTGGGATTGGAAAGCGAACGGAATACCCTGGTCGACTCCCTTCCCCTTGGCTGGAAACAGAAACTTTCTTTTTCGGTTGCTGTAATCCATGAACCCCGTGTGGTCTTCTTGGACGAACCGACCGGTGGAGTAGACCCGGTTACCCGCCGCCAGTTCTGGGAATTGATATACCAGGCGGCAGAACGGGGTATTACCGTCTTCGTTACGACTCACTATATGGATGAAGCCGAGTATTGCAACCGTGTATCCATCATGGTAGATGGTAAGATAGAAGCGTTGGACAGTCCGGTGGCTCTGAAAACGACCTATAAGGCTCATAATATGAATGAAGTATTTCACGCATTGGCACGTAAAGCAACGAGAGGAGAATAGAAACATGAAACAATTCCTGTCTTTTGTCCGGAAAGAATTCCTGCATATCTTTCGTGATGTGCGGACCATGATGATTTTATTGGGTATTCCCATTATCCTGATTATCCTGTTCGGTTATGCCATCACGACGGAAATCAGAAGCGTGTCTGTTGCCGTATTGGATCAAAGCCGAGATGAAATAACCTCGAAGCTGATCGACCGTATCGATGCCAGTGAATACTTTGACCTGTATAAGGTAATAGATAGCGATAAGGAAGCCCGGCAACTTTTCCGTCAGGGTAAAGTGAAGCTGGTGGTCGTATTCCCGGCAGATTATTCTTCTTCGTCCGATGCTGCTGTCCAACTGTTGGCTGATGCGACAGACCCGAATGAAGCGACTCAGCTAACAGCCTATGCAACGGCAATCATCAGTCAGTGGAAGAGCGAGAGCCTGATGGCAGGCAAAGCGTCTGCCGTTTATCCGACCGGCATTTCCCCGGTGGTGCATTTGCTTTATAATCCTTTGATGAAGGGAGCCTACAATTTTGTTCCCGGTGTCATGGGGCTGATTCTGATACTGATCTGTGCTATGATGACATCCGTAGGCATTGTGAAAGAAAAGGAAATGGGCACGATGGAGGTCCTGTTGGTTTCTCCAATGAAGCCTATCTATATAATCCTGGCAAAAGCAACCCCATACCTGTTGTTAAGTATGGTAAATATAGCCACCATCCTTGCGCTGTCTTACTTTCTGTTGGGAGTTCCGATAGCAGGTAGCCTTACGTTGCTTGTTTTCGTTTCGGTACTGTATGCCTTGGTTTCACTTTGCCTCGGACTGCTGATTTCTACGGTTGCCGATACGCAGAAGGCAGCCATGCTGATTAGTGCCATGGTGCTGATGCTTCCGGTGATATTATTGAGCGGTATGGTGTTCCCGATAGAGAATATGCCGGCTATCCTGCAATGGCTTTCTCATATCGTACCGGCTAAATGGTATATTATAGCTGTAAAAGATGTAATGATTAAGGGACTGGGAACCGCAGCCGTGATGAAAGAAATCTGCATATTAGGCGTAATGGTGGTCGCATTGGTTGCCTTGAGTGTGAAACGTTTCAAAATCCGTTTATAATAACAGGCTTATGAGAACATTACGATATTTGCTCGAAAAAGAGTTCAAACAAATCAAGCGGGACCGTTTCCTTCCCCGCATCATCTTTCTTGTGCCGTTGATGCAGTTGATTATTCTTCCTTTTGCCGCCAATTTTGAAATGAAGAATATCAACCTGAGCATTGTGGACAACGACCATTCCGTTGTCTCCCAGCAGTTGGTGGATAAGGTACTTTCGTCCGGTTATTTCCGCCTTTCGGATGTATCGGCACAGTATAACGAGGCATTGGCTACCATAGAGGATAATACATCCGATATCATTCTGGAAATCCCGGTCGGTTTTGAAAAGCAACTGGGGAGGGAAGGGCAGGCCGAAGTCTTGATAGCGACCAATGCCGTGAACGGAACCAAGGGAGGTATCGGTAGTTCTTATCTCTCTTCCATCATTCAAGATTTTAATGGTGAAAAGGGCTTCGGACCGGATAGGGGACAAATCGGAATCCTCTCCAGTAACCTGTTTAATCCGCATTTGAATTATAAGAATTATATGGTTCCCGCTATCCTTGCTTTCCTGATGACGATTATCGGCGGGTTCCTTTCCGCCTTGAATGTGGTAAGCGAGAAGGAGAAAGGAACGATAGAGCAGATTAATGTGACACCTGTGCCGAAGTCTGTTTTCCTTTTATCGAAGCTGATACCGTTCTGGGTAATCGGATTGGTATTGTTAACGATTGGTATCTGTATCGCATGGCTGGTTTACGGGTTGTTGCCTGTCGGTAATGCGGGAATTATTTATTTGTTTGCAGCGGTTTACCTGATTGCATTTACCGGATTCGGACTGGCAATCTCGTCGGTTTCGTCTACACAGCAGCAGGCAATGTTTACAGCTTTCTTTTTCTTTATCATATTTATATTGTTGTCGGGTTTGTTTACCCCGATCAGCAGTATGCCGGAATGGGCGCAGAAGTTGACTTTGTTTAATCCGTTGCGCTATTTCGTCGAAGTGATGCGTATGGTGTATATGAAGGGGAGTACGTTGGCAGACCTTTCCGTGCATTTTATAATAATAAGCCTTTTTGCCGTCTTTTTTAATGTATTGGCATTGGTCAGTTACCGGAAGAAAGGATAAGCATATTCTTGTATCATTTAAGATCCTTCCAGACACGGATTTACGGCTTGCCCGACCTTGGGAGTCTGAGTTGTACGACCTGAAAGTCTGGGTTGTAGGATTCGGAAGTCTGAGTTGCTCAACTTACAAGCCTGAGTTGTACGACTCAGAAGTCTGAGTTGCTCAACTCGCAAGTCTGAGTTGTACGACTCAGAAGTATGAATTGCTTACTGAATGATAAAATCGTTTTGACACATTCCCTTTTTATTTGTAGAAACGGTCTGTTTTTCTCTAAATGCATTGTAAACCGTAAATTACCAAGCCTTCTTCTTGCGTATATCCGTAAAGCCATTAATTTTGTGTGTGTTTTTATTATACAAGCTTTACAAATCGATATAAAACCGTAGATACGGGTAACTATAATAGAAGATACCATGACAAGGGAAAAGATGATGGAACTCTGGAAAAAAGAGTTCGAGAATAGTTATTATCAGTGGAATCTGACTCCACAAGTGTATGAATATTTAGATGAAAAGACAGATCATCTGGTAGGTTCCGGAACTGTAGGCAGCAAATATTATGCCTATTATGAGGATTGGATCGTAAGGGAACTGGATGGTGAGAACGCCGAACTGGCACGGCGCATGTTGGTGGTTATTTCCAAGATACGTACGAACGGTCTGATCAGCTCCTTCTATAATGCGGGAGAGGTGAAGGTTTGTTTGCGCATCGGCTACGACTTCGAGTCGATATTGAAACAGGGAATCATACGCCACGGTTCCAACATCAAGCCTTCCGTGCTTTATCAGGTCGCCGAGTTGATGGCTGAATACCGTCCTAACGAATCCGTGGAGTTTGCCAACCAACTGCTGACAGATAAATTCGCAGCATGGAAAAAGCAGAATGCCGATTTTGGCTTGGCCCTTTATATCGCAGTCGTGATGCTGAAAAAAGACGCTGCCGGGTATAGCCGTTATCTGCCTGCATTGGTTTCGGCGGTAGAAAAAGGAGGGGATTATGTTTTGTACATGTTGTATAAAGGATATGCCCTCTCACCGGAACTCAAGGATATTTTATTGCAACGCATACAGACGAAAGCCTCGACTGTGCGTAGCTTGAATTTCATGATGGAGAAATCCGAGGTCCCGGCTTTGTTAAAAGATATAGGCGCTCCCATGTGGCCTTATTATTATCTGGTGGCAACGGAAGTTTATTCAAATATCGACCGGGCTTCCGCTCTTCTCAAATTATACAATGAAGATAAACAGACGTATCTGGATACCTGTTCCCGACTGTTTGAAGACTGTGGTTCGTGGGATGCGACCTACGGATTGTTCATGCTGGCTGTCCTGATGAAGCATGGCGAAGGGGAATCGATGCTGCCTGCCGCCGATAAGGTGATTCTCAGTACCATGCTGCGTCTGCTTAATGAATACAGCAATAATGGTAATCAGAACCGCTTCACGGAAGTGGAAATTATGGATGAGCATACCACAGCGGACGAATGGAGGGCTAAACTGTCGTGTATAAGTTCTCTTAGTTGGGGACGTTCAAGAATAGCAGTCGGGGCATTCGGTTTATTGTATGAATACATCCCTCTGGCAAAACGTTTTATAGATATCCTGTTGCTACAGCCTAAGAAAGCAATCAACATGAATAACGTCTCCTGTGTAATCGCCCAGCTTGTGAGTGCCCGGAAAGACTGGTTGCATGTACCGGCGCGCGAAAGCGTACAAATGCTGTTGAATGCCAATAACGAGTTTACAATGAAACAGGTATTTAAAGCCTACAGCTATTTTTCTTCGGCATTGGACGGAGCCTTGTCGCGCGAGGATGTAATGCAACACGAACAAATGGCGTTGGATTTGCTTACAAGCGGCGAACTGATCATCGAGGAAACGATCGAATGGTTGAAATTCATTTATGCAACTTGTGAAATAAAAGAGTACCAGCCTTTGATTAGCCTGCTCTCCAATAAATCCAAGATGCTCCGTAAAGAAGCAGAAGCCTTGATTGCCGATAATGAAGAATCTGTGCGTCCTACTCTGGAAAAACAATTCCCCAAACTCAAAGGCGATGCTTTGGCTGCTGCTAAACGTTTGCTGAAACGTTGGGACAACGAGCGTAAGTTCGGAGCAGGCTTTACCTTTACCAATGAAACGGTTATCGAATATTGTACGGACAATAATGATAAGGACAATGCGAAATATATCTCCTGGATACCGGAGAATATGATGACCGATGTCCGCTTTGCCGACCTTTCCGGTAAAGTTCCGGCCGTAGTCATTCAATATATCCTGTCCGAATATATGAGTCTGGAAGAACCTTATAAGATAAAAGCATGCGATATGGTAGTCGCCCAGCTTCATCCGCAGGATTTCCAGGCGGCACTCGAAAATATCTATCAGTTCTGGAAAGATAACGGAGCCGAAGCAAAGAAGAAGATGGTCATGGTTCCCTATTGCATCTATGCTTCCGATACTCAGATTCTGGCATTGAAGAACCAGTTGCGCGACTGGGCGGATGCTGCCCGTGGAGCTATTGCCGCGTTTGTTGTGAATGCCATAGCTATGAACGGTGGCAGTGTCGCTTTGATGATGATAGACGGAATGTCTGTCAAATTCCCGAGCAACCAGGTGAAGAATGCGGCAAAGGCAGCCTTCTCATTCGCAGCCAAAGCACTGGAAATACCGGAAGACGAACTTTCGGACAAGATTGTCCCCACTTTGGGATTCAATAAGGAAGGGGAGAAGGAACTGGATTATGGTCCGCGCACCTTTAAAATAACCCTGATGCCGGACTTCTCGCTTTCTATCTTCGACAACGACAAGCAAAAGACAATCAAATCCATGCCTGCTCCCGGCGCAAACGACGATACGGTAAAAGCAACAGCAGCGAAAAAAGAGTTCTCCGAGTTGAAAAAGCAGATGAAAGCAACCGTGCAAACCCAGACAAACCGTTTGGAAAAGGTTTTGATGAACGGTCGCCGCTGGACCGTAGATGCCTGGAACACGCTGTTTGTGGAAAATCCCATCATGCACCGCTTTGCCACTGGTTTGGTTTGGGGAGTATACGATGGAGACACATTGGTGGAAACCTTCCGTTATATGGATGACGGGACATTCAATACCGTGGATGAGGATGAATACGAATTGCCGGAAAAAGCAAGCATCACACTAGTGCATCCGATAGACTTGTCCGCCGAGACATTGGCCCGGTGGAAAGAGCAGTTGGACGATTATGAAGTCGTGCAACCTTTACCTCAATTGACAGCACCGGTTGTTACATTGGATAGCAGCGACCGCAATGGAAAGAGAATCATACGGTATAACGGTATTGTCGCCTTGTCGGGTAAGATTGCAGGGATGGCGAAGAAGTACAATATGGTACGTGGTGAGGTGTTGGATGCCGGAAGTTATACCTGTTTCCATTGGGTGGATAAGTGCCTGAATGTAGCTGCCCTGTTGAATTTCGAATATATGTATATGGGACAGGAATACAACGATACGGTAACCTTGGGAGAAGTCCTGTTCTATCGCCTGGGTGAAGACCAGTTGACTGATGACGAACCGAAAGACAACGTATTGCTGGATGTTTCAGACGTTCCGTCCCGTTTCGTAAGCAGTGTGCTGGGTGTATTCGACCAATTAAAAAGTGAATAAGCAAACATGAACGATAAAGTACAGAAACCTTTGATGGAGATGCGGTATGCCGACGAGCTTGCCGCACTCCGTAAACAAGATGCCGGAGCCTCCCGGCCTGCCAACTGGCAGTTATCCCCGCGTGCCGTCCGCGCTTTTATCTTAGGACAGAAAGAACCGATAGAACTGGATGGCAAACAGGTACGTATTACTCCTAAATTCTTTGGCGATGACGCCTTGGTGGAGCGTTCCATCATTACGCTGGCGGGAAACCGCGGCTTGATGCTGGTAGGCGAACCGGGAACAGCAAAGACAATGCTTAGCGAATTACTCTCGGCAGCCATTTGCGGTATCAGTACGAATACCGTACAGGGTACGGCGGGAACCAGCGAAGATAATATCAAATACTCTTGGAACTATGCGCTGTTGTTGGCGAAAGGTCCGGTAAAGGAAGCACTCGTCCCGTCTCCTGTCTATATAGGAATGAAAAAGGGTATTATCACCCGCTTTGAGGAAATCACCCGTTGTCCTCTGGAAATACAGGATAGCCTGATTAGTATTATGAGCGACCGCGTCCTGAATATCCCGGAACTGGGAGAGGAAGGATTGTTGTTTGCTTCGAGCGGCTTCAACGTAATCGCAACAGCCAATACCCGCGACAAGGGTATCAACGAAATGAGTAGTGCCTTGAAGCGCCGTTTCAATTTCGAAACCGTCGAACCGGTGCGGAGCGTAAGTCTGGAAAGCAAGATTATCACCGACCAGTGCAGCAATATGCTTGCCGCAAACGGGCTCGATATGCCGGTTCAGGAAGAGGTCGTGGATATCCTGGCTTCCACATTCAATGAGTTGCGTAGCGGTACCTCATTCGAGAAAGCCAAGATACAGAAACTCTCCGGAGTGATGAGTACGGCGGAAGCTGTCTCGGTGTACTACCAGTCGGCCCTCGATGCTTACTATTATGGCGATGGAACCGTAAGTATGCGTTCGCTGGTGCAAAACCTGATGGGAGCCGTAATGAAGGAGAATAAAGACGACCTGCCTAAATTGAAAGACTATTTTAACGGAGTGGTGAAGCTGAAAGCCGAACGAAACGGAGGAAGATGGAAGGAATACTACGAGAACCGGACTTACCTGAAATAGAGAAGCTGTTCGAGCAAAGTTACAAGGCGGAAAATCCGGTGGTGTACTTTCCCGTGCGTCACCATTCGCCTGCCTGTGCTCTCCATCTGCGGCGTACGATTGAAGCCTATATGCCGGACTTGGTACTGATAGAAGGACCATCCGACTCGGAACAATTGCTCCCTTATATCGCCGACAGCAGTTCCATTCCTCCGTTTTGCATCTATTACAGTTATGACGACAAAGAGGGAAAGGTAGACGAAGAGCGGGAAAAATACCGTGCCTATTATCCCTTTCTTGCTTATTCGCCCGAACTGGTGGCAATCCGGGAGGCTGCGGCGCGTAAGGTCCCCGTCCGTTTTATCGATATGCCCTATGCCCTTCGTCTGATTAATAAGGTGAAGGGTGAGGAAGCGGAAACCCAGTATTATTATAACGAAGACAAGGAGTATGAAGTGAACCTTTATACATCCCGTATCGCGGCGCGTGCCGGATGCCGTACCTTTTCCGAGTTCTGGGAATCCCATTATGAATTGCAGGCGGAACAGTCCGATACCCGTTCCTTTGTGCGGAATGTCTTTTATTTGGGTTGTTTCATGCGTCTGGCTACTCCGCCAACGGAACGGTCGTTCCGGGAAGACCGCCAGCGCGAAATCTATATGGCAACGGAAATACGAAACGCTTTGCCGCACTATAAACGCATTCTGGTAGTAACGGGTGCTTTCCATGTCTGCGGGCTTATGGAGTCGGTTGCTTCCGGTGAAAAACAGTCGTTGGTTTCCTGCAATAAGGAACTGGTGGCTTCTTACCTGATGCCTTATACGTTCCGTGAAGCCGACAGTAAGAGCGGTTATGCCGCCGGAATGCCATTCCCCGCCTTTTATCAGGCAATCTGGGAGAAGATGGAGAAGGAGGAGAAAGACGTTTACAATTCGGTGGTACTGGATTATATCATCAAGACAGCGCGTTTTGCCCGCAAGACACAGAGTATCTCTTTGCCCGATGAAATCAACGCCCTGAATATGGCACGTTCGTTGGCATGCCTGCGGGGAAAGAAAACGGTCGGTGTATATGAATTGCTGGATGGCATCCGGAGTTGTTTTGTAAAAGGAGATGTGAACGCAACAGCCACTTTTGAAGTGGACTTTCTGCACCGTCTGCTTTCCGGTATGGGAGCGGGAAAGATTATAGCAGGCGATTGTATTCCTCCCGTAGTACGCGAGTTCCGTGCCTTATGTGCGCAGCACCGCCTGAAAACATCTACCGTGGAACGTCAGGAAGTCACGCTCGATATTATAAAGAATCCGGCGCATTACAGGAAAAGCCGTTTTCTCCATCAACTGCTGTTTCTTGAAACGGAGTTTTGTATCCTGCAATCCGGTCCCGATTATGTGAACCGGAAAGATAAGAACCTGGTACGTGAAATCTGGGTATGCCGTTACAGCACGCAGGTGGAAACCCGCCTGATAGACCTTTCCGTCTATGGGGCGACCCTGTCGCAAGTCTGTGCTTCCCTGATAGAACGGAACTTCAAGGACAGCATGACCGCTGAGGAATTGGGTAAACTTCTGATTTCCGTTCAGGTGATGGGTGTGGAAGGTTTCTATTTACAGTATGAAGACAAGCTCCGGCTAGTGATTCTGAACGAGAAAAACTTCGTAAGCCTCTGCCAGTTGATAAGCAGTATCCGTTATCTGGCGCATATGCAGCGGCTGATGGATGGCGATGTGGTACCCGCCTTGCCGGGATTGGCGCGCCTTGCTTTTAAGGAAGCCCTCGAACTGATACCGCTGGTATGCCAGGTAAACGAAGACGAAGAGCAGGAAGTATGCGAGCAGATGCGCAACCTGTATAACCTGACACTGGAAACGGATCTCTGGTTCGACAATGCCGCATTCTCCGCCGAGGTGGATAAAGCCTTGCAGGATGGTTTCTGCAACAGCCGCTTCTACGGTCTTTGCCTTGCCATCCGGTATAAGGAAGGCGAGGTGGAACAGGCTGCTTTCTGCGACCGGATATCCACCTATCTTGAAAGCAGTATCGGACAACCGGAACAAGCTGCATCCTTTGTCTGCGGTGTTTTCCTTGTGGCGCGGGATGTCCTTTTTATGGATACCCGGATACTGGGAGCCATCGAACAGGTTGTTATCGGAGCCGGCAACGAGCAGTTCCTTACCATCCTGCCGAACCTGCGTTACGCCTTTACCAACTTCCTCCCGATGGAATTAGACCGGTTGGGCAAGGTGATAGCCGAGCAACATCATGTGTCGGAATCCTCCCTTTCGGGAAGCCTTGTCGCTTCTGCGGAGGAAATACAACAGGGTATGCGTCTCGACGCGCTTGCTGCCGATGCGCTTAACGAATGGAACTTATAAGAAAATGGACGAACAACAAATCATAAACCGCTGGCGGCTGATACTGGGTGAATTTGCCGGGGAGAATCTTCCGCTGAATCCGGAAGATGCCGAAATGGATGCCGCCCTCGGTTTCCTGTACAACCGCGAATATGGCAAAGACCAGGGGATGCGTATCGAAGGACAACGTGGGGGAAGGGGAGCCTCGATGCTGAGTGTCCCTGCCTGGCTGAAGCAGGTGAAACGGCTGTTCCCCCAGAAAACCGTCGAGATTATGCAGAAGCAGGCGCTCGATAAATACAATCTCACCCAGTTGCTTACCGACGAGTCGGTGCTCCGGCAGTTGGAACCCAATATCGGCTTGCTGAAAAATATCCTTGCCTTTCATAATATGATGCCGGACAACGTAAAGAAGTTGGCATATACGATTGTGAACGATGTGGTGAAAGAGATCGAAAAGAAACTGGAGATAAAGGTGAAACGAACCTTTTACGGGCGTAAGCTCCCGATGTCCAATTCCCACTACAAGATATTCCGTAACTTCGATTTCAAGCAGACCATACGCAAGAATCTGAAAAACTACAGCCCCGAATACGGAACGGTTATCCCGGAACGGTTGTTCTTCAACCAGAACGTGCGCCGTTATAATCCGTGGCATATCATTATACTGGTGGACGAAAGCGGAAGTATGACCGACTCGGTTATCTATACCGCCGTTATGGCGTCCATTTTTGCCCGCCTGCCGTTCCTTTCCATCAAGCTGGTTATTTTCGATACCTCCATAGTTGATTTGAGCGAGCATACGGACGACCCGGTCGGTATCCTTATGAAGGTACAGTTGGGAGGAGGTACCGATATACACCGGGCTTTGGAGTATGGGAAGAAACTGATTACCGCGCCCCAGAAAACGATAGTCGTTCTGGTCAGCGACCTGTACGACGGAGCCAGCTATCATTTTATGTACCGCTCGTGCCGGGACATACTCGAAGCCGGTAGCCGGTTGTTTGTGCTGCCCGCCCTCGATTATTCCAGTATGCCCTGTTATGATAAAAATGCAGCCCGTACCCTTGCCAATATGGGGGCGGATGTAGCTGCCATAACCCCAGAAGAATTAGCAGAATGGATCGGAAAAATCATATCATAGCTACCGGGGATTGCCATCCTCTGGCAGAGCAGTTCATCCCTTTTGCCGACGAAGCGTTTCTGGTGACGCTGGCAAACAAAGGACTTTATAAACGTGCCCTGAAAGACCTGGAAGCCGTCGAGCAGATAGACATTGCGGTGTCGGGTGAATGTCTGGAAGTGAAATGGGAAGATGTAGTCGTCCGTTTGCTGCCGGATGTGGCACAGAGCGCCTGTAGCTGTCCCTCGAAAACAGTCTGCAAGCATATCCTGATGGCTATCCTTTCGGTGGCGGATTATGCCGCATCGGCAGAGAGCAGTGCGGGAAAAGAGGAAACACAGCCGGAACCGGATGAGGCGCCTCCCGTAGCCGAGCCTTGGAAAGCCTTGAAGGAAGCGGATATAGCACAGCTTCGTAAACAGGCCGGGAAGAAATTGTTTGAAGACACGCTCCGGCTGATACAGGATGGCTGGACTGCCGACTTTGTGGAAGGCAATATGCTGGAAGCTACCATCAACACCGAAAACGTAACAGTCTATTTCCCGAAAGAAGACAGCCTGAACCGTGCCGTTTGCAAATGCGGGAGCAGTGGTTTGTGCAAACATAAACTGATAGCCATCCTTTCCTTTCTGAGCAATCAGGGAAAACTCTCCGGCTCGTCCGATGAACCGACAGCTCTTTCATTGATTACGGATGATACCGGACGGTTGCTGGAAGCGGCAGATGCGTTTGTAACGGGAATACTCGATAAAGGTTTAATCAACTGCGGGGAGAATGAGGTTGAAGCGGCCATCCAGTTTTCTGTCAAGATGGAGACTTCCGGGATTGGGAATTTGGCGCGCATGTTCCGTTCCCTCTCATCCGATATCGAGAATATGGCAGGCAAGCATGTCGGATTCAGCCCGCTCACTACCTTTGCCACCTTGTCGCGGTTGCATAATACGATGAGGCTTGTTTTGCGTAACACACAGAATACGGCGATTATCAGTCGGTTGATAGAAAGTACCCGTTCGGATTACTACACGACTCCTGTCGGGCATTTTACGGCGTTGGGTGGGTATCCGTGGCAAACCCGTTCCGGCTATTTCGGTATAACCGCTTATTTCTTTTATCACGAAAAGCAAAGTATCTGTACCTATACCGTCAGTCTGGCGGGGTATTACGAGCAGACACAGGAACTGATGTCTGCCGAAAACCTGCGGCGGCAGTTTGTAAAGAACGAGCATTGGGGGGACAATTTATCCTTGTCGGTACTGTCCCGTTCTTCTTTTACGCTTCGTAATTTCAAGATGAACCGGCAGAACCGTCTGTCGTCTTCCGCCCAGACGCTTTGTGAAATAACGGGCACGGTAGACCATGCTTCCATACAATCGCTCTCGGAAATAGCTTCTTTGTTTGACTTGTCGGACGGGGCGGCAGGCAACGGGTACGATTATTTTAGCAAAAGGCAGCCGGAACAGTTGGTGCTTGTTCCTTTCGTGCGTCTGGGTTGGGTAACGTTCAACCGCACGGAACAGAAACTCACCTTTACAATGGAGAAAGAGAATGAAGAACCGGTAGCCGACGGTGTATTGGATTTTAACGAGATGAACGAGCTTGCCATCCGTGTGCTTGAAACGATGGGGAAACATGTCGATTGCAAGCCCCGCTATATGGTTTGCCGTAAGAATGCGGGCGGGTTGGTTCCTGTTTCCATCATAGGGGAGAAGGGGGTAGAGAATTTTTACTTTTAAATAACGCGTATATACAATGATACTGGATAATCTTTTGAAAGAGTTGGAACTCCTTTTGTCGGACATTGCCTTTGCCGGGGTTCGCAATGTATTGCCGGTCACTTTGCAGAAAATGGAAGAACTGAAACATTGGATGAAGGAACTGGGAATGTCCGAAGGCATGCGCCGGATAGACGCTTTCTCCGTTTCTGTCCGCAAATATCAGGCGGGAGAAGGCACGGCGGAAGCGGCGGTGTCCTGTTTATGTGCGTTGGAATGTTATCAGAAGACGGTTTCCGGCTTGCAGAATTTATAGTTGGATAAAAACATCTCCATCGGTCTTTTCTATAATGTAACAGAAATGTAACATCTTTTTTCATTCCAAACTGCGGGTTTTACCTATATTTGCTTCCTTAACTACAAGAAGTAAAAACCCTTTTTCTGCTATGGAATATATTCAGTTTATTATCGATTTTATCATGCACATCGATGTGCATCTGGCTGAGTTGGTGTCGGTGTATGGTGTTTGGATTTATGCAATTCTTTTCCTGATAATCTTTTGCGAGACGGGGTTGGTGGTGACTCCTTTCCTTCCGGGCGATTCCCTGTTGTTTGTTGCCGGTGCGCTGGCGGCTTTGCCGGGCAATCCGATGAATGTGCATTTGATCGTGCTGAGCCTGATTATTGCCGCTATCATAGGGGATGCTTCCAATTATCTGATAGGGAGGTTCTTCGGCGAGAAGTTGTTCAGTAATCCGAAATCGAGGATATTCAAACAAAGTTATCTGGAAAAGACACATCATTTCTATGAGAAGCATGGAGGAAAGACGATTATTATTGCCCGCTTTGTCCCGATAGTACGTACGTTTGCTCCTTTTGTGGCAGGTATGGGACATATGAGCTACCGTCATTTTGCGGCGTTCAATGTGGTAGGGGGGATTTTGTGGGTCGCCTTGTTCTCGTATGCCGGTTTCTTTTTCGGAGGGCTGGATATTGTGCAGAAAAACCTGAAACTACTGATTGTCCTGATCATCGTTATCTCTATTATTCCTGCGGTTGTCGAGGTGCTGCGGAATAAATATGCAACCGTGCGGGTACGGCGGAAGTAGGAAAAAGATATTATTTATAGTGTATTTATTTGCTGAAGCCGTGTCAGAGCCTAATCTGACACGGCTTCAGTGTATAATCTGACGGTGCTTCAGAGTCCCGTCTGACACCGCTTCAGCGCCTCGTCTGAAGATGCTTCAGATTAGGCGCTGACGTAGCTCCTTCAAAAGGTCGGTTCAGAGTTCTTCCGGTTTGTCGCCATCTCCGGGTACGGAAAGGAGCAGGGGATATTGGTAGGAGCGGGGTTCTTTAACCGTTCCGCCACGTCCGTACTGGGTGGTCGCCTTTACATAGTAGTCGCCTTCCGGCAGGGAGTAGGGAACCATGACTACCAATTTTGAAGGCAGGTTGTCTACTAATACTTCCGCTTTTACTGGTGTTCCATCGGCTGTTGCGGGAACAAAGTAGAAGCCGTTGCTTGCGTTGTCGCCAAAGATACGGAGGTTGGTTCCTTCCACGATAATTGGCATGCCGGTGATAAGGGTTTCCGTACCGTCTACGGCATTGGCTACCTTACCGATAACCGGACCTGTTTTGGCGGCTCCGTTGATAACGACTGTCGTTTGTTTGAGCTTGTCGCGCAGGGTTTTGCCGGATGTGTAGCTTACGGTTAATGTATGTTTCTGCGGGTCGAAGTTTTCAGTTTCACCGTCGAAGCCTCCCTTTATCTGGGGGATATATTGCCCTACGCCGTCCACCACGCACTTTCCTTCGGCGATGGCGATGGATTTCTCCTCATCTGCCATACGGAGGATGTTCTCGATGGTTTCCGGACGGTATTCGGTACGTTTCTTCACGATACGACTTGCAATATCTGCATTGCGTACTGTCCCTGTAATTTTGGGCTTGGCGCTGAAATCGCCTTCTTTCTCGGTAAGCGGATTGTCGTACAAGTCCGCGTATAAAAGTAAATCAGACATAATATATGATGTTTATTTGTGCCTGCTGCCGATTTTTCGGCAGCAGGCAGGTTGTATTATTTTTAGCATCGAATCAATCGAATGCGGTCGGCAATTCGCCGACCTTTTTATTCTTGGAGACACCTAACCGAGAACCCGAACGCCCTGTTGTCCGCGTTCTGGTAGAACGTAGCACTGTTGAAGCTCACGCCACGGGCGTACGTACTACTGGACGGCACTGAGGACGACCAGTAGTAGCCGCGGGAACCCTGATAGTAGGACGAACCGTCATTGCTGTCCCGAGAGCCCGCAGCAGGCAAAAGTAACTGAAGACTGTTCGCTGCACTTATTTTCAGGATATTATTACTATAACTTTTACCGGTACTGGAATTATCTGCACCTATAGCTACCCATTCTGCCATAGTAGGAACACGCCAACCGGCAGGGCAAGGATCAGAAGGAGTTTTACGGGCTGTCTTGGTGGCATCGACTGCAGAATTGGCTACCTCATCGAGGTTCCATAACTGCTGATACCAAGCATCAGCAACCATACTACTGCTTGACGGGTTATCCTTTCCATCTTCAAAACGTAACCAGTTACCTTGGGTATTAGGGGAAGAACTACTATATACGATAAACTTTTTATTCCAAGGGCTCATATCGGCAAGAGCACCCTCACCCGTAGGGAAACCTAACGGGTCGGTTTTACCGTCAAACTTTTCCGCATTGGTGATATTACTATTGTTGGTATTTGTGAATCCATATTGACGCCCCCACTGGTATAACAAACCACAAGTGGTTGTAATGTCATTTGTACCACCGGCAGTTGAAGATGCAGACGGAACAGTAGTAGGTATTTCGGTAGCACCCAAATTAACAGGAGACCAATAATACGTTTTACCGTCTTTTCCCTTCATTTGGATGGCAGTATACTGTTTCGTATCGCTGACAGGATACGTTACGGTATGCGCACTGCGGTAAAAACCGTATTCCTTTATTTCCTGACCGGGAACGGAGATTTTCAGATTGGCTTTATGTGCCTGATAGGCAGCATCGCTACCGGAAGCGGCAGTAACATTTCCGGTATAAGTATATTGCCGGCGGTTGTTTACAACACTGGTGGCATCACTACCGGTTAACCAGTTCTGACCGATTCCATAAGCTACATCATATTCGCTGCTTACAGGAGTGGATTCAAACAAGGATTTGATAACGATATTGAAGGTTCGGGTTCCGTCTGTCGGGTTTATCCGCAATGTTTTAGCGTCATCATCTCTGGTGAGGCCCCCGGTTATAGCAAGCGAGGGTTCATCCTCTATTGCCAGCGTTACGGGCAATTCTTTCAAATTATCTATTTTATGGCGGAACTTAAAGGTAACCTCGCCCGGATTGGCAGTCGGGAAGCCGTCCTTATCCACTTTCACTTCAAACTTATACGTGTCTTCATCATTGCTGCTTTCCGTTTTATCCACGGTCATCCATTCGGGGAAATCAGCCAGTTTGCTGCCACCCTGACAATTGACGGTAAGCGTTACGGAAGGTGTTACAACAGATGATGTTGCTTTCAAGGTCAGCTTGTTATCTGCAAAGCTGCTGCCGGTAGAAGGTGTACCGGATAGGCTCAGTTCAGGAGTAAAAGATAGTGCTTCGACAAGCAGCGTATTACTCTTTCCGGTAGCGTCATCGATAAAACGGATGATTCCACGTGGATAAATGCCTCCGGTATAATCCGCCTTTATGGAGATAATATACTTATGTTCCGTGCCGGAGATGGTGGAAGCGGTTACAGCTTTTGTGGCCGGGTCTTCTTTTACTTCCAGCCAGTCGCAGTTCTTATTGCTTCCGGCATAACGGATGGCGCAAGACATGGTAGAGTTGGCGGTTGTGGAAAGGGAAAACTTGCTGTTATCAGCAAGAAGCATCGTTACCGTTTTATTTGTTTCATCAAAAGTCGTTGCGGCGTTTGCTATCCCGTCCGGGTCGAAAGCAAAGTCACCGGAACCGGCAGTCGGGTCGAGGCCGTCTATCTCGCCGCCTTCATCCCATTCGGCTACATCCAGCGTGAAGTCCAAGTGGTATTCATCCGCTTTGGTAATGCCAATAGTATATCTATGGTTATTGTTTATTTCAAGCGCAACCGAACCGCCGTCGGCTGTGGGCTGTTCAAAAGGTATCCGGTAGGTTACGTCTTTTGTCTCTGTCAGGTTTACCTGATAGGTTCCTTCCAGTATCAGGTAACCTTTATCTGCCGAAGGGCTTGGATAGCTGTAGAAAGCAGATACTTGCAGGCCTTCATTGGCTTTGTCGCCTTCAAAAGCACGTTCAGGATAAGTTATCAAATCATCATCCGCCGCAGGAGACGTACCATACACTTTGACAGGGAAGAAGGAAACTCCCTTTCGTCCGTTACCCATCGAGATGGATTCCAGATGGAATTTGGAATCAGTCTCCACATTGCTCACATCAAAGCGGGCCATTGTACGTGTCAGTTTAAATCCGGTTTGTACGCGTGCGGAAGAACCGAAGTCGGTCAGGTCGATGGGAACGGTTTGCGAACCGACCATCGGAAGGGGCAGGTTCAATGCCGTGCCTGCCTCCGCAAGCAGTGGGGAATGGAGCTTCTGAAAGTCTGTTTCGGAGGGTGTCCCTTCAACAAGGTTCCCGGTTTCCATATTATATTCGAGTGGCTGGAAATAAGTATTTTCCACCACGCTGCCATCCGCCGGATTCACCAGTTCGGTCTGGTTGGCAAGGCAGTAAAGGCGTACGAACATGCCTTTTTGGAGTTCAAGCAGGGCGGTGGTGGTAGCGTCGTCCGTACCGACAGCGAGGTTCAGCTTATTGGCTCCTGCCGGCAGAGCTACTCCTTCCGGGCGGTAAGCGAAGCGTTCGCGGTAGGTGTAAGTGCCTGCCTCGTCCGTAGAAGCGAACACGTAAATATCCAGTGTGGAGATTGCGTTTTCTTCTTTGGTGGCAATGGGTGCATCGGCTTTTGTTTCCGATTTGGTTGTGGCTACGGTAAGTTTGTTCTTAAAGGAAAGAAGTACTTCGCGTTTGTTTGCACTGCCGGTTCCGTCTACCGGGGTACGGTCTGTCTTATCGGACTCAGCCGTACAGGAAGAAGCAAGCAGCACGGCGGCAAGCAGATATGCACTTGCCGCAAGTGCCTGTAGAGGTCTGCATGAGGGACATAGACCTTGTAGTTTTGTTTTCATTTTCATAGATATTTAATTGTTTATGTTTGTTATTACCCTATTCTTATATCTTTAATCCGCGTGTTTCGCGTAATCCGCGTCAAAAACAGATTCGCCCCTGATAATTATCCAATAGGCTTTCAAAAGATATAATTCCGAGTCCATCAAAGACTACGTTAAAAATTAGAATATCTTAATAATTTTCATGCCTTGAAAGTTGTTGAGATTCATATATCCTCACGATTTCGAGGGTTTTCTATAAGCAATAAGCCTTAATAATCAAAGGATTATGGTATTAATATGTAGTAATATCTTTATATATTTGCCAAATATTAACGTAGTCTTTGATGGACTCGCTATTCTATTTTTAGCAGATTATAAGAAGGAGGGAGCTTTTTTCATTGCTTATTTATTATTTATCCTTTGGGTAGTGGTTTTCCTTTATTTTTGGTAGGGGCAAAAAAATAGCCTAAAGCTTTCTTATCACTTTAGGCTATCCATCGTATTAATTGATATTTAAAACAAACTAATCAGCAAAGCTATATTCAATAATGTAACCAACGCCCCCAATACAACCAGCAGGATTGTAGTGGAACGGCTATTTACATACTTGCCCATTACCTTTTTACTGGATGTCAGGTAAACCTGGCTGAATACCGTAATCGGCAACTGGACGCTTAAGAGCATCTGCGATAGAATCAAGCCTTTGAACGGGTCGTCTACCAGAAAGATAATAAGCAATGCCGGAACGAAAGACAATATCACACCCAGTTTGGAGTGCAAGTCTTTATGGTTGTATGCTTCTCCGTAGAACCCCGCGAAAATGGAAGCCCCTGCAATACCGGAAGTAATGGTGGACGAAACACCTGCAAGCAACAACGCCGCTGCAAATATCACTCCGGCATTATTCCCTACCAACGGAACCAGCAGTTGCTGTGCCTGGTCCAGCTCGTCCACTTTGATATTCTGCTTGAAGAATGTGGAGGCTGCCAGTATAATCATGGCGGAATTGATAGCCCATCCGATTACCATCGAAAGCAACGTATCGTAAAACTCATATTTCAATTGCTTCTTGATAATCGTTTCATCTTCCAGGTTCCATTCGCGGCTCTGGATAACTTCCGAGTGCAGGAACAGGTTGTGGGGCATCACGACCGCACCCAGCACACTCATAATAATCAACATGGAGTTTTCAGGAAAAGAAGGCTTCACCCATCCCTGGATAGCCGCTCCCCATTCCACATCTACCAGTGCCAGTTCATACAGGAAAGAAAGCCCGATAATGGAAACGAACATAATAATCCAGCGTTCTATCTTGCTGTAAGTATTCGTGAACAGCATACCGAGGCATACCACTGTAACGATTATCGAACCTACCTTGATAGGCATACCGAACAGCATACGCAGGGCAATGGCTCCACCCAGTATCTCCGCCAGCGAAGTGGAAATACTGGCAAACATCGCCGAACCCAATATCGGGCGGCTTAGTATGCGGGGCATATACTTATTCGTAGCTTCCGAAAGGCATAGTCCGGTAACAATCCCGAGGTGCGCCACATTGTGCTGGATAATAATCAGCATGATGGACGAAAAGGTAACTACCCACAACAGGGCATAACCAAATTCCGAACCGGCAGCCAGATTGGTAGCCCAGTTTCCCGGATCGATAAAACCTACGGTTACTAATAATCCCGGACCGATATATTTAAGCAAATCCAGCCCTCCTGAACGCGGACGGTGGTTTATTTTGAGTTTGTCGAGTAAATTCATATGTTCAGTTGACAGTTCACGATTGATGATTGACAGTTAATAGTTGTTTTAATAACGATACAAAGATATGGATTGTTCAAAGAAAAAGAAACTTTGGAAGATTGATAATCCCTATCACCCCATAAATCCCCCTTCTTCTTTAACTGTCACCTGTCACCTGTCAATTGTCAACTTGCTTACGTGAACGTTAGTATAAATGTAGTCTTTTTCGCCGCCGGTGCGCTTTTCAGGGCAATGCTTCCGCCGGACAGGCGCATGATTTGGCGGGAAATAGAAAGCCCGATGCCGCTTCCGCCTTCTTTGGTAGTGAAGAAAGGAATGAAGATATGTTCCGCCTCTTCGGGTGGGATAACAGGGCCGTTGTTGCTGACCTCTATCAGAACGGCTTCGTCTTCGTTGCAATAGGCCTTTATTTCGATAAGCCCGTCGGTTTGTTCGCTGCCGATGGCTTGCATGGCATTTTTCAGCAGGTTCAATACCACCTGTGATATCAGGTTCTCGTCGGCATACACAATCAGGTCTTCCGGTTCGACTTGTATGCTGAACGTGATGTTCGGGAAGTTGTTGTGGTGACGTGCCAGTTGTGCCATGCGCTCCACAAACTTATGCACATAGAACAGCGAAGGTTCCGGGGTGGGGATATGGGTAAACTTGCGGTAGGATTTCACGAAGGAAATCAGACTCTTTCCGGTCGTACTGATTACTTCCAGCCCGTTGCGTATCTCGCTGTCTGCATCTTCGTGCATGGACAGTAGCGTATCGCTGAGGGAAGTGATAGGAGTGACCGAGTTCATGATTTCGTGTGTCAATACACGGGTCAGGCGTATCCACGAGTCGATTTCCTTTTCATCCAATTCACTGTTTATATCGTTGATGGCAAGGATACGGACATGTTTCTCCTGTAAAGTCATTTCTGATACGCGGATGGAAAGATGTACGTTTCCCCGTTCGTTTGTAAAAGAAACCTGCTGCTTGGTGCCCGGTTGGATGTTGGTAATCATTTGTTCCAGTCCGTCGTCGATACGCCCTAATTGGCGGACATTGGTGAATACTGTCATGCCGAGTAAGCGAAGCGCTTCGTTGTTGGTCTGGTAAATAGTCCCTTTGTCGTCGAGAACGATAATCCCCGTATTGACGGAGTTCATAATCAACTCGTAGTATTTCTCTTTCTGTACGGCGTCGGCTTTTGCCTGAAACAGGATTTGTGTGATACGGTTCAGCGATTCGCTTACCATCTTGTCGTTGGACGAGCGTCCGCGTGTGGCATAGCGGAAAGCATAATCGCTGTTGTCGATAGCATCGAACATAAATGCTACTTTCTGGGCATACCGTTTGTCGGAAAGCAACATCAACCGCAGGTAAAATAGCCAGAAGCCACAGGTCGGAACGAAACATACCCAATTTTGTTTCATGGCGAAACAGGTACCGAGTATGGTCAATCCGATAAAGATGACGAAGCGGAAGATGAAGTTATGGTATAACCCTTTCAGCATAGTTCGCAGTTATAACCCGTAACGTTTGATCTTATTATATAATGTCTGCCGGGATACGCCCAACTGGCTGGCAACTAAAGAAAGGTTGCCGCCGCATTTGTCCATTGCATTCTTAATCATGTTGTATTCCATCTCTTCCAGCGTGGTGATTTCCTTTTCAGGAGTATTCTTCTGTTTGGGGAAATCGAAGTCGGAGGCTTCCAGCACATCCCCTTCGGAGATGATAACGGCTTTTTCTATGGTATGTTCCAGCTCGCGGATATTTCCGTACCACGGTTGTTCTTTCAACTTCTCCTGGGCATCGTTGCTGAGGCTGATTGCTTTTTTACCATAGATATTGGCATATTTGGATAGGAATATCTCTGTGAGCGGTACAATATCTTCCGGACGTTCCCGCAGGGCGGGTATCTTTACATGGATGGTATTGATACGGTAAAGCAAGTCCTCGCGGAACTGTTCTTTCCAGACCATATCCTGTAAATCACGGTTGGTCGCACATATCAGGCGGATGTTGATGGGAATAGGTTTGTTGCTTCCTACACGGACGATGCTGCGTCGTTGTAAGGCGGTGAGCAGTTTCGCTTGCAAGTGATAAGAGAGGTTTCCTATCTCGTCAAGGAAAAGGCTGCCGTTGTTGGCTACTTCAAACTTACCCGGCCGGTCGGCACGTGCATCGGTAAAGGCCCCTTTTACGTGACCGAACAGTTCGCTCTCGAACAAAGTCTCGGTGATTGCTCCCATATCGACAGGGACCATAGCCTCTTTCTTGCGGGTAGACAGCAGATGGATTTCGCGTGCCAGCATTTCTTTCCCGGTACCGTTCTCTCCGGTAATCAGGATATTGGCATCTGTTTTAGCAACCTTCTCTATCAGTATCCGGAGTTGTTGCATCGCACTGCTTTCTCCCCAGAACATGCCGCTCTCTTTGGAAATAACTTGCTTCTGCTGCTCCATGGACGAACCTTTGCGCTTAGCGGCGCGTATGTTGTATGCGGATTGCAATGTCTCCAGCAGTTTTGCATTATTCCAGGGTTTCACGATGAAATCGGTTGCTCCTTCCTTGATGCCCCGTATGGCGAGGTCGATATCTGCATAAGCGGTAAAAAGGACTACCTGCACGGATGGGTCTTCCTTCTTTATTTCAGCCAGCCAGAACAGGCCTTCGTTCCCGGTGTTGATACCGGCGCTGAAATTCATATCCAGAAGGACAACGTCTACGGTTTCGTCGTGAAGTATTGTTTTTATCTTATTGGGGGTGGAGATGGTGATTACCTTCTCGAAACAGGTGCCTACCAACATCTGTACAGCGGTAAGAATCCCTTTGTTATCGTCTACTACCAGTATGGTACCTTGTTTTGCCATTTGTTATTTGTATCTGAAAAGAATGTTGCAAAGATACATGATAGGATGGGAAATAGAGCACTTTTGCAATACAAAAACTGTATTTTTTATATCTTTGCGCTTCCCTGAATAATAAACTTGATAAACTTGAACAATGAAAAATAAAATACTGCTGGGGGGCATTTTATTATTTGGCTTTATCTGTCCTGAGATACAGGCGCAACAAATAACTCGTTTAGCAGAGCTGGTGGCAGTGCAGGATACAGTTTCCCCTTCCGATACCCTTCAATCCCCGTTGAAAAGGAAAAATAAGGTATTTGCTTATCTGAATCGTTTGTTTCATGGAAATGTAGATCGTACTTTTGAGCGTAAGTTCGATATGAATTTTGTGGCGGCACCTTCCTATACCCGTGAGGCGAGTTTCGGACTGGGTGCTATCATGACCGGGCTTTACCGGTTGGACCGTTCCGATTCCATTATGCAGCCATCCGATATATCTATTGCTGCCAATGCATCTCTTCTGGGCTTTTATTCGATAGTGGCGAAAGGAAATAATCTTTTTAAGGGGAACAGAGCTCGTCTGTCCTATAAAGTGGCATTTACAAACAAGCCTCTGAATTTCTGGGGAATTACGTATGATGATTGTGCCGTCAACCCTAAAAGCAAATATACCCGTAAACAGATAAAGTGGGATATCGATTATGTATACAGGCTCACAAAAGAATTTTATATCGGGACTACGTCTACATTAAATTATGCGGATGTGTCCAAAATAGAGAATGCCGGTTATTTGCTCGGACAGAACCGGACTTATTTTTTTGCCGGGCTGGGTGTTCTTTTGCAGTATGATACGAGGGATTTTATTCCTAATCCGCAGCGTGGGGTATATCTGATGCTGAAGGAAGTGTTTTATCCTGATTTCTTTGCAACTTTCAACCGGAACCTGTTTGCTACGACTGTTATATTTGATGTCTATCAGAAAGCATGGGAAGGAAGTGTGATTGCTGCGGATATTTACGGGCAGTTTAATAATAAGGATTTACCCTGGCCGCTAAGGGAAGAGTTGGGTACGGGTGGGGTCCGCATGCGTGGGTACTATGGCGGGCGGTATATCGACAATAACCAGATCGCTTGCCAGGTGGAATTGCGCCAGCATATAGCCGGACGTTTCGGTTGTGTGGTCTGGGGTGGAGCAGGAACAGTATTCCCTACATTGAAGAAATTCGACTGGGCACATATTCTCCCTAATTATGGTTTAGGACTCCGCTTTGAATTTAAACATAATGTAAATGTGCGTGTCGATTATGGTTTCGGCAAAGGAACGAGTGGGTTTGTGTTTAATTTCGGGGAAGCTTTTTGACTGTCAACTATTTTTACATCAGTGTCTAATTTTTTGACACAGGTGGCTTTGGGGTATTCTGTTTAATGTATTGCTTTATAGTGTTTTACCTGTTTTGGCACGCTCTTTGCATTTTATAGGGTAGAAAATAATATAGCAATGAAACAAATAGTACTAACAACAGTTCTTTCTCTTAGCCTGGTAGTGCCAGGTATGGCACAGGAAAAAAGCTGGGACATGAATGATTGTATGCGGTATGCCGTTGAAAACAGCCCGAAAGTAAGGCAGCAGATGTATACCAATAATACGTATAAAGCCGAGCATCAATCTGCCATCGCCTCTTTCCTGCCATCTATTTCAACATCGGTAGATGCACAATACCGTTATGGTCGTTCCGTAGACCCTAAGACTAATACATATACCAATACATCTACATTTAATAATGGGTACGGTGCTTCTTTAAGTATTCCTTTATTCCAGGGAGGAGAACTGATTAACCAGTGGAGATTGGCAAATGTGAACCGCCATATGGGTAGAAATGATTTGCGGAAACAAAAGGATGACCTTGCTATTAATGTGATGTCTGCGTATGTAGATGTCCTTTATTATCAGGGAACCGTAAAGATGTCCGTTGAAAAATTGGAAGAAAGCCGCCGTACTTTATATAAAGCCCAGCGTCAGGAAGAACTGGGATTGAAGGGTAAAGCGGATGTGGCACAGTTGGAAGCCCAGGTTGCAACCGACGATTATAACCTGACCCATCAGCAAAATCTGTACAATACGGCAATGATGACTTTGAAAAATGCAATGAATTTTCCTACCGACTCTGTTTTATCTGTCGATACTGTTGTGCCGGTTAATGAGTATGTATTCTTTGACGAATCGGTAAGCGATATATACGAACGGGCATTGGATAATGACCCTACTGCTTTGCAAGCCGCTTTCCAATATAAGGCAAAACGAATCAGCTATCAGATGACAAAAGGAAGGTTACTTCCGAGTATCTCGTTCCAGGCAGGTATTTCTACCAGCTATTTCAAAGATTTGAAAACAGGTGATGAGACTACTCCATTCCGCGAACAGTTCAAGAATAACCGGGGTGAATATCTGTATTTCAATTTAAGTTTTCCGCTGTTTGATGGTTTGAGCCGTATAACCAACGTGCGCCGTGCCCGTAATAATATGCGGATTGCTTATGAGCAGCAGACGGAAGTGAACCGCCAGTTACAGATGGATATAGAGCGTGCAATCCTGGATCGTGAAGGCTATGCGAAAGAAGCGATCCAGATGGAAAAGAAAGTAAAAGCGGAAACGCTTTCTTACATGGTTACGCTCCGTAAGTTTGAGGAAGGATTGATGAGCCCGCTGGATTTGCAGACCAGCGCTAATACGTTGCTTACTTCTAAGGCTGATTTACTGCAAAAGAAATTATTATATATCATAAAATGCCGCCAGGTGGATTACTATAAAGGGCAACCACTGATTTCGGAATAACAGGTTTACTCAATTAGCAAATAATAAAAACAGATAATCATGGATATACAATTAGAAAAAAAGAAAGGTATTCAGAAAAAGCATATTCCTTATATCGCAGGCGGAGCTTTTATTCTCATCTTGGTTGGATGGATTATTTTCGGAGACCATGCATCGACCCTGAAAATAGATGCACGTGGTATCAATATCGGCAATGTGACAAAGGAACAGTTTAATGATTTTGTTCGTGTAGACGGACAGGTTCAACCTATCACCGTAGTACAGCTTAGTCCGGAAGAAGGAGGTATCGTACAGGAAAGGGTAGTGGAAGAAGGCGCACAGGTGAAAAAGGGTGACATCATCGTACGTCTCTCCAATTCGAACCTTGATTTACAGATATTGGATGCAGAAGCTCAGTTGGCTGAAAAACAGAATTTCCTGCGTAATACACAGGTGACAATGGAACAAGACCGCTTGAGCAATATGACGGAGCGTTTACAACTGGATGCTGATATGACCCGCTTCCGTCGTGCTTATAACCAGCAGAAACGTTTGTATGAAGAAAACCTGATTGCCAAGGAAGAGTATCTGAAAGCGAAAGAAGACTATGAACTGGCAAGTAACAAATATGACCTGGTGGTAGAACGTCTGCGTCAGGATTCTATTTCCCGTACCATTCAGATGGATGAAATGGAAACCAGTTTGGCAAATATGCGTCGTAATATCCAGCTGGTTCATGAGCGTAAGGAACATTTGAATATTCGTTCGCAGATTAATGGCGAACTGGGTTTGCTGGATGTCGTACTGGGACAAAATGTATCTCCGGGACAGAAAATAGGTCAGATTAACGACCTTTCCGATTACAAGATTGAAGCGATGATAGACGAACATTATATCGACCGTGTAAAACAGGGTTTGAGTGCAACCTTCGACCGCCAGGGAACAAACTTTGCCCTTACCGTGCGCAAAGTATATCCGGAAGTTCGTGAAGGTAAGTTCCGTACCGATTTCGTCTTTACCGGCGAACGTCCCGATAATATCCGTAGCGGACAGACCTACTACATCAACTTGGAACTGGGGCAACCTACCGAAAGCGTAATCATTCCTCGCGGAACTTTCTTCCAGAGCACAGGTGGAAACTGGATATTTGTTCTTGATAAGGATGGCAAGAAGGCTTATCGCCGTAAAATCCGTATCGGACGCCAGAACCCGCAGTATTACGAAGTTGTGGAAGGTCTTGAACCGGGCGAGAAAGTGATCGTTTCCAGCTACGAAAGCTATAAGGATAACGAAGTATTAGTTTTGGAATAAATAAGATATAGTACATTCTTTCCTGATTGTCGGGAGAATTTATAATAAAGCATGTATGTTTTGCGTTTAAAACATACATGCTTTATTTTATTTGAACCTTATCCATACGTTCATTCGGATGGGAAGGAGTGTACTGATATATTTATACTAAAACACATAGAAAAATGGAGATTCAAAACCAAATCTTTAATTATGCAGCTTTACTTAAACAGGTAAAGGCACGGGTTACACTTGCACAGAAAAAAGCTATCTATACAGCCAATGAGGAAATGCTTTCCATGTATTGGGATATAGGTAAACTTCTGTATGAAAGCCAGCAACAAATCGGTTGGGGAAACAATGCACTTGAACAACTATCTAATGACCTAAAGAACGATTATCCGAAAGTAAAAGGTTTTTCTTCCTGTTAAGCGGTTGAGTTGGTCACATAACATTATTCTAATGCAAAAGGTGAAAGATATCAAAGCTCGTTATTGGTATATGATTCAGTGTTTGAAGGACGGTTGGGGACGTAATTTTTTGACTGAAGCCATTAATCAGGATTATTATCATAGATATGGAGCATTGGCAAATAACTTTGATGCTACCCTTTATTTTTGTTGAAATAAATTGTGTGTCTAATTATTATACAATCTTGTCAAATAATTAGACACCTGATTTTTTTAGGGGTAAGGTTAATTTGTTGGGCTTTAGTGAATAAGGTGCTTTGGCATGTTTTTTGATATATTTTAAGAAAAATATAAAAAGAACAGGAGTATGAAAAACATTATCGTTTCATTTCGCTCATTATTCAGGAAAGGACGGCATAACGGATTTAAGATATTGTCTCTTGGAGTTGGATTGGCTGTAGGTATGGTACTTATTGCCAAAGTATGTTTTGAAGTTTCTTTTGATAATTTTTATCCGGAAGCAAGCCGCATTTACAATATCCGTGAGAATGTATCCGTCGGTGATAGGGATTTGGAGGCCTTTCATTATGTGAGCGGTGGAGTAGCACCGGGAATGAAAGCGGAAATACCGGGTGTTGAGGCGGCAACCCGTTGCCAGAGAATGGGTGTGGAATTGATTCTTACTCCTGATAAAAACAAATACAAAGCACGTTTTATAATGGCGGACAGTTGCTTCTTTGATGTCCTGCCCCGTGAAATATTGGTGGGGAATGCCACCGAAGTTCTTTCCCGTCCGTTGTATGCATTGGTTTCCGAGCATATGGCTGAAGTGATCGGAAAAGGAAAAGATGTGGTGGGCACATCTTTCGAGATGGCCTCCTTTCCGGGAGTAGAAATTACGATCGGTGGTATATTCAAAAATGTACCGAAGAATACCCATTTATACTATGATATAGCTGTTTCCTTGTCGTCTTTAAGGAAGGTATCTGGATGGTCTAATGAAGATGATTGGTTCGGAGGCGACAGCTATGCAGCCTATGTCCGGTTGGCTCCGGGACTTCGTGGTGAAGCACTTGAAAAACCGATGGCGGAAATGTTGGACAGGCATGTCGATTCGGAAAAATTGAAAGAGAATGGGATAAATTACAGTTTGTTTCTGACTCCTTTGGAAAAGGTTTATGCCAGTTCGCCGGAAACAAAGCAGATGGCTGTAATGCTTTTACTGATAGCGTTTGCCATTATATTTGCCTCTTTGATGAATTATGTATTATTGGAAATATCATCGTTGGTGACCCGCTCGAAGGATATTGCCGTGCATAAATGTTACGGTGCATCCGGAAAAAGCATTTCGAATATGATATGTTCGGAAACCTTCCTGAATTTGATTTTGTCTATCATTATAGCTGTTTTGTTGATTTTTGCATTTCGTGGAATAGTGGAAGAACAGTTGAATACCTCTTTAAGAGTGATGTTTACGCTGAATACCATACTTCTGTTAGCCGGGGTGTGCCTGTTGGTGTTCTTGTTGGCTACCTTGTTACCTTCCCAATTATTTTCAAGGATACCGGTGGCAACTGTATTTCGTTCTTATACCGAATCCCGTCGTTCCTGGAAAAAGGTGTTACTCTTTATCCAGTTTATTGCCGTTGGCTTTTTAGTGTCGTTACTTGCTATTATAGGTTTACAATATGAGCGAATGATAACCGACGATCCCGGATATTCATACGACCGGTTGGCATATTGCCGGATTGATGGCGTGAAGTCTTCAGCCCGGAAAGCCGTTATAAACGAATTAAATAAATTACCGGAAGTAGAAGGCGTGGCTACATGCGAGAACCTGCCTATGCGTAGTGGCTCCGGGGATATTGTATATCGTGAAGGAACGGATGAAAGTGTATTGCATTTTGTTGACCTTTACGAAGCGGATATCAATTATGTCCCTTTAATGGAAATGGATGTCATTCAGGGCAAGGCGTTTGATGAATCTTATACCGATTCTTCCCGTGTGATGATGGTTAGCCGGATGATGGCAGACAAACTTGCCATAGCTATGGGATGGAAAGACGGTGTGGTAGGGAAGACATTGCGTGTGAGTGGACATTCCGACCCCAGTTATGAGGTAATTGGCGTATATGATGATATCCGTACCGATGCTATAAACAGCGAATTAATGGCTCCGTCCGCTTTGTTCTACGGAAATTATGCAGCAAGGAACTTAGTGATAAAGTTTCATGAATTGACCGCTGAAAGTTTGGAGAAAGCAGATGAACTGATAAAAGGGATGCTTCCGGATAAGGATGTATCGGTTGTCTCTTATTCCGTAGGAATGAAAGATTTGTATGCAGACTCTCTCCAATTCCGTAACTCTGTTTTATTGGGTGGAATTATTACTTTGATTATTACGCTGGTAGGATTGATTGGTTATATCAGTGATGAAACGAACCGCCGTGGAAAAGAGATTGCCGTACGTAAGATAAACGGTGCAACGGAAAAGAATATTCTCTCATTAATTTCTTTGGATGTATTGTATATGGCATTGCCGGCTGTTATAATAGGAGCTATTATTTCCCGTTTTGTCGGGGAGAAGTGGTTACAACAATTTTCGGAAAAGATACCGTTGAGTGCAGGTTTGTTTATATTCTGTTCTGTTGCGGTGATAGTGGTTATATTAGCAACAGTCGTATATCGTTCATGGCAGGTTGCGATAGCTAATCCAGTGTTGAGCCTGAAATCCGAATAACCATCTTGAACCTGTGTCTAATAATTATACATCATTGTCAAATTATTGGACAGTGTCCTGCTGGAATGCATTTTGTATGATTCTGTTAGTCATTTAATTATGCGTTTTGGCATGCTTTTTGGATATTTTTTGGAAGAAAGATAATAGACACAAGATATGAAAAACTTCATGATTGCACTTCGTTCACTTTTTAAAAAAGGAAGAAGTAATGGTATTAAGATTTTATCCCTCGGTGTCGGGTTGGCAATGGGATTGGTTTTGATTTCTAAAGTTTGTTTTGAAAGTTCTTTTGATTCCTTCTATCCGGACAACGAACGTATCTACCGGATGAATGAACAAATAGAACGGGATGGCCAGTTGAAGACCTTTAACCAGGTGAGTGGTGCTGTTGCCACAGGGATGAAAGAGGAGATACCCGAAGTGGAACTGGCTACCCGTCTAACCTATATAGGCGGCGACAATACATTGTTTACGACGGAAGACAAGGTCCGTTATTCAGCGAATTGTGTGCTGATGGCTGATTCGAACGTATTTGACGTATTGCCGGTTCCTATTTTATTAGGAAACCCGAAAGAAGTATTGGCGCGTCCCGGTTATGTGATGATTTCACGTAAACTGGCGGAAAAGATGGGAGGTGTCGGTAGTGTGGAAGGGAAAACATTTCAAATGGATTCCAATCCCAGTAAAAAATATATAATAGGTGGTGTTTTCGAGAATATACCCGAAAACTCCCATCTTCGTTACGATATGCTTGTTTCCCTAAATGGCATGAACGAATGGAGTTTGAAGAACTGGGTAGGCAACGACCGCTATCTCGCCTATATCAAGTTATATCCTGGGGTTTTTCCTGAAAACCTGAAAGTTCCCATACGTGCGATGATGGAACGGCATGTAGATATGAATGAATTGCAAAAGGCAGGTGTGGATTATAATTACGGATTGACTCCGTTGGCAAAAATGCATAGTGCGACCGATGAGGTCAGGAATATGAATAATATGCTTCTATTCCTTGCTTTCGTTCTGATATTGACAGCCGTTATGAATTATGTCCTGATTGTTCTTTCTACATTAATGGGACGGACAAAAGAAGTCGCTGTCCATAAATGTTATGGTGCTTCAGACAATAATTTGTTGGGAATGATTATGTCGGAGACTTGTTTGCATATGCTATTGTCACTGGTTGTTGCAGCATTCTTAATCCTATTGTTTAAGACGAAAGTGGAAGTCTTGCTGGGGGCTTCATTAGGCGCCTTGTTTACACCTCAGACCCTTATCCTATTGATAGGCATTTGTCTCCTTGTATTTTTAATAACAGGGCTTATACCAACCTATATGTTCCTGCGTATTCCGGTGGCAGCAGCTTTTCGCAGTTACAGAGAGTCGAAACGGTATTGGAAATTATGCCTGCTATTTGTCCAATTTGCCGCAACAGCTTATTTAGTGGCTTTGTTAGGGGTAATCAACCGTCAATATGATAAGATGATAAATGATAATCCGGGATACAGTTATGAAAAACTATTTTATTATGAAGGTTCGGGATTGAGTGAAACAACCCGTGAAAGTCTCCTTCAGGAGTTGGCAAAATTACCGGTAGTAGAAGAAGTCTCATCCTCTTGTGGTTTGCCTATTTATGGAGCTTCGGGAAACAATGTTTCTTTACCGAACGATGACCGGGAACTGTTTAATGTCGCTGATTTGTATTGGGTGAATGATAATTTCTTTTCATTGATGGAAATTCCGGTTATAGAAGGGGAGGCGTTCCGCCAGGATGGCTCGTCGAGCGATAAGGTAATGGTGAGCCGTTCGTTTGCCGAAAAAATATCAAAGATGGTAGGTTGGCAAAATGGAGTTGTAGGCAAAGGCCTCCATATTTCAGAACATAGCGAGTCCAATAATGACATATTTACGATTTGTGGTGTATATGATGATATTCGTATTGGTTCTATAGCAGATGCAGAGCCCGATTTACGTCCGACGGTTATGTTTTGGGGAAAACGGTCTTCTTCAACATTGTTAGTGAAATTACGTGAAGTAACCCCTGAAAATGTACAGAAGATTACAGACCTGTTGGCGGAGATGTTACCGGATCGGGATATTGCGGTGGGCTCTTATAAGATGGATATGGTGAATTTATATAAGGAATCAGGTAATTTTCGTGATGCAATCCTGATTGGCGGTGTGGTTACTTTGATTATTGCATTGATTGGTTTGTTAGGGTATACGGCAGACGAAACGAATCGTCGCGGACGCGAGATTGCCATTCGTAAAGTGAACGGGGCAACCTCAATGAATATATTACGCATGATTTCCAAAGATGTATCTTTTATCGCTATACCTGCTTTGATTGTCGGGATATCTGTGGCGGGTTTTTCCGGGGAAAAATGGTTAAAGCAGTTTGTGGATAAGGTTCCGCTTAATTTGCCGTTATTCGTTATAAGTGCATTTTGTATTTACCTGGTGATAATAGCCTGTGTATTCTATCGTACCTGGAAAGTGGCCAATGATAATCCGGTAGAGAGTTTGAAGGCAGAGTGATTCTGAATAAATTAATACTACATAATGATGAAACAGTTCTTTTATGCTGTCAGTTACCTGAAAAACACATGGGGAAATAATCTGATTAAGATATTTACCCTAACGTTGGGGCTTGCTATCGGATTGATATTATTTGCCCGCATTTCTTTTGACCTGAGCTATGATAAATTTTTGCCGGGAGCGGAGAACATCTATCAGGTACAAACCGTATATACAACGGGTGTGGGTACGGAAGAATCCAATACGATGGATTATTCGAATACTTTCCAGCCTGTGGCTCCGACTATGCCTTTCGAAATACCGGGTGTTGTAGCAGGGACTTCTATACTGGAGAGCGGCGAGACGGTTGTTTTTGAAGGTGTGGACCGGTATACGGTAAAAACGATTTATGCCGATACGATGTTCTTCAAAGCACTTCCGTTTAAAGTGTTGTCCGGCGACCCGCAGGAATTGAAAGTAGACCGGAATGTGATGTTGTCAAAATCATTGGCTGAAACTATATTTAAAGGAGAAGACCCTGTCGGGAAAACTCTTTTCGACGACAAGGCGCATAAAGTAATATTGACGGTAGTAGGTATATTTGAAGATGTTCCCGAAAACAGCCATATGGACTTTAATTTGATTTATTCGATAGCCGGTCGCAGCCGTAATAGCTGGAATGGGGGTGACGGATATGCCGGATATGTGCGTCTGCAGCCCGGGACAAATGTGGATAAGCTGAACCGGGAGGATATACCTGCCATGCTTGCCCGCCATATGGATCGTGAATCGATGAAAAAAGGAAGGTACTCTTTTGATTGTTATTTAAAGCCGCTTGTAAATTTGCATACGGATAATAAGGAAACGAAGCAGACACTGGTTGTTTTGTCCATCCTTGCCACCTTGATTTTGCTATCGGTTTCGTTGAACTATGTGATGATATCCATTTCTTCACTTGCCACACGTGCCCGTACAATGGCTATCTATAAAAGTAACGGCGCGACTTCGGGGAATATATTTTCTATGGCGATGATAGAGACATTATTACTGGTATTAATCGCTCTGATATGTACAGCTTTGCTTATTCTATTATTTCAGGGGCAGGTCGCTTCATTGACAGGCGTTTCTTTGAGTGCATTGTTCTCAGGAAAACAATTGCTGATAGGAGCGGGATTAGTCTTGTTTGTCATATTGCTATCCGGCATTATTCCTGCCCGTATTTTTGCAGCAATACCGGTAACGCAGGCTTTCCGTTTTTATAATTATAGTAAAAGAGGATGGAAACAAGGTTTGCTGTGCGTGCAGGTTATATGTGCTGTTTTCATGGTTACTTTCCTGTCTATTATCCTGTTGCAATACCACCGGGTATTAGATAAGGATATGGGATATGAATCGGATAACCTTGTCTTTTGCAAACTGGATAGTGTCCCTTATGCAAGGCAACAGGTATTAAGGGCTGAATTGCTCCGTTCCCCGGAAGTAAAAGAAATCGCTTTTTCAGTGTCTTTAGCTTGCGAATTTTTTTCAGGTACTCCGTTGATGGACGAGGATTTAAGGGAAATATGTACTGTACGTTTTGATTATGTGGATACCAGTTATGTGAACACTTTAGGTCTGAAGCTGATGATGGGACAAAACCTCCCGCATGAAATGGGGGAACCGCAGCCTATATTGGTAAACCGGCGTTTAGTTGAAAAAATGCATTGGAAAGATGATCCGGTAGGTAAAAAGATACACGTAAGTAAGAATCTTCAAAATGCAGGGGTGATTGTTGGTGTTGTGGATAATTTTGTGGTCGGTTCGCTTTTTACGGAGCAAACACCTGTGATGCTTTATGGCATTCCGGAAGAATGGAGGAGTTTATTCCTGACAGTACGTTTGCAGGAAATGTCGCCCTCTTCAAGGAGTTCTCTCGAAAACCGTTTGCGCGAGCTATTGCCGGACGAAGATATTGTTTTGATATCTTATCGGGATTACCTGCATGAATCCTATCGGGATACCGAACGTTTTCGTGGTTCGGTTGCCATTGCCGCAGTCTTTATGTTACTTATCACGTTTATGGGATTAATCGGGTATGTATCCGATGAGATCCGGCGCCGGAGCAAAGAAATTGCCATCCGTAAAGTAAACGGGGCAACAGCTACGGATGTCTTCAGGCTTCTTTTACGGAATATAGCTTGGTTGAGCATACCTTCGGCAGTTATCGGTTTGTTAGGCTCTTATATGGCAGCATCCAAATGGCTTGAACAGTTTGCAGAGAAGATTTCCTTGAATCCGTTTATCTTTATCACATCCGGAATCGTTTTACTCTGCGTTATATTTATTTGCGTAGTATTACGTTCCTGGCATGCAGCCAATGAGAATCCGGTTAAAAGCATTAAGCTGGAATAATTAGGGATACAGATTATAAATAGAAATCCTCCGATGTATTCAGATTTGCATCGGGGGATTTTTATTTTTTTATCCCGTATTAATTTGTTTTCGGCGTGGTCGATAATATTCGCGGCGCCCTCGAAAATATGAATGACGTGGCCGAAATTATTTTCGACCACGCCGAAAACAGATTTTCTGCTGTAGTTTTTGAAAAAGGTACGGGTATAAAATAAAAATACTTCCGGTAGGAGAAACATTTCCTTTGATTGAAATAAATTTTATTAGATACAATCTATCCCTTTATTTGTAAAGCATAACCCTTTTCGTACATTTGTGAAAAATAACAACGTAAATCGATATTATGATTAACACTTTGACATCATTGCGATTTCTATTTGCATTGATGGTTTTTGGAGCACATTGTTATGTTATTGACAATTTCTTCAGTACCCATTTCTTTAGAGAAGGATTTGTTGGGGTTAGTTTCTTTTTTATACTGAGCGGTTTTATTATTGCCTATAATTACCAGGAAAAATTTGAGGAAAACAGAATAACCAAGCGTACATTTTGGGTGGCACGTTTTGCACGTATTTATCCTTTGCACTGGCTGACGTTGTTTATTGCCGCCGCATTAGGAAATTATGTGATTGCATCGGACGCACTGGATTGGTGCAAGCATTTTTTGGCCTCGTTTACATTGACAAATGCCTATATACCCCAAGCAGACTATTTTTTCTCATTCAACAGTCCTTCGTGGAGTTTGTGCTGTGAACAGCTTTTCTACCTCTGTTTCCCATTCTTTATCCCCATCACAAAGAATTATAAACATTTGACCTGCTTTTTTGTAATTGCTGCCCTATTGGTTCTTGTCGGAATGTATTTCACTCCCGAGAACTATATAAAGGAATATTGGTACGTTAATCCGATTACCCGATTGCCTGATTTTATTGTAGGGATATTACTTTTCAGGTTATATAAATATCTAAAGAACAAAAATATAACATCCCGGCAAGGGAGCATATTCGAAGTTGTATCTGTAATCCTGTTTTTGGCATTTTATTTCTATGCGGCCGAAGTACCTAAAGTGTACCGGTATTCTTGCTACTACTGGTTGCCCGTAGCATTGGTTTTGGTTAGTTTTGCCTTGCAAAAAGGCATTTTGTCTCGTATTTTGTCTAATCGTTTGTTGGTGATTGGCGGAGAAATCAGTTACAGTTTCTACCTGATTCACCTGTTTATCTTGTTGTCTTATGCCGAATGGCAAAAAGGGAGTAGTATCCATATAGCCTGGTACATCTCTGTCCCGGTGCTTTTCTGTATCACTGTCTTATTGAGCCTGCTTTCATATTATTATTTTGAAAAGCCAATGAACAAACGCATTAAAATAGTATGGAACAAATAACGGTTACTTTTTGCGATTCGTCCGTCTTATTGCTTGTTCTGCTCCGACTTTCGGTTTTATTGATTACCTTTGCATTTCAAAATCCGAAACAAAGTAGACTGAATGATAGATTTTAATGCAATCCCATCTCCCTGCTATGTGATGCAGGAGGACTTACTTCGCCGGAACCTTTCGCTTATTAAAAATGTAAAGGAACGTGCAGGTGTTAATATCATATTAGCATTTAAGGCATTTGCCATGTGGAAGGCTTTCCCGATTGTACGCGAATATATCCCGTATTCTACCGCCAGTTCCAAATATGAGGCACAGCTTGCTTATGAGGAAATGGGCAGTCCGGCACATACTTATTCGCCGGCATATACCGAAGCCGATTTTCCGCTTATATTAAAATATAGCAGTCATGTGACGTTTAATTCGTTATCGCAGTTTGAACGGTTTTATCCGATGGTACAGGCGGACGGTAACCGGGTGTCGTGCGGTTTGCGGATCAATCCTGAATATTCGGATGTAGAGACGGATTTATATAATCCGTGTGCCCCGGGTTCAAGGATGGGAGTCATCAGTGATTTGCTCGGAGATACATTGCCGGAAGGTATTGAAGGCCTTCATTTCCATACGTTATGCGAGTCTACGTCTTATGATTTGGAGAAAACGCTGGCTGAAGTGGAAAAACGTTTCGGCCGGTTCCTGCCCCATATCAAATGGTTGAATATGGGAGGCGGCCATTTAATGACACGGGAAGGGTACGATACCGGGCATCTTATTTCTTTGTTGCAATCCTTCAAAGCCAAATATCCCAATTTGGAAATAATAATGGAACCGGGCAGTGCATTTGCCTGGCAGACCGGATTCTTGCTGACTACCGTTGTCGATATTGTAGAGAATCATGGAATAAAGACGGCTATTATCGACGCCTCTTTTACCTGCCATATGCCGGATTGCCTGGAAATGCCCTATAAGCCGGTTATCCGGAATGCAACGGAGCCGCAGGAGGGAAAGCCGACTTACCGTATCGGCGGAAACAGTTGCCTGAGTGGCGATTATATGGGAGACTGGTCGTTTGAAGAACCGCTCAAGGTGGGCGACAAGCTGATATTCGAAGATATGATTCACTATACGATTGTGAAAACAAATATGTTTAATGGAATCCCTCATCCGTCGCTTGCTTTGTGGAATCAAAAGAATGAATTAGTCATGTACCGTACATTCGGTTACGAAGACTATAAAAACAGGATGAGCTAAGTTGAGTTAACGCATGGGTAGTTGACAACAGGCGGCAGAAAAAGGAAAAAAGAAGAATAATTGCCGGCTGCCCATTGTCAATTGTCAACTGTTTAGTAATTTAGCGCACTCGTTGCATCAGAAAACAATTTTTAGCTTTTATAGATATGGGAATTTTTAGCTTTTTCAGTAAAGAGAAGAAAGAGACTTTAGACAAAGGGTTATCAAAAACAAAAGAGAATGTATTCTCTAAGCTAACCAGAGCCATTGCCGGAAAAAGCAAGGTAGATGACGAAGTACTGGATGATCTGGAAGAAGTATTGATCACTTCCGATGTCGGGGTAGATACTACACTGAAAATAATATCCCGTATTGAAGAAAGAGTAGCAAAAGACAAATATGTCACGACCCAGGAGCTTACGGCTATCCTGCGTGAAGAGATTGCCGCTTTGCTGACGGAGAATAATACCGAAGATGCCGAGACATTCACTCTTCCTGAAGATAAGAAACCGTATGTGATTATGGTGGTAGGTGTCAATGGGGTAGGCAAGACTACGACTATCGGCAAACTGGCTTACCAGTTCAAGAAAGCCGGTAAGAATGTTTATCTGGGAGCTGCCGATACGTTCCGTGCCGCTGCTGTGGAGCAGCTTGTTATCTGGAGTGAACGGGTAGGAGTGCCTATCGTAAAACAGAAGATGGGTTCGGACCCTGCTTCGGTTGCATTCGATACGCTGAGCTCGGCAAAAGCCAATGGTGCGGATGTGGTGATTATCGATACCGCCGGACGTTTGCATAACAAGATAAACCTGATGAACGAGCTTACCAAGATAAAGAACGTAATGAAGAAGGTGATACCCGATGCGCCTCATGAGATATTGTTGGTGCTGGACGGTTCTACCGGACAAAATGCGTTCGAGCAGGCAAAGCAGTTTACTGCCGCTACCGAAGTGAATGCTTTGGCGGTTACCAAACTGGACGGAACGGCGAAAGGCGGTGTGGTAATCGGTATTTCCGACCATTTCCGTATCCCGGTGAAATACATCGGACTGGGAGAAGGCATGGAAGATTTGCAGGTATTTAATAAGAAAGAATTTGTAAACTCTCTCTTCGGAGAATAAATAATGACGCGGATGGCGCGAAAAACACGGGTTAAAGGAACGAATTAGAATATGCGGAAAAATAAGGTAGATATTATCACTTTGGGTTGTTCTAAAAACCTGGTGGATTCCGAACAACTTATGCGCCAGTTTGTAGCTAATGGGTATACGGTAGAACATGACCCCCATAAGATAAACGGGGAAATAGTCGTAGTGAATACCTGCGGCTTTATCGGTGATGCACAGGAAGAATCTGTAAATATGATTCTGGAACTTGGCGAAGCGAAGAAAAAAGGCAAGATAGGCAAGCTTTTCGTAATGGGATGCCTCTCCGAGCGTTTCCTGAAAGACCTCGAAAATGAGTTGCCGGAAGTAGACCATTTTTATGGGAAGTTCAATTGGAAGGAACTGCTTTCCGACCTGGGTAAATCTTACTATCGGGAACTTGCATCCGACCGTGTACTGACTACTCCCAAACATTATGCTTACTTGAAGATAGCGGAAGGGTGTAACCGTACCTGTTCTTATTGTGCAATCCCTATCAGTACAGGACATTACCAATCCATTCCGATGGAGGATATAGAAAACGAAGTACGCCTGCTGGTAAAACAAGGCGTAAAAGAGTTTCAGGTGATTGCACAGGACCTGACGTATTACGGGCTGGATTTATACAAACGGTACGCTTTGCCGGAACTGGTTGAACGTATTTCCGATATACCGGGCGTCGAATGGATACGCCTGCATTACGGTTATCCGTCCCATTTTCCCTATGATTTGTTGCGGGTAATGCGTGAGCGCGATAATGTCTGCAAATATATGGATATCGCTTTGCAGCATATCAGCAATCCGATGTTGAAGAAGATGCGCCGTAACATCACCAAGGAAGAAACCTATGCCCTGATAGAACGGATGCGGGAAGAAGTGCCGGGAATCCATTTGCGTACGACTTTGATGGTCGGGCATCCGGGGGAAACGGAACAGGACTTTGAAGAGCTGGTGGAATTTGTCCGGAAAGCCCGTTTCGAACGTATGGGAGCTTTTGCTTATAGCCATGAGGAAGGTACCTATTCTTATAAACATTATTCGGATGATATAGACCCTGAAATCAAGCAGGAGCGTCTGGACACGCTGATGAGGATACAGGAACGCATTTCCGCCGAGACAAATGCGTCTAAAATAGGCAAAACATTTAAAGTAATCCTTGACCGTGAGGAAGAAGACTTTTATGTGGGGCGAACCGAATTTGATTCGCCTGAAGTTGACCCTGAGATATTAATCTATAAGGACCGCGAACTTGTCCCCGGAGAGTTCTACCAGGTGGAAATCGAAGATGCACAGGCATTTGACTTGTACGGAAAAGTGTTGTAATGATATAAAAACTGTAAACAAATTTGCCTGTTTACGAAAAAATAACTAATATAGCTGCATAATCTATTAATGGATGCGGACATGAAAAATAAGGAGCTGATAACGGAGCTATCCCACCGTATGGGGTGGACTGCGCAGGAGGTGACTGATACACTTTCTGTATTGAGCTCTGTGGTAGGTTCTCGTCTGGTAGACAACGATACGCTCTGCCTGCAAGGTTTCGGACAATTTGAAGTAAAGAAGAAAGCAGAGCGGATTTCTGTCAACCCTTCCAATGGTAAACGCTATCTGGTCCCTCCTAAACTTGTTCCTGTGTTTAAACCGGGCAGTACCTTGAAAAATAAACTAAAAGACTTGGGTGACAATGAATAATCGGCTGACCATACAGGACTTGGCCGGTTTACTGGCAGACCATACCGGAAAAGATAAAAACGTAACCGAACGTTTCCTGAGAGAGTTTATCGCGATTGTGTCTGAAGGTGTCTTTGCTGATAAAATCGTAAAGATTAAAGGGCTGGGAACATTTAAGATAATTGCCGTGGAGAAACGGGAGAGCATCCATGTGAATACCGGCGAACGTTTTCTTATTCCTGCACATTATAAATTTTCTTTCCTGCCTGATAAGGAACTGAAAGAACTCGTCAATAAACCATTCTCCTTTTTTGAAACAACAGAAATAGGAGAGGATGTGGACTTTTCGGATATGGATGTTTCAGAAGACACAGAAGAAAAAGAAACGGAAGACGAATCTGTGGAAGAAGTCATGCCGGAAGAGCAATTACTTTCTCCGCCAGTAACGGAATCCTCAGAGGAAACAGAGGAGGAACTTCCTGTAGTGGAAGAGGAGGCTATTGTGGAAGATGAAACTTCCCTTGAAGAAGAAGCTATTACAGAAACTGTAGAAGAAACAATCCCTGAAAATAAAGAAGAGGCAGCAGGCAGTACGGTTGCAGCAGCAGAAGATGCGTTAATCGCTGAAGAGCCTGTTGTAGAAGAATCTGCTATGGAAGAACCAATCGTACAGGAATCTACTATAGAGGAAATTCTGGAAGATGCCGCTGTGAAAGAGGAAATAGCTCCGGAAGAAGTTATCCCGGAAACAACTGTTTCCGAAGAAACTGCCGTACAACCTGAACAACCGGTATCTTCTAAAAAAATAATACTGAACAGCCGTACCCTGATAATTTCCGCAATTGTTTTACTGCTTGTCGGTATCAATATAGGACTTTATCTGAATCGTGAATTTTTCAAGAAAGAGGAGGTGGAACTTCCAGTTGCAGAAGATGAAAATATAGCTGTGGCAACCCCTTCCGATTCTCTGAATTTGGCGAAACAAGCCGTGGAAAATGATAAAGATACGATTCAAAAGCATTCCGCTGCGGATACAGTTGCTCCGGCTTCCGGTATTCCGGCCAAAGAAGAAAAAGCCCCGGTTGAAACCTCTGCCAAGAAAGAAATAGGAGTCGTGAAAATTGCTTCGGGCGACCGGTTAACATTGATTTCCCTGAAATATTACGGACATAAGATATTCTGGGTATACCTCTATGAATATAATAAAGATGCGATTAAAGATCCGAACAATGTGCCGATAGGGACTGTTATTAGAGTCCCGGCGCCTGAACTGTATGGGATTAATGCGCAAAGCCGTTCGTCTATAGAAAAAGCTGCTGCACTTCAAACTCAAATACTGGCGGGAGCCTTGTAATTGAAACCTTTGCTTTTAAGTAAAATAAAACAAAATAGGAACCTGTCGGTTAGTATTATTTAACTGCGAAAGTATAAAATACGAATTTAACATTTCTAATTTTGTACATCTCAAAAAAATAAGTAGAAACAGTAACAATAAAAAGAAATAAAAACTATGAGTCAGACAGTAGACATTCGCGAGTTGAACGCGCGAATTGAAAGCAAAAGTTCGTTTGTGAACATGATTACCATGGGAATGGACCAGGTGATTGTAGGACAAAAGCATTTGGTTGAATCATTATTAATCGGTTTGCTTTCGGATGGACATATTTTGCTGGAAGGTGTTCCCGGTTTGGCAAAAACATTGGCAATTAAAACACTGGCATCATTGATTGATGCAAAATATAGCCGTATCCAGTTCACCCCGGACTTGTTGCCTGCCGATGTGATCGGTACAATGATTTACAGTCAGAAAAGCGAAGAGTTTCAGGTAAAACAAGGCCCGGTCTTCGCTAATTTTGTATTAGCGGATGAAATAAACCGTGCTCCTGCTAAAGTACAGAGTGCTTTGCTGGAAGCGATGCAGGAACGCCAGGTTACTATCAGCGAAAACACTTACAAGCTGCCGGAACCATTCCTTGTAATGGCAACCCAGAACCCGATCGAGCAGGAAGGTACGTATCCGCTGCCGGAAGCACAGGTAGACCGTTTCATGCTGAAGGTTATCATTAACTATCCGAAGAAAGAAGAAGAAAAACTGATTATCCGCCAGAATATTTCAGGTATTAAGCCGGATATCAAGCCGATATTGACAAAAGATGAAATTCTGGAAGCTCGCAAGGTAGTCCGTGAAGTGTATCTGGATGAAAAGATTGAACGTTATATCGTCGACATCGTGTTTGCAACCCGTTTCCCGCAGGAACATGGTCTGGCTAACCTGTCAAACATGATTTCGTTCGGTGCTTCTCCCCGTGCATCCATCAACCTGGCATTGGCAGCCCGCGCATATGCATTCATTAAGCGCAGAGGCTATGTGATTCCGGAAGATGTACGTGCTGTTTGTCACGACGTAATGCGTCACCGTATCGGTTTAAGCTATGAAGCAGAGGCAAACAACCTGACTTCGGAAGAAGTAATCAGCGAAATCCTGAATAAGGTTGAAGTTCCCTAATATATCTTCTGAACGGGGATGCAATATACCCTGTATTCAAAACATATATGATTTGATTTCAAAACATGTATGTTTTAAACGCAAAGCATATATGTTTTAAAAACGGAACATATATCTTTTGAAATTGGAGTATTTATATTAGAGAGAAAGCGTATTCTATGGAAACAAGTGAACTATTAAAGAAGGTTCGTCGGATTGAGATAAAAACGCGTGGCTTGTCCCGCAATATCTTCGCCGGTCAGTACCACTCCGCATTCAAAGGACGCGGTATGGCATTCAGCGAAGTGCGCGAGTACCAGTACGGCGATGATATCCGCGACATCGACTGGAATGTTACCGCACGCTATGTACGCCCTTATATAAAGGTGTTTGAAGAAGAGCGTGAGTTGACGGTAATGTTGCTGATTGATGTGTCGGGTAGCCGGGATTTCGGTTCCGTGAATGTAATGAAGAAAGAAGTCATTACGGAGATTGCCGCAACACTTGCTTTCTCGGCGATTCAGAATAATGATAAAATCGGTGTGATATTCTTTTCCGATAAGATAGAGAAGTTTATCCCTCCGCAGAAAGGGAAAAAGCATATCCTTTATATTATCCGCGAGCTGATAGACTTCCAGCCGGATGATAAGAAAACGGATATTACCCAGGTCCTGAAATACCTGACGAATGCAATAAAGAAACGTTGCACGGCATTCCTGATTTCCGACTTTATCGACAAAGACGGTTTTAAGGATGCACTTACAATCGCAAACCGCAAGCATGACGTGGTGGCTATCCAGGTATACGACCGCCGTGAAACGGAACTTCCGTCTGTCGGTCTGATGAAAATCAAGGATGCGGAAACCGGAGCGGAACGTTGGATCGATACTTCTTCGGCGAGCGTACGCGAAACCTATAAAAAATGGTGGGACCGCCGTCAGGCTGCAATGAACGACTCGTTCAAGAAATGCCGCGTAGACTCCGTGTCTATCCGTACGGAAGATGATTATGTGAAGGCATTAATTGCTCTTTTTGATAAACGTAATTAAAGCATACAAATGAAATTGATACATAAAAGCATTCTGTTTCTCGCTCTTATAGGGCTATCCTTTTCCGGGGGAAAGGCATCTGCACAGAATACGCTGTTGGATGTGAAAGTGGATTCGGCAGCGATACTCATCGGAGAGCAGACTGTTTTACATTTAACGGTGACAGCCGATAAAAATAAGGAGGTACAGCTTGTTATCCCCCGCGATACATTGATGGCAGGGGTAGAGGTATTGGATATACCGAAAGCGGATACTACCGAGATAGACAACGACCGCCTGTTAATCAAACAGGATTTGTTGGTTACTTCTTTTGACTCCTCGCTTTACCTGCTTCCTCCGTTCAAGGTGATAGATGGCAAGGATACGGTCTATTCCAATCAGATAGCACTGAAAGTATCTACCATTCCTGTAAATACGGATAAGCCGGAAGAGTTTTTTGATATAAAGAATGTCTGGAAGCCGCCTTTCGTGCTGGCAGATTACTATCCGATTATCTTCGGCGTGTTGCTGGCTCTGTTCCTGATTTGTGTAATCGCTTATGTAATCAAGCGTTTGCGCAACCGCCAGTCGCTTATCCCGTTCAAGAAGCCGGAACCGAAGTTGCCGCCTCATGAACAGGCTGTGAAGGAACTGGATGAAATCAAGCAGCAGAAACTCTGGCAGCAGGGACGCAGCAAGGAGTATTTTACAATGATAACGGATACATTGCGCCGTTATATTGTGGAACGTTTCGGTATCAATGCTATGGAAATGACTTCCGGCGAGATATTGGATATCATCCGCAAAACACCGGATGCATCTTCTGTGTATGACAACCTGCAACAGATTCTGTTATTATCGGATTTCGTGAAATTCGCCAAGATGAATCCGTTGCCTGATGAAAACGACTTGAGTATGACGAATGCTTATCTGTTTGTCGACAAGACCAAACAGGAAGTGGTAGAGGTGGCTCCGGAAGAACAAAAAGAAGAGAAACCTGTTGAAACGAATGATACAACTGTAATTAAAGAATAAAATGGTATTTGCAAATCCTACATATCTGTATTTGTTATTACTGCTCATCCCGATGATCGGATGGTATATCTACAAACTCAGCAAAAACCAGGCAAGTTTGCAGGTATCCTCTTCGCAGGCATTCGATGTTCCGGGAGCGGCATCATGGAAGGTGTATCTGCGCCATGTCCCGTTTATATTGCGTATGGCTGCCGTTGCCGTATTGATTGTCATACTTGCGCGCCCGCAGTCTACCAACAGTTGGCAGAACTCGTCGACCGAAGGTATCGATATTGTACTGGCAATGGATATTTCCAGCAGTATGTTGGCGCAGGACTTGAAACCTAACCGTTTGGAAGCTGCCAAGGATGTGGCTGCCTCTTTCATCAACGGACGTCCGAACGATAATATCGGCTTGGTCGTTTTTGCAGGAGAGAGCTTTACACAATGTCCGCTGACAACCGACCACTCCGTATTGCTGAACCTGTTCAAGGATATCCAACCGGGTCTTATTGAAGATGGTACTGCGATTGGTTTGGGACTGGCCAATGCCGTGAGCCGTATTAAAGACAGCCAGGCTAAGTCGAAAGTGATTATCCTGCTTACCGATGGTATGAATAATATGGGAGAGATTGCTCCGGTAACCGCTGCCGAGATTGCCCAGACATTCGGTGTACGTGTTTATACGATTGGTGTCGGTACGAAAGGGGAAGCGCCTTATCCGTTCCAGACAGCATTCGGCGTGCAATACCAGAATATCCCGGTAGAGATTGACGAGCCTACTTTGAAGCAAATCTCGGCAACTACAGGCGGACAGTATTTCCGTGCTACGGACAATGCCAGCCTGAAAGAGATTTATTCGGAAATCGATAAGATGGAGAAAACGAAAATCAGCGTACAGGAATACAGTAAGAAACAGGAAGAATATAAGAACTGGGCTTTGCTGTTGTTCGCTCTGTTGCTGGTTGAGATTTTATTGAGAAATACATTGTTAAGAAATATACCGTAAAGAAAGAAGCTTATGTTTCGTTTTGCACATCCGGACTTTTTATACTTGCTGTTCGTTCTTCCCGTATTGATCGCATTCTATGTGTATGCAATCGTGTTGAAGAAGAAGGCAATCAAGAAATATGGTAATCCAGAACTGTTGTCGGAGTTGATGCCTGAGGTATCTCCCAAACGCCAGCACTTGAAATTTTGGCTGTTGTTCGGGGCCATTGCCATGGTTATTATTGTTATTGCAGGACCGCAGTTCGGTTCCAAGCTGGAAACAGTAAAACGCCAGGGCGTGGAAGTGATGGTCTGCCTCGACGTATCCAATTCCATGATGGCGGAGGATGTTTCCCCGAACCGTTTGGAGAAAGCCAAACAAATGTTGTCTAAGTTGACAGACGGTCTGTCGAATGATAAAGTCGGTTTGATTGTATTTGCCGGTGATGCTTTTACGCAGCTTCCGATTACTTCCGATTATATTTCGGCAAAGATGTTCCTTTCGTCCATCAACCCGTCGATGGTTTCGGCTCAGGGAACGGCTATCGGCTCGGCTATCAATCTGGCGATGCGTTCATTTACCCCGAGTGAAACTTCCGACAAGGCAATCATCCTGATTACCGATGGTGAGAACCACGAAGGAGATGCAGTGAAAGCGGCGGCAGCGGCGGCTGAAAAAGGTATCCATGTGAATATAGTAGGTATGGGAGACCCGAAAGGTTCGCCTATCCCGGTTGGCGGCAACAATGACTATATGAAAGATAAGGAAGGAAATGTAGTCATTACCAAACTGAACGAAGAGATGTGCCGTGAGATTGCTGCGGCAGGACATGGTACTTACGTGCGTGCCGACAATACCAACTCTGCATTAAGAGCCTTGCAAAAGGAAATCGATAAAATGAATAAATCGGAACTGGATAGCAAAGTCTATTCAGAATACGACGAACGTTTCCAGACTTTTGCCTGGATAGCTTTGATATTGCTGTTGGCCGACTTTATGACGCTCGACAGGAAGAACCGTATATTCAGAAAAGTGAAACTGTTTTCTTAATGGAATGAATGAGATGAAGCGTATGCAAAAATCAATAATATGGATGACCGCTTTTATGTTCTGCTCAGGTGCCGTGTTTGCACAGAAAGCGGAACGTAAAAATGTGCGTGAAGGAAATAAACTGTACGAACAGGAAAAATATACCGAAGCGGAGATTGCTTACCGGAAGAGCTTGGAAGTAAATCCCCGGTCTGCGGAAGGAACTTACGATTTGGGAAATGCTTTATATAAACAGAAGAAATTTCCGGAAGCTGCTGAGCAGTATCAGTTGATAGCGGGGCAGGCAGAAAAGATGATGGAGACTCCTGAAGGCAAAGCACGTTTATCCGAGATTTTCCATAACCTCGGAAATATCGGCATGCAGAATAAAGAATATGCCAAAAGTGTTGAAGCTTATAAACAATCCCTGCGTTTTAATCCGAAAGATGACGAAACGCGCTATAATTTAGCTTTGGCACAAAAATTGTTGGAAGACCAGCAGCAACAGCAACAAGATCAGGATAAAAACCAGGATCAGGATAAAAAAGACGATAAGAAAGATGAACAGCAGCAGGATCAGCAACAACAACAGCAGGACCAGCAGCAACAGGATGATAAAAAAGACAATAAGACTCAGGAACAACAGCAGCAAAACGAACAGATGAGCCAGGATAATGCTCAACAGATGCTGGATGCCTTCCTGCAGGACGAAAAAGACACTCAGGAAAAAGTGAAGAAAGCGCAGGCCCAGCAGCAACAGCGCCGTAGAGTTGAAAAAGAGTGGTAATAAAGGGATAAACAAAAAATAACGATATAATAATGAGGAAATTAGTTTTCTTATTTGTGCTCTTCGCTACATTCGGGTTGGCAGCAAAAGCGGCCGATGTAACGTTTAAAGCATCTGCGCCTCCTGTGGTTGCCATGGGAGAACGGTTTAATCTGACGTATACGGTAAATGCGGATGGGAAGGATTTGCGTGTACCGGAACTTTCTGATTTTGATGTATTGATGGGACCGTCTACTTCGACAAGTATGAGTACCCAGCTTATCAATGGCAGTTTGAGTACGGAAACATCATTGACCTTTACGTATGTTTTAATGCCGAAGAAAGAAGGTACGTTCAATGTCGCTCCGGCTACAATCAAAGTGAAAGGTTCCAATTATTCATCAAATGCATTGGTTATAAAAGTTCTTCCTGCTGAAAAGGCGGACGAGGTTGCCAAGCAAAATAATGATGGAACCCTCCGGGTATCTAATGATGATATATTCCTCCGTATCAATGTTTCAGATAAAAATGTATATGAACAGGAAGGTATATTGGTTACATTCAAGCTGTATACCAGAGTTGATATAGCAGGAATCAATCCTCCTAAATTTCCGGAATTCGACGGCTTTCTGGCTCAGGAAATAGAATTGCCTGAACAAAAACAATGGACACTTGAAGATTATAATGGAAAACGTTATAAAGCGGTTGTTATCCGCCAAACTGTCCTTTACCCGCAACGCTCCGGTAAGATAACGATTCCGTCGGGAAAGATGGATGTTATAGTGCGGGTTCCGGCTCCACAGAAAAGGAGAGGTAGTATATTCGATGACTTTTTCGAATCTTCTGTGGATTTGAATAAGATGTTGACGACGCCTGCCGTTGCAATCGATGTGAAGCCTTTGCCTTCCGGTAAGCCTGCTTCATACGGTGGGGCTGTCGGTAATTATACAATGACTTCCAGTATCAGTTCCAACAATGTGAAAACGGATGAAGCGGTTACTGTTAAGGTGAATATATCCGGTAATGGAAATATTAAGCTGGTGAAGAATCCGGAAGTTGTTTTCCCGAATGATTTTGATGTGTATGATCCGAAGGTTACTTCCGATATTAAAGTAACCTCTTCCGGTGCATCCGGCAGCAAGACGATCGAATATATGGCAATTCCCCGTTATGCCGGCGATTTTGAAATACCGGCGATAGCCTTCTCTTATTTTGATCCGAAGTCAGGTACGTATAAAACAATCAAGTCCGAACCTTATAAATTGCATGTAGAGCAAGGTCAGGGGGGAGGAACGGCTGCTCCTGTCGTATCTAATTTCAGCAATAAGGAAAGTGTAAAATATCTGGGAAAAGATATCCGTTACCTGAAAGTGAACGGTATTCATTTTATTACGAATAACGAAATATTCTTCGGCTCCTTCATGTACATTTTATGTTACCTGATTCCGGCTATCCTCTTTATTGTATTCTTTATCATTTATCGTAAACAGGTAAAAGAAAATTCAGACCTTGCCTTGGTTCGTACCAAGAAAGCAAACAAAATGGCTGTACGCCGTTTGAAGAATGCCGGCAAGTTGCTGAAAGAAAACAAGAAGGAAGAATTTTATGATGAAGTACTTCGTGCAGTTTGGGGATATCTGAGTGATAAGTTGAACATTCCACAGTCTAATTTGAGTAAAGATAATGTAGAGGCCGAGTTGACCCAGTACGGTGTGGACGATGCGTTGATTAATGAATTTATGGAAATCCTGAATACTTGCGAGTTTGCCCGTTATGCACCAACACAAGCATCGGATGCTATGGATAAATTATATGAACAGACTGTAGATGCCATTGGAAAAATGGAGAATACAATTAAAAAGTAATCGCATGAAGATGAATATCAATATGAAAAAAATACTGTTCTTCCTCTTGGTACAGTTCGTAGCTTTGGGCGTGTATGCGCAGGAAACTGCGATCAAGGAGGCGGAAACTGCCTATACGCAGGAAGATTATAATAAAGCAATTGAATTATACGAAGGTATTATTAAAAGCCATGGCGAGTCTGCCGCAATCTTCTATAATCTGGGGAATGCCTATTATAAGGCAGGCAAGATTGCTCCGGCTATCCTGAATTACGAACGGGCTTTAGTATTGGATCCGGGAGATAAGGACATCCGTTTCAATCTGCAGATGGCACGTCAGAAAACCGTAGATAAGATTGAACCGGTAGGCGGTTTCTTTTTAAGCCAGTGGTTTGACTCTATCCAGAATATGGCCGGAGCCGATTCCTGGGGAAAGATAGGTATTCTGTGTTTTATCTTGTTTATCGGATGTCTGATTATGTTTTTCTTCTCCAAATGGATTCATTTGAAAAAGATAGGCTTCTATGTCGGTCTTCTATTGTTGGTCTTGGTGATATTTGCCAATATCTTCGGCCAGCACCAGAAAGCGGAAATGCTTAACCGGAACAGTGCCATTATTTTTGCTCCGACTGTTACCATAAAAAGTTCTCCGGATGCAAGCGGAACGGATTTGTTCATCTTGCATGAAGGGACGAAGGTTTCCATAAAGAGCAAATTAGGGGATTGGAGCGAAATAGAAATGGAAGATGGCAGTGTCGGATGGATGCCTACAAAAGATATACAAGTAATTTGACAAACTCTGTAATTTTAAATCTAACCCTATTATGGTAGAAAGAATATTGACTTATGAACGCGATTTGTTCTTAGCGCTTAACGGCAGCGATAGTGCTTTCCTGGACCGCTTTATGTGGTTGTATACAGGAAAGTTTATCTGGTTGCCGTTGATTGTTTTTATACTCGTCGTACTTATCTATAAAAAGAATTGGAGAGAATCGGTACTGGTTTTACTGGCTATCGGTTTGGTTGTATTATTGTGCGACCAGTTTACATCCCATTTGTGTAAACCTTATTTTATGCGTTTCCGCCCGACCCATCATCCTGACTTTATGGAACAGGTAAAAGTAGTGTTCGACTATCGAGGCGGGTTATACGGGTTTATATCCGGACATGCAGCTAACTCTTTTGGTGTTGCCCTTCTGCTTTCCTGTATAATGAAGAATAAGTTGTTCACCTGGACTGTCTTTCTTTGGGCGGTTCTGATGTCTTATACGCGTATTTATCTGGGCGTACATTTTATCTCGGATATTGTTCCGGGAGCGATTTCCGGGCTTATTTTCGGATATATTGTTTATCTGGTTTACCGTTACGCCAGAGGAAGGCTGGTTCCCGGTGCGGATTTGAGTAAATCTCCTTATTCGGTACTGCGGGGAAACCTGATTGTCTATGGAATCTGGGTAATGACGCTGATAGTTATTGTTTTTAATGTCCCATTGGTTTCCTGTTTCCTGAAGTAAACGGAATAAGAAACCGGGCAAACAACTCTACACAAATATGAAACTAACATCTCCGTGGACAGGAATCCTGTCTTTTATCATCGTACTTTTTATGATGCCGTTAGGACATGCTGCCATGATTCTGATGGGAAAAATACTGGGACATAACCTGCTTTATCTGGCTGCCCTTTTATTGGGCGTGATAGGGGTGGGTTTGCTTGTTTTGGGTATTTATTCCAAGAAAGAAATAACCGCTACTTTTGCCGGGTTATTCGGCGGAATGCTCGTTTGGACCGGATGGGTTGAATTTGCTTATGTGTATTATGCAAACCGTTACGGGGTTCAGCCTCTCATTGAAAACGGGGAAATCGTTACCAAGCCGGAATATTTAATCATGCCTTCATCGGTCGGTTTCTGGGCGATTATCATGTTGTTTTATATTTTCAGTATCAAATCAAACTGCGTTTTGTTTACCTGGATACAGGATAAGTTGCATTATGGAACAGCAAAGAAGGCAGTTCCGGATGAACAACAGGTAAGCCGTCTTCAACCGGTTGTGCGCAACCATGCGATGACTACATTTATGGAAATGAATATCATCATGTGGACTTGTTATATCGTACTTCTCTTTGTTTACGATGAACGGTTCTTTGGCGATCATCATCCGGTTACATCCATTATAGCATTCGGTTCGCTCGCCTGGTCTATTTATCTGTTCGTCAAATTATTGAAGATAAAGAAACTGGGATATGCTATCCGTTATGCTATTCCTACTGTGATTATATTCTGGACATTTGTGGAAATTATGGGAAGATGGGATATGCTGAAAGAAATCTGGATTGAGCCGTCCCATTACTGGATGGAGATGACAGTCATGCTTGTTGCATTTGTCGTTCTGTCGATTGTCCTGTTCTGGAAGCACAGGAAATAAGGTACCTATAAGGTAGAAAAGGAACTATATATCCTAAGTTGCCCGACTCAAATCTGTGAGTTGGGCAACTCAGGGTTTTGAATTGAGCAACCCGGAAATAACACCTGTTGCAACGATATTTCATTTTAATCCGAAGTAATGCTGTGTGTGGCTTGTTCCCGGATTTGCGAAGGGGACAAACCGCATTGTTGCTTGGTAAATTTGGTCAGGTGGGCCTGTGAAGAGAAATTCCAGTCAAGTGAAATTGTCAGGAAGGTTTTGTTTGTGTTCTGAATATCGTCCAAGACTCTTTCCGTTTTGCGCCTTAGCATCCATTGGTAAGCCGATTCGTTAAAATGTTTTTTGAATTTACGGTTGAAAGTCGAAAGACTGATATTAGCCATTTTGGCAAACTCCTCTACGTTCATTACCGACCGGTAGTTTGAGAGGATAAAATGGCTGAAGTCCGTATCCTGACTTAAAATAGGATAGAAGAAATTGACCAGTTGCTCTTTTGTGTAATAGGCTCTGAACAAAATAAAGAGCTCCTGAAGTTTGAGCTCTTGCAAATGTTTGCATCCGATGTCGTCTTCCAGGTAATTATTGAGTAAAGAGAGAAATAGATGTATTTCTTTCTGGATTCTTAAAGTGCTATAGTTATAAACCGATTCTTTTTTATATTCGGATAATGATTCGAGATGAATACGGTTGCATAATTTGATGTCATTGCTGAAACAGCAAGAAGTTATACGGCTGTCTTTTTTCACTTCGATGGAATAGTTACTGCCTGCCGGTATCAACACAATTTCATTTTTGTGCAGGATTCGGTTATAGACAGTATCCGTACTGAGTTCAATTTCTCCTTCAAGGATGAAAAGAAGGATTGATTGGGGAGTATCGATTTCATTATGTTTTAGCCCGGGTTGTAGAAGGAAAATCTGAAAAGAGCGTTTTGTGGATTGGCAAAAATTGTTACATGCAAGATGTTCATTTTTATAAAGAATTCCCATAATCGATAGTTACTTTATGTTTTGTTCTAGAATAAAACAAAAATATTAGACCTTTGTTGATATTAAAGTGTGTTGCCTGATTGTGCGCGTGACAGATCAGTTCATTATGAAGGAATGAATAGCCTATTCCCCAGGACAATTTCCTCAATCATCCAAGCCCATAGATTTGCCATGATTAAGGAATAATTATTTGTCAGATCTCCGTTAGAGTTGTCAATACGCGAACTTTTTTTCAACTCATTACCGGAACCTATACCGAAAAACTCCGAATCACCGACATAAACGATTCGTTTTTTCTTATCTATCCCCAGTATCATACGTCCATCGCCTCCCGGATTTGGGGAATAAAGAGGGGGACGACCGGAGCCATCGTCTCTCACCACGTCCTTAAATACGATGAGTGGTACAATGTCCGGGCTATGCACTTCCATACGTCCCCACCATACATCTTCCAGCCAATATCCGCAACTTGTAATTTCTATATTCTGTAAGGCCGTGAAGGGACCTGTCCGGAAGAAATAACTATTGTCGGCATTGACGGCAAATGAAGCGATCATATCTTCGCGTACCGGACCAGTGTCGCCTATTGACGTATTTGTCCCTCCGTTATACCAGTAAGGTGTGACATCGTCCCGCAATAGTTTCAAGACCTGATAATTGGTAGTCGTGGCATATTCGGGATGACGGCTGCTGTAATTGTCGGTAATGCCAGGGTCTTTCCAGTCGAATCCAAGAATAAGGACCCGGTTGTTACGGGCTCCGAGCCAGTCCAATATGCGGCGTGCAGTAATGGAATCCGGACGGGTATTGTTGGCTAAAACAACAATATCCTGTTGCGCCAGCTTCTCATAGGTCAGTGCATCCTTGATCGCTATGCCTGGAACTACGGAAGTATATTCGATACCTCCGAGCTGGATGGTCTTTCCCGGTCCGAAATGCTTATCGAGTATTGCCCGCATCGCTTTTGCACTGCTGTGATGCAGGCCTCCGATTTCATCGGAACTCAATACACGGATGATTTCGTTCCGGTTACGATTGGCGGATTGGGTAATCGTAATCATTATTTTCCACCGGTTGACATGTATCATCAGATATTCGGAATAATCGGAATAGCTGTTGTTAGCCTGCCTCGCGCTGAACTTGAGTTGTTTCTGTATTTTATTGTTTGCATCGGGAACTTCAATAAATGAAACATCAAACCGCTCGCTCGATAAAGAAGGGGACGGTTCGTCTGTGTTGATCGGATGCCCTTCCATATCTACCCATTGCAGCCGTTCGCCGGTTAAATCAGTATCGATAAGAATAAGTCCTTGCGAATTTTCCCTGTATTGCAACCTGACATGCCGGCTGGATACTCCATAATGATGTTCCCCGTCGAAATGCATGCCGGTTGTATATTCCTCCCAGGATTCGACAGTGGCTACCATCCCGAAAGATGCATTTTGAGCCGCTTCTAACGGAGTATCCCAGCCGGCAGCCGATACTTTTTGTATGGCGAACAGATAACGGTGGTTCCGTAAGATTTGTCCGAAAGGTTGCCCTGAAGGATTGAAGTCTATCCGGTAGTATACCTTTTTAGAGGGATAAATGCCATCATTGTAAATACCTCCTGCTACAAGGCAGGTCGCATCACTGATTTGCCTGTCCGTAGCAGGTGCCGGAGATTCCAGAAGGTATATCTGTTCGATGGCAGTACTTTCGTTTGCCACATTTTGTTGAGGCATAGGGAAGTCTGCCGGATAGAAACTTGCCTGGTCGGGAAGAGAAGGGATGTCAACTTTGGGACCTCCTGTGTTATTGGAGGTTATTTGATTAGGTATAAGTTGTAACTGGTTATACGGCCGGAATATTTGTATGCTTTGTAGGGTAAACTTTCCGGTTGCATCATAATTATAGACATCGGCTCTGGCAACGGAGCGCAACATCTTTATATAGATGTTATCGTTGACTTTCCCAGCTTCAAGTCCGGGCAATACATATTCGCCATACATAGGCAGGCAGCCTGTGATCTGTTCGGGATTGCCATCTCCCTTGCCTGATTCACGGATAAGCTTTTTTTTGATTTGGGCTTCTGTGTCGCCTGCAGATGGATGCCTTTCTGCTACTGTTTGGTTGGCATTGGCTATCACTATCAGTTTAATCGGATTATCTGAGGATTTGAGCATAGCCGAGAAGGTGGTCGTATAGCTGTCGGGACGGCTTATATGGGTTCCTTCCACACTGTATAGAAACCGGTATTCGGAATCGGCAGACGTTTTCGAAAAGACCAGTATACGTATTTCCTCTATTCGTTCTTCCGTATTCAGACTTTTAGTCTCTTGCTTTCGGGTGGCAGGCATATTGATACTCAGCCGGACAGCGATCCGGTCTTCTACCTGTTTGCTGTTCCCGTCGCCAATAAGTGACTGGTCGGAACAGGACAGGACTGACAGGCTGGATACGAATAAAAAAAGCAACTTGCCTGTGATTCGGTTAAAAGCTTGATTTCTTGTGTTCATTTTATTACCATTCAACCCATTGTTCTATTTTATCCCAGGGACTCGTTTTGACATATACACTTACTGCCTGACGTAAGTCGATTAGCAAATTGGTTGTCTGCCCGGACGGAAGAACAATAGGATTTCCGTTTAAATCAGAATTTACACTAGCTATCAGTATATCAGCTCCGCTTCTGCTGCCTGTCTCTTTTCTGTAAAGATATACCATTACGTAATCTTCCATTTTATCGTTTGTATGAATCAGGTTGAAAACCGGCGGAGACACAAAATCGTTATTTTCGAGCGTAATGCCACTTTGCTTAATTTCTATTACATGCGGGACAGGTGTTCCTCTGAAGTCGTATCCGCTATTATTAAGACGGATTACGAAGTAATAATTTTCAGCGTTGTAAAAGGAGGGGAGTCCGCGGACGGTAATATATATCCGGGCATTCTTCCTGGAAATGACAATTTCTCTGTTTTCTGTTCCGTTATACGGGTCTTTCATGACCGGCAGAATACCGAAAAAGAGGTCGTCCATTCCTTTGTGGATGTTCTCATTATTTTCGGAAATAATGGAAACTGTCGAATTATCAAGAGTGTTCGAGGAAGTAATCTCGGTAACTTGCTGATTCCCGCCCAGATTCCCCCAGACAGATATCCAATTATGGCTGTTTTTTTCCAATTTGATTGAAACTGGTATCTTTTGCCTGATCTGAAGGGAATCCATGCTGATTGTGTAGAGGAACTGTTCATGTTCATTGAAGATGAACAGTTTGGCATGGCTTACTTCCCCGGACGCTGTGATATCTTTCCCGGTAACTGCATCAACGACTTTGATTGTAATAGAATATTCATCTTCACATTCCTGCAGTCCTTCGCGAATACAACTTATCTGCAATAGGATTATCAATAGTGGAATAATGCTTCCGACTGTTGATTTTACCATTCCACATCTTGTACCAACGGACCTTCCCAACCTTCTGTAGTAACCGTAACATCGATAGCTGCCGGATCGCCCGGACCATCTGGATCGGTTGTTCCACTACCTAATTTTTTCAAGGTGACATTCAGGATATAGCGGTTGTTTCGTTTGATAAGTGTCCCGTCTGCGCTGCCGGTAATCGCATTATTAATACGGAACGGGAAGTGGGTGACATTTCCTTTGTAGGTTCCGGTTATTGTCAATAATGTTTCGGAGCCTGTTTCCTGATTGGGAAATACATAGAAGAAATTGTCAAATACTTTGGGGCTGCCATTCGGTTGGTCGGTAGATATCTCGTCCTGCAAATAATTGGGGGTGGGTACTATGCTTTCAGTCCCATTGGAACCTCCGTAGAATGGTCCTTCGGAAACAATGGTTACAGGGCCTATATTTGCTTTCGACTTTGCTTTTTGAATGCTTACATGCGTCAGGATAAACGGGTCGGTGTGTCCGCTTTCAGGAGCGATTGTGACCGAGCCGAGTTCGATTTTGGCAACTATACGTCTGATACCGACTGTTATAGGGACAGGTGCTCCGCTTGTCAATGTCAGTTCCGTGGACTCGCCGCTCATGACTAAGCCTGTTGTTGCCCGGTTAGCCGGGTTTTGCAGGCTAAGATCGAAGGTGGCAGTTTGGAAATCGGAGTAGTTACTGATTGTTGGGAATCCGACTGGAAGATTGGCTACGATAACGATCCGTTTTGTTCCGGCTGTATTCAGCCCGTCTACCAATGTCGATCCTGCTGCACCATTGCTGACAATACCGTCTGCCTCTTTTTCCAGTACGCCGCTGTTATAATTGAACACGTATACTTTATAGTTGACAATCTTGCGTTCGTCTGTTTCTGTATCGGAAGTACTTCCGGTTGCTTTTGAAGATAGGCTTTCGCCTCTTAGGGTAATAGAGACAGAGGCTTTTTCGCCATTACTTTTTTCATTCATTTCATCATTATTACAGGCTACGAACAGAGCCAATGTAAATAGTCCGGTGATTAAATTACTTTTTGTTCTCATTTTTAATTTGGTTGAAATGTAACAATTCGTTATTATGATTTTATGTGTACAAATTTACGGTGCCGGAAGTGCTTGTTTCTTATATAAAAATGGCGTTATATTATATATTTCAATCAAATAGCAAAAGTGGCTAATTCTCAGTTGTTTAGGTTTTGTTAAAGGCAGAAAGACTTAACAAAAGGGAAAAATATGCAGATATATTTTTTGTGGTATTTTATTAAATTACAAAAAGAGGCTATCTAATAAATATGAAGTGAATCAATTCTCCAATTTAGATAGTCTCTTTTAATATTTATAAGCCGGGTCGCTCCGGATTATTCCGGAACATAGATGATTTCCCCGTTTTCCAATTCATAGGCGATACCCACCTTTTTCCCTTTCTTTCCGGACTTCTCCTGGCTTTCGGACGGTTTGTATTTCGTGATGTTTTGTCCTTCTTTCGTAATGATTTCCATATTTTCTTTGCCCGGGTTCTTTACCATGGTGTAATCTTCCTGTGAGAAGATTTCCGTCATGTTGAATTTGGATACGAGGGCGACCATTAAAGCGACGGCGAAAACCATGGCTACGTCGAACAGATTCGATAACATGGCTACCGGGTCATGGTCTTCAGGGGCATTTAATATTCTTCGGCGGCTCATTCGTTTACGGCTTTAGTAGTTGTTAATTTTGTCTGGACAGTAAATGCTCTCTCTTTCTGCAGTTCCGACAGGAAATCCAGATAAACGAGGTCGGATGTGAACCAGCGTTGCTTTACTTGCAGTAGGATGAAACCCACAGCACCGGAAAATAGGCCGAGCACTGTTGTGGCAAATGCCACCTGCATGTTGTACGCCATGGAAGAAATGTCACCGGTAGACAATCCGGCCAAAGCCGGGCCCATCGGAATCAGCGTCCCCATCAATCCTAAAATCGGTCCGAACTTAACCAACACTTTGTATTTACCCAATTCAGTATCGGCTATTATTTCATATTCGGAAAGGATGCGGTTGGCGGTAGCTGTACTCGATACGGAAAGGATTGAACGTGCCGTATTGTTAAACAGGTTGTCCGGTTCGTCATTCAATTCTTCCGAGAAATTGCGGATGGAAGATGCATCCAGACCTGCCATACGCAGGCGTAGTTGTTTGTCTTGTTTGGCCCGTTGGATATATTGGTTTACGAAGCTGCCCAGCATGATAATGCTTTTAGCAAAAAAGAAAAGCAGTCCTACAATAACAGGTACGAGCAACCCGCTTGAAATCCAGAATAAAAGATTAGATACTTGTTCCATGATGATATGAATGTTTTGAATTTTTAATACGTTTATAATGACGGACAACCTGTGTCCATATATATCCTGCAATAAAGATGGCAAACAGGACAGCCAGTGTTCCGGCACATCCTATCCAGTCGACCGATGTTGCATGGTTGTAGACAGTTGCAGACGGATGAAAGATCGTACAGCAGATAACCAGCATACAGACAAAAAATGTCAGCAGCACAATCAGTTCGATTAATAAATCCTTTTCTGCAATCAGTTTGCGCATAAAGAAAGAAGCGCCTCCGAAAAGTAAGACCACCCCGATTGCCAGTCCGGCACTTGTCCGGAAGAAATCGACTCCCGTCAGATTGAAGAACAGGCTGATATGGATGTAGTACAAAGCAGGGAAGACCAGCAATGACGGCATATACCTGAAAAAGACCGTATACCAGGCAAATGCTTTATTTTCGTCCCTGTCTTTGAACCGGGCAATACAAAAGTAGCAGGAGAGGAGCATGTCGACCATTACAAACAGTGAGATGTTCATCATAGCCGATTGCGTGGACAATATACGTTGCAGTTCCAGTTTATTGACTTCCATCGCGTAGGGATGGCAAAACAGAACGAATATACCAAGCAGGAGACTGAAAGCAAGCCTGTACCAACGGTTGGGTAGCAGGCTTGTCATAAACAGGCTTTTCAGAACTGCGAAAAGTGAAAGTAGAAGCAGAATATATTCCATCGCTATTTTCTCTTTTTATTTTTTTGATTCTTTTTCCGAATAAAGAATACCAACAGGAACAGTATGATAACCAGGCAGAAACTGATGAGCGTCCGTGTGAATGATGTTAACTGGTTCGGTTTATCCGTTTCATTTATTTTCATGCTTTTATCTTTCTTCAGGACGACGCTTTTATCGTCGCCGGCTACGGTTTCATTGCGTGCCGTTTCTATTTTGCTTTGGTATGCTTTTGCTTGTTCTTGTGGCATTTGCTGTGCAATAAACGATTGAAGTTTGCCATTGTCACAAACAAAGCCACTGCATCCTGCATCATATTTCTTAATCAGTTCGCTATGCAGTTCGGCCAGTCCTTTCAATTGTTCGGGGCTTGCTTTCCAGTATCCTTTGCGTGCCGTTTCCATCATGACAGCCGTAACTTCCTGTAAAGCCGCCGGATTTTCCTTCTCAAAGAAAGATTGGATACCTACGTTCAGTTTATCATTGACAAAGATGTCGTAATACTGGTTCCAGATTTCGTTGTCGATAGCTTTCGGTTTCATTACGTTCCAGCCGTAGGTATTACGTATGGTTTCCATCATGGCATTGGCTGCGGAAGCTCCTTCTTTTACCTGTTCCTTCATATAGGCCGGGTTGAAGAGGGTTGAGCGGGTTTCCACTCCGATAGCCGTAGTCAAATCCTGCAAGCGGGCTTTATGCTGGTTACGGAGGTCGTTGAAATAAGCATCCGGGTCGTTTCCTGTCAGGTTGCGTACGGTAAGGCTGATACCACCCATAAACTCATACACATGGTCGAGGCTTAGTGCACCCCACGTATTACTTTGGCGAGGTTGTACGACTGCTTCCGTATTCTGTAGAGCCGCTTCGAAAATGCCGGCTTTAAAATTGCCGAAATCTTTGTCATTACCATATACGGCACCCATGTTATTCAGGTACACATTGGCTATTTCAGATTCGTTTTCCCACCGGTCGCCACTTTCCACCATCGCAGTGATGCCTGTTCCGTACATACCGTTGGCACCTCCGAATACTCTCTGGGTGGCATACTCGCGGGCTTCTTTAGGGCTGAATCCCTTATCCAAAAGGAGGCGTTCCGCATCATTTCTTCCTTTGGCAACAAAGTTGTCGCCGCTATCTTCCGCACTGGCAGCCATATCCACTGCTTTTTGTATCAGTGTAAGGCGTGAGGCGGCAACATCACGGAACTGGCCGGAAGTTTGTATGACGACATCTACACGCGGACGGCCTAACTCTTTCACATCAATCAAACGGATATCCAATACACGATTGAACTGGTCGCGTACCGGTTCAACCCCCAGCAGGTACAGGATTTGTGCAATGGTAGCACCTTCACTTTCGATGAAGCTGCCGGACCAGAGTGTAAAGCTGACCTTCTGGGGTGTTTTGCCTCCATGTGCCTTGGCATGTGCAGCCAGCAAACTGTTTGCCAGTTCTTTTCCTTTCTCCCAGGCGGCTGGCGTGGGAGTAGCTTCTGCGTTGATACCGTATAAATTGCGTCCTGTAGGCAATACATTCGGGTCAGAAATCACGTCTCCTCCGGGAGTCGGCGCTACATAGTGGCCATCCAATGCGTTAACAAAAGCATCCAGCTCGGATTTCGGACTGTTGCGTAAGTAGTCGCGGTAAGTATTTACATTTTGGATAGCCTGACGGATATTCAGGACTGCATCGGCAAACACGATATCTTCTTTGCTGACACTGTCCATCTGTTGGGAAGCTCCGCTCATTCCGTCGGCAGGTTTCTTCCGGGTGGTTGTATCTTTGGCTTGCTGTGCTTCTTTTTCAAGTATCTTTTTTACAGCATCCGGCATCTTGCCAGTCTTTGGAATACCGGCAGGATGTCCATGTCCTTTGATGGCAGGTTTCTTTCCTTCTTTAGCGTCTTTCTGCATTTTTTGCATCATGGCAGCCATCATCCGGTTCATTTTGGGTTCGGATGCTTTCTTTATTCTCTCCGCTTTCGCTACCGTTTCGTTCGAAACGCCGAGGCTTGCCAGCAGCGAAGGGTCATTGGCGAGAGACGGATTTTCTATTACGCGCTTCACGGCAGCTTGTGCTTTTGTACGGTAGTGTTCGTTGAAGAATGCCTGGCTCTCAATCTCTTTTTGTGTTACTTTATGTTGTACTTTATCGAGGTTGGCAAGGCTGAAGGCAATCGGCTCTGTGCACATCAGTTTGACGGAAGATGTGATTTTGCTTTCTTCATAAGGAACACCCAGTGTATAGACACCCCCTGTAATCTTTTCGCTACAAAGCTCTTCGGCGAAGTTCTCTATTTTCTCGATGGCTTCGTCGGAATAGGCTACCGTGCGGATACTGTCCAGTTGCAGGTCGCGGTGCAAGCCCATGCGAATGGTTTGATTCTTGATTTTGAGGTTCAGCGCTTCATCGCGGATATCGGTGGCCAGATAGCGTTTGATATCATTTAATAAACCGTTGACTTCACTTCTCAATCCGGTTTCCATAAACGGGGGAGTCAGATGGCTGATAGTTACCGCATAACTGCGTCGTTTGGCAATCAATGCTTCACCTACGTCACTGATAGTATAGAGGTAGAAGTGGGGAAGCGAACCGACCAGGCGGTCTGTCCAGTCCTCAGAAGAAAGCGCCACTTGTTTGCCGGGAATAAATTCCAGGCTACCGTGTGTTCCGAAATGTATCAGGGCATCAGCCTGGAAATCTTTTTGTGTCCATAAATAAGATGCAATATAATGGTGAGGGGGAACTTCGTTGGAACCATGTACGGCGGCAAAAGAGTTTTCACCCGTACCTTGTGTGGGCTGGGGAAGTAATACCACATTACCTAAATCGATACGGGTAACAGCTATTTCATTGATACCGTTTTCTTCTTTCGTGTAAAAGTCTCCCAAATGATTCCCGTGGCGGTTCGTCAGCGTATCCAGCATGGCAGGTGTCAGTATATTTTCCAGCCAGCCATAATATGCCGGTTCGGCAACCCATGCCGGATAACCGGATTCAAGGTATTTCTTTATGTTGCCTTCGGCATAATGGTTGAAAACGGGACCTTGTTCCATCAGCATTTTCTCAAATTTCGCTTCGCTATCCGGCAGGTTGGAAACGTCGTATCCTTCCGCTTTCAACCTTTTCAGGAAATTGTAAAGAGACGGGGTCACTTCCAGTCCGGCAGCGGTCAGCGCATTTTTGCCCGGTCCTTTGTAGTAGTAGATGGCTATCTTTTTATCCTTATTCGGTAAGGTCTGGAGTTTCAGGTAATTGGCTACCGTATTGCTGAATTGTTCCAGCCTGCCCGGAATGTTTTTGAACAGATACAGTCCGTCTTCGTCGATGAATTGTGCATTCAGGGCAAACGGGGCAAATCCTCCGTCCAATTCAGGAGTTACGATGCTCTGGCTCATAAAACCGCCCGACATGCCTTTCTTGTCGGCCATCCAGTTATCGTATGTATCATTGATTGTGATGGGGCAGAACATCGGGATATTCTCCTGCTTTAACCATTCCACAGCTTTTTCGCCTTGTCCCATCAACAAGCGTCCGTGAGGCATATAGATAACGGCTGCCGGATGTATTTCCTGTAATATTTCAAGGCGTTTGGCAAACGACGAAATCGGGTATACATTCATGTTCCGTTGTTCCAGACTGCATATCAGGGAGTCCAGATGGTCTTTGTTCGTATCGAACGGACCAGCCATCCCGACCATCAGGGCTACTTTAGGGGCGCCTTCCTTATAGAAGCCTTTTTCCTTATAATACTTTTCAAAAGCATCTACGGTTTCGAATATTTGTTCGTCATCCAGATGAAACAGCACGTCGGAACTGATTTCTACAGGTTCTTTAATTTCTCCTGTGAAGAATTTCTTACCGGTCAGGTCTTTCCGGATATAATTGAACAGGCTGCGGTAGTTAACCGAACCTCCGTTCGACAGATAATCTCCTGTCTTTTTCTCCTGTAGGGAATCGAGACTGCATATCTTGTTCATCGGGTCGGTTGCCGCTGTCGAGATGATAGGAATATTCTTTTCTTTAAGCTGTTCCAGCAGCGCACGGTGTTCATCCGTCATACGGATACCCATGGCGAAAACTAATATGGCATCGTAGTCTCCCAGTTTGTTGAAATCATCAAGGCTCACTTGTTCCAGCTTGATAAAATTGTTGTCTAAAGATTTACTCATGCGGGCCACCTGATAGTTAGGGAAGTTGACCAGCGCGACCTTGGTCGTCCCGGCCACTCCGTTCCAGATGATCCAGATGATGATAAGAAGGAGAAGTGTACCTCCTAATAAAATTTTCTTTCTCATATTATATCGCTAATTTTTTATCATTTAAAATATTTCGTCAATGTCGATGGATATCCCGGCCATAAAAGTCGTTCCCGGAGAAATAGGGGAATTGGCTGCATACACCTTCGGTTGGTAGTTGAAGATATTGTCGACACTCAACTGGAGCATATATGCTTTGTATATGCGTTGGGAAAGGACTATTTTCCACATCTGATATCCCGGATAATGGACAAAACTATAGCTGCTGCCCTGTGTATCGTTGGCTTCGTAAGTATCCAGTTTACTTAGGAAACGTCCGTTCAGGGCTACATTCAGATTGTAGTTTTTACGTGAAAGTTCGTAGTTGACGCCGACAGTGGCGGAATGGGGACGGGTAGAACTTACATTCAATCCGTTTTGTTTCAGGTTCTCATGTACATAGGCATAAGCTGTTTTTACCGTGAAACCATACGGGCATTTTACTGCAATATTCGCATCCAAACCTCCGATTCCGGAATTATCCACATTGGTATATACGGCTGTTTTATCCGTAGAGTTATATACCGTTGTTATTTTCCGGTGGATGTCATTGTAATAACCTATTACGGATATATTTACACGGTTGCGGGTATATTCCGCAGAAACGCTGAAATTATTGCTAAGCTCCGGTTTCAGGTCAGGATTACCAATGATGCGGAACCATCCCAATCCTCCCATGTCCCAGTTCGTATACATCTCTTTCAGGGAAGGAGCACGGAAACCGCGGGAGTATGAAGCACGCAGGGTAAAAGGTTTCAGCTTATACATAAGCGATGCACTCGGACTGAAATGTGCTCCGAACGAAGAGTAACAGTCCATACGTAAGCCGTATACAACATTGAATTTTTTTGTTATATTATAGTCGTGCTGTGCGTACAGAATGTAGTCGTTGGTCGAGTAGGTATCTCCACTGAACTGGTATGACATCAACTCGTCCCTGAAAAATTCGGCACCTCCGATCAGCGTACTCCCTTCGGTGAAAGAGTGGGTGTATTGTGCCCGTGCTGTCTGCTGTGTATTCCGGTAGTTAAGCGTATCCATATCTTTTTTGATGTACCGGTCGTACTTGTTATACCGGTCGAACAGGTAAGAAACATCCAGGTTCTGCTTCTCGGATATGTTATAATTCATCCGGAGGCTTCCGTTAAAGTTACGGTAGCGGTCTTTTACATTTTCTTCGTAATTGTCTACATCCCGGAAATAGAGTCCTCCTTTTCCTGTCAGTGTTATTTTTTTATTGACAGTCCAGGTTAGTTTCTCGTTCACATTATAGTCGTGCCCACCGTTTACCGGAGAGGATTTGCCTGTCGTATCGGTCAGCAGGTAGGTATCTTTGTTTTTGTAATTTACGGAGGTCAAACTGCTGATGTTTTGTTTTTTCAGTCCGATTGTTGCTCCGTAGCGCTGTTCATTTTTACTTCCGTAATTGCCATAAACATTCACGCTATACGGTTTATCCGCATTTTTTGTGATGATATTTACAACTCCTCCGATTGCATTGGAACCATACAGGGCGGAAGCTGTACCTTTTACGATTTCGATACGTTCTATTTCGGAAGCATTCAGGCGGTTATAATCCACATTATTCAGCGTTTCGCCCGCCATACGTTCTCCATCTATCAGGAACAGGATATATTTACCGCTCATACCCTGGAGGTGGATAGAAGTCTGCCCGTCCATTTCGCGGGTAAATTCCAGCCCCGGTAATTCGGTTTCCAGCAAATCCTGAACGGTAACAGCATTGATACGCTGTATATCCTCTGTTGTAATGACGCGGGTAATAACCGGTGCGTCTTTTAATAGTTTGGGAGTACGAGTGGCCGTCACGGTTACTTCATTCAGGTTCAAAGCATCTTCTTTCAGCTTGAAGTTGATGGTCGTATCCTGATGCAGATAGAAACTTTGCTCAAAGGGAACGAAGCCGGCATATTTTACAATGATGGAGTATTTTCCCGGACGGGGAATGATTAGTTTATACTTCCCGTTTGTATCTGTAGCCACTCCATACGTTGTCCCTTTAATCAGAATATTAGCGTAAGGAAGTGTTTCTCCCTTTTCATCGGTAACAGAACCAAGAACCTGCCGGGGAGGTTCATTCGCCGACAGGTTACTAAATATCAGTGTTGAAGCTAACACCAATAATGCTATTTTCATATAAGATTGAATTTTATTTTACAGGATATACATAGTTGAACGTAAAGACACCCTTGTTTCCTTCCTCATCCATATAATCGGTGAATTTGATTTTAGCATATTCGCCGGATTTGGTTTTAACGATGTAGACAAGGTCTGTCTTGGAGTAAAGCGGCGGCATATTGCTCAGGTCACGCAAAGTTGCTGCGCTTAGCACTTCGTTGACGGAACCGCGTGCATATCCGATGCCGATCTTATCGTCCATCATGCCGCCCATGTCCACGATTAAGCTGTCACTCTTTATGTCTTGTATATAATCGCCTGTCGGGATTGTAGTTACGTTGGATATTTCTTTTTCTGTAGTTGCCAATACGGAACCGCCGTTTGTCTTTTTATCATAGCTGTGGAAAGCAATATCCCAGTCGAAAGTGCTTTCATCTACGTTGGCCGACTGTTCCATCGTTCCTTTGTAGGTCGCTTCGATAGGCCCCATTCCCATAGCCTGCATTGCTTTTACCACAATACTCATCTGCAAGTCTATATTCGAATCGGCTTCAATAGTTCCGGAACAGGAAATGGTATAGCTGCCTACTGTCTTATTTTCTGCTTTTAATGTCCATTTGCTTTTTTCAACGGAGACAGTCGCTTCTGTTTCAATATTGCCCATTGATTGATTTCCGCTTTTGAAATCTTTCAGGATTATCTTTACCGTATTCTTATCTATACGGCTGATTTCTAATTTTTGGTTATCGCTGGAACCTTCATTCGTTCCGCCTGAGGGAAGTGTGAGCGAATAGTCAAGCTTTCCATTGTATGTTCCGCCAATCGGTTCAATCTCATGTTCTACAGTGGAACCGTCTGAAAATTTGAAATAGATCCATTTGTCATAGGCTTTGGAATTTACGGTTGCCGTTTTTACATCCTCATCCATAGGACCTTCCCCTTCGTTATTATTTTTATCACAGGACACCAATGTCAAAGCACCTGTAAATAAAACAGCTGTTAAATAAAGAACTTTTTTCATTTTGCGTTTGATATTAAAATATAATTATTTTTATCTGAATGCAAAGTACCGGGTTTTGTAGAATGTCTGAAATACCGATAATTGAGTAAAATAAAGCTGTGAATACCTTAAGATAGGTATATCATAATTAAAAAAATAAGATGAATAGGTTTCGGCTTGCCGTTATGTTGTAGTAGCCTTATATTTTTTAATCCGTGTCTAATAAATTAAATTCCGCTTTATAATAAAAAAAGGGAACTGTCTGAAAAAAGACAATTCCCTTTATACTAAGATTTAAATTTTATTCTTTATTCTATCCTCCTTTTCAGGCATGCATTACCAATAGCGGTGTATCGGTGTGGAATAACATCTTTCGTGCAATGCTCGGGTTGAACATTCTTGCCAATATATTCCTGCGATAGGTGCTTAACGCGATAATTTCAATCTGGTTATCTCTTACAAACTTCTCGATTGCCAGCAATAGATCGCCATCAGCCAATACGGTATGGGTAATGTTTGCTTCCGGATATTGTTTTTTGAAATATTCGTTTACCCCGGTTAAGCGGATTTCGTTCCATTCATTACGGCTTGTAGAAATATTGAACAGATGAATATGGAAATTGTATGGTTTGATGATTTCCATAAATTCATCGAAGGCCACTAAATCACGCTGGTTGAAAGAGGTGGCAAATGCAATGTTTTTAGCTTCGCCTAAATCTCCGAACGGAACATTTTCGGGAATGGCAAGAATCGGAACCTTATTTACTTCAATTACTTCACCTGTTACACTACCAATCAGGTCCATATCCTTCTGGCTCTTACCGCGGGTACCCATGACTATCAGGGTAGGGTGGTATTCCTTACTGTATGCAATAATTTCTTCTTCGGGTAATCCTTCGCGAAGAACATAATTGTATTTTACTTTAGGCAGTTCGCCGGATTTCATTTTCCGGTTGATATGGGTACAGATATTTTCCATATCCACATGAACCCGTTTCAATATATTCTGTACGGTTTCTTCTTCACCAATCTGGTAAGTCAGGGTATCACCCATTGGAATGGCGGATGGGAAATAGGGACTGAAATAGGCATGCATAATCATTACTTCGGCGCCAATTTTATGTGCATGATTGATACCGAGTTCGCATGCTTTGATCGAGTAGTCGGAAAAGTCTACCGGAATAAGGACTTTCTTAACCTGGTTGCTCTTGTCTTCCTCTTCTTCTTTTTCCTCACTGAACCATTTGCTGTCTTCGATGATGCGCAATGCGTGAGGCAGATCACTTTCTTTAATACGCACACGTACTCCTGCCGAAACAACCGGCTGGATTTGGTTTACATTATGTATGTATACCTCAATTCCTTCTGTTTCAAGTAATGTTTTGAGAATTTGAGCTTTCTCGAACGTGTGAATCGCTAACGTTACTAATTTATCTTCCATATGCGTGTGTTTTTATTAATGAAACAATCGGAAATACAAATAAGTTGATTAAAACAAAAAATCCCACAGCAACTATTTCTTTTTAGCTATGGGATTTTCCTGTAATGTTGAATTTCTTTACGCTTGCTGTGCTTCTTCAGATACAGGATTTTTCTCTGCCAATATCTGTAAAGCACGGTCAAGTATAGTAGTGTCGTCTAATACAACCAAACCACCGTCTGGTCCTGGTTCTATATGTATCCCACAACTTTTTCCATCTTTATAATTATACCCACCGAAATAATTACGTACTGTTTCAACAGTCAGTCCTAATTCATCAGCAATACGGTGGGTACTTCCGTCAGGCAGACTGTCTTTCAGTCTACGAAGTTCATTGAATGTAATAGTCTTTGCCATGGCTTCATTATTTTGAAGGTTAATATTTTGTTTGTTTTAATGGCACTAACTTAGGTATTAAAAATTACAGGAACAAATTATTTCCGGAAAATAAAGTAAAATGCAAATATGCTTTACGGCATGTAATTTTAACATATTCATTTTCAGTAAACCCGTAAAATCCATTTACTATTCTTCTTCTTTTTGCTCTATCGGCAGATTATCATGGAAATGCATCGAGTTAAGAGCTATTTGCTCTGGACTGGAAAAAGTTCGAGCCTCGTCAAACAACAGTCCGGCGAGGCTCGAATGAAAAGTTCTCCGGATGGTTTTGGTTGATTTCCGGAGGAAGGTAAAAGTAGTATTTTAGAGGTAAGGTATAATAGTTATATAAATACCCGTAATAATAGCAGAGGTGATGACCCCTGAAATGTTAGCGCCCAGTGCGTCTCCTAAAATAAAGGAGTCCGGATTTTCTTTGCTTACCAGCTTTTGGGCAACTTTAGCCGTTGTCGGCACACAGCTTACCGCAGCGATACCGATAACCGGGTTATAGTTTCCACGCTTGATGAAATACATGATGTAACCGCCCATAATACCGCCGATACCGGATAATAACAAGGCTGTAACACCTAATACCAGTAATTTCAGGATTTTCGGATCGAGCAACAGTTTGGCATCACAAAGTACGCCCAGCAACAAGCCTAACATAAATGTGGAACCGTATAATAACGGACCACTAACGAAATCATAAATATGTTTCATTCCGGATTCGCGGACAGCCACACCCAGGAACAAAGAGAAGAACAGGGGAGATGCTACCGGGAAAAGGAAACATAATACACCACAAAGGATCACTGAGAATGCCAGTTTCACTTTTGCGTCATAGTTCTTAGGCGGTTTGGTCGATGTCATCTTGATTGCGCGTAAGCGCTGTGGTATCAGAAGCTTTACCAGATAAGGGTATCCGCCATAAGTTAATCCTAAATATAAATAAGCGACGACTGTAATCGGAACGAAAAGATGTTTTGCCAGAACCAGGGAAGTAAACAATACCATCGGTCCATCGGCTCCACCTACCATGGCAACAGATGCGCTTTCACTCAGCGTCAGTCCCAATGCACTGGCTATAGGTAAAGTCAGGAATGTACCCAGTTCGGCACATAAGGCAAGGAAAAGACTGGCAAAAGGTTTTTGAAGCAGGAAACCGACATCCAGCAGAGTGCCGATTCCCATAAAAACAAAACAGGCAATTAATCCGTTACTGAATGTGAGTGTGTAGACCGGTTGCAGAAAGTCTATCTGCATGGTCGTCATCAAAGCATCCGTGTCTTCAAGCATCGGATCAAGGAACAGGTTTCCCAATCCACCTTCCGGCATAATCAGGGTTCCGCAGTTTATGGCAAGCATACCTAATCCCATCGGTATCATGACCATCGGTTCGAGTACGCCTTTCCATCCTAAATATACAAGCAAGCCTCCAAGGCAAATGAGAAAGACACGGGTTACAGCCAGTATCCATCCACCGGCAACCATTGTTCCAAAACCTTGGAACAAACTAAAAAAATCAATATTTTCCATATAAATTTATTCCTTTTCTGTAGGAGGATTATTTTTATCTTCTTTATTCTTCTTTAAAAACTGTTCTTTCTTGTGGAGATACATCATATGCGTATCACGCGGATAATAGTAGTCCATCAGGTTGAGCCGGGAGGAACCGTGGCTAACTCCATGATAGTATCCTCCCTGTTTTTTCTTTAACATGTCGGTATTAATACCACGGCGGAATTCTTCCCGTTCATCTTCCTGGGAAATATTTTCTTCCACGTCGTTAAATCCTAATAATTCTCCGATTTTTGCGCGTAGTTTGTTTATTTTGGAAATTTGGGCCATTTCTTCGTTATGGGAGTGATAATAATCCATTGAATCTGCGCTGATTGCAATAATTTTAATCACGCCGGCTACAAAAAAGCCAATAGCGAAGGTTAGCCCCATCATTTCCAATGTAGAAAGAAGTAGACTTAACATAATTTTATGATTTTAAATTTGTCTGATAATATAATATGTAACAAAACACAACTATATAAATGTTTTGAATACAACCGGGTTAGGCTGACAATCTCAGTTTTTTAAATAAAGAGGTCTAAAGTAAAATGGGATAAGAATTGCTAAATAACAATCTTTCGTATAACGTATATCCAGTGTCCGGAACGAATACGAAGTGAAGAACATTCATAAGAGCGGTTTATCGATAATATTTCTGAGGTCTTATTCAGTATTTCCTGTCCTTTCTGATAGAATAGGGTTAATTGTTTTACTGTTTCTTTGATTAATCTCTCGCTGCCTCTGCCTTGTGTTTGGAGTTGGCGGCAATTTGTGAAAATAGCAGCGCTTTGTGAGGAAGAAAATTCTTCATTCGTTAACGTATCCTGCTTCGGTTCCTGTTGGAGATGGTTTGTTACCATCATTTCCTGTTGGGAGAAAATATGGGATTCTTCAATAGTTTTACTTTTCTGATTCAAGAAAAACAAGAAGCACAACGATACTATGAATAAAATCTTTCTAATCACGTGACGAAGGTATGAATAGTTACTGAATAAAAAAGTTTCTGTTGGAAGTTTTTAGGTTAAAAAAAACAACCATTATTTAATCTCCGTGATGCTATGTTTATGCATGCTAAAAAGAACAAACGGCATTCTATGCAAATAAACAATATATTATATAACCCTGTTTCATAGGACATCTAAACAAAAAACTTATGAATTACGGTATTAGTGTTTTATTTAGGGCAATTCCATTGCTTATGGCGTTGTTTTGTTTCGGATACGGATGGTTCGTCACCTCCTACGGAACAGACCCGAACCGGATGGTTGCAGGTCCGGTAGTATTTTCCTTAGGAATGATTTGTATAGCTCTTTTTTCTACTGCGGCAACAATTATCAGGCAACTGATCGGTACATTCGGTTCCGTTAGTAAATATGTACTGCCCGCAGTAGGCTATTTGTCTGCAATCCTTACGGTAATAGGAGGTATATCGGTGATACACGGTTCTCCGGATACGGCTTCATTTGTTGCAGGGCATGTAATATGTGGTGTAGGTTTAATTACGGCATGTGTCGCAACAACGGCGACTTCATCTACCCGTTTCACAATGATTACTGTCAACTCGAAAAAAAGTGATCATGTGGTGCCATCCGGGGCCTTCAGTAAAGAACAGGGTGCGCTATTGATGGGGCTGGCAATTACTTTTTCTTTAATTGCCTGGATATGGGCTTTTGTTCTTTTATCGAAAGGCAATGTGCATCCGATGTATTTTGTGGCGGGTCATGTGATGGTAGGTCTGGCTTGTATTTGTACGAGTCTTATCGCTTTGGTCGTTACGATTGTCCGGCAGATACAAAACCTGTACTCTTCTTCAGAGCGGACATTGTGGCCGGTACTGGTCTTAATCATGGGTTCTCTCTGCATTATTTGGGGAATAATCCTGACTGCAGGAAGCCTCGACCCCTCTATCGGTTCTACCGGTTACATCATGATTGGATTGGGGCTGGTCTGTTTGAGTATTTCCAGTAAGGTCATATTGCTTTCAAAAATATGGAGGCATGAATTCAAGTTGGCAAACCGTATACCACTGATACCGGTCTTTACTGCATTGACTTGCCTTTTCTTGTCGGCTTTTATTTTTGAAATGGGCACATTGCATGGATATAGTTTTGTACCGGCACGGGTTTTAGCCGGATTAGGAGGAATTTGTTTTACATTATTCTCTATTGTCAGTATTCTGGAAAGCGGTACCTCTTCCAAATAGAGGCTGTGCCGGCATCTAATAAATAATGAATCCGATAGCTGTCGAGCTAAGATTTTTATGAATGGGATGGTTCAAAAAGAGCCATCTCTGTTTTTAAGAAAAGATATTCCGTTATTCATACTATCCGTATCGTATATCCCTTTGGAGTATCTTTACTTCAACTTATATAATTATGGATAGTGACTTTATAAAACTAGATATTTCAAAGGATTTCGTTGTACGGGATAAAGCAGGTAAAGAGGAGTTAACTAAATATTGTTTTATCCTTTGTAAAATGAGGGCAGGGGGATTTATCCTATGTACAAAAGGCACTATCCGGATAAAAATCAATTTAGGGTTGTTCACGATTCAACCGAATGATTTTATAACTTTATTACCCAATACTTTTTTCTATGTATCTGAACTCTCGGATGATGCAGAAGTTTCCTTTGCCGCATTTTCATCCCGTTTTTTGGAGGGAACCAATTATATTAAAACAATATCGAGCCTCATACTTAATCTTACAAGGAATCCGGTTATACATTTATCGGACGATATAATAGAAGTGTACAGAATGTTTTTTCAGTTGCTTGCCAAGACTCAGAGCGAACCGGGTTCTATCTTGTTTGAGGATTGCATGTGTTCTGTACAGGATATATTGTATAAAGGGGTTATTAATATGTATAAAAAGTATAGTACCTGGAAGGAGCCTGTGATGAATCGGGAAAAAGAGATTGTACATGAATTTATACAACTTGTCTGGATGAATTATACGCATGAGCATAAGGTTTCTTTTTATACTGCACAACTCCGTATCTCTTTTCCTCATTTTTGTTTTGTGATTAAAAAGGTGACGGGAATGACGCCTCGGGACATTATTGCTACTGTTATTATATCCGACGCGAAAGTACAGTTGAGGTCGACCACATCATCAATAAAAGAGATTGCAATAAATCTGGGTTACCATAATGTATCCTTTTTTGATAAATATTTTAGGCGGTATGTAGGTATGTCTCCTTTGGAATATCGAAATACAAAGTAAAGGTAAACAAATTTATATAGGGTTATGGAAGATATAAATACGGATGAAATAGCTGGAGTTCATTCAGTTTCAATGACAGAAACGGATTTGGAAAATTTACGGTCATGCACATTAAGGGATTGTGTGATTGTCCTAAAGGCAGACGGTACGATAGATTTTATTAATCCTCAGGCGCAAGAGGAACTTTACATATCGGAAGCCAAGGTTGTAGGCATGCATTATAGCTCATTTTTTATTCTTAAGCATAAAGAGTATGATTGTTTTCCGGAGGTTTTGGCTTCCCTGAAAGATAAAGCCGGTTTTATACAATATCAGAATGATTTATTTATACATTGCCTGAAAAATGGAAGCCGTTTTCCTGCTATCTGTAAAATAACGGGGCTGTTTGATCAGGGCAGCCTGAAGAAAATTGTTATTTTATTCCTCAATATAAAAGAGGAACGGATGCAGTCTTATTTTTTAAATATGACACTTAACTCTACAAAAATATTCCCTTGGTTCTATGATATGGAGCGTTCTGTTTATGTTATGACTCCTGAATATTTTACCTATTTGAAACTCCCTAACGACCATCATAATGAATTGACAGCAGAAGAGTTTGTCGATTTGGTATTTCCTGATGACCGTGAATCTTTGTTTTCCGCTTTATCCGATCAGATGGGAGGCGACTTATATACGGCTCCGGTTTCTTTTCGACTTCGTCGTGGGGATGGTACCTACGAGTGGATGGAAGGACGTTCCACTTATCTGGCACAGGAGGTATCCGGACTTCCTTACCGGATTATCGGTATCGTTATGAGTATCCAGAAAATGAAGGATAAAGAAGAGGAAGTAGCTATAGCTAAACGGAATGATGCTCAAAAGAGTGCGTTTCTTGCTAATATGAGCCATGAGATACGTACTCCGCTGAATTCGATTGTCGGTTTCTCCATGTTACTACGCGATATTGAAGGCTTGGAAAAGAGTGAAATTGTTGAATTTGTAGATATTATCAATAAAAATTGCGAACTTCTTTTAAGTCTGATAAGTGACATTTTGGATATATCCAAAATCGAAGCAGGGACAATGGAGTTTCGTTATTCCGAGCAATCTTTGAATAAATTATTGGATGAGATTTATGTTTCTCAACAATTGAATATGCCGTCAGGTGTCGAACTTAAGTTGGAAGTAGCCGAAAAGGATAAGATAATTTTTATAGACCCTGTCCGTTTGAAGCAAGTGGTTAATAACCTCATAAATAATGCGGTTAAATTTACAACTAGGGGATATATCATGTTCGGTTATTTATCCGAAACACCGGGGTGTATAACACTTTTTGTAAAAGACACAGGCAAGGGGATTTCGGAAGAAGATCAGAAACATGTATTTGACCGCTTTTATAAGATAGACCATTTTTCACAGGGAGCCGGTTTGGGACTTGCTATTTGCCGGACTATTGTGGAGTCTTTTAATGGAATGATCCATATAGAATCAAAAAAGGGAGTGGGGACTTGTTTTAAAATAGTGATACCGGAAAAGCTATAATTACTATTTTTGTACATAAAACAATTTTGTATGTACAAAGAATACCTGCCATCTCCGATTCTTCTTCCTTATATTGATAAGTATTGGGAATTTGAAGGTGAGTCCCAACCTGGGATGCGTATTAATATTCTGCCGGATGGTTGTACGGATTTTATTTTTACTCTTGGCGAAGCTTTCGAAGCTGTCAACGGCGGTTTACTTATGCAGCCATATCATTCTTATTTCGTGGGACCGATGAGAAAGTATTCGGAGCTGTTTACGCATTCCCGAACGGTTCATATGTTCGGTATCCGCTTTCTGCCTTGCGGGGTTTCTTGTTTTATGACTCTGCCTCTCTGTGAGCTTGCTGACCGGAGGTTAAGCGTTAACGATATGGATACCTTTTGGGATGATTATTTTGCGGAACAACTCTATGAAAAACAACACACCCGGAAACGGATTGACTTTGTAGAGACTTTTCTTTTAAAAAGATTGGCAGGGAGCAACCTGGCAGCGGATACACGGATAAGATATGCCGTAGATTACATTAATCGGTCTAAAGGGCAAAAGCCGATTCACTTTTTAGCCGATGAGGTTTGTCTCTGTCAACGTCATTTTGAGCGTATATTTAAAATGTATACAGGATTCTCTCCGAAAGAATATAGCCGGATTATAAAATTCAGGCATGCTGTGGATTTGTTGAGGGCAACATCTTCTGATAATTTAATTTCGGTCGCTGTTGATGCCGGATATTATGACGTTTCGCATCTTTCGAAAGAAATAAAAAATATGTCAGGCAGTACTGCCGGCTCATTTCTTTCGATACCACAGGATGATATAACCTTAACCTATGTGGAACGGTAAAAGTCGTTTTTTTACAATATAAAGTTTTTTCCGCTTTTTATCTTTGCCACAATCAAATAAGTAAACAGTTATTTTAATGGAAACGATTAAAGAAAAAGCGGAAGCTCTATTAGAAAATAGTGAAGTGGTAGTTCTTACTTCGGTAAATAAAGAGGGGTATCCCAGACCTGTACCTATGAGTAAAATCAAATCGGAAGGACTTTCTGCCATTTGGTTTGCTACGGGACGTAATTCCTTAAAGACAAAGGATTTTCGTTTGAATCCGAATGGAGGGGTCTGTTTTTATGAAAAAGGGAATAGTGTTGCTTTGACCGGAGAGGTAGAAATCGTTACGGATAAAACGATGAAGAAAACACTTTGGCAAGATTGGTTTATAGAGCATTTTACCAAGGGAGCAACCGATCCTGATTATATCCTGCTAAAGTTTAAGCCGAACCATGCGACCTTATGGATAGACGGGGTCTTTGTTCATAAAAAACTTAAATGAATAAAATAAAAAAAGGTAGTGCCTGGTTCAAAGTCTATTTGCCTGGGCACCCCTTACATGGTATATTTCTACAGGTCTATTTATATTCCGAACAGGAATGCAAGCGGTTTGCTGGTTTGAAACTTGCCGGCTGCATTTCCTGCATATATCTCTCCGTTTGTCAATGTCAGTTTCTTGATCGGTGCGCTGGCATTGAAGTCTAAATCTTTAAAATTAATCCAGAAAATGTCTGGGCTTAAGGTCGATTCGAAATAATATACTTTATTCTTTTGGTCTGCCACTGTACGCCAACGGGTGGACGAAATATTCGGTTGTTCCGGGATGGATATTCCCAACGGAACAGAAACATTTCTCATTACACTGAATACGCCGGCTACAGCTTGCCGGTAATCGGATGTCTGGGGAAGAGCCTGAATATAGAAGGAAGCACGGACAAAGCGGTCTGAAGCACGGTTTGTTCCCGGCAACATTACCAAACCTCCGATTTGTTTCCAATAATCATTTAGTGTCAGTTGTTTCTCGTATGTAGGGGAATTTGTCATAATCTGGTATTCTCTGCCTTCATGAATAATCAGATTCCCATCGATATATTCGAATATGGCACTGTTTCCGGTTGCATCGGAAATAGAAAGATGCAAGGTCGATTTGGAACCATTAGGTAAATCCGGCGCATCTATCCGGAATAAGTCTTTACTGAGTTCTTGTACAGCTTCATCTACGGTGGCAAAATTATCCAGTACATATTGTGTCCAGATACTTATCCCCATGACCGGACGATTATCATTGGAGCGGTCATAACGTGATTCTGTAAGGAAGAGCAGGTTTGCTACCAGCCCTTTTTCATTCATGCCGTCGCAGACTCCTATATCATATCCGGCTGTCGCCACACTCCCGTATTTGGAAGTCCATTTGATTGTATTGTTTGTATTTCCGGCTTGCTTTTGTATTCCTCTGGGAAAAAGATAGATATTGGATTGAGGATCTTCTTTCCAGTCCATTGTTCGTCCTGTAACAATCATATTATCAGGTCCCAGATAGACTGCCCGTGTACAAGCTTCGTTTTGTTCGGGAAAAGCAACTAAAAAGATAGTTGCCAGAGCTGTAATTAATAAACCCCTTGTTATCATATGAATGATTTTTTGTTTAGAATACATATATAACAAAGGGTTTAGTGAATATGTTTAATTTGTGTCCAGAAGTTCCGGTTCTTTAATCCGTGATCCCCAAAGGGCATAGTAAAGCATTACCAATTCGCATATAATAACCAGTATCCATGTCCATTGCCATGAGCCGAAAAGGTCAGCTAAAGCTCCTTGTATCACAGGGAAGACAGCACCTCCGAAAACGCCCATCATGAAGACCCCGGATGCTTTGGATGTATATTTCTTCAATCCTTTTATGGCAAGTGTAAAAATACATCCCCACATAACCGAATGGAATAGTCCGATAGCGACCAGTACCCACAAATTATGTGTAAGGATACCGACTACTGCAAATACTGTTGCTAAAACAGTCGTTACTGTCAACTGGATACGTGGGGATATATTGGTTATCATGCTGGATATAATACGCCCGACCATCAATCCTCCCCAATACAATGTGGCCAGTAATGCCGGAATGCCTAAATCATATCCCCACAGCATTAAATGCTTGTTCCCGAGAAAAGACAATCCTTGTCCGGACAGTTCCAGTTCTTGTGCATGCAAATTGATATTAACCCCGATGGAGACTTCGGCTCCTACATAAAAGAAGATGGCAATTACACCCAACTTCAAATGCCTGAACGACCAGATGCTGCGCTCCAATGTTTCATCTCCGGAGGTTTTAGTGCCTTGCAGGTCCGGTAACGACAGCCGTTGTGTGATAAAGGCTGTCAGGGCGATAAATGTAGCCAGTAAAATAAAAGGGAACATCAGTTGGCTCACATGTACTTCCTCTATCGGTACTCCGCGGAACATTACTCCCGTTACGAAGAACGGGGCAATCGTGGTTCCGAAGGAATTAAAGGCACAGACTATGTTCATGCGCTGTACAGGCTGTGTACCCGGTACATCATAAGCCGCCACATAGGGATTAATAACTACTTGCAAAAGAGTTGCCGAAGTTCCCATCAGATAGGAGCCGCATAGAAACATGAAGTATCCGTAAGGAATCTGTGCCGAGGCGATTCTGACGTAGTAATCCGGATAGTTTACAGTGAACCATGAGGAGAAAAAGAAAACCATGAGTCCGGCTACCATTATACCTAATGCGCGCAACAAAGTTTTCTTATATCCATAGGCATTGATCCATTTGCCGCCAAGTGTCCCGTTTAATAAATAAGCCAGAAAAAAGAAAAAGGATATAAGGGTGATGAACGTATTTTTCAGTTCACCGGCATTATCCAGAAAAGCTATTTTCAGCGGGGCCTGGCATTGTCCGTTTACCGTAGTCAGGAAACCGACGATGAAATAGATAAATATTAATACGATAAACGGTCCGAGTGTATACGTCTGCTGTGTTTTCATGCTCGTACAGGTCTTTTTAGAGGATACTTTCGAGAGTCGCCATAGTGCCTTTCCGTTCAATGTCATCTACCATTTTCAAGAATAAGGAAACGAATGCTTCGCTTTTCTGAAGGTCGGTACTGCGGAATGGGGAGATTTTAAGGAAATCAACCGGTTGGGATGCTATTAGCTGGTAATCTTCATCGGTGAGCCATGGATCGTTTATTTCATAAGATGCTCCGTGGTCGTCTACCGGGCGGTTTAAATATCGCCGATAGGCGGCAGCCCAGAAGGTAATGCGGGTCAGATCGGCTTTGTCTGCTATCATCTTTATCAGATTGGGCATGATATATACGGGCGTTTTGGATGCTCCGTCAAAACAAAGGCGGCTTAACTGGTCGCTTACGCTACGATTTGCAAAGCGCTCGATGAGTGTTTGTTTGTATACTTCCAAATCAGTTGTTCCCGGTGCCGGAACATAAGGGGTAATATCTTTGTCCATAAAAGTACGCAAATAGTTGGCAAAACGTTTGTCGCGCATTGCATCGTCCACTTTACGGTAACCGCTAAGGAATGCCGGATAAGAGAGTAAGGTATGGGAAGCATTGAGTAAGCTCAGTTTCATATTTTCATAGGCGGTTACATCATCGGTGAACTCTACACCGACGCGTTCCCACGCCGGGCGTCCGGCTATGAAATTGTCTTCGATTACCCACTGGATGAAATCTTCGCAATAAACCGGAGCTTCATCGTTCGTTCCGTTCTTTTCGTTTAAGCGGGCAATATCATTCGGAGCGACAGCAGGGGTTATACGGTCCACCATCGCATTCGGGAAAGTAACATTCGTTTCTACCCAGGAGGCGAGTTCTGGGTCTTGTGCTTTGATGAAGGAGGTAAATGCTTTACGGGCTGTATTGCCATTATGCTGGAGGTTATCGCAGGAGAGGATTGTCACAGGTCCGTGTCCGGTTATTTTACGGCGGCGTAAACCTTCGGCGATATATCCGAATACGGTTTTAGGTGATGCCGGATTCTGTAAATCATGTTGTATGTCCGGATTATCCAGTATAAATTGTCCGCTTGCTTTATCTATATTATATCCGCCTTCAGTAATAGTCAGGGTGATGATGCGGATAGATTTGTCCGCCATTTTGTTTAATATGGCTTCCGAAGATTCTCCCGCCCAGAGTAATTTCACGATAGAACCTATTTGATAGGCTTCATCATGCCCGTCTCGTCCGCATACGGTCAGCGTATAAAGATTATCTTGTTTATGCAGAGCCTGGTATAAACGTTGGTCGTTAGGCAATAGGGCTACTCCACAGATACCCCAGTCCCGCTGGTCTTCATCCTTGAGTAAAAGATGGGTATAAAAAGCCTGGTGTGCACGGTGGAAATTACCTACGCCAATGTGCATGATGCCGGTTTGTACTTGCGTACGATCGTAACTTACAGGAATAACTGATGTTTTCATGATTGTTATATGTTTAATGGTGAATTTAGATTTAAACTGTAGAAGCAAATTAAGAAAAATAGAAAGTAGGGTAGACACAGTTCTGGCTTGTATTTTTATGCAATCGTTCTCGCAAACGTTCCCAAAATCTGCAAACGTTTTCATATATGGTATTGTATCAACAAATGCTAATCCCTTTTACAGGCTTGCAAATGAGAACCGAAACGATTATATTTGAATTCTTAACTCAATACATGTTATGAAGCACGTAACAATAAAGGAGATAGCGCAACAATTGAATTTATCCGTCTCGACAGTGTCAAGAGCATTGGCTGATGATAAGAATATACGCCGGGAAACCAAAGAAAAGATTTTGGCGCTGGCGGAAATGTTAGGTTATAAACCCAATCCGGTAGCATTAAACTTGAAATATGGGCGTACAAATACCATCGGAGTGATTGTCCCTGAGATGGTGACGCCTTTTGCGTCATCTGTAATAGAGGGTGTTCAGCAGGTTTTATATCCTCAGGGTGCGAAAGTGATTATCGCCCAATCGAATGAGGATTGGGAGAGGGAGAAAGATAATTTGTTGCTGATGGAGCGGTTCCGGGTAGATGGCATTATTATGGCTTTATGCCATCAGGATGCGAATGTCGAAGAGTGTGTACGTATCCGGAACGGAGGTACACCAATTGTTTTTTACGACCGTGTCCCCTCAAAATTAGATGTAACGAAGGTTGTAATAGACGACTATAGTAAATCTTTCCTTTTGACGGAGCATTTGATCCGCAGTGGTAGGAAACGTATTCTTTATTTGCAGGGACCGTCCTACATTCATAATACAAATGACCGGTTGTTTGGCTTTAAGGATGCATTGGATAAGTTTCATATCGTCCACGACCCTTCATTGATAGTACGGACCCACGTAAGTATTCATGACGGAAGGGTGGCTATAGAGGAAATTTTGTCTAAAGGCATAACTTTTGATGCTGTTTATGCATTTACAGACACGCTGGCTATCGGAGCAATGAATGTGCTAACCGAAAAAGGATTCCGGATTCCGGAACAGGTTGCCGTAGCCGGTTTTTCCGGTACCATACTTTCAACCATTGTAAATCCTCATCTGACGACAGTCGAACAGCCGCTTATCCGGATGGGACAAACGGCTGCCGAATTATTGCTTGAAAAGATAAAAGATCCGTCAATTCTTCCTAAAACGGTTGTACTTGATGCTGAAATTAAACTTCGTGCATCGACCGAAGGTTTAGTATGAGGGATTGGGGATTTTCAGAAATTAAATTGGATAACGGCTTGTATACGGTTGGCATATCCGGATTGATTATCTTGATTGGTTCTGCTTCCATGTAAATATTCAATACCTGTATACCAGTAAGGTGAAAATCTGTAGAAAAGGTTGCTTACATAGAAATCACCACACCGGTAATCTTTTCCAGACAGGTTTTCTTCTTCATTGGTTATACCAGCATGACTGTAACCAAAAGTAAATGGCATTTGAGGAAGGATATTATATTGAATGCCGGCAAACCATGCAAAGGTTTTGGGGGCAATCATTTCTCCTAACTTATTTACATCATTTATAAGATCGAATTTGGATGTGCTCAAATCCGAGATATAGGCTGCCAATCCTCGTCCGATCGTACCTTCTCCAAATAGTTGGACTTTGGAACCTATTTTAAAGGTACTACTTAATTTTATCCCCCAACCGATAGCCCTGTCAACCTCTGCTATTGTATTATTATAATAAAACAAGTTTCTCACAATGCCGGATAGACGGACATGGCCATCTTTCCATGCATAATTTATGTAAGCCGGAATATCCGGAATTCGTTGGAAAATATCATGGTTTAAATCTCCGTGTGTTATCAGTACACTGGGATATTCTAAAGATGCAGCGATTTTAATTCCGTTTTTCCAACTATGTTCGTAACGAATTAATAAGTTACGCGTAAGGGCGAAACCATTGGGACCCTCAAAGTCGATAGTGGAAAAAGATGCTTTCAGGTCGCAAAAGGTTGAAAATGTTTGTCCGAAAGTGGCTCCCATATAAGAAATATAGGCTTCTCGTAACCGAAGTGTTTTATTTGCCCCTCGGAAGTCCGTAGACAAATATCCTTCAAGTACTCCTTTTTTTGTTTGAATCAGAGTTTTAAAATAAAGCCGTGAGGTCGAGGCATCCATCAGGAATCTCCGGTCGTTTCCATCCAAAGGTTCGACCGCAATAGAATAAGGTATAAAATCCAAATGATCTATAACTCCCCCGAAATCATATCCTGTACGGAATTGAACGAATCCGCCGATAGCAAAGATAGCGTTGGCTTTGGAGTCTGTTATCAGGAATCGTGGTATACCATCCGACTGTAGACCGGCACGGACGTTTTCTTCAAAGGATTTAATGGCTTTGCTTTTTACAGATGGGTCATTATCTTGTCCTAAGACAATGACCGTAGCGGAATCCTTTTCTTCTTTTTTCCCTTTGCTATTTTGGGCATAAGTCACTCCGTTAATACTTATCAGGAGTATTAATAACTTGGTAAAGTTGGGTGTTTTCATGAGTCTTTTTCTTAGTCGGGTGTTTATTTAGAAAGTCTTTTTCTGTAAGGAACAGGAATCTAAGTATTCTCTTGTTAAGTTCCTTGTGTGGGGCATAAAAACTATATCTTTCTATCCATAGGCTCTCCTTTCATTGATTAAAATTGGGTTAGTTAATAATTTTCGGGAAATTCCATGCCTTTATTGCTTCATGCACTGCCCATAAGCGTTTTCTATGGCGGGAATTACCCTATTATAAACATTCTGAATATCAACAATGTTCAACCCTTTTTCCTCCCATGAAGGTATTTGGCTGTTAAATGTATCGAAAACCATATCTTCTGTTTTTTGAAGTTCCTGGATATATCCGGTTCCGTCATTATTCCATAAAAGCCTCCAATTCAGATATTTCTGTCCGTTTCCTCTATGGAGCGAATACACCTTGTCTTTCAGTTGTGAGGCGTATGAACAGAGTGGCGCTGTTTTTATATTTTTATCATAAATTACCAGTTTCGGTTGGTTTTCTCCCATTTTTACCCAAAGAGGAATGGCTATGGATGTCGGAGGATATCCTAATGCTGTCCAAAGGGTGGTGAGTTCCGGATTTGTTCCGGGTTTAACTCCTTGTATAACAATGGCAGCAGTCGATTCGCTTCTCGGAATCATATCCTGCTCGACGAACCATCCGCTTGCATGATTCGGGCTTTGCTTATCGTTCTTAAGGTCTATATCCAACTGGCTGTTATAGAAAGAGCGGGAGGCTTCCTGTAAAATCCGTTGAGGAGTATATCCTTCGTGCTGCATTTTCAGGAAAATGGCAGTAGCCGTGTTATAACGTATATATCCGAGCCCTTTGTCTTTCTGTCCTTCAAAAGAGAAGTTCGTATAAATCAGATAACCGTTGGGGGCCAGTTTTTCATCGTTAACATCCTTCTTGAAATACCGGTCGTTTTTTGTTTCAAAATAAGCAGCCCCTCCGTAAGCATCGATTACTCCGAAATTTGCTTCCACACGCATAGGGCGGGCTAATGTATCCAGGAAATGTTCGAAATCCTGTACGGTTTTGCATATGTTTAAAGCTTTCCGCATCAAGGAACCTTCATGGCCCATCACCTTTACGTCATCATCTTTCAGGTTGAATGAGGCTGTATTCATGATACAGAAACCGGCTTCATTACTTCCTGTCCAGACAGCATCGTCAGTATTATTGCTATTTACCAGTCCCAAAGAGTTATACCCTCCGTCATTAAAAAATGCCATATGGTTGAAAGGTGTTTCTGTGTCCCGGTGTTTCCACATAAGCGGACGTCCGTCCGGAGTTACTTTACCTGAAATAATAATGGAAGTGCAGGCTGCTATATCCTGTATGGATATAAGCAGGCATGCCGAAATAAGGCCGATAATTGTTTTCATAAAGTGTGTTTGTTATTTAGTTTTGTCTATAAAGAAATGATTTTTCCTTCTTTTCTGCTTTCTTCTGCAGCAAATGCCATCAGATGGCTCGCCAGTGAATCATCCAGCGGGGTACTCATCAAAGACGCGTCTTGTTGGCGGATAGCTTCTATCCAGTCGTGAATCATACCGGCATCGCCCCCTCCGTGTCCTACACCTTCATAATTGAGGGCATCTTCTGCTTTTGTATCGTAAACTTCAGAAACTCCTGTGGCAAAATTCGTATAGGTAAACGTTTCCATGTCGCCTACAATATCGCCGTGTGTTCCCATAATACGGGTACGCCGTCCTCCATAAGAGGTAAATGCTTCTATTGAAAAATTGACGGTAACGCCTCCTTCGAAGTCCATCAGCATCATATAATGGTCGGGCTGATTGTTTTGGCAGTGGTAGACGCATTTGCCGTAATTACCTGTTTTCAGGTTTTCAAGAATAGCTTCCCCTTGTTTGTCCGGCTCTTCCGGCAGGTCGAATACATAGAGCCAGGTCCGGTCGCGGTAATAAATTTTCAGGGCGGAGTAGGGGCAGGTTGCTTCTGCCGGGCATCCATCCGTACAACGTTGGGGCGCGCCTTCCGGGGCTTTGTCTGCTTTGAAATGGGACAAATCCCCGAATGCAACTATTTTCTTACAGGGCTTACCGATAATCCAATGTAAAATATCGAGGTCGTGACTGGATTTTGCCAAAACCAACGGTGTACTTGCTTTGGAATCCCTCCAGCTTCCCCGGACGTATGAATGGCTCATATGAACATGGTCTACCGGTTCGAAATGCTGGATACTGACTAATTCTCCTATTTTTTTACTGTGGACCATTTCCTTCAATTTTATGAAGTATGGGGAGTAACGCAGCACGTGGGTAAGGCAAACAATTCTTCCTTTTTCTTTCGCGTAGGCAACCAGACGGCGGCACTGATCTTCTGTTTGTGCAATCGGTTTTTCCAGCAGGATATCATACCCTAAATCCAGTGCTTTCATACAGGGGGTATAATGCAGATGGTCCGGAGTGGCAATAATCACAGCATCTGCGAATTTGGGGCGGTTTAATAATTCTTCCCAGGTGGCCACGCGGTTTTCCTGCGGTACGTGATATTTGTCGCCATAGATATTCCTGCGTATTTCCACTAATTCGGCAATACCTGTAATTTTTAAATCTTGAGGATGTTCGAGGGAGTAATCTCCGTACAATTTACCTCTTCCGCTGGCTCCTAATACAATAGCCGTGGCAGGAGTTGTCATGTCTTTCTTCATGGTATTTTTTCTTGTAATAAATAAAGGGAACTAATTGCTCAAATATACGTGTTAATAGAAGAGTTTACAAATACCCGAACCGAAAAAGATTGAAATTCTACTGTTCTTCTGAATAGAAACTCTGATAAAATGTTAGCGTTTTGCTTTTATGAATGATATTTTGATGGGATATAGCCTTTTCTGTTGACGTGCAATGTATGCATAAAAGCCTTTTTAGGGAAGAACCGGCTCTTTTTTGTGTTAAAACGGAGCATTTTCTCTACTATCCGGCACTTTTTTCCATTTACCCGGAGGGTAATTTCAATTACCTGCGGTACTAATTCCAATAATCCGCGCACAAAAAAACAATAATCTGCGCGGCAAAACACCTATATTTTAACTTTAAAACATATATGTTTCGATTTTAAAGCATATATGCTTTGTTTTTGGAGGATATTGGGTAGGGATGCGGTTCTGGAATGGTTTGAAAATTAAACTTTGTGTGAGTATCAGAAAGATTGTTATTATCCACTGAATACAACAATATGTTTAGGTATGGATTTCACGGATTTTGCGGATTGATAAAAATACAACATGTATTAATCAGCGAAATTCGTGAATTCTGTGCCTGATAATTGATGTCACCGTTATATCAATTAGTAATTATTCTATCATATATATTGACAAACTGATAAAACTAAACTCTGTGAGAGCCGCGTATTTGCAATCGATCCCGGATATAGCTTCGTACAGGCGATATGGGAGAGGGGTGGTTTGTCAAAATGTCAATTTGTCATTTTAAGTTTCCTGTCGGCTGGATATGTAGAGTGGCGCCACCATTGGAAGCGAGCGGTAATATCTCCTACACATGTTCCTTAATGGATTACCGTTCGTTTTTTAATTGTAGAAACAGAAAAATGGTTCCGGGTATTAGTATGATGCCGGCGGTAACCAGTAAGGCGGTTTTCAAAGAGTAAAAGTCGTTCATCCATCCGATAAAAGGGGCGATTGCTGCAAACATCAGGCGGATTACGAAATTACGGATGGAAAGGACGGTAGCCCGCATTTCCGAAAAAGTCATCTGGTTGATGTAGCCTTTAAGGATAGGCGTCGCGAATCCTCTGAAAATATAGAATATAAGAAGAATTGCCATACCTGTATAAGAGAGATTGAAAGCCAGAGCGATGTATCCTCCGGAGATGATAGTCAATATAAGTATTCCCATTTTTTTAGGACCGAAGAAATTGTCTATCCGGTCTGACCAAAGCGCAACAAAACCTACCGTTAGATTTAGCACTGTCCAAATAACGCCGTACCATGATATGGGTGTTTTCAGATAAATCAGTACCGGTTGTACAAACCATGCCATAGTCAGGGTAGCTGCGCCGATGACTCCGGAAAACATAATATTGTAACACAGCTTTTTATTAGTGACAAGCGAATATTTGATAATCCTTATAATCTCGCTTGCCGGATTTTGCAGTTTATTCTGGATTTTCCACTCCTGTAGTGCGAAAGCCGCAGGAATACCTGTAAAAGCAATGCCGGCCTGGGCATAGAATGGCAGACGCAATGAGTATGCTGCTAATAATCCTCCGAATATGCCGGCAAGCGCTTCTGCAAAATTGCCTATCATTGTAATCCTGCCTTCATAACGAAGGTATAGGTTTTCTTTTTTATAATGGGCGGTCGTATCGTATAATAAAGCGGAATCTGCTCCGTTTACCAAGGTCTGTCCGGTTCCCAACAGGATTTCTGCAATCAGGAATGCTTCAAAAGTAGAGGTAAAAGAATAACAGAGGTAACCGAAGAAGAATAAGATACATCCGGAAATCAAGCAATTGCGCCGTCCCCATACATCTGCCAGGTAACCGGAAGGTATTTCCAAAGCTACGGCGGCTACGGAATATACGCTTTTAAGAATGAACACATCTTGCAACCCTAATCCATGTTTTTCATAAAACAATACGATGATAGGCATTACCAGGGTGAACCATTTGGATAATTTAATAATGTAGAGTGCAAGTATATTTCGTTTCATTCCAAGGCGTATTATTCTCTTCGGCAGGCAAACTTACACAAAAAACTTTATTCTCCCTTGTCTTTGTTAGCGCATTGATATAAAACAAGCTCATAAGTATGGTTTTCTCAAATCATAGTTATGATTTCGGAAAACCATAACTATGATTTGAAAAAATGCAATTATGAAAAAGAATAATGCACGATTTGTTCTGTGTTCATACAGAGAGAGAAAAGTTGTCGTTATGATTGTTAATTCCTAAAAAAGTTCTTACTTTGCGACAATTTTAGACTATTAATTAGAAAAGTAACAAACTAATGCCATGATTTGGAATGAGACTATTGAATGTATGAGCCGCGAGGAAATGCGGAAACTGCAAAGTATCCGTTTGAGACGAGTTGTTGAACACGTATATCATAATTCTCCTTTCTACCGTAAGAAAATGCAGGAAATGGGAATTGTCCCGGACGACATTCAATCGATTGATGATATTGTTAAACTCCCGTTTACTGTTAAACAGGATTTACGCGATAATTATCCCTTTGGGCTGATGGCTGTGCCTATGTCCGAAATCGTTCGTTTGCACGCATCATCGGGAACGACCGGAAAACCGATTGTAGTAGGTTATACCCGCAAAGATTTATCTATCTGGTCGGAAGTGGTGGCTCGTTGTTTAACAGCATATGGGCTGACGAAGAACGACTCCGTACAGGTTTCCTATGGTTATGGATTATTTACAGGTGGTCTGGGCGCTCATGGTGGTGTTGAAAATATCGGCGGAACTGTGATTCCTATGAGTAGCGGTAATACACAGAAGCAAATTCAGTTGATGCACGACTTCGGGGCAAAAGGGTTGGCTTGTACTCCTTCCTATGCGCTGTATCTGGCTGAGACTATCCACGAATCGGGTATTCCTCTGGAAGAATTCCAATTGCGTGTCGGTGCTTTTGGTGCAGAACCCTGGACAGAAAACATGCGTAAGGAACTGGAAGAAAAACTGAATATTAAAGCGTATGATATTTACGGGCTGACTGAAATCTGTGGTCCGGGAGTAGGGGGCGAGTGCGAGTGCCAGAACGGTACTCACTTGTGGGAAGACCATTTCTTCCCTGAAATAGTAGACCCTGTAACTTTGCAACCTGTGGAACCCGGACAGCAGGGCGAATTGGTATTCACCACTTTGACAAAAGAAGGCATGCCGATGATTCGCTATCGTACCCGCGACCTTACGCATCTTATTTATGAAAAGTGCGCTTGTGGACGTACGGCTGTTCGTATGGGACGTATTCTCGGACGTAGTGATGATATGATGATTATCCGTGGTGTAAATGTATTCCCGTCGCAAGTAGAATCCGTGATTCTGGAAATGCCGGAATTCGAACCGCATTACCTGATTGTGGTAGACCGTGTGAACAATACCGATACCTTCCAGGTTCAGGTGGAAGTACGTCAGGAATATTATTCCGATGAAATGAATAAAATGCTTGCGTTGAAAAAGAAAATAGCCAACCGCCTGCAGAGTGTGATTGGTATCCAACCGGATGTAAAGATCGTGGAACCGCGCAGTATCGAGCGTAGTATGGGAAAAGCCAAACACGTAATCGATAACCGCAAATTAGTATAACCCCTAAAGATTGAATGCTATGTTAATTAAACAGTTATCTATCTTTCTTGAAAATAAGAAAGGACGTTTTACGGAAGTTGCAAAGATATTAGGTGAAGCAGGCGTCAATATGTCTGCATTTACAGTAGCTGAAAATTCCGATTTCGGTATTCTCCGTCTGATTGTATCGGACACAGAAAAGGCTATCCAGGTATTACGGGAAAAATTGTATGCGGTGAGCGTAGCCGATGTGGTTTGCCTGCATTGCCCGAACCAGCCGGGTGCATTGGCTAAGGCGATGGATATTATTACATCGGCCGGTATTTTTGTTGAATATATGTATGCTTTTTCACAGGGAGAAGCAGCCAATGTTATCATCCGTCCGGACAATGTAGAGAAGTGTGCGGAGGTCTTGAAAGCTAATAAACTGGAGCTGATTGCGGCCAGCGACTTATATAAGTTGTAAATATTAACGTTAAGCGCTTCGTTTATTTGTTGGAAAACCGTAACTTTGCGCGCTATTAAAAGTATGTGAATGAAAAAGGTTGTATTTTTATTGATGATGATGACTGTCTTGTTGTCTTCTTGCGGGGAGTATAACAAGATACTTAAAAGTACAGATTATGCATTGAAATATTCGTATGCAAAGAAATATTTCAATGCCAAGCAATATTCAAAATCTGCTACAATTTTAGATGAGTTGGTCCCTATTTTTAAGGGAACCGAATATGCCGAAGAATCATTGTATTTATTGGCGCAGAGTTACTATGGCCAGAAGGATTACCAGACCGCATCGCAATATTTTAACACCTATTATTCGACTTACCCAAAAGGTGAATATGCCGAATTAGCGCGTTATTATTCCGGTTATGGTTTGTATCTGGATTCCCCGGACCCCCGTCTGGACCAGAAACAAACGTATGATGCAATTAACCAGTTGCAGCTTTATCTGGAATATTATCCGCAGAGCGAACGGGCAAAGGAAGCTCAGGATATTTTGTTTGAACTGCAGGAAAAGCTTGCTTATAAGGAATTACTTGCAGTCCGGTTGTATTTCAATTTGGGTACCTATATGGGTAACAACTATCTTTCAAGTGTGATTACAGCACAGAATGCATTGAAGAATTATCCTTATTCGAAGTATCGCGAAGAATTTATGTTTTATATTATCCGTTCCAAATACGAAATGGCACTTGTCAGTGTGGAAGAAAAGCTACAGGGACGCTACCGTGATGTAGTGGATGAATATTATAACTATACGAACGAATATCCGAATGGACAATATTTGAAACAGGTGCAGAAGTTCTACGACTATGCCAACAAGAGAATAACAGATACGTATTAACGATATAAATCAATAAAGTGTAAGTATGGATTACAGAAAAACGAACGCTCCAGCGAATACGGTTACTCGCGACATGATGAAGTTGTCTGCCGACACGGGTAATGTGTATGAAACAGTAGCTATTATTGGTAAACGTGCGAATCAAATTTCTGTTGAAATGAAACAGGATTTGGAAAAGAAACTCCAGGAATTTGCTTCTTACAATGATAATTTGGAAGAAGTATTTGAGAACAGAGAGCAGATTGAAATTTCACGTTACTATGAAAAACTTCCGAAGCCGACATTAATCGCTGCTCAGGAGTACGAAGAAGGTAAGGTTTATTATAAAAATCCTGCCAAAGAGAAAAATAACTTCTAAGAATTTTGGATTTGGGAATTGATGGTTGATGGATCAATTTCTCAATATACGAGATAAGGGGCAATTGTATGGCAAGCTGGTTTATGTAAGCTTGGTTTTACCAGTTGCCCTTTTTGTTCAACCTTCAATTCAGATATTCTGGTGTTCAATTTTTGATTACTCTTATGATACAAAGAATACAAACCGTATATTTATTTATAATAGCAATTTTATCTGTTGCAATGTTATTTATGCCACTTGCAGTTCTACAGTCGGGTGACCAGTTTATGTCTTTTGATGCAACAGGTATCAGTACAATGACAGCACAGCAGCCAGAGCTGATTTACCCGACATGGGGATTATTTGCTTTGAGTGCCATTGTGGCTCTGGTTGCACTTGTTACAATCTTCTTATTTAAGAAGCGGATGTTGCAGATCCGTCTTTGCGTGTTTAATGCTATTTTGATGCTGGGCATTTATGGTATGTTTGGCTTTTTTATCTGGAACCTGAAAGGGCAGATGGATAATGTGGCAGTGTCATTAAAGTTTGCTCTTGCATTTCCTCTTGTTTCTCTGATATTGGATTATCTGGCTATTCGTAATATCGGAGCGGATGAAGCATTGGTGCGCTCTTTAAACCGCTTAAGATAAGGTGCTTGGTGGTTAATTATCAATAACCGGTGAACTGTCGGTTATTCCTGAAATAGTAAGAGGATGTCTCAATCACTGGGACATCCTCTTTTTTGTAGAAAACCTAATAATCAATTTACCTAACCTAATACTCGATTATCAATTTTCCGCGTTAAGGTTTTCAGTCGTGTTTATTTGTCTAACTCTAGCATTTTCGTTTAATAGGGAGAAGTGTGGGTTAATCAACTATAACCTCATCAATATATACCCACGTATTTTGACCGGGGCGTACATGGTCTTTTGGACATATGCCCGGATTACCTAATTCAACCTTTAAATATTTACCTGTCGCGTTTATGTTATCAAATATTTTGTCTTCTGTCCGTATGCCTTCACGAAATATTTCGTCCGTAGTAAAAGTCTTTTCCCTGACAGTTGTGAATATGGTTCCATCATTGGAAAGGGACAACCGGATATATTTAGGTATATGGACAGCCATCCCATAATTGGTGATACAACCGATTGTCACCTTATGGATCGTTTCTTCTTTTTGCAGGTCTATGATAAAGGATGTGTCCTGGTTATACCATCCGCACCATTCAGAATCCGTGTATTTGTCACTACCCCGTATACCGTTAGTAAGTCGGTAGGCATCATTGTTGTCCTTGCAAATTACGGGACATGTTGTTGCTTTATTCCATAGAAGAGGCAATACCAGTGTTTCTCCTTTTTGCTGTTCTCCGACAAAAGTTGCAGCCTTAATGGTCGTATTGCCGGTTATAGACAATGTATCACTATAAATAGGAGATGTGGCAACAGGCTCAGACTCATCTGTAGTATAACGGATTTCAACGTCCGGCCGGATACAGGAGAGAGATACATTCAGTACATTTCCGGTTCCTTTGATGGAGTGGTCGAGGTTGTACATGGAATGGGCATAATTAATTCCCATTATATCGTAATGTTGTGTAAGGTAGTCCAAACGTTTAAGGAAATCCGTCCAGTCTTTTGTACCTTCAGGCGACCAAGCTGTTTCTGCAAATGCTGCCAAACGGGGGAACAGTAAATATTCCGTATCTTCCGGAGAACGGAGAAATTCTGTCCATAAGCAGGCTTCCATGCCAATCAGATTCTGTATGGCTTCCGGCTTCCAATCTTTTTGCACAGGCTCATAATCATAAACGTCTTTTAGTGTGTTATTGCCAAAGTAGGTACGGGGTTCGAACCATTGAGGACCTTGGTAACGAATCAGGTATAGAACGTTTGCTGGAGACATAATGAAAGGATGCCCCTGGAGCCCCGCCTTATATCCGGCTTCACCCATTTCACGCCAACCACAGATAATGGTGCCGTCGGGTATAGTACTATTTGTCAGTTCATCCCATCCGATAACTTGTTTGCCTTTGCTTTTTATATACTCGGCCATTCTGTTTATGAAATAGCCTTGCAAATCTTCAATATTAGTAATACCTTCTTTTTTCATCCGTTTCTTGCAAAGCGGGCATTTTTCCCAATAATATTTGGAAGCTTCGTCTCCGCCGATATGGATATAGGAAGATGGGAATATGTCTGAAACCTCATCAATCACATCTTCTAAAAAACGAAAAACATCTTCATTACCGGCGCAATAAACATGCTTGGCGGCATCACCCCCCAAACCGGGTAAAACTCCGATAAAATCTTTTACCACCGGACAAGCCAGTGACGGGTAAGCCGCAAGTGCAGCATTGCTGTGGGCAGGCATCTCTATTTCCGGAATAATTTCTACGTTTTTATCGGCCGCATAATCTATAATTTCTTTCATCTCTTTTTGAGTGTAGAAACCACCAATGGGAGTAGGTTCACCTTTTACCGGATTTCTTCGTTGGGGGAAATCTCCACTTCGTTCAACGCGCCATGCTCCGATTTTCGTTAGTTCCGGATACTTTTTGATTTCAAGCCTCCATCCGTTATCATCGGTTAGGTGAAGGTGTAAACGGTTAAGCTTAAGCATAGCCATACCATCGATTAATTTCAATATATTTTCTTTAGGGATGAAAGTTCGTGCCACATCCAGCATCATTCCCCGGTATGGAAAACGAGGGCCGTCTTTTATGGTTGAAGAGCGTATTTTCCATTTCATGTCAGGGACCAGTGTCTTGCTTTCTATTTCCGGGGGAAGCATCATCCGTATTGTTTGTACTGCATAGAAAAAGCCGCCGTTATCTGCTGCTGTTATCCGGATATGTATTGGGTTTATATCCAAAATATAATGTTCCGGTGCGATAGTCGTATCCGTATAAAAATTGATAGACGATAAGTGATAATTAGCAGGAGTTATCCTGATTTCAGGTGTGAACCCTGTTGGTTTACTAAATAAATCAGCCAATTGCCAGGCAACAGTAACCTGCGTGTCATTTTCTATATTTATTACGGTATTGTCATCAAAATGGAAATAGGTGGATTTGGTTGCAATTTCTATAGGCTTAGGGGTAATATCCAACTGATTGTTTGTGGTGGTACATTGCACAAACAATAGGATAAAAACGATTGGTGTAATTTTTTTTATAATAAACATTATATTAGATGTTTTAGATCTGTCCGGTTAATTATATGGCGTATGTTTTTGAACAAAAGTATCTCTAAGACTTAATAATCATGTTCAATATTATCTAATAATGTTCCAAAATTGTCTTTTTTTGATATCTTTGTGATATTAATACGGTTAAAATAAAAGACCACAGCTGCCATGAAATCTATATTGTTAAATATATTATTGCTGTTTATATGTATACCTTATATAGAGGCTGCTACCCAGTATTATTTTAAACAAATATTTTTAAAGAACGGATTATCTCAATCCACAGTAAGTGCAGTCCTGACAGATTACAGAGGCGTGTTCTGGATTGGCACACAGTTCGGTTTAAATAGTTTCGACCAACGACAAATAACTCCTTATTATCAAAATAAGAATAATGAAAATACACTTCCACATAATAATGTGCTTTTTCTGTGTGAAGACGAAAAATTAAATTTATGGGTAGGGACGGAAAACGGACTGGCCCGGTATAATATAGAAAAAGACAATTTTATACGGATTACTGACGGAAATGAAGCCATTGTCGTTTATTCTTATGTATTGACAGATGATGGTATTTTCTTTTTTGGAAATGGTAAAGTTTATAAGTATTCATATATGGATAATGCATTGCATCCTGTTGAAATAGTTACCAGTGAAAAAATAGAGAGTGCCTTTACGGAAGCTTGTTTATATGATTCGGATAGGAGGGAAATATTATTGGGATGTCGTTGGGGCGGAATGTGGATATATCATTATGGTACCGGGAGGTTGCAAAAGGCACCTTTTACGCAGGAACAGAATATAACAGCACTTTATAAGACTTTAGATGGGACTGTCTGGATTTCATCTTATGCTAGAGGGGTTTCTCACTATGATCGTGAAGGAATATTGAAAGAACATCTTGCTTCTCCCGGTTTGTTAAGTAATAATATTGTAATGGACATGAAGGAGAAAGACGGCAAATTGTGGATAGCTACCGATGGGGGAGGTATTTCTGTCTACGATCCGGAGTCCCGTTCTATGGAAGTGATAAAACATATTTCCGGTGATCCGCACTCCATTCCTGTCAATTCATTCAATTGTCTTTATAATGATGCGGAGAATAATATGTGGGCTGGTAGTATACGTGGCGGATTAATAGGAATGAAAGAAATTTTTATTAATACTTATCAGGATGCACCTTTAGGCTCATCAAAAGGCTTAAGCAACAGGACGGTTACCAGTATGTATGAAGATAAAGACAAAATGATATGGATGGGAACCGATGGTGAAGGACTTAACCGCTTCGATCCTGCTACCGAAATGTTTCGCCAGTATCCTTCTACGTATAGTGCAAAGGTTGTCTCCATAATCAGCCTTGGTGATTCAGAATTGCTATTGTCTTTGTTTGGAGACGGGTTGTATCGTTTTAATAAAAAGACAGGGCTTATAAGTGAATACAGGATTGCCGGAGATGAAAAATCGCGACAGATATTCCGTTCTGGTTTTACTGTCCATATGTATCGTCTGGACAAAGAACGGTTCTATCTTTTTGCAGACAGTGTTTATCTGTACGATCAATCAAAGAATGTATGTACAGTAATCCCTTGTGTGGATAAGCAGATTACCTTATCCGCATTGCAGTTGGTACAGGGAACTGATACGGTTTGTTATTTACGGGGATCTGCCGGTCTTTTTAAACTGGATTGCCGGAATAATTTATTGTCTGCGTTTTACCGTCCGGACAAGTCTGTAGGAACAATTAATGCAGGTTGTCCGGATAAAGAAGGTAATTTCTGGATTGGAACTACTACCGGCTTGTATTGTTATGATGTGGAAAGACACAAAATGGACTCGGTTGAGAATGAGCAGTTGGTCGGTTGTACATCCCTTGCCTTCGATTTTCATGGGCGTCTTTGGGTTGGAACGCATGACGGGATGTTTGTTTATATGCCGGATGACCGACGCGTGATTAATTTTGGTGAATCGGATGGCGTTTTTGCCAAGGAATTTATTTTTAAATCACCATTGGTATCTTTTTCGGGAGATGTTTATATGGCAGGTATAAGTGGATTAGTCCGCATTAAAAACGATTTGCAGTTTACGGAAAAAAAGGAGCCTGTGGTCAATTTGCTGGATATAGTTTTGAATGGTATCTCTGTGGGAACAGAAGTTGCAAGGAACCGGAGGGTGGTAACTATCCCTTGGAATTATACTTCTCTCAATGCAAAAGTTATTGTAAAGGAAAACGATATGATGAGAAGGATGTTATTCCGTTTTTATATACGGGGAGAACAGGAGGATATTGTGCAGACTTCCACTCCTGTGCTTGCACTTCACAACTTGTTTGTCGGGAAATATCATATATATGTGTCCTGTAATAAAAAGTATGGAGGTTGGAGCTCTCCGGTCAAAATATTTTCTGTAGTGGTTACTCCTCCCTGGTGGAGAAGTTCATGGTTCTATCTGTTATTTATCATTGTCTTGCTAAGTGGTTTTGGCTGGTTGATTTATCAGGTAATCCGTAGGCGCAAACCAGAAGCAACTGCGGATGTCGAAACAATAATAATCAGTAATCCGAACGAACAGTTTTTGGCAAAACTGAACGAAATTATCAGCAACCATTTAACAAATCCTGATTTGGATGTGAATTTTGTGGCAGAACAAATGGCAATGAGTCGTGCCTCCCTCTATAGTAAGCTGAAACTTGTGGCAGATACCAGTATAGGAGATTATATAAATAAACTTCGGATGGAAAAGGCACTCCTTTTATTAGCTGACAAGCAATTAAGTATTCAGGAAGTCTCGGAAAAAGCAGGTTTCACTCATCAACGATATTTCAGTACCGTATTCAAACAATTCTATGGAATGACACCTTCCCGTTATCGTCAGGAACATTTTTCGTGATTATTTAATCACAGAAAACATGTACGTTAACTTCACCGAAATAACCTGGTTGGATGATTTGGAGAAACGGTCTTCTTTCCGGCTGTTAAATATATCGCTAAGTCCGTAATAATAACGTCCTTCCAGTTGAAAAGAGCCGATACCAGTACGCAATTCCATGCCCGGCCCTCCACAGATACCCCAATCAAATCGCTTCTGTACGGCAAGATTATGTTGTTGGTTCTCGATATTAGGAGATGCTCCATTCAGGTTTTCGTCAGTACTTTCACTCAGGGCATATCCGATTTTCGGTCCTAAATTGACAAAAGCCCTGAAACGGTCGCTACCGAAATAAATATGAGTCAGGAACGGTATTTCTACGTAGTTGATAGTTCGTGTATATTTATACTTAGTATCTTCAAACTTTTCATCCCAGCCGTATTGGGTAAAATTGATTTCACCTTGTAGTCCCAGATTTTTTTCTGTGATCCATCGCACGCTAACTCCACCGCTGTAGCCCAGTTTCATCTTTGTGTTCACTTTATAAACAGCGAAACTGATTTTTGAAAAGTTCGCACCAAAAGAACCTCCTATCAACAATTCTTTTTTGAAAGGTTTCTTTTGTGCCTGTCCACCGGCAACCACAGTCAGTGCTATAATGAGTGTTACAATTATTTTTCGAATCATCTTATTTCGTTTCGGGTTACGTTATAATCGCTTTGATAGTGCACAATAAAGATATTTGTATTGATGAATCCTCCCCAGTTGTTTACACGGTGGAAGTCAAAGCCCGTCTGTATACTCTTATATTTGATGTTATCCAGATTATTCTCGAAGTTTATACCATATTTATTGATGGCCCCCAGGAAGAACATACCGGTATCAAATCCCAGGATTCCGTATTTAGGGAATGTGTTAATCAGATTTTTACTGAACCAGGTTTTATAATGCGTATAGAAACTGGACACATCCTGTGAAAGGTTATCCGCGTAGAAGTTGCTATAGATATAAGTATTCAATGCATAAAAATCTTCCAGACATTCGCGGGTATAAGTTTGCCATTCCGGATATCCGAACAGAGTCATCATATATTCCGGTTTAGTTTCGGCAATCATACGGAGCGGGGATTTTATTTTGTTCAATGCATTCAAAGAACTGGAAGTCGGTACGACAATGTTTCGTTTTCCACTTTCCAATACACTTGCTATATCTGTCTGGAAAGAATCTCCATTGTAATTCATTTCTTTATAACGGATATTGCGTTGTCTCATCTCGGCTTTAAACGCTTTGATAAAATCAGCTTTTTCGTCCTCATCTTTTATATTTAGCAGGATGATATTGTCTTCTGCAAACAGGTCGCAGCCAGCCTGTGAAGCATTGGCATATAAATAGGAGTGAGGAGTATTTACCTGATAGACGTATGCATTAGACAGAACATCGTCATTTTTGGAGGTAAAAGGAATCACATATTTGATTTTATTTTTCTGGGCGAAATTGGCCACCAGTTTAATTTGATCGTTTTGGACCGCACCTATAATCAGATTGGTTTCTTTCAACGCATCCGTATTCAGCACCTCTTTAATTTTCTTTGTACCATTTCCTGTGTCATATACGGAAAGGTCAATAGAGCACCCATTCTTTTGCAGGCTGTCTACAGCAAGCAATAATCCTTCGTAATATTCAATAAAACGGGATGTAGTTGATGACGGATGGGGCTCTTCAGCCATAAACGGTAGCAAAAGAGCTACTTTTATAGTATTTACCCGTTTTATATTTTGGGGTGTTGCAAGTAATGCATTTACATCCCGTTCTGCAGGAGTTGCCTTCTCGACGGTTACACTTTCTTCTGTCTCTACCGGGATTTTAATAACCATACCGGCTTTAACGCCCCCTTTTAACTTGGGGTTTAGTTTGATAAGTTCATTGCTGGAAACATTAAATTTCCGGCAAATACTGTACATCGTTTCTTTTTTCTCTATTTTGTATTCGATTTCTTTCGTTACTGTCTGAATTTCGGTAACAGGCAGGCTTTCCAATGGAGTAGCCGGTATACGGATATTCTTGCCGATGGTGAATGTCGCGACGGATAATCCGGGATTAGCGTTTATAATATCTGCTCCCGGAACTTTATAACGGATAGATAAAGAATAGAGTGTTTCACGCGGTTGGATCGTATGGTAAACGTAGCCATCTCCTTTTTTATCGGTAGCCCCTGTCATCGTATCGCGTTGGGGTATTTTTAGAGTTGCTCCGGCTTTGATATACTCTTTGCTTCCGGGGTTCAAACGGTAAATATCATCAACTGTGACTCCATACATAGTAGCAATGGCATATACTGTCTGTCCCTGTTCTATGGTATGATAAAATATCTCATCACTTTGCCCGCTGGTTACGATGGTTTCAGGCTTGTTGTTTTGCGAATAAACGGTTACACTTCCAAAACTCAGAAAAGATATTAAAATGTAAATGCTAATCCTATTCATTTGCTGATTGATTATTTCACGCAAAGATAGAAATAAAAAACGAAAGATAATGCAGTAAGATGTATTTAGGGGAGTTCCCTGTCGCTGAACGAAACAGTTTACTCCCCTGAATAACTCTTATAAATTCATCAGGTCATTGAGCGATTCGCTCATGCTTGGATGAGTGAAAATGAAATCCCGGAGGAATGTATAATCTAATCCGGCTTTCATGGCGATAGCCACGCTGTTTATCATTTCGCTTGATTCCGGAGAAAATAAGGTGCATCCCAGGATTTTATTCGTATTTGCATCTACAACAACTTTCATCAAACCGTCAGTTTCATCGATTGTTTTGGTTCTTGGGATGGAGGCAACAATAACTTTGTTCGTTTTTACTGTAAATCCTTTTTTCTTTGCCGTTTCTTCATTCATGCCGATATGCGATAGTGGCGGGTCGATAAAAACGGAATAACTTACCGGTTCGCGGTCTCCCGTGTTCCGTTCATGGTTTCCGAACAAATCCTCTCTGATGATACGATAATCGTCCAGGGAAATATAAGTGAATTGTAATCCGCCTTTTACATCCCCGATTGCACGTATATTCGGAACCGTTGTTCTTAAATGATCGTCTACGATAACAGCTCCCCGCTCATCTGTTTTCACACCTGCTGCATCCAGGTTTAGCCCGGCAGTGTTAGGCCTTCTGCCTGTGGCAAGCAAAATTGCATCAGCTTCCACACGAAGCGTTTCTTTTTGTTCCGTATCTTCGTATAGTACGACCGTTTTATCTATGAATTGGACTTTGGCATTCAAGCGGAATACAATTCCTTTCTTTTCCAAGGTCTCTTTTACTGCGGCAGCAATGTCCCTGTCTTCCCGTGGTATGAGTTCGGAATATCCTTCAAGTACTGTGACCCTGGAGCCGAAAGACGCAAACATGGATGCAAATTCCAATCCGATATATCCACCTCCCACGATTACCAGATGTTCGGGCAACTCTGCCAGCTCCATAATGGATGTACTGGTATATACAGCCGGATTTTCTTTTATTCCGGGAATAGGAGGGATGACTGTTTCGGCTCCTGTATTGATGAATATTAGTGGAGCCTGTATGCGAAACGAATCTTCTTTTGTAGAGACTTCGATAATTTCCGGGCTTATAAATGAACCGTTGCCGGTATATACCGTAATGTTGGGATTATCTGCCAGGTTGTGGTAGTTTTTTCCTCGCAACAGGGTTGTCACCTGTTCTTTTTTAGCAATAGCTTGCCTGTAATATGCTTTCTTTTCATCCCATGTTGCTGTTTTAGGAGCCAGTTTTGCCTGATGTACCAGCGTTTTTGTCGGTATACAGCCTATATTTATACAAGTTCCTCCGTACATTTTGTCGGAACGTTCCACCATGGCCACTTTTTGATTTCGTTTTGCCAGTTCGGCGGCAAGGGTTTTACCACCTTTGCCGAACCCGATAATAATTGCGTCGTACTGTTTCATAACCGCTTTTATTTGTGTTGTTGTAAAATTCTTTTAGCACAATCTGATAATACAACGATTGCTCCGGCAAGAATGGCTGTGTCTTTGATAACCAGGCGCCCAGCTCCTGTCAGCAGCGGAAATCCATGTTCACCGCTACCCAAATCCGGAACCCATACTTCAGGGGTGGTAAACAGGAAGGAAAGCGTGCCTAATGTCATGATAATCGCCAGTCCGGTACCTATTAAACCTATTTTAGGGAAGAAAGTTCCCAAAAACGTTAAGATTCCGATACTCATAATCAGGATTCCTAATCCATAAGAGAAACCATATGTATTGTTCTGCTCATGCCAGTCATGTTTTTCCTGATTGAATTCACCTTCTTTCAGTTTATATTGTTTGTATTCCGGTGCGCTGTTTGTGTAAAAGAAACTCATAAAAGGACTGTTTGCCACAAACGGTACAATACCCTCGGCTTCGTAATTCCAGAATTTCAGTCCACCTATCCAGACGAAGATAATCAGGATTGCCACACGTATCAAGTTAATACCCAGTTTTTGAGTAGAAGCTGCTATATTCAGGAAAGCAGTAAAAAGAGTTTGTAATTTTGTGATCATTTTGCTTTATGTTTTTAGATGTTTAACTGATAATGCAAAGATCGATGGTTTTTCCTGTGTAATAAATGGCTATTTTACTGCTTAAGTTGGCAATTATTCCCGTTTTTCCCTTTTTCTGTAATCCGAGATGCTTTCGTTTGTCATTTTCTTGAAAAAGCGGCTGAAAGCAGCTTGCTCTTCAAACCCCAGGATTTCACTGATTTCTTTGGCGCTTTTATCCGTATAAAGTAAAAGACGTTTGGCTTCCGCTTCTATTCTTTCATGGATGATACGCAGAGGCGAGGGGATTCCATATGAAGAAAAAAGATTCGACAAGGTTTTAGGAGAGCGGAATAAAAGGTCGGCATAATCCTGAACTTGTTTTTTTTCTTTAAAATGGTTGTCCACCAATACATAATATTGCCGGATAATATCAAAGCTTTTTTCTTTTTCAAGGTTGACCTCAAATTTCTCACGGGCGATACGGGTACAAGTAATGATGAAACGTTTCAGGATAATACGCAGCATTTCTTCCTGCAAATTATCCTGTATGGAACATTCACCCATGAAAATGCGAATAATATCATGCAGGTTTTCCGCCTGTGCCGGGCTTAGTTTTAAGCGGGCAATATTAGAAGATCCGTTGAATAGCAGACCGTTGCAGGAAACTTCATTGTCGTGCCCGTAAATGCAGTAGAAGTTACTGTTGAACAGGAAAGTAAGATATTCTCCATCTACTTTTTTTATTTCGATATGATGCAGCGGCGTCAATGAAATTATTTCATCTTTTTCAAGATGTATGATTACGTGGTCTATTTCTATATCTAATGAACCGGCCTGCACCCAAATAAATTTGTAAAGGCTCTTGTTATTTTGTAAAACAGAATCCTCATGGAAGCGGAAAGTCATTGCAATGTTTCCGTCGAGAGAGGTGTTTAGATGATATTCCATATCTGTCAGTTTTTAACGAGATTGTAAATATACGGACTTTTGTTATTTTTTGGCTGTGCGGAGCGGAAAGATACAGGGAAAAATTGTAACTTTGGAAGCCAAATCAAGGATAATATCTTACAGATGAAATTTACAAAAAATAGTATAATCAGTTTTCTTGCAGGAAGTGTAATTTGCCTTACCGCCTGCCTGTCCATAGGTTCCACCGATTCAGAAAAAGTGAAAGAAGAGCGCCCGCTGGTGTCTGCGGTAACAATGTCGCCGGAAGTACCTGCGTCCGTTTCTTTTTGCGGGAAAGAATATGACCTGACACGTTATAATATGCATGAAGGTTTTGACCGTGAGCTGACAAGTTTTACTTACCAGCATTCTGTAACATTGTTGGTTCTGAAGCGTGCCAACCGTTATTTCCCTATCATAGAACCAATACTAAAAGCGAACGGTATCCCCGACGATTTTAAATATCTTGCCGTTATAGAAAGTTTCCTGGAACCGCGAACGGTTTCTCCTGCACGTGCTGTCGGAACCTGGCAATTTATGGAAGGAACTGCCAAGCAGTATGGGTTGACTATTACTGCTACGGTAGATGAGCGCCGGAATGTTGCCAAATCAACGGAAGCGGCATGTCGTTATCTGAAAGATGCCTATGCCAAATACGGCGATTGGGCCACAGTCGCCGCATCTTATAATGCCGGGATGAGACGTATTTCCACAGAGTTGGAAAAACAAGAGGCTGACAGTACGTTCGACTTATGGCTGGTAGAGGAAACTTCACGCTATGTATATCGTATCATGGCAATGAAACAGGTGTTTGAAGCCCCTTATAAATATGGCTTTGTTCTTCGTCCGGATGATTTATACCGGCTGATAGAATGTGACGAAGTAAAAGTTTCTTCCGATATACCCGATCTTGCAATATTTGCCAAATCGAAAGGGATTACTTATGCCGACCTGAAACGCTTCAATCCCTGGCTGATGGACCGGAAGCTCCAGACATTAGGTAAAACATATACACTACTCATACCAAGGGAAAAAGAAATGTATTACAATAAGGCCAAGACCAAAGTACATAATCCGGCCTGGGTTGTAAAATAGTTGTTGAATTTATATGAAAATGAACGATAAGAATGCATTGGAAGGAGGGCGCATTTCCGTTTTAGGCGCCCGTGTCCATAATCTGAAAAATATAGATGTAGAAATACCCCGTAATAAACTCTCGGTGATTACCGGTATGAGCGGTAGCGGTAAATCGTCGTTGGCGTTCGATACTATTTTTGCGGAAGGCCAGCGGCGTTATGTGGAAACTTTCTCCGCCTATGCCCGGAATTTTCTTGGAAATATGGAACGGCCGGATGTGGATAAGATAACCGGATTGAGCCCGGTTATATCCATCGAACAAAAAACGACCAATAAGAATCCGCGTTCTACCGTGGGTACCACTACTGAGATATACGACTTTTTCCGTTTGCTTTATGCAAGGGCAGGGGAGGCCTATTCCTATTTGAGTGGGGAGAAGATGGTAAAATATACCGAAGAACAGATTCTTAATTTAATTCTGGAGAAGTACCGGGGAAAAAAGACTTACCTTTTAGCTCCACTGGTGCGGAACCGTAAAGGACATTATAAGGAACTGTTCGAACAAATCCGTAAGAAAGGATATATAAATGTACGTGTAGACGGCGAGATGAAGGAAATATTCCATGGCATGAAACTCGACCGTTACAAGATGCACAGCATAGAAGTCGTAATCGACAAAATGATTGTATCCGAAAGCGATGAACGCCGCCTCAAGGAAAGCCTGCGGGTCGCTATGAAGCAGGGGGACGGGCTTCTCCTTGTGTTGGATGCCGAAACGAACGAGGTGCGTCATTACAGCCGTCGCCTGATGGACCCGGCTACCGGGCTGTCTTATAGTGAGCCGGCTCCTCATAACTTCTCCTTTAACTCTCCTCAGGGCGCTTGCCCGAAATGCAAAGGGTTAGGACAGGTAAACCTGCTGGATATGGAGAAAATTGTACCCGATCCGTCACTCAGTATCTACAGTGGAGGAATTGTAGCCCTCGGTAAATATAAAAACTCCCTTATTTTCTGGCAGATTGATGCGATATGCCAGAAGTATGGCGTAACGGTCAAGACTCCAATCAAAGACATTCCGGAAGAGGCGATGGATGAGATTATGAACGGAACGGACGAACGGCTGCAGGTTAAAAATGAAATGCTGGGTTCTTCCAACTATTTTATGACCTATGAAGGGGTTGCCAAATATATCCTGATGCAACAGGATGGCGAAGCTTCCGCTTCTGCGCAAAAATGGGCGGGGCAATTCATAAAAATGGCGACTTGTCCCGAATGTAACGGGCGTCGTCTGAATAAGGAAGCCTTGCATTATCTGATTGCCGGAAAGAATATTGCAGAACTGGCGGAGATGGATATTTCCGAACTTTACGAATACTTGGACGGCATTGAAGAAAAACTGGATAAAAAGCAGTTGCAGATAGCCGTTGAGATTTTGAAAGAAATACGTTCCCGTCTTAAATTCCTGTTAGACGTAGGCTTGGATTATCTGGCGATGAACCGTGCTTCCGCTACTTTATCCGGAGGAGAAAGCCAACGTATCCGTCTGGCTACCCAGATTGGCAGCCAGTTGGTAAATGTTCTTTACATATTGGATGAGCCGAGTATCGGTCTGCACCAACGTGACAATGTCCGCCTGATAAACTCTTTGAAAGAGTTGCGGGATACCGGAAACTCGGTAGTCGTTGTGGAACATGATAAGGATATGATGCTTAATGCCGATTATGTGGTGGACATGGGACCTAAGGCCGGACGTCTTGGTGGAGAGGTGGTCTATGCCGGAACTCCGGAAGATATGTTAAAAGCAGATACACTGACATCAGCTTACCTGAACGGGAAAGAAGAAATTGCCGTCCCGAAGAAACGCAGGGAAGGTAATGGACAGTTCCTGACGATAAAAGGAGCCAGTGGCAATAACTTGAAGAACGTGGATGTTACATTCCCGCTTGGTACACTGATTTGTGTGACCGGTGTGTCCGGTAGCGGCAAATCGACATTGATAAACCAGACGCTCCAACCAATCCTGAGCCAGCATTTTTACCGTTCATTGGAAGACCCGTTACCCTATAAATCAATCGAGGGCATAGATAATGTAGACAAGATTGTAAACGTGGACCAGTCGCCTATCGGTCGTTCTCCCCGAAGCAATCCTGCCACATATACCGGCGTGTTCTCTGATATCCGTAATTTGTTTGTGGAGTTGCCGGAATCCAAGGTCCGCGGGTATAAACCCGGACGTTTTTCGTTTAACGTAGCCGGAGGGCGTTGTGAAACCTGTAAGGGAAACGGGTATAAGACCATCGAGATGAATTTCCTGCCTGATGTCCTTGTGCCTTGTGAGGAATGCCATGGCAAACGTTATAACCGTGAAACGTTGGAAGTCCGTTTTCGTGGCAAATCTATTGCAGATGTGTTGAATATGACAATCAACATGGCGGTAGAGTTTTTCGAGAATATTCCTTCTATCTTAAATAAGGTGAAAGTCTTGCAGGATGTAGGTTTAGGATATATAAAACTGGGACAGCCTTCCACCACCTTGTCCGGAGGAGAAAGCCAGCGTGTCAAACTGGCTACCGAACTGGCAAAGCGTGATACGGGGAAAACGTTATATGTATTGGACGAACCGACAACCGGTCTTCATTTTGAAGATATCCGTGTATTGCTGGGGGTCCTGAACAAATTAGTGGAGAAAGGTAACACGATTATCGTTATTGAACACAATCTCGATGTGATTAAATGTGCCGATTATATTATCGACATGGGGCCGGAAGGTGGCCGTGGCGGCGGACAAGTACTTTTTACCGGTACCCCGGAACAAATGATAAAAGCAAAAACAAAAAGTTATACGGCTCCGTTTTTAAAAGATGAACTAAAGAAATAAAAAGATGAAGAACCCGATTCAAATGATTAAGCAGTGTGTAGAAAAAGAGGAACCCTATTTTTTGTTACGGGGACAAGATATTTGTGCCCTGGCTGCGATTGAAACCTACTACGAGGAAGTAAAGAAGAACGTGAAAGATCCTTATTTTATAGAGGAAATAGAGGAAATAATGAAAGATTTCCGGGCTTTCCGGGAAGAACAGGAAACCCATATTCCGGATTGACGCATGGCAGACGACAGTTACAGAACCATTAAACAGATAGCCGAAGGATATTATACGGAAAAGCGCAGCCGTTTTATTTCGTATGCTATCCCGGTGCGTACTGTGGAAGAAGCAAAAGAACAGGTAGAAAAATACCGTAAAGACTATTATGATGCTCGCCATGTCTGTTGGGCATATATGTTGGGAGCAGACCGGAAAACTTTTCGTGCCAACGATGACGGGGAACCTTCCTCCACAGCCGGCAAACCGATTCTCGGACAGATTAATTCGAATGAACTTACTGACATTTTAATTGTTGTAATCAGGTACTTCGGTGGTATCGAGTTGGGTACCAGCGGGCTTATTGTTGCATATCGTACTGCTGCTGCCGAAGCAATTGCTGCTGCGGAAATAGAAGAACGTACTGTTGACGAAGATATTACGGTTTTATTTGAGTATCCTTTTTTGAACAGTATTATGCGTATTGTGAAAGAAGATAAACCCACAGTCGTTTCCCAACGCTTTGAAATGGATTGTGAAATGACTCTCCGTATCCGGCAGGGAGACGCAGCCCGGTTGAAGTCGCGTTTATTGAAAGTTGATACTGCCCGGTTGAAGTAATTTATTAATAATCTGAAAGATGGTATTGCGGCTCTTTCAGGTTTGACCGGATTGTTGTATTTTTGTGTGCTGAAATCTAAATAAAAAACAGTTAGTAAAATAATGAAGAAGATCCTTTTATTTTCTTTTTTCCTTGTGGTTGGTTTAGTGGTTTCTCAATTTCTTCCTACAATGGTAGGAGACAGTTATATGTCAGTCAAAACGATATCCAACACACTTTTATATGTTTGTCTTGCTTTTATTATGATAAATGTAGGACGCGAGTTTGAAATGGATAAAACCCGCTGGAGATCCTATACCGAAGATTATTTTATCGCGATGGCTACCGCAGCTTTTCCCTGGATATTTGTTGCTTTATATTATATGTTCGTACTTCTTCCGGATATCTATTGGACAAGCGGAGATGCCTGGAAAGAAAATTTATTGTTGAGCCGTTTTGCCGCTCCGACTTCTGCCGGAATTTTGTTTACCATGCTTGCAGCCGCAGGGCTTAAGGCTTCGTGGGTATATAAAAAAGTACAGGTTTTAGCTATTTTCGACGACCTGGATACCATTTTGTTGATGATACCGCTGCAAATCATGATGGTCGGTCTGCGCTGGCAGTTAGGAGTGATCATTCTGATCGTAATGGTACTGCTTATACTTGGCTGGAAGAAGATGGGGGCGTATGATATGCGTCAGGATTGGAAAGCAATATTGCTCTATGCTGTTGTAACATTCGGTATCACACAGGTTGTGTATCTGGTGTCCAAACATTTGTACGGTGAAGATGCAAGTATACATATCGAAGTTTTGTTGCCGGCTTTTGTCCTGGGCATGATAATGAAGCATAAACATATCGATACAAAGGTTGAACATAATGTGGCTACGGCCATATCATTCCTTTTTATGTTTTTGGTCGGTGTCAGTATGCCGGTTTTCTTTGGTGTCGATTTCGGGGCTCAGTCTGCTGAGGCATCCACAATTACGGGTTCCCAGCCTATGATGTCGTGGCCGATGATAATAACACATGTCATTATTGTTTCTTTCCTTTCCAATATAGGAAAACTTTTCCCGCTGTTTTTCTATCGCGAAAGACGCAAGCGTGAGCGTCTGGCTTTGTCAATCGGGATGTTTACCCGTGGTGAGGTAGGAGCCGGGATTATTTTTATCGCTTTAGGATATAATTTAGGTGGACCGGCATTGATGATTTCCGTATTAACTATAGTGTTTAATCTAATTTTAACTGGTATATTTGTTGTCTGGGTAGAAAAGCTGACCCGCAGTGCATACGCACTGGAACAAGCTGAGATGCACAAGGTGCAATCATAAGAAAAAATTCAGGGGGAGATATTCAGCAAGTTATCTCCCCATAACATATTTGATACTGTATGGAGAATACCTTTAATGTTATCCTTAAACCGTTACGTCGTTTTGCCACACAGAAAACGAACGCCAGTCTTTTATTATTCATGGCGACTATCTTAGCCATGATTTTTGCCAATTCACCATGGGCAGAATCCTACCATCATATCCTTGCCTATCCGATAGATTTTAAAATAGGAAATTTTGTTCCTTTTGAACATCATGGAGCTCCAATGTCGATGCTTGCTTTTGTGAATGATGCGTTGATGGCCATGTTCTTTTTTGTAATCGGTCTGGAAATTAAACAGGAAGTATTGATTGGAGAACTTAGTTCCGTACGGAAAGCGCTGCTGCCGATTATAGCAGCATGTGGTGGTATGGTCGTTCCGGTGTTGTTTTATTATCTGGTATGTAATTCCGCTCCGGAGGTAAGAGGTGTGGCAATCCCGATGGCTACTGACATTGCATTTGCCCTTGCTGTACTGGGAATTTTAGGGAAGCGGGTTCCATTGAGCATGCGTATTTTCCTTACGGCTCTTGCTGTGGTGGACGATATAGGGGGCATTATTATTATTGCATTGTTCTATAGTGGGCATATTTCAGTCCAGCCGTTACTTATTTCTTTGGCTCTGTTAGCTTTGCTTTACATCGGTGGAAAGATGAGGGTTAACAGCAATATCTTTTATTATGTTGTCGGCTTTTTTGTCTGGATGCTCTTTTTGGAGTCCGGCATTCATCCTACCATCGCCGGGGTACTGGTTGCATTTACGGTTCCGGCACGTCCGGTTGTTAAACTGGATGATTTCACCTGCGACATGACCGGTTATCTGAATATGTTGGATTATACTGAGGTGCGCCATTCTAAAAAGGCGGAAGTCCTGACCTCTACGCAGATACAAGTCTTGAATAATATCCATTCTCTGGCAGATAAAACCATTAGTCCCTTGCAGAGTATTGCCGATAAGTTACATCCGATGGTGAATTTCTTTATATTACCTCTTTTTGCTTTTGTAAATGCAGGGGTTACTTTCGGAGATATTCAGCCGGATTCACTGATGAAGGTTCCTTTGGCAGTATTTGCCGGATTGTTTGTAGGAAAATCATTGGGTATCTTTTCTTTTACTTACCTGTTTTCCCGTTTGGGGCTTGCAACCATGCCCAAAGGGGTTACAAAACGAAACCTTTTCGGAGTCTCCATGTTGGGCGGCATAGGTTTTACTGTCGCATTGTTTATTGCGAATCTTTCTTTTGCCGGAATGCCGGATATAGGAGCCGACTTGCTGAATCAAGCGAAGTTGGGAGTGTTTGCCGGTTCATTTATTTCCGGATTGTGCGGGTATCTTATTTTGAAATGTGTATTACCGAAAGAGGCACAATAGGTATAATCTGTTTTTTTATGTATCTGTTTGAAGTTTGACAAGGGTAGTCCGGAAAGCTTTTGTACTATTTGTGTGTCATTTTTTAAACCAACAAGATTCCTGTTTGTTACATTGTAAAAAACGACAATTATGAAAAAGATTTTAGTATTATTTGTTGCATTACTTATAGGTAGTGGTGTAGCGTTTGCAGATGACCGTCCTATTGCTTACGACAAGGTTCCTCAGAATGCCAGAACCTTCATTACAAAACATTTTGCTAAGGCAAAGGTATTATCTTCTACGGTTGATCCTGAGTTTTTGGGTGGAACAGAATACACTGTGTATATTGACGGAGGAGTGAAGATTGAATTTAACAGTAAAGGCGTCTGGAAAGAAATCGAATCAGCTATGACGGGAATACCGGCAGGTATAGCTCCTGCTAAGATAGAGAACTATATAAAAACAAACTATGCCGATTCCCATATGATTAAAATAAATCTTGACCGTACGGATTATGAAGTGAAATTATCTAATGGTATGGAGTTGAAATTTAATCTCAATGGAGATTTTTTGATGATGGAAATGGATGATTAAAAGATTGTAGAGTTGAATTTTTAATGTTAAGCATAAGATTCATGCTATTTGCGTCAAGAAATAAGCTGAAAATGGCAGCGCAGATTGTGATTACAATCTGCGCAGTTCTTTCCCACTACCCGGAACCTAATAGAAAAGATGTTCCGGGTAGTGGGAAAGAACTGCGCAGGTAGATTTGGAAGGGTGGAAACGAACTGTTTCTTGCGCGGAGTTGTTGTATTTTTACTCTAAAAAAGTACAACATGAAGGAATCTGATTTTTATCGATTAATGTATGAGCAGGAAATATGCAAACGTAAATCGGGTGCGGAAAGCACAGCCGATTTATACCGCGTAGTACGTAACCGGCTTAAATGTTATTGCCGGGGAAAGCCATTGACACTCCGGGGTGTGACAGCACTACTCGTTTCCGGATTCAGAAACTCTTTGGAAATGGACAGGCTCTGTACGAATACTGTGAATAGTTATATCAGTAATCTCAGGGCGATGTATAACCGTGCAGTAATGCAAACCGGCTTGAGGCGGAAGGAAAGCCCGTTTAAAGGTGTGCGGCTCAGGTATGAAGAGACGGCGAAACGTTCCATCCCTTTAGCCGCAGTGGAGCGGATTGCAGAATTGGACCTTTCGGGACATCCGCATTTGCAGGTTGCCGCCGATATGGCCTTGTTCAGTTTTATGGCATGCGGCATGCCTTTTGCCGATTTGGTAAGGCTGACAGGGAAGAACATCAGCAAGAATGGAAAATATGTTATTTACCGTCGTAAAAAAACAAATGCATTCATACAGGTAGAGATGAACCGGGGGATGAAGCAGATTGTGTCCCGTTACAGGAAAGCCGGTTCAAGCCTGCTTTTTCCGGTACTGCCAAAAGATGCGAAGCATGAAGAATATAAAGCACTTTTATCTTTATACAACCGGCATTTGAAAAAGATTGGGAATATACTTGGCATATCCGAACCATTGACTTCGTATGTTTTCCGGCATAGTTGGGCATCGGCGGCATACCGGTGTAATGTTCGCATAGGAATTATCAGCCAGGCTTTGGGACATGGTACGGAACAGATGACACGCAATTATCTTTCACTGCTTGACCCGGAAGAAATAGCCTCGGCAAACCACCGTGTTGTTGGAAAAGTAGAAACATTTGTCAGGGGAAGGAAAGAATACCCTTATTTATAAAATAAGGTGAGGGGAGGGAAGTTAGTCATTATAATGAAATGTCTTGCTTTTCAAAGCGCGTAATGGTGCAAAGGTAAGTAATAAAAAATTAATAGTAGATACTATTTAGATAATATTTCTAAGGCTAAAGGGCTTTGGTTGTTTTTGTATACTCTTATTTGGACTAAATTAAAGGTTAAACTTATTTTTTTACTGAAAAATAATAAATCTCCTTATTTTGGGATATAGTGATTTTAGAATGTCCCGTATTTAACACTCTTTTGTAACCTATTCTCTTTACTTATCCTTAAAAGGAATATCCGAAAACTTTTAAAAATTAAGCAAAAACAGCTTGTTGCAGGGCTTCACCTCCCTCACCTTATTTTATAAATAAGGTGAGGGGGAAAGGACGTAGTACTTATTAATCTTTGAAAGAAGCAGTTAAAACGAATAAGTTTAATCATGGTAAAGAAAAGGCAATTATGGCTTACAGCATTGTTTATCCTCTCTGTAGGAATACTATCAGCACAAGAAGCAATAAAAAGTTATTGGGTTTTCCATTTTGTTCCCCAAAAGGATATGTTTTATGTACCCTATAAAGGGAATGAAGCCGAGTTGAGAGACTTGCTGGATGTATTAACTGCGAATATGGAACATTTGCGTACCGGTGAAATGTATATTCACGTAAGCAGCTATGCGGTATCCGGCAGTGTGGAAATGTCTGCGAGGCGTATGGCTTACCTGCGTGCCAGCCGGGTGAAATCCGCATTGATAACGAAAGGCGGGATAACAGAAGGAATGTTTGTTTCCGACCGCTTGTTCTCTCATGCCTGTGGAAGAGATAGTATATATAATAATGTAGTCGTCGTCTCTTTTCCTGCAAGTGTGGAAAAAGTGGAACAGTTAGCCGGCACAGCGGCTGCCGCTAAAGTCCGCATTTACAAGCAGGGAATAGAGGAAAAAAGGAAATTGGAGGAGGTGGAAAAACGGGATGCGGAAGAAAAGGAACGCATTATCACACGGCCTAAGGCAATTGGACAGGAGCTGCAGGAAACAAAAAATAAACAAGAAGTAACTGCAGTTACTCCGGAAATGCCGGAACCTGGAATTTATACAACCGGTTATCAGGTAGCCTTGCGGACAAACTTGCTGCGTTGGGCAACGCTTACTCCCGACCTGGGAGTGGAATGGCGTATCAACCGGCATGTGGGTATCCTCGTGAATGGCTCGTGGACATCGTGGAGTTGGGATGACAAGAACCGCCGGTATGCCCTGTGGAAGGTATCGCCCGAAGTACGCTATTATATAGGTAAGGAGAAACGGGGGTATCTGGGGGCAATGTACCATATAGGTAATTTTAATTACAAGCTTGGCGGCACAGGCAAACAGGTTGATTATCAGGGCGGTGGTATCACAGGCGGCTACCTGCTGGAACTGAACCGGGCACTGTCGTTGGATTTCCATGCAGGTATCGGCTATACCCGTGCTGAATATGACAAATACCGGGTGACAGAGGGTGTCCGGGTACGGCAAGGCAATGAAACAAAGAATTACTGGGGTATCAACCAACTGGGCGTGACATTGGTATGGAAGCCTTTTTAATGAAGAATGCAAAAAGAAGAAGCATGAAAAAAACAATCATTCATAAAAGAGCCCGGGGCCTCCGGGAAATAAAAATGTCCGGTATGTACAGGTTGCTGGTTGTTGTTGCCATAACCTACTCATTCGGCGGTTGCGTGAAAGATGGCCTTTCTAACACCCCGCACCCCGGCAAGGGTGCAGTGGAAGTAACTACCGACTGGACGGGACGCTCGTCGGACGCCGTGCTGCCGGACAGCTATGTCCTGCGTATCGGCGCACAAGAGCAGACCGTCAGCGGGGAAACGAACGCTTTCGATGCCTTGTTCCCTCCCGGCAAGCAAGACTTGCTGGTGTATCACCGGACAGATGGGATTACCATTGACGGGGATGTAGCCACGGTGGACACACGGACGGACGGCACGCTGGAACCGTTGCCGGGCTATCTGTTCGCGGCAGCCGAAACACCGGTAGTCGTGCAGGACGATACGGTAAAAGTAACTGTTCCCATGCAGCAATATACCCGCACGTTGACACTGGTACTGGCACTGGAACCCGGTGACGAAACCCGTATCGAAGGAACAACCGCCACCCTGACGGGCATCGCACCTTCCATCAACCTTGTCCGCGGGACGCTGGTGGCAACCGGAGGAAAAACAGTGGCTCCCGTTTTTGCCATCGGGACAGATGCCGGAAGGACACGTGCCGCCGGACAGCCGGTACTGGCTGCCACGGTGCGGATGCTGGGGACGGCGGGTGGAGAAAGGCAGGTGCTGACACTCGTCATTACACGGACGGACGGCTATGTGCAGACCTTCACAAGCGACCTGACCGACGCCCTGAAGAATTTTAACGGAACGGACGTGGAACCGCTGGAACTGGATGCCACGTTGGAACTGCCCAAAGAGGCAGGCATGAGCGGAGCGATCAGCGGATGGAACGTGGTGGACAACGGGGAGATTAAGGTCGATTGAAATTAAAAACCAAAAAGGGCAAGAGAATATGAAGGAAAGGAAATTTAGTATGGGTATATTACCGTGTGTGCTGCATGGCATGGCTCTCTATGCCGCCGTCTCCCTATTGACGGGATGCACCGGGGAAGAGGACGGGACAATGCCGGGAAAGGACGGGCGCGTAGCCCTCGAAGTGAGCAGCGGGATAGATGTACAGACCCGTGCGCATGACGAAACATGGGAGACGGGCGATGCCATCGGCATCTATATGCTGGACGGCGAAACCGTGGAAGCCGGCAACCGGGAGTACACCACGGCCTCGACAGGTAAAAGGGGGGATTTTGCCGCTGCTGCCGGACAAACCGTTTATTTCCCGGTGGACGGTTCGGCGCGGGATTTCATCAGCTATTACCCCTACCGCACGCTGCCGGAGAGCAACCTCTATACGGTGGATGTGGGCAGGCAGTCGGTACAGAAGGACATCGACCTGATGGGGAGCGGCAAGGCAACGGGCAAGACGAAGGACAATCCGGGCGTGCAGTTTGAGTTCCGGCACAAGTTGGTGAAACTGTACCTGGTTATCAAGCCGGACGGCACATCGCTATCTGCCGGTGATATGGAAGGGCTGGGGGTTTCCATTACCAACCAGAAAACCCAAGCGACATATGATGTAGTGAAAGGCGGTGACGTCGCCGTCGGCACGGAAGGCAATGCCGCCACGACCATCGAACTGCTGACAGATGCCAAAGGAACAAAATCCGAAGGTATCGTACTGCCCAACAGCAGCACCGGAAACATGCTATTCGGTTTTCACCTGAAAAACGGCACCACTTTTACATGGGCGATCAACAAAGCCGCCCAATCACAGCAATTTACTGCAGGCAACAAATATGTGTACGCCATCACCATCGGCAAGACTGCCGTGGAAGTCACTTCCAGCGTGACGGACTGGACACCGGGCAACGGCGGTGGTGAAACGGGCAATGCCGAATAGTCCGGTCGAGCGGGAGCAGTCTCGATAAATGAGAGCCAAAACGTATGTATTGTAATATAAACAAAAAATTAAAAATGAAAGCGAAATTATTTATGACAATGGCAGCCGCCACGATGATACTGGCAGGTTGCAGCAACGACGGGAACGAACCGGCGGACAACCGGAACGGGGAGATACGCCTCACGAGCGGGGTGACGGCACAGACACGCGCCAACACGCAGGCGGAGCAGATACAGAGCGGTGAAACGGTTTACGTATGGGCGGACAAGGCCCCTTCTACGCCGGATTATATAGAAGCATGGACGCTTGTGGCCGGCGGTGATGGCAGCTTGACAGGCAGCTCCCAATATTATCCCACCGACGGCGGTACACTGGATTTTTATGCCCTGCACGGGAATTTTAAAGAGGCTGCATTTACGGAAAATACCACCCTGTTCCCTACATCTATCATACATTCGGTAAAAGCCGACCAGTCAAATACGGATATGTATGCCAAGTCCGACCTGCTCTATGCCGTCCGGACGGGTGTAACCCGTAGCAGCAGTGCGGTGGCGTTGGACTTCTACCACATGCTTTCTAAAGTAGAGGTGGCACTGAAATCGGGCAACGGTGGCCCGGACCTGAGGGGTGCTACCGTGAAGATTGTAGGGACAAAGTTGAAAGCGGACTTCACACCGGACAAAACCAAAGATATAGCCAATCGTGCGGGTATGATAGCCATAACCGGAAGCAACAATGCTGCTGCTCCGATTACCATCCGCACGGTAACAACAGACAATTTTGATAATAACACCGACTATGGTGAAGCGGTTGTCCTTCCGAAGCAGACCATAAACCCGGGAACTGCGTTTATCCAAGTGGAGCTAAGTAATAATGCCTTGTTCATTTATAAAATACCTGCTGGTGGAACTCTGTCCCTTGAAAGCGGAAAGAAATATACCTATAAGATTACGGTGAACCAAAGCGGGCTGAGTGTTACTTCAAAGATAGAGGACTGGACATCCGAAGTAAAGACCGGCGATGCCGAAATGGATTAAGGTACAGCCATAAGGCGGGTACGAAAATCAGCCATCCCGTATAAAAGCGTAAGGTACGGAGGATGCACCCCATAGAGGTGGTAACCGGCAGCTTCGCCGCTGCCGATGGCACACAGTGATAATAAAAGGAAAAATGATACGATGAACAAATCAAATCCACTTAGAAATTTAGCGGTGGCCTGCTTCGTCTGCCTGCTCGCCGCCTCGTGCAGCGACCTGACCGATGACGATGGAACCACGTTGCCAGACGGCAAATACCCCATGACGTTTACCGTCAGCGTGGACGGGCTGACCGCCACCACGGACAACAGCAGCCAATGGGCAGGCGGCGAAGAAGTAAACATACAAGTAGGCAGCGATTCTAAAACCTATACCGCTGCCAGTAACGGCACCTTGACCTGCGCAGACGGTTTTTATTGGCAGGACAAAAACAGCGTAAACGTCACCGCCTGGTATCCGGTGAATTTCAGTCTTACAAATATTTCCGACCAGAGCCAAAGTGATAATTATGCAAAGCTGGATTTCCTGTATTCTCCTCAAAAAGAGGTTCCCTTCAATACCACCGCCACCCTGAACTTCGGGCATCGTATGGCAAAAGCCACCGCCACCCTGCAAGCAGGCGGTGGACTGACGAGCAGCGACTTGAACGGTGCTGCCGTAAAATTCTACGGCTACACCACTGCCACAGTGGACTGTGCTGCCGGTACCATCACCAGTCCCAACAATAACGGCTGGATAACGGCTTACCAATCCGGCAGCAGTTATTCCGCCCTTTTGATACCTCAATCCCCTTTCCCCGGCGGAGAGAAATTTATCAGCGTCACCATAGGCAGCAATACCTATTATTATACTCCACAAAGCGGTGATGCAGATACCGAAGCCGGAAAAGCATACAATTACACCATCACGGTGCACAAAAGCGGAATACTTGTCTCTGCCGACGGCTGGCAAAGCATGGGCGAGGTGACGGGTACGAATGATACAAATCCTTCTTATACCATCACCGTTGTAACTGAAAACCTGACGGATGTTGCCATTACGAATACAACGCAAGAAAAGGTTACAGAAAGCAGCCAGTCCTTCCAATATGCGTTTAATGCCACCGAGAACCCTGTCCTCACCTTTAAGACCGGTAGCGGTTATGAAGTGACCGGTGTTCAGATGGAGGGAATCGTAAAGAACAATTTTGAGTGTATCTATGAGAACGATACATATACATATCGATATACCTTGTCCGATGTTCATTCTGATGTGCGGATTGATGTGGCTACCGTATCATATACCTGGCCAGTAACTCCGCAAGTAGGCGACTTCCTTTATGCGGACGGGACATTCTCACATGAGACATTGTTCCTGAAGACATGTGCCGGAGTATTTTATAGTCAATACAATGCTGTGGCACTTCATAATGCAGGAAAAGTCCATTGGCAAAGCGGATCTACTAATGCTGAAATGAATGACAAAATCAATGCATATCAGCCTAAAGTGAAAAACAAGAATTGGTATTTACCGGATAGAGGTACATGTCACGCTCTTTCCAACGCCAACAGTCCAGACGGTAAGGTTGCCGCTGCAATAGCAAAAGCCGGTGGAACTTCTCTGGGTAAGGTTTGGACAAGTGATAATACTGGTGCCGGTTATCAGTCTTGGGTTGATCTTTCAACGGGAGAAGGAGACAATTCTAATTACGCGACTCTTGATGTTCGCGCTTTTTTGAACTACTAAAGAAAATACGACAATGAAATCAGTACATTACATATATAGCATTCTATTTCTGTTTCTTCTGACTGCTTGTTCGGAAGAAGAAACTGCCCCCATGATGCAGCAGGCAGGTACGTTCAGTATCGAAGTGTCCGACGGTGGTTTCCTTTCCGTAGAACCCGGAACTGCAACCCGTGCGGCCGAGAACGGTTATCAAACCGTGTTTACCAACGGTGACAAGTTGGGACTGATAGTGACCGGCAGTAGCGGCGAGTTAGTGATAGACAATAAACCCTTCACCTTCGACGGCGGCAAATGGACGGATGCAGCCGGTAATTTGGATATAACTTATGATGCAAGTTATAACTACCTTGTTTACTATCCATACAGCGAAACGATGAATGGCAAAAAGACGGCGGATGAAATAAAGGCCGTTTTCGTCCCCAAGGCCGACCAACGTAATTATGCCGATTATACCGCATCCGATTTAATGATTGGCAGTGGTACATTCAACCAAGCCCATAATGTTTTAAAAGTTACCTTGCGACATGTCATGACTTTGCTGGCGCTTGCACCTCAAAACACGTTTGAGGTTAATGGACAGACGTATTTATGGGTTTCGGAGCACGCCTCCACCGGAAGTTTCACCATTGACGACAAAGTGTACGTTCCCTGGCAGAGCGACACCAAAGAGATGCGCCTGTTGCTTCCCGAGTCTGTGTTATCAGCCAATAAGTCTGTCCGTTATTACTATTTGTATAATGATGACAAAAAAGCAGGTTCGGCAAATGTGAAAGCCGGTCAGGAAGGCAAGTATCAGCGGGTTGTTCCCGAAGCCATTGCATATACACTTGCCCCCGGTGCGGTTTATTACGCTGACGGAACGACTTTGCCTTATGCTGCCGGATATGCGGAAAGTTCTCCTGTCGGTATTGTGTATTGGGCAGGTAGTGAGGCCTACAATGACGACCCTTTGCTGAAGGAGAAACATCCCGGTTGTAATCATGGTTTGGCGGTAGCCCTGCATGATGCCGGTGACGGTACAATGTATTGGAGTACCGATTACGAAACGATCACAACCTATTGGGTAAATAAAGACGGTAATCCTTATAAAGATAAAGTCAATTTGCAGGCAAGCGACAAATGGTGTGGCTATTCCAATACGCTTGCCTTGACGGATTATAATGCCGGAATGTATGGCTCCAGGGTAAGTACAAGTAATAGCTATCGTGTTTTACCCATCGATGCCCTTCAGGAGTATGCTGCTGCCCATCCTGCTCCGGCAAATAGTAGCGGTTGGTACTGGCCTTCTGTCAATGAGTTGAAATACGTGTGTTGGGGGCAAGGCAGTGATGACCGAAGTACAGCAGGAAAAGACATGCTGAATGCCCAGCTTGCAAAAGTCGGTGGGACCATTTTCGGCGACGACTTCTACTGGTCGAGTACGGAGAAGGACATCTTTTGGTCGGCGTGGGGCGTGTCCTTCGGCGGCGGCTACAGCGGCAGCGGCGATAAGGACAGTGCCTATCGTGTCCGTCCCCTTTTTGCTTTTTAGGTGTGCGTAACTACATTAGAGATGGAAGTAGATCTTCCGCTAGCTGCTTGCGGTGGGTGGAAACATGGTTGGTAACAAAACCAATGCGCCACCTGCCGACCCTGCCTGTGAGGAGCTTGGGGTGAAAGTTCCCGGGCTTACTCGATACGAACGAAAAGCATTGAAAACAAGAGCGTTCTTTGAAAGATTGTGTTGGAGATAAAGGAAGATTTGAAGGGAAAAGCCTACCTTTGCCGATGTTTAAACGAAAGGAGACGAAATGGCAAAGATAACAGTACTGGCTACTGACATTCACGTAGTGTCTATCAACAACGAAGATTATATCTGTATCACTGATATGCTGAAAGCCAAAGACGGTGATTTCTTCATATCCGATTGGTTGAGAAACCGGAATACACTCGAATATCTCGGTGTCAGGGAGCGTTTGTATAATCCGGATTTTAATTATGGCGAATTCGCCACAATTAGAAATCAGTTAGGATTAAACAGTTTCAAAATCAGTGTGAAAGAATATGTGGAGAAAACCCATGCCATCGATATTCAGGCAAAAAACGGACGTTATGGCGGCACTTATGCGCACAAGGACATTGCATTTGAATTCGCGCTGATATGAAAACGAATAAGGCTGAAATATATAAAAATGTGTTCCGGCTGTTCTTACAGGACAATTACGAGAAGGTGGCGGTGGTGAAACTGGAAAAAGCTATCGGATTATCGTGAAGCCTGCCGAATGGTTCTTCACGGTCGTTCTATACAACTTTAACACCGTGCCCGAACAACGAATAGCGAGACAATATCAAGATGCTGAAAGGAGTGTTTCATGATAAAAGTAATCACGTAAAAATAAATCCCAGATATGAAAGATATTGTATTATCCTTGTTGGGCATGTTGACCCCTTTGTTTTTACCCGGGCTACACGCGCAAGAAAATCTCAAGTTACCGCGTTTCACCGAGTTTCGCACGGACGCAGATTTCGATAAGGGGGAATGGCAAGATAAAATTGTTGATGAAGTCGAAATCGGGAATTACGTTGTACAATTAATCACGTCGCAAGAAAAAGGCGATTATTTTAGTGAAGGGCGGTACGTGCAGGTGTTGGATAAAACGAACCGACGACTTGTACAGGAAGAAATAGTCCTGGAAGGCTATGATAGTGTATGGAATGATCAGTTGTACGTTGATGATTATAATTTTGACGGGTACGATGATTTCTCGTTATTTCAAGGTTCAGGAACGCTGGATAACATATATTTTGGTTATTTTTTATACAATCCTGAAACCAAAACCTTTTTCGAAAGCGAGTTCGGCGGTACAAACATGGAATTCTATCCCGAATCAAAAACAATTACCACGAGAAACCGGAGTTATGCCGGTGCGAACATGACGTTAGAGACGTATAAAGTGGTCGGTTTTCGAATGATACTCTTGGAACGACATTGTTTAACCGCGGAAAGGATTGAAGATGAAGAAACTGGCGAAACATCGGTGTGCGTGGACGAGGAAGGAAATCTCGTTTTTGAAGAAGAAGATTGTTACGAGTATTATATGGATGTCGAACAGGAATCTGTCGGACTAAAGAAGAATTTCCAATTGCGGCTGGCTATTTACGATGAAGACATGGCTGGCGGCTTCGTGCTATATGAAGGTCAGAAAGAACGAATACCCATTTATTTAGACCGCTCGGAAATTGTAGAACAAGGCGAAGAGGGACGCCCTGCCACACGACAATTATTCTACAATGAAATGTACAGGGAGAAGGTAAACGGGGTGTATGTCGTCACGATTCAGGGTTCAAATATTATCAAGGTCTGTTATACCCGGGGGAAAGACAACAAAAAGTTCACCTTAAAAGAAATAGCGCGATGAAAATAACAGCATTCATGTTGGGGCTATTGTTTCCTTTGTTCTCGGTTTCGCCCTCAACACGAGAGAAACAGCTTCGAATCGAACGAAAAGCCTTGGATATCGGGGTTTACGATTATAGTAAAGTGAAAAAGTGCCCGTGTAAAATATATTATGATCGGGAGGCGGAAGATAAATTTCTCGAAGTATTAATGCGGAGCGAAAAACTTCTCAATTCAAATATCTTTGGTCAGTATGTGAAGAGAGAAAATGATAGTCTTGTTTTCGAGAGAGAAAATGAAGCCTATGAATATTGTCCCGAATTGAATTATGTGATAGAATCTGGCGGGCATGGTTTTGTAAGTGCGTATGATCTGGAAACTTTGGAAGAAATCTTCGTCAATCCCTCTACGTTTGTTTATTCCCCATCCGGCAACTATCGCTTCGGGTCATTTGAAGCCGACGGGACGAGGTATTATCTGGAAATAAAGAAAGGAGATAAGTGGACTTCACACCCTTTTGCAGATGGGACAATAATAGAGGGAGCCTATTGGATTGACAATGAAACGATGTATTATTTAGAAGAAAAGGAAAGACCGGATGGTTTTAAATACTGGATTGGGTATTCAATGAGACTTTATTTTGAAGACAATATGCGGGAAGTTGGGCGTTAGCGGTTAAAAATCCGAGTCAAGACTATACGTCTCTTCCTCTATAAACTGCTGTTCTCTTCACGTAGAACAGGACTTTAAAGGTGCTTCTCTTTGTTTTCATAACTCTAAATATTCGTTTGTAAAGGTAATTACTTTCCCGTTACCACGAGTGATGAAGAATTACGCAAAATAGTGAAACAAAACTTGTCACCTTTATGGTAGGGTGTCATGGATTAGGTAATGGCTTACTCGATACGAACGAAAAGCATTGAAAACAAGAGCGTTCTTTGAAAGATTGTGTTGGAGATAAAGGAAGATTTGAAGGGAAAAACCTGCCTTTGCCAGTGTTTAAACGAAAGGACGCGGGAAATGGCAAGAATAATCGTAAAAAATACAAGCGTCACCCTTGTAAAGGTAAACGGACAAGACTATATTTCTTTAACCGATATAGCTAAATACAAGACCGATGACGCATTTATCGTGATAGGAAACTGGATGCGTAATCGTAATACAATTGAGTATCTTGGCATTTGGGAAAGTTTGTACAATCCCGATTTTAAACCTATCGAATTCGATAGGTTTAGAAAAGAAACCGGCTTAAACGCCTTTACACTTTCTCCGCAGAAATGGATTGAAGCGACAGCCGCTATCGGTATTGTTTCCAAATCCGGTCGTTATGGAGGAACTTTTGCACACAAAGACATCGCATTTAAGTTTGCCAGTTGGATATCTGTAGAGTTTGAATTGTATGTTGTCAAGGAGTTCCAGCGCCTCAAAGAGCAGGAGCAAGCCCAGATAGGCTGGAGTGCGAAGCGCGAACTGTCGAAGATAAACTACCGCATTCACACCGATGCCATCAAGCAGAACCTCATTCCGGCAGAAGTCACCCCGCAGCACGAAAGGCTCGTGCGGCTCAACCGGATGGCCATTCAGCAGATGCAGGTACTGGAAGACGTGAACAAGAAGTGTCTCAAATAATCCCCTCCCCGACACCCTCTTTCCGGGAAACGCTTATAACTGAAAACAAATTTATAAGCGATATGGACAAGAACAACTATTTACGGATCACCCGGCAAGGCCTGTGCCTTGCTTCGGCGGCAGCCGTCACCTGTCTGATTGCCGCCTTGTGCGGCGACCTGGCCGGTGACTTTGCTTTCTGATCTTATTTACCTATTACGGCGTAGCCGTTCATTTATCTATTTAAACGGATAACCCGAGAAGCGGGTCGACAATATTTTTTTATGGCATTAACCGAAGAATCATCCATCCCGGCGGATCTGTTGTCCGCTGTTCGCGAGTATCAGGATTTTCAATCTGACAGATATCTTCGTCTAACCCTTTAGTTACCGGTTATGTGCCCTTTTCCAGGCGATAACCGGTATGGCAGGCAGGAGGGCAAACCAAACCCCTCCTGCCAAAAATTATGTATAAAGATTTGAAACGACTGTTCGGGAGTGAAACGCCTTCCGTACACAGGTTTGAAGCGAAACTGAGTAGATTAACCAAAGAAGAGCGTGCCTTTTATTATCGTGCTGCTTATGAGACCGCATTTTGTGAATGGGATAAGGTCGGGGTGCGTTATCGCCTGTTCCTCCGCCGCCTGTTCCAGCATGATTGGCAATACGCTTTGAATTTTTTGCGGGAACACACCGTGCTGGGAACGCTGCAATATCCGTTGCAGGAACGTGAAATGCTGATGAAGCTTATCTCTTTGCTTGAAGGAAAGAAACGCGGGTACATGCCATCGTATAACCATCTTGCCTTTGTATTGGAACTGGTTTTTCCGAACCCATACAAGTTAAGCACGTTTGGCGATAAGCTCCGTTTCTGTAATCTGGATACGGATGAATTGCTCGACCTTTTTGCACGCCTGAAAATTCATGATATCGATGAGATGTAGCAGGATGAACCGGCGTAACGGATAGTTTTCACTTTTTATTGTAACAGGTACCCCGTAGATTTCCGGTCTTTAATAATAGCTGAGCAAGCGAATGAAGCGGGTACCTTACAATTTTCAGCGAATCAGTGTATAGGTAATACTTATTTTATCCTCCCACCCGTTTTTCATTTATAAATTCCTCATATAAAGCTACAGCACCATAATGCCATAATTTGGTATTTTCTTTTTCTAAATTCTTATAGGTGTTAGAATGATAGAATTTTCGTATTGCATCTATAATTGGACCTCCGTGTTCTTTTACATATACCTGTGCAAATAGACTAACTTTTGAGGGTAATAGCAAATAAAGATTATTGTCTGTAATTTCTCTATTCATTTTTATATTTCCTTTGCTTCTAAAAATGTTAAATATAATAATGACTGTTCTGTATGAAACAATAATTGATCCACTAAAAGATAAGTCCTTAACTCTTGAATCAACTCTTGCTTATTGAGTAAGTTCCCTTCATATAAAGCAAAGGCAGCATAAACACGGTCATTGGCTACAGGACCGTATACAATGTCGTAATCGTGATGATAGTCTTTGTTTGTCCGGTTTGCCATTACAAAATCTAACCATTCTTCTGTTGGTTCTGTAAATCGTAAGATTTTTAAGTTTTCTATGGACGACGACTCAAATTCGTATACATTTATAAAACCATAATCGAATTTTCTCCTGATTTTACGCTTGACCCACAGTTCAGCCTGTTCTTCGGAGGTCGTGGTATAAAATCCAGAACCATAATCTAATGTACGATTAGCAAGCCGTATTTGCGGTTTTTCTACTGTTTCTAAACTACCGTGATATAATTTCATAGAGTTTTCTCCTTTTCCTTTGTGATATAATCCTCTATTTCTTCTATCAACCATTGCCGGCTTTGGGTATGTAGTACTTCAAAGTTGTCCGACAAATATTGCAAGACATCATATTTCTCAAACAAACTCATTACTTCTTTGCCTGAAAAACCATATTTTGTTTTATATTGTTCGATACAAAACGAAATGAAGTAAGCAATATCTAAGTCCTTTTTGTCCATAATAACAGTTATTTCACGAATATACCTTACTTGGGTTCTATATCTCACAAAGATAAAAAAAATATAGAATAAAGCATGGATGTAAGGGATTCTTTTGTTCATATGACTCCATCAGAACAAAAAGAATATGCGAGCATTTATAAATTCCTCATATAAAGCTACAGACACATATTATAATTATAGAAGATATCTTTCATCTTGAAAACCGCTTAATAAAATATAAATAGATATATTGTAATCTTTTGTGTATCCTGTAATTATGGCAATTATAGGCTGGAATGCCTGTTGCTATATAAAAGATTGATTGATATGTAATATATTGTATATTATTGTTGTGTGTATTTATTGTGTCTTTTATATGGCATTTTATAGTTCGTATTCATATTATGTTTGTATTGTGTCCGATAACGGATATATAACAATTAAAAAACATTATTATGTCGGTAAAGTACAGATTGGTAGTGAGAAAGAATTTAGGTAAAGACAGTGAGCTGGTTCCGCAAAAATTGTATGCGCAGATTGTATCCGGTGATTTGGTGACTTTTGATGAATTTATAGAAGAAGTGGCGGACAGTAGCGGAGTGGGAAGCGCCTCAGTGAAGGCGGTTCTGGACCGTATGAATGTTGTATTGGTTCGCCATTTGCAACATGGGCGGCGCGTGCAAGCGGGGGAGTTGGGTAATTTTCGTTTTGAATTAGGGTCGGGAGGTGCGGAGAGCGCCGAAGTTTTTGACCCGAATATGATACGGGAACCACGAGTCCGTTTTTTCCCGGGCAAGGCATTGCGAACGATAAAAGGGCAGGCAGTCTTCGAGAAGGTTGCCCTGCCGGAGGCATCCGGAGATGGCAACGGAGGTAGTGATGGAGATAAGCCGTCGGAACTGTAATCGTCGGAAAGGATTAGAATGAAGAAAATGACTGTCCAGTTAGTCATGGCAATCCTGCTCACACTGAGTGGGATTGTCCTTCTCTTCTGTAGTTTCTGGGTAAATCCGCCGGGACTGATCGACCATAGTGTACTGGTGGCTTTCGGGGAAATCAGCACCTTTGCCGGGGCGCTTTTCGGAGTGGATTATACGTACCGGTTCAAAGTAAAGAGGAGTGAATAATAAAGGTATAGGGTGAATCTTATAAATGGGTAATATGAAAGGAAAAATAATGTTGAGCGAGCATTTTAGTTTGGAAGAAATGAGTTACAGCCGTATTGCGGTAGAACAGGCTATCGACAATGAACCGCCGGAAGCTGAACGTGAAGCAATGAGGCATTTGGCAATTCATCTGCTGGAACCTCTACGACTGCTATACGGTGCGCCGATTGCCATATTGAGCGGATTCAGGAATCGGAAAGTGAATCGCCTTGCTGGAGGAGTGGTGAATAGCCAGCATTGCCGGGGAGAGGCGGCAGACTGTTATACGCCGGATGTGGCAAGATTATTGACGGTTCTCCGTTCTTCCGGGCTGGTATTCGACCAGGCGATATACTATTGCAAGCGGAATTTCCTGCATTTGTCGTTGAAAAAGTCAGGGGCGAACCGGATGCAGGTCTTGTTTTATGTATGTTGTTTTGCTTTTTTGCTACAGGGATGTGGGTCTCACAGGCAAACTAATAAACAGAAACAGTTGGTTTATGCAGATACGACAGGGTTAAAGGTATTGCAGGCATTGCATGGAAAACGGGATTTTCATTTGACGGACACAATGGTCTACCGGCTTTGCCAAGTGGTTTATTCGCCTCCCGATAGTTCAGGAGGGCAGTTTCCGGATAAGTTTTACTTTACCTCAAAAAGAATCTTCCTTTGATTGCCCCAGTTGTCTATTAACGTAAGCATATGTTTGCCCGGTGTCGGGGAACAGGTTATCTGATGCCTGTCTTTGGTTTCTCCCAGATACGTATCGTCGAGATGCCAGTAGACAACAGCCTCGGGACGTGCGTGTGCGGCTTTAAATATGAACTTCTCCTGTTGGCCGGAAAAGCCTTTGGGAAGATAGAGCACTGCATTATGTTCGGGATAAATCAGTTCGATTTGGTGGCTTTGTGTTTGTTCGCATCCCGGTTTGATAGGGGGGAGCGGGGTGTAGCCGATATGATAATTCCGGTAATAGTACTCTTGCGACGGGGGCAGTACAAACCAGGGACGGGTTATCATACGGTCGACCGATTCGCAGGAACTGTTTACCCGGAACTTGCCGTCTGCCGAAAGATGTACTAATTGGTGATAAGGGCAAACTTGTGTATTAATGCCTGTGCGCGGCATATATAATGTATCGGTCTGGTCGCAGATAGGAGATGCCTTGTGCCCGCTGAGGCGGCAGATTACCATCGGTTCCATTTCGTCAAAAGGTTCGTCGAACCAGTTTCCGGCAGGTAACAGCGAAAAGAGGTCGAACATGACAGGAGCAGCGCTTCCTACACCGGTAAGGCCCGGACGTCCTTCTCCGGATGCGTTGCCAACCCATACGCCGACCACGTAGCGGGGCGTGGTGCCGATAGACCAGGCGTCGCGTCCTCCGTAGCTGGTTCCAGTTTTCCATGCTACCTGTTTCATCGAATTGAATTGTTGCCAGTCGGCTTCTTCTTCCGGACGGTTCAGGGCCGACATGGCTTCGTATGTGAACCAGAGTGAGGCAGCAGAAAGCAACGGTTTATCCGTTAGCCGCTTGTCTGCAGGAGACAGGATAGGAGCTTCCTCCTCTTTTGCCGGATAAGGGGTTAGCGGATGAATGTCGGCTGGATTATACTGGCCGTTATATTTACGGTAATGGGAGAGTACGCGCGACATGGATGCATACATGCCGGACATATCCCATAGGGTTCCTTCCGCTCCTCCTAAAATAAGGGCTGCCCCGTAATGGTCTTCCGAGAAACGTAAAGTGGTCATCCCATAGGATTTGAGCAGGGACATAAAGCGGCCGGTATTATATTCGGACAACATCCTGACAAGCGGCACGTTTAGTGAACGTGCGATAGCCTGATGGGCAGGAACCGCACCGTAAAAGGTCTTGTTGTAATTCTGGGGGGTAAATCCGTTTATGTTTAACGGAACATCGGATACCAATGTGTTCGGAAGTATTTGCCCGCTTTGCAACATGGCTGCGTAAAGAAATGGTTTCAGGATACTGCCTGTGCTCCGTGGAGAAGTGATGACGTCGACATGGTTACTCTTACGGGCATCCGCTTTGAAAGTCGCGTTCCCGGCATAGGCAAGCACTTCTCCTGTTTCCACATCGGCGATGATTGCCGCTATATTATGGATATGGTTGGAACTGTATTCAAGGGCGTAACGGTTTACAATGTCTTGTGTCTGCCGTTGTAACATTTGCCGTACAGAAGTGGATATGCGGGTTCCCGGTGCCTGGGCTGCCAGACGCTCCAATAAGTGAGGAGCATCATTCGGTAGGGGGACAGGGGCTTCGGGAAGGGGTTCCATACAGGCCAGTTCGTATTCCGTTTCATCCAGAATACCTCTTTGCTTTAAAGAGGCAAGCAGTTTATCTCGTTTGGCTTTCAGTTGCTTCCTGTTTCGTCCCGGATGAATAAGGGCGGGAGAGTTGGGAAGAACTGCAAGCGTTGCGCTTTCCGCCCATGAAAGGTCAGCGGCACTGCGCCCGAAATATCTCCACGAGGCTGTTTCAATACCTATGACATTCCCTCCGAACGGGGCATGGGATGCATACAGGTTTAATATTTCTTTTTTACTGTAAACACTTTCCAGATAAAGCGCCCAACAGATTTCAATGCCTTTCTCATAGAAGGTGCGTTCCCGGTTCCCTCTGGCGATACGGGCAAGTTGCATCGTAATGGTACTTCCGCCGCTGATAACTTTCCCTGCCTTGGCATTTAACCGGAATGCCCGTGATATGGCTGCTATATCGACTCCCGGATGCCAGTAGAAGCGTTTATCTTCATAAGTAAGCAGGCAGTCTATAAATTTTTCCGGTAATGAATCCGTTGCAGGAAAACGCCATTGTCCGTCCGGAGCGATACGCGCTCCCAACAGGTTTCCTTCTGACGAATAAAGTAATGTGGAATAAGGTGCCCGGAATAACTTTTGAGGCACCCATATGTACATGCATCCCCATAAAATCAATATGGATAGAAGAAGAGCTATCAGGATTTTCTTCCGTCTTGAGGTTAATTTTATAGATATTCTAAGGTGATGCATATTTTTTAAAAAGATCAGAATGGCGGAAATATGATTTCTGCTTTTTGTAATGCATTAGTTGCCATAGGTAATCTTCTTATTTGGTTTATACAAAGATAGTATTTTCCTTTGTATCATTTGTAAAAAATGTAAAATTAAATACTTATATTCGTGGGCTAACTGTTTTAAAAGTATAGTAACCGTAAATTAATGGATTCTATGAAGAAGTATTTGTATTTGTTGTGCTCATTTTACCTGATATCATTGTTTACCGGATGTAATTCCAGCAGTGGAGGGGATGAAGAATTAATGTTCAATCCTTATGTGGAAGCCTTCACTTCCGGGAAAATTTCAAGATATACTCCTGTCTACCTTATTTTTAACCAGGAAATTCCGGCTGAAAAGATAAAAGAAACGGAGTTGGACAAGCTTATCAGGATCAAACCTGAATTGCCCGGTAAATTTTCTTTTGAGAATAACCGTACCATAAAGTTCAAACCGACGAAGGCACTTGACCGGAATACCACTTATAAAGTAAGTGCAGACCTTTCCAAGTGGTTTGATGTGGAAGGAAAGGAAAAGGAGTTTTCATTCAGTTTTTCTACATTGCCTTTATTAGTACGGGGTAATTTGTATGCAATGGATGTCAATAAGAAGAATGAAAACGGATATGATGTTGTCTGTTCTCTTTTTACCTCTGACAAGGAAACACCGGAAACCGTAGAATCATTAATCCGTTTTTCAGAAAAAGCCGATGCAACCTGGGAGCATAGCCAGGATGGCAAGAAGCATCAGGTAACTTTACAAAATATACAGGCGGGAGCGGATGGCGCCCGTCCTTTTGCCGTATCTATAGCACAAAATAAGCAGCGTGTGCCCGAAGGAGAACTTTTTTCGGTAGATATTCCCGGTATGAATGATTTCAGTGTATATGACATACAATATGTAGCGGAACCGGAACGTTTTGTTGAGGTTACTTTTACCAAGCTGTTGGATGCGGCACAGGATATGGAGGGGCTTGCCTACATTAGCGGGAATAAGTCCGGATCTGTAAATGTAAACGGGAATAAGCTCCGGTTGTATCCGGATGCCCAACGTACCGGAGCCATGAACATCCATTTGTCTAAAAATATACGTAGTAAAAGCGGGCTGGTATTGAAAGATAATGTGGTAAAACAAATAGAGGTAAATAAGGATTTACCGGCTGTCCGTTTTACGGGGGAAGGGGTGATAATACCTCAGTCCACTCAGCTGCTCGTCCCATTCCAGGCTGTATATTTGCGGGGTGTGGTAGTCCGTGTTATCAAAATATTGGAACAGAATATCGGTCAGTTTTTGCAGACAAACGATTTGGACGGACAAAGTGATCTGATGCGTGTAGGGCGTTTGGTTGCCCGGAAAACGATTTTCCTGGATGACGATGCTACACAGGATTTATCGAAATGGAATACTTATGCCATCGATTTAAAACAGTTGATAGACCTCGAACCGGGGGCTATTTACCGTGTGGAACTTTCTTCCGATAAAGACTTGTCGGCTTACCCTTGCGAGGGACAGGAAAAACCTTCCAAAGAACAAATACTGGCAGAAGATGAAATTAAGTTCCGTGAAGAGAGCAGCCGTTTCGATGAGGGGGGCTATTTTTATAATAGCGGTCTGGATTGGTCGGATTATAACTATATGGAACGGAATGATCCTTGCTCCAATAGCTACTATTTCAATATTTCAACGGGAAAGAATGTGCTGGCAACGAATCTGGGATTGATGGCTATGTCCGGGGAAGATAACGAAATGACAGTTCTGGTACATAATCTGTTGAATACGGAACCGGAAAGGAATGTAAGGGTGGTAGCTTATAACTATCAGAACCAACAGTTAGGTTCCGGGTTGACAAACGATAAAGGGCAGGTAACATTACCTTTGAAAAACGGAAAACCTTTTTACGTGATTGCCTCCCGTGGCGTAGAGCGTTCTTATCTGCGGGTAGATGGAGGCTCGGCTCTTTCACTCAGCTCTTTTGATGTTTCGGGTGAAGTCGTACAGAAAGGTATCAAAGGGTTTATTTATGGCGACCGTGGCGTATGGCGGCCGGGAGATACGCTTCATCTCAGTTTTATGCTGAATGACCGTTCAGGCAAGTTGCCGGCGAATCATCCGGTGGTAATGGAACTGTATAATCCGTTGAATCAGCTTTATCTGCGTAAAACACAAACGCAGAGCGAACTGGGATTATATACCTTTGATATGCCTACGGAACCGGATGCTCCGACAGGTGCATGGAATGTAAATGTAAACGTGGGCGGAGTAAGTTTCAGCAAACGCTTGCGTGTCGAAACAATTAAACCGAACCGTCTGAAAATAAATCTGTCCATGCCGGAGAAGGTGCTGCTTCGTGGTGAACCTCTGGATGCTGATTTGCATGTGGCTTGGTTGCAGGGGGCTGTGGCACGTAACCTGAAATATGATATCCAAGGTACATTTATCTCTGCAACCACAACATTCGACGGATTTAAGAATTTCTGTTTTGATGATCCTTCCAAAGTTTTTAATACGGAAGAAAGTAAACTGATTTCCGGAACGACAAACGAAATAGGAGATGCAACGGTAAAGGCACGGTTTGAGGTAGGTTCATCGGCGCCGGGCATGTTGCTGGCAAATTTTGTTACCCGTGTATTCGAAGAATCCGGCGATTTCAGTATCGATGCCAGCCGGATGTTGTATTCTCCTTATAAGCGATATGCGGGTATTCATTCTCCCCAAGTAGGGAAGAAGCAGTTAAATACGGATAAGGCGTATTCGTATGAAGTAGCTTCCGTAGATTATAAGGGACAACCTGTTGCCAATACGGAAATCGAGGTAAAAGTCTATAAAATATACTGGTATTGGTGGTGGAGTTCGGATAACAGTATGTTGGCAAACTACGTTTCAGACTCTTATAATAAACCCATTAAGGAATTTACAGTCCGTACCGGAGAAAACGGTTTGACTACATTCCCGCTGATGTTCGATGCAGACGATTGGGGTTCTTACTTTATTTCCGTAAAAGATAAAGGGACGAATCACTCTTCCGGTATTGTGAGTTATTTTGACTGGCCGGATAGCGAAGGACGTCGTGATGCCAATGGCTCTTCTTCTGCAAATATGTTGATGTTTAAAACGGACAAGGATAATTATGCTCCGGGAGAAAACATTGTCGTTACTTTCCCGTCGACAAAGGGAAGCCGGGCTATTATAAGTATAGAGAACGGAACCCGTCTGCTTTCTTTGAATGAATATAACTGCAATGACCAGGAAACGACTGTGAAGATAAAAGCGACTCCGGACATGCAGCCGAATGCCTATGTTTACATTACTTTATTGCAACCGCATGGAATGACGAAGAACGACCTTCCAATCCGTATGTATGGGGTGGTGCCGTTTACCGTAACATCTCCGGAGAGCCGTCTTACTCCGGTTATCCGGATGGCGGATGAGATTAAGCCGGAAAGCAAGTATGAGGTGACCGTTTCCGAAAAAAACGGAAAAGAGATGGCTTATACGCTTGCTATCGTAGATGAAGGTTTGTTGGATTTAACCCGCTTCCAGACTCCTGACCCCTGGAAAGCGTTCAATGCCCGTGAAGCATTAGGTGTCAGTACATGGGATTTATATAATTATGTATTGGGTGCTTATGGCGGACGCATAGAACAAATGTTCAGCATCGGTGGCGATGAGGCATTGAACAGAGGGCCGAAAGCGATAGTGAACCGTTTCAAGCCGGTTGTGCAGTTCGATGGTCCGTTCCTTTTGAAAAAAGGAGAAAAGAAACGCCATTCTTATCAGATGCCGAACTATAATGGCAGGGTGAGGGTAATGGTTGTTGCAGGAAATGGCAGCGCTTACGGAGATGCTGATAAGTCCGTGTTTGTCCGTAAACCGGTCATGTTGCTGGGTACTTTGCCACGCGTAATTGGTATCGGTGAAGAAATGGTGGTGCCTGCTACTGTATTTGCGACAGAAGAAGGAATAGGAGATGTACAGGTTTCTATTGCCTGCTCTTCTAATATGGAAGTGGTAGGAAGTGCGAACCAGGAATTGAATTTCCAAACCAAAGGGGATAAAGAAGCCTTGTTCCGTATTCGCGTAAAAGATAAACCCGGTGCAGGAAAGGTTACGATTACTGCTACGGGAAAAGGGGAAAAGTCCGTATATGAAACGGATATCGAAATTCGTAGTGTGAGTCGCCCGCAAGTGAAGGTTATGCCGGTAACGCTGGAACCGGGCAAATCCTGGAAAGAAACGGTCAGAATGCCGGGGCTGGACGGTACAAATTCTCTGACTTTGGAAATGTCGGATGTGGAACCGATTAATCTATCGACCCGTCTGTCCTATTTGTTGGGATATCCGCATGGTTGTGTGGAACAGATCACATCCAAAGGTTTCCCGCAACTTTATCTGAAAGAGTTTGCCGCATTGACGAAAGAACAGGAACTGTCTACGGAAGATGCTGTGAAGGAAGTGATACGCCGCCTTCGCTCTTACCAAACGGTAGACGGAGCTTTCTCTTATTGGCCGGGAGGTACGAGCAGCAATGCCTGGGGAACCGTGTATGCTACTCATTTCTTATTATCGGCGGAAGCGAAAGGATATTTAATCCCGGATGCTATGAAACGGAATGTATTGAATAATTTACGCCGGGTGGCCCGCGACTGGAAACCTGTTCAGTCGTATTACTCCCGTTCGGAGGAAATGACGCAGGCTTACCGTCTGTTTGTTCTGGCAAAGGCCGGTTCTCCGGAAGTAGGAGCAATGAACCGTCTGAAAGAAACCAAGTCGTTAGTTCCGATGAGCCGCTGGTTGCTGGCTGCCGGTTATGCGTTAGTCGGACGTCCTGATGTGTCAAATGCATTAATAGAGAAGACTACGGCTTTGAAGACGGATTATTCCGGATATGACGAAACCTTTGGTAGCAATACCCGCGATCAGGCTATCCGCTTAATAACACTTTGTCTGTTAAATAATGGCAAGGAGGCGGCTATTCTGGCAAATGATTTGTCTAAAGCTCTTTCCTCAGATGATTGGATGAGTACCCAGACAACTGCTTTTGCATTGGTTGGGCTTTCCGATTATGTGCATAAATATAAGGTAGCAGGAGATATGGATTTCTCGTATACTTGTGGCAATAAGTCGGAAAAGATAACCACAGCTAAAAACGTATGGACGGGGAATTTACTTTCCAAAGCGGCTTCATCCGCATCTCTTGAAATAAAGAATACAGGTAAATCGACTTTGTTCGCCCGTGTTATTACCGAAGGTATTCCGGCACAAGGTGAAGAAAAGGCTTATTCCAATGGATTATCGTTGGCCGTTAGCTATATGGACCAGTCCGGTCGTCCGGTAGATGTAGCGGACTTGCCCCAGGGAACGAATTTTATGGCTGTTATAACAGTTATGAATCCATCTCCGCGAACTTATGAGAATCTGGCTCTTACGGAAATCTTCCCGGCTGGTTGGGAAATTTTGAATACCCGCTTCCTGAATGAAGGAGCGACAGATACCAAGGCTGTAGGCGTAAGTTATCAGGATATCCGGGATGACAGGGTGTATAGTTACATCGACCGTCTGCCGGCAGGTAAGCAGGTAACCGTAAAGATTAATCTTTGTGCGGTATATCCGGGTCGTTTCTATCTGCCTCCGGTTTATTGTGAAGCTATGTACGACCATTTGGTACGGGCAAATACCGAAGGGAAAAATGTGGAAGTGAAGTAGAATCCGGGAACATCTCAGGCACATAAGTTTTGTGTCTAAAATTTGTACAGCAGTGTCTAATTTTTAGACACTGCTTGTTGTATGATATATTTTTATCTGGTTTATTTTTAGTCTGTTAAGTGTATTGGCACACTATTTGAATTAAGAAAGGTATAGCTTTGTTTTTCAAAGGTTGGAATTAGTTGTATGTTTCTTGAAACAGATAAAATATATGAAAACAATCATTCGTAATTTCCTAAGTGTGCTGAGGCGGTTCAAAATGGCGACGCTGTTGAATATCGCAGGATTGTCGGTTGCATTTGCCGCTTTTACCATTATTCTGGTTCAGATTAACTTTGAGCGGAATTTTGACCGTTGTTACTCGACTTCCGAAAGAATATACCGGATGGATTTGGTTGAACCGGGTACTTTCTCGACTATTTTGCCACGTGCTTTTATTGAGGCTGCCATCCAGTCGTCGCCACATATCGAAGCGGGGACACTTATCAATCCTTTTATAGCGCCTGTCTATTTCTCTGTAACGGAGAATGGAGAGAAACGGGGATTCAGGGAGACCATACAGACTTGTCACCCGGATTTTACGAAAGTGTTCGATATTCCTATAGTTGAGGGTGATGCGAACTGTTTGCATGAACCGGACAAAGTGATTATTCCACAGAGTCTGGCTCATAAATTGTTTGGTAACCAGCCGGCTGTCGGTAAGTCGATACATGCCGAAGAAGATATCTGGTCGAAGGAGAGAACGGACTTGACAGTCGGTGCCGTTTACCGTGATTTTCCGGGAAACACTCAGTTACGTAATATTATCTATTCAGCCATAGACCATGAGTTTGCTCTTACTAACTTTGGAGCAAGCAATTATTACTGCTTCCTCTTACTGGATGATGCATCATCCGCACAGAGTGTAACCGATAATTTTAATCGACATTTTGATTTTTCAAAAATAGATCGTCCCAATCAGAAAATAAAACTGGTTCCGCTGACCGATATCTATTATTTGAATGAAGACCATGATGGCAATATTTTCCGGAGTGGCGACTCTGAAGTAGCAATGCTTCTATTGTGGATTGCCATTCTGATTATTGTAGTTGCCGCTATCAACTTTATGAATTTCAGTACGGCACTGACCCCTTTGCGTATAAAGAGTATCAATACCCAAAAAGTATTGGGCAGTTCGGATAGCGTGCTTCGTGGGTCTCTGCTTGTGGAGGCTGTTATTATATGTATGTTGAGCTGGTTGATTAGTCTTTTTATTGTATGGGCACTCAATCAAACCGCTTCTTTGCCATTTATCGAAGCTGATTTGAGTCTTTCCGGTAATCTTTCCGTTCTTTTGCTTTCGGCTGTAATAGCACTGTTTACCGGGGTCATAGCAGGAGTTTATCCGGCTTATTACATAACTTCTTTTCCTCCGGCATTGGTTTTGAAAGGTAGTTTCGGACTATCGACATCGGGACGTAAATTGCGTACAACATTAATAGGTATCCAGTTTGTCGTTTCCATCATGCTGATTATCAGTGCCTGTTTTATGCGTTTACAAAATAATTACATGAGAGGTTTCTCATTAGGGTTTGATAAAGACCAGATTGCCATAGTAGATATAGGCGGACAGTTGTATGATGAACATCATGAAACGTATGTGAATCGCTTAAAAGATTATCCCGGTATTGAAGATGTAGCATTCTCAATGCAAAAACTTGGTTCCAGGGATGGTTATAGTACCAATGGTAGTAAGTATAAGGAAAAACAATTCCAATATTTTCAGTTAGTCGTTTCTGATAATTTTTTATCGACAATGGGAATACCTGTTACCGAAGGACGAAATTTCCAACATTCGGACGCACAGTCGGAAGACATGTTCTATATCTTTAATGAAACAGCTCGTAAAAGCATGGATATGGATGCCGGCGATTTGTTTGGCGGTTGGGGCGACCGTGTGGGACGTATTGTCGGTTTTACAGGAAATGTAAAATTTACTTCTCTCCGTCAGGGTGAGAATAATATAGGATTCATGGTGACGAAAGGTTATAGTTTACCTGTTTCTTATATTCGCCTGAAAGCTGGCACCGATGTGCAGGCAGCCGTAGAGCATATCCGTGAAACGGTGGCTTCCATAGATCCGTCTTTTCCATTCAACATCGAATTTTACGATACACTGTTTAATAACTTATACCATCGTGAAGAGAATCTGCGCAGCATGATAACCATGTTTAGCCTGTTGGCTATAATCATCTCTTTGGTAGGTGTATTTGGCTTGGTTGTATTTGAAACGCAATATCGCCAGAAAGAAATCGGTATCAGGAAAGTGCATGGTGCTACGGTGGGAGAAATTTTGGTAATGTTTAATAAAGCTTATATCCGGATTGTTGCGATCTGTTTTGTGTTGGCAGCCCCGGTAGCCTGGTATGGCGTAAAAGTTTGGTTGGAAAGTTTTGCCTATAAGACGCCGATGTACTGGTGGGTGTTTGTACTTGCATTTGTAATTGTGTCTGTTATTACAATAGCTACAGTGACTTTCCAAAACTGGAAGGCCGCAAATGCAAACCCTGTAGATAGTATAAAGACAGAATAGAGACTCAACGAAATAGAATCCCTGGGATTTAAAAGGGGAGCTTGGATACTATGTATGATGAATATGTCATACATAGTATTTTTTTTGCGGATAACCGGACCGTGTGATTAGACTTCAATTGAATTATAACGTTTGTGGAATATTTGGGGAGAAATATACCATAGTTTTTACAGAACTATTTCGATTATATAGATATGTTAATCCAGAGTAACCATCTCTACAAATAAAGGTTAATAACAACTCTGATTTTTAATATCGGACACAAAAATAAATAAAATATTTTAATCAAGGGTGTGAAAAGTAAAAAAAAATCAACAAAATTTTAATAGAGGACCTTGTGAAATATTTAATTTTTGCATTCTAATTTACCTTATAAATGCTACCGGAACCTGTGAATGGCATTTCTCTTTTTGCACAAACCCGACATATGTTTTTGATTATTAGCAGTATAGCTCTGTTGATTTCTGAATAATAGGAAAAAGGATTAGGTTCTGTAAAGACTGAGGCTATTTCTAATTGCCTGTTTGTTAGTGTTTTTTAATGCAGATTAAATGTAATGAATACTTTTTCACGAAGAAAGATAAACTTAAATATACAGGACGGCACTTAGCTGTCATATTTGGATGTGTGAATTTAATTCTTGCCGGATATGATAAAGGAGATAAATAAAATTATAATGTCTAATTAAAAAGGGAAAGCCTATGATATATGGTGATAGATGAAATTTTGTGATGAAAAAGATTCAAGCCTGTAGGCTGAATCCTACTACTTAGAAAACTCTTATTATTAACTTTTATATGATAATACATGAAAATGCAACAAAAAAAGATTGGTGACATTCCTTTGAAATGGAATAGTCCTATGTCTCGCGTGGCCCATGTTACTTGTGGGTTACTAATCTGTTTGTCAACAGGTACTTTTGCAGCAAATGAGAATGCAAAATTGTTAACTGAAAATCGAATTGAAAGTGTTTCTCCGGACCAGGTAGGGAAAACTATTACTGTTACTGTTTCTGATGCAATGGGCCCGGTGATCGGGGCGAACGTTGTAGTGAAAGGAACAACAAACGGAAACATTTCCGATATGAACGGAAAAGTTGTTTTGAAGGATGTTCCAAACAATGCAACCCTTGTTATTTCATACATCGGCTATGTTACCCAGGAAGTAAAAGCAGGTAATCAGAAGTCTATTCATGTAACAATGGCGGAAGATACCCAGGCGTTAAGTGAAGTTGTTGTGGTCGGGTACGGTACATTGGATAAAAAACAGGTGACAAGTGCTGTTACTTCATTATCTGCCGACGACTTGACAGTCGGTGTAAGTGGTTCGGATATTTCTACCGCTTTGCAAGGTAAAATCGGCGGCTTGGTTATGATAAACAATGGCGACCCGAATGCTTCGACAACCTTCCAGTTACGTGGTATGACTTCCGTAAAAGCCGGAAAATCCCCTCTTATCGTAATCGACGGTTTCCCTGGAGGCGATATCCGTTCTTTGAACCAAAGTGATATTAAATCCATAGATGTGTTGAAAGATGCTTCTGCCGGAGCAATCTACGGTACACGTGCCGCCTCGGGTGTAATATTGATTACAACGAAGAATGGTGCGAATACAGATGGCAAGGTGAAAATGACCTATAATGCGGAGTTGCGTAAACGCCAGGCGTTCGGTAAACCGAAAATGCTATCTGCCGCCGAATATGTAGAGCACAATGTGGGTATCGATTATGGTGACGATGTAGACTGGTGGGACGAACTTTTGCAAAAAGACAATTTCTCACAGAAACATAACCTCACTCTGGAAGCCGGTACGGAAAAAGCACAGATTTATACCTCTCTGTTTTATGAAGACAACGATGGTATCTCCATCAATAACTCCCGTAAGGACTTCGGAGGACGTGTTAATTCGAATTTCAAACTGTTTGACGATTGGTTGGAAATACGTGCGAATGTAGATTATCGCCAAGCCGACCGAAATAATAACTTCCCGAACTTCCAGCAAGCTCTGCGTAATAATCCGACGCGCTCTCCGTATGATCCCGAAAGTGAAACGGGGCTGAATGTATGGACAAACGAATCACTCGATTATAACGTTGTAGCGGACGCCCGTCTGAGTACGTATGAAGGATTGGATAAATGGTTCAAACCGGAAGCAACGATTAAGTTGAACATTAAAGCTGTTCCGGGCTTGTCTGTACAACAGGTAGTCGGTTATGAGAACCGCCAGTGGGAATATCATTATTTCCGTTCTAAAAATCATCGTGACGAAATTAATAATTCCCGGAAAGGATATGCTAAGCTGGAGTTCAGCAAGACCGAATTCCTGACTTCAGAAGGCTTTGCTACTTATATCAAAGAATTTAAAGGCGGACATAACCTGAACGTAGTAGGTGGTTATTCTTATTTTGAAAAGAACAATGAGAATTTCTATGCTGAAAATTATAACTTCCCGGTAGACGGTGTTAAGTATTGGGATATAGGTGCAGGAACCTACCTGAGTGATGGCAAAGCCGGAATGGGCTCAGGCAAAGGTATTACCGAACGTCTGTTCTCCTTGTTTGCCCGTGCGAACTATTCTTATCAGGATAAATATATGTTGATGGCCTCTATCCGTCATGAAGGGTCTTCAAAGTTTGCAGTAGATAACCGTTGGGCTAATTTCTGGGCACTATCTGCAGGTTGGCGTATCTCGAATGAAGACTTTATGAAAGACATCAAGTGGATTGATGACCTGAAAGTCCGCTTCGGTTATGGTGTAACCGGTAATAATGATTTCGGCGCCGACTATACCGCCAACACATTATCATCCGACCAGGACTGGATGCTTCCGAACGGCCAATGGGCGAAGAGTTATGGTAAATCCAAGAATCTGAACCTGCAATTGGGTTGGGAAGAAAAGAAAGAGTGGGACTTGGGTATCGATTATGCATTCCTCGATAACCGTCTGTATGGTAAGTTCGACTATTATCGTCGTAAGATTGATAATATGCTTTATGAAATTAAAGTGCCTCAGCCTCCGTATCCACAGGGAAGTATGTGGAAGAATATCGGAAGCATGGAAAGTAAAGGTTGGGAATTTGAAGTTGGCGGCGATATCATTCGTTCAAAAGATTTCACATGGAGTACAAACCTGAACCTGAGCCATAACACGGCAAAAATCCTGACGATGTCCGGTGATAATACCTATTTAAGTGCAGCAGGTTTCCCGTCTCCGGGTAGCCCGGGTGACGCTCACCGCCTGGAAGCCGGTACGACGATTGGTAGTTTCTATATCTACCAGTTCGCCGGTTTCGATGACAAAGGTAACTTCTTATTATATAATAAAGACGGAGAAGTTATTCCGGCAAGTGATAAGGTAGAGCAGGACAGACGCTATATCGGTAATTATATGCCGAAAGTGATCCTCGGTTGGAACCATACCCTTGTCTACAAGAACTGGGATTTAGGTATTAACCTGCGTAGTTGGTTGGATTTCGATGTTTACAATACGGTAGATATGTATTTCGGCATTCAGGGGATAGACAACTGTAATGTATTGAAAGAAGCATACGGTAAATTCGACCATATCCGCGGAGAAAAACAACAATGCGACTACTATCTGCAAGACGGTTCTTTCCTGAAAATCGATGCAATTACATTAGGTTATACGCTTCCTTTGAGAAAGTATACGAAATATGTAAACCAACTGCGCGTTTATGGTACGGTGCACAACGTTGCAACTATCACAGGCTATACAGGTATCAATCCGGAAGTGAATGTATCCGGATGGGATGGTGGTATCGACTGGTTTACGGGTCTTTATCCTCAGGTTCGTACCTATACGTTAGGTATTCAGGTTAGTTTCTAATTGGTTGGACATAAAAGTAAATAGCTAAAAATGAAAAAAGATATATTAAACTATATAGCTTCCGGTATTCTGTTGTTGACTGCCGCTACGTCGTGCAGCGTAGAGCCTACCTATTATTCGCAGGTCGTGCCGGAAACTTTCTATGCATCGCAGGAAAATGTATGGCAACGTTTTAACCGCCCGTTCACTCACTGGCGTTGGTATGTGGCACAAGATGGTGCCCGTTGGATACTACAAGAGCTGGGGACTGATGAGTTTTGCCAGCCGACCCGTGGTAGCGACTGGTATAATGGCGGTGTTTATCAGAAATTCCATCATCATGAGTATACGGAAGATATGACGGCTATCGAGACAGGCTGGACAAACTATGGTATGGGAGTTGCCTTGGCATGGGATGCATTGGAGGATCTGGAGAAAGTAGATTTCAAGGCATTAGGATTTGAAGACGGCGTCCGCGAATCCATGTTGAACCAGCAAAAGGCATTGGTTGCCTCTTTCTATCTGGATGGACTGGATTTCTTTGGTGGGGTTCCTTTGTATACGACTACACAGACAGATGCAAAAGGACGTGCCACGGCACAGGAAACATTTAATTTCATCGACTCTCTGCTGACAGAGGCAATACCTAATCTTCCTTTGAAAACGGAACTTGGAGGTTTTGAAAACGGAAGTATTAACCGTGCCGCCGGAGCCGCATTGAAAGCACGTTTGTATTTCAATGCCAAATCTTATATCGGTAAGGAAATGTTTACAGAAACGGCTACCATCTGTCAGGATATTCTGGATGGTAAATACGGTTCTTATAAATTGGATCCGGACTGGACGAATATTTTCGGCTTCTCTAATGAGACCTCTACGGAATTAATATGGTCTGTACCGAGCCAGAATGCTAAACTGGAGACTGATGGTATGTTATGGAAGCAGATGGTTCCTTATAATTTCAAGAACTATTTGGGAGGATTGAAAGATTCCGGTTCGGATAATGGTTACTGTCTGACTCCAAGCCGCGACCCGGAAGGTAACCTTTATAATTTCAATATAGGTAATCCGTATGAATCATTCCATGATAAAGACTTGCGCAAGCAATTGTATGTTTACGAAGGAAGTGGAAAATACCGTGGTATGTTTATCGTGGGTGAATTGAGAAATCCGTTAAATCCTGATTGGGTATGTACTGGCGACCGTGAATATAAAGACCAGGTAATCGTGGAACGCGACCAGATTGCTTATTTTGCCAAAGTGGGTAAGGAATATGCAAGTGTAAAAGATTTGCCTTCCACAATTGCTACTGCAGAAGAAAGTTCAGGCGTACGTGTAACCAAACGTAGCCCGCGTCCGAACCAGGATGACTATAAACGCATGTTCGACCCGGACGTTCCTATCATCCGTATAGCCGAAATTTATTACATGCTGGCTGAATGCAAAATGCGTGCAGGAGACAAACCAGGTGCGGCAGACCTGATTAACGAGGTTCGTAAACGTTATTTTGAAGGTGGTGCAGACCCGGACCCTGTAACAGCAGCCAATCTGGATAAATACCGTATGCTGAAAGAGTGGATGGTCGAATTTCTGGGAGAAGGCCGCCGCCGTACGGATTTGATTCGTTGGGATGCCTATGTTACGGAAAACTGGTGGGATCATAAGGCTACAAACAATCAGAATTTAAACTTATTCCCTATTCACTATACGATTATCGGTGCTAATAACCTGATAGAACAAAACCCGGGTTATGGAGGCAAGAAATAACATGTTTCAAGTTGTGTTTTAATATATATTAAGAGAGAGGAAACACTATAATCAGTAGTTTCCTCTCTTGTTTTGTCTTATTCATATAATAAAGAGTAAAAAACTTATGAAATGGAAAGCACTTGCCTTTTGGCTTCTCGTTTTTGCGGGATTATTTTTCTTTTTCCGGTCGTTCAATATCTTTTTTTACCAGCAACAGGAAGAGATGCAACTGTTTATTCCGGAGTGGTTTTTTATTCGGGACCTGTTGTTTATACCGGGAGGCTTTTGTTCCGTATCGGGACAGATGCTGGTACAATACTATCCGGATCTCTTTATTGCCATATCGGTCAATAGTTTATTGATTAGTTCGACAGGTGTCCTTTGCTATTTACTTCTACAAACGATAGCACGGCGGGAATACAACCTTTTGCTTGCCCTTGTACCCGTAGCAGCCTTGATGAAAATACATATGAACCTTAATTATGTGCCCGACGGGGCTATCGGGATTTTACTGATGTTGCTGTTACTGTTTCTTTTTACCGTTCTGCGCAGGAAACAGGTATGGTTCCCATACAGTCTGGCAAGCACATTCGTTATTTATGTATTGGCCGGACAGATGGCGGCACTTTATGGTATCGCTTTAGCTGCGCTTGGCTTTTTTCAACGGAAGGAAAAATGGCCGTATGCATTCTTTGCACTATTCACCGGGTTGGGACTTTCATTTTTCTCTACACGCCTGTCCTTATCCATACCTCTGACAGATGGAATTTATTCGATACGATACCAGGAAAAACAAATGCTGCCGGAGTCTTTTATCTATTTTGTATGGATTCGCTATACCCTGCTTCTGGTTATTTTATATCTCATAACCTATTCTTTAGATAAAATAATGGGAGGGAAGCGGCTGAATAAGATTGGCATAACCGGCAGTACCGCTATACTGGTAAGCTTGTTTATTTGTTTTTTCTGCCTGCCGGATAGACAAGATATGCAAAACCGCCTGATTTATGAACTCTCTTATTGGGAACGCCATCAGAAATGGGACAACCTTATACAAATGCACAAAGGAAAGAAAATCCCGAACCCGATTAGCCAAAACTATCTGAATATGGCATTAGCGGCAAAAGGGGAATTGGGTGACAAATTATTCCATTTCGACCAACAAGGGCCTCAAAGCCTGATAGCCCCCTGGGACGGTTCTTATTATATGAGCGCAATGCTCAGCGACATACATTATATGATAGGAGATATCAGTACCGCCGAAAGCTACGCGATGGAGGGCCTGACACTGGCTAAACGTACATGCAGCCCGCGCATGTTGAAACGTTTGATACAAACAAACCTGATACGGGGAGAGTATGCCATAGCCCGGAAATATATCAATCTGCTTGAGCGGACACCCTATTACCATACATGGGCGGAGAAATATAAGATATACCTTTGCAACTCGGAAAAAATAGCTCAGGATAAAGAATTAGGAACCAAAAAACTACCTTCTATAGCTGATGATAACCTGTTATGCCTGGTCGGAATGGATAGCCTTTGGGAAAGACATTTGTCGGAACCAGCCGTCAACCGTATTGCATTGGATTATCTTGGATGTTCTTATTTGTTGGCAAAAGAAATGAATGCATTTAAGGCATTACTTCTACGGATTGCAGATAAAGCGGAGTGGCAGCCCCTTCCCATCCATTTTCAGGAAGCGGCATTGGTATTGTCTGTCGAGGATGCCTCTGTTTTGGAGAAGATAAAAGTCCGACCGGAGATAATCCGCCGTTGCCGCCAGTTTCAGGCGGACATCAAACAAGCAAGGAACAATCCGGACGGCTTAGGGCTGCTTTACCGTCAATATGGGGATACGTTCTGGTTTTATTATTATTGTAAACAACTGAATTAAGCATATGAATCGATTATACATATTATTGGCATGCCTGTTTTATTTATGCGGATGCAGTGAAGGCATTCCGGAGTCACAGCCAAAGGATACGTTACCGGAAATATTCCCTGATTATTGTAATGTAACGGTTCCCTGTAATATTGCACCGTTAAATTTTAAACTGAATACGCCTTCGGAATCCATACTTGTTATCTCGAATGGAGAACAACAGGTACGCGTTGATTCCGAACAAGGCGCTTTTCAGATTCCATCCGGGAAATGGCATCGTTTATTGGAAACCTCGGCAGGCGAGACCCTTCAGTTTCTTGTCTATGCAGAGGAAGGCGGTCAATGGATGCAGTATAAACCTTTTTCCGTACATATAGCCAAAGAACCTATAGATTCCTATCTGGTATATCGCCGTATAGCCCCGGGATACCGGATGTGGGGAGAAATGGGTATCTACCAGCGTAATCTGGAGAACTTTAAGGAAGAGGCATTGCTCGGCAATAACCTGACAAACAATAATTGTATGAACTGCCATTCGTTTTGTATGCAGAACCCGGGCCGGATGTTGTTCCACCAGCGTATGGTACACAATGGAACCTATATGATTATCGACGGTGAGATAGAAAAGTTGAATACGAAGACCGAACAGACTATCTCCGCCCTGGTCTATCCTTCATGGCATCCTTCCGGCAAATATATAGCGTTCTCCACAAATGATACAAAACAGGATTTCCACCTTTCGGACCCGAATAAAATAGAGGTATTCGATAACAAATCGGATGTCGTAGTATATGACGTGGAAAAGCATGAAATCATTACATCTCCGAAACTCTTCTCAGAAGAGAATTTTGAAACTTTCCCAACCTTTTCGCCCGATGGCAAGCGGCTCTATTTCTGTTCAGCCAAGGCGAAGCAAATGCCTGAATCTTACAAAGACATCCGTTATAATCTGCTTAGCATTTCATTCGACCCGGAAACCCGTGTATTCGGGCGCCAGGTAGATACCTTATATAATGCGGAGAAGGAGGGACACAGTGTTAAATTTCCGCGCGTATCTCCGGATGGACGTTATTTGCTATATACGATTTCCGGTTACGGAAACTTCTCTATCTGGCATAAAGATGCCGATTTGCGGATGCTGGAGCTAAATACGCTCCAAACCGATTCTCTTCCCGGAGTAAACAGCAAGGATGTGGATAGTTACCATTCATGGAGCAGCAACAGCCGATGGTTTGTATTTAGCAGCCGTCGTGGCGACGGGCTGTACACACGGCCGTATATTTGTTATATAAATGAGGAAGGAGTTGCTGGCAAACCGTTTTTATTACCTCAGCAAGAGACTGATTATTATGATTTATCTCTTTTCTCCTTCAACATCCCGGAATTAGTTAAGGGTAAAGTAAAGATAGATACTTATAAACTAACGCAAATCAGCAAATATGGTCCGGGCACGGATATTTCTTTTATGAAATAATCCTTTTGTCAAAACCTCCTTTAGTTTACAAAATGTCAAAATACCCCATTCCTGCGTCATCTGTATGGATACATGCCCGGAATGGTTTGTAAATACGCTACTCTCACGAGGTTAAGTTTTGTCTGTTTGTTGCAAAAAATAATGTAAGGCTTACTAATTGATTCGGATACAAAAGTTGATTTGTTAGGCACGTATTTCGCGTATTTCACGGATTAATAAAAGTATAACATGTATTTAATCTGTGAAATCCGCGAATCCGTGCCTAAATATAATGTTATGTTTTATGAAAAATAATAATCAAATTAATATTCCTGTCAAGTCTGGTTTTATAACCATTCCAGAGCTGCGTTTCTGTTTAATAACATCAAAAAACGAAACATATATGCTTTGAAATCAAAACATATATGTTTTAAAGTTAAAATATAGGTGTTTTTATCTGCGCAGATAGTAGGATTTAGTACCGGTACTAATTGAAATTACCCTCCGGGAAAGTGAAAAAAGGTTCCGGGTAAGTATGAAAAGCCGGCTTTTTAACATGAAAAAGAGCCTGAATATTCCTGAAATGCCTTTTCGGTCTATATGCTATGTTATTATAAATAGCGTTATTTTATCAAAGTGTCATCTAATAAGGTGAAAAATAAACATTATAACAGTTCTGCAAGCACCTCTTTGCATAGTTTTTCCAAATAACAAGCGTCTACCTCGTCAAAACTGTTCAGGCTGTCGCTGTCGATATCCAATACCGCAACTACTTTTTCATCCTTGATAACCGGAACTACAATCTCCGATTTCGAATCGGAGCTGCAAGCTATATGCCCCGGAAACACATCCACATCCGGAACAACCAGTGTTTTAGCTTCTTTCCAAGCTGTTCCGCAAACCCCTTTACCGAACCGGATACGTGTGCAGGCAAGCGGGCCTTGGAACGGTCCCAGTACCAACGTATCCTCTTTTACCCTATAGAAGCCTACCCAAAAGAATCCGAATGTCTGTTTCAGGGCAGCCGCGATATTTGCCAGATTCGCCACTACATCTGTTTCCGCACCTGTCAGGGATTTTATCTGAGGCAGCAATGTTTGATATTGCTCTTCCTTACTTCCTTGATTTATAACCAGATTTTCCGCCATAATAATTCTCAATTTGTTTAGGACAAAGGTACGTCATAAATTTTGTATCTTTGCACCCATGATAAAGCAGAATTCTCCTTTGGTTCTCGGAACCGAAAAAATTGGCAAACTACTTACTCAATACGCCATTCCTGCCATAATAGCCATGACGGCATCTTCTCTTTATAACATGGCAGACAGTATATTTATCGGACAGGGAGTCGGACCGTTGGCAATTTCCGGCCTGGCACTGACATTCCCATTAATGAATCTGGCGGCAGCATTCGGCTCGCTTGTCGGAGTAGGGGCCTCCACATTGGTTTCCGTTAAACTCGGACAAAAGGATTATGAAGGAGCCAATAAAGTGCTGGGAAATGTTCTGGTATTAAATGTCATCCTCGGATTGGCTTTTACGGTGATATTCATGTTCCTGCTCGACCCGATACTTTATTTCTTCGGTGCCAGTGAACAGACGATTACGTATGCCCGCGACTATATGAACATTATCCTGGTGGGAAATGTAGTTACACATATGTATTTAGGGCTGAATGCCGTACTCCGTTCCTCCGGGTTTCCCCGGTTGGCTATGTATGCCACGCTTGCTTCGGTGGTGATAAACTGTATTTTGAACCCGGTATTCATTTTCGGCTTCGGTTGGGGCATCAAAGGGTCGGCATGGGCAACCGTTATTTCACAGGTCATCTCTTTGACAGGGCAGATGGTTCATTTCTCAAGACCGACGCAGTTGCTGCATTTCAAAAAAGGCATTTACCGATTGAAAAAGGAAATCGTAAAAGGTATCATATATATCGGAATGTCTCCTTTCCTGATGAACTTCTGTTCCTGCGTGATTATTATCCTGATAAACCGGGGATTGAAAGAGCATGGAGGTGATATGGCTATCGGAGCATACGGAATCGTTAATCGCATCGCTTTCCTGTTTGTAATGATTATCATGGGATTTAATCAGGGAATGCAGCCCATCGCCGGATATAACTTCGGTGCCCGCCAGTATTCGCGCGTGACTGAAGTTACGAAATTAACCATGATGTGGGCGGTAGGAGTGGCAACCGCAGGGTTCCTGATGTGCCAGTTGTTCCCGTCTGCCATTGTCCGCATTTTTACGGAGTATGACGAGTTGATAAATGAAGCTGTATATGGGTTGCATATTGTCTTTGCCGTCTTCCCGATAGTCGGTTTCCAGATGGTGGCGACCAATTTCTTCCTTTCTATCGGTATGTCGAAGAAAGCAATCTTCCTGTCGCTTACTCGCCAGATGCTGTTCCTGATACCTTGTCTGCTTATCCTGCCGCCGCTGATGGGAACTCTGGGAGTCTGGATCAGTATTCCTATTGCCGATACGACAGCTACGATTGTAACAACGATAGTTCTGATAAACCAATTCAGGAAATTTAAGCAGGCGAACTGATATTAATTGATAAGAAATTATATCTTTGTGTATAATAAAAACACATTCGAAGATGGAAAACAAAATCATATTAACCATTGGTCGCCAGTTCGGAAGTGGTGGCCGTGAGATTGCAAAGAAACTGGCGGAAGCTCTCGGAATCGCATATTATGATAAGGAAATGATGGCTGTGGCTGCTAAAGAAAGCGGTTTGAGTGAAGAATTTTTTGAAAAAGCCGACGAGCGTGCCTCCAGTGGATTGTCCTATGCTTTTACCGTTGGTTTTTCTTATATGGGAATGTTTACCCCTTATACCGATATCCTTTCCAACGACGGGCTGTTCAAGTTCCAGAGCGATGCTATCCGCAAATTAGCAGAACACTCGTGTGTGCTGGTTGGCCGTTGTGCCGATTATATCTTGCGTGACGACCCTGCCTGTCTGAGTTTCTTTATACATAATACAAAGGAAAACCGTATCCAGCGGATTATAGAATCCCAGGACTTGTCTGTGGAACAGGCAAAGGAGTTGATGATAAAAACCGATAAGTCCCGTGCAGCCTATTATAATTATTATACCAATAAAGAATGGGGCGTGGCATCGTCTTATAACTTCTCAATCGATGTCTCCGTGCTGGGAGTGGATGAAACAGTCGAGTTCATAAAAAACTTTGTAGAGCGGAAAATGGATAAACGGCCGCCTCATTTCGGATAAATTTCGATTGGATACGATATAGTAGCAACAGTATCGGGGCGGACAGATATCTTTTTGTTCTCATATCGCTTATACTTTATTATTATTCGTTGGTATAAGCGTTCAAAATGATTTAGTGGAAATATCAGATAGTACAGAGAAGAATATTATGTATCAAACTGCTTAATAAAGTTACGAATGGAGGATAATAGTGGCGTCAGTTCATTACTAATAATCCACCAAATCTCTTCGGCATCTACATTAAAATAATGATGAGCAATTATATCGCGAACCCCCATTACATCACTCCAAGGAATAGTAGAGTCGGTAATCAAGAGTTTCTTTTCTGTTACTTTATCAAGATTTTTAAGGCTTTCGCCAATAGCGATGAGTAACATGCAAGCGGCATCCAACTTTTCCATACCGCCCGATGTAAGCAGAAAATCATCTGCACTATGTATTTCGGCTGTTCTGTGCTGAATCTTCACAATAGCTTCTTCTATCTGTATCAAGATATTATATGCTACTATTTTTTTATTAGAAGATAAAAATTCCATCTTTCTCTATTTGTTGTTTAAGAAAAGCGTTCATATTTCTATGGAAACGAATTACGTCAACAGAACACCCTAAAAGTCTTTCCAAATATTTCTTCATTCGCACGATTAGAAAAGGGTTGGGTGTTTCGGTATCGACACAAATATCAACATCGCTCGTTTCCGTCTGCTCATTGCGAGCTACAGAACCAAACAATCGAAGAGAACGGACACCAAACTGCTGCTCCAACTCGTGTGCAGAAGATTTCAGAATATCAATATAGTCTTTCTTTGTTTTCATTCCTCATGGAATTTGGTAGAGGCAAAGATACAAAAACTTTCTTAAAGAATATCTTTTCACCGTGCTTCCTGCCGACTAGTATTCGGCGGCTACCAACGATACTTTCAACATTCTGCACTTGGTCTCAGTTTTATTTCGTATCTTTGCCTCCACTTATCATAGGGGTGCCTTACTATCAGGCTGAGATTATACCCATAGAACCTGCCCGGGTAATGCCGTGAAGGGAGAAAGGTAGAATTACTAAATAAAGGGAAGCGTTACCTCTATGTGCTTCCCGATGTTTAAACTCTAATTTTATTTGTAATGGAACAGATTGTTTCTACAGGGATTATTGACTCTTACTTTGCAAAGTTGAAGAGCAATTTATCTATTGATGTCGCTATTGTAGGTGGTGGGCCATCCGGTATTGTAGCTGCTTACTATCTGGCTAAAGCCGGAAAGAAGGTAGCCTTGTTCGACCGTAAACTGGCTCCCGGAGGCGGTATGTGGGGAGGTGCTATGATGTTCAACGATATTGTGGTGCAGGAAGAAGCAATGCCTATCGTTAAAGAGTTGGGCGTAACGTATAAGGATGCTGGCAATGGCACTTATATTATGGATTCGGTCCATACTACTTCCGCTTTGATTTATAATGCAACGAAAGCCGGTGCGACTATTTTCAATTGCTATTCTGTTGAAGATGTGGTCTTCCACAACGATGCTGTAGCCGGCGTGGTAGTAAACTGGGCTCCGGTTATCCGTGAAGGTATGCATGTCGACCCGCTGACTATCATGTCTAAAGCCGTACTGGAAGGTACAGGCCATGATTGTGAGATTGCCCGCGTGGTAGCTCGCAAGAACGATATTAAACTGAATACTCCGACAGGCGGTGTAATCGGCGAACGTTCGCTGAATGTGGAATTGGGAGAATCTACCACCGTAGAGAATACCAAGGAAATTTATCCGGGCCTGTTTGTTTCCGGTATGGCGGCAAATGGTGTAAGTGGAAGTTTCCGTATGGGACCGATTTTCGGAGGTATGTTGATGAGCGGCAAGAAAGCGGCAGAACTGATCTGTGCGAAATTGGATGCTGAATAGAAAACAGACCGGATAAATTGGTTTGGATATTTTTAAAAAGGGATGCTATGACAGTATCCCTTTTTTATTTATAACACGGCAGATTCAATATAAATTAGAGTGGTATATTACTTGAAAATATATCATAAAATCAAATCAATAAGGCGATTATTGAATGGTTTCATTGCAATAAAATGAATTTTTTCTATATTTGCATTCGCAAGTATGAAAGCAAAAAAACAAATATATCAATATGTTATGCTGGTTGCCAGTATTGTGATGTTGTTGTCGGTTGTAATACCCCACCATCATCATAGTAACGGTTTGCCTTGCTACAAATCGGTGAAGACGGAAGCTGCACATGGCGGGCATGGCAGTCCCAATTCGCATGATTGCGGATGCAACGGGCATAATGTGGCTCTTTATACCTCTCTGTTGACTCATATTACGGATGTGGATATGGGGCATCAACTTTTTCCTCTACTTGTATTATTTGATTATATTAACCCTCCTGAACCTGCTTTCAACGGACAATTCTGTGAACGGGAGCAAGGCTTCTATGTTGAAACCCTGCATGGAACGTGGATAACATCTGCGTCAGGGCTTCGTGCGCCTCCTTCTTTCCCTATCCTTTAATGCTGTAAAGGACAATTTCGTAGTAGATATTCGGATTAGATTCAGTTTTTTGATACAAATTCTGTCGGATTAAAGGAATTTGACATGTCTTGATATTTAGTCTGCGTTGTCTATCTCATTCGCGTCAGATACTTGTTGACGCCGTCTTTTACCGCGAACATATGTTTCCCTAATCTGTTAAGTTGTTTATTAAAACCATTTTATAAAAATGAAGAAGATATATTTAGTAGGCATTCTGTTTGCCTATTTACTTGCCGGCTGTAGTGGTAATGCAGCAAAAGGAGGACAAGAACACGTTCATGAGCATAAAGAAGGACATAGCCATGAACATGAGGAAGAAGAAGGACACGACCATGAGCACGAACACGATCATGAACACGAAGCCGGCGGAGCGCATGCTGTCGGAGAAATTATTTTTAAGAAAGCATTAGCTGAGGCTGTCGGATTGAAAACAGTCAAAGTCGAACCCGGAACATTTACGGATGTAATTAAAACAAGCGGACGGGTAATGGCAGCCCAGGGGGAGGAAACGACTATCGTGGCAACTGTACCTGGAGTCGTGACATTCGGAAACCTGTCGTTTGTAGATGGTACGGCTGTAAAGAAAGGGCAGGCGATTCTGAGTCTGGCTTCAAGCGGCTTATCCGATGGGAATGTGGCTTCGAGAGCCAAATATGCCTATGAGACGGCAAAGAAAGAATATGAGCGTATGCAATCGCTTGTCGGCGATAAGATTGTTTCGGCTAAAGACTTCGAACAAGCACGCCTCAATTATGAGAATGCGAAGATAGCCTGGGAGGCAGTTGAAGGAAAACAGACGGCAAATGGTGTTTCTGTTGTTTCTCCAATGAATGGCTATTTAAAAAATCTCCAGGTAAAAGAAGGTGACTATGTAAGTGTAGGGCAGCCGTTGGCTACTATCTCGCAGAATAGCCGTTTGGTGTTGCGTGCGGAAGTTTCTGAAAAGTATTATAATGTGCTGCCTGCCGTACAATCGGCTAATTTCAGCACTCCGTATGATAATGCAGTGTATCGGTTGGCTGATTTGCGCGGCCGTTTGATTTCATATGGTAAATCTTCGGATGCCAACTCGTTTTATGTGCCGGTTACGTTCGAGTTCGATAATAAGGGAGCGATTATTCCGGGTTCCTTTGTCGAGATTTATTTGCTTACGGCACCGATGAAAGATGTGATGAGCGTTCCTGTTTCCGCCCTGATCGAGGAACAAGGAGTTTATTCCGTATATGTCCGTTTGGATGAAGAAGGCTATTTGAAGCACCCGGTAACTTTGGGTGCGAATAATGGTTCTGAAGTGCAGATACTTAGTGGTATCCATCCGGGAGATGAGGTAGTAACGGAAGGGGCTTACCAGATTAAATTGGCCTCTGCATCGAATGCAATACCGGCTCATACACATAATCATTAAATCAGTTGACAATTGATAGGTGACAGTTGACAGTTAAATACAGTTATCGATTGCCGATTAAAAACGAAGTATTTTTATGCTGAATAAAATAATATATTACTCGCTGCATAACAGGCTGGTGGTTCTGGTCTGCTCTTTGCTGCTGATGATAGCCGGAGTATATACCGCAACCAAGATGGATGTGGATGTATTTCCGGATTTGAATGCGCCGACAGTTGTTATCATGACTGAGGCGAATGGTATGGCTCCCGAAGAAGTGGAACGTCTGGTTACTTTTCCCGTAGAAACAGCAGTGAATGGTGCGATGAATGTACGTCGTGTACGTTCTTCTTCCACAACGGGATTCTCTGTCGTATGGGTTGAATTTGATTGGGGTACGGATATTTATCGTGCCCGGCAGATTGTTTCTGAAAAATTGGCCGTAGTAAGTGAAAGTTTGCCGGAAAATGTAGGAAAACCGACCCTCGGTCCGCAGTCTTCAATCCTGGGTGAAATGATGATTATCGGATTGACGGTGGATAATGATTCGGTAAGTGGCGGGAATAAAACTTCTCAAATCGATTTGCGTACGATAGCGGATTGGACAATCCGTCCCCGTTTGTTATCGACAGGCGGTGTGGCGCAGGTTGCGGTTATCGGTGGTGAAATCAAGGAGTACCAAATACTGTTGGATCCGACCCGTATGAAACATTATGGCGTTTCGCTGGATGAAGTATTGACCGCTTGCCGTAATATGAACCGTAATGCAAACGGAGGTGTCTTGTATGAATATGACAATGAATACATCATCCGTGGGGTTCTTTCCACATCCAAAGCAGAAGAGATTGCAAAAGGGGTTGTGAAAGTTGTAAATGATTTTCCTGTTTTATTGGAAAATATAGCAACTGTAAAAATAGGCGGGAAGAGTCCTAAACTGGGTACCGCTTCAGAACGTACCAAACCGGCGGTTTTAATTACGGTGACGAAACAACCGAATACCAGCACAATAGACCTGACAAACAAACTGGATGCGATAGTTGCCGATTTGCAGAAGAATTTACCGGCGGATGTGCATATCTCGACCGATATTTTCCGTCAGAGCCATTTTATAGACAGTTCAATCAATAATGTGAAGAACAGTTTGCTGGAAGGAAGCGTATTTGTTGTCATTGTATTATTCCTTTTCCTGATGAATATCCGTACAACGGTGATTTCATTGGTCGCTTTACCTCTTTCTTTACTCGTTTCCGTCCTTGTCCTGCATTTTATGGGATTGACTATTAATACGATGAGCTTGGGAGGTATGGCTATTGCTATCGGTTCATTGGTGGATGATGCCATTGTGGATGTGGAAAATGTGTATAAACGGATACGGGAAAACCGCCTTTTACCGCCGGATAAACAACGGTCGATACTGGAAGTCGTATATGATGCTTCCCGTGAAGTGCGTATGCCTATTTTAAATTCGACGCTGATTATTGTAGTCAGCTTTGTTCCTCTGTTCTTTCTTCATGGAATGGAAGGACGTATGTTGATTCCTCTGGGTATTGCATTTATTGTAGCATTGTTTGCTTCGACTGTGGTGGCATTAACACTTACTCCGGTACTTTGCAGCTATCTGTTGAAAGGTAAAAGCCAGAATCAGACAACCGAGCCTTGGGTGAGCCGTTCCCTGAAAAAAGTATATAGCAAGGCATTGCAAGGTGCATTAGCGCATAAAAAGGGGGTGATAGGTTTTACTTTGGCTTTATTTATCGTATCTCTTTATACCTTCTTTACGTTGGGACGCAGTTTCCTGCCGTCTTTCAATGAAGGTTCATTTACGATTAACGTCAGCTCGTTGCCCGGTATTTCTCTGGAGGAATCCGACCGTATGGGAAGACGTGCCGAAGCGTTATTGATGCAGATACCGGAAATTCAAACCGTAGCCCGTAAAACAGGCCGTGCAGAGTTGGACGAACATGCATTGGGGGTAAATGTGAGTGAGATTGAAGCTCCGTTTGTCCTGAAAGATCGCAGTCGTGACGAGGTGATGAACGATGTACGTAAAAAACTGTCTACTATCAGCGGTGCCAATATTGAAATAGGACAGCCTATTTCCCATCGTATCGATGCCATGTTATCCGGTACCGAAGCAAACATTGCCATTAAATTATTTGGAACAGACCTGAATCTGATGTTTACAGTTGGCAATCAGATACAGGCAGCTATTAAAGACATCCCTGGTTTAGTGGATTTAAAGGTAGAACAACAGATAGAACGTCCGCAGCTTACGATTACTCCCAAACGCGAGTTAATGGCAAAATATGGTATTTCATTGCCTGAGTTTGAGGAATATATCAATGTAATGCTGGGCGGTGAAGAGGTAAGTCAAGTCTATGATGATGGTAAAACATTCGATTTGACAGTGAAAACATCTGATACGAGTCGCGCAACCATGGAAGATATTAAAGACCTGATAATAGATGCCGGAGGAAAGAAAGTTCCTTTAAGTTATGTAGCGGAAGTACGTTCCGTTACAGGCCCGAATACGATTAACCGGGAGAATGTACAACGCAAAATTGTCATCAGTGGGAATGTCTCGGAACGCGACCTTCGCAGTGTGGTGAATGAAATCCGTGAAAAGGTGGATGCTTCCATTCAGTTGCCGGAAGGTTACCACATTGAATATGGCGGACAGTTTGAGAGTGAAGAGGCTGCAAGCCGTACTTTATTGCTTACCTCTTTGATGTCATTGTTGGTTATCTTCCTGCTTCTTTATAATGAATTTAAGAATGCAAAAGAGAGTGGAGTGGTCCTGTTAAACTTGCCGTTGGCATTAATCGGCGGTGTGTTTATCCTGAAATTTACATCCGGGGTGATTAGTATTCCTGCCATTATCGGGTTTATTTCATTGTTCGGTATCGCTACACGTAACGGTATGTTATTGATCAGCCATTATACGCATTTAAGGACAGTGGAAGGCCTGCCGCTTCGCGAAGCCGTATTGCAAGGTTCTTTGGACCGTTTGAATCCGATTTTGATGACAGCGCTTAGCTCGGCTCTTGCCCTTGTCCCGCTTGCATTACAGGGAGATTTGCCTGGCAATGAAATCCAGAGCCCGATGGCTATTGTTATTTTAGGAGGTCTTTTAACATCGACATTCCTGAACGGATTTATTATTCCGATTGTTTATTTGTTTATGAATAAGAATAAATAGTATGAAACGATATTTGATAATAGCAACTTTGATTACAGCGACACTGTCTGCTACAGCCCAGACATCCATTGAAGATGTCCTGAGCAGCGTAGAAACTAATAATAAAGAGTTGCAAGCCAACCGTCAGTTAATTACGGCACAAAAGCTGGCTTCGAAGTTGGATAATAACCTTCCGGACCCTTCCGTCTCTTATGTCCATCAATATGGAAATAGGGAAGGGATGGGAATACAAGGTGAATTGGTGGCTTCCCAATCATTTGATTTTCCTTCTGTTTATGTACAGAGGCATAAGTTGGCCAAAGCGAAGGGGGAAAGTTATGACCGTCAGGGTGCTGAAGTCCGTCAACAGATTCTTTTGCAGGCAAAAGAAGTGTGTTTGGATTTAGTTTTTCTGAATCAGCAGAAAAGCCTTTTGGACCAGCGCCGCCAGAATGCCGAGCAACTGGCGGCATTGTATGAGATGCGCTTGAAAAACGGCGATGCAAGCATTCTTGAAACAAACAAGATTAACCTTGAACTTCTCAATGCAAAAAATGAAGCCCGTATGAATGAAGCTGCCCGTGTGGCTAAATTGCATGAGTTAGCCACTTTGAATGGGGGAGTTGCCATTCATTTTACAGATACTGTTTATCAGCCGGTTGAGACACCGCAGTCTTTCGTGGACTTGCAACAGGAGGCTGTTCCTGCAAACCGTCAATTACTTGCTTTACAAGGTGAAAAGTCTGCCGCTTTGCGTCAGTTAGGAGTAAGCAAATCTTTGTGGTTGCCAGGATTTGAGTTAGGTTACCGTTTGAATACGGCAACAGGAGGAGAACGTTTCAATGGCTTTTTAGTCGGCATTACGATTCCTCTTTTCTCTAATCGTAATAACGTAAAACAGGCAAAAGCACAAAGTTTGTATACCGATTTGCAGATAGAAAGCACGACAACGACTGTGGAAAACGAATTACTCCGACTCTATAATCAGTCAGTGGCATTAAAGACGTCTATCGATGAATATCAGTCTGTTCTGAAAAGCCAGAATAATCTGGCGCTTTTGAATAAAGCGATTCAAAGCGGGCAGATTTCAATGATTGAGTATTTTGTTGATGTAACGACTTTGTATCAGAGTATGCAGAATTATATGCAGTTGCAGAATGAGTATCAGAAGGTGATGGCGCAGCTGTATAAGCATCAGTTGTAATTTTTTTATAGTATAATACTTGATTGTATTTGGTATTGTGTCTGATATCTGATTGTTTTAAAGAATACGGATACGTTTTCGGATTCATAGTTATGATTTTCCAAAACCATAACTATGATTTTTTCGATGAATCCGTATTTTTTGTATGGGTATCCCTTTCAAAACAGAGGGTATAAACATCATTTCTATTTATTTTTTGTTGTATATCCATTGTTTTTAATGCTTTATGCTCGAAAAGCCCTGGTTGGTAGATTTTATAGAAGAGAAAAGTTTGTAATCTTATATTTTGTAGCTACTTTTGCAGAGCTAAAGGGAAAACTATAGTTTTTGTCGATAGTTTTTCGTCATCCAATCGTGGGACTGACGAACTTTGTTGTGTATAAGCAAAACTAAAGTGACATGTTATCTTTTATTATTTTAGTATTTATAATTTCAACGATTTTATCTTCCTTCATCATTCCACGAATCTTGGTTGTGGCTTTCAGGAAGAGGCTATTTGATATACCTAATGACCGTACGGTTCATCATGGGGCTGTACCTCGTTTAGGCGGTTTATCATTTGTCCCGACTATTATCTTCTCATTGGCATTTGTAATGAGTTTGAGGTATATCTATGGCTATCCTCTTGCTCCGAATCTGGTTCATATCGTTGTTCCGGAAGTACTTCTGCTTATATGTGGACTTACAATCTTGTATATTTCCGGTATCAAAGATGATTTAGTCGGATTACGTTACCGTACAAAGTTCGTAATCCAGATTATTGTCGCATCTTTTTTCCCTTTATCCGGGTTATGGATAAACAATCTGTATGGCTTGTTTGGCGTTTATGAACTGACACCGTGGTTAGGTATACCTTTTACGATATTATTAACTGTATTTATTACAAATGCCATTAATTTAATTGATGGTATTGACGGTTTGGCTTCCGGACTTAGCAGTGTTGCTTTGGTTATCCTGGGAAGCCTTTTTCTTTATAACAGGGTTTGGTTGTATGCCATGTTGTCCTTTGCCACCTTAGGTGTTCTGCTGCCATTTTTCTATTATAACGTATTTGGACGTGTCGAACGTCACAACAAAATATTTATGGGAGATACCGGAAGCTTGACGCTAGGCTATATTTTAGCATTCCTGTCTATCCGTTATTCTTCCTTTAATCCGGACCTGATTCCTTATTCAGAAGGGGCAATAGTGGTTGCATTTTCAACCCTGATCGTTCCGATGTTTGATGTGATCCGGGTTATATTGGTACGCTTAAGAACAAGAAGTGCCTTATTTGAGCCGGACCGGAATCATATTCATCATAAGTTTTTGGATATGGGACTGAGCCACAGAAGGGCAATGCTGTCTATTTTGGGACTGGCTATAGGATTCTGCTGTTTGAATATTATATTGGTTCCTCATTTGGATAATAATGTATTATTTGTTGGGGATATTGTGATTTGGACGGGGTTGAATTTGTGGTTTGATAAAGTGAGAGATAAAAAGAAGCAAATTACATGTTAATTAATTTGTTGTGGATAATGTATTTTGAGAAAATTAAATTGATAATATATTAAGGTATGAAAGCTTGTTTTGTAGGATTGGGATATATTGGATTACCTACTGCTATTATAGCAGCAAAGCATGGTATAGAAGTTGTAGGAGTCGATATTAATCCAAAAGTTGTACAAATGACAAATTTGGGGCAATTACATATTATAGAACCTGGATTGCAAGATTTATTACAAGAGGTTGTCTCAAATGAGATGTTGAAAGCTAAATCAAAACCTGAGAAATGCGATGCTTATTTTATTGTAGTGCCAACTCCTTTTAAGGGGAATCATGAGCCTGATATATCTTATGTAGAGGCAGCCACTCGCTCCGTTATCCCTTTTTTGAAAAAAGGAGATTTATTTGTAATAGAGTCTACATCTCCAGTCGGAACTACAGAAAAGATGGCTGATTTGATATTTAAAATTCGACCGGAATTAAAGGATACAATTTATATTGCATATTGTCCGGAACGAGTATTACCTGGAAATGTAATATATGAATTAGTTCATAATGATAGAGTTATTGGTGGCTTAAATAATATTTCAACCCAAAAGGCTATCGAATTTTATCAGCAGTTTGTACAAGGAGCACTCCACTCAACAAATAGTAAAACTGCAGAAATGTGTAAATTAACAGAAAATTCTTCACGTGATGTTCAAATCGCTTTTGCAAATGAATTATCATTGATATGTGATAAGGCTGGTATTAATGTTTGGGAGTTAATAAATTTAGCCAATAAACATCCACGTGTTAATATTTTGCAGCCAGGGTGTGGGGTTGGTGGACATTGTATAGCTGTGGATCCTTATTTTATTACGGCAGATTTTCCTATAGAATCTCAGATTATATCAAAAGCCCGTGAAATTAATAATTATAAAGCTTTTTGGTGTGCAGAGAAAGTAGAAAATGCAATGTTGAAGTTTGAGTTAGAATGTCATCGCAAACCAGTTGTTGCGATGATGGGATTAGCTTTTAAACCGGATATTGATGATTTAAGAGAAGCTCCTGCTAAATATATTACTACGAAAGTTATGCAGAGTTGTAATAATGCAGATATATTAGTTGTAGAACCTAATGTTGAGGAACATAAGGTCTTTAAACTTACTAATTATAAAGAGGCCTATAAGAATGCTGATATTGTTGTATTTTTAGTTGCCCATACTGTATTTAAGGCTTTGCCGTATGATAAAGAGAAGGTAATTCTTGATTTTTGTGGCATTTATAAAAAATAGATATTCTATTATATATGAAAAAAGTAATGTTGGTTTTTGGTACACGACCTGAAGCTATTAAGATGGCTCCTCTGGTAAAAGAGTTCCAGAAATATCCTTTGGAGTTTAAAACAATAGTATGTGTGACTGGTCAGCATCGTGAAATGTTAGATCAAGTATTACAAATATTTGATATTCATCCCGATTATGATTTGAATATTATGAAACAAGAACAAGACTTGTATGATGTTACAGCTCGAGTTCTTACAGGTATGAGAGACGTACTAAAAGAATCTCAACCGGAGATTGTATTGGTACATGGTGATACTACTACATCTATGGCTGCAGCATTGGCTGCTTTTTATCAACAAATACCGGTTGGTCATGTGGAAGCAGGGTTACGTACACATAATATTTATAGTCCTTGGCCAGAAGAAATAAATCGCCAAATAACAGGGCGGATTGCAACTTACCATTTTTCGCCAACATCTTTAAGTAAACAGAACTTATTAAATGAAGGCATTAAAAGTGATGGAGTCACTGTAACTGGAAATTCTGTGATAGATGCTCTGTATATGGTTGTTGATAGAATAAAAAAGGATCAGAAACTTAATTTTCAACTGGAAGATATATTAAATAATGCTGGTTATTCTATTAATCGTTTATCCGGTAAAAGGAAATTAGTTCTTATTACTGGGCACCGTCGTGAAAATTTTGGAGATGGTTTTATCTCTATTTGTAAAGCAATAAAGGCATTGGCAGAAAAATATCCGGATGTAGATTTTGTGTACCCAATGCATTTAAATCCCAATGTTCGTAAGCCGATTTATGAGGTATTTGGTGATCGTCAGCTTTCTAATATGTTTTTTATAGAACCTTTAGAATATCTCTCTTTTGTTTATCTAATGGAAAAGTCTACTATTGTATTGACTGATAGTGGTGGTATTCAAGAGGAAGCTCCAGGATTAGGGAAACCTGTGTTAGTGATGCGAAATACGACAGAGAGACCGGAGGCATTGGATGCTGGAACTGTAAAATTAGTTGGTACTAATTATGATGTAATAGTAAATGAGGTTTCATTATTGTTAGAAGATTCTGCTCATTATGAAAAAATGAGTAAGGCAGTGAATCCTTATGGAGATGGAAAAGCTTGTAATAGGATAATTGAAAAAATATTAGAAAATAATGCTAAATAATAAATCAGTATTAATTACTGGAGGAACAGGGTCTTTCGGTAAGAAGTTTGTAGAAACGATTTTAAAGCAATATCCTGAAGTGAAAAGGATTGTTATTTATTCTCGCGATGAACTTAAGCAGTTTGAGATGAAGCAAAAATATTCAGAATCTCAATATCCACAATTACGTTTTTTTATTGGTGATGTGCGTGATGGAGAACGTCTGAAAAGGGCTTGTGAGGGAATAGACGTAATAATTCATGCTGCTGCGATCAAACAAGTGGATACAGCTGAATATAATCCAGAGGAGTGTATTAAAACTAATGTGCATGGTGCTCAGAATGTAATCAATGCAGCTTTACAAACAAATGTGCAACATGTGGTTGCTCTGTCGACTGATAAAGCGTGTGCGCCCATTAATTTATATGGTGCAACGAAATTGACTTCTGATAAATTGTTTGTTTCGGCAAATAACATCAAGGGGGCAAGGAATTTAAAGTTTTCAGTTGTCCGTTATGGGAATGTAATGGGATCACGTGGATCAGTTATTCCATTTTTTATTAATAAACGTGATCAAGGTGCAAATGAATTACCTATTACGGACATGCGGATGACTAGGTTTAATATCTCACTTCAGGCCGGAGTGGATTTAGTAATGTTCGCTATTGGGCATCATTTAGGGGGAGAGATTTTTATCCCCAAGATTCCATCTTACCACATTGTAGATGTGGCAAAAGCAATCGCTCCTCATCTTCCGTTAGTGGAAGTCGGTATTCGGCCTGGGGAAAAGCTCCACGAAGAAATGATAACAGAAACGGATGCTTTAAATACTATTGATTTGGGGCGCTATTATGCTATTCTTCCATCGGTTGCATTTAATCATACCCGTGAAGAATATATGGAACATCATCAAGCTACAGCTGTACCATTTGGATTTCGGTATAGCTCGGATAAAAATACGGAATGGGAAACGGTTGAATCGATGCGTGAGAATATTCGGAAGTACGTCGACCCTAATTTTGAAGTAAAATGATAACAAAACCGATTCCTTATGGACGTCAACATATTACAGACGAAGATATCAAGGCTGTTGTAGAAACTCTTCGGTCTGATTATCTTACACAAGGTCCTAAAATACAAGAATTCGAAGCTGCTTTTGCTGAATATACAGGAGCAACGTATGCTGTGGCCGTTAATAATGCAACTGCAGGTTTACATTTAGCTGCGACGGTATTAAATGTTCGACCTGGAGATAAAGTTATTGTTACTCCGATGACTTTTGCAGCGAGTGCCAATTGTATCCGATATTGTGGGGGTGAAGTTGTTTTTTGTGATATAGATAAAGATACTTATTTGATGGATGCCGTTAAACTGGAAAATATATTGAAGGCATCACCTAAAGGAACATATAAAGGTATTGTTCCTGTTGATTTCGGAGGTTATCCTGTTGATTTGGAAATATTCAGAAAATTGGCAGATGAATATGGTTTATGGATTATTGAAGATGCTTGTCATGCTCCTGGTGGATATTTTTTAGATAGTGAAGGACGGAGACAGTATTGTGGAAATGGTCGTTTTGCGGATCTTTCAGTTTTCTCTTTTCATCCTGTAAAACATATTGCAACAGGAGAAGGAGGGATGGTTACCACTAATAGTAAAGAGCTTTATAATAAACTTTGCTTGTATCGAACACATGGTATTACGAAAAATAGTGAACAACTGATAGAAAATCATGGTGGTTGGTATTATGAAATGCAAGACTTGGGATATAATTATCGAATTACAGATTTTCAAGCTGCATTAGGTATCTCACAATTGAATCGGGCGGAGGCTGGCTTGAAACGTAGACAAGAGATAGCAGCACGTTATAATGAGGCTTTTGCTAAGGTAACAGATATAAAAATCCCGTATATTGCTGTTGGTGTGTATCATGCTTATCATCTTTATATTGTACAAGTTTCTGATCGACTAGGATTGTACAATTATTTGCATGAGAATGGAGTATATGCCCAAGTACATTATGTGCCATTACATTTAATGCCTTATTATCAACAGTTTGGAAGTAAAAAAGGGAATTTTCCGGTAGTTGAAAAATATTACGAACATTGCTTAAGTTTACCAATGTATCCCACTTTAACGGAAGAAGAACAGGAATATATTATAGCTAAGGTTGTTGAGTTTTACAAAAATGAGTCGATCTGCTAAATTAATATTGGGCACCGTACAGTTTGGGTTAGATTACGGTATAAATAATCAGTCAGGACAAGTATTAGAAACGGAGGTGAAAGCCATATTGAATTTGGCAGCCTTGAACGGAGTAAGAACATTAGATACATCTGCTGCATATGGAAATAGTGAAACTGTTTTAGGAAAGGTTTTGGGACCAGGTAAAGCACAGTTCAATCTTATATCTAAATATCCGTGTTCTGACGAAAGTGTGGAAGTTGTGTTTTCCAGATCTTTGGAACAATTACAACAAAAAACATTATATGGTTATTTAGTACATCATTTTGACTTTTATAAGGCTTATCCGCAAATATGGGATGAAATGCAACGGTTGAAAAGTAAAGAAAAAGTAGAAAAGATAGGTTTTTCATTGTATACTCCAGATCAGCTACTTTATCTGTTGGATAGAAATGTTGAGTTCGATATTCTTCAGATTCCTTATAATTTGCTAGACAGGCAATTTGAACCTTATTTGAAAGAATTGAAACAAAATAAGATAGAGATTCATATTCGTTCTGTTTTTTTACAAGGATTATTTTTTAAAGAACTATCTTCTTTGCAAGCTAATTTATTCCCTTTAAGATCTTATTTGACAGAGTTGCATGATTATTGTAGGAAACATGGTATATCAATAGGTGAACTTGCTTTGAATTATGTAATTAGTAATTCAAATATAGATGGTGTATTGATAGGAGTGGATAATCATACTCAGTTAGAATTAAATCTAGTTTCTGTAGAAAAGGAACTGAATCAAAAAGATATTGATTTTATAGAGTCTATTCGAGTAAAAGAAACAAGTTTATTAAGTCCTATTAATTGGAAATAAGAAGAGAGCATAGAAATCTGAATTTCGGTAAAAACGATTAAATTAAAAGATTAAAAAATGAAAATATTAGCTATAACTCAGGCTCGTTATGGTTCAACTCGCTTACCTGCTAAAATTTTAAAAGAGGTGGATGGAATGACGTTACTTGAAATACATCTACGTCGTATTTTGAAGTCTAAGTTGATTTCAGAATTGAGAGTAGCAACAACAACGGAAGAAGGAGCAGAATATATAATTCAGGTTACTGATAAAGTAGGGGTAATATCATATCAAGGCTCAGTGGATGATGTATTGGATCGTTTTTACCAAACAGCTAATCAGGCACATCCAGATTATGTTGTTCGATTGACATCTGACTGTCCCCTAATAGATCCTGTTATTATAGATAAAGTAATTATGGAATGCTTAGAGTCAGAAAGTGATTATGCTTCAAATGTATTGTATCCTACTTTTCCAGACGGTATGGATGTAGAAGTTTTTAAATTTTCAGCATTAGAAAAAGCATGGAATGAGGCAACATTGAAAAGTGACCGTGAACATGTAACTCCTTATATTTGGCGGAATTCTACTGAAAAAGGAGGTGTATTATTTAAATCTGTGAATATATATAATAAAGAGGATTGGTCTCGTGAGCGTATAACAGTAGATACATTAGACGATCTTCAAGTAGTTAATTATTTGATTCAGAATTTAGGGATAGAAAAGAGTTGTAAAGAGTATGTAATGTACCTTAACACTCATAAAAATATAAAAGCTATAAACCAGCACTACACTCGTAATGAAGGTTATGACAAATCATTAATAAACGATTAATTTTTTTGTTATGGGAAAAGGACAAGAGTTGTACAAAAAGGCCAAGACATTAATTCCTGGCGGTACACAGTTATTATCAAAACGACCTGAGCAATTTTTACCGGAACAATGGCCTGCTTATTATTCCAAAGCTAAAGGATGTGAAGTTTGGGATTTGGATGGTAATAAGTATATAGATATGAGTTTTATGGGTATTGGGGCTTGTACGCTTGGATACGCTGATGAAGATGTAAATGCTGCAGTGAGTCGGGCCATAGAGAATGGTAATATGTGTACGTTAAATGCACCGGAAGAGGTGGAACTTGCAGAATTATTACTTGAAATTCATCCATGGGCTGACATGGTACGTTATGCACGTGGAGGAGGTGATGCTATGTCTATAGCTGTGCGTATTGCTCGTGCAGCAACAGGTAAAGATATAATTCTTTTCAGTGGTTATCATGGTTGGCATGATTGGTATTTAGCTGCAAACTTGGCCGATGATAAGGCGTTAGATGGCCAATTGTTACCAGGATTGAGTCCGACAGGTGTTTCTCGGGGGATGAAGGGAACTTCATATCCTTTCTTTTATGATAATAAGGAACAGTTTCTTGAGTTGATTCGAAAATATGGTGACCGAATAGCTGGGGTTGTATTGGAAGCAGTAAGGAATATAGAACCTGATCCTGAATTTTTTGCTATATTGGAACAGGAAACTAAGCAGTTAGGAGTTCCTTTAATTGTAGATGAAGTATCCAGTGGCTTTCGTTTGAACACAGGTGGTGCACATTTAGTGATAGGGTTACATCCTGATATGGCCGTTTTTGCTAAAGGTATGAGTAATGGTTATCCTATGGGGGCTGTTATAGGTAAAAAGGAGTTTATGGATGCAGCTCAAGAGACATTTATCAGCAGTACTTATTGGACTGAAAGTATTGGTCCGGTGGCTGCATTGGCTTCTATAAAGAAAATGTTGAATAATAAGGTACAAGAACATTTAGTAGCATGTGGAAAATTTATACAGAATGGTTGGTCGACTTTAGCAGATAAACATGGACTAGATATACATGTTGGGAGTATTTATCCTTTAAGCCATTTTGATTTTAAAGAAAATTCTTTAGTTCTTAAAACTTTATTTATTCAGGAGATGTTAAAAAAAGGTTTTTTAGCTACAAATTCTTATTATTCTTCATATGCTCATAAACAAGAACATTTAGATAAATATTTGAATGCTGTGGATGATGTATTTGCTTTTATTGCTCGAGCAACAAAAGAAGGTAATCTGAATAAATATTTGAATGGTCCTGTTTGCCATAGTGGATTTAAACGTCTATCATAAGCTTTGAAGAAGAAAATTTATTTTCGAGCAGATGCAAGTGTGGATATAGGATATGGTCATTTTATTCGTACATTGGCACTTGCTAGCATATTAAAAGAGCATTTTGATTGTATTTTTTTTACAGTTGATCCAAGTTCTTATCAACGGACGGAAATAGAAAAAGTCTGTCGTTGTGAAGTTTTATGTCATGATACACATTTTGAGGATTTCCTATCATATATTAATGGAAAAGAAATTGTAGTACTTGATAATTATTTTTTCGATACATTGTATCAGCAAAAGATAAAAGAAAAAGGAAGTAATTTAGTTTGCATTGATGATATGCATGATAAGCATTATGTTGCGGATATTGTGATAAATCATGCTATAAACGAATCAGAAAAGTTTTCTGTGGAGCCTTATACCCAGTTATGTTTAGGATATGATTGGGCTTTGTTGCGGAAGCCATTTTATGATAAAGTTCCATCTGTAGTGAAAGAATCTGGAAGTATTTTGAATGTAGCTATCTGCTTTGGAGGTTCTGATTTGTATGATTTTACAGATTATTTTGCCCAGATATTGCTTCGGGAAAAAAATATTTATCAAATACAGGCGATTGTAGGAGATGGTTATCAAGCACGAAAACAATTGTCTTCTTCTAAAATACAATATTTGCGTAATCTTTCCGCAAAAGAGATGGCTAATGTGTTCCATTCCGTTGATTTAGTTATATTATCAGCTAGTACGGTTTGTTTGGAAGCTTTGTCATGTCAGGCGTTGGTGGCTGCAGGCTACTATGTGGAGAATCAAAAAGAAGTGTATGCTGATTATGTGCGTGAGAGATTGGTTCTTCCGCTTGGAGATTTACGAGATTTAATAAAGAATGACTTTTTGACGTTATCTAATATATTGGAGCCCTTGAGAAAAATAGGGAATTTACGAAGATTGGGTGGTTTTGAAAACATACCATTGAATTATATTAGATTGTTTTGTAATTCCTTCGATATAAAAAATTACGAGGTGAATGGGCTGTTTTTTGCAGATTATAGAAATCTTAGTGAAAATCAGCATAAAGAAATATGGCAAATACGAAATCATGCAAGTATTCGTTGTTGGATGGAGCATTCTGAACTTATTTCTTGGGAATCTCATCGTCTTTTTGTATCTCGATTGTCTCATTCTTATCGTAAACTTTATTGGGGAATATATAAGTCAGAACTGTTGATAGGGTCTGTGAATATTGAATTTATTACTTCAACACAGGTGGAAAGAGGAATTTTCCTACATCCAAGTTATATTGAACAGTCATTAGGAAGAGAAGTTGAAAGGGCGTTGTCGGTTATTTTACATAATTTACATATTATTACAATTGCAGCAAAAGTATTGAAAAAGAATCCTCGTTCATTACATTTCCATATTCGTGAAGGATATACACATATAGCTTCTGATGATAAGTATGATTATTTGTTAAAACAATTGAGAGAATGAATAAGGTAATGTTAGTCGCGGAATTATCTGCAAATCATAATGGGAATAAAAAAACGGCTATTGATACTATTATAGCTGCTAAAAGAGCTGGAGCTGATGCAATAAAATTACAGACTTATACAGCTGAAACCATTACGTTAGATTGTCATCGTGATGATTTTAAAATCAAACAAGGTACTTTATGGGATGGTCGCTATTTATATGATTTATATAAAGAAGCATATACTCCATGGGAGTGGCATGAGGAACTGTTTCGAATCGCAAGGGAAGAAGGATTGATTTGTTTTTCTTCTCCTTTTGATCGAACGGCTGTGGATTTCCTTGAATCATTAAATAATCCTATTTATAAAATAGCTTCATTTGAAATAACGGATATTCCATTAATAACTTATGCTGCAAAAAGAATGAAACCAATGATTCTTTCTACTGGAATTGCAGGAAAAGAAGATATACAGTTGGCTATAGATACATGCCGTGCAGTTGGTAATGAGGATATTACATTATTGAAATGTACATCATCGTATCCGGCTCCGATAGAAGAAGCCAATTTATGTATGATAAAGGACTTGGCAGAAAGATTTCAGGTAAAAGCAGGTCTATCAGATCACACACTTGGATATATTGTTCCTGTTACAGCAGTAGGTATGGGGGCTACTATGATTGAGAAACATTTTATTATCGATCGTAAAATAGGTGGTCCAGATGCATATTTTTCTATGAATGAAGAAGAATTTTCATATATGGTAAAATCAGTGCGTATGGCAGAATCTGCAATAGGAGAGATTTCGTATGACTTAACAGATAAAATGAAAGCAGGCAGAGATTTTTCTCGTTCACTGTATGTGGTGAGTGATATGCAAGCAGGTGACATAATAACTGAAAAAAATATTCGTTCGATAAGACCAGGATTTGGAGTGCATCCAAAATATTGGGAACAAATTCAGGGAAAAAGAATTAAACAGAATGTATTGAAAGGGACTCCGCTTAGATTGGATATGATTAATTGGGAATTTAAGAAGTAAATAAGGATGATTGATGTATTAAATTTGGAGTGGGATGCTGCTTTATCACGTGATCGGCAGATGGCTAGTTTAGTTTGTAACTATTTGCGGTTTCAAGGGGTGACAGTTAAGGAAGGTTCTGTTTTTCAGGGGTATGAACTGATTCGAAAATATCGTCCTCGTATTTTGTTTTTTTCTAATATAACTGGGGCACAAATTAATTATAATGTTGCTGTATATGCTGTTCGGTGTGGGATTAAAGTGGTATCTTTAGTTTCTGAAGGAAATTTCAGAGAAAGTGAGTTAGATCAATTTTTGTGGGGATGGAACGAGGAAAAAGTTTTATTGGAAACTGTTAATATGCAATGGACTGAACGGACGCGTAAGATGACATTGGAACATTATCCCAAATTACAAAATAAAATAAAAGTATCTGGAGGAGTTGGATTTGATGTGTATAAGTTACTCCCTTTGTCGGATAAAAAAACTTTTTTGAAGAAATATGGAAAGGATATTTACGAAAAAATAATTGGAGTTGGTTGTTGGGACTTCGGTATTTTTTTTCCTGATGATACGCGTTTCTCTTATGAAAAAAATATATATTCGGAAGAAGAAATTGCTTATTTTAGGAAAGATGGAGAGTTATTTAATGAAATTCTGCGAAAAGTGGTATTGGCAAATCCTGATATTTTATTTTTGTTAAAAGAACATCCTGGTGTGCAATTAGGTAGAAAGGCATCTGGTATAATTGGTTTGGAAAGTTTTCCTAATGTCCTTATTTTGAAGCGGGAAGAACCTATTATAACTTGTTTGTCAGTTTCTGATTTTTGGATTACTTATGAATCAACAACAGCATTGGAAGGTTGGTTATTAGATAAAAAAACTTGTCTTTTGAATCCACAGGGAGGACAGTTTAAAAGAGATAAAGTAGCAAAGGGGTCTCCGATTTTTTCTACTTTTAGTGAACTTCAACAAAATATTAGAAAGTTTTATTTAGGAATGCCATTAGATGGATATATTGAAAAAGAAACTGTAAGAAATGAATTAATAAAAGAAACAATTCAGTGGAGTGATGGTTTCAATCATGTACGTGCAGGAAATGAAATAAAAAAAATATTAGAAAAAGAAGAAGGTGATAAAGTGTTCATAAATGTATTTCGTGATACAGTTTTTTTACGCTATTTTGTAATATGGAGGTTGTGCTTACTGCCTTTTATTGGTAAAAGGTGGTCATTTTATTTAGAGATGAGAAGGAGGTTTTCTAAAAAACAGATAGAAGAAACCAATTCTATTCTTCAAAAATATCAGTTAGCTTTTTATCAAAAAAATAATATGGATCAAGAAAAATTGAAAACATACGAATGTCTGTAGATAATCATATTCACAAACAGAGTTGGAAGAGATCTGTTATTAATTATGGTAAATGGTACTTTTTGTCAAGTATTTTAACTAAAGGATTGAGTGTCCTTTTATTACCTATTTATACGCGCTATTTGGATCCTACAGATTATGGTATTTTGCAAAGTCTTAACTCGATAGCGCTATTCTTACCTGTTTTATTGTCGTTATCCTTAGATTCAGCATTTGGCCGTTTTTTTCATAATTATAAACATAGTAATAAACAGCTTAAGTTACTTTTTTCTACTGTTTTTTGGTTTGTTGTAATGTATGGAAGTTTAGTTTTATTTTTGATTTTTGTTACATCTAAATATTGGATTACCGAATTATTAACTGTTCCCGTTTTTCCTTATGTGTATTTGGCTTTTATTCCCGCGCTTTTAACTCAATTAGCTCAATTAGGAAAAGTGTTTTTAGAACAATCTCTTCAGGCTCAAAAAACAACTTTACTTGACGTAATTAGTGCTGTATTAAATGCAGGAATTTCAATTTGGCTTTTGATCGGTTTTCATTTGGGGGTTATAGGTCGTTTATGGGGAGGAATGGTTTCGGCTGTATTCTTAGTAATATTTTATGTGTTTTATTTTTATAGGATTGGTTATCTAAAATTTATTTTTTCTAAAAAACTTTGTAGGCAAGCTTTAAAATATGCAGTTCCTTTAGTGCCTGCTATGGCTGGAAGTTGGATTGCAGGGTTGTCTGATAGGTTGGTTATAGCGAAATATTGTACATTGGCAGATGTTGGGTTATATTCGCTTGCTTTCCAATTAGCGATGATTTTATATTTGATAGGTGATGCTATTACACGGGTATTGGGGCCAATTACGATGTCTGGCTTAGTAGAAGATAAAGAAAATGTGAAAAAGAAAATGGCTGATTACGCACTTATCTTGTGGACTTTGATGCTTGTATTGAACCTTGGAATAGCTCTTTTTGCAAAAGAATTTGTAGCTTTAATTTCGGATAAAGCATTTTCTAGTTCATATTCGTTAATTGCAATTATTAGTTTTATTTATGTTCTGGGAATGCAATACCGTTTTCCTATGACTGTAATTTCTTATTATAACAAAACTTGGATTATTAGTATGGGAAGTGTTTTTATGGGGATTACAAATCTTATTTTTAATCTGATTTTTGTGCCAATTTACGGGTATGTTGCGGCAGCTTGGGCTACTAATGTTTCAATGTTATTATTTACTCTATGGCTCTTTTTTTGGGGACAAAAGTTGGAAAAAGTTCAATATAAGTGGAAACGATATATACAAGTGTTTGGGGTTTTTTCTGTTTCAATTGTATTATCGGTAAGGTATTTAAATAATGAAATGATAGATCTGTTTTCTTTTTTGTGTAAATGTGGTATATTTTTTATTACATCTTTGCTTATGGTATATTTTACTGATAGAAATATTTTCCGATATTTCTTAATTAAAAAAAGTGTGTGATGGATATGTTTAATAAATTGTGGGAGTATTTTCAACGTTTTTTTTATAAATTTCAATATCTTTCTTGTTCAATAAAAACATTTCATATTCATCCTTCTGTCGTGTTAGGAAAGGGTAGTATAATCCGGAAAAATGTTGTTATACAATCAGGTGTAGTGGGGGGAGAACGTTTTCAAGTATTTGAAAATGTTTTTGTTGATCAGAATGTGAAACTAGGAAAAGATGTTATTTTATATGAGAATGTACTGATAGGCCCGAATATTCATATAGGAGATTATACAACAATTAATAGGTATACAACTATAGATTGTGGATATGTTAAGAATTTTACTTCTATAGGTCCTTTTTGTCATATTGGTGCAGGAAAACATGCCATTGATTTTATTTCTACTTGTCAAGCCTTATATGGTAAAAATAATATTTGTCATTTATCAATTCCTTATGATTCTTTTGATTCGCCGCCTATTATTGGACATGATGTATGGATTGGAAGTCATGTTGTAGTTATGCAGGGAGTTTCTATTGGAGATGGGGCTATAATAGGGAGTGGTGCCATTGTTACAAAAGATATTCCTCCTTATTCCATTGTTGGTGGAGTGCCTGCAAAGTTGATAAGGATGCGGTTTGATAAAGATCGAATTGAGTATTTGCAACAACTTAACTTGTGGGAAAATTATGAAAAGAATATGGAAATGATAAAAACTTTATTGGCAGAGGGGAATAATTGGTCAGTTCGGTAATAGATTGCTTATTCTTTAATTAGTACGAAATTTCTACATTTTAGTATTTTTGTATGAAAAAAGAGTGAAGTGTATTACATATTTGATTTTTATTAATTAGTGCATATATGATAATATATTATATAACAAGAACTTATCCGGATAATAGTACAGGTGGAGCTATCATACGAAGAGGTAGTGTGGAATTTTTGAAAGCAAATGGATTTGATGTTTGGATTGTTGCTCCTAATTATAAATCTGAGAATTTAATTGTAGATTCTCATTTAAAACATATTCTTATACCATTAAAAATGAATATGAGAATAGCTAGTTCTTTGGAGCGAATTGGTATTTGGGATGATTATTTGAAAAAATGGGTGGATCGTTCTTGTGAGTATTTGTCTTTAATTGTTAATAAGAATGATATTTTATTTGCAACATCAGGAGGAGAACTAGGCTCTATTATGATTGGTTCTATCTTAAAGGCAAAGATTAAATGTAAGTTTATTATTAATTTTCATGATCCTTTAGCCTATAGTTGGGTAAACGGTCATATTTTAGATAATAAATATCATGTTAGTCGTGAAAAACAAGAATATAAGTATTGTAAGAATGCTGATTTAATAATTTGTTCTTCTTATGTAAATGCTCATTCTTTAAGTGCTAAATATCCTGATTTAAAGTCTATTGTAAAGGTAAACTATTTTGGATATATACAGCCATTTTCATTATCAGAAGAATATTTAAATGATAAATTGAGAATTGTATATGGGGGGAATTTTTCAATTTTACAAAAACCAGAATTGTTGGGAGATATTCTTGTCAATGAAGATAATGTGGAGGCTTTTTTTGTGGGACAGTTTCAAAAATATGAATTAATAAATAAGTATAAGGATAAATATAACTTTGTGAATAGTTTGCCCAACAAAAAATATTGTGATTTTTTGAAGCAGAACGTAAACGTTGGTTTTGTTTCTCTTGCCAATGATTACTTGGGTGCATGTGTTCCTTCGAAGATTTTTGATTATATCAATTTAGGATTACCTATATTAGGTGCTTTGCCTGAGGGTGATGCTATGGATCTTATTAATAAGAATGGTTATGGTATTGCATGTAAATATGATGACTTGGAGGGCTTAAGAGCTGCTGTTTTAAGATTAAAACATAGTGAGATAAGGCAAGAGTATAGAAATAAAGTATTAAAAGATAGAGAGAATTGGGCTATGGCGGAAAGAATAAAAGAGGTAATAGACTGGATACGTGATTTAGCCTAGATAATTCATAATATAGATTGGTATAAAATGAAGATTATAAGAGACTATTCATTAATTAAATGTAAGTTGCCTATTATTGCAACACCTGAATATTTTAAAATATTGGCAGCACATGACTATGGATATATATTGGATGGTAAATTTGTATTACCATATTATATAAAGAAAAAGTCTTTTTTTACTTATATGTTTTTTACTACAGGAGTATTAAGCAATGATTTTATTTCAAAATGTGATGAAGAATTTTTTTTAACTTCTATGATTCATTTTGTAAAATCAGAAAAAATTGCAGATTTTATTTTAATGAATCATGTGACAGCTCTTTTTAAATATTCACCTGTAGGTAGTAAGTCTTGTAATTTTGGTTCGTATGTTATAGATTTATCTTTATCTGAAAATATCTTATTTAATAATTTACATACTAAACATCGTAATGTAATTAAAAAAGCAATGAAAGATGGAATTTCTATTTTTCATGGAATGGAATATAAAGATGTTTGTATACAACTTATCCAAGATACGATGTTAAGACAAGGTATTACCCCTCCATCTGCAGATTATTATAGTCGAATAGGGGATTCTCTCAAAAAATATTGTGATTATTGGATTGCTTTGGATATAAATGGAAACCCTCAAGGTAGTGCTATTCTTGTTTGGAGTGAAGGAGCTTTGGCATATTATTTATTTGGTGGTTCTTGTAAAAATCCTCATACGGGGGCTATCAATTTATTACAATGGGAAGCAATTTTAAAAATGAAAGAAAGAGGAGTCTTGAAGTATGATTTTGTAGGGGCTCGTATTTCTCCGGAGGCAGGTAGTAAATATGAGGGAATACAACGTTTTAAATCTCGATTTGGAGGAGAGTTGATTCAGGGATATTTGTGGAAAATGCCATTAAATAATATAAAGTATAATTTATATGTATTTATGGTTAGTATAAGAAATATCTTACGTGGGAGGAGAATAAAGGATATTATAGATCAAGAATGTGAGAAAAATGGCTAAAAACTTTATTTTGACAATAGATTATGAGCTTCATTTAGGAAATACTACAGGAAGCGTTTTTGAATGTATGATTGAGCCAACACGTAGATTAATGGAAATTTTGGACAGGAATCAATCAAAGATGACTGTTTTTTGGGATATTCTTCATTATTATAAATTGTTGGAACTACAGGAAAAGTATCCAGTCTTGAAAGATGATTGTCGCTTGATTGAAAATCAAGTAAAAAAAATGTATGAAAAAGGACATGATATACAATTACATATTCATCCACATTGGTTAGATGCCCAATATATAAATGATAAATGGATATTTCAATATTCTCGGTTTAGTTTGAAGTGTTTACAGCCTCAAAAGGATAAAACTGATATTAATACTATATATGGTTGTATATATCAATGTAAACAACTACTTCAAAATTTTATGAATACTTTTGCACCTGAATATCAAGTGTCTACTTTCAGAGCTGGTGGATATTTAATTGAACCTTTTTCACTTGTACAAGATGCATTAATTGAAAATGGAATAACAATAGATTCCAGTGTTTGTCCAGGTATGTCCATGGAAATTGTACCATTCTGTTTTGACTTCCGTGGATATCCTTCTAGACGCTATTTTGTTATGAATGATTTGAAAAAAGTAGCAATGCAAGGAAAGTTAACGGAATATCCTATTACAACAGTCTCTATTCCTATCTATTATAAAATTTATTTCCGACTACTTTTCCGATTGAAATATGTTAAGTTCTTGAAAGAGCTGAAAGGTAGTGGTTCTTGTAATTCTGTTTCTGCTAGAAAACGAAAATGGTATGAACGTTTTTTATTCATGTTTATTCGGAAAGAAGTGAGTCAGTTAACTCCAGACGTATCATTTAAAGAAAAAATTAATTATTTGATTTCTAGATCTCCTGAGGATAGTGTGATGATTTTACATCCAAAATTCTTGAATACACATATTTATTGGATATTAGAAGATAAAATAAAGAAAAATCAGATTTATTTTCAGTCTATAGCTTTGTGCGAACAGAATATTTTACAAGAAAAAAAATGAAAGGAAGAGTATTAATAATTGTACCATTATTAATAAATCAGTATGATGGGGCAATGAATCGAGTTAGTTCTGCTATAGAGATGTATAAGCGGAATGGATATGAAGTATATATTCTTGATATATTCCCTGCATATTATTTATTTAAAATATTTAAGCATAAAAAGAATTTGAATCTAAATGCTCATTGGTTATTTTTACCTTCCTTTTCATTGATGAGAAGTCCTTTTTTGCAGTGTTTTTCTGTTTTTATTGCTCAAATTTGGATTTATTTTTTAACACGATTGATTTCTTTCAGAATTGTACAATTTGATATGTATTATGGAGGTCGTGTTTGTAAATACAGGAAGAAAGATAGTAAGTTAATAATGAATTATAGGGGTGATAGTATTGATGAGTTTTTGTATGCTAATCCATCAGAAAGCACTTTAGGATGGAAGGTTAAAAGTATTGAAAAAGATGTGGCGTTTTCTATACGTCAAGCCGATATATTATTGACTGTTTCTGAAAATTTAAAAAAATCAGTAGAAAAGTATACTGATAGTTGTATACAACATTTTTTTATAATGCCTTGTTGTGCAGATGTTGAGCGGTTTAAAATTGATTTATCATTACTTGATGAATTGAAAATAAAGTATGAGGATAAATTAGTAATAGGATATTGTGGGGGAATGGCAAAATGGCAAAATGTAGATGTTATTTTAGATTTAGTGATAGCATTAAAGAAAAAAAATCCACAGATATATTTCCTGTTACTTACTAGTGAATCATTGGAGTCAGTTCAAAATAAATTGAATGAATTAGGGGACAATAACTATGAGTATCATTCATTGTCAAGAGATAAAGTTCCTTTTTTTCTTAGCTGTATGAATGCGAGTTTCTTGATTCGTGAGAATAGACCCTTGAATATTGTAGCTTCACCCACAAAGATTTCAGAGAGTTTGGCAGCTGGTGTACCTGTGATTGCTACTCGTTTTGCAGGAGATGTTGAGGATGTTGTTATAGATGGCGAAAATGGTATTATATTGTCTGACATAAATTACACAGAAGAAGATATTGATCGTATATTATCGTATCTACTTAAAGTGAAATCACAGCGTGGTTATTTTAGAAGTTTATGTCAAAAATCCATAGAAGAACGTACATGGAATAATTATTCAGATAATTATATTCGCTATATTGAGAGTTTGTTATAATGATATTTCTGCTGTATTTATTTATTTTTGTTATTTTTGTTTTTGCATTCACAAATAAAGAGAAAGCGTTATATGCAAAATTGTTATATGGTGTAATATGTGGTTTTTTAATCCTTTATGCAGCTTTTAGAGATGGAGATGCAGTAGCTGATTATAATGTCTATTTACAATATTATGAAAATTATACAGATGTTTTGGTAGAACCATCATTTGTTCTCATTAGTTTTTTTGTGCATCATATTTTTGCACATCCGATTTTTGTTTTTATAATATATGCGATATTGGGAGTAACATTAAAATTTGTAGCAATTAAACAACTGACTCAACTTTGGTTTCTTTCTATTTTGATTTATATCAGTTATTTTTTTATATTACATGAATTAACTCAAATACGAGTCGGTGTGGCATCAGGGTTAGTCCTTTTGTCTATAAAACCATTATATGAAAGAAATTTAAAACGTTTTTTAGTTTATGCAATAATTGCTGTGTTTTTTCATTTTTCTGCTATTATAATTTTTGCCTTTTGGTTCTTGAATCCATTTAAAATAAATCGTTTCTTATATGGTTTGTTGATACCAATTGCTTATGTTGTTTATTTTTTGAAAATTAATTTAGTATATGTTATTCCAATTCCTTATATAAAAGAAAAAATGGATATTTACCAGCAATTGTTGGAAACACAACAAATTAATGTTTTTAATTTGTTGTATTTGGTAAAGTGTGTAATTCTTTATTATTTACTTTACTTTTTACCTCAAATACAAGCATATAGTAAATATGCTGTAATTTTGTTAAAGTTATATGCTATATCTCTTTTCTGTTTTACTTTTTTTGCGATTATACCTGTTTTGGGGTTTAGGATTAGTGAGTTAATAGGAATAGTGGAAATCATAGTTCTTCCATTTATTTACTATACAATAAAACCAAAAGAATATTCAAAATTGATTGTTTTAGCAGTTGTATTGCTTCTTAGTTATGTGCAGATTTTTCATGGAGGATTGATAAATCCCTCATAAACTCTATTAAATATTGAAATTTTATGATATTTTGCCGAATCTTATTCTATTAAGAATATTCTTTGTAAAAGAATTTGATATTAATATATTGAAGAAAAAGTAAGAAAAAATAATATGAAGAATGTTTTAGTTACAGGAGGAGCTGGATTTATCGGTTCTAGTTTAACGTTGAAATTGCTCGAAAAGGGATATCAAGTAACAGTGTTAGATAATTTGTCTACGCAAATACATGGAGATAATCCCGTGAAGACATCTCCTCTCTATCAGAGCATTATAGGAAAAGTTAAATTTGTAGAAGGAACTGTTACTTCAAGAGAAGATTGGTTAAAAGCGCTTGATGGACAAGATTGTGTAGTACATTTAGCTGCAGAAACAGGGACCGGACAGTCAATGTATGAAATACAAAGGTACGTTGACGTTAATATTGGAGGTACTGCGCTTTTACTAGATATCCTTACAAATACTAAGCATCAAATAAAAAAGGTTATTGTTGCTGAATCTAGAGCTATTTATGGAGAAGGACGGTATTATAGTAAAGAGCTTGACCAGTATGTTTATCCTCCTTTGCGGCAAGAGGAATATTTAAGTAAAAAAGATTTTGAAGTAAAATACCCAGGGTGTGTTAATAAGTTAGAATTAGTTGGTACAACGGAGGATTCATTGATATGTCCTACTTCGGTGTATGGAATTACAAAGCAAGTGCAGGGACAGTTAATACATTTAGTATGCCCTTCAATAGGTATATCTGCTGTATCTTTTAGATATCAAAATGTATATGGTCCAGGACAATCATTATCAAATCCATATACTGGTATTTTATCTATTTTTTCTACTAGAATTAAAAACGGAAATGGAATTAACATTTTTGAAGATGGAAAAGAATCTCGTGATTTTGTTTATATTGATGATGTGGTTGATGCTACTATTCTAGGGATAGAAAAGAAGGAAGCTGATGGGCATACATTTAACATAGGAACAGGGGTTCCTATAGATGTACTTACTGTAGCTAAAACTTTGATTGAAAAGTATGGAGTAAAAGTTCCAATTACAATTTCTGGAAATTATCGTTTGGGAGATATACGTCATAATTATGCAGATATAACACTTGCTCGTACTTTATTGGGATTTGAACCTAAATGGAACTTTGATAAAGGTATATCTCGATTTGTTGAGTGGGTAAACAAACAAGAGGTACAAGATGATAAATATGAGATCTCTATAGAAGAGATGAAACAGAAAGGCCTTTATAAATAAAGTAAGTTTTGTCATATTAAAAATAGATATTTTGGGGATATGTAAAGGAGTTCTATGAACACTAATAATATTAAAATTTTACTAGTAGTTGTTTTGTATAATCAGAAATTACAAAATACAATAACTTATTCTTCTTTACTTGTAAATATAAGTGAAGGCGTATTGGTATATGATAATTCTCCTACTCCTCAACATGTAGCAACAGAGGCTATAATGTCTGGATGGAAATATGTATCAGATACTACTAATGGGGGAATTTCTAAAGCCTATAATTTAGCAGGGAAATATGCTTTGGAAAATGGGTATAATTGGATGTTGTTTCTAGATCAAGATACTATTTTTTCAAAGAATATTTTGGATGAATATAAAGATGTTATTAGTAGGTATGAAGAAATAAAATTGATTGCTGCTCCAATGAAAATAGGAGAAAAAAGATATTTGTCTCCTGTTAGGGTTCGTTTTCATATGGCTAGACCTGCTCATTCTGTGCCAGAAGGTAAAGTTAGTTTAGATAAATATTCTCCTATTAATAGTGGACTAGCGGTAAATGTTGTAGCTTTTCATGAAGTGGGAGGATATAACGAAAATGTAAGGTTAGATTTTTCTGATTATGAGTTTATTCGGCGTTTTAAAAAAAACTATTCTTATTTTTATGTATTGAAAAGTGTTTGTTTTCAATCTTTTTCTAATATAGTGGAGTCAAATGAGCAAAAGTTGCGTCGTTTTGATCTTTTTTGCGATTCCCTTAAAAATTGTGAGAAGAATGGTTGGTTAGATAATGTGGGATTCTTTTCTGTTGTTGTGAAACGAATGTTGGCATTGATGTGGCAGACAAGAAGTTTGAAACCTGTGATTAGTGTAATTATAAATTATTTTTGAATAGATGGTTTCTGTATGTGTAGCCACCTATAATGGTGGACAGTATATAAAAGAGCAGATAGATAGTATATTGAAGCAGCTGTCTTATTGTGATGAATTAATAGTCTCAGATGATGGTTCGATAGATTCTACAGTGAGTATATTGGAGAGTTTTCAAGATTCCCGAATTAAGATTTATCATAATAACATACGTCATGGAGTAGTTGGTAATTTTGAAAATGCATTACGCCAAGTAAAGGGTGATTATGTTTTTTTATCGGATCAAGATGACATTTGGTTACCTGGAAAGATAGAGCAATGTGTAAATGCATTGGAAAAATATGATTTAGTTGTGACTGATTGTAAGGTTGTTGATCGTGAACTTATAGAAATAGCACCCTCTTTTTTTAAAATGCATAATTCAGGAAAAGGATTTTGGAAAAATCTGATTAAGAATACTTATTTAGGAGCTTGTATTTGTTTTCGAGCTTCTAGATTGGATTTAATATTACCTATTCCTGCTAATTTGCCTGTTTATCACGAAGGTTGGATTGCATCTTTAATAGATATTGTAGGAAAAGTATATTTTTTAGATTCTATATGTATTTATTATCGGAGACATACTATGAATGTCTCTTCTACTGCTCAAAAATCTAATTTCTCATTACAAAAAAAAATATATAATCGATTAGTTCTTTTGTATCTTGTAATGATAAGACTGTTTTATTATTATATTATTAATTGTAAATATGAATATAAAAAATAAATATACTTTTGTCGGAAAGATGAAAATTGCCTATTGTTTGTTTCGAACAAAGTTAGAGTTTCCTAAAGCTCGTTTAATAAGATTTCCATTTGATATTAGAGGAAAGAAATATATACACTTAGGAGAACATTTGACTACAGGAGTAGGGTGTAGGTTAGAAGCTTTTTCTATTGCTGAAAATAAGACATTACATATAGGGAATCATGTACAAATGAATGATTATGTACATATTTGTGCGATGAAAAGTGTCTCAATTGGGAATTATGTTCTATTAGCTAGTAAAATTTATATTTCAGATAATACTCATGGCATTTATCGAGGAAATGATGAAAATAGTTCTCCTGATATACCTCCAGCTGAACGTCCATATGCTATTGATCCTGTTATTATAGAAGATAATGTTTGGATTGGGGAAAATGTATGTGTTTTGCCGGGTTCTCATATAGGTAAAGGTGCTATTGTTGGTGCAAATTCTGTTGTTAACAGTAAGATACCTCCTTATACTATTGCAGTAGGTACACCTGCATATATTGTAAAGCGATTTGATTTTAATCATAATGTTTGGCTAAAAACGGATAAATTGGGGAATTTTATAGATTGACTTTCTATTATATATTTGTAGCAATAATTTATTATTAAAATAGATATTAAATGATTGATTTAAAAGATAAGAATATACTTTTTATTTCACCTGCTTTTTTTGGTTATGAAAAAGCGATTTTAAATCGATGTAGAGAATTGGGTGCTGTTGTTGATTATTTTGATGAAAGACCTGCTAATTCTTTTTGGGTTAAAACATTTATTCGTTTAAATCGAAATTTATTGTTTTTCTATATATCTCGTTATTATGATTTTATTTATAATTCAATAAAAAATAATAATTACGATTATGTTTTTGTAGTTAACTTAGAGGCTATGCCGAAATCTTTCTTGCATAAGATAAAGATGAATTGTCCTAGTGCAATGTTAATTTTATATATGTGGGATTCTTTGAAAAATAAAAAGAATACCTTGCATTATATATCATATTTTGATAAAGTTTTTTCATTTGATAAAGATGATTGTTTAAATAATAACTCTATAATATTTCGTCCGCTTTTTTTTCTGAATGAATATGCTGAAATATCAAAATATCAAAAATATAAGTATGATTTATTATTTATTGGTACGATTCATAGTGACCGATATGTTATATTGCAAAAAATTAAAAGGCAATTAGAAAATAAAAAGTATTACTTTTATTTATATTTGCAAAATTGGAAATTGTTTTTTTTATATAAAATCAAATATCCAATTTATAGAAATGCACATATACATGATTTTAAGTATGCTCCATTATCTAAAAAAAAATTATTTAATTTAATTTCTTGCTCTCGTATTATTATTGATATTCAACATCCAAAACAGGTTGGTTTAACGATTAGAACTATTGAAATGTTAGGGGCCAGAAGGAAATTAATTACTACAAATGTTGCTATAAAAGAATATGACTTTTATAATTCTAATAATATTTTAGTTATTGATAGAGAAAATCCAGAGATACCGGAAATGTTTTTTAAAGAGAGCTATGAACCTATTGAACAAAAAATTTATGACAAATATTCTTTAGATGGCTGGCTTAGTGATATATTTATGCAAAGTTCTAATAGCGTTTTATGATTTGAATGAAATAATGAGATATGGATTATAGGCTTAAAGAAATATAGCGGCAATAAGTTTTTTTGTTGTAAATTTTGATTTGTGAAAATTTTAATATTGTATTTTTGTTCCGTATAAAAACAACTTAATTATATGAGCTTTTTGATTAAAAAATTATTTCTTAATATTGGCTTGTTGTGTATGTGTTCTTTTCTGGCCAATGCACAAGTATCTCAGGATTTGCTTGATAAAGCTAAATCTTTAGGGATTAGTGATTCTGATATACAACAAGGGGTTAGTAAGTTACAAGGCCAGAACAGTACTGTCTCTAATTCGGATATAGAACAGGGTGATGTTGTCAATAATGATTTATCTCAAGATTCTGAGTCGTTATCTTCTAAGCAGCAGTCAAAAATATCAAATGCTCAGTGGGAATATCTATTAATGTTACGTGAGGATTCTATAAAGAAAAATTTGGATAAGCTGGTATTTGGTCGCGAAATATTTTTGAATAAAAAATTAACTTTCGCTCCTTCTCTTAATATTCCAACGCCTAAAGATTATATTCTTTCTGCGGGTGATGAAGTTCAAATTAATGTATGGGGTAATTCTCAATTGAATTTGAAACTGAAAATCTCTCCGGACGGAACTGTTTTGATTCCTAACTTAGGTCCTGTGTTATTGAGTGGGCATACAGTTGAGTCTGCAGAATCTTATCTTCAACAAGAGTTAGGGCGAATTATTTCTGATTTATCGGATGGTAGTGGTGAAGGTAATACATTTTTGTCTCTTAGTTTAAATAAGGTCCGTAGTATCAAAGTTAATATTTTAGGTGAGGCAGATGCTCCTGGAACTTATACATTGCCAGCTTATGCTACTCTGTTTAATGCTTTGTATGCGGCAGGAGGTGTTAATGATATTGGTTCTTTACGTTCCATAAAGGTTTTTCGTAACAGTAAAGAAGTTGCAAATTTAGATGTGTATGATTTTTTGCTGCATGGTAAAACAAATAATAATATTCGGCTGGAAGAAAATGATATGATTATTGTTGGCCCATACGAAGGACTGGTTGCCGCTAAAGGTAAGGTAAAACGTAATCGTATCTTTGAAATGAAGAAAGGAGAGACTTTGAAGGAACTTCTTAAGATGGCTGGTGGTTTTACGGGAGATGCGTATACGCAGGATGTACAGATAAAGCGAAAATTTGGACGTCGTTATCAAATAGCAACAGTGACGGAAAATGATTTTTCTTCTTTTATTATGCAGGATGGAGATACGTTAAGCGTGGATTCGGTAATTCCGTTTTATGAAAATAGATTGGTTGTGACTGGTTCTGTATGGCGTCCGGGAGAATATGAATTAAGTTCTAATTTACATACTGTTAAACAGTTGGTTACTCAGGCTGGTGGTTTGAAAGGGGATGAGTTTACAGGAAGAGCCCAATTGACTCGTTTAAACCCTGATTTTACAACAACCATATTAGCTATCGATGTCCGTGGTATTTTAAATGGGACTAGTGAAGATATAGAATTGCAAAAAGAAGATAGGGTACATTTCCCATCTATTTTTGATTTGCGTGAGCCTTATACGATTAAAGTTTGTGGGGCTGTGAATCTGGGGGATACACTACTCCCTTATCATCATAATATGACTGTGGAAGATGCTATTGTTCTTGCTGGTGGACTCAAAGAAGCTGCAGCTACTGTTAATGTGGAAGTTGCACGTAGAATGAAGGATCCAGATACGATGAATAATTCAGAGCAAATAGCAAAACAGTTTAATTTTACTTTGACTGATGGCTTGCAGGTGTTGTCAGGCGATACGGTGTTTACTTTAGAACCGTTTGATGAAGTATTTGTTCGTTTTTCTCCCGGATATGAAGCTCAACAGGTCGTGAAGGTTGGAGGTGAGATTATGTTTCAGGGGGATTATGTCTTATCTAAAAAGAATCTGCGTTTAAGTGATTTGGTAGCAAAAGCCGGGGGGATAAAGCCTGGAGCTTATGTGAAAGGTGCCAGTTTAAAACGCACATTGACAGAAGATGAAAAGAGAAGGGTGGAGACTCTTCTTAAAATGAGTCAGAATAAAGGAAGTGCTGAAGCAATGGAAGGGATGACCTTGGGAATTAAAGAATATCCTGTAGGTATTGATTTAGTGAAGGCTTTGGCAAATCCTGGTAGTGCAGATGATGTGATTTTAAGAGATGGTGATAAATTGTTTATTCCCCAGCAGCAAAGTACGGTTAATATTAGTGGTGCTGTTATGTATGAAAATAGTATTACTTATAATAAAGGGGTTTCTGTCAAAGAATATATTATGCAAGCAGGAGGATATCAGGATATAGCTCGTAAGTATCCGATTGTTGTTTATATGAATGGTAAAGTGCAAACGACTAAACGGACATTTATTTTCTTTAAAAAATATCCAAAGATAGAACCCGGATGTGAAATATTGGTACCAGCAAAGACTGCGCGTGACCGTAGAATGAGTTTACCTGAAATAATAGGTATTGCCAACTCTACAACATCAATGGCGGCGATGATTACATCTATTCTCAATACTTTAAAATAGTGGATTATGGATATAAAACAAATAAAAGAATCAAATTCTGAAAAAGAAATAGATTTAGTGGAACTAGGTTCTTTATTATGGAATAAACGTGGTTTTTTACTTAAGTGTTGTGTTATTTCTGTTTTTGTAGGTTTAATCATAGGCTTTAGTATGCCTAAAGAATATGAAACTAAAGTGAAATTTGCACCGGAGAACTCTGATCTTTCAAAAAGTGCGGGTGCTTTAGGGGGATTGGCTGCAATGGCTGGAATTAATTTAAAACAAGGAACAGGTAGTGATGCTATCTCTCCTGATTTGTATCCAGAAGTAATTAAAAGTACTCCGTTTTTAATCGAACTATTTCCTATGCGTGTGGTGACACAAAAAGAAAAAGATTCTATGTTATTGTATGATTATATTTCTGAACATCAACGGGGAGCATGGTGGGGATATATCATGAATGCACCTTTTATGGTTATAGGATGGGTAAAAGGGGTGTTTTCAGATAAATCAGACATGATTGATGCTAATATAGATCCTTTTAATCTAACTCCTGCTCAGTCTGGTGTAGTCAATGCTTTACGAAGTCGTATTTTAATACAGGTGGATAAGAAAACACCGACATTGGAGATATCAGTTCGAATGCAAGATCCTTTGATCTCTGCAAATGTAGCGCAGGTCGTTTTAGAGAATTTGCAGAAATATATGACTAATTACCGTATACATAAAGTAAAGCAAGATATGGAATATACGGAAAAAGTTTACGGTGAGGCTCAGGAGGCTTATTATAAAGCTCAAAAGGCTTATGCTACATTTGAGGATTCTAATAAAAATATAATTTCTGCTAATTATCGTACGGAACAGGAGCGTTTGAAAAATGAGATGACGTTAACATTTAACGTATATAATTCTCTTGCCCAAAAGTTAGAGCAAGATAAGCTTAGAGTTCAGGAAGAAACTCCAGTATATACGATAATAGAACCTGCGACGGTTCCTTTAGCAGTTGCTTCTCCCAAAAAGACTTTTATATTAGTAGTTTGTATTTTCTTGGCTATTTTGGGAGGTTGTGTATATGTGTTAGTAAAAGATTTCTTTTCCATAAAGAAAGAAGAAAATACAGATATTTCAGGTCCTGAATTTGAAAAGCCTTAATTGTTCATGATTATTTGTTAGTACATTTATATAGTGAAGGAAAAGCTTAATGACTCAGATCATTAAGCTTTTTTATCTCTTTGAAGTATCAATGTATAAAATCAGGAAGTTTATCATATTGAAATTTATACCCCTCTATCAACTCCCGCATCACCTCCTTCACCGTCTGCTTATCCCTAAACAGCGAAGCCACCTGTCCGATTTCAACTTCCCCTTCTTCCGGATTTCCTTCAAAAATACCTTTCTTAGCACGTCCTTTACCTAACAGTTCCCTTAATTCTTCCGCAGAAGCCCCACGTGCCTCAGCCTCTTCCACCGCAGTAGTGAAACCTCCTTTTGCCAAGCGGGTAGGAGAGACCTTTTTCAGAAGCAGTTTGGTATCCCCTTCATTCAAATTCAGGCAAAGATTTTTAAAATCCTCATGCGCGGAACTCTCTTCCGTTAAGGCAAAACGAGTACCGATTTGTACACCTTCAGCACCTAAAGCAAAAGCCGCCAGCATAGCTTCACCAGTACCGATACCGCCAGCAGCTATCAGGGGAAGAGAAGTAACACGACGCACTGCCGGAATCAGACACATTGTTGTCGTTTCTTCCCGTCCGTTGTGGCCACCCGCCTCAAAACCTTCAGCAACAATGGCATCCACGCCAGCCTGTTCGCATTTAATAGCAAATTTAGAACTGCTTACCACATGAGCAACCGTCATACCCTGTTCTTTTAGGAAACCAGTCCATGTTTTCGGATTTCCGGCAGAAGTGAAGACCACCTTAACATCCTCCTCTACTAATATTTGCATCAATTTATCAATTTCAGGATACATCAGCGGGACATTTACACCGAAAGGCTTGTCTGTTGCCGCCTTGCATTTTTGGATATGTTCGCGTAATACTTCCGGGTGCATAGAGCCGGAACCAATCAGTCCCAACCCTCCGGCATTACTAACAGCCGAAGCCAGCCTCCAGCCGCTACACCACACCATTCCCCCTTGAATAACAGGGTAAGTGATATGAAAAAGCTCACAAATTCTGTTTGACATAGTAAAATCGAGTTTAATGTATAAAGATAAACCGGATAAATATAAATATCCGCGTGCAAGATAGTAAAAATAGTACCGTAATCCGGATAGCATTCTCTATATTTGCATTATAGAAAGATAAGTAGCGTTAAAAGCACAAAAATTAAAACATGAAACACTATTGTTTACCAATGGCTGGCATGCTTGCCGGCTTTTCTTCATTTACATTGCAAGCCCAGAATCTGTCCCAATTACCGAATGTCGTAATTATTGTGGCCGATGATTTGGGATATGGAGACCTGAGCTGTTACGGAGCCACAGCTATCCGGACCCCCGGTATGGACCGCATTGCCAATGAGGGACTCCGGTTCACACAAGGCTATGCAACAGCCGCTACTTCTACGCCAAGCCGTTATTCGCTATTGACAGGACTTTATCCCTGGACGAACAAAGATGCCAAGATTCTTCCGGGCAATGCCGCATTAATCATCGATAAGGAACAAATAACCTTACCGAAAGTGATGAAACAAGCAGGCTATGTAACCGGTTCCGTAGGCAAATGGCATTTGGGCTTAGGAGACGGTTCGGTAGACTGGAATAAAACCGTATCACCCGGGGCAAAAGAAGTAGGATACGATTATTCCTTTATCCAGGCGGCAACCAACGACCGTGTTCCCTGTATCTTTATTGAAAATGGAAAAGGTGTGGGCTTGCAACCGGATGACCCTCTCTATGTAAATTATAGAGAAAATTTTCCGGGTGAGCCTACAGGCAAAGATAATCCCGAGCTGCTCCGCATGCATCCCAGTGTAGGGCATGCCGGTTCTATTGTAAACGGAGTACCCCGCATCGGTTTTCAGAAAGGTGGAGAAGCTGCACAGTGGAAAGATGAGGAAATGGCAGAACTATTCCTTGCAAAAGCAAAAGATTTTATGAAAGAGAATAAGGATAAACCATTCTTTCTATATTATGGTTTGCATCAACCACATGTACCCCGCGTTCCGAATGCTAAATTTGTAGGAAAATCGGGAATGGGGCCCCGTGGAGATGTTATTCTGGAAGCGGACTGGTGCGTTTCCGAATTTCTGAAAGAAATGGATAAATTAGGATTGACGGAAAATACCTTGGTAATCCTGACCAGCGACAACGGTCCCGTACTGGATGACGGTTATAAAGACCAAGCCGTGGAATTGGTAGGCAACCATAAGATGGCAGGCCCTAACAGGGGAGGCAAGACCAGCCTGTATAACGGTGGAACCTGCATACCGTTTATGTTACGTTGGCCTGCGGGAGTCGAGCCCGGAGTGTCGGATGCTTTGGTTTGCCAGATGGATTTATTGGCATCACTTGCCGCATTGACAGGACAAACCTATTCGGATAAAACAGATAGCCAGAATACATTACCTGTCTTTTTAGGAAAAAGCAGTCAGGGACGCAAGGAACTGGTACTGGAAGGATATTTCAATTATGCTTTGCGTTTAGGAGATTGGGTTATGATACCTCCTTATCCGGGATATGGGGATACGGAAGAAGACGAGTTTTGCGGTTTAAGCAATTGTTATCAACTATATAATGTAAAGGAAGATGTAGGACAACGTAATAATCTGGCAACTCAAGAAACCCGCCGCCTTCGTCAGATGATGATGATGTTTGAGAAATTGAAACGTGAAACAGGAAAGATTACAAATTATTAAATATAATACAATGAATAAAATACTTATGGCTACAGGACTGGCAGTCGCTTTAAGCGCATGTAACGCAAAGAAGCCGGATGCGGCATCACTTGTTACAAACCCTTTCTTTGTCGAATACACAACTCCGTTTGGAGTGCCTCCTTTCGACCAGATCAAAGTCGAGCATTATAAGCCCGCCTTCCTGAATGGGATGGAAGAGCAAGCGAAGGAAATAGAGTCCATCGTGAATAATCCGGAAGAAGCCACTTTCGAAAATACGATTGTCGCTTTAGACCGGAGCGGAGAGTTACTTAATAAGGTGATGTATGCCTTCAACGGACAGGCAAGCGTAAATACGAATGATGAAATCCAGGCGCTTCAACAGGAACTCTCTCCGGTACTTTCCAAACATAGAGATGATATCCGTCTGAATCCGGAATTATTTGCCCGTGTAAAATCAGTTTACGATAATCAGGAGAAGTTCAACCTGAATAAGGAACAGAAGAAATTGTTGGAGCAAAAGTATAAGAGTTTTGTGCGTGGCGGAGCCAACCTCGATGCGGACAAGCAAGTCCGGCTTCGTAAGCTGAACAGCGATATAGCCATGCTGGAGCTCACTTTCGGACAAAATGCCTTGAAAGAAACCAATGCTTTCCAACTGGTTATTGATAAGAAAGAAGATCTGTCCGGTTTACCGGAAGGTTTGATTGCTTCTGCCGCTTCAGCCGCTAAAGATGCCGGGATGGATGGCAAGTGGTTGTTTACCCTGCATAACCCGAGTGTCATGCCGTTCCTGCAATATGCGGATAACCGTGATTTACGCGAAAAGATATTCAAAGGCTATATCAACCGTGGAAATAACGGAAATGCCAATGATAACAAGGATGTGGTAAAGAAACTGGTTACCGCCCGTCTTCAAAAAGCCAAATTGTTGGGATACGAGGATTATGCCGCTTACGTATTGGAAGAAAATATGGCTAAGGACGAAAAGAACGTCTATAATTTGTTGGACCAGCTTTGGACTCCGGCTTTGGCAAAAGCAAAAGACGAGTTGGCAGATATCAATGCTGAAATAAAGAAAGAGGGAGGCAATTTTGAAGCCGAAGGTTGGGATTGGCGCTATTATTTCGAGAAAGCGAAAAAATCCAAATTCAATCTCGATGAAAATGAAATACGTCCCTATCTGGAACTGAACAACGTGCGTGATGGCGCTTTCTGGGTGGCCAACAAATTGTATGGGATTACTTTTACCGCATTGAAGAATATACCGCTTCCGGACCCGGATGCACAGGTGTTTGAATGTAAAGATAAAGACGGAACTACTTTGGGCGTTCTTTATATGGACTTTTTCACCCGTCCGTCCAAAGGTGGTGGTGCGTGGTGTGACAGTTACCGGGAACAATCTTATGAAAAAGGAAAACGGATAATCCCGATTGTTACTACCGTTTTCAATTTCAGCAAGCCGGCAGAGGGACAACCAGCCTTGTTGAGTGCAGATGAGGCGGAAACCGTATTCCATGAATTTGGCCATGCTTTGAACGGTTTGTTTGCGGATGTGCATTATGAGGGCGTATCCGGTATGCCGCGCGATTTTGTGGAACTGCCTTCCCAGATTATGGAACATTGGGTTTTTGAACCGGAAGTACTGAATGTATATGCCAAACACTATCAAACCGGAGAAATAATCCCGCAGGCAATCGTAGACAAAATAATCAAGAGCGGTAAATACGGACAAGGATTTGCCACGACAGAATATCTTGCCGCTTCTTTATTGGATATGGATTATCATATATTGAAAGAAATCCCGTCTGATTTCTCAGTAGAATCATTTGAAGCGAATGCAATGAACAGCCGTGGATTGATTCGCCAGATACCGCCCCGTTACCGTTCGACATATTTTGGCCATACGATGGAAGGCGGCTATACTGCCGGATATTACAGTTACATATGGGCAGAGGTATTGGACTGTGACGCTTATGAAGCATTTAAGGAGACAGGAAATATCTTTAACACGGAAGTAGCGACAAAATTCCGTACGGATGTTCTGGCGCCGGGACGTATCGATGAGGCTATGGATATGTATAAAAACTTCCGTGGCAAAGAGCCGGGCATCGAACCATTATTAAAGAACCGGGGATTGAACTAATATTTTTACTTATATTTGTCCTTGTCAATCAATTAAAAAGCAAAAAGAGAATGAAGAGTATTTTGGTAACTGCCGGATTGGCTGTTATTTTAGGAGCGTGTAGCTCGCCAGATAAAAAGACGGATGCTGCCGAGGCAGGAAATCCGCTCTTGTCTGAGTTTACCACCCCTTTTGGTGTTCCTCCTTTTGATAAGATTACCCTCGCAGATTACAAGCCTGCTTTTATACGGGGCATGCATGAACAAATGCAGGAAATCGATGCTATTGTGAACCAGCGTTCGGTTCCCGATTTTGAGAACACGATTGTGGCGCTTGACCAGAGTGGGGCATTGCTTCGGCAAGTCCGGGCCATCTTTTCCGGCCAGAACAGCGTAAACACAAATGAGGAGATGCAGGCGCTGAACCGTGAGCTGTCTCCGCTATTGTCCGACCATACTGACAATATCCGGATGAACGAACACCTGTTTGCCCGTGTAAAAGAAGTGCATGATAATCAGGATAAGTTTAATTTGAATAAGGAACAGGCTAAACTACTGGAAGAAACGTATAAGGATTTCGTGCGTGGCGGTGCAAACCTGCCGAAAGATAAACAGGAACAACTTCGTAAGTTGAACAGTGAACTCTCTATGCTGGAACTTACTTTCGGGCAGAATTTGCTGAAAGAAACGAATGCGTTCCAACTAATCATCGATAAGGAAGAAGATCTGGCCGGTCTGCCGCAGAGCTTGGTTGCGACTGCTGCCGAAACAGCCAAGAAAGCCGGGCAATCCGGAAAATGGATGTTTACCCTCCATAACCCGAGTGTGATGCCATTCTTGCAGTATGCGGACAACCGCAGCTTGCGTGAAAAGATATTTAAAGGCTATATCAACCGTGGGAATAATGGAAACGAGTTCGATAATAAAGCCGTTGTACGTAAGTTGGCCGCCCTGCGTCTTCAAAAAGCCAAATTGATGGGATACGAAGATTATGCCTCTTTTGTTTTAGTGGACCGTATGGCAAAAAATTCCGATAATGTATATGCTTTATTGGATGAAATCTGGGCACCTGCTTTGGCTAAGGCAAAAGACGAATTAGCAGATATCAATGCCGAAATAAAAAAGGAAGGCGGCAAGTTTAAAGCGGAAGGCTGGGACTGGCGTTATTATGCGGAAAAAGCCAAGAAAGCTAAATACGATTTGGATGAAAACCAGATACGCCCTTATCTGAAACTTGATAATGTGCGTGAAGGCGCCTTTTATGTAGCCAACCAGTTATATGGCATTACGTTTACCCCGATTAAGAATATTCCGTTGCCCTATCCTAAAGCCGAGGCGTATGAATGTAAGGATAAGGATGGCAAGCATCTGGGGGTTCTGTATATGGATTTCTTCCCGCGTGCAAGTAAAAAAGGCGGAGCATGGTGCGGAACCTATCGTTCCCAGACTTATAAAGATGGTAAGCGGGTTGGTCCGGTTGTAACGATAGCCTGCAATTTTACCCCTCCGGCAGCCGGTAAACCTGCGTTGTTGAGTGCGGACGAGGCAAGTACATTATTCCATGAATTTGGCCACGGATTACATAACTTGTTTAAGAATGTTCATTATTATGGCGTATCCGGTGTACCACGCGATTTTGTGGAACTGCCGTCGCAGGTTATGGAACATTGGGCTTTTGAACCGCAGGTTCTGAAAGTATATGCAAAACACTATGAAACCAACGAGATAATCCCTGCCGGTTTGATAGAGAAACTGGACAAGAGCGGTAAGTACGGCCAAGGTTTTGCAACGACCGAATATCTGGCAGCTTCTTATCTGGATATGGATTATCATACATTAAAGAATGTTCCTGCCGGAATGAACGTTATTGACTTTGAAGCCCAGGTATTAGGCAAACGCGGTTTAATCCGCCAGATACCTCCCCGTTATCGTTCTACCTATTTCAACCATACAATGGGAGGTGGATATACTGCCGGATACTATAGTTATATCTGGGCGGAAGTGCTGGATGCCGATGCCTTTGAAGCCTATAAGGAAACTGGTAATATTTTCAACCAGGAAGTGGCAGACAAATTCCGTACTTATATCCTGACTCCGGGCGGTATAGACGATGCAATGGATATGTATAAGAACTTCCGTGGAAAGGAACCGAATACGGAACCGTTGTTGAAGAACAGAGGATTAAAGTAAATCCGTATGTCTGCCATAGACCTCGACGATTTCAGGCAAGCTGTTTACCAGATGGTACAATATATCCCTTACGGGCGCGCTACCAGCTATGGAGCGATAGCCCGTGCGGTGGGATATCCTAATATGTCCCGCCTGGTAGGCAGAATGTTGGGACAGGTCTCGGATTCAGACCTCGACATTCCGGCTCACCGGGTAGTAAACAGCCAGGGATACCTTTCGGGGAAAGATGCATTTACTACGCCAACCCTGATGCAGGAGCTGTTGGAATCGGAAGGCATACGTGTCGAGAAGAATAAAATAAAAAACTGGAAAGAGGTCTTCTGGAACCCGATGGAGGAGTTAACAGTTGACAGTTGACAAGTGACAGTTGACAGTTATTTCGGCTTGCAGCCGATTTTATAAGACCGAGCGCGAAGCCTAACTGTCAACTGTCACTTGTCAACTGTCACTTGAATTTAAATCCTTTTTCCGCCACATAAACGCCGGAAAGAATAAAAACGGAACCGATTAAGGCGATAACCGTGATGACTTCGTCGATGGCAATTGCCGATGTAAGGAGAGTGACCAGCGGAACCATATAAATATAATTTGTAGTACGGACCACCCCTAATTCTTTTACACTGGCATTCCACATGATGAAGCAAAGCAAAGAAGCGACGATGCTGAGGAATAATAAATTGATAATTACACCCGGTTGCATCAAAATTTCCGGTTGAGGTTTGAAAGAAGAGGCAAGTAAAAAGGGGATTAAAGTGATTACCCCATAGAAAAACACTTTACGGGTAATGAAAAGAGTAGGATAGCGCCCTCCCAAACGCCTTAGAATCAATCCGTAAAAAGCCCATGACAGGGCAGCAAACAAAGTAAGTATATCTCCTAACGGGTTGATTTGAAGAATGAAGCTACCGTTGAATGCAACCAAAGCCACCCCCAGTAATGCCATTAGGGAACCGTAAATCAGGTGATTGGGTAATTTCTCCCCTTTATTAAAGAAGCGGGAGAGGAAAGCGGTCAGGATAGGAGAGGTACAAACGATCAGAGACACGTTCGATGCCAATGTGATTCCTAAAGCCGTATTTTCCGATACGAAATACAATGAACCCCCGCAAAGACCGGCTCCGACAAACCATAATTCGTCTTTCCACGATTGTGCGAATAGCTTACGGGGACAAACAAACCATATGCCCAGATAGGCCAGGGCAAAGCGGTAAAGCATAATCTCTACAGGAGTAAGTCCGTTCCCGATAAGGACTTTGGTCGATACGAAGGTTGTTCCCCATATGATAACGGTTAAAATAGCAAGTAAGTGGTAACGGAAAGTTTTGTTATTTGTATTCATCCTCTCAATTTTTTACAAGGCCCGGAGTATTTCCGGTGCAAAGATAAAAAAACATCCGTCAGATGAACTACTGAGGATGTTTTTTGGGCAGATAGGAGAGTTTGAATCCTTTTATTTGGTCTCTTTTTTCTCGAGCCGGAAACTTAATGCGCCGGAAGGACAGTGATTGATTTGATTGATCAGTTCTTCGGTTGTCGCATTTTCTATTTTTATCCAGGGACGTTCTTTCGGATTGTAAACTTTAGGCAGCATCTTTACACAGATGCCGGCATGCTGGCAAATATCCGGTTGCCAGAGAATGGTGAGTTCACCATTTGAATATTCATGAATTTTACCCATAATAACAATATTTTTATTATCCAATATTAATGCCTCTCATAATAAGCCGCTTCCATTCCGGGTGTTTTTGGATATATCCGGCAACGAACGGACACATAGGGACCAGCCTGAGTGCTTGCCTGTCGATATCGTCCAGTACCTTCTTTACCAGTTGGGCGCCGATGCCTTGACCTTCCAGTTGTGGCGGAACTTCCGTATGAGTAAGGTATATCTCACCATTCTTCGATTTAATGTATTCAATCAAAGGCGTATATTTGCCGATATGGAACTCATATTGTCCTCTCTCAGCATTGTCTATCAGTTCATATTCTTCCATTATTTTTTGTTTTAATTAATCTGGTTATTTATTAAACACTTGGTGAAGAGACTTTGTTGTATCGTCTACCGGCTTTTTTGCAATAGCGCCCGAATGAATGCTTAAAAGATAAATTATAAGTTAATTGATATCTTTTGTTTCAATATGAAACAGATTTGTGGTGATTTGGAAAACAATTATCAGGGGTATTCTTGTTTACTTTGTAAGTATAGCTAAAACTTTCAAAGAGGATTAATACGTCATTCATATATAAAAGAGAGGTTCTATGTTTAAAGAAGTTGGTGTAGAGGCCGGTAAAATCTGGGCCCTGTTAGCAGAGAGAGGAATGTTGTCCATAAGGAAGATTGGTGAGGTTACCCATTTTAGTGAATCTCTGATATTTATGGCCTTAGGATGGCTGGCAAGAGAGAACAAAGTCCGTATATTTGAAAAGAGCGGAATTGTACATGCTGAGTTGAATACCTCTGTTGCGGAATTATATTATTCCTGATTAGGTTTATGGTTTTAGCACGCTAATATTTCGTGCTCCCCCAAAAAGAAGATATCTTGGAAAAAGGTATCTTCTTTTTTTGTCTGTCTATAAAATAAATATCGATTTTTATTTATGGCGAAAAAAGTTGTCTTATGACAGGTATTATGTGGGATAAGTAACTTAGTTCTACATGAACTAATATGGTTTTATATATTTTTCTGCAAATATATGGTGTATTTTTTATAAATGCAAATTAGATCTTCTTTTTTATTATGTTTTTCACATTTAAAATTAGCATTTAACTAATATAAGAAACAATACTCTACTTGTTTTTATATTGCTTAGCATGGTAATATGTGTAATTTATATCTAATATATCTATTCATTATCAATATATTATATACTTATTGTGGTAGTTCATGTAGAACCATGTCAATGTTAATAATAATGTACTTGTTGATATGTGTAAATAAAAATAATTGGAACTGTTGGGATAACTATTGATAGTTAAATAAGAAATTTATTTGCGAGTATTAATAATCAATACTTGTATTTGATAATGATTTATAGTTGTACGATTGTTCTCTGTTATATCGAATCTATTTAAATGGTTTTTTATGAGATTGTAATAGTAATAATGCTTTGTTTGTATATAATAATCAATGTAATTAATTATTTTTTATTAACCAATTAAATTATTTGTAATCATGAAGAGATTAATTTCATTACTGTTGTTAATGACAGTGGTATTTGTAGGTTGTAAAAAGGACGATCCGGTGGTAGCCGAGTATATAGTCACTTTCGATTCGCAGGGAGGAAGTAGCATTACTGCCTTGAAAGTGGCTGAGGGACAGAAAGTAACCAAACCTGCAGATCCGACAAAAGAGAAGGCCACCTTTTCCGGTTGGTATAAAGAATCGGCATGTACGAATGTATGGAACTTTGACAGCGATCTGGTAACACAAAATGTTACTTTGTATGCCAAATGGATAGGTTCGGACCAAAAGACCTATACGGTTATGTTCGAAACGAACGGAGGCAGTGATATAGAGCCTGCTATAGTGGTCGAAGGTGAGAAGGTTCTTCGCCCCGCAGACCCGTCAAAAAGAGACTATGTGTTTGATAACTGGTATAAAAATTCAGATTTGAGTACATTGTATGATTTTACGATTCCTGTAACTCAAAATATGACATTGTATGCCAAATGGACTACTTCCACATTCAAATTAGTTGACTTTGAACCGGGTTCCGATTTTGAATCCAATGGCATTGTTTGGGATGAAGCTACCCGTACCCTTGACATAACCAAGGCAACGGCAGGTTCGGTATTAAAATTTAATGCAATAGGGGCATCATCTTTAGAAACTAATATAGAGCATGAGTATGATACATATGCCTCTTCTATCGGTGGAGAAAATACATTGAAGAATATATTGGTTGTAGGTTCGTCGGTGAGTGGCAAGATTGCACTTAAGGTTAATGTTCCGGCCCAGACAATTAAGGTTCCGTTGAATGTTCAGGCTACAGTCCGTAGTTTTGATAATGATAAAGAGTTTGATGTGATAACAATCAAGAGTCGCCCGGATTATGCCGGTACAGGTATTAATCCTGTGTTGATGGTGAATCATACAACAAAAAAAGAATTCTATTGGGCTCCTGTAAACGTTGCTGCAACTAAAATACCAGTATTAGTGCCTGCAAGTGGAGATATAACGGAAACTTGCGGTCATCTGTTCCAATGGGGACGCAAATATGGCTTCAATGCGACTGCAGATGCATCTGTAACGGCAAGAGATACTACAGGAGTTCGTGCTTTGGGTTTTCCTGTGCAAACCAGTCTTGCCGATATGAGTAAATGGGATAGTAAATTTATTTATCGTAGTGCATCTGCTCCGAATAGTCAGGGAAACTGGTTGCTTATAAATGGTGCAGGAAAAGACAATCCTACAGCTAATGAAATGCAGGAAGGTGCATGGTACCAGAAATTATGGAATAGTGGCACCGAAGACAAGCCGGTTAGAACTAATGCCGATCCATGCCCGGCTGGTTGGCGCGTACCTACCGCAGAAGAGTGGAAAGCTATTGGTGCAGGAAATAATGATATAGTTAAGGAATGGGATAGTGCTAATAAACTGTTGACTATTGCTGGTGCGGAAAGCGGACAGAAACTTATTTTGCCTGCTGCGGGCTACCGTAGCAACAGTACCGGCGCTTCCTACAATCAGAGTATCAACGGTTACTACTGGGCGTCGTCGGTTCCGTCAGGCAGTGTCAACGCGAGCAGCGTGAACTTCAATAGCGCTTCGCTGAATGCGACATCTTCCAGCCGTGCCAACGGGTTCTCAGTGCGTTGCGTCCAAGAATAAAAAAAGGTCGGCGAATTGCCGACCGCATTCGATTGATTTGATTGATTTGATTCTTTTATAAAGCCCCGCCTTCAGGCGGGGCGATTTGGGTCTAAATAAAACAGGTATCATGAATCTGAAAGATAAATTAGAAGCTGAGCTACAAAATGAACCACTAATCTTTTTATATATGGAAGGGATGTTCTGGAAGGCATACGAACAATCGGCCATGCGATTTACAAAAGAGGTGAAAGCCTACAAATTGCAGAAACGTTTTGTAAAGATTGTGAATTGTGAGGTTGTCTCTATGGGCTTCCCCGATGGTAGCTTGCATGAGGTTTTAAAAGGGCGGGAGTTTTTGCAGATAGATGACAAGCGGATTTCATTTTATGTGGATATGGCTTTTACAGCTGTGGAGTTTGAAGAATGGAAGTCTACCCTTCCGGCTGAAAGTGAAAACGCTTTTCTTCCTTCTGCTATAACAACTATAGGAAGACCTGACATCTGTATTTCCGAAGCTGAGCGTAATGTCTTATCGCAGTTGGCTGCATTCAGGGTCGAAACAGCTTCCCCTTTACAATGTATGATGTTAGTTTCTGATTTACAGGCTTTGTTGAAGCAATGATTTATGATAACCTGCCTGTCTACAAGGCTACATACGATTTATTGTTGCTGGTATTCCGTATGAATCGGAATTTTCAGCGCGATTATCGTTATACATTGGGGGAGAATGTGAAAAATGAGCTGATAGCATTACTTGTCTGTATTTATCAGGCTAATTCCACAGCCCAGAAGATGGTTCATTTACAAAGGGCGAGAGAACATGTGGTTGTGGTAAAGTTGCAGATACGTTTATTAATGGACTTAAAGCAAATCAATTTGAAACAGTATGCTACTGCTGCCGAACAGATTGAATCTATTTCAAAACAATTGGCTGCATGGTATAAATCAAGCGAAAGAAAATAAATAGAAGGGCGATTCATGTCCGGAGTATCGGTGGTTAAGGCTACCGATAGTGAGACTTGTAAATTCAGTAACCTACTGGTAGAGTAAAAGAACGTGAGGGAATAAAGGCGTACCTTATGTTTCTGCTAGTTAATTACCCGGTTGTCATAATGTTTACTTAGGTGTATCCGTTTTGATAATTAATAAAGTGGTTACTTTTTTGCCTGCTGCGGGCAACCGTAACAACAGTACCGGCGCTTCCAACAATCAGAGTATCAACGGTTACTACTGGGCGTCATCGGTTCCGTCAGGCAGTGTCAACGCGAGCAACGTGAACTTCAATAGCGCTACGCTGAATGCGACATCTTCCAACCGTGCCAACGGGTTCTCAGTGCGTTGCGTCCAAGCATTTACCGGTCGCCTTTTATTTATTAAGAATTAGTACATGAACTTGATAGAAGACATATTTAAAGCTTATTTCGATGCTCGGGACGGGAAACGGAATTCGACGAATCAGCTTCGTTTTGAACTGAATCTCGAAGAAAACCTGATAGCTCTTTACCATGAAATAGAGGAACGTAAGTACCAAGTGGGACGGAGTATTTGTTTTATGGTGGATTATCCTGTGAAACGTGAAGTCTTTGCCGCCGATTTCCGTGACCGTATCGTGCATCATCTGCTTTTCAATTATATTTCGCCGATATTCGAACGGATTTTTATTGATGACTGTTATTCTTGCCGGAAAGGCAGGGGAACTTTGTTCGGAATAAAGCGTCTGGATAAACATATTCGTAGCTGTTCGCAGAATTATACGCAGGATTGCTATGTGTTGAAGTTGGATTTACAAGGGTATTTCATGAATATTGACCGGCAGATATTGTATGATTCTGTCTGTAAAACCTTGGAGAGATACGGGCATCTGGAATTGCCGGACAGTATTCATTGGGAAGATTCAGAAGAGTATGAATTGGTAAAATATCTTTTGCCGCTGGTCATATTTAATGATCCCACCCAAAATTGTATACGACGTGGTGATGTATCGGATTGGGAAGGTTTGCCTCCTTCAAAAAGCCTGTTCCATTCGCCTACGGGGTGTGGTTTGCCTATCGGAAATCTGACATCACAACTGTTTAGCAATATTTATCTGACGCCGTTCGATAATTATGTAAAGAGGATTTTAAGTATCAAACATTATGGTCGCTATGTTGATGATTTTTTTCTTGTTCATGAGGATAAGGAAGTACTGAAACGACTGATACCTGAAATCCGTAATTATTTATGGGATACCTTACACATAAGGTTACATCCGCATAAAATAGTATTACAGCATTATGAGCATGGAGTTGAATTTCTGGGTGCAGTGGTAAAACCCGGGCGTATTTACATTCAAAATCGTGCAAAAAGGAAGTTTGCGGCTGAAATGTATTATTGGGAGAGTAGTCTGGATACTAATCGTGCACCTCCCGAAATATATCTGCGTGAGATGTGTGCATCCATCAATTCGTATCTGGGCATCATGCGGCATTTTTGTACTCTGAATATAAAAAAAGAAATACTGGGTCGTTGTTCGCTGGTTTTTCTGTATGGATATTTTGGTAATGGGTTGAATAAGTATATACTCCGAAAACACATAAAAAGTGTGCAATAAAGGACAGAGTAAATCGCGAATAACTGTTAGAGAAATGATTATTTATAATTAAAACAGGAATAATATATGAATAAAAGAAATTTTGTAAAACGTATATCGGAGCAGTTGTCTGTACCACAACAAGATGTTCATCATTTTATTGATGCGTTTAGAAGGGAATTGATGAAGATATTGAAGGAAGATGGTCATCTTGTACTGCAGGGATTCGGATCTTTCCACTTATGGATGCAGTCCGAGCGTGAAGGACGTAATCCTAAGACCGGTGAAAAATGTATGATTCGTTCCCGGTCGAGTGTGAAGTTCAAGCCCGGTAAAAAGATGCTGGAGAATCTGAATGGACAAGTAATTTCTAACTGACAGTTTCATAAACATTATTAATAAACAATGTAATCAAAATCTTAATTGGTTTTACACTTATACACAACAAATAATTAGTTTATGCGAACGCCTGGGATGTGATATTTCGGGCGTTCGTCCGTTAATAAATATTACTATCACTACTAATTTCAATTACTATTGCTACTAGTTGAAATTACTACCGGTACTAATTTTTATTTGCAAGGGTACTATTAAAACCAATCTTTTTTGCGCATATAAAACCAGGTGGCGATTGCCGTAATCAACATTACAAACCAAGCAATAGCATATCCGTAAGACCAATCCAGTTCAGGCATAATTTTGAAGTTCATCCCCCAAACGCCGACAAGGAAAGTTAGCGGGATGAAGATGGTGGATACTACAGTAAGCCGTTTCATGATGGCATTCATACGAAGATCGTTGTTGGAGATATAAAGGTCTACCAGTGAGGATATGATTTCCCGGCAGCTTTCCGTGGTCTGTATCACAAAGAGTAGCTGGTCGGACAGGTCGTTGTAGACGGGGAGCATATCACTGCTGATGATACCGTTTTCCGTACGGAGCAGTTTGGCGAACTGTTCTTTCAGCGGTTGGCTGTTCTTGCGGATAATCATGTATTCGTGCCTGCGTTGCTGGATAAGCGGCCCCATATTGGTCTGGTCGCTTTTTATGTCCAGTAGCGTCTCTTCGATATCTTCCAGCATTTCTTCCACTTTGGAAACCGACTCCACCAGATTGGCAATAATCGTATTGAGCAGGAAGGCGAGGAGCAACCCGCTTCCTTTTTTGCGGAGATTCAGCATATTGGATTCCAATGCCTTGTACGTGCTCTCGAATACGGGATTGTTGCTTTCCGTAAAGGTAATGACTACATTTCCTGTCACCAGAATACTGATATGTTCGGATTTTATTTCCGTATTGGCATCATAGTAGGAGGAGTTGAGGACAATCAGCATATGCTTGTCGTATTCCTCAATCTTTACCACATGTTGCGGGGTAAGGATATCTTTTGCATCCAGGTTGTGCATTCCAAATTCGTTTACCATACGGGTGATGGCTTCCGAATTGGTAAGGCCGCTTACCTGAAACCAGTTGATGCAATTAGCATCTACATGCTTTTGGAAAGAGGCATCCCCTGTTTTGACATCATGGTTGCGGAGGATGCTCTCATTGTATTGGGTGAGACGAATATCGGTAACCGTTTCATGCTCGCCGGCATAAAAATATTTATCTGACAGATGGCGGTTTGAAATATGTTTCCGTTTGTGCAGATGGGTGTTGTCTTTTCGTCTCATACGCTTTGTTTTTATTCAAGTTCAACTACCGTGATACCGGCGCCACCGAACTGTATATGTTCGTCGTGGTAGTTGCGTACCCCCGGCACCGAATGCAAGTAGTCGCGTATCAGTTGCCGCAGGATACCGGTTCCGGTACCGTGCAGGATTCGAATGCGTTCTGCGCCAACCTGGATTGCATCGTCTACAAAGTAGGTCACGGCCTGCAGCGCTTCATCCCCCCTCATACCTCTAACATCTATTTCCTGCTTGAAGTTCAATTTCTTCTCGTGCATGTTGTCGGTAGTCAGGGTGCTGACGAACGTACTTTTCTGTATTTCCTTCTTAATCTGTCCTTTGCTGACCTTTTCCAGTTTATCCAGCTTGACGGTACTTTTAATCATCCCGAAGGCTACGAGAGCCTGTTTTCCCTGTATCTCCATAACCGTTCCGGCGGAAACCTGGCCTTTCAGGCGGACATTGTCGCCCACTTCGATGACGTCGCGGTTGAAGGCCTGTTTAGGTGCGGGCTGCTCCTGCTTTTTCTGTTTACGCTCTTTCCGTTCTTGCAGCTTTGCTATCTTGCGGGCAATCTTGTCATCCTCTTCCTCTTTGGAAAGGACGGCCGATTTAAATTCTTCAAGCGCTTTACGTGCCAGCTTGGTCTGTTCTTTCTCCGCTTGCGCCTCTTTGATTTCCCGGATGGTATTTTCAATTTTGGCATTGGCTTCTGCAAGGATACGTTCAGCTTCCTCTTTTGCGGTCTTGATGATTTCCTTGCGCTGACGATTCACTGCATCCAAGTCCTGCTCATAACGGGCGGTAATATCTTCCAGCTTTTTCTCCTGTTGGCGGATATTTTGCCGCTTACTTTCCCAATAACGCTTGTCGCGAACGATGTCTTGCAAATACTTGTCCATATTGATATAATCTGCCCCAACATTGGCAGAAGCATCGGCTATCACATCTTCGGGTAATCCGATTTTCCTGGCGATTTCTACGGCAAAGGAACTTCCCGGATTACCGATAGACAATTTGAACAAAGGTTGCATCAAATGGCGGTCATATAACATGGCACCATTTACGACTCCTTCCGTATCTTCTGCAAAATGCTTCAGATTCTGATAATGGGTCGTGATTACACCATAACTACGATTCCGGTTGAAGCGGTCGAGCAGAGCTTCTGCAATTGCACCACCGATTTGCGGTTCGGTACCGCTACCGAATTCATCGATAAGCAGGATCGTCTTTTCATTGCAGTTCTTTACGAAGAATTTCATGTTCGTCAGATGGGAACTGTAAGTACTCAAATCGTTTTCAATGCTTTGTTCGTCGCCGATATCGATGAAGATATGTTCAAATATGCCTGTACGTGAACTCTCATATACCGGAATCAGTAATCCGCACTGTAGCATATATTGCAGCAAACCGACCGTTTTCAGGCAGACGGATTTGCCACCGGCGTTCGGACCGGAGATAATCAGCAGGCGTTTGTCTTCTTCCAGCCTGATTTCGAGCGGCACCACCTGTTTGTCCTGTTTTTGCAGGGACAGGAAAAGTATCGGATGTACGGCACGAATCCAGTCTATCTGCTGCTTGTTCTCTAAAGTCGGCTTGATAGCGTGGATTTGTTCGGCAAACAATGCTTTGGCACGTATGAAATCTATCTCTGCAAGAAACTCGTAAGATTGCAGGATATCGGGAATTAACGGACGGACGAAGTTGGTAAATTCCGTTAGAATCTTCATGATTTCCCGTCGTTCGTCTCCTTCCAGCTCCCGGATACGGTTATTTGCTTCCACTACCACTTCAGGTTCGATAAAAACAGTCTTGCCACTGGCAGATTCGTCGTGTACGATTCCTTTTATCTTTCGTTTGAAAGCGGGGGCGACAGGAATCATCAGGCGCCCGTCGCGCATGGTGGGGGTTACGTCTTTATCTACTACGCCATCCGACTGTGCCGCACGCAGGATAGATTGCAATGAACGGGAAATGCCGCTCATTGTAACCGTAATTTCTTTGCGTATCTGGGCAAGGGCGGGGGAGGCGTTGTCTTTAACCCTTCCGAATTTGTCGAGTATCTGGTCTATCTTTCCGATTAGTTGGGGAAATACCAGAATATCTCCTGCCAGTTCCGTTAGGGCGGGGTACAGGATTTCTTCGTCTTCTTCCATCGTAGGGCGAAAGAAGCGGATGATATCGTGTATGGTTTGCAGGGAACGTTTCAGGTCGAACAGTTCCTTTTCATCCAGCCAGGTCCCTTCCGGGCGTATCCGTTTCATAGAGTAACGTACATCGAAAAAGTAGCTGGCGGGAAATTCAACATCTCCATGCAGTATACGGACAAATTCGTCGGTTTGCTCCAAACGCTGGGTAATGGTTGCATAATCGTTGGAGAAACTCATTTCGGCTACCCGCTCTTTTCCCAGCGGGCTTAAACATTTTTCGGAAATTAAATGACGGACTTTATCAAAGCCCGTCTTCTGTTCAAAGTTTTGTGGATATATCACGTGTAATTAATTCTTTATTTGATTTCGACCGTCACAGACCTTCGGATGGTGGGACGGACAATCACTTCCATTTTGTTTTTTCCACGTACAATATTGAATGTGCAGGTATTGTTTCCTGACAAGTCGATGTACGGAGCATAATAAAATAAGTAGGAGAAAGCCGCTTTATTCTTGGAACTCTGGAGTGCATCCGATACTTGGGCGTATTTGAATGTATCCCAGAACATACAATCTTTGAATCCGTTGCTGTCGGTAAAACGTGTTGACGGATCACGATATTTCATAGTATTGCTTATGAATCCTTTATATGCGGCAGAAAACTCCTCGGCAGAGTAGTTCATCTTATTATCGTTAATCTTCTCGATAATGTCGGAATTGCGCAGGCCGGCGGTAGAAGCCGGAGAATTACGGTCTATACTGGCCACCTGTTCCAAACGGTCGATATTGTAGTTCAGCCCTGTGTAATTATAGGTCTTCTGGTTTACCCGGAACGGCACGTTGCGTGTGTATTTCACATATGGAAACTGCATACACATCAACGGTACGAAGATGCGGGCATATTCATCCAAATGGTAGGAGCTTTCCAATAGCTCATTGGCTTCGCATTCCCATAAAATACGTCCTGACACATGGCTCTGGTCAATCAGGCGAATGCCGAGTTGTAACAGGTATTCAGCTTCGGCTTCCGGAGTGGAACTGCTCAGGAACGGGAACTTTTCCATTTTATTTCTCAGCATATTATACCGGTAAGTCGGGTCTCTTTCTATCTGTATTCGATTGACTCCTTTGAAATTCGGATTTTTATCAAAGAAATAGAATGTCTGTATCAATATGTCAGGGGACGAAGTATCTAGGGTAAGCCCTTTTTTGGTCAATTCCTTTTCAATACATTCGTTGATGGTCGTTTCCAGTTTGCTGTTATTCTCGTCAATCTCGGAAAATGCAAAAGTTTTGAATTTGGTGAAATCGACAGGGTCTGCTGTAACACTTGTCTTGAATGGACAAACAAAATCCCGTTCACTGTTTGTTTCCAGGCTATACATGGAAAAAGCGGATGCCAATTGTTCTTCCGTAATCGCATTGCTTTTTTTGCATTCTTTCTTAACCAGAATTTCTTTGGACGGATTAGTGAAATTGCTTACAGTAAGTAATATTTCACTTTTTCCGGCAGGATTAAGCAATTCTTCAATTTCCTTAATCGATAGGTTGTTGGTTTGTACGCCATCAATAGTGAGGATAATATCTGAAGGTTTTATGCCTGCCAGTTCTGCCGGCGAATAAGGTGTTATCCCGGTTACAATGGGCCTGTCTTTTCCCCAAGTGTTATTTTTACTGATATCATATGAGATGCCTGTTCTGCAAATAGTGCGGTTTTGAGCAAAACCATTTAGAAAAGCAAATAATAATAATACGGACAAAATCGTTCTCTTCATAATCAAAATCTTATTATAATGCTATATGAAACACAAACATAGGCAAAGGTAAAGATATTTTTTGAAGTATAAGGGGCAGTTGGCAGTATATTTGCTGGTATAAAGGTGTAATAGTCTTACAATATGAAACCGTATGTGAAGATACGGATTTATTGTAGTGCACGTATACCATTGATAATTAAATAATAATAGAAAAATATAATTTCATATGAGTAAGAAAGATTTTAATAAACAGGAAGAAATGGCAGGCAATCAGGAGCATTTGGATGCTGAAGATGCGACAAATTTGCAGAATGAAGCGGCAAATGCGGCAGAAGAAAATAGCTCTGCTGACAATGTGGCGGACGAACAGGACGGGTTGCAAAAGAAATATGATGAATTAAACGACTCCCATCTTCGTTTGATGGCTGAGTATGACAATTATCGTAAGCGTACTTTACGTGAAAAGTCCGAGTTGATTAAAAATGGAGGCGAAAGTGCTTTGACACATCTTCTTCCTATTATTGATGATTTTGAACGTGCTTTGCAAAATATCCGTAAGACTGAAGATATAGAAGCTATTAACGAAGGAATAGAGTTGATTTACAATAAGTTTATGGGATATTTATCACAACAGGGAGTAAAGCCTATCGAAACCGTAGGCAAACCGTTCGATACGGAAGAAGCTGAAGCTGTTGCTATTATACCTGCTCCGGAACCGGATATGAAAGGAAAGGTTCTGGATTGTGTACAGACTGGTTATACTTTGAACGACAAGGTAATCCGTCATGCTAAAGTTGTAGTGGGAGAATAATAACCGGCAGACAGGCAAATAACGACAAATACAAAGATGGCTAAGAGAGATTATTATGAAGTGCTTGGTGTTTCAAAGAGTGCATCGGCAGATGAAATAAAGAAAGCGTATCGCAAAAAAGCAATTCAGTTTCACCCGGATAAGAATCCTGGTGATGCACAGGCTGAAGAGAATTTTAAGGAAGCTGCGGAGGCGTATGATGTATTGAGTGACCCTCAGAAACGCCAACGTTATGACCAGTTCGGGCATGCCGGGGTTGGTGGTGCTTCCCAGGGAGGCGGCTTTGGCGGCGGAATGTCTATGGAAGATATTTTCTCGCAATTCGGGGATATTTTCGGCGGGCATTTCGGTGGTTTTGGCGGCTTCGGTGGTTTTGGCGGTGGTTCACGTGGCGGACGCCGTGTGAACCGTGGTTCGGATTTGCGTGTGAAAGTAAAGCTGACCCTAAAAGACATTGCCAACGGAGTTGAAAAGAAAATCAAAGTAAAGAAATACGTAAACTGCTCGAAATGTCATGGTAGTGGTGCTGAAGACGAGCACAGTGCCAAGACTTGTGATACCTGTCATGGTAGCGGTTATGTAACCCGTGTTGCCAATACGATATTGGGACAGATGCAGACACAGAGTACCTGTCCTACTTGTGGCGGTGAAGGTAAAATCATTACAAAGAAATGTACCGAATGTAATGGCGAAGGCATTGTTCGTGATGAAGAAGTGATCACAATCAATATCCCTGCCGGAGTGGCGGAAGGGATGCAGCTTTCCATGAGCGGAAAAGGGAATGCAGCACGTCATGGCGGTGTGAATGGCGATTTGTTGATTCTGGTTGAAGAAGAACCGCATCCTGAATTGATTCGTGACGAGAATGATTTATTATACAATCTGTTGTTGAGTGTTCCGCAAGCAGCCTTGGGAACAAGTGTGGAGGTACCGACCGTAGACGGTAAAGCGAAGGTTAAGATTGATCCGGGTACACAGCCGGGCAAAGTGCTTCGCCTGCGTAATAAAGGGTTGCCTTCGGTTAACAGTTATGGAACCGGTGATTTGCTGGTAAATGTGAGTGTATACATTCCGGAAACATTGTCGCCTTCAGAAAAAGAAACGCTGAATGGCCTGGAAAACTCTCCTAATTTCCAGCCTAAAAAGTCGGTGAAAGAGAAAATTTTTGACAAGTTCAGACATATGTTCGATTGATTTCGTATACATGTTATTAATAGAAAAAGCCACTTGGTTTAAATCGAACCAAGTGGCTTTTTGCTAATATATTAATTTCTTTTATTCCTGAATTTTTAAAGAGAAATGAAAAGTAGTCCCTTTGCCCTCTTCTGATTCGAACCATAGTTTACCGCCGTGTTGTTCGATAAAGTCTTTACATAACATCAGACCCAGCCCGGAACCTTTTTCATTGTTTGTTCCATAGGTTGTGAAGTGGGTATTCTGTTTAAGTAATTTGTCCTGGTCTTCTTTCTTGATTCCTTTTCCGGCATCTTGTACGCTTACAATAACGAAATCACCTTCTGTTTTGGAGGAAAGAATAATGTTTCCGTTTTCGTAGCTGAATTTGATGGCATTGGATAGCAAGTTACGGACAATTGTTTTTACCATGTCAATATCGATAGCTCCCATTAGTTCGCTATCCATATTTTCAATTGTGATGTGGATATTTTTTTGGGTTGCCATAGGTATGAATAATTGAGCGGTACTATTAATAATACCGTTGATATCGACAGTTTGTTTGTATATGCTCTGTTTGTTTAAGCGGTTTTTTGCCCATTTTAGCAGATTATCCAGTAGTTGGAATATTTCTTCAGATGTCTTATTCATCATCTGAAGCATTTCGAACACTTCGTCGCTCACTTGTTTTTTATCCACCATCATCAGGATTGCATTATTCATCATTTTCAATGAACCTAAAGGAGAACGCAGGTCATGAGCAATTACGGAATAAAGTGTATCACGTGATTCGATAGTGTCTTCCAGTTCTCGTTTTATGCGTTTAATACTGAATAATTCATAGCGGTGGGCTACACGTTTTACCAGTTCTTCGCGTTGGAATGGCTTTGTTACGTATTCGATAGCCCCCAGTTGATAACCTTTCACAATACTTTGCATGTCACTCAGGGCCGACATAATAATGACAGGAATATCATTTGTTTCAGGGTTACTTTTCAGATGTTGCAAAACTTCATAACCATCCATTTCCGGCATCATGATGTCGAGCAGAATTAAATTAGGATGTTTTTCTTGTGCAATACGTAATGCTTTGGCTCCACCATCCGTTGTTAAAATTGTGTAGCCTTCCTTTTTTAAAATAGCTTGCACAAGCATAACATTTGTAGGCACATCGTCTACTACTAAAACCTTATATTGTGATGCTAAATTCTCCATGTGTTTTATGTCTTTTTGATAATCAACCACTATCGATTGACAAAAGTATTGATAAATTTCGAGAAAATAGGAATATCAGAACAATCAAATCCTAAATATTTTATTTTTCAACCCTTTTCGCTTTTTCCCATATTCCGGAACCTTGATGATGGAAGAGATAAAAAAAGCCTTTTATGACATTGATATTCATAAATGTGAAATAGTAGGGTACAAAAAATAATTTGTTCCGAATATGTTTTTGCTCCATTCGATGTCCTGCAAAAGCTGCCATATAAAACAAAATCTGTAAAAACAGAATCGTTATGTATAGTGTGGAGCCGCTGCAGGCTAATAACAGATTAATCGGTAGTAAGAGGAAAAGCACGATAGGAGTGATGGTCCATCGCAACACACGATGGCTGATATATTGGAAGCTTAATGTTCCGTATCTGGACAGATTCAGTAGATAACGTAATCGCCAGATGGACTGTATTCCTCCTGCTGCAATACGGATTTTACGTTTTTCTTCTTCTTTCATGTTCAGGGATGCACTTTCTAACGCATAAGCATTTTTACAATAGGCGATTTTATAACCTTTTCCGGCAATTCTTAAAGAGAGGATAAAGTCGTCCAGCAGTGTATCGGACGGCATCTTTTCGAATAAAGAGGTTCGTATCGCAAATAATTCTCCAGCGGCTCCCACCGCGGAATATAGACGATCGTCTAGATCTTTTAAAGCAGATTCATACTTCCAATAGATGCCTTCCCCGGCTGTAGCCCCCAAAGCTTCCTGTATTTCAACTCTTTTTTCTCCGGCAACACATCCTACTTTCGCGTTGGAAAATCGATTTACAATCTCCTTAATAGCAGCTTGGTTCAGCATGGTGTTGGCATCTGTGAAGATGACAAATGGGGTAGTTATATACGACATCCCCCGGTTTAATGCCGCTGTTTTCCCCTGACGTTCCGGTTGATATAAAACAGTTACATCCGGGTATTCTCTTAATAAATCATTGGTGGAATCATTGGAACCGTCTGTTACCCAAACAATTTTTAATTTATTCTCGGGGTAATCTAAAGAAAGACAATTCTCCATTTTTTTAGGGATAATACTTTCTTCATTATACGCAGCGATAAAAAGAGTTACATCCGGTAATACTACCGTCTCCGTATTCTTTTTCAAAGGATAAAAAGTCTCTTTTACCTTAACTAATAAGTATAGTAATATACCATATCCTAAATAGGTATAAAATACAATCCCCAGAAATACCCAAAATAGAATTTGGAAAGGATAATATAGATGTTCCATTATGAATGTCAATCGATGAATTGTCTGAAATATTCAATAGTCCGTAGGAGTCCGTCCTCTAAATGCACTACAGGTTTCCATCCGTCTAATTTTTCCTGAGCAAGTGTAATGTCCGGTTTACGTTGTTTCGGATCATCGGAAGGCAGAGGTTCATATATGATTTTTGATTTACTGTTTGTCAGTTTGATAACTATTTCGGCTAATTCCTGCATTGTGAATTCTGCCGGATTTCCTATGTTAACCGGACCTGTAAAATTGTCATCGGTTGCCATCATGCGAATCATGCCTTCCACTAAATCGTCTATATATTGGAAACTACGGGTTTGCTGGCCGTCTCCATAGATGGTTATATCTTGATTTTGTAACGCTTGCATGATAAAATTGGAGACAACACGTCCGTCGTCCGGACTCATGTTTGGCCCGTAGGTATTGAATATTCTAATGATTTTTATTCTTACTCCGTTTTTACGGTGATAGTCCATAAACAGTGTTTCGGCTGCTCTTTTCCCTTCATCATAACAGCTGCGGATACCTATGGGGTTTACATTTCCCCAATAAGATTCGACTTGCGGATGAATAATAGGATCGCCGTAAACTTCGCTGGTCGATGCCTGAAGTATTTTGGCCTTAACTCTTTTGGCAAGTCCCAGTGTGTTGGCAGCACCATAGATAGATGTTTTTAATGTTTTTACCGGATTATACTGGTAATAAGGGGGAGATGCCGGACATGCCAGATTATAAATTTCGTCTACTTCTGCAAAAAATGGAGTTGTAATATCGTGGCGTATAACCTCGAAATTATTATTGTTCAACAAATGTCGGATATGATTTTTGGAACTACTGAAATAGTTGTCCAAACAAATTACATCATGCCCATCATTTAGCAGACGTTCGCAAAGATTTGACCCTATAAATCCGGCTCCGCCGGTAACTAAAATTCTTTTAATTGGTGTTTTCATATAAAGAGAGTGTATAAAGCGACAAAGATAATAAAGTTTGTTGAAAACATATGAAAAACAAATGTTTTCACTCTTTATTTTGTGGAAAAACATACTCGTTAAAGGTAAGAGGTAATGGAATTTAATATACTTTTGTAAAAAGTAAAAAAACGGAAGAATGGAATGTTCCAATAAGAAGGTTTCTATTATCACTGTCAATTTTAATGGGTTCAGGGATACTTGTGAATTGATTGAATCCCTGAAGAGGTACGAGACATATCCATATGAAATTATTGTAGTAGATAATGCCTCCCGGGAGAATGAAGCGGAAAATCTGCAAAAAAGATATCCGGATATTTGTGTGGTTCGTAGCCCTTCGAATCTTGGCTTTGCCGGAGGAAATAATTTAGGGTATCCGTTTGCCGGAGGCGAATATGTCTTGTTTTTAAATAATGATATCCTGATAGATAAGCCTTTCCTTCAAAAGTTAGTGGACCGGTTGGAAGCCAGTTTTGTCGGATTGGTCTCCCCAAAAATAAAATATGAGGAAAATAGGGAACGGATTCAGTTTGCCGGTTTTACCTCTCTGTCTTCAATAACTTTACGTAACCGTATTATTGGAACGGGTGAAATAGATAGAGGACAATATGATCATGCAATTATTACTCCATATGTACATGGAGCCGCGATGATGGGCAAAAAAGAGGTGATAGACCGAATTGGCTTGATGCCGGAACTCTATTTTTTGTTTTATGAAGAGTTGGATTGGAGTGTACAATTTCGAAAAGCCGGTTATACGCTTTGGTGTGAACCGGCAGCCGTAGTCTATCATAAAGAATGCATGACGGCGAAGCGTGGCAGTTCGCTCCGCCTGTATTATATGACGCGTTCGCGTTTGCTGTTTGCAAGACGTAATTTGGACGGTCTGGCCAAAGTATTATCGTGTATTTATCTGTTAACCTTTCCTGTACTGAAGAATAGCCTGTCCCACCTTTTGCATTTGGAGTGGGTACATCTTGCCGCTCTTTGGAAAGGAACTTGGAGAGGGCTGACGGATTCCTGGTGATTATTCTTTGGAATCTTCAGGATGCAGATCCAGGGCCTTTACTATTTTGTTCATCTGCTCTTTCCATGACAGGGAGCGTATCGAGTTTCTTATTTCCTGTGGCGTGAGTGTCTGCTGTTTAAAGAAATCGATGATTTTATGAATATCGATAGCTGTTTCATCTGCCGGAATTTTTAGGATATAAGATTTATTCTCGAAATCACTATCTGTTTCAGAGTAGATAAAAGAGAGTCCACGGGCTGCATATTCTCTATTTTTCAGAGTCTTTATATGGGTAATCCCACTACGATGACGGGCCAAGCTGCCTATTGCCATATCGGCTTGTTCGAAAAGCCGGTCCAATTCTTCTCCATGTTGAGCTCCGTGAAGGATTACATATTTTCCCAATGATTGTTCTTGGAGTAGGGGAAGGATTTCATTTCTTTCCTTTTCTCCGAAAAACTCTCCGACCATATGGAAATAGACCTTATAATCAGGTGATTCTTTGTAGTAATTAGCCAATCCTTTGATGAGCCGGTCAAAACCATGCCAGTAGTGTATTTCTGCCACTCCGATCAGGTGGAGTTCTTTTGTGGTGTTATTGATTGTTTGTTTCAGTTTTATCTGGCTGAAATCAATGCCATTGGAAATGCGTATGGTGTTGACTCCGAAAATGGTATCACAGTCAGAAAAAGTAATGATATTGCATAACTGTTTTGCCAGTTTATGCCTGAATAGTTTGTCTATAATCAGTTTTCTCTTGTCTGTATATTCTTGGTCATATGGGTATGTCGGTATTTCCATTACTACCTTAATTCCAGCTTCCCGCATTTTCTTCACCATACTGATAGTAAACGGGTTTGCATTATGGTTGGACCTTATATATACTAAACGGATATTTTCTTTAATTACATAGTTTACAATAGAAGAAAATTCGATGCGTTTCCATATTTTGCCTTTAATGCCATTTCCATAATTACAAAGGACCTTATTATCTATCATTCGCTGTTTGTTCCCTTTTTTTTCATGTAGATAGCAGAGCTTGATGTCAAGTCCGCATTCTCTAAACGCATTTACCTGATAATGGATTTTCTTGCTAATGCCGTTTGCCGGATTAAAACCATGGAATATGAGGAAGAGAGCTTTCATTTGTGTAATTTGGATTTGAGTAAGTGGATAATGTCGTATTCTTTACTTAGTTGAATGTATAGAACCGATATAAGCATACAGGATATCCCTTTTATCAAGGCAGATGCCAGTACCGGTAAATAATGACATAATTGGTTTATAGGCAACAAGACAGTGATCAGGATGATACTCATCAAAATAGGGGAAACAAGTTGCTTCCAGAAGGATGTCATTGTCTGTTTGAATGTTATTTTATACATCCAGATATAACACAGTACGAAATTAATAGTAAATGTTATGCAAATGCAGTAGGCTACTGCTTCAAGTGTTTTGAATAGGAAAAGGCCCGTAATGAGACCTCCTATATTGAATATAGTGGAGAATACTCCGCATAAGAATAAACTTTTTGTATCGTTTGCAGCCTGGAATATGGAACCTGAGGTAGATAATATGATTTGTATGCCGACAGACATGGATAGTATTTGAAATACAGGAACGGATGGTTCCCATTGCGCCCCGAAAATGATTAAAGTAATCTCACGTGCACAAAACCAGAGGAGTACGGACAGGGGAAAGCCGATGAAGGCAAGGAACCGTATCACTTTTTCGTAGGAAGAGGACAGTTTTTTCAGATCGTTCTGAAAATTTGAAAAAACAGGATGCATTACCGGAGAAATAACATGGGTGATGTTTTGTAAAGGAAGTATCATCAGGCGGTAAGACTTTTCATAATACCCCAGTTCACTCATATTCATATATTTGCCGATTAGCAATTTATCTAAATTTCTACTGAAATAATTGATTACATTGAATAAAAACTGGTATGCGGAGAAGGTAAATATTTTTTTCATGGCTTGTAATCCAAATCCTCTGCATATTTTCTGTGGCTTTTTCTGAAAAGAGATAATGAAAATAAGAATACTTGATAGGATAGGATTGATAATCAGTGCATATAGCCCTGCTCCCGATAGTGCTGCAATGATAGCAATACACCCTCCGATAGTCTGGATTGCTAAACTGCGATATGCAATAAACTTAAATTCTTTGCTTTTATATAATAATGCATTAGGAACAATATTTATAGCAGCAAAGAAAAGGTTGATGCTAAGCAACTGGCAAATAGTTAATAAAGTATGCTGCTTATAAAACCAGGATATAGGCCATGAGGACAGGAAAAACAGAAAAGAAATACCAATTCCCAGCCAGATGGTAAAAGTGAAGATATGGTGAAGGTCTTTTTCGGATAATTCTTTGTTTTGAATGATGGCTGGTGCAATTCCTAAATCACTGAAAACATTAAAGAAAGCGATGATTACAGTAGCAATGGCTACTATTCCGAATTCTTCAGGAGCAATTAAGCGCGCAAGTATCCCGGCAACAACTAAAGATATAATGATCCCTGAATATTTAGAGATTGCAGTATATAATACTCCGGAGAGAAGTTCTTTTTTTGTATCAGACATAAATATTATCAGTTTATTTCAAGAAAGTAAGTTTTGCTGTTTTAGTTGCCTTTCTGTTATCCAGTGTTTTTTTGATTGAAAATAAGCTTTTGAATATATAATATAGAGGTTTTATTGATTTGTATTTTATCATATATTTTGTTTCATCTATTATTATATGGAAAAAAGCTTTTGTAATAGATTTAGCAAAACTGTTATTAATATTGTTCATGTCTACCAAGAAAGCACATGTATACTTTAAATAAAATAACTCAGATGGTTTTCTGGAACGATATTCTCTGTCATGAACACTTTGTGTATGAGGACAAATACCGGATTTATATTTATGATAATGTATACGTTGTAGAAAGTTATTATCTTCTCCATAGTGGTAAAATACAGGTGAAAAGCCTCCGACTTTCATCAGGCATTCTTTTGAGATGAGCCAATGGGCTGCCATCACAAAATCGACTTCGTATATATCTTTATATTTTTTTAGATACAAATCGGATAAAATATTATCCTTGTTAGGTGCAAGAGATAATGAAGCGAAGTAGTTATCTATCCTGTTTTTAGATGCATTCATTTGCATAGGGCTTAACACGCCGAATTCAGGGTTAGCCTTTTGATTTCTTATTAAGACTTCAAATGTATCAGGTTCGACCCAAGCATCTTGATTCAGGAGATAAATATAATCGGCATTTTTTTTAAGAGCATATGCGATGCCTATATTATTGGCTTTTCCGAATCCCAGGTTTATTTTGTTTTCAAATACTACAACAGTAGGATAGTACTTTTTTATATATTGAATAGTATTATCACATGATTTATTATCCACAACTATAACTGTAGAGTTTATGGTAGATTTAAAAACGCTGTCGATACATTTATGAATCCACTGCTCGCCATTGTATGTGACTATAATTACATATAAATTATCCATTTTGCCTGATCCACTCCTTCTTATTTATATCGTAGCGTTTTATTACTTTGGCAGGATTCCCTACGGCTACAGAGTAATCCGGTATGTCTTTTGTAACAACACTACCGGCCCCGATTTGGCATCGTTTTCCGATATGGACTCCTGCAACAATAACGGCATTTGCACCTATATGAGAGTCGTCTCCAATAACCACTTCTTTTTTCACCAGTGCTTGTTCGTTTGAGTCGCGACTGCCATCTTCATATCCATGATTGAAGCCGGATATGAAGACATGCTGTCCCAGTCCCACTTTATTTCCGAAACGTACCGGACCGATTACAACGGAACCAATGCCGATACGGGCATTGTCTCCGATAATAATATCGCCGGCCCCATTATTAATTGTTGTGAAATCTTCTATAAGCGTATTTTGGCCTATCGTAAATTGATTCCAGGGAAAGACATCAATGCGGGATCTTCTTCTGCGAATGGTTGTGCCTTTTCCCTTTTTGTGGACCCACGGATTAACAAACCATTTTATCCAACAGCGAGGTTTTGGATTTGTAGGTGATGAGATTAAGTATAAAATGAAATTTTTTAAAGTCTCATTCTGTTTTATTTTTTGTTTTATATTTTCCATGATAGTCTCTTTATAAAGATTGGTATATGTCCATCAGGCAGCGTGCGGTGTTCTCCCATGAAAAATGTTTCGCCCGGTCTAATCCATAGGCAACTTGTTTTTGGTAATAATTATTATCTTCTTCTAATTGAATGAGTTTATTTGCAATCTCCATTTCATTAAAAGGGTTTACCAATATTCCTTCTTCACCTGCAATTTCCGGCATAGCAGAAATGTTTCCTGCTATAACAGGCGTTCCGCAAGCCATTGCCTCCAGCATTGGTATACCGAAACTTTCCCTGAGCGAGGTATATAAGAAGGCAAAAGCGCCATTATACAGATAAGCCAAATCCGTATTAGGGATATATCCCGGATAGGAGAGATAGGGCTTAATTTCTTCAATATGTTGTTCTCTTAAAATTTCATCCAGTTTGTCTTCATTTAAATCGGCGATTAAGAGCGGCCGTTTCTTTTCTGAACGTGTTAGATATAAACTATAGGCTTTCAACGTACGGGGTACATTCTTTTTGGGATCGGTATTTCCTAAAAAGAAAAGATAATCGTTGGAATTGATATATTTGTGTGTAACCGGAGAGATATCCGATAGCGGCTGGAAATGACGGCTATATCCGTTGTAAATTGCCGTGATTTGTTCTTCGGGCAAATGCAGTACATTTTGTATACGGTTACATTCGAAATGAGAGACCGTAATAATTTTCTTGCATTTAGGAAGTATATGGGGAACCACCATACGCCGGTAATACCATCCCATATTTTGATACCAGGACTTATTGCCTCCTTGACGAGGTTCTAAAAAAATAATATCATGCAATGTCAATACTAATGGTACAGAACAGTTCACAGGCGCAGTATTACTGGTACAATGCAGTAGGTCCGGTTTTATTTTTGCTATGGCGTTGGGTAGCGCAACTTGTTCCCAGAGTGGATAAGTTGGGCATTTCACCTCGATGACATGTACATTTTCTGTTTCATCCAGGCAATGGTCGTCTCCCGGACTTACAAAAATATAATATTCGTTTTCGTGATCTATTTTTTGCAATTCCCGGATGCTTTCCAAGGCTACGAAATCCATACCATGCTTATTCGTACGGAAAATACGCTGTGCTTCGATGGCTATTTTCATATAGATTATTTTTTATCTCCATGACTGGTATGAATAAACTTCTTATCCGCACCGGCTAAACGGAAATGGTTAATTATCATCATTGCAAATAAAAGAGGAATCATAAATACAGCTTTAGATAATTTATAATTCATCAGATATTTGGGAATCGATTGTATCAGTGTTCCTAATAGTATCCCGGTCAGGCAGATCCATTTTATTCCGGCTGATAAATTCCAGCAGGAAATGCCAATTGCAAACAAAGAAACTATTCCGGTCAGGACAACGCGCGAAGGCATGGTCCATTGGAGAAGTTTGTCACAGTAATCCCAATTTTTATTTTTTAAAGCTTGGGGAAAGTCTTTGATACTAAGCGACAGGTTACTGATCTGCGTAGAAAGCCAACGACGGCGTTGATTAAAGAATTTACTGGGTTTATTTATTTTTTCATCATACGTATATACATCTTCCAGATAATCGATAAAAATACGCTTACGAAGTAAGGTGAGTTCCATCTGCTTGTCTTCACCTACATGTTCTTCATCTATTACTATCATTATTTCCCTGAACAGATTAAAATCGAATGCCATTCCCGAGCCAATTAATGCGGACGATAATCCGGCACGTACATGTCCCAACCTGAAAATCGTATTATTGATTTCTTCACTGGCTGCATCCAATATTGCAATATTTGTTTGGGGGGCTTTGGCTGTACGATGCGTCTGGATAGCCAATTGCCCGGAAGTATATGCGTTGTTTATTTTTTTAAGAAAATCCTTTTCTACTAAATTATCCGCATCTAAAATGACTGCAATATCATATGTGTTATTTAGTTGGCTAAGGGCAAAACGCAGTGCTTTTGCCTTCGTACTTTTTTTTAGCTGGACTCTTTCGATGATTATTGGATATGCTTTCAGGTTGTCTAAAGTTTCTTCCAGCATTTGGTCGGAGATAACAACTACATCATACAGGCTCTTCGGATAATTCTGCTTAAAGAAATTGGAAACAGCATTTTCTATTACAGCATCTTCTTTATAGGCTGGAAAGAAAATTACAAAACGATGTAGATTTCCACTCTCCGGATATTTCCTGTGTCCTTTTTTCCTGTAGGCTGCCAATGAAAAGAACAATAAGTAGAAAACAAGCAGTGAAGCATAAATAAAAATGATCCAGTCTGCAACTTGGCATATATATGCACAAAATGTTAGATTCATAAGCCGTTATGAATTACGTTTAAACCTACCTAAAATACTGAGAACGAATAATAATGGCGCCAGTATGATTGCCCGTTGAAAACGTTTGGTAATCATACGGTCCGGAATGCAGATGGACATTGTAATCAACATGATGAGGCAAAGGACGAACCATTTGATAGCGAGTGCCCAATCGATAATGAAGATGAATGCCGAGAACAGGAATAAAAGTCCTAATAGTATCAGGCGGGATGGCATAAGCCATTGGAACAGTTTATCTGCATAATCCCAATTTTCATTTATCAGCGCTTTAAGGATACTCCATATAGCTTTGCGTCCGGAATCGGCGGATGCCCACCGGCGGCGTTGTTCATAAAAATCGGAAGAACTGCTAACTTTTTTATCGTATGTATATACATTTTCCAGGTAGTCGATATAGATATATTCTTTAAATAACATGGCTTCAATGGGTTTATCGAAGTCTTTCTTGTCCAGCATGAAAATATGTTTCCTGAACCAGTCGTAATCGAATGCCATCCCTGAACTTATTAAAGCAGAAGAGAATCCCAACCGGACGTGTCCTTTGCGGAAAATGGCATTGTTGATTTCTTCAATGAGAGCAGTTAATGCTTCTATATCTGTTTGTATGTCTTTACTTTGGCGATGGGTTTGGACTACCTGGCAACCGGAATAGTAGGCATCGTTAATTTTGGTCAGAAAATCCGGTGAGACTGTATTATTGGCATCCAGTATAACTATCATATCGTATGCTTCCGGCGGCAACATACATGTGGCATATTGTATCAGGCTGGTTTTTGTGTCATCCGAATGGTCGCTGATAACTGTAATAACCGACATGTCCTGCAAACGGCTAATGGTATCTTCTTTCATATCTTTACAGGCAACCACAATGTCGAAACATTCTTTAGGATATTGCTGATTAAACAGGGATGTTACCGAATTTAAAATGATAGCATCTGCTTTGTAAGCCGGAAATAACAGAATGAAACGATGATTGATATCGGCAGGAGGATAGGGGGAATATTTCTTTTTCTGTGCCGCCAAAGCAAAAATAAACAGATATAAAACGGCTATGGAAAACAGCAGAAATATTATAGCGTCGATAAAAACGATAATATTATAATTCCCGTAGGTGGTTTTATTTTGTAATATATCTAACAAATCATTGAAGTTCATAATTATAGCTTATTTTATCTGATTGTTGGAAATCTATTTCTTTTTGGTATAATTCTCCTTTCAGACAAATTGTAAGAAACATAAATGTCATGATATGGCAGGGGAATTGTCCGAACGAATCGGTCGTGTAAGCACTTCCTAAGAACCCGAATACTCCACAGACTAAAGCTGTCAGAAAACCTTTCAGTTCCTTGTCCCTGATTTTATACATGATGATGTAAGCACCATGTATTACTCCGTAAAGTAGAATCATGATATACAGGGTGAGTCCTACAACTCCCGTTTGAACCCAAATCATAACAAACCATGAGTCTGTGGGGATGGTAGTTGTATAAGCACTGGAATATTTTTGTGCATTTCCTCCTGCCATTCCAAGTCCGACTCCGAGCGGTTTGTTTTTCATATATTCCGAGAGTTTGGCTCTGTTTTCCTGACGGACGATAAAAGAAGCATCTTTCGTTGGATTGAATGCCGTACGCATCCTGCGTATTTGTGCATTCCCTTCTCCAATGGTAGTAAAAGCGAAAAATAGATAAACAAAAACGAGTAAGCTGCCTGTTACTACCATTGCTTTGGCATTTTTGCTTGTAATACAAAAAAGAGCCAAAGCTCCTAAAGGCACAACGATTGCTCCCCGGGTTCCGGATAGGAACATCGCATAAATGCTGAGGACAGAAACAATAAAATAATAGATTTGTATAGGCTTTTTCTTTATATAACAAGCTACAATTAAAAATACAGCTCCGGTGAAACCCATATTGGAGCCAAAGTTACTGGCATCCGTAAAAAAAGAAAAATACCGGATTCCACTCCGGATAATATGGGTTCTTGCACCACCTTCATTCAGCCATCTTATCTCATAAGAGTCAAAACCTACATATTTTTGATAGATAACTTTTACGATGGCGGCTAATGTAAATATGGAAAGCAGGAAGACGAGCGTTTTTACAATCCGGAACTTTTTGCATAAAACTGAGGTGAGGAATACACAAATAAATGTATGCATAATGAGCATACGCATGGAAATCCATGCACTGAATACTCCATAAGGATTTATGATTTCGAGTATGCAGAAAGCCATCCAGCAGAATGTACCTATTGCCATTCCGTTAATAAGCTGGTTCCAGGGTATATCTTGTTTATATACATGGTTTATACAAATAACAACGAAGATAAGCACAAAGAAAATGTCCATAAATACACTGAACCCGCTACCTGAAGTATAGCGGAAAACAGGCATTATAAAATAATTCAATGTAAAGATGAAGTAAAGTCCGAGAATTGGTTTGCGTAAAAGCTGGTTAAGTCCCAATATGGTAAAAGGGATGAAGGCGATTAACCCGACAAGGGCTAATTGGTTAAATACGACGGACAGGAATATTCCCGTCAGCCCGATTGCTATTATTAACCATTCCATCTTATCCATAAAGAATACTTTAAATCAATTATTTAACAGCAGCATCTTCTGCTGTAAGTCCCAGTTGGGATATACGGTATAGTTCGCCCTTTTTGACATAAGGAGGAAGCTGGCCGATAAATCCTTCTACAATATCACGGCTTGCATTATTTAAAAGAAGCTGCATCGAAGTATCTCCCGATTTTTCTTTTAAGAAACGCAGATGGATATCATCACTTTCTTTCCATACTCTTCTTGCATTAGCTATAATAAGGTTGATATCTGCCTCTTTAAGTAAAGCCGGAGGAATACTTAACTGGCTCAACGGTGGATATTCGACCAGTAGTATATCTATCTCTTCGTTCTCCAGATAAAGAAGCTCCCGTATGCTTTGTGCATATAGGTAATACTTACTAACCGGAGTGAAGTCGGTTTCATAAGATACATATTTGGCATTCACATCGATAGATTCCCAGTAATTCATCATGTATTTGGCTATAAAACTCTTTCCTTCCCCTTTCTCGAAACTGATAAGGTTTATAATCATAGGTTTGTTTTTTGTATGAAAAGAATCTATGTATGCACATATATGGCTGATTGTTTTTCTGTTTGTTGCCTTGATATAACCACGGTATTTTAATTGTTTTCTACCTATGAAAGCCCCCAACACAGGTATTCCTGTCAGGCGTTTGGTTCTTTCCGGATCACGGAGCGTCCTGTCGGATAGTTCTATAACCAGGCAACAGCCCAAAATGAAAATGAAACTGCCCAAAAATGTGGCCATAACGACAAGCGAACGTTTCCCTCCATCACTGAACAACGGGTAGGTTGGGGGAGTGATTGTTGTCAGTGAAGATGAAGATAATTGGATGTTTTTTTCCTTTTGCTGGGCGGCATTTAAACCTTCCAACGCACTTAAATAGGAGCGTTCTGTAATATTAATCTCTCTCTCTTTGCGTTTAATCTGAGTCCCAATAGGAGAGAATATTTCATATTTCTGGTCGAAGTCTGCCCTTCTTTCATCCATTACTTGCATTTCAGCTTTTGCTTTGGTATTCCGGATTGTTTCAGCCAACCATTCACTTACAACTTTATCCAAGGCAACCCCTTCCTTGGAGTATTTATATTCATTCATCTGATCTGCCAGACGGCTGACTTTTTGTTCTGCTTCTTTTAGCATTTCTCTATAATCCTGTAATTCCTGATTATTTGAGGCGTCATTATCGGTACTGAATATTTCTATCTCGGTGATTTTGCGGTTGATATTGGAAATTTCATCCAATGCTTTTACAAACTTTTCATTGCTTTTGCTTATTTTCTGCTTCAAAGACATTTGATTTTCAAACTGCTTGATTAACTCGGCAGAACTGTTATATGCTTTTTGTACTTCTTCATATCTGTTTTCGTAGTCGGTATATGAAATGGCAATAGCTTTCGTTTGTTCCAGATAATTTATAATTTTATTTTCAACATTATAATTTGTCAAGGCATCCTCCTGTGCATTTAAGAGGCGTTTATATTTTTCCAGTTGCTCTTCATAATATTTAGTAACATCTTTTGTCGACTTATAGCGTAGGTCGTCGTAGTTTCTTATTAATTCCTTATTGATTAACCTGATGGTATTTAATGCAATTCCAGGGTCGTTTGTACGATATGATATTTCGATAATGTCGCTACTTCCTAAACGCTTTACGGATACATCTTTTAATGCATTGTAACTGTAATGAGGATTTCTTTGATTAAAAAGGTCGAACAGGAAATTGTTCGGTACTTCCTTTTTGTATTGTTTCAAATTAGCAATCGTTTTTTCCTGCGAAGTTTTATCAATTAATTTTTTTACATCATCCGGTACGATTTTCAAAAGGTTTCTATAGTTCAGGGCTGTTATATTTAAATTATCTATCAATGGATCTCCGTACATCATGTTTTGAGCAAACAGTTGGATAGATACATTTTCCAATGTTTTTTTTGCCCGGATTAAGTTTATTAAATTGTCGAAGGAATTGTTTAGCTGCACCCAATCGGTTTTGGTTTCATTATCTATACCGCTATTACTTGCAAAACCGGTATAAATAGAGGTATTTACTGTATACGTTTTTGGCATGAAACGACTGAAGTACGCAACCAGCAAGGTGGTAATCAGTGTCCCTATAAATAATTTATGCCGGATTCTGTATATAAATTTCGATATGAAAAGCAATATATCCATTACCTATTTGTTTATTACTTTTACGTTCGTTAACATTTCCAGCAGGGTAATTGCATTGTGTAATGCAGCACGTCCTTCTTGATATTCCACAACAGCCCTTGTACGCCGGCTTCTTTCAATGGAAAGCGTACTGATATCAATAGTCCCATCAATAAAATCCTGTTCTGTGATTTTCATTTGCGCATTGTATAAGGCAGCAGCATCCGATTTTGCTTTTAGTGTGGCAAGTTGTTCTACAACCTTGTTGTATGCTTCCAGAATACGTAATTTTCGTTCTTCAATATTGATTTCGGATGCATATTCGATTTGACGGATACGGGCTTTTTTAGCTCTGACTCTTTGTTTCTGTCCGGCAAGGTCACCTAACGGGATGGATAAGTTCAATCCGATGTTATATTGATTTTGCAGTTTATTGCTTAACACATAAGCGAGGTTGTCTGCTTCTGGTGTTTTGGATAATGAACTCAATTGCCCGTATTGGTAATATCCTGCCACCCGGAGGTAATTCATCCATTTTTTCTTCGTATCGGAAAGGTTTGCCTCTTCTTCTTCTCGTTGTGCTTCATAGACTTTTACTGAAGGGTGTTCGTATACGGATTCCAGGAACACAGAAAGAGGCGGCAGTTCTATTTGTTCGTAGTTGTCTAATCCGTTTGACGGCGGGTTGGAAGAACGGCTGTCTTTTGTTATAATGGCTGGATTTTCCTGCGCAATGCAAAAAGTCCCCCATAACAGGGATATGATTACTAATATGATTTTCATGGTAATTTGAATTTGTTAATTATACATCCTCTTTTTGGATAAACGCAGTAAACGTTTTGAGTATAATTTTCGTATCCAGTGCAAAAGAAAACTGGTTTGCATATTTGATATCCAATTGCTTTCTTTCTTCGGCGGACATACTGCCACCGTCACCCCGTTTTTCTACCTGCCAGAGTCCGGTTAGTCCGGCCGGCGCCATAAAACGTTGTATATATTCGTCGCTTGTAAGCAGTTCTGCTTCATATAGCGGAAGAGGGCGGTTGCCGACAACAGACATATCGCCTTTTAATATATTGAATAGTTGCGGAAGTTCGTCGATACTGTATTTCCGGATAAAGTGTCCTACACGTGTGATGCGAGGATCTTTTTCCAACTTGAAGAACGTATTGGAACGTTCTGTTTCTTTGTTTTTTAAGTAGTTGTCTTCAGTAGTTTGTTCGTGGTCGGAATATAAGACAATGTCATTATCGGAAATAAGAACATTTTCCGGTAACTCTTGCTGCGCAGCAAGCCCCATAGAAGACGCGTCTTCTATGGGATTTTCATTATATTGGTTTAGTTTTTTGTATTCAAATAGCCGTTTATCAGCATCGGCATACATTGAACGGAATTTATAGAAATCAAATATTTTATAATTGCTGCCGACTCTTTTCGACTTATATACAATACAACCTTTACTCTCCAGTTTGATACATAAGGCTGTTAGCAGGAAAATCGGGGATAATAGTAATATAGCAGTCGAAGCTGCCAGAATATCAAATAGCCTTTTCCATAAAGGCAATTGAAATTTGGATAAAGAATCAATTTTATCATTGGCCTTGAGCTTTTCTTTTTCCTTCAAGTCAATAATAATGGTTAGCAGCTTTGACAGTTGAGTTTGAGTAATATCCTCTTTTATCATACTGTCTATTCCTGCCTTCAAGTATGGAAGTTTTTCTTCTTTGGTCAGTGAATCGCTGATTAAGAATATGTGTGCATAAGGATATTTTTTATTGACTTGGGCAATAGTCGGTATGTCTGTTGCCGGTTCTTTTCTTTCAATGAAAATACAAAAGTCGATACCTTTTCCTTTACATTCCAGAGCCTTGTGGAGCTCTGCGAATATACTACATTGAATAATTTCGCAACATAAATTATCCCGTAGCTTGCTAATCAGCGAAGAGTTGCTGCCCAAAAAGATGTATGTCATGTCTTTTTATTTAAACATTCGTTTCACTCTCATCCTCAACTCTTCCGGGTTAAAAGGTTTTAAGAGAAAATCTTCCACTCCTTCTTCAAAAAGACGTATACGTACGTTACTGCTTTCTACACTTGAAAGAATAAAGACCGGTATCTGTTTGAATAATTCGTTACCTTTGAGATAAATGAGAAATTCTTCTCCATTCATCTCCGGCATATTTAAATCTGACACGATTCCATCCGGCATATTACCTTCCTTTAACCACTTTATCGCCTCAATAGGGTTTGTTGCATATTTAATCTCATATTCCTGAGCTAAGTACAACATGATAATTTTGGCAATTTCGGGTTTATCATCCACTAAAAGAATTTGTTTTTTCATTATCAACATTTAAAAAAATAACTCTACCCTTGACTAAAACTTCTACAAAAATATAAATTAATCTGAAATAATGTATGAATTTCAATGATTTTCGATTTGGAAGAAGGTAAACTGGGCAAATAAAATGCACTTTTACAATAAATAAAGACAACCTGTTTACTTTACCGGCTATCCGGATAGTGAAATATTATGGAAATATTCTTTAAGTTTGCATTCTGAAACGAAGGGATTTTCCTTTGTGTGGTAAACGTGGTATGAAAATTTGGATAATATGTATATGTTTTATGCTGGCTGGGTTTGCCTGTAAGCCGGAACTTCCTGTAACTTCTTCTATTTCGGTTGATGCGGATGGTTTGGCTATTCCTGTAAATAAGGATTTATATGGTCTTACGATTGAAGAAATCAATCATGGAGTGGAAGGCGGGATATATGCGGAACTGATACAAAACAGAAGTTTTGAGGATGGAATGGCTCCTCTGAATTGCCGGTATGATGCGGCACGCAATGTTTTAATAACCCCAAATGGCTGGTCTATCCCGTTTGTTCGTCCGGATTCTATTCCCGGATGGCATCGTCTATCTCTTAATACCTATATATATCCGGATACGAAGGAATTGATAAATGACAAGAACCGCCGTTCTTTGCTGGTTGGAGTTTCGGCATCGGCAGAAACAGTGAAAGGTGGGGTTGTTGCTGAAGGTTACAATGGCATTCCAATCCGTAAAGGGGAGAAATATAATTTCTCTTTTTATCTCAAAGGGGCTTCGATGTTGCCTAAGAATATCTATGTGTCTTTATCTGATTCATTAGGGGAAACGTCTTTAAGTGATGTTTACCGGATACCGACCGAGTACGGTTGGAGGAGACATGAGCATATCTTTACTGCTACGGAAAGTACTTCTAAAGCAACACTGACGATAACAACGGATACGACAGCTGTTTTCTGGTTGGATGCTGTTTCTTTATTTCCACAGCAGACCTGGAAAGAACGCCCGAACGGATTGCGTCCTGAACTTATGGAGCTGATAGCCGGATTGAATCCGGGTTTTATTCGTTTCCCGGGAGGTAGTTTTGTTGAGGGGTATACGGCAGGAACTTATCCGGTTTGGAAGGAAACGGTAGGGGATATAGCCCAGCGGAAACATTTTTGGAATGTCTGGGCATATGGTTCTTCTAATGGAATGGGTTTCCATGAATATTTGCAGATGTGTGAAGACTTGAATGCTGAGCCAATCTATGTAATCAATAGTGGCGTAACCAGCCAGAGTCGCCGTCCCCGTTATGAAGATATTACGGCGATGGATAAACTGGTGAATGATGCGTTGGAAGCAATTGCTTATGCAAATGCACCGGCTGATTCTTCGTTGGGAGCCCTGCGTGCTAAACATGGACATCCGCAGCCTTTTTCTTTAAAATATGTTGAGATAGGGAGCGAGAATTATGGACAGGAGTATGCTAAGCGTTTCGATTTGTTCAAAAAAGCGATTAACGAGGTTTATCCGGAAATTACGGTTATCAGTAGTTCCCAGATACCGGGAAAAATACGCATGGAATGGTCTGATACGCATTATTATGCCAGTGAGCCTTTTCTGATGTCCAATTATAGCAGATATGCCGGTGCCCGCTATTCGCGTCGTCTCCCGCCGGCTTTTATCGGCGAGTTTAGTTTGGCGGATGAAACCTTACAAGGAAGTTTGCGTGCTGCGATTGCTGAGGCCTGTTTCCTGTTCGGCATAGAGAATAATCCGGATGTGGTAAAACGCCTGGCTTATTCTCCGGTAATAGGAAATACAAATTACCCGTTACAGTATTATCCTTTGATTCTGTTTGATAATATGCAGACGGTAGTAACTCCGTCCTATCATTTGATGCAAATGTTGGCCGCAAATAGGGGAGATGAGGTTCTTAAAACGGAAATAGAGACTTATAGCAAGCCTCAGATTGTATTCGGGCGTCCGGGTATCGAGTTGTTTGACAACAGTTATGAGTTCAATAATGTCATAATTGATGATGTTCCGGTAAAGGAAGCATCCGTACGTACTGGTGGTTGGAAGGTAGATAATGGTACCCTTATTCCTGATGCCAATCGTTGGAATTATCTGTTGATGGGAGATTCGTCTGCATACAATTATACTTTCTCTGCATCTATAAAAAGGACCAAAGGCAGTGGCTCCATCCAGTTCCGTGTACGTGATAACGGGCAGCCTGCTGAAATGAATGATTATATAGGAATGACGATAGGAGCGGGAGTCTGCGAGTTTTACCGTCAGGCTGGGGGAGTGAGGGATACCCTCAATGCGCCGGTTCCGTATGCTTTCCAGAACAATGAATGGTATCATGTAAAAATGGTCTGCAAAGATGATATGATTAGTTGTTATGTAAATGATTCATTGATTCATAAAGCTACGCTCGAACCTTTGCCTTCACTTGTTTCCGTAGCGACATTGGATAAGGAAAATCATACAATCTTGTTAAAGGTAGTCAATACGACAGCCCATGAAGAAAAAACAGAACTTCAAATAAAAGGGCATAGTGTGAAAGGCACGGCAGAAGTTATCCAGTTGTCAGGTAATCCCGAAAGCCGCAATACGTTTAGCCAACCGGATAAAGTCCGTCCCGAAACAAAACAAATATCTTTCGCCCTCAGAGGTCCTATGGTCTACGATTTTCCACCCAATACCATTACGATTCTTAAGTTGGTAATCGATTAGTTTCTGATGGTGTACCTTTTTTTTGTTTTCTTATTTCTTCACGGGTTTTATCGACAACTTGCTTTGAAACTACTTTTACTTTTTGTGCATGTATTTGAATAATGGAATTGATCTCATTAAAAATATAGGCTGACACAATCAATATAGCCAATATCGCTAAAATCTTTTTTATCGGTTTGTAGCGTAGTAGATAGCCTGTGAGGGCAAATACAAGATATATGATGTATATGTTCACGGTATTGATAGTTCTGCCATAAAATTCTTTGCGGTAGCGCTGTAATTCTGTTAAAGTATCCCATGATTGGGTTGCTTTTTGATATAGTACTCTACGTTGTATATACATCAGGCTGTCTTTATCGGCTGCCGGATGGGTGGTGTATTGATAAGCGATTCCCATTTTTTTCAATTGATAACTCTGGTAGGCATCCAGAGCTAAACTGTCTGGCAGGCTTGAAAGCAACTGTCCACAAGTAGTGGCATCCGTCTGGAAAGAGATTCCCAGTGAATCCATTTGAATAATGAGTGTTCTTTTGGGCATTGCCATAGGTATTTGGTTTAGGATTTGTTTTTTGTCGATGTTAAATTCGTCTGCCAGCGATTCGGGATACATACTCTTTATTTCAATAAGCTTTTCTGCCGATGTAGCCATAATCTGAGGGCGGATAAACCAATCATAATAATAGGTCGTTGCCGACAAGGGAAGAACTATAATTAAACCGATAGCTAATGTGCGGAAAAAGTCTTTCCACTTGCTACTGTTCATTGCCCAAAAGGTCAGGAAGGTAGCAACACTCAGGCTGTAAGGTATTAAGGCGGTGAAAGCTGTCAGTCCAAGCTGTGTGCAATAGGATAAGGCCTCTTTTATGTCTAACTTATAGAATGTATCTTTACCCACTTCTTTAATTACAATGCCAATAAAACCGCATACCAAAACGATAGCAAAGGTGATTATAAAGTATTTACAGATTCTTTTTAAATTCTTCATATTATATATTTGTTGTTTGAATAGAGTTATGAGACATCTGGTAGTGTGCCGCACAGCCTTTTCCCCGGAGGTGCGGCACATTCCTATATTATCCGATGTAAAATTCAGAAGGAATCAACTTAAAATCCACAAACTGGTTCTCTTCCGGAGCAGATTTTAATAAGAAAGGCACTATGCTGTCAGAGGGTAATGCTTTGCGTGGCAAATCGGTCTGTTTGTCAAATTTGTAAGTGGCGCACCATGCGTCGGCATCACCACAAACGCTGTGTCCGATGCGGAAACAGAATTCACTGGTTTCGTCACATAATGTTTCTATCAGCTTACGGCAATCGTCGGGTAAGCGGTCTGCATCCTGTAGTGCATGGATTGTCTCTGCCGTTTCTTTCAGCCACTCACTGTTGCGTATATGTTTTTCATCAAGAGCGAAAACAAACACAGCCGGATAATACTCGTTGTTGCCCGGCAGCCATAAATCTGTGTTGGCTTGTACCACAGCAGCATAAATAAGTGGAGCTTCCGTATATTTCTTTTTCCAGCGATCCTTGAACAGCCAAGGTGCACTGCCGGCTGTGGCTTTGAAAAACGGGGTGTCCATACTTCTTGGAATACGAGTGTAAGGAGCCAGTTTGTCGAGGGCTGTCGGATTTTGGAATGCAGCCCGTTCTTCTTCCTGTCTTTGTTCGGCTTCTTCTTCCTTTTTTTGTTGTTCGGCACGTTTGGCACGCAGTTCTGTTACATCGCAACCCTGTGCTTCCAGTTGCTTGATTTCCTCTTCTGTCATTTGGTTCTCCCAGTCGGACGCTGGATTTGTAAATAGCTTCATACTTTTTGTTTTTTATTGTTGATACTATAAGCCGTGGTCAACCGACAATGAAGGAAGTTGAGCCGTTTGTTATATTTTATTGTGGATATTCGATTTTTAAACTCTTGCCTTCTAATGCAATACCCTCGCTAAGCGTGATGCCGAGTTTTTGTTCTTCGGAGAAACCAATGGTTTCACCATCTTGCAGAGTTACATTACAATCTAAAATGTATGTAACTATATCTAACAAGAAATCACGAATTTCATTCAAATCGGCATCAGCATACACTTCTATTTCTTCTTTTCCGAATTTCCTCATGCCATACGTATATATACCTGAATGTTTATCTGTGTGATAGATACCAAACCATACCCAATCCAACACTGGCAACGCTTCTTCGTCTTCTTGCATAAATGAAGCGACTTCTGTGTAAAACGAAGGCTGGAATACGGTACCATCCGTGTAGACTGCAATGGCATTTTGCTGTTTCAGGCAGGAAGAAACAGCTTTGGTAAATAACTTTCCACGTTCCAACAGGTCTGTATCTTTTCCCAATACGGAAATCAGAATATGTGCTTTGTGATTTTGGGCAGCTTTTACTGCGTCTTTCCACATATAATTTGCGTTCGCATAATGTTCGGCTTCTCCATTTGGAACCGGTGCCGGCATAATAGCCGCCGCAAGTGTCATCTCATCGATTGTAGCAACAAGTGCATCATCTGTATCGTTATCAGACAAATCTATGTTCCAGTCGGTTTTGAAATCACTTATAAACTTCTTCTTATCCCATTGGTTTTGAGATAGTAGTACAAATGCAACAAAGCATCCGGTTTCATTATTTTCTTTATTCATATCCATTTGATTCATATTAGTATATGTTATTAATTATTTATTCTGTGTATAACGTCCGGCGATGTACCGTATTAAACGGTATTGCTGTCTGTTACCGTTTAAAATCAAACTTCATTTTCCTAAATATTAATTGTTGATTCCTCTTCCACATCCTCGCCATAAGCCAGTTGAATGTCTATAAACTGAATGACTAATTGGCAAATAGCACCATCCTCGTCAATCCCCCAATATACGGGATAAGTTCCGTCACCAAAACCGGATTGGAAAATGGGCATATGATATTCCGTTTCCGGCACTTGCCAATTCAACCAGTCACCACCTTTGCGCTGATACTCCGGATGGTTGCGATAGTTCTCCTCAAAAAGAGAGGCAAAGTAGCCATCGTAAGGGTTATCATCGGGATGGTCTTTACGCCATTGTTCATCCCAATCACAATAGATGCGGTGGAGCATCTCGTCACAGATACAACCAAGTCCGGCATCGACACAAAAACCAAAATAATCTCCATCTTCCAATGTATCAAGGTTCTCATTACCGATTAATGCTTCGTAGAAGCGAACAGCTCGTTTTTCAGAAAAGCGCAAACGGACAGCCGCATAGCGGTCGCAATCCTCGCCATCTGATTTGACTACACAAATTTCAGTCTGGTATCTGCCGGTAGGAGCAGTCAGGAAATACGGACGTTCATTATGGTTAGAGAGGTACACCAACGGATCTCTTACCAAGACCTTACCGCTGGGCAAATCACAAGAACCAATGTCCATTATTGCCAACGTTTTCCCTGCAATTTCTTTTTGCTCAAAATACATATTCAGGTCAACAGGACAAGCGGTCTTCTCTTTTACCGCTTCCCATTTTTCCATCCACTTCCTGTCATTTAATGTTGTCATATATTTCTTTTTTATTGTTGTTATTTGATAATAATCTCTGGTGGATAATCGATCACAGGGGAGGTCTATCCGCTATCAGTCGTTTAATCGCATCATAGTTTCTCAGGCAGCTTTTAAAAGCCCTTATGTTCTGTAATTAGAACTGTCATTCATCTCATTTGTCACGAAATGGCTGAATTACAGTTTGCTTAAAAAGAACATTAAAATTCCTATTACAAGCAGAACGCTTCCACTGATTCCAACCAAGATTCGAGCAACAGTTCTTCCGAACTTATGAGAAACCCATGCGATATTCATCATTCTATTCTTCCGTCGCCTTCCAGTACCCAATCCCAGTTTAGAATGGCACCAAGCAGAAACAACAGTCCACTTGCCGCAATAAATAAATATCCGTACTCTTTGCATAGTCTACTAAAAAACTCGCTGTTAATAGCTTCCATAATTTCATTTTTATGTAATTGGTAAAGTTATGCTAACAGCGGAATCCCGCTGTTATTTTCTCTAAGTCTTTCATTTAATGTCTTTGTGGCAGTTTATCATGCGCCTACTTCTAAAGTCAAATCCCGCACGGCGTTATTTTTCCAGATAAAGCCGAAATAATCTTTTAAATCATCTGTTCTGACAAATGTTATTTCCCAACCATCAGTATATGGTATGGCCGGATTTACCGCATCAGGATAAAATGTGTCTTGCCAGGAAGCATATATTTCTTCTTTATGTGCCAACCTGCTTTCGTTAGGCAACATACTATCCAATTTAGTAATTACTGATTTCCAGTTTTGTAGTATTGTTTGTAATTCCAATACCTGCTGGGGTAATGGGGCAGAGGCATCCCCTTCCATTAAAATAATGGTTTCCTTTGAATAAAAGGGCAATTGTACGATACCACTCCATGTATAGTGTTTGTCCTGATACCAATTACAAACCTTACAGGTGAAGATACCCAAATCTTTTACCTCGTATTCTTTCTTAGTACCCAACAATTCATTTATAAGCATTTTGAATATTCCCATTGTCTTCGTTCTGTTGTATATAACGTAAAATTATATTCGTTTTTTCATTATGGCCTTTTCGTTCAACTAAGGACGTTTTTGCGTCATTTGAACTATTCCAAAGAAAATGAGATTGCGTCAAATGATTGGAGATCCTTTATCATTTGACTCTGGATTTCATTTTCAGTCCAAGGTATACCCTCGATTAAAGGCAATCGTTTGATCGCATTGATTCCACGTTCTTTTCTTCCGTATTTACCATAGTTTACGGCAAAGCAACAACCACTATAATCAATCCACCAGAATTTGTGGGATTTCTCGTCTTTGTAAATAAAGGCTCTTTTCATATTGTTCCTGTTGTTAGTTTGTTCTTGATGTCCGGCAGCTAACTGCGTCTTTTCTTTTGTTTGCTATTTTTCATGTATATATTTTGTTGGAAATCAACATGTCTTATATTCTTTATACTAATATAGCAATAGAAAAGTATATAAAATAGAATAAATAAATGTTGATAATCAGTGAAATAAATTCATATATAATAATATAAGATATTTATATGCCGATAAAAATACATTATTCTGTTTGTGTAACCTACTAAAAGTAGCATTATTTTTCATTCTACACCTTGAAAATTATTTTGTAGCATACAATAAGGAGATTTCATTTTAATTTTATATATTTTTGCATACATAGAAAAAATAATATGGAACAACCAAAAAATAAACGCATACGCCGTACCCGTGCCGAACTGGAAGCAGACGTGTTCGATGCTATCCGGCAATTAGCGGGTGAAAAAGGCTTGGCGCAGATATCTTTTACGGATATTATGCAAAGAGCCGATATACAAATGTCCGTCCTGCTAAAGAACTATAGAAGTATAGAGCGACTGTTGGATAAGTACGCATATATTTCCGATTATTGGCTGCATGACCTTTTTAATGAAGAACATCCTACGGATAAAGCCGGCGAAGACCTTTTGAAAAGCACCTTAAAGGCTCTGGCTATTTACTTATATGATAATACCGACATGCAGCATTTGTTGGTATGGGAACTCGAAGCGGACAATCCGACAACAAGGCGTATGGCACGGAGCCGGGAGAAGCATTACAAGGCAGCTATGGAAGAATACAGGCGTTTGTTTGAGGGAACGGATATCCCGATTGATATAATAGTCGGGCTTCTTACTGCCGGAACCTATTACCTGATATTGCACCGCAAGCGTTCCACATTCTTTGATGTGGATTACCAGCGGAAAGAAAATAGGGAACGTCTATACAATACACTTGAATATCTTTGTAATTTGATATTCTCCGCACTCGAAGAACATAACCGAACCATTGAGATAGCCCGCAATTTCAAACAGAAAGGCTTGCCGGATGATATGATAGCAGAATGTACGGGTTTATCTGCCGAGGTGGTGCAAGGGCTTTAGATTTATGCTGTAGTTCCTGTCTTTGATTCGGGGAATAAAGGTGTCTTTTATCAGGAAGATAAGATAAAAGCATAAAATAAAAAAGAGGGGACAGAGCGTGTATAAAATCATCTCTGTCCCCTCTTGATATTAGGAAAAGGTTACCCTTTATTAATAATTACATCAGTGACTCAGCATATCAGCCGTAATCGGAGTAAACTTATCCGTATCGGCTTTACGTAATTTTACGCTACCGTCGTTCCAGTTGGAAGGCCAGCCGCCGATAATATGTCCTAAGAATACCACTTTGATTTCGTGCAAACCTTTACCCAGTGCGATAGAAGTATCATGACGGGAGAAACGTTTCACTTCGCCGCTGTTGTTGATAAGCAGTTTGCCGTCCACCCATACTTCTTCGTTATCGGAAGAAATATAATAAACGCCATCTTCCGGGATATTTACATAACCGGTTGCTACAGCCGCATATTGTTTAACACCACGCATGGATTCGTCTGTCTTGACAACACGTGTTAAATCGCGCAGGTCTTTCATCACGGACTTTTTCCACTCTTTGGCTTCCTTCATCTGGTCTGTGTTCAGGAACATGCCGTCTGTTACTTCCATCTGCAAGCCCGGAGCTGTTTTAGCCACTTCTTTGGCAGGAGCGAATTCCTGCTTTTCTACAGTGATGGTACGAACTTTGCTCATCTTGCCGGAAGGTAATACGGAACGGATTTTCAATACACCTGATTCTGTAAACTCGATAGGAGCGGAATATACGGTCGATTCCGGAGTCGGTTCGCTACCATCGATAGTGTATACCATCTTAATCGGGCGAACCGTCTTGAATTCAAGCGTTGCTTTATCAGTGAAGGCAACAAAATTGCAAGAGCCGTTCGGCTGTTCCGGTTGAGGAATATGGTAGTTGATGTTGTGGGCATCCAAACGAACCAGTGCATTGTCCAGGCGACGTTCGAAATCTTTATAATCTTTGCGGTTTAACGGCGACCATGCAATTTCAGACAAAGCCAGGATACGCGGATAGATACGGTATTCCATAATGTCTGTATTGTACATATATTCGGACCAGATGTTGCACTGTACACCCTGGATGTATTTGTCCTTACCGGCTGCAACCAGCGTATCAGGGGTCGGGTTGTAATTGTACACTTTTTCCAGGGTTGCATAACCGCCGATGGTAACCGGTTCGATTTTATAGTCTCCCTGGTATTGGTCGAGGTACATACCGTTTGAACCCGGAGTCATAATTACATCGTGTTCCATATTAGCAGCGGCGATACCACCGGCTTCTCCGCGCCATGACATAACGGTAGCAGTAGGAGCCAGACCACCTTCGAGAATTTCGTCCCACCCGATAATTTTCTTTCCATGTTTTTCAGCCAGGTATTTTTCCATCCGTTGTACAAAATAACTTTGCAACTTTTCTTCGGCAGAGTGTTCTTTGTCACCTTTCAAACCTTCTTCTTTGATACGTTTCTGGCAAAGCGGACAATTTTTCCAACTGATTTTGGGACATTCGTCGCCTCCTATATGGAAGTATTCGCTGGGAAACAATGGAGCGACTTCGTCTATTACATCTTCCAGGAAATGGAATGTTTCTTCTTTTCCCGCACACATTACGATGTCTTCAACCCCCCAGATGATACGCGGAGTTCCCTGTTCGCCTTTGCAGGACAGTTCAGGATAAGCTGCAATAGCTGCCATTTCGTGGCCCGGAAGTTCGATTTCTGGAATTACCGTGATGAAGCGGTCTGCTGCATACTGAACGATTTCTTTAATCTGGTCCTGCGTATAGAAACCACCGTATTCGGTACCTTCGCCATCGATACGCTTGGAACCGATTTCAGTCAGTTTCGGATACTTCTTGATCTCCACGCGCCATCCCTGGTCGTCTGTCAGGTGCCAGTGCATGCGGTTGATTTTGAACAATGCCAGTACATCCAGTTGTTTCTTAACATTTTCAACCGGGATAAAGTGGCGGCATGGGTCCAGCATGATGCCACGGTAACCGAAACGGGGTTCGTCTTTTACCGTCACGCAAGGAGCATTCCATGCAATGTCTTTTACAATTACAGGGCTTTCGATTTCGGCAGGAAGCAATTGCATGAACGTTTGCATACCATAGAATAAACCCTGCGGAGTTTTTGCTTTGACAGTAACACCATCGGTGGTAACATCCAGCGTATACCCTTCATTGTTTACATCCAGCAGGTTGTCCAGCATAAGGGCAATGCCATTGGATGCGGATTTGTCGCTTACTGTTACATTGTAGCCGGTTGCCGTATTGATTTTGGATGCAAAAAATTCGGCAACGGTTTTTACTTCAGGTGTAGGAGCAGAGATAACTGTGTTTTTGTTTAGTTTGAAACTACCATCGTTTTGCACGAGGCTTACCGGCGTAGGAATTACATTGATACCCTGGTTGTAAGGCATCTCTTTAACCGTTCCTTCGCTACATGACGCAAGTATACAAAGTGCTGCGCCAGCACACATGGAAACAAGCTTTTTCATTTAGATAATGATGATTAATAATTGGTGTTTAATAATAAAGAAAAATGGAAAACCGGAAACCGGAACCCTGCCTGATGCAAAGCCGCCAACTCCCAATTTTCCATTTTGTATGAAGTCTGATCTTACCAAGCGAAGATCGGATATTCTTTCATGATACTATTTACTTTTTCGCGAACGGAAGCGATTGTCTTGTCGCATTCGGGAGCGGACAAAACTGTGTCGATCATTTCAACGATTTCAGCCATCAACGGTTCTTTGGCACCACGTGTCGTGATAGCCGGAGTACCTACGCGGATTCCGGAAGTCTGGAAGGCCGAGCGGCTGTCGAAAGGAACCATATTCTTGTTTACTGTGATATCGGCAGCAACCAATGCTTTTTCTGCAACTTTACCTGTCAGTTCAGGGAATTTTTTGCGCAGGTCTATCAGCATGCTGTGGTTGTCGGTACCATCGGAGATGATTTTGTATCCCTTGTCGATAAATGCTTTTGCCATAGCAGCAGCATTCGCCTTAACCTGAGCCTGGTATGTTTTATATTCCGGTTCCAATGCTTCGCCGAAAGCAACCGCTTTAGCAGCAATTACGTGTTCCAGCGGACCACCCTGGATACCCGGGAATACGGCAGAATCCAATAACTGGGACATCTTTTTGATTTCGCCCTTTGGTGTTTTCTTTCCCCACGGGTTTTCGAAATCTTTACCCAACAGGATAATACCGCCACGCGGGCCGCGTAATGTTTTATGGGTTGTAGATGTTACGATATGCGCATATTCGAGCGGGTTGTTCAGCAAACCAGCAGCGATCAGACCTGCAGGGTGAGCCATGTCGATCATCAGCAAAGCACCCACCTTGTCTGCTATTTCGCGCATACGTTTGTAATCCCATTCACGTGAATAAGCAGAACCGCCACCGACAATCAATTTCGGTTTTTCGCGCAATGCCACTTCTTCCATCTGGTCGTAGTCTACACGTCCGGTATCTTCTTTTACATTATATTCGGTCGCTTTGTACAGGATACCCGAACTGTTTACAGGAGAACCGTGGGAAAGGTGTCCGCCATGTGCCAGGTTCAGTCCGAGGAATGTGTCGCCCGGGTTTAATACAGCTAAGAATACGGCAGCGTTAGCCTGTGCACCGGAGTGAGGCTGTACGTTAGCCCATTCAGCGTTGAAGATTTGTTTCAAGCGTTCGATAGCGATAGTTTCGCTCTGGTCTACAACTTCACAACCTCCATAATAGCGTTTGCCGGGATAACCTTCTGCATATTTGTTTGTCAGACAGCTACCCATAGCTTGCATTACCTGGTCGCTTACAAAGTTTTCGGAAGCAATCAATTCGATGCCTTTCAACTGGCGTTGATGTTCCTTCTCAATGATGTCGAAAATGATATTGTCTCTTTTCATTCCGTATAGAATTAATTATAGTAATGAACTCCCTTTCAAATAACAGGATCGACGCAAATTTACAATAAAAATCCATTATCCTGTGTTTCATCGATAAATTTCTTCGCTTTATCGATTTTGTTTGATTCTTTTTGGGGAGGTGCGTTATCTTTGGGATATAATTAAAAAAAGCAGTATATGAAAAGTAAAGTTGGAACAGTATTGATGACCGTTTTTTTAGTGTGCGGCATTTCTTCCGTTTTTGCCCAGGAAAAGGGATGGGAACCTCGTTTTCCGGAAGCACAAACACCTGAAAAAGTAGCAGCCCGCGAAACGGATGAGATGAAGGATGAATTGCAACTTACAGACAAGCAATATAAAAAGATTTATAAATTGAATCTTAAAGAGGAAAAACAACGGCAAAAAGCGATACAGGAAAATGTTAACGGGGGGTGGCAGCGTCCTCCGATGGGAGGGGGCAGACCTGGAATGGGCGGTGGTCCCGGCATGGGAGCTCCTGGTATGGGCGGACCGGAGATGGGAACTCCCGAGATGGGCGATATGGGCCAGCCTCCTGTAGATGGGGAAAATAGCCATCCGCGTGGCGAGGGCTTTCATCATCGGATGGGTAAACCGGCCCTGACTCCGGAAGCCATGCAAGCGTTGGCAAAGCAAGCTGAGAAGAAAGAGAAATCATTAAAAAAGATCCTCTCCTCCGAACAGTATGAGCAATGGCAAAAAGTGAAAAATAGCCGCCATAAACATCCGCAAAAAAAGCAACAGGAATTAGAGTTTTAGGATTATAATATAAACCAAAACCCAATCATAGACACACGTTTTTAAGGCAAGATTTAGGTAAATTGAAATCAGGTAGAATATCGGAAATAATATTCCGGATTCTACCTGAATTTATATAGGGATATTTATCAGCCGGATTTCCGGAATTATTGTATAGGTATCACCTTTTTTTTCCTGCTACTTAGATGGGCGGCTTCTATTAAACGGATGACATTCAGGATATCTTCAGGTTTTACCTCCAGCGGTTGGTTGTTGCGGAGGTGTTCGTAGATGTTAGTATAAAAGCCGGCGTAATCTCCTTTCAGGCTTGGGTATTTGTAGCGGGTGTCTACTCCGTCTTTTTGTATGTGGAGCGTGCCCCAGATTGCTTCGTCCTCTTCGCCCCAGTGCGGAGTATCCGGCATAATACCGGCAGTAAGGTCTGCTTCCTGGCGGTCGAGCCCGTATTTTACGAAGGAACCGCTTGTGCCATGTAAAACAAAGCGGGGTTCCAGTTCGCACATCAGATAGCTCGCTTTCAGGGTGATTTTTATATCTGGGGCTTTCTGGCAACGGAGAAGATGAATGATGAAATAATCGTCTACCATACCGCCATCTCGCAGGATGCCGGTGTCTGCAAACAGAGCTTCAGGCATACCGAACAGTTGTATCGCCTGGTCGATTAAGTGCGCTCCCAAATTATAGGTAATGCCGCCACCCTGCTTGCCTGTTTCCTTCCAGGTTCCGGGCTTGATAAAGTTGCGGAAACGGGGGAAAGTAGACTCGAACTCGACCAACCGCCCGGTCAAGCCTTTGCGGATGACCTCTTTCACCGTCAGGAAGTCGGAGTCCCAACGGCGATTCTGGTAGATACTTAGCATAAGCCCTTTTTGCCGGGCAAGGGCCGTTAGTTCTTCTCCTTGCTCTACGGTGGTGGTAAAAGGCTTTTCCACAATTACATGTTTGCCGGCATTCAGGGCGAGGCGGGCGTATTCATAATGGGTACTGTCCGGCGTATTTATCACAACGAGTTCCAAGTCTTTGATGTTGACCAGTTCTTCCACACTGCGGACAATCTGTGCTGCCGGATACCGTTCTTTGGATAGCTCTTTACTGCGTTCCGTGATGGCTGTCAGTTCGAATCCCGGATGGGTACTGATAAAAGGGGCATGGAATATCTGCCCGGACATTCCGAAAGAGGCGAGGCCTGTCTTTATCTTTTCCATAAAATCCATTTTTTAAATTCATACCGTAAATATATAACAAAAATGGATAGCCTGTCAGAACCTCGGACGGACAAATTTATCATCCGGGGAAGTGAAAGACAATCCCGGAATTTCCCTACTCTCGTTAGGTAATGAATACTCCTTTATCAGGGAATAGTCCGAAGCACGCAAGGCATAGAAATGATCCTCCTTCTCTTTGCTGACTTTTACCGTCCAGTCGAAAAGGTTTCCGAAGATGGTAATCCTGTCTTTCGCCGGGTCAAATCCGGGGATAGCCGCTTTCACTACGGTACCGTCGCGTTCGATAACATAAAAACGGTGTTCCGTATCGCAAAGGAACCCCAGTGTCTTCCGGTTCCTGAACTCGGTACTAAATACCCAGTCCGCAACAACCCCTTCCGGCAGGTCGATGGCTTTTACATACGGACGTCCCTGTGCCTGTTTTAAATGGAACAGACGGCGGTTGGCATCCAGTACCAGATACCCTTCATCATACTCCTTGCGGGTAGTAGGATTGCCCGATGCACGAAGGGCGGGAAAAGCAAACCCTTTCTTGTTCAGCATATCCGTAAACAAGGTGCTTTTTTCCATATCTACCGTATTAGTATTCATATTAATAAACTCGATACCGTTTTTCGTAAACCGGAAAGCATCGTCCGGCATTTCCAGATCCACACGTTTAGACATGGATTCCAACAGAAAATAAATCCCCGTTTGCGGGACATTAACCGTAGAAGGCGTGCTGCGGAACGTGAACGAAGCATGCTGTACCTCCTTCGGGCTGACAGGAACGCCCAGCAAGGTATCCGGGAAACGTTCGTCGGCAACCAGTTGGCGCATAAAGAAAGTAGGAAGCAGGCTATCCACATCCTTCTGTGTATATTCACGGTCTTTCAGGTCGAAGCGAACCACATTTTTATCCCCTTTCTTTTGGGTAACGATAAAGTCGTCGATGATGGGACTGTATAATATAAAAGGCGCATTTGCCGGTTTTGTCGTAAGGAAAGCATAGCACCAGGGCAGTTGCCATACCAACAGGATAAGCAGGGTACTATAAAGAAATATCTTACTGAATCGAATCATAGCTTTTTCGTTTTATAATCAAATTATTAATCTTGTTTTCCGGCTTTGAAACGGGTGACGGAAATCCACGACAAGACAGCCGTCAGCAACGTATAAAGCGTCAGCCACGGCAGGAAGCCGTTGTAAGATTCCGGTGCCGGAGCCAGGAAGTAAACACGGAAAACAATCGCCGAGACAACCAGGTTCAGTATCCGCCGCTTCCAGGTCGGTTCCAGGCAAGTCCATGCTATCAGCATATAGCCGGCAATACCGGCAAGATACCAGGGAACAGCCGATAGAAGGATGTGCCGTACAAGCTGCGAAGCAAATATCTGCGGGAGATAGAGCCCCATCACGATGAAATTGGCCGCAAAGCATCCGAGCAACAGGATAAGCCCGAATGCAAGCATAGAGAATATCATTTTCTGCTGTGAGCAGGGAAGGTGCAACGTGAGTTTAAGGCATTTGCGTTGCATTTCGGGGACGAACTGTACCACCGCCAGCAGGATACCGGCAAGCAAGGGGACGTATTGTAGCAAGTCGATGAAGATAGCATCGCGCGTCACCATCACCTCCCAGATATGTCCGGCGCCTTTCAGGGTGATGGTACGGTTCAGTCGCAGCATCGTATAGCCCGCCATTCCGGTAGTGACCACCAGAGCAAGCAGGAAATACCAGCGAGTCTTAATCCATTCTTTATAGAAGATAGCTTTAATCATTTTTCGTTTTATTAGTAAGCAGTAATTAGTATTTGCCCGTCAGCCCGATAAAGGCATCTTCGAGTCCGACCTGTTCACCTTTCAGCCCTGTAAACGGAACCTGTAGTTCTTTCCAGCACTTTTCCACTTCGGCAGGGGCAAGGAAGGAGTAGGTTTCCAATGTATTGCGTAGCACGGACGGGTGATAAAACGTTTCCGGCAACCGGGGTTCATACTCCTCCGGTACGGTACAGGTATAACGGCGGAGGTTTTCCATCAGTTCATGGATAGGCTGCTGGGTCAGGATACGTCCGTAATCCATGATAATGCAGTCGTCAATCAGCCGTTCCATATCCTGGATGATGTGGGAGGTCAGAAATACCGTTTTGTTTTCCGAGCGGGCATAATCGCGTAGGTAGTCGGAGAAGAGGCGTCGGTAGCCCGGGTCGAGCCCCAAAGAGAAGTCGTCCAATACCAGCAGCTCCGGATTTTGTGCCAGGATAAGCCCCAGTGCCACCTGCGAACGCTGCCCGTTCGACATGCGGGAGATCATTTGCCCCGGGGCTACTTTCAGTTTGTTCATCAAATCATAATAAGCTTCCTTTTTCCACTGTCCGGGATAGAAGGAAGCGTAGAACTTTTCGATTTGGGAAATATTCATGAACTGGTATTGCACATGCCCTTCCAGCAGCAAACCGATATTGCGCCGTAGCGACGGTTCCATCGTCTGGATATTCTCGCCGAATATGCGGCATTCGCCCGAACGGGGTTGCAGGTAACCGCTCAATATATTAATGGTCGTTGTTTTCCCCGTACCGTTTTTTCCCAGCAAACCGAGGATACGTCCCCGGGGAACTTCAAAGCTCAGGTTCTCGTATATTTTCCGTTTGCCGTAATAATGTGTCAGATTTTTACACTCTATGATTGTGCTCATTTATACAGTCCGTTTTAAAGGATTAAAAAAAGGATTGGAATAAGTATGCCGATGGCAAGTTCGATACCGCCGCGTCCCCAAAGCCCTTTCGAGCCTTTCACCATCCATATCCCGGTCAGGGTAATCAGGATGAGGGCGACGGCAAAGATATCGGCAAACCAGGTCCACCAGCCGCCGGGGTTGAAGTGCAGCTTCACCATCGGGGATATCAGCGGACGGCGTTTGACGGACTCGTATAAGGCTTGTCCGGTGGCGGTGTCCACAACCAGGCTCGAACCTCCTTTCAGGAATACTTTCATCTGCGTGGGGGCCGGGAAATAGAATTGGGTGAAGTTCTTTACCTCGCCCAGCGGTTCGAGCAGGCGGAGTACGGTCTGCTTGTCCATCTTCTCTTTGCCCGGCAGTGCCTCGTCTATTTTGTATTCTTTTCTGTGAATGGAGAAATTCGGGTTGATATCGTTGCGATGGTTCATAAACAACCCCGACAAAGCGTAAATGACTATCATCCCGGCAAAGAAGAAAGAAAGGTCCCGGTGTATCAACCGGCACGCCTTTCTGAATTTTGCTCCCTTATTACTGAATTTCATAGGATGCTGCTTCTACAAAATAGAATGAGAGGTAATCTTTTCCGGTATCCGCTTTGCGTTTTTCTATCTTTGCGCGGAAATCGGCGATACGTGCTTCCGGCGTGTTGGCAGTTTCGCCACGTGCTTTCTTTTCAGAGTCGCATCCGGCTTCACCGTTGCCGTGGTTCTTGGCCGCTTTCGCTTTCAGTTGCGCTTCCCAGTTTTGCAGGTAGGCTTCGTCGATACGCTGTTCTTTCAGGGTACCGTTTACTTTTACCATCGAATTTACACACTGGGTGTCGAATGAACCGAGCGGGCCTGCTTCTACACGGATTGTTTTGGTATCGTCGCTGCCCATCAGGAATATTTTTGTAGCGCCATGTTTACAGATATGGGTACATACTCCCTCGATAGTTACGCTTTTATTGGCAAGATTGTCCGCGTCCGTAAGAAGTTCGTCGATAGTTAAAGCCGTAGAAACTTCCTGTTTTTCCGAAGTCTGGGCATTGCTTTGTCCGTTACTGCTTTTGTTTCCGTTGCATGAAGTTGCTGTACATGCAAATAGGACCAATGCGGCGATAAGTATCTGCTTTGTTTTCATCGTTTCTCTCTTTTTATGAAGTTTATAATTAAAAAATAAATCCTATTGATACAGTTCCCTGCTGTGTATTACCGCACGCTTTGTATTGCTGCGTTTGCCATCCGGCTTGCAGGTACAAATCGTACGCTTTGTTCAGTTGATAGTCAGCGCGCAGGGATGCGCCGGCATTCCAGTAGTTATCGCTCAGGTAAGCGATGTTGTGCATTACTGCCTGCGAGGAGGATGTTTTCGTATCCATACCCGTCAGTTCCGCGCGGTTACTCAGGTTTGCTGCATAGCCGCCTGTTACGGATGCCGTCCAGAAAGTCCGCTTGAAAGCCCTTTGCAACTGTCCTTGCAGGTTCGCCTGCCAGGTGGTTGTCCGGAAAGAGCGTTTAGCCGTTTCATAGTTGGCATCGATGTTATAAAAGCCCGTTTCCGGTTGCAGGCTCCATCCCCAGGTATGGGAAGCGTCGGCAGGGCGTTCCATGAAAGCGGAAAGGAGGACTTTTGCCTGTTGCAGTTTGAAGCCCGGCGTCTTTCCGATTACCGGATAGCTGTTGCCTGTTGCATCCCCGAAGAGGTTTTCCGTCCCCTTGCGGCTGGTGTAATCTGCGGTCAGCCGTATGCCGGCTTTCTTGCCGCCGTCATACGTGGTCTGGTAAGCTGTTTCGGCAGAGAGGTTATATTCCTGGGCCTTCACAAGCGGCAGGTAATAGAGGCTTGTCAGCTCTTTCACCAACCGGAGGCTGTTTGCCGACAACGTTGCCGACCAGCCGTTCCTGCCATCTTCCGGCAGCAGGTCGATACTGCTTCCCCAACGGGTAATCTTGTATTGGGAAGAAGTCTGGGAACCGGCAAAGCGGACGTAGTGCATCCCGAAACCTAACATCTGGTAGACCGGGGTCGAACCTTTGTCGGCAAGGAAACTGATTTTACTGCTCTGTTTGTATGTCTGGAAATCCACACGTATGCCAAGCCGGTAAGAGCCGATGTGCCGTGCCGCCCCGGCAGAGATATTCAGGTCGGAGACGATATTGCGCGGACGCGGGTCCTGGTCGCGGTAACTTGAAACGGCACGGTAACCTATTTTACCCCCCAGGCTCCATTCGCCTGTTTCGCGTGCGTATCCTCCTTCAAACCTATACGTCTCTTTCTGCATGAAACCGCCGATAGAATCTCCGGTGACATACGGATAAAGCAAATCGAAATCGTCATTCTCATTCCAACGGATGTCCTTGGTATGCTTGTTTTCGTAGGAGGCGGAACCGAACACCGATTCTTTTTCGTTCAGGCGGATGAAGGAGTTGACACGGGCATTCCACTGCAAATCCTTATTCCCGTTTTGCACCAGCGAAGCATTCCCTCTGTCCGTATACCGTCCGCCCAGGTTCAGGTCTGTGACGGACTGGCTGCTGTAGTAGTTATACAGTGCCGGATTGTCCCATACCTTACCCTGAAACAGGGTGGAGGGGGAAAGTATCGTTTTTACTTTGTCCCTTACCGGCAGGGGAGCCTTTTCCTGCCCGTAAGCAGGCAGAAAGAGGGAACAACCGAGCAGGGACAATACAAAGGGAATGCGTCTCATATCGTTGCTTTAATCTTATTTGATTGAAGGTGAAGTGGAAGGGGTGAAGTCGATAGAGGAATTGTTCGTATCCTGCAATACTTCACGGTCGCCGTCTTTATAGGCTACTTTACGGATAATGCTTTTTCCTGCATTTTCAGTAGTAGCATCCGTTTCACCGAAATAGGTGTGTCCCATGTCGAGTACGGGGGCGGTAATATTCCATACGTAACTGTTCACCGGGCCGATGTTTACCGCATCGATAATCCATTCGTTCGGGAACTGGTAACAGGTTTGTTCCTTGCTGCTCAGCCCCTCATTAATCATGTAGGTATATTTATAGACATAGTCTTTTATGTAGTTATCCTTGCCTACGGAAGAAGGAATACGTCCGATAGCATAGGCGCGATTCCCTTTCTTTGCCAACAGCCAGATACTTTTGGTATAATTGTAATACATCTCCAGGTTCGGGACATCCGGGTTATCCATGTCCGGGTTGCTGCTGCTTGTGGATTGGGTATACCATTCGAAATCCGCTTTGCTCAGGTCGATGGAATTAGGATTGGCTTCCTTATGGTTCATGGCATTATCGCAGAGGATGATGGATTGGCCGGGTTCTACGGGATGCTCTTGTCCGTTTCCGGGAATAACGGCTACCACCTGTACGGCGAAAGCCTCATTCATAATGTCCGGTGTATAGTTGTATTTGCTGGTAGTCATGAATTTTGATTCCAGCAGTGCCAGCCCGTCTGCGTATAACGTCTTGTCCGAGTTATTGTAGATGCGGATGTACTGGTCGCCGTTGTACTGTTTATTTTCCGGAGTGAGGGTTCCTATCCCGAAAATCTCGGCAATCACAAAGTCCGCTCCGCTGTTTTGTACGTAGACCGGAATGCTCAGGTTACAGCTTCCGCCGCTTACCTGTACGTTTTGCTGTGTACCCTGGATATTCACTTCTACATTTTCCGTATTGTAGGCATACTTACCCTTTCCGATAAAGGTAACGTTATAGAGCCCGTCGTTCAGTTCGAAAGGCAATGAACCGTAGGAGACCTTGGTTTCCGTTCCGGTGTTGACTTCTTTAAATGTATATTCTCCGCTTGTGATAGCCAGCCCTTCAATCTGGTTCGACACAGACAGGCCGGGAGTAACGGATGAGGTGGCAATACGGTCGTCGCTGCATGCGCCCAATCCGATTCCAGCCGTAAGCAGGATGGCGAGTGATAAATACTTCATTTTCATTGTTTGACTTATTATTTGGTTTATACTACTATATATACTTTGAACGCTCTGGAGCATTCCTTTAAAACTTCAGATTCAATTCCATCCCGAAATAAGGAGTGGAGGAGCGCCGTATCAACTGTTCGCCCCGCCGGTAATCCGGATAAACACTCAGCAGGCGGTTTACGAACAACGCGAGATTGATATGTTTGCCGATGTCCTTAGTCGCTTTCAGGTTGATATCCATAGCAAACGGTACGGTAACCACATTGAAATAATCGGCGGCATAACGTTTCACGAGATGTTGCAAATAAGCATCTTCCTTGTCGGATTCGAGAAACGGATGTTCGGCGCCGGTGGCGTCGATATAGCTGACCGGCGTTCCGTTGTTCCACAGGTTCCGTGTACTGGTCAGCCAGGTACATTGTGCCGAGGTAGAAAGCGTCAGTCCCAAACGTTGCAGATAGGTATCGAACATAAAGTTTGTTCGGAAAGACTGGTACTCGGTTCCGTCTTCCCAATCATACAAGCCTACATAGCTGTATTGTTTATTGTTCAGGATGATAGGCTCGGAACTGTAGGTCGGCATATTATTGCTGTATAAAGTCTTGAACCATGCCCCGTTGATGGTAATACGGGTTTTCAGCAGGTCGATACGTTTGGAACTGAACTGAAATTCGATACCTTCCTTATTGACTTTCGTTCCGTTGCCGGCCATGCTGTAAGCATCCAGTAAAGTTTCCTGTGTCCATGCAAGCAGGGAGAGTTCGGGAGGACCGTTCAGCTTGGACGGGTCGATGGAAGTGGCGTCATATTTTCTATAGGGCAATACCTTATAGTAGGTAATGTCGCGGAAGGCATTGTTCATCCGTTCGCGAAAATAAGTTACAGCCAGCCTGTTTTCTTTGTAGGATACATCGAAGCGCACTTCCCATTTCATATTGCGCGCAGCTTCCAACCGGTAGTTGGTGTTGTCCCATTTGTGGGTCATCAAATGGATACGGCGGAAATCCGGATTGGTAGAATAATAATTCAGTTCCGTGATGTCGATATACTTGGCATCCGGGAAAAGCTGTGCCGAAGTAGGCATTCTCGAAAGCAATCCCCAACCGCCGGAGAATAGGATGCTCCAGTCCTTTGATTCCGGCAGTTTCCACTGGATATTCAAACGGGGGTCTGCATATACCTTCCCTTGTAATGAATAAGCCTGTGATAAACCTAATAAGGTTTGCAGGCGTACGCCTGCCGTGATGCTGAAACGATGCCGTTCCAGCGGGAACTTTACGGTTTCTTCCGCATATAAAGCGAGTGGTTGCATGGCAGGTATATCATTATAGCTGCGCGGGCGAACGGTCGTGCTATAGTTTAGCGGGCGGTACGGGTCGTATAGCTGCCCCTCGCCGAAATTCTTCTGGTAGTCCCATTCCAATCCGGCTTGCAGGTCGTGCGAAAAATCATCGTGGCGGAAGCGGAACCGGGCATTGGCATGCAGGTTGGCATAGAACGGTTTTCCATCTACCACCATATTGCCGATATAGCTGAAAGGTAGATAGATACCGTCGGCGTCTCCCTGTTCCGTACTGATAGGTATAGCTGTCGGGCGGCTCAGTACCACCGAGCGTGTTTCTTCCATGCGGTCCCACTGTCGACGGAGGGAAGCCCCGGCATTCACTTCACGTATGGCGGAATGGGAGGGGAAGGTCAGCTTCCATTTTCCCGCAAGCGATGCACTATGGTAAGAGGCTTTGAAGGCATCTTCTTTGGCTGTTGCATCCTTGTCGCGCTTGGTAGCGTCCAGAGAACCGGTATAATCGGCGCTGACGTTCCAGCGGATGAACTTGTCATCCCATTGGTAGCGGTTATCCCAACGCAGGGAACCGGTCATACGTTTATAGTTTTGCGAATTGTCGCGCGGGTCTATTTTGGAGTCGAGATAGCTGATATCCGCATTCAGGATATGCTGTCCGTTATCATCCAGACGGAAGCCTTTTCCGGCAGAAAACAACATGCTGGTCTGGTCTGCCTTGAAGCGGGCGGAAAACGGGCTTTCGCTGCTTTTGCGCTGGATAATAACCGTTCCTCCGGTGATATTCCCATACGCAACCGAAGGGATACCGCGTACGATTTCCACGCTCTCTATATTATCGGTAGGGAGGGTACGCATATCCACGCCTTTGGATACGCTGCTTTTTCCCACGCCTTTGGTCGTACCGGGGATGTATTGCAGGTTTGCGTCATTGTTTTGTGTAACGCCGTCTACCACAAAGCTGACGCCGAGGGATGAAATATCTTCGCTGGTGGAACCGGCTTCACGCAGGCGTATCAGGTTGGGTGCACCCATTGACGGGTCTATGGATTTCCCGCCCGGAACCAATTCCATCAGGTCGCTGAAGCTGCTGGGTTGCAGATGCTTCATCACATTGCGGTCTATCTTGGAAGAACTGGTGGCTTCTTTGGATTCGGAAGCGGTGACAATCACTTCATTCAGTGAAGTGGCGGAAGAGCGGAGCAGGATATCGAGCCGGCTGTTTTTGTGCAAGTCTATGGTCTGCTCGTCATCGTCATATCCAAGAAAAGAGATTATCAACTTGTAGGTATCCGGGGCAATCTGTGTCATCTGAAAATGGCCTTTAGCATCGGTAATCGTGCCGTAAACCATATGCCCGTCCTTCATAAGCCGTACATTGGCAAACTCTAAAAGTTCCTTCGTTTTTGCATCTCGTACATCACCACTCAACGTGCACGTATTTTGTGCAAGAATGGTTTGGATATTGACAAGTAAGAGCGATATTAACAGATATACAATACTTTTTCTTTTCATTGCTATTTTATTCGGTGCAAAGGTACAGGCAGGCAAAAAGTGGGGCAATACCTCGAATTAGGTATTCTAAAAGTTAAAGAGTGTACGTCTGTCACTATTCCTGGGTAAAATGGTACGGGTGTTAAAAAATATTACTATCGCTACTAATTTGAATTACTACCGCTACTAATTGAAATTACTACCGGTACTAAATTTCAGGTATGCCGGGCACCGGTTATACCTGAAAACAGTAGGCATAAATTAAACCTCGGATTATAAAACTTGATAGTTATCGGAGCCTCATCCTGATAAGGTAGGCAAACCGCTCGGGATGGGAGGTAAACAAAAATAAAACCATGCCGTTTGTATCAATCTTTCTGAATTGCTTAAATTTCATGGAAAATGGATGACACTTTGGTTGTTTATTTACTACTTTTGTTCGTCACCCACTGATTATTATACAAAGTTTTCAGAGATTTTGCGATAAACTTTATTCAGCGCTGGGATTTAATAGCAAAAACATGGATAGTAATTACAAAGCAGAATTAGAAGCGATGGGAGTTGATGTTGATTCGGCTCTTGGGCGTTTTTTGAATAATGAAAAAATGTATATGCGCTTCCTTTTAAAATTTCTTGATGATAAAAGCCTGGCATTACTTGAAAGTAGTATTGCTGAAGATAAACTGAAGGACGCATTTCTCTATGCTCATAATATGAAAGGCCTGACTGCTAATCTGGGCATAAACAGCCTGTCTGAAATTCTTACTCCTATGGTTGAACAATTGAGGAGAGGGGAAACAACATGCTTATCGCAGGCTTTACCGAAGCTTCAGGCAACGTATGATGAAGTGTGTGTGTTGATAAAAAAGATGAAACCGGATATTGCCAAATAGTTGCCGCCGGAAAAATACGGGATATGATTAATAGACGAGATATATGAAATAGAATGGATAAGCCCAGGACAAATATTGAGTATAATATGCTGATGAATATGACGGGAGTCAGTGTCAGCAAACATTTATTGGATGAGTATTTTACCCTTTTATGGGCGAATGATTCCTATTACAAGTTGACCGGTTATTCCAAAGAAGAGTATGAAGCCCTTTACCATAACCGGTGCGATTTGTATTTTGCCGGACATGAAATGGCATGGAATACTTTGGGGCAAAAGGTGTATGAAGCTGTAGAAAAGAATTTGAACGGGTATGAAATAGTTCTTCGGCTGCCGGTGAAAGGTGGGGAGAGATGGATAAAGATTTCTGCAACTTTTACCGATCAGCTTCAGGATGGCATCCCCGTTGCCTATACTGTGATGACCGATGTGGAAGAGCTTATGCAGGTTCAACTTGAACAGACGATTGCTTACGAGAATCTGCCCGGTTTTATTGCCAAGCACAGGCTTTTGCAGGATGGTAGCTTCACTTTGATAGAAGCGAATGAAAAGTATATGAATTTTGCCGGTGCCGATAGGGAGGAATTCGCTTCTTTCTCTCCTTTTTCGCGGTTGGATGAAAAAAGCAAAATCGTACTGAACGAACATATTCCGCTTATGCGTGAAGGCAAGCCGGTGCATTTTACTGTGCAGTCAAAAGACAAAAAGGGTAATGATGCCTGGATACAGTTAAATGGCGAATGTGTAGGTTGGGAAGGGAATGATCCGGTTTACCTGATTGTATATATAGATGTAACAGATATCACCGAACAGCGTGAATTACAGAAAAAACTGGAAGAACAATCCCGGAAACTGAAAGAAGCTCTCGAATCGGCAGAAAAGGCGAACCAGGCAAAATCTGATTTCCTTGCACGCATGAGCCATGATATCCGTACTCCCATGAATGCAATTATGGGGATGACGGCAATAGCCCGTGCCCATGTGGATGAACGGGAAAAGGTGAGCGATTGCATGGAGAAAATCAGTAGTGCTTCCAAGCTATTACTTAGTTTGATTAATGAGGTACTGGATATGTCGAAAATCGAGAGTGGCAAACTGACTCTTATTGATGAGGAATTTAATATAGGAGAACTTCTGCAGGAGCTTGTTTCCATGATGCAGCCTGAAATCAGCAGCAAGCAGCATACTTTGGATGTTCGTATTTTGAATTTGCAACATGAGAATGTGATAGGAGATACGCAGCGGATCAAGCAGGTTTTGATGAATATTCTTGCCAATGCCGTTAAGTATACCCCGGAAAATGGTATGATCAAAATAGATATCGAAGAAAGAGATACAGAGGACGGGGTAGCACATTATATATTTGTTTTTGAAGATAATGGACGGGGTATGAGCCCTGAATTTCTGGATAAGATATTTTTACCATTTGAGCGGGCAAGCGACAGGGAAATTCGTAATATACAGGGAACCGGGCTTGGCATGACAATCAGCCATAAAATTGTGGAGATGATGGGCGGGAGCATTAAGGTTCAAAGCGAATACGGAAAAGGCTCACGTTTTACAATCGATTTGCCGATGCGTTATCTGGCGAAGGTATCGGATGAAAAGATAGGAGTTGACGGGCTTCGGGTCTTAGTGGTGGATGATGACGAGGTTGCTTGCCAGAGCACTTGCAACTGTTTGCTCGAGATCGGCTTGGAATGTGACTGGGTATGTTCCGGTAGCGAAGCCGTTTCTTTAGTCCGCCAACGCTATCAGGAGAACAAAGGCTATTTTGCCGTGATTATGGATTTGATGATGCCGGAAATGGATGGGATGGAAACGACCCGGCAAATCCGGGACATTGTAGGAACAGAAGTACCTGTTGTTATCCTTTCGGCGTATGATATAGAGGAATATGAGGCAGCGGCAAGAGAGGTGAAAGCAAATGGTTTCATTATTAAGCCTATCTATAAATCAAAATTACTTCAGACTTTGAAACGCCTTATTGACGGGGAAGGCGAGCAGGAACCTGCCGGTTTGTTCAAACTGTCTGATGCAGATTTCTCCGGTAAACGGATATTGCTGGTTGAAGATAATGAACTGAATCGCGAGATTGCAGTGGAAATTATCGGTTCTACGGGGGTCGATATCGAAACGGCGGCCAACGGTCAGGAAGCGGTCGAAATGGTATCATTGTCGCCGGAAGGGTATTACCAAATGGTTTTGATGGATATTCAGATGCCGGTAATGAATGGCTACGAGGCTACACAGCGGATACGTGCTCTCGGCCGGAAAGATAGCAAGACTTTGCCAATTATTGCCATGACGGCAAATGCCTTTTCTGAAGATGTTGTTAATGCTTTGGAGTCGGGAATGAATTATCATCTTGCCAAGCCAATAGATATTTCCGCATTGATGACAGTTTTAAGTAACTATTTATAAAAGGTAAATCCGGATAGTAACTATTGCCGCTCGAATAAACTATTGGATTTTTTAATGGAGATATATGTTTTTTTCAGTCTTCATTTCTGTTGTATAACTATTGGAATAGGTTAATTTTGTGGGTCGATGAAAAAAATAGTGGTATTAATAATAGGATTGGCATGCTGCATGGCTGCCTGTCATATGCAGGCAAAGGAAAAAACAAAACAAAGAAAGGAAAATAAAATGGAAAAGATGAATGAAATATATCTTGCCGGTGGTTGTTTTTGGGGAACGGAACATTTCCTGAAGCTGGTGAGAGGAGTGGAGCAAACAAAAGTAGGTTATGCAAACGGTCATATCGAAAATCCTACCTATAAACAGGTATGTACGGATACGACAGGTTTTGCTGAAACGGTGAAAGTCGTATACGATCCCGAAGTCGTTAAACTGTCTCTATTGTTGGATTTGTTCTTTAAAACGATTGACCCTACCAGCCTGAACCGCCAGGGAGGTGATATGGGTACGCAATATCGTACCGGCATTTATTATACTGATAAAGCAGACCTGTCGGTTATTGAAACGGCTCTGCGCGAACTTGCCAAAAATTATGACAAACCTCTGGTTGTGGAAGTGAAGCCTCTGGTTAATTTCTATCCGGCAGAAGATTACCACCAGGATTATCTGGATAAGAATCCCGGCGGTTATTGCCATATTCATCCGGGATTGTTTGAATTGGCAAAAAAGGCGAATGCTGAAACGGTCTATCGGAAGCCGGATGACGCAACCCTTCGCCGTACACTTACGGACGAACAATATGCCGTAACCCAGAAAAGCGCTACCGAGCGCCCTTTCCAAAACGAATACTGGGATGAATTCAGGGAAGGTATCTATGTGGATATAACCACAGGTGAGCCGTTATTTATTTCTACGGATAAATTTGAATCCGGTTGTGGTTGGCCCAGTTTTTCCAAACCGATAGATAAGAGCCTGATAGAAAAAAATACGGATACATCGCATGGCATGGTTCGTACGGAAGTCCGCAGTAAAACCGGGGATGCCCATCTGGGGCACTTGTTTGAAGACGGTCCTGTAGATAAAGGCGGGCTGCGTTATTGCATCAACAGTGCTTCGCTCCGGTTTGTCCCGAAAGAGAAAATGGAAGCGGAGGGGTATGGTAAATATCTTCCGTTGCTGAAGAAATAAGGACTCGCCGGGTACACTTTGCAACCGGGTTGCATTCCTGTCCGGCTATCTTTGCATTAGAAATAATAACAAAGAGATATGGAAAGGATGGCAAGTTGCAAATGCTGCGCAGTGAAAAATGTGCAGGTAAATGAGAGCCAGGAGAAAGTAAGCCTGGTGAATGAGTATTGGAGAATCGTATTGTCGGTAGTCATGCTGATTGCCGGAATTATACTGAATGCCACAGGAATTGCCTTTTTCCAAGGTGATTATGTGGCTTTTGTTTGGTATCTGCTGGCTTATCTTCCGGTAGGTCTTCCTGTCATAAAAGAAGCGTTTGGGAGTATGGCTCGCAAAGATTATTTCAGTGAGTTTACGCTTATGTCTGTCGCTACCATCGGAGCATTTTATATCGGAGAATATCCGGAAGGGGTGGCTGTGATGCTGTTTTATGCAGTAGGGGAAATGTTTCAGGATAAGGCAGTGGACAGGGCCAAACGTAATATCAGTGCCTTGCTGGATGTGAGGCCGGAGAAGGCTGCGGTGGTGAGAGATAGTAATCTTGTCGTGGTGAATCCCCGGGATGTCCGGGTAGGAAAAGTTATCGAAATTAAAGCAGGCGAACGGATTCCTTTGGATGGTACGATGCTGAGTGAAGTCGCTGCATTTAATACTTCGGCACTGACAGGGGAGAGTGTTCCGCGGCATATCAGAAAAGAGGAGAATGTACTTGCCGGAATGATTGTAACGGATAAGGTAATCCGGATAAAAGTAACCAAGCCTTTCGACAAAAGTACGTTGGCACGTATTCTGGAACTGGTGCAGGACACTTCGGAACGTAAGGCGCCGGCTGAGTTGTTTATCCGTAAGTTTGCCCGTATTTATACACCGGTTGTTATCGGGTTGGCTACCTTAATCGTGTGTGTCCCGTTTGTCTATTCGCTGGTAAATCCGTTGTTTGCATTTACATTTAATGATTGGTTGTACAGGGCTTTGATTTTTCTTGTGATTTCGTGCCCGTGTGCATTGGTGGTAAGTATTCCGTTAGGATATTTCGGAGGGATAGGTGCGGCATCCCGGTTAGGTATTTTGTTTAAAGGTGGTAATTATCTGGATGCTATTACCCAAATCAATACGATTGTGTTTGATAAGACTGGTACATTGACCAAAGGAGTCTTTGAAGTTCAATCCTGTATATCTATCTGTGTTCCTGAAGAAGAACTGACACGTCTGGTAGCTTCTGTGGAACAGGGGAGTACCCATCCGATAGCAAAAGCTGTGGTAGGTTATGCGGAAAAGCTTGGGGTAGGACTTGTCCGGGCAACCGATATATCGGAAATTGCCGGTTGCGGTCTGGAGGCAAAGATAGAAGGAGTGAGGGTATTGGCAGGAAATCTCAGGCTGTTATCAAAATATGGTATCGCATATCCCGAAGAGCTTGCGTCTATTACCGAAACAATTGTGGTTTGTGCGGTTGGGGAGGAATATGCCGGATACCTTTTACTTTCAGATTCCCTGAAAGAGGATGCCTGTACTGCCATCAAGAACCTGAAACTATTAAATATTAAAAACATTCAGATATTATCGGGGGATAAACAGAGTATTGTTAGTAGTTTTGCCAAAAAGCTGGGTATAACAAAAGCCTATGGCGATTTGCTTCCCGACGGAAAGGTTGAGCATATAGAAGCTTTGCGCCGGGACGAAAGTAACCGGATCGCTTTTGTCGGAGATGGTATAAATGATGCTCCGGTACTGGCTTTAAGCAATGTAGGGATTGCAATGGGCGGACTTGGCAGCGATGCGGCAATTGAAACGGCGGATGTCGTTATACAAACCGACCAGCCCTCCAAAGTGGCGACAGCCATCAAAGTAGGGAGACTGACACGCCGGATTATCTGGCAAAACGTATCATTGGCTTTTGGTGTGAAACTGCTTGTCATGATATTAGGAGCCGGTGGTATGGCAACCTTATGGGAAGCAGTCTTTGCCGATGTGGGTGTTGCGCTTATTGCCATATTGAATGCCGTACGGATACAGAAAATGATAAAATAAGAAATCTATGGAAGAACAAACCTGTCTGGAAATGCTTGCCAAAAGGGAAATACATCCTACGGCAATACGGATATTGGTACTGCGGGCAATGATGCAGGTGAACCGTCCCGTATCGTTGCTGGATTTGGAGAACGTGCTGGATACGGTGGATAAGTCTACGTTGTTCCGCACAATAACGTTATTCCTTTCCCACCATTTGATACATAGTATAGACGATGGTACAAAGTCTTTGAAATATGCGGTGTGTGAGAACAATTGCACTTGTGCCGTAGAGGATTTGCATGCCCACTTTTATTGCGAGAACTGTAACAGAACCTTTTGTTTAGAAAATATGCCTGCCCCGGTAATGGATATGCCGAAGGGCTTTACTCTTACAACTATCAATTACGTATTGAAAGGGCTCTGCCCGGATTGCAGTTCGAAATCGTAACGGAGAAATAGCAAAAGTATGTTTTGGAACTGTGGTTTATGTATTTCGAAACCGTTTTTATACGTTACAGCTAAAAAGCCATTTGGGATTAAATCCGGATTGTATACGTTTGCAGTGTAATACAATCGATTTACATGGTTTTAAAGTATGGAAGAATTGGTTTTTGAATAATCTTAACTTTAACTGTTTTTTTAGTATAGATGATGATATTTTGCAAGATGAATTAGATATTAAAATCTATACTTTTACTTACGATGTGTGTTTTTCAGGACAAAAGGAAAAGGTCCTGTTAGTTCATGGTTAAGGCGGAACGTCCGGGGATAGAACAGCCTCGGACGTTTTTAGTATATCTGAATCTGCTTTTTCATATCGGTTATTTCCTTGCTGTCCTTTTTTATACTGCCAGCATTTAATGGCATCCTGTAAGGACTTGTCTGGATTATCGGCAAAGAAATCTCTTATATAGGTGTTGTATTCAAATTGTTGCCCGATGGTTGTTTTTCCTTTTTTCTTTTCTTCCTGAATTTGGTGGTATGCTTCGATGGCATCCTGGTAAGTCTTTCCAGCATTGCTTTTCAGCCATTTTTGGAAAGGGACATTAAATGAAAAGCTTTTGCTTATAATCTGTTTGAAAAAGCTCCGGTGTTTTTCGGAACATACGAAATCCTGCTCTATTCCTGTTTCTTTGGTGATGTGGATAATAGGGCTTGGTTGCTTGTGGGATTTATAGGAGATTCTTGTTTTTTGGCCTGTTTCGAGGTAAGTGGCAATCCTTTCAGCCAGTTCTGTTTTACTTCCGGTTGTTTGCAGCCCTTCCTTCCTGCAAAAAGCAGCCAACTCTTCCTTCAGGTAATAATAGCTTCTGAAAATACAGCTATCCATATTTCTTTTTAAAACCGGTTTGTTATTCATTTCCTGAAAAATTGCTTATTGAGGTGGCAAATATAGCCGGGTTTTGTTTAATTTAAATCATCTAAGAACAAACAATCGGCTTTAAAAGCGTATATTTGTCATCCTATTTATTAAATATAGTGATAATATCACTGAATTTTAAGATTATCAATGATGATGATGGCATCCGGTACCTCTCAGGTAAAAGCAGAGAATATAAGTGCTCTCCATGTAAAAGAATATAAACTTCAGAATGGACTGACTGTTTGGTTGAATGAAGACCATAGCCAGCCAAAAGTCTTTGGAGCAGTTGTTGTAAAAGCGGGTGCAAAAGATAGCCCGAATACCGGGATTGCCCATTATTTCGAGCATATGATGTTCAAGGGGACAGATAAAATCGGAACGGTTGATTATGAATCGGAGAAGGCGCTTCTCGACCTTATTTCGGATAAGTATGATGCTTTGGCTACTACTGAAAACCCTAAAGAACGTACCCATCTGTTGAAGATAATAAATGATCTGAGTGTGCGTGCAGCCGATTATGTCATACCGAATGAGTTCAACCGTTTGATTACACAATATGGCGGTTCCGGACTGAATGCCGCAACTTCATACGATGCAACCGTTTATTTCAATACGTTCTCTCCACAGTATATGGAACAGTGGGCGGAAATCAATAGCGAACGTTTGTTGAACCCGGTATTCCGTTTGTTCCAAAGCGAATTGGAGACTGTGTATGAAGAGAAAAATATGTACGGAGATTTTATCGGAAGACAGGTAATGGATACTTTATTATCCCGTTATTTTGCTCCCCATCCTTATGCATATCCTATTATCGGAAGTACGAAATATTTGAAGAACCCGAGCCTGAAAGAAATGCAGAAGTTCTTTGAAAAATACTATGTCGCTCCTAATATGGCATTGATATTAAGTGGAGATTTTGATACGGAATCAGTGATACCTATCATAGATAAGACATTCTCACGTGTCCGTACAGGTGATATGCCTAAAAGGGCTACAGTTACACTGCCTCCGTTCAATGGGAAAGAGAAGATGAAAGTCAAATTTCCTATTCCTTTTATGAAGGGATTGGCTCTCGGATTCAGAGGGGTTCCCGCCAATCATGAAGATCAGGTTGCGCTTAATATAGCGGTAAATCTACTGAACAATGCCAACGGTACAGGTTTTCTGGATAAGTTGATGGTAGACCGTAAACTGGTAGGAGCCATGGCCTTGAACCAGAGTATGAATGATGCCGGGATTCTGGCTGTGGCAGCGATGCCCAAGCCGATTATCCAGTCGTATTCGTCTGCTGAAAAAATGATTTGGAAGGAGATAGACCGTGTCAAGAAAGGTGATTTTGACGGTGAGCTGTTCAGCAGCCTGAAACTGGAACAGAAACGTATGACCCTTTCGGCGCTGGAAGATATCGATTCCCGTTCCCGGGTACTGATGGATTTGTTTTCACAAGGAAAAGATTGGGATACGTATGTGAAATATATATCGGAAATCGAATCGATTACCAAAGAAGATGTGATGCGTGTGGCCAAGAAGTATTTCAGCAAGAACTACCTCTGTGTGACAAAAAGCACCGGAAAGTATCCAAAGGATGAACTTCCCAAGCCCGATTTTGCCCCGGTTGTCCCGCAACATATGGAGGCGGTTTCGGATTATGCCAGGAAGCTGGAAGAAATCCCCGTACAGGAAGTGAAACCCCGTCGTCTTGATTTTGAGAATGATGTGCAGACTATACGCCTGACTCCCAATGTCACGCTTTACGCTGCCCCTAATCCGGTCAACGATATTTTCTCATTAGAAGTATCTTATCGGATTGGATATCTGGAAGAGCCGGCACTTGTACCGCTTGCCGTCTATTTGCAATACCTGGGTACGGATAACCTGACATTCGAGCAGTTCCGTACACATTTACAGGCAATAGGGAGCACTGTTACATTTGAAGCTACCCACGATAATTTCATCCTGAAAATTGTCGGTTTCGACAATCATATAGAGGAAACCTTGGAGCTTGCCTCCGGATTTATCAGCCATGTGAAAGCCGATAATAAGAAGATGAAACCGGTCGTAGATGAAGCAGAGATCGCGCATAAGTCTTTTTTCAAGTCAAGTGATAATATCGCCTATGCTTTATTGGAAAAAGTCAAATTCGGCGACCAGTCTTTCTACTTGAAAAAAATCCCTTACAGGCAACTGAAAAAGATGAAAGGCAAGGCTTTGCTGGATACCTTCCATAAAGTACGGAGAATGGCCTGTGACATACATTACTGCGGTACTTTGCCTGCAGATAAGGTGTCGGAACTTCTTTGGCAGAATTTCCCCCTGGAAGACGTAGACATCCCTGTTGTTTTGCCTTATTCCCGTAAATTGAAAACGTATGATAAACCTACTGTTTTCTTTTTTAATATGCCTACCGCTGTACAAAGTGTAGTTTACGGATATGTGAAAGGCGATCAAGTGGATGATTCTTATTCGCGTCATGTGGCGCCTTTGTTCTCTGCTTATTTCGGAGGGGATATGTCGTCTCTTCTTTTTCAGGAAATCCGCGAATTTCGTTCGTTGGCTTATCGTACCAGCGCACGTTTCAAGCTACCATCCAAAATCCATACCGGATATGAAGGATGTCTGGATACCATGCTGTCCACTCAGGCAGATAAGACTGTGGAAGCTATGGGTGTCTTGGATTCCTTAATCCGCGAAATGCCTTTGAAACCGGAACGTATGGAGACCTTAAAACAGACGCTTGTCAACCAGTTCAATAATGATTATCCTTCTTTCCGCAACTTGTCAGGGCGGATAGCCAACCTCCGCATAAACGGTTTTGAATATGACCCGGTGGAAGAATTATTGGAAGATATAGATAAAATGAATATGCAGGATATAGCCGGGTTCTATCAAAAGCAGATAAGCGGCCGTCCTGTTATTTATATGGTTGTGGGTAATGCGAAACGAATTGATATGGAACAGTTGTCCAAATTTGGTACCATAGTAAAGCTGGAAAGAAAGGATATTTACAATTAAACCGGCATAAAATATACTTCATTTCCCTGATTTCATTTCTAATATTGAAAGATATATGTATTTTTGAAGCGGATAAAAGAAAAGGAGAAGGGGTTGCATTCATTGCAACTTAAATTGTTAGATAAAAATACACGGGAAATGGGATGTGTTCGATTATTGGCATTAACCACACTGGATGGTTATATATCAAATAAAGAAGGTTTAAGAGAATGGGGATTAAACCGGGATGCCTATGGGATAACAGATTTGTATGAAAGGGCGGATTTTATAATATCCCCGGAAATGTCAGCCAGTGATATTACCAGCATATGCGATTCACGGGAAGGCTATTGTTTGCTGGAGGTAACTCCGAAATCCGTATCTATGCTTAAAGACTTTTTTAAGCATAAGGTTATAAATGAAATCATATTATATGTTTTTGGATATATGTCAGGTAGTGGCATCAAGTTGTTTTCCGAAGATATAAATGTTTCCTCCAACTGGGAACTGAAAGAATGCAAGTTCTATAATAAGGAGATACTGCGTTTGCATTATGTCCGTACCAGTTAAAAAATAAGATATATATTTGATAAGAAAGGTGTCCGCTTCCTCTCCCGGTGAAGAAACGGATACCTTTCAATGTATTATACTACATGTGCATTTTACCCATTAAGTCCTGGAGCTTTCCTGTATCCGGAACATTAACCAGATAGAATTTTTCGCAACTGCCGGCGCCGTACTGGCAATTTACTTTCCCAAAGTTATCGGTCTTTTTAGATGGATTGTTGCCATCCATGCGTAGGTATACATTCGGGAATGCAGCCGATTCAATCGTGTATGAACCATCTGGTTGTTCATGCAATTTGAAGTGTTCCCATGCGTCCGCACCGAACTGGCAGTTTACCAGACCGGCTCCGGCTCCTGCAAATGAACGGATGCCATTGCCAGCCAGGCGAAGGTAAATACCCGGGTAAAGAATCGATTCGAAGGCTACGGCGCCATCATTTCTTTGATGTACTTTGAACTGGCCTGCTGCATCCATTGTTGTCTGGCAATTGACAGTACCGGCACCCGAACCAAGAGGTTTGCTAATGCCTTCGCCAACCATACGGAGGTAAATTTCTTTGAAAGCTACTGATTGGATAAGTAGCGGTTTTGAAAAATCAACTTTCTTCATCATAATTGTACTAATTAAATCCTACTCTTTCTTCGGCTTTTCGGAAATCGCCGTGTTTAAATTTTATAAGCTTACAAGTGCAAAGTTGGAAAGCATGCAATGGAAATGCCAATTAAATATGCGGATGGATACATTTCCGGTACAGGTCGAAAGGAGATGCCTGCGAGTGGAAAGAAATGATTGAGGCGATGCAGGAACGATTTACGAATCGCCCGGTTCCGGACAGACAGGAACCGTTCGGTCAATGTATCTGCCCTTTGGGGAAACCGATTTGGAGAATATAAATGATGTATGGTATTTTTATCCGGATTAATACGTTGGCAAATAGGAGGTAAATGTATATTTATGAAAGAGTTATTGGGTAAGATAACAGGGGTTTTCACGAATCATGCCGAGTGGTGGAACGACTACCTGACGGAGATGTCGGTACTGGTTATAAGTTTAGGTGCCACTTATTACGGGGATAGTCTGGTAAATGGCTATATGGAAAAACAAGAAGATATGGAAGCCATGAAGATGATACGGAGCGAACTGGTTGACAACTTGAAGGAACTGAAAGAGATGGAAGTTTATTATTTGCAGGAAATCCGTTTGTCGGAAGCCTTGGGCAGTGTACTGTTTTATGGAAAAAGGATAGAAGAAGATTCGCTGGACACGTATTGTAACCTGCACCGGTTTTACTATTATATATCCCTTAAAACAAGTGCTTTTGATATGGTACGCGAATCCGGGACCATTCAACGGATAGATAAGGAAATACTGACCCATCTCTTTGGTTGCTATGAACGGCTGGCTGTGGTGCAGGATATGAGTGAACGTTATCGTGAAGAACGTATCACCCGGCTGCTTGCATTCACCGCCCGGTTGTCCGGCGGAAAACATGCGGCGACAACAGCCGGGCAGTGGAAACAAATAAAAAGAGACAGGGTGTTCAGGCAATACCTCCTGACCTCCCTGCCTCTGATGGCAAAATCGGCTTTGGTCATCAATAATGCCACACAGCAACTGGTACGGGAAATGATTGTTGCAGTAGACGAGGCGTATCCCCACTGATGTATCAGAAAAATAGAAATTCACCGGCAGATGCCGTGTACAGGTTATCGAAGTGTTCGGCATTATAAATGGAAACATGGGAACCCATCGTCCGGTTGTAAATCGTGCTGTAGATGGCATACAGGTCCTTATCCGGCCGGAATGCAAATTCTTCTAAAATGGCATCAGTGAAGCTATTGGACAACCATGTCCCTAAACTGTAACTGTAGTTTTTTACCTTCGATGTTTCATCCGTATTTGCAGCCGTTATGCAAAGCAGATGCGGAATATTCCGGCAAGCCTCTCCAATCCTTCCGGAATAACAGGTTTCTATAATGAACAGCGCTTTCCGGAAACGTTCTTCCTCTGCCATCTTCCTGAACAACCCGGCTACCTGCTCGTTTGGAATTGTTCTGTCTAACCATAGGGGACCTTCTTTTACGCCATGTCCCGCCCAATAAATAAGCAGATTATCTTCTTTGTCCGGAGCAAACATACCGACAGGCATTCCGGAAGACGTTCCGGTCAGTATCCTTTCAAATCCTTCCCAGCTTAACTCGGAAGGATGATAATCTATGCTTATCCCGTTGTATAGATTTTTCCCGTCGTTGGTTATGCGTACGGTTCCGAATTCCGGATTGGCTGGATTGCGGGCGATATCGTCTTCTGCAACCAATAGGGTATGGCGGTCGTCCAGCCCGTTTGCCTTCAGCAGTTGGTAGAAAGCATACGTATCCGCCTGATGGCGGTAGTTCTCCCAACCAGATGATCCTGCGACAATGATGGCATAAAGTCCCTTTTTTTGCGGATAGACATAAGTGGAGTTGTCGGAAAATTGCTGCATCCGGGTAACCCGCCAGTTCCAGTTTGCAACCGAGGCGGCTGTACGGTTATTACTGTCTGACGTATTGTATTCCAGTATCAGGTGCTGACCCTGGTAAACTATCCAGTGGCAGTAGATAGAATGAATCACATTGGTATATAGTGACGGGTCGAAACGAAGTTTACCGCTTGCCCCGGTCATATGCGGTTTTTCGCCGGCAACCAGTGCGGCAATCAAACGGGCTACCTCTTCGTCGGAACAATTATTTATCTCTTCCCCGTCTCCGTCTACAAGCTGCCGGATAGCGGAATTGATATCCGTGTTCCCCGACAAATCTGCTTTCAGGATCCCCAATCCGGCTAATAGGACTGCATCGTAAAAATGTGCATTCCCATATTCCGGCGCTTCCCCGAACTTGATTTCGTATGCGATGGAAAAACCTGACTGGGGGTCATGGGTTTGGACAATCCCCTCCATGCCTTCATACGTATTGTCCGGCTCCATCAGGAAAGCCCCGTCGGAAAAGAAAAGGAAAGGGAGGGTATCGGGATAGGAAATCCGTACTTCATTCATTTCCTCAGTCGTAGGATTACCGGAAGATATACATATCAGGCAGTCTGTCTCTTCGCCAAGCAACGGAAGCATCTTCTCCCGGATATTGTTTTCGTTGTATACCGCTGTGCTGTGGACATCCAGATTCAGTTCCTTAGCCTGAAAAGCGAACCAGTCGAAAAAGGTCTGCCCGTAGATATTATCGCAGGTGAGCAGTGATACGCTTTTCGCCCCCTTTTGTAATGCACGGGTCAGCAGGACTTCACATTGTGAAATATCATTTTCCGTCAGGCACCAGAGGAATCCTTTTTCCGTATAGGTACGCATCATTAGTTCCGAGGATGCTAAGGCTGGCAGCAGGGTTTTGCCGGTTGCCGCACAATGCCCGGCTGCTGTCCGGGCACTGGTGGAATAGAGCGGTCCCACGATCGCATGAATATCTTCCCTTTGCGCCAGTCCGGTAAAGAGTTCGTCCATATCATATTTGTCTTCATCATACCACTCTGCCGTAATTTTTATTTGCTGCCGGGTAGCCAGTGGGGTATTGAGATTTTCCAGTGCCCAGTCCACGGAATTGTGCCATCGCTTTTCCATCCCTTTACTGAAAGGTAGGACTACAGCAATGCGGTATTCTTTGCGGATTTGTTCCTCCGGATAAATTATCCGTTGTTTGACACAGGAGAATAAAAAGAGGAAGGTACAGGCGAACAAGATGCCTGCACAGGTCTGTTTTCTTTTATTATCTGTTTGTTTCATATTCGTTTTCTTTCTTTACAGCAAGTTCGAAATGTGCTTTTACTACCGGTTCCAACTTGTTTTTATAACGTTCCGGCACCTGGAAATCCATAATTCCGGAACGTAAACCATATACTTTATAATGTGGAATGGCTTCTCCGTTCGCCCACTGGCGGATATACATGCCGATACATTCTCCGGCATGTTTTATCATGGAGCCGATAATGCGGTCGGAGTAGGCGGATTGGTCTACATCGACACCATTGGTAAATCCCTTCACTTCCGGATGTTCCCGTAGAAACTCGTATAACCCGTTGTTGGAACCTCCGGCTATGGCATAGATAAAAGGGTAGAGGTGGTATAAACTGTCCGCAAGGGCATAAGCCCGTAACGGGGAAGAAAATCCTTTAGGCGTATCCGAAATATAAATGGGCACAACTTCGTGTCCTCCGGCATATACATATCCGTCCCTGAATCCTTTGTAGCATTCTTCAATAAACGGCTTTCCCTGCTGGCCACCCATATAGGCGACCGTATCGGCCTCCGTATGGGTATAGGCAGCAATACCGGCGAGGAATGAACTGCCGTATCCGCAGAAACTAAAGGACGGTATAGTGAAACCCTGCCCGGTAGTTTCAAACATAACATAGTTGGAGTGTATTGTTTCGGGAAGCGTCTTCCGGGTGACGGTTTCAAATTCGGCTCCGGCTATTATGGTGAAGTAACGTTCCGGGTCGTTATCTTCTGCCTGCCAGTTGCGGATAATGCATTCTGCTTCATCCATATCGGGAGGGCTGACATATTGCAGCCTGAAACGGAGTTCTTCCTTCTCTCTGAGAATGCCCCGTAATATATCATCATTGTAAGCACGGTCGCCCAGTCCATTTGTAGAAAACAAAACCCGGACGGTAAGGTCCAGGTCTTCGTTTGTTTGCAGAATTTCGTCCGTTTGACAAGCAGTCAGGAGCAGTATGCCGGATAAGGAGCATACTGCTTTGGCTAATATACTACAGCATGACCGGAATAATCGGTGCATCGTTCTCTTCATTACTATTGATTTTATTAAAATAGTCGGGCGCGACGATATGTATGATACGTATTTCCTTACATTCGGGAATATATACTTCCAGAACGGCAAATACTGCATCTTTGTCGGCTGTTTCATTCCCTTTGATGCGGATGCGGATCTTTGCATCGGCGGAAACATAGGTACAATCATAATTGTTTTCTGCTGGTACGGTCATGCCTGTAATATCTGTGAATACTTCGCGCGGGCGATCGCCATTGGTAGTTACCACCACCCATTCATTCAATTCATAACTTTCCATCTTTGTGGCCTTGATGTTCTCGTCGTCATAGAAATAAGACCTGAACTTATTAATCACTTCAGAACTTGTCCCGCCGGATGTTGTTTCATCCTTTGTACATGCAGTGGCAAAAAATGTAAATATCAGTAATGTATAAATTAAATGTTTCATAACTGTCTGTTTTTATTGATAATCTATGTTTATAAGTAATGTTATTTTACTCGAATTTGTTTACCGGAAAATGCATTATTTATCCACTGTTTATCCGTTTGCTATTGCTTCCTAAAAAACGGAAACGGCTGAATACCGCCTGCCTGAAACCTGTACCGATTGTAAATCCTTTTTCCCCGATGTATAGCATGTTCCCGCGGAGTGTATCCACATAGTCCATGTTGACGATATGCGAACGGCTGATGCGGATAAATTTCCAGGAAGGAAACGCTTCCCCTGCTTGCAGCATGGGTACTGAAAGCAGGATATGCGAACCATCGGATAAGCAAATCGAACAGTAGTTGCGCGAAGCTTCCAGATAGCTTACATCGTCTACTGCTATTTTCCTGAACCCGTTGGTTTGCCATACAAACAGAAAAACGGGAGTGGCCGGTAACTGGCTACGGGCAGTTTCTGCATTGTTTGTTGTGTCCATAATGTGTTGTTTTAGTGAAATTCAACAGCGAAGGTCTTTAATCGTATCTGTGCCGGACATTTTTTTCTTTGGAATGCATATTACTCCGTGCGGATGGTTCCGCCGGTGAAAGAAATGAAAGGCTGTTGGCAAGTCTAAAATGTTTTTTTACCCGGATAATCAGTCGTTTTACACGGACAAGCGAACCGTTCCGGTAATATTTTTTTCGTAGTAATTCTATAAATATAGCTTTGTATTGCAAATCAAAAATAATGAACAAATACAAACTCGAATGAAACAAATGAAAAAAAAATGTATTTTTATTGCAGCTCTGTTCTTTGCTGTCAGTTGCTGTAAGCATTATGAAATTCCGTCCGGTTATTGGCAAAGTAGGGAGGGGAAACCGGTACTTCGTATCAGTAAAGATTCTTTAGGTACCCGGTCGGCTACAATTTACCACCGGATTGCCAGGGATGAACTCTGCCCACTTACTTACCCTATTGTAACAAACAATACTGGAACCTACATACAAGCGGAAGGACGCATATTTTTAACTTATAACCCTGAAGACAACACCCTTTTTTTATCTCCGGGAGGTAGATATTACCAGCATACAGACTCTATTATAACAAACAAGTAAACGACTCGAAAAGAAAGAAAAAATGGATACGAAAGAAAAAAATTACATAATTCCTGACTGCCACGTTGATGATGGCTTTTTTGTGCGGACAGGGGAATTTCATAGCAAAATATTATACAAAGATATTTTGTGGGTAAGTGCGAGTAGTAATTATACGGATATTCATTTACTGAACGGAAAGGCAATCTGTGTGATTTATCCTTTGGTGAAAGTGGAAGCCTTTTTGCCTGCTACGCTGTTTATCCGCATCCACCGGTCGCATATTATCAATATTCGGGCGGTAGATCGTTTTATCGGAAACATCCTGTATATTGGTAAACAGCGTCTGGACATCAGCCGGCCTTACCGTAAACTGGTCTTTTCCTGTTTCGACATACTGGAGGAACGGAAAAGGCCGTTTACCGGGGAAACCGAGTAAGCCGCACGGGTAATCCTGCACTTCCGATAATTAATTATTCATGGGGTGTATCTCTCCGTAGTTTTGCACCGTAAGCTTACAGAAAAAACAAAATTATTTATTCATTAAAAACAAAATTGATTATGGCAGTAAATGATGCTCCGTCGAATATTGCATCCAATGCATTATCGGCAATACCTTTTAGTTCTATGATTGGCGGTCCGTTGAACGCTTGTATCGAAGCACAGGCTATGGCGGCTAAAACAACCTGGGATTTTATCCAGGAAGTAGGTTTGAACACCAATCCGGATACAGGTGAGAAGACGGCGGTAAACGTATCTTTCTCTTTCATGCAGGGCGGACGCATGGTACAGTTGAATGTGCCGTTGCTTACAATTGTCCCTATTCCTTATATCGCTATCCATAGTATCGATATCAACTTCAAGGCAAGTATCTCCGCTTCTTCATCCAGTGTCAGCGAAAACACCGAGAGCACTTCAAAAAGCGGAAGCCTGGAAGCCAGTGCCGGCCTGAAAGTGGGTCCGTTCCATATGGATGCCAAGATAAACGGAAGTTACTCATCCAAGAAAGACTCCAAAGCAACCGAGGAATCCAAGTACAGTGTGGAATACACCATGGATATTGCTGTGAAAGCAGGCCAGGACAGTATGCCTGCCGGTCTTGCCAAAGTATTGGAATTGCTGGGTAGCGCACTGGATGTTTCCGATCCGGCTGGTGTGTTGGAAGTAAATGCAACCAAGCTGAAAGCTACGCAGGAGTTGATAGCAACCTATAAGAATAAGGACGGTTTGCTGGCACCGAAAGATATTAAGATTACCAAGATGGATGGTACAAATGTTACAATTCCTGATACAGCAATTGTCGGCGATAATCTGGTATATGCACTCGGTGAGGGCACTTACAATGTGAAAGCGGGTGAAAAGGTTATTAAAGTAATAGTTGGTGAAACAGCAATTGGTGGTGGAACGACAACTGGTGGTGAAACGACAGGTCACTAAAATAGTAGGTTAAGTATAACATTTGATTGACAATTAAAAAACTCATATTATGGCTCAGTTAAGTTCAGTAATCGGTTCGATATTACGGGATATTATATCCGCCCAACACGAAGCAAATCTCTACTCCCTGGCTCTCAGTGAGTCGTACGGCAAAGGCGGGAAGGTGAAAGATTTCCAACTGCCGAATGTAATGGTAAGCGATATGGAACTCGAAATGAAATACGGTGTGAAAAGCGCATCGGAAAGTCAGCAACAGTTTAATATTAAGTACAGCAAATTCCGGCAATTCCTCAAAGAACTTTGCGAGGAAACAGCAAAAGTGACGATTAGCAGTGTTGTGTCTACTGTAATAAACTCAGATATCGACCGGAATGAAAGTGACAAGCATTTCCTTTTTCGGCTGAAGAAAGAAGTGGCACTTCAAAAAGAATTTCTGGCTTTCCTGAGCCGCAATATGAGAAATTCTTTTCGTTCCAATATCTATGAGGCGGTAGATGCTTCCAATGGTGCGGTGAAGACGGATATTGTTGTAGCCAAACTGATGGACGTGGTTCGCAAGAAATTCCTTTACGACACGGATTTGGACAACTTGTTTGCCGGTAACGACGGTGCCCGGCTACGTGAAGAAGCAGACCAGAATGCACAGAAGGTAATCGGCGCACTGGTGGAGAAACTGTCCAGGGACGCCAATTTCAAGAAACTGAAAAGTTTCCCCCAACTGGATGTGGCTGTTACAGCCGACGAACTGGCAAGTATGCCCGAAGAAGCGATCCATACCTTTAAACTGAAATTCAGTCCACGTACTTATAACATCAACCAACTGGATGAAGAAGAAATAACAGAAGATTTCGTCATGCAGTAAAAATGTAGTTGAATTATGGAAGATAAGAAAGTAAGAACAACCAGCAGCCAGGTGATGGAACTGCAACAACTCATAGCAGGCCCTCTGATTGCTACCATAGAAGCGGACTCCTTATCCGCCCAGAAGTATCTGGACTACCTGATGAGGATTGCATTCGAATCGTATGATCCGGCAACAGGCAAGACGGGCAAAATCCGTACCTTGACCTTCACTTATACCTCGCAGGATGTGAACGGAAGTAAGAAACAAAGTGTCAGTATCCCGGTACTGACACTCGTACCGCTCCCTTTGCTCCAGGTACAGGAAGCCGATTTCGATTTCGATATCAAGATTTTGGATGCCTTGTCGGAAAGCGTGGAAGAGAAATTTTCGCTGGAAGAGGGGAAAAGCCTGGGCGACCCGTCCGGCAACGGTGGAGGATTCAAGCTACGTGCTTCCCTGGCTCCCAAACAAGGCGAAGGTTCCGCTACAGGCAATATCCAGCAAAGCCTTTCGGCAAACATGAAGATTAAAGTGAAGATGAAACAGGCCGATATGCCTGCCGGACTATCCAACTTATTGCACCTGACGGCAAATAACCTGCAAGTGGAAGATGTGGAAGCCGAAGATGTAACTGGGGAAGGAGGTGAGTCATGAGCAACATGGAACAACATGCCCAACAGCAGAAAGTAGGAATGAAATGCCCGCAGTGCGGTGCATTTATCGAGACTACCATTTTCCAGTTGCTTACCGCATCTGCCCTGCAATGCCCCGAATGCCATCTCAGGTTGTCCATCGACCGGATGAAATCCCGTACGGCATTCGACGCCCTGCGTAAAGTACAGCTTGCACAGGACAATCTGGATAAAACAAGTAAATTCAACCGATAAGCTGCCGTATGAATTTCAAGCAATTACTCAGGAAAGTAGCCCGTAAGATACAAGCCGTATTTAAAGGTGGGAAGAAGGAGGCACCGTCGGTTCCGGACATAAAACCGGAAGAAGGGAAAGTAGAAACAGCCGATGTGGAAGAGGTAAGTGCACAGCCCTCGTCCTATATCGATAGTCTCAAAACTGTCCTTCTGGATAAAAGACTGAAAATCCATAGCCGTAGGCATCCCGATGTTCGCCTGTTCCCGGTAGAGAACTTTACAGACACCTACCGCTTCCTGCTGCGGATATGCAACCAGCGGTTACTGACCTTCCGCTATGTATCCGGATATTTCCATTGTTCCGTTTCTTTGATGGAAAACGAAGGCAAGCTGGAACTAACAGACCGGGTTGGCAACCGGAAAGGTGGGACTATCGCCGTATTGAAGATAGATATCGACGGGATTTCCCCTCAGGTTAAAGAAATCAGATTTGTTTCAACTAAAAAGAATCAAGAAAATGAAAACGATAAAAATAGGTGATTCGGGCGAAGATGTCCGTTACTTACAGGAACTTTTACAAGGGCAGGGATACGCTGTCCACGAGACAGGTACATTTGACGAAGAAACCAAAAATGTTGTCATCAAATTCCAGAAAGTAATGGGATTGGATGCCGATGGCATCGTTGGCTACCGTAGCTGGGAAACCTTGATGTTTACCGGAAGGAAGACCGGCGAACGGCTTACGAATGATGATTTTGTCCTGGTGGCACACCTGCTCGATGTGGAAGTATCGGCTCTTAAAGCCGTACAGGAAGTGGAAACGGGAGGGCGTGGCGGTTTCTTTGCTCCCGGCAAACCGGCAATCCTTTTCGAAGGCCATATTTTCTGGAGCCAGTTAAAGAAGAAAGGCATAGCACCTGAAAAGCATGTGTCCGGCAATGAGAATATCCTGTATCCGAAATGGGAAAAGGGACATTATAAAGGTGGTATTGGCGAATATGACCGTTTGGAACAAGCCCGTAAAATCGACCGTGAAGCTGCGGATGCGTCCGCTTCTTGGGGAATGTTTCAGATAATGGGTTTCAATTTTGCAGCTTGTGGCGAGAAAAGTGTGGCGAGTTTTGTGAAAGCTATGTGTGAAAGTGAACTTAAGCAATTGGTACTCTCTGCTCGATTTATCAAAGCATCGGGAATGCTTCCGGCTTTACAACAGAAAGATTGGGCAGAATTTGCCCGCCGTTATAATGGTCCGGCGTATGCACAGAACCGTTACGATGAGAAACTGGCGGCTGCGGATAAAAAACATTCTGGCTGTTAACAACAGTTTGGCTGTTTCTACGTTTTCTTCTATCTTTTGATAAAGATCAAAATAAGCAGGAGTAAACAAAAGATATCGACCGACAGTCCTATAGAAAAGGGATGGAGGATAGTAGCTCGGGTTTCCAGGCTACTATCCTTTTGTTGTATATGGGTACTGGCTACGGATTGTGTACGGAGGGTGTTTGCATCTTGGATTCTGTTTATTTATATTCATGATGCAGGTATCTGTATTTGTACGTATAATCCACTCCGAATAATACGCCCGCAAAAGTGGACACTTCTCCGAACCCGACCAGAACCGAACTGTCTATCTCCCTGGACGGACTGCACCAGAATCCCATAAATAACAGTGCGATTCCCGCCAATGTGAGTATGACTGCCATTGTTAACTGGCAGACAAACGGGTATTTTGTTTTTTTACAAGTCTGCATACTCTTCCTCCGCATTAAAACAGGGACACGCTTTGTTTGCACCTAGGTCCCTGTGTCCGCAAATCCGTCAGCCCGGGAAATGGGCGGTTAGCATTAATAACAGGATACGGATAGCTGACTTCTGTTCCTGTGTACGGGTGTCGGCAGGCTGTCCGTCGGAATCGAGCCCGCCTTCGTAACAAATGCCGATACTGTTCTGGTTGAACCCTTTGGTATGTGCCGGAATCTCTTTCAACGGACGCATCGGTACGATTTCACCTGTACGACGCACGTAGTAATTATATCCGGCACATCGTATCCCACGCGCCTGGTGGTCGTGTACCAATTGTCCGGGAGTATAAGCTCTGTCTTCGCGGCTTGCCGAACAGTGTAAAATAATCAGATTAATTTTTCTCATAACTTAACTATTTAAAAGTGATGGTTAAAGATAGACTGTGCTTACGTGAGCCTGTCGTCAGGTGTGGTTGAAGGTTGGCTGATACGGAAATTCAACGAAATAAATATGTATTGAAAGTTAGATATTTTCTTTTTATTCGTTTACGGACTTTGCCATCTGGAGTATTTTCTATAATTTTCTGCCTTTATTTGGTTGTACCTGTTAAAAGACAGGAGTAATGTCCTTTTTATGGAAATGTGGGGCTGTTTAAAATAGAGATAGAAATGAAAAAATCAAAAGCAATTTCAGTAATGGTTCTGTTGATGGTAATGGCAGGATGTACAGGGAGAAACAAACAATTTACGGATGATGTTATCACAGTAGAGGTGAATGCAAGTTATCCCGAAAGGGAATTAATTCTTCAGGATATTATGGATGTGGAATACGTTCCATTAGAGACCACCGACGAATTTATTACCCACGGTTATGTCGAATCGGTCGGTAAGCATTTTTTTTTGGTTAGAAACCGGAACGACGGGGATATTTTTATTTTCGACAGGACAGGCAAAGGCGTAAGGAAGATAAACCGTTTAGGACAGGGTGCCGAGGAATATTCGCAACTTACGGAGATTATCCTGGATGAGAGTAATAATGAAATGTTTGTCAAAGACAATCCGGCAAGAAAAATACTGGTGTATGACTTATCCGGAAATTTTAAGAGGAGTTTTAAATTCGCAAATACCGGTTATTATAACTATCTGTTTAACTACGATCGCAATCATTTGATTTGTTATAATAGTTTTCCGACCCCAAAAGAAAACGAGCAGGCATGCCATTTACTTATTTCTAAGCAGGATGGGAGTGTAGCCCGCGAAATTTGGACGCCTTTTAAAGAGTTTAAAACACCAGTACTGACGAAGGATGAATTAACCGTAACCCCCGAATTTTACCTGACATTCCCGAATCATGGGGATTGGGCGCTTGTGAATACCTCCTCCGATACGATATACAACTATTCGGCAGACAACAATTTAACTCCCATTATTGTAAGAACCCCTTCCATTTCTACAATGGAGACGGAAGTCTTTCTTTTCCCCGTTGTTATTACCGACCGCTATTGTTTTATGCGGACTCAGAAAAAAGAATTAAACTTTACCACGTTTAAAGGTTTCCCCACTACCGATTTGGTGTACGACAAGCAGGAAGAAGCCGTATTCGAATATACCCTGTACAATGCTGACTACACAAACAAGGAGCAAGTCTCTTTAGGACAAAAAATAAATGGAATTGTAAACCAGGAAATCGCAACTTGTTATCCTTTAGAAGCCCCTGGACTTGTTGAGGCATACGAAAAAGGACAATTAAAAGGCAAATTAAAAGAGATTGCCGCCGGATTGGATGAAGAATCAAATCCTGTGATTATGCTGGTTAAGTACAAGAAGTGACTTCTTGTTTTACTTTTTTACTATTAGCTGCTTCTCCTCAAAAGTATACCCATTAAAAAATATACCCTTAAATTTTTTGTTTGATTTTTGGGCGGTACAGGTGTGCCTTCTCTCATAATGGGCTGGAAGGTAGGTGTATATACATATCTCTGGATATTATGGAACACATAGGGTGATGGTTGGTAAAACTTGTATCTCCTAATTATTTAAGGAACTATATCGTCAGGATTTTTGAACATTTTGATATCCTGCATGATTTAACTACTTAAAGTATTTATTTATACATGGCGACAATCAAAGTAAAGATTCGCCTTTCTTCAGTCGAAGGGAAGGAAGGCACATTGTTTTATCAAGTAATTCATGGCCGGGTGGCGAGGCAGATAAAATCCGGTTACCGGTTGCTACCTGCCGAATGGGACGAGTGTTCAGAAAATGTTATTCTCCCGTTATTAGATGCCGATAGGAAAAACTATCTGCTCGAACTGAAAAAAAATGTGACAGAGGATATTCTCCGGTTAAAATATATTATCAGGAAACTGGAATGCTCGAAGGATACGTATACTTCCGACAAAATTGTGGAACTCTATCATGACAGGACAGCGTCGGAGGCAGGCGGGTTCATCTCTTTTGCCGAAAATCTTGTGATGGAGTTGAAACGGATCGGCAGAGTTCGTACCGCTGAAACTTATACGACAGTCCTGAACAGTTTCATGCGTTTTTGGGGAAAACGGGACGATATCCCGTTAGACGAAGTGGATTCCAGTTTGATAGTGGAATATGAAACCTGGTTACGGGCAAAGGATATTTGTCCTAATAGCTCCTCGTTCTATATGAGGAATCTTCGTGCTATTTATAACCGTGCCATTGAAAAGGGACTGGCACAACCGCGGAATCCGTTTAAACATGTCTATACCGGTGTGGATAAGACCGTAAAGCGTGCCGTACCTTTGAAGGTTATCCGGCAGATACGGGAATTGGATTTGACGTTATCCCCATCTGTCAGTTATGCCCGCGATCTGTTTATGTTTTCATTTTATACTCGTGGAATGTCGTTTATCGACATGGCTTTTCTTAAAAAAAAGGATTTGCAGAACGGAATATTATCGTACCGCCGTCATAAGACCGGACAGCTATTGTTTATCAAATGGGAGAAACCCATGCAGGAGATTATAGACAAATATGATACGGAAAATACTCCTTATCTATTGCCGATAATCATGGATACCGGCAAGGATGAAAGGCGGCAATATAAAAATGCAGCACACCTCGTTAATGAGAAACTGAAACAATTAGGTATGCAACTGCTACTGGCTGTCCCGCTCACAATGTATGTGAGCCGTCATTCCTGGGCAAGCGCCGCTAAAAGTAAGAATGTTCCTTTGTCTGTCATCAGTGAAGGTATGGGGCACGATTCGGAGAAAACTACCCGTATTTATCTCGCTTCTTTGGATACCTCGATAGTGGATAAGGCGAACAGTCTTATCCTGAAATCTTTGTAAACAATGAAAAACTAATGGATAGAATATTGTACGATTCCGGGTTTTCTTTTTAAGAGAGATATCTCTTTTTAAGAGAGGTATTACGGTATACAAAGATATGCAAAATAAAGCAAATTGTATTTTTTTTAGACTGATTTTTTTCCGGAAAAACACGAAAATGTTGTGTAAATCAACAGCTTTGTTATACAAAATCTATATGTGAAGAAACGATATGTCCTGATTTTCCAGCTATTTGAAACGTCCTGTTTCTTATCATATTTTTCTTAAAAAGAGATATAGCAAAATATAGTGAACATAACTATATGATTATGAAAAAATAAGCCATAAAAATATCAGCCCCATCGCTTGTCTACAATAGGTTCTGGATAAATGATGGGGACATCATATCAGGATGTGTAATAATGATTTTAAGTATAGATGGGAAAAACAAATTTGAAATTGTATGCAGTTTTGCTTTTAGGGTTTTTCTGTATGAAAGCACGTTGTCAGGACGTAGCAGTAAAAAGTAACCTATTGTATGATGCGGCAGCAACGGTAAATGCCGGAATAGAAGTCGGGCTTGCTCCAAAGTGGACATTTGATGTCTCGGCCAACTATAATGGCTGGACTTTTTCTAACGGCAAGAAGTGGAAACATTGGCTATTACAGCCGGAAGCACGTTATTGGTTTTGCGACCGTTTCGCCGGACATTTTATCGGTGCCCATGCTTTGGGCGGTCAGTACAACATCGGTAATTTGAAAAACAACATCTCTTTTCTCGGTACGGATTTTTCTAATCTTTCCGACAAACGCTATCAGGGGTGGTTTGTGGGAGCCGGTGTTGCTTATGGTTATGCATGGATATTGAATAAACATTGGAATCTGGAGGCGGAGTTCGGTTTCGGCTGGCTTTACACCCGCTACGACAGTTATCCCTGCACCAATTGCGGCACGAAGCTCGCCGATGGCAAATCGCACAATTACTTTGGTCCTACGAAGGCAGCAATCAATCTGATATATCTATTTTAATTCTTGCAGATTATGAGTATGAATAAGATAACAAAAATACTTTGTAGCAGCCTGTTTATCCTGATTTGTATAACGGAAGTAAAGGCTCAAACAATTATGGGTGGCAATGTAACGGTGTCCGGCCTTGCCGTATCCCGTTCGGGAGACAAATTGTTTGTCTCGATGGATATAGATGTGTCGAAATTGAAAGTGGAAAGTAACCGGGAGGTTATCCTCACACCCGAATTGTCCGAAAAAACGGAGAGCCTGGGGTTGCCTTCAGTGATGGTTGCCGGTCGCAACCGCTATTACCATCATCTTCGCAACGGCTTGCCTGTAGAAGATATGACGCTTTATCAAAGTGGTAAAATTTCGGTTGTCAACTATCATGCTGTGGTTCCGTACACAGCTTGGATGAACCGGGCAACACTTGTCATGAACAACGAAACCGGCGGTTGCTGCAGTGAAGTGCTTTCCGGAGACAATGAACCGTTGCTCGCTTTCCAACTGGAACCCAAACGATTTGTTCCGTCCTATGTATATATCTGTCCGGAAGCTGAGCAGAAAATTAATCAGTTGGAAGGTTCCGCTTATATCGATTTCCCTGTCAGCCGTACGGAAATATACGAAAATTATCGCCGGAATCCGGCTGAGTTACAGAAAATACTTGCAACGATCGATGCAGTGAAGAAGGATGCCGACACACGGATTATCTCTGTAAAAATCAAAGGGTATGCTTCGCCCGAAAGCCCGTATTCCAATAATGAACGCCTGGCAAAGGGACGTACCAAGACCCTGAAAGAATATGTGCGTAAACAGTATGATTTCCCTGATTCCTTATTCACCACCGACTATGAGCCGGAAGACTGGGGCGGCTTGGAACGTTACGTAGCGGGGTCGAACCTTGAAAATAAAACAGGCATTCTGGATTTGATACATAGCGATATGGAACCGGATGCAAAAGAATGGAAAATCAAGACAACCTTTCCTAAAGACTACGCTTTCTTGCTGAAAGAAGTTTATCCCGGCTTGCGGCATTCCGATTATGCCGTGAAATATGAGGTACGGACTTATACTGACGTGGAAGAGATAAAGCGCCTGCTGAAGACGCAACCGCAAAAGTTAAGTTTGCAGGAAATGTACCTGGCTGCTCAGGATATGGAACCGGGCAGTGATGAATACAATGAAACATTCGATATAGCCGTGCGCATGTTTCCTGACGATGAGGTGGCTAACCTGAATGTAGCGAATGTGGCTATGAGCCGTGGCGACATGAAGAATGCCGGACGTTATCTGTCGAAAGCGAGAAATTCGCCGCAGGCTGTTTATGCCCGGGGCATTTATGCGGCTTTGACGGAAGATTATGATTTGGCAGAGAAACTCTTCACGGAAGCAGCCCGGAAGGGACTGGCTGATGCAGAAGCAGCACTTCGCCAGATAGAGGAAATCAAACTTTGATAGAATAATATAAGGATTTTGTTCATTCCATGTCAATAATATCGAATTCTAAATGATATAAGATGTATAATAAAAAACGAAATATAGTTTCACGTTTCATCAGTACCCTGCTTGGTACGGTTCTGATGAGCTTTGTCTTTTCATCGTGTGAATCAATCTATGAAGATATCGCCCCATGTCCGCATGGCGTGTCGCTTCGTTTTATTTACGATTATAATATGGAATATGCCAATGCATTTCCCGAAAAAGTGGACTGTCTGACACTTTTGGTTTACGATGATAAAGGCAATTATGTGGATACCCGTATTGTAACAGGTACGGAGTTGCAGGACGAAAATTATCGAATGGTACTGGACCTTGAACAAGGAAATTATCATTTTGTGGCTTATGGCGGTCTGGCATGCGACAAGCATTCTTTCCATATGAACCATACACCCGGCGAAGGAACACAGTATACCGATTTACAGGTGGAAATAGATCCGGAATGCCTGGCGATTCCCGAACATAAGAACTTGCATGGGCTGTATTGGGGGGAACTCGTCCTCGCTACTTCCGACTTTTACAGCGAGGGGGTGGTCGAGATGATGAAAAACACCAACAACATTCGTATTGTATTGCAGCAAATAGATGGTAATCCGGTTAATGATAAGGATTTTGATTTTGAAATTACGGATGATAATACGTTGTTCAACTACGATAATAATTTGTTTGAAAACGGTACGGTGACATATACTCCCTGGTCACAGGGGCAGGTAGGACTTATTGATAAGGGGAAAGAAGTCGTGGGGGCTTATGCAGAACTGTCCACATCGCGTTTGATGGTACGCGACTGGCATTCACCCAGACTGATTATCCGTTATAAGGCAAGTGGGGAGGAAATAATCAATCTCCCCCTTGTCAACTGTTTGCTGATGCTTAGAAGCAACCTGTATGCGCATATGGAACCGCAGGAATTCCTTGACCGCGAAAGTGAATGGTCGATGGTGTTTTTCTTAAACTCGGATCTTGAATGGACTAAAACCATCATTAAGATTAACAATTGTGATGTGCGTCCTTATACCGGGATTGAGCTTGACCCAGGTTTCGGATTATAAAAACATGAGATTCCGGATGAACCGGGTATATAAATAATTTACTTATACAGAAAACTATGAAACAGAAAATAATTTGTAGTCTTATAGGCATACTGGTTTGTACTTTATATGCCTGTACAGACGATAGGCTTATTGATGAAGGCGGCCACATGCCGGAAGGTGAAACCAGCGTAACAGCTTCGGTGGAGTTCATACCGTTCCGGAAGGCATTGGACACGAACACGCGTTCGGCAGGAGATGCCATTAAAGATATAAATGACCTTTGTGTATTGCTGTATGATAAGGATAAGAATTTTGTACAGTCTTATTATCTGCTTTCCGGTAATAAAGAGAACACGGGGGAATTTGAAGTTTCCGATGTCGACCGTACGGACGCAAACGCGGATGGTGGTAAAACAGCGGAAGCTAAGACCAAGCGTGCCACATTTAAGTTGGATGAGATTTCCTACGGCTATTATTACATGTACGCTGTAGCCAATATGGGTAACCTGGCAGAGCAGGAAGACTATAAAGAAGAAATAAAGACCATCGATGGCTTGAAGTCCATCCATTTGAAATGGGAGACGGATTGGCTTGGAGAACAGGGGAAGAAGGCTGTCGGGAACAATCAGATGTTCGGCTTTTTCACAAAAGACGGCAGCCATAGTCAAAATGAGCAAGTGGCTATCGATAAAAAAGATATGAAATTGCACGCATGGATACGTCGTGCGGCTTCTAAAGTGACAGTAGCCTATGATGCCGGCAATTTGAAAGAAGGTGTTTTCATCTATCTTAAATCGGTCCGGATTAAAGATATTCCTGCTAACTGTTATTTGGGAAAGACAAATACACCGGCAAAACAGGAAGAATTGCTGGATGGGGAAACTATAAAATATTATCAGGGAAATGATGTACCGGCTTTTAATGAGTATTATCCGGTACGTTTATCCACCGGTAAATCGTATTATCCATGGCCTGTTGAGAAACCGGATGGTACTTTTGACAAAGGGCACGAAGAAGCATCCGATGCTTTGTTTTTCTTTGAAAACATGCAGGGGGCGGGAAAGGATATGCCGGATAAACGTCAAGATGCGGACGGGGATGGTAAACTTGATTTTCCGGGGGTATCGTCCGATGATTCCGGTTACAGGCCGAAAGATGGTGTACCTTACGGAACATACATCGAAGTGGATGCATATTATGTATCCATCAATCAGGAAAAAGTGGGTAGTGGAGACATTAAATATCGTTTTATGCTTGGCAAAGATGTTATAAACGATTATGATGCCGAACGCAATCATCATTATAAACTCACGCTGAAGTTTAAGAATTTTGCCAATGAGGCAGACTGGCATATTGAGTACGACGAACCGGAACCCGGTATTGAGGCGCCCAGTCCTTACTATATCTCTTACCTGTATAACAGGCAGATGGAATTTCCTATAAAAATAAATCCCGGTAATTATACCGTGCAAAGTGTGAAGGCGGAAATCATAAATAATGGTTGGTCACCTTATGGAGCGGATGCAAACGGATTTGACTATCATCATTTTGATGTGGAAGGGGATAATAAATGGAATGGATTTCTTTCTCTGCGGCGTACCACTGCGACAATACTTGTAAACAATCCGAATGCACCCCTGTCGGAAGGCGTTGTTTATGCATCGGATAATAAGACATATTATGATCAAACCCAACGTGGAGAACGTGACTATGACGTAAGCCCCGGTCTTCATGAAGACGCGAAAGATGGTAATTATTCCGTACGGAGAGAAGAAGGCTCGAATATCCTGCATATGAGCATCCCTATGTATACACGGGCCAAACAGATGATTGCATCTACGGGGTATACGGGAAATAATCCGTATGTGGCCTATCAACGTCATGCAAAAGTGAAAATAACGGTGCAATTGTCGGGTGGGGGGGAACCGCTGACTGAGGTTGTCGATGTATTTCAGGTGCGTCGTGTGGTTAATCCTAAAGGTATCTATCGGCGTCATGATAACAGCAAACCTTTTAATGTCGTTTTAAAACGTCTGCCACGGGAAAACGCAACGGAATTTGAAGATTTTCCATCCGAAGGACCGTGGGAAGCCGTTGTTGCGGCATCAACGGGAGGTAATTTTATCAGCTTGGAAAAAGATGGTAAAAGATACAATGCCAATGATACGCTGAAAGGTTTGTCCGGTTCGCATATTGATTTTAAAGTTTTATTTAACGGTACATGTAGCGAACAGGAATCGCGCCATGCAGTGGTTCGCGTAAGCTATCATAATAAGACTTGCAACCATTTGATATTTATCCGCCAGGGATATGCCCCTGTGGCTTTGCTCGATAATGGAAGGGCCTGGCATGCTTCCAATATGCGGACAGCTACGGAAGAAGCGGATTCTCCGGTAGAAGAAGGTTCATTGTTTAAATGGGGGAATCTGGATGAACCGATTGACGCATCGAACAACAAGCATGATAATAAGCCTTATTGGATAAATGTATCTTCCGAAGATTTTAAAGATGATGGAAATAAACTATTGAAAATTGCCGGCAAGGCCGAGACGAAAGTATGGAAAGATATTTCATCCCAGTCAGCAACTGTTCCTTTTGCTACGCCTGTTATAAACAATAAACAGGCAGAAGTCGCTAGTTTTGAAGATTATGAATTATTATATGAAAGCAAAGATATAGAAATGGGATATGGTGTGCTTTATGGCGACGATGCTGATGGAACACTTTCCGACATTAATGAAGTATACGGGTACCGGCAGGGTGGATCCGGTACTTATGGGATGCGTGGTTGTTTTATTTATAACAAGAATGATGGACGGAATTTATTTTTTCCGATAGGGGCATCCGGCTATGGGCATAGGAAGCAAGGACGTGGTGATATTAAAACTGGTGGTATTGGTGACATTCATGGAGAAACAGATAAAGAGATGGTACTTCGTTATGCTGCTGGCCGTGGCGACCGATATACTCCTGAATCATCGCGTAACGATAGGCCGTTATTTTATGATTTATATATGCGTCCCGGTGCTGTTTATTGGCTACAGAAGGAGGTATTAGAGGCGCGTCTCGGAGATTCTAATTTCAACAATGTAGTAGGATGGGACATTAATTATTTTACATTTGATTTTAATGCTCTTCCAAAAACTAATCTTTTTGGAACTATAAATGGACAACCTGCCAGTGATGCTTGTTTTGTTCGCTGTGTAGAACCTTAATAATACATAACAACGTATCATCTTAACATGATTGTAATATCTATTTCACGTAGCTGAAACAACATGTACCGTCCTTTGCTGAAAAATAAATATATTTGTAATGCACATTAAACATGGAAACTATGGATGCACCGAGAATACTTGTTGTGGATGATGAAGAGGATTTGTGTGAAATCCTTAAATTCAATCTTGAAATAGAAGGGTATGAAGTGGATACGGCTTTCAGCGCGGAAGAGGCATTGAAACTGAATCTGCCTGCTTATCAGTTATTGCTGCTGGATGTGATGATGGGGGAAATATCCGGTTTCAAGATGGCAAGCATGTTACGGAAAAATGAAAGTACCGCCCACATTCCGATTATATTCCTGACGGCAAAAGATACGGAAAATGATATGCTGACCGGTTTTAACCTGGGTGCGGACGATTATATCTCCAAGCCATTCTCCATCCGCCAGGTAGTAGCGCGTGTTAAGGCCGTATTGAGAAGAACGACCGATAAAGATAAATCGCAGGAAGGTGAATTGCTGGTATATGAAACACTTGTACTGGATGCCAAGCGCATTAAAGCGACGGTAGACGGGAAAGAAGTGCCCCTTACCAAAAAGGAATTTGAAATACTGAAACTCCTGCTTGAAAATAAAGGAAACGTATTCTCACGCGAAGAGATATTGGCACGCATCTGGAAAGATGAAGTCTACGTGCTGGACCGTACCATCGATGTAAATATCACTCGCCTGCGGAAGAAGATAGGGGATTATGGTAAGAATATCGTAACCCGTTTGGGGTTTGGTTATTGTTTTGAAAGTTAACAGATAAAGAGTCAGAGAAGATGGAGATTGAAGCAGAAACAAGAAACCGGGTACCGTTCAGCCAACGGTTGTTCTGGTCTATTTTTGCGATGTTTCTCGGGTTTACGCTTTGTTTTCTGTTGTTTCAGTATCAACGGGAGAGGGAGTTTGCACAGGAGAAGCTGGATAGTGTATTGAGCAATTACAACTACCAGCTATACCGGCGTATCAAACAGGATAAAAATGTTGATGCTGTCGTCCATGAGTTTATTTATGATATTCCGCAAAAAGACCTGCGCGTTACGATTATAAACCCGGATGGAGATGTGTTGTTTGATAATAGCGGGGCGGAAGAATTCAATAACCATAATAACCGCAGCGAAGTACGCAAAGCACGTTTGTATAATAGCGGCTTTGCCATCCGTTCGTCCAACTCTACCGGTAAACGGTACTTTTATTCCGCAACGAATATCGGAGGGTATATCTATCGTTCGGCATTGCCGTGGGACCCTTATACACAGCGTGTGCTGACGGTGAATAAAGACTTTATCTACTTCCTGGCATTGATGACGATTATCTTCTTCTTCGTCCTCTCACGCTTTACCTTCAGCATCGGGCGTACGATTTCCAAATTGCGCGACTTTGCCCTGAATATAAAAAACGGCCGTATCCCTAAAAGCGAATACCTCTTTCCGAATGACGAGTTGGGGGATATCTCCAAGAATATAATATCCTTGTACCATCTCCAGCAGAAAGCGAAAGACGAACTGTCTATGGAGCGTGAAAAGCTTATCAAGCATTTCCAGTATTCCAAGGAAGGTTTCGCCATGTTCACGGCGGAGGGAAGAGAAATACTTTCGAATATCCTTTTTGTCCAGTTTCTGAATGTAATATCCGATACGCAAATCCGCCAGTCGGAAGATGCCATAGAAGTGAATGAACTGGAACCTATCCGCCAGTTCCTGGCTAAGAACATACCGAATCAGAACCGCAAACGGAAAGTTATGCGCGAATCTGTCACCATAGATAAAAACGGGAAAATATACCTGATAGAGTGTATCCTGTTCCTCGATAACAGCTATGAGTTATCCATCAACGATATTTCCCGGCAGGAGGAGGAAAGCCGGATGAAACGCCAGCTTACCCAGAATGTGGCACACGAACTGAAAACCCCGGTAAGCAGTATCCAGGGCTATCTGGAAACAATCCTGAGCAATCCGGAACTGAAGGAGGATAAACGCCAGTTCTTCCTCGAACGCTGTTATTCGCAGAGCACGCGCCTGACCGGTCTGTTGCGCGACATATCCGTTCTGAACCGCCTGGATGAGGCTTCCGAAATGTTCGACCTTTCCGATGTGAACATAAGCCGGTTGGTTACGGAAATAGAAAAGGAATGTTCAAAAGAAATGGAAGAGAAGAAGATTACTTCAGAGCTGATATTACCGGATAATCCGGTTATATACGGAAACTACTCTCTTTTATATTCTATTTTCCGGAATCTGTATGATAATTCCATTGCTTATGCCGGGGAAGGCGTAAAGATTACAGTCAATTGCTATAAAGAAGACCCGAAATTTTATTATTTCAGTTTCTCTGATAACGGGGTCGGTGTTTCCGAAGAACACATCAACCGTATCTTCGAACGTTTCTACCGGGTGGATAAAGGACGCAGCCGCAAAGTGGGCGGAACCGGATTAGGACTATCCATCGTCAAGAATGGCGTCAATTTCCATAAAGGGCAGATTACGGCTAAAAGCAGTATCGGGAAAGGAATGACGTTCTTTTTTACCTTGAAGAAAAAATATAGGAATTTCCTGATTGGCACTTAAAAAAACATCCGGGTTTGCCGGAGGAAGATGCTTCTTACCTGGAATAACTCGGAAAACGGCTTTTTTAACCTTTATGGCGGCATACCGTCCGTATATAATTCTTCTCCCTATGGATACGGGTTTCAAAAACATAGTTATCCGCTTGTTCCGATAGCCGCTTCAAATCCGTATGGATACCCGCTCCGGTCAGTTTAAGCAAGCTTTCCTTTTGTGTCCATAGTGCAATGAAAGCAATATCCGGTTCAGGGGAAGAAAGCAGCATATCATATTCCTGGCTGCTGCATACGAAAGCCGCTACATCCGGGTCGAAAGGACGGATTTCTTCTATGTCGATGCCAACAGGATATCTGTCGATTATGCAAACTACCGCCCGTTTGCAATGGCTGATGTTGAAGTGGATATCCGGATAGGCGGGAAGGAACGGTTTGCCGCCGGGCATATATTCGAAAACGGGGTTATCCGTTATTCCATATTCCTCTTTTAATCCCTGTTTCAGCAACAGGTATCCTTTGACGCAGAGTTTGCGGTCGATCTCAAACCTGTACTTTAATGCGGTTTTCCTCTGCTGGGGAGAGATTTGTTCCAGGGCGGCAGCCAACTCTTCCGTACCGAATGTTTCTAATGTGTCGAACAGGTAGACCATCTTTCTGCAAAAGGTTTAATAAGGGATTCTGGCGAATACCCTGTTTTGGTTGAACAGGTATTTATATTCCAAATTCCGGCAGATGCCTTTAACTATCAGCAAGCCTAACCCTTCCTGCTTGTCGTACCGGATGGGATTGAAAGGAATGCCGTCGTCGGTTATGCAGATGTTTATTTGCTTCTCCCGGATATGGATACGGATATCGATGTAGTGCTTCTTTTTGTCGGAATAGCCATGTTGGATAACGTTCAACACAAGCTCTTCACTGCATAATTTTACTTTGTTGGCGACAGGGCTGTCTATCTTGTTTTGTTTTAGGAATGCCTCTACGGACGAAAGAAGTTCTTCGAAATCATCCTTATCCCTGCTGATGGAGAAGTCCAGCAACCGGTCTTGCCTGCTCTCCGGAAGAAGTGTCAACGGAGCTACAGATTTGTCTTTCTTGCGGATGAAACAGGTAATGGCAACGACTATCAGGAATACGGCAATCTCGCCGGCAAGAAACGATTCCCAAACCAATCCGGGCGCAACACGGGCGAATACGTACATAAAGGGAATAATTGCCAACGACTGGATGGTAGATATGAATATCGCCAGCTTATGTCGTTTGGTCAACTGATAGACCGCCATTAGCAAATAAGTGATACCGAAGAGCAGGAAGCTGACGGATACTACCCGTATGGCTTTCTTGGCTTCTTCTATAATCGACGGGTCTTCCAATCCGAACAGATAGGCAATAGGGCCCGGAACAATCAGGATAATCAGACAGACCACCGACAATACTTGCAGAAGCACTCTCAAGGCTTTGTTTACAGCAATCCGTACGCCCTGGTAATCTTCCAGCCCAATCAGCAGGGAACCTACCGGCTGCAAGGTTTGTACCGTCCCGCTGATAAACATATTGACCAGCCTCAGCAAATTGAAACAGATGGCAAGGATACTGACCGCCATTGCTCCCAGGTAAAACAATACAATATGGTTGATGCACAGCAAGCGTACCGTCATAAAGACGGAACCCAATGCCATCGGCAGCCCCATGACGACGGCATCGGATACGGATATTCCTTTAAAGGTGAAAACATACCGGAGCATATGCCGCTCTTTTCTGAAATGGGTAAGCGCAATCAGGATGCCGGTCAGAAAACCGATTGCCGTAGCAATAGACGAACCGGCTATTCCCCAATGGCAATATTTGATAAGTATAATATCCAGCCCCAGATTGACTACATTGGCAATAATCAGGGCAATGGAGGTCAACCGCGGGGAACCGTCCGTGCGTACAAAGACTCCCAATCCGGGAAGCAGTAAATAGACCGGAGCCGTAAGCAGCATCACCTGCACATAATCCCGTACCATCGGATACAGTTCTGCATTGGTACAGAGGGCAGCTGTTACTTCGTCCAAAAAGAATATGCCGGCAAGAGAAAACAATACACCTAACACCAGGTCGCAGGTGATGGCAAAAGAAAAGTACCGTTCCGCCTGCCGGATATCCCCTTTGCCTATGGCCGTGGCAGTAAGCATGGCAGTTCCCGTATTTACCAGCAGGTGAAAGGTGACATAAAACTGGGAAAGGGGCGATGCCAGGTTGACTGCCGACAATCCTAACGGGCCCATCAGGTGGCTGACGATGATGCCGTCAACCACCAAACCTAATGTAGTAGCTACCGTTGCCAGAATAGACGCAATCAGGTACGATTTAAAAACCTTATGTATCAGATACGGATTTCGGGTTTGCATGGATATCTATATTATTACAGTTCGTTTTCATTATCAAAGAAGCCCAGTCCCTGCAATGCCTGGAGGAACCGGATGATGTAATCCCACGAAGTGATAGGCCAGCGATATCCCAAGCGGTAAAGCACCTGCATGGTATACGCGTTATGCTTCGGGTTATTGACCGCTTTCTGTCCGTGCGCCATATTCTCGTAAGCAAGCATGCTGGATAAGATACGCGCCTTTTCCGGGTCGGCTTTTGCCTCTGCCAATGTGCGGGCAAATACTTCGTCTTCCACGGCTTTTACATTAAAGCCGAGTTCCGACATTTCCGTAAAGATATCTCCCAGCAGGATAAAATGATGGTTGAACGGATGGAATATGCAGCACTCTTTCGGAGTCGTGGCCAATAACAGGATGGCTTTGCTGACTTCATCGATTGGCGACAGTTCCATGCTGTTGTCCAGACGGCTGTACGGGCATTCTTCCAAAAAGCGGTAAGCCTTCAGGCGTCCCATGAAACTGTTCGTACTGTAGTTAATCTGGAATTCTCCATCTTTGTTGCGGGCGGAAAGGTTGCCTACACGCATGATTTTTGCATTCAGGCGGTTCTCTTTTATGTTTTCGAGGATGGTTCGTTCGGCTATGAATTTGGAGTTGACGTATTTGTTATCCATATATTGCCCGAAGTACAGCATCTGCTCCGTCATGGCTGTTCCCGGTTTGGGATAACCGTTGACGCTCATGCCGCCCACGCTCATGGTCGAGATGTGAATCATGCGTGCCTGGGTCCTCAGGCAGTAAGCAATTATATTTTTGACGCCTCCGATATTTACATCTTCTATATCCGTACCCTTGGAGAAGTGTTTCACGTTGGCGGCACAATTGATAACCGTATCGACCGGTTCGTTCAGCAGGTAGTCGAAAGGTTCGGAATGGGTGACATCTCCCTGGATAATGAATATCCTTTTATCGAACAATTCTTCAAACGCATCTTCGAAATAATAGAAAAGCATTGCTTTCAGACGGTTTTCGGCAGGCACGTTATTGTGTCCGCGCATCAGGCAATATATCTTTCCTGTTTGTGTATCCAGATATTCCTTAAGGATATGGATACCCAGAAAACCGGTCGCTCCGGTCAGCAGCACGTTGCCTAAAGGCTGGCGTTCCCCTTTTGCGAAGTTTTCGAGATTGTTTGCTTTCAGTACATTTTTCAAAAGGCTGTAGTCATAGCCGGTAATTTCTTTCGACATGCCGACGGGTTGTTCGTCTCCCGCTCCTGTCAATCCGGCCAGCGCACGGGGAGTAGGGTGCGAGAATACATCGCCATAGGCAATGGTATAACCCAGGTTGGCTGCTTCTATGATAATGCGGGTAACGACTAAAGAGGTTCCTCCCATATCGAAGAAGTTATCCGTGGCACCTACTTTTTCCACTTCGAGTATCTTGGCGAAGATATCGCAGAACTTCTGTTCGACTTCGTTTGCCGCTTCTTCCTGCTTTCCGCTGATGGCGAGCTGGGGTTCGGGAAGCGCTTTCAGGTCTGTCTTGCCGTTGGGTGTGAGGGGCAGTTTATCCAGTTGCAGATAGGCTGTCGGTATCATGTAGGCGGTAAGCGTCTTTTTCAGCTCTTCTTTCAGGAAGTCGATGTCTATGGTTTGCCCGGCGGTGAAGTAAGCGCAGATATGTTCTCGTCCGCCGATTGTACGGATCATGACGACCGCACTTTTTATATCCGGAACTTTTGTGATACAAGCCTCGATTTCTCCTAATTCGATGCGGAGCCCTCTTAATTTGACCTGGTTATCGGTACGTCCCAATATAACCACATCTCCTTCGGGAGTCCATTGGGCATAATCCCCGGATTTGTAAATGCGGCATCCTTTGTAATCGATGAAACGTTCCTGTGTCATCTTTTCCAGATTGTTGTATCCTCGTGCCACACCGATACCTCCGATGTATAATTCGCCGACCACTCCTGCGGGGAGTTCATTGCCATCCGTATCTACAATAAACTCTTTGTAGTTTAGCAACGGGCGTCCGATAGAGATGCTGTTTGCGTGTGTCAGTTCTTTGCAATTGGAAGAAACCGTGATTTCGGTCGGGCCGTATGTATTAAAAATACGTGCCTTGGTGGTTTCATGCAGGCGGCGAAGCAGTTTATCCGAATATTTCTCGCCTCCCGACATAATTACTTTGCAGTGGGAGAGCGCTTCGCAGAAATCGGGTAGTTCCATATATTGCAACATACGCGACGGGGTGGCATTGAATACATCGGCATTTGTCTGTTTGAACAATTGAGTGAGTAACAACGGGTTGTTTGCCTGGTCTTCGTTAGCAAGGACAAGCGTTAGCCCGTTGAACAGGGTCGTGCCTATTTCCTTTAGCGACATATCGAAGGATATCGTTGTCACGGACAAAGTGATATGTGCTTCGGTTGCCATGGCGTGTACATGCTGATTGACCGGATGATTGAACAGGTAGTTGCAGATACCCTGATGTTCCAGCATCACGCCTTTCGGCTTGCCGGTGGAACCGGAAGTATAGATCAGATATGCCAAATCGGTTGGTGCTGTTGCGATATCCGGATTGGTGGTATCCGGGTGCTCGAGCAGTTTTTCTATATCGATGGCTCTTCCCGTTTCAAAGTCGGAGATGCGGCTGCTTGTCGTGATAATATAGGTTGCACCGGAATCGTCCAGGATGTGTTGGATACGTTCGGCCGGATATTCCGGGTCGCAGGGAATATAGGCAGCTCCTGCCTTCATTACCCCGAACATGGAAAGTATAATCCGGCTGGTGCGTGGTAGCAACAAGGCGATACGTGCCTGGGGTTTCACGCCGAGGGAGATCAGGCCATGTGCAATCCGGTTCATTTGCCGGTTCATTTCGGCATAAGTAAATGTAGCATCTGTAGCAATCAGTGCCGTATGGTCAGGGCGAAGTTCTGCCTGTTTCTCGATTCCCTGATGGAAAAGCCGGATAGGAATATCTGCTGTTCCTGCTTCATGGAATTTATCTACTACTTCTTCCTGGTGTTTGCTTAGCATGGAAACAGACTTGGTTTTCGAAGCCGAATTCTCCATCATATGGGAAATAACTGTAGCCATCGCTTCCGCAAATCCATCCATGAGTGCTTTGCTGTAAACGGCATCATTGTATTGCAGGACAATACAAAGTTTGTCTTCGCGCATTTCGATATGGATGGATAGTTTGAACTTGGCGACTTTAAGTTCCATTATTTCAAATCCGACAGGCTGGCCATTTGTTGTATACCGGTTTAATACGCCTACCTGGTAGGCATACATGATTTCCGGTTTAAAGTTGTATTCGGCAGCCAGTTTGGCAAACGGGTAGTTTTCGTGTGAAAGGGTATCATCCAGCAGGCGGCCTGTTTCTTTGAGGAATGCTTCTACGGTCTGTTCACCGATAGTGGCAGCCAATGGCAGTGTTTTGACAAACATACCGGTCGTGTTGGCTATTTTCACATTGGAACGCCCGTTGCTGATGGTACTGATATAAACCTGCTTGTTGTTGACATAGCGGGAAATCGTGTAGAATGCCCCGGCAAGGAACAGCTGTGCCGGAGTAATGCCTTCCGATTTGCAGAAAGCATCTACCTGCGCATGGTCTACCGGATACAGGCATTCGGCAAGCGAGCCGTTTTCCGGATTGCCGTTTAGGTCGGAAGATATTTCGCTGGCTCCTTCGCATGTCTTGAGCTGGTTATCGAAGAAGATGCGGGATGCTTCAAATTCCGCACTTGTTTCCGCATTCTTTTCGTCATCTGCATACTCAAAATAAGAATAGATTTCTTTTTCGACCGCTTCGCCTTCGAGCCTTTTATTGAGTGTATTGATAAATAAATCGCAGGATGCTCCGTCGAACACCAAATGATGGAAGTCCAGCAACAGGTAAGTGTGCTCTTCCGTGCGAACCACTTCAAGGCGGTATAGCGGCCCTTTCATCAGGTTGAAGGGTTTCACGAACTCCTTTTTGTGAATGGCAAACTCTTCTTCATTCATCAGTATTTCGGGAATGCTTACCTTTTGGATGGCATATACCTGTACGATATCTTCATTCCTCATTTCGAAATGCGTCATCAGGTGCGGATGCGCTTCCACAACCTCCGCAGCGGCGGCAACCAGTTTTTGCGGCAGGATATCCAAGGGGTAAGTCAGGATGAAAGGAATATTATATACCGTTTCAGTCGGGCGTTTCATACATTCATAGTACACGCCGGATTGGGAGTAGGACAGTGGGGAATATTCTTTTTGGGCGCTTGTTTTATCCTTTCCGCCTACTTGTTGGGGAGCCGTCAGCAAATGCCGGATAACCTCATTCTCTATATCCTGTATCGTTCCGCTTTTTACCAGCGTTTTCGAGTCGAGCGTCACCCCGTATTTTTTATAAACCACGGTAGCCAGTTTGATAGCGGATATAGAAGTCAGGCCCACATAGCCTAATTTGGAAGTAACCCCGAACTCTGTCGTATGGATAATACCGGCAACGATTTCCATTAATTCCTCTTCAAGGACATTCAATGGGCGGTTATCCTGTATTTCTTCCGTGGCGGATGCTTTCTTTTCCGGTACGGGAAGTGCTTTCTTCTTTACTTTCTGGTTTTGATTCAGCGGGATTTTATCTATTTGCATCGTAACCGCCGGAACCATATAAGGAGGCTTGGTATCGAGAATAAAGTCGTTCAGCGCCTCGATGTCTACCTGCTGGTCCGATACGATATAAGCGGCAATAAATTTACCTCCGCCTTCCTCGTCGAACGCTTGTACCGTTGCATCCTTGATACCGGGGAATTCGCGGATAACGGCTTCTACTTCTGTCAGCTCGATGCGGAATCCCCGGATTTTCACCTGGGCGTCTTTTCTCCCTACAAATGCGATATTTCCATCCGGTAGATAGCGTACAATATCTCCGGTGCGGTAGATTCTTTCATATCCCGGTTCATTGTCGAATGGATTGGGAATATAGGCTTTTGCCGTTTCTTCCGGACGGTTCAGGTAACCTCTTGATACCTGTATGCCGGCAACCCATAATTCGCCGGTAGCCCCTGCCGGAAGACGGTGGCCCCGTGGGTCTGCAATGTAAAGTTTCAGATTATCCAGCGGTTTGCCGATAGGTATATTTTCTTCATTTTTTGTGAGTTGGTAAACCGTTGTATAAATGGTACATTCCGTCGGACCGTAAGCATTGTGGAAATGGTAGTTTGCCGGAGGCGTCAGGGGAACTAACTTTTCACCGCCTATAGATAAGTGTTTCAGGGAATGGTTTTCCACTTCCAGCGCAAACTGCCGTCCCACTTGTGTGGTAATAAAACTATGGGTGATTTTATGCTTTTCGAAGTATTCGTTCAGTGCAATTAAATCCAAGCGGATATCTTCGCCGATTATATGCATGGTAGCCCCGCAGGTCAGTGCCGGATAGGTATCCATCATGCTGGCATCGAACCCGTAACTGGCATAAGCTGCGACATGGTTTCCCAGCTTCAGTTCGTAATAACTCTGGTACCAGTTGCAAAAGGCTACCAGGTTCCTGTGTTCCAGCATGCAACCTTTAGGTACGCCTGTGGAACCTGAGGTATAAAGGAAAATAAATAAATTTTCCGGGCAGACGTCTTCCAAGCGGATTCCTTTGTCCGGCAGGGATGGGATGTCTTTGGTAAGCAATATTTCGCCCTTATAATCCGGGACAAGGGGAATAAGGCTCTCGTCGGCAATCAGAAGTTGTGCATCCGTGTCTTTCATCATGAAGGCAAGCCGGTCCATCGGATAAGAGGGGTCTAACGGTTGGTAGGCACAACCGGCTTTTAATACGCCGAGCGAGGCTATTGCCATATATTCGCAGCGGGGTATCAGGATAGACACTGCCTGCTCTTTCTTCAATCCGAGGCTTTTTATGTGTTGTCCGATACATTCGGATAATCTGTCTACTTCCTGATAGGTATAATGTTTCTCTTTATATACGACGGCAATATTGTCCGGTGTTTCTGCCACCTGGTTGCGGAAGAGGCTGACGATCGATTGGGTGGTGTCGTATGCAAATTCCGTTTTATTGAAAGAATCGAGCAATTCGGTTTCTTCGGGAGATAACATTTCCAAATCTCCGCAGGCTTTATCCGGATGTTCTACGGCATCTATCAACATGGTCCGTAGGCAGGCAAACATTCTGCGAACTTCATTTTCAGTGAACAGGAGTTTATTGTAGACGAAACGTAAGCTCTGTAAACCTTGCTCTTCTTTTTTAGCAAGGTTGACCCTGACGGTGAAAGGAAGCAGCAACGCTTCTTTTTCATTTATCTTTCCGGGTATGTCTATCGAGTTGGAGACAATGGAATAGGAGAAAAGGGATTCCGGTTGAATATCGGCTTTAACCAGTTCGTTGGTGCATAGGTTAAACGGATATTGGCAGTGCGTCAGCCCTTGTTTCAATATGTATTTGGCCTCTGCAATGGCTTCCCTTACCGTTTGTTCCGGTTTGTAGGGGTATTTCAGGGGAACCGTATTCACGCACATTCCGCTTATGCCTTTCTGGTCTTGCGGACGTGCATTCATACCACTTGCTAAAACAACATCCGGTGTCCGGTTTACCCGTGCCAGATAAATAGCGAACAGGGATGATGCCAGTATAAATGGTGAAATCCGTTTCTCAAAAGTATCGCAAAAAGCAAGGAACTTGCGGGATTCTTCTTCTGTAAACGAAAAGTCGATGTAGGGAACCGGAAATGAAATATCGGCAGCCGGCAGTGTGGGATATTCTTCCAGGCCGGAAAGATTATTTATCCAGAATGTTTTGTCCTGTTCCCCTTTTTCTGATTTCAGATATTCGATTTCGTGGAATACATATTCCTGGTATCCTGTTTTTTCTGTTGTATAACTCTTGCCTTCTTTCAGTGCCGTAAGGTTCTGCAAGATGTCTTTATAAAAGATATACATGCTTGTGCCATCGGCAATAATATGGTGAACATGGAAAATCAAGGTGATGCCTGTTGTTTTTTTCACTAGGGTGATTCTTGCCAATGGCTGGTCCAGTATACCGGGGTATGGTTCGAATGTCACTTTATTGATTATGGCTTGTGCCTTTGCCGGTGGCAGCCCGCTGATATCCTCGAATGCTATGGGAAGCGGCTCTCCGATATATTGTTCGTAATCTCCTTGTTCGTTTTGTGTCAATCGAAGCCTGAAACAAGAGGGAACAGAGGCTTGTACTGCTTTTGGCAAATAGATTTCATCTTTCAATGGAAAATCGCAGGTACGGATTAACTGATAAGCAAAGCTTCCTGAAAATTGGAGTGTTGTGGGGAGTAACCTCAACTGGGCATTTGAGAGTGGAAATACTTTCATTAGAGTAGAGTTTAGTTTGTTTATTCAAAAGACGAATTAAAAGTAGTGCAGATGAAATTAAGAAACAACTTTTTTAGTTATTTTATATTTGGCTTATATTACAGGAAGTCAGTTAAGTGGTTTATTTTTGTATTCGATGTGCTTTATTTAGTCTTTCCGTACTTTGTGTTTATATTAGGATTATCCTCCCGCAAACCATTCTTTAAATTCGGAAACCCGTGCTTTGCTGATTAATATTTTCTCGGGCACGGGCACTTTCATGTTTACGGATAAGCGTCCGTTAAACCACAAATCGATATCGAGCACAGCTTTTCTGGAAATAAGGTACTGTCGGTTTACGCGGAAGAAAAAAGCCGGGTTCAGACTGTCTGTCAATTCATCCAGAGTCTGGGGAAATATATATTCTTTTCCATCTGCCATCATCGCTTTTACTACCCCTTCGTCTATATGAAAGAATAAGATGGAGTCTGCCGAAACAGGAAGTAATTTATCTCCTTTTACCGGAATCAGAAAGTGGGTTTTGTAGTTCTCTTCTTTTTTTAAGGCACGTAGTAAAGATGTATAATCCGGTTCTTTGTTTGTGCTGTCACTATTTAGAAGTTTCAGCTTATCAAGCGCTTTTTGTATGTCTTTCCTGTCGATGGGTTTGAGTAAATAATCGATACTGTTTACCTTGAATGCTTTCAGGGCATATTCATCGTATGCCGTAGTGAAGATAATGGGGCAACGGATTTCCACATGTTCGAATATTTCAAAAGCAGAACCGTCTGCGAGGTGAATATCCAGAAACATCAAGTCCGGAATGGGAGAGGCCCTGAACCAATCGATCGTTTCCGTAATACTATCCAATACAGCCAATATTTCCATGTCGGGCGCTACTTCCGACAGTAAAGCCTGTAGGTTACGGACGGCTGCTTTTTCATCTTCAATAATAAGTGCTTTCATACAGTAAAAATTAGCAGGTGTTTTTCAGATTAACGGAATTGTAACGACAAACATCTCTTTTTCTTCCCGGACGACAATCTCTTGTTTGAAGAGTAGCCGGTAGCGTTTGGACAGGTTCGCAAGACCAATACGGGTACCTGCACTTGCCGTTAGCTTGGGTTGTACCGGATTAGAAACGCTCAGCATATGGTTTGCCGCATGGATATGAATCACCAATGGGCGGCGGTTACTGATTTCATTGTGCTTTACTGCATTCTCAATCAGCAGTTGTACCGACATGGGAGGCAGATGGCAGATGTCCATCGCTTCGTCTATTTGAATATCAAACGAAAGATTCTCTTCATAACGCATTTTCAGTAGGAAGATATAGGCATTTACAAAATCCATTTCTTCCCGGAGGGATACGCTCTGGCTTTCATTCTCTTGCAAGGTATAACGTAATACATGCGATAACTCCTGTAAATAATCCTGTGCCTTATCCGGTGTTTCCCGTATCAGGGAACGCAGGGTGTTTAATGAATTGAACAGCATATGCGGATTAAGCTGGCTCTTTAATGCCTCATATTGGTTGAGAAGATTCTCGGCCCGCAGTTGCTGGTTCTCAACCAATACCTGCTGGCTTTTGCGTACCAGATAAGTAATATAACAACTGCCCACCACGATACAGGTTATGATAAAATCGCGCAGGGGGTGCAGATAGTGGTGCACCATTGCATCGATAGCCGGAATATCGAAATGATGATGCAGGAAAACAAATCCTTTGCCTAACACATTGCTGACAATCCATGTCATTATAAACGACAACACAATCTTTTTCCACGTAATGACTGACGACGGGCGGTTGAACCTGAACACAAACGTATTCAGGGCAAAAAGCAACAGCAACGAAATAAAGGTGAAGAAGATTTCGTTGGCCACATCCGCCCAGTGCATACCCGGAAACAGGTTATTTTCCCCCGAATGGTCGAACAACGAAATCAACTCGGGGAAATGGGTCAGGAATGCCACCATTATCGAAATAACGGCCAGCACCACTACATATTTATCTATCCTGTTCATTTTCACAATTGCAAATATACTATTTTTCTACGCGTGCACTTACATACATGCCGGGACGGAAACGCGGATTGCTTTCTTTTACACGTCCGTAAATTTCGAGCGAACGGTTTGTTTCATCTACTACCTGCCCGATTGACAGTACCGTAGCATGAAATGTCTGTTCGCCCATCCCGTTGACACGGAACTGTATGCGTTTGCCTGCTTCCAGATTTTCCAGGTCTTTTTCGTAGGCAGTCAGGCATATCAGTGTTTCACCTTTGTCTATGATGTCGCAGATAGGTTCGCCGGCATTGATGTATTTGCCCAGGTTGATAGCCATATTTGCCACATAACCGTTTAAAGGAGATTTTACTTCCAGATAAGGGCGGATACCTCTCTGAAGCAGTTCTTCTGCCGGGACACCGAGGATGGTCAATTGTGCGGCGGCAGCTTCGAGCCGGCTTTTCATGGAAAGATAATCAGCCTTGCTTTGTTGCAGACGTTTCTGTGAAGCAGCCTCCTGCGATGCCAACCGTTGTTGGCGGGCATATTCGGTTTCCATATATTCTGTTTGTGCATGTGCATCCAGATAGTTTTGTTGGAGCAGGATAAAGTCCGGATTTTCCAAGGTTGCCAATACGGTTCCTTTCTTTACATAATCGCCGGGCAGCAGGGTTGTGCTGTGTACCGTACCGCCCATTGTCAGCGTGACGGTTGCATGGCGTTGGGGAGGAACCATTAATGTCCCGTTGAACGAAGAATGGTTCGGCATGGCCGTTGCCGAGGATATGGCATCCACCTGCTCTGTTGTGTCCGTTATTGTTTCGGAAACTTCTGCTTGGACAGGTTCGGCTTCTACCGGAGTTGCTTCTCCCGTATTACCGGGCTGGGTAGGTTGGTTGCAAGCTGCCAGTAACAGCAGGGCAGCAGGTATCAATATTTTTTTCATCTTACTTTATTATTATTCGTTCTATCAATCTATTTTGTATATAATTCCAGTTCGAGGGCGGCTATATTATAATTGTATACGGCTTCGATGTAGCCCTTTTGTATTTCACGCGCGGCATTCAGGCTTTGCACGAACTGGGTGATATCCGTTTCGCTTTCCCTGAATTGTATCAAGGCACTCTTGAGTAAAGCTTCGGCTTCGGGCAGTGCACCGGTTGTGTAGTAACGGATACTTTCGGACTGTTTACGCAGCATGGCTTGCAGCTCGCTGATACGGTTGTCTGTCTGGCGGATATTGGCTTCCGCTGTGGTGCGTGCGATATAGGCGTCTATTTTAGCCTGCTTTATTTTACTGTGCTGGGGAAAGAACAGGACAGGGAAAGACACACCCACCATCCATGAGTTCAGTCCGCTTAACGGGGCTATCTTTTGCCGTACATATCCGAGGGACAGTTCGGGAAAGAAACGGCTTCGTTCTATATTCAGCATTGCCTTCTTTTCGTCTGCCTGGCTGATGAAAAAGTTTTTATAAACATCAGATAGCAGGTTTGCATCCGTTTGTACCGGAAGGACGGACAAAGAAGTGTCGGCAGGAATAATAGCATAGTCCGCATAGCAAGCCCATGTAAAACGGCGGGCGGCAAGTCGGTATTCTTCTTCTGCTTGTATCAGACGGGCACGAAGGTCGGCTGCCAGTGTTGTTGTCATATTGCGTTCCAACAGTGTAATGTCTCCCTGCTCATAGCGAAGTTGCCCGGCTTTCTGCAAACGTCCGGCAAGGTCGTTCTGTTCGCGATACAAAGAACAAAGACGATTGGCGTATTGATAATAGACATAGGCACGTTTTACCTCGGCTATGATTTCCTTTTTCACCATCTCTTTATAATACCGGCCGGTTTCGACCTGACGGGATACCAATGCGTTTTTATAGAAAGGAGTGAGGAGGGAACCGAACGATTGCGTCAGTTCCATTTGGTTGTCATTCCGAACCTCTCCGTTTATTTGCCCCCAGGAATAATTGAAGGATGTCGATGCAGTTTCAAGAATTTGTCCTCTTCCGGCTTTGGAATAGTCGATAGCGGCGGATGCCGTTTTCAACCGGGGATGATTCTCTATGGCAATCGCTATGGCTTCATCCAAGGAAACCGCCTTAGCCCCTTCTGTCTGGGCACTTGCATATGCCGGAGAGAGAAGCAGGATTGCCAATAGAATAACCGGAACGGTTCCTTTCGGCTTTCTTACTTTTCTCCACCATACAGGAGCGATATTCACCATCCGGTAGAATACAGGAATGATAATCAAGGTAAGTATTGTGGAGACAATCAAACCTCCGATTACAACCGTTGCCAACGGGCGTTGCACTTCTGCTCCAGCCGATTTGGCAATTGCCATCGGAACAAAACCCAAGGAAGCAACCAGGCCGGTCAGGAATACCGGACGCAATAGGTGAGGGCATCCTTTACGGATGATTTTATTGGTTGTCATGCTATATGTTGTTTGTTTGCGTAAATCATTGAAATGGTTAATCATCAGGATACCGTTGAGGACAGCCACTCCGAATAAAGCGATAAATCCGACTCCGGCAGAGATACTGAACGGTAAGTCACGTAGCCAGAGTGCCACGATACCCCCAATCAGCGACAGGGGAACGGTTGAGAATACTACCAGCGTATAAGTAACGCTCTTGAAAGCAAAGAACAACAGCAACAGGATAAGTGCCAATGCAACCGGAATCACAATAAGCAGCGTATTGATGGCATTCTGCAAGTTTTCAAACTGTCCTCCGTATTCAAAGTAATAACCGGGTTTCAGCTTGATATCCTTGTCGAGCGTATCCTGTATGTTGTTTACCACCTGTTGTATGTCGGCATCGCGGACATTGACCCCGATGACGATGCGGCGTTTGGTTGCATCACGGTTTATCTGCAAAGGACCGCTCACCAGCTCTATGGTTGCTACTTCGCTTACGGGAATCTGGATACCCTCGGCCGTACGGACAAACAGCTTGTCCAGGTTCAGGTCTGATACTTTCTTGTTGTCCAGACGAACTACCAAATCAAAGCGTCTTTCGTTCTCGAAGATTACCCCGGCTGCTTCTCCTGCATACGCCGTACGGATAATCGTATTCAGTTCGCTGATGTTCATACCATAACGGGCTATCTTGGCACGGTCGTATTTCACGACCAACTGGGGAAGTCCCATAGCCTGTTCTACCAGAACGTCGGATGCACCGGGAACTTTTCTTACAAGTACGGCTGCCTCTTTGGCTTTGGCGTAGAGTTCAGCCATATCTTCGCCATACAGTTTGATGGCAATATCTGCTTTTGCCCCGGTCATCAGTTCGTTGAAACGGAGTTGGATGGGCTGGCTGAAATTAAACTCCGCTCCGGTTATCGGTTCGAGTGCTTTTTTCATCTTTTCGACCATCTCGGCACGACTGCCCGCCGAGGTCCATTCCTTGAAAGGCTTCATGATAATCATCACATCGGCATCTTCTACCGCCATCGGGTCGGTAGGAACTTCCGCCGTACCAATCTTTGCCACGACATGTTTGATTTCGGGAAATTTCTCTTTTAATACTTTTTGTGCCTGGCTGGATAGTTCGATACTCCGTGTCAACGAACTTCCGGCGGGAAGCGTCATCTGCATGGCAAAATCACCTTCATCCAATGTTGGGATAAACTCGGCTCCCAATCTTGTAAACAGGAGCAAAGCCCCTGCCAGCATGGCGAATGCCGTCAATGTGGTGGTATAGATATGGTGCAGGCAGAAATGAAGCCCCTTTTGATAAAGCAGGTTCAGCTTCTCGAAGAAACGGTCTGCCAAAGTCTTTTTGGAGGAAATGGTATGTTTCAGGAAAAGGGATGCCATCATCGGCACATAGGTAAGCGACAGAATCAAAGCTCCGATAATACAGAATACCAGCGTTTTTGCCATCGGCGTAAAGTATTTCCCTTCTATGCCCGTCAGGGTAAGGATGGGGAAGAATACGATAAGTATAATCAATACGGCAAAAGTTGCACTGCGTACCACACCACCGGCACCGGCTTCTACCTCCTTGTTCATTTCTTCCGGCGTGAGGGTACGCCCGGCAAGGCGTTTGGTATAAATATGTGCCAGTATGCCTTCGATGATAACGATAGACCCGTCTACCACGATACCGAAGTCGATTGCCCCGAGGCTCATCAGGTTTGCCGATACGCCGAACAGCCGCATCATAATAAAAGCAAACAGCATGGCAAGGGGAATGACCGATGCAACAATCAGCCCTGCCCGTACATTGCCAAGGAACAGCATCAATACGACAAATACGATAAGTGCGCCTTCTATCAGGTTGCGGACTACTGTAGAGATGTTCCGGTTTACCAGCTCCGAACGGTTCAGGTAAGGCTCTACGCTTATTCCTTCGGGAAGCATCTTCTGGACTTTTGCCACGCGGGTTTCCAGTTCTTTGGTTACTACATTGGCGTTGGCTCCTTTCAGCATCATGGCGATACCGCCCACACATTCGCCTTTACCGTCCATCGTCATGGCACCGAAGCGTTTGGGAGCGCCAAAGCGAACCGTTCCTACATCACTGATATGAATAGGGATGCCGCCCCGGTTGGTTATTACGATACGTTCTATGTCTTTTATCTTGCTAATCATACCTTCCGAGCGAATATAATAAGCGCGGTTCACTTTCTCTATATAGCTGCCTCCCGTATTCTGGTTATTGCTGTTGAGGGCTTCGAACACTTCGCCGATGGTAATGTTCAGGGAGTAAAGGACGTCGGGGTCTACAGCCACTTCATATTGTTTCAGGTAACCGCCGAAGCTGTTTATTTCCACAATCCCCGGAATACCGGACAATTGGCGCTTTACAATCCAATCTTGTATGGTGCGGAGTTCCATTGCGTCATATTTATCCTCATATCCGGGGGCAACCTTCAATATGTATTGGTAGATTTCTCCCAGCCCGGTTGTGATAGGCATCAATTCCGGCGTTCCCAGTTCGGCTGGTATTTCACCGGAAACGGATTGTATCTGTTCGTTGATAAGTTGCCGCGCATCGAGTGTGGGTACGCTTTCTTTAAAAACGACCGTCACCAGCGATAAACCGAAGCGGGATACCGAACGTATCTCTTCCACATTCATAATGTTGCTCATGGCAATCTCGATCGGTAGTGTAATCAGTTGTTCTACTTCCTGCGGGGCAAGGGTGGGCGAGACAGTTACGATTTGTACCTGGTTGTTGGTAATATCCGGTACGGCATCAATCGGTAATGTCAGCATTGCATAGATTCCACCTATCAGCAGGAATAAGGCGGTTAGCCCTACAAACAGTTTCTTCTGTATGGAAAAACGGACAATAGCTTTAAACATCTTTTTTATACTTTGATTTAATGATTGCAAAATAAAAGAGGGGGAATACCTTATACAATATGAAACGGTTGAACTCGCCCGATTGGCAAATGAACTGTCTGATTTCGGCAATGAGTTAAGCCGCCCCAAAAAGAGTTCCGGCATTTACGATGCAGTTTTTTATAATCAGGCTATCTGTTTATTTTTTGTATGGCAGGTTTAATCATTATCATTACCTTTGTTTTTCAATTGATGTAGATAATACAGGCGTTTTTGCGGGAAGTTGTATGAGAAACTACACATGGGCATTACATATGAAACTGATAAAATAAAGTGTAAAACATAATTAAATTAGGAATGAAAACAAATACATTATCGCTTATTATGACTTTACTATTGTTGTCGAGTGCTTGCGGCAATCGTGCAAAAGAGAGTAATAAAGCTGTGGAGCCAGAAGAAAATAAAACGACCGAAACACCTCTTACCGAAATATCACCTGTCGAAACTCCCGTTGTGGAGAATACCCGGTTCCCGGATGATGCGGAAATTACATTCAGAAGCGAAAAATCCGGTAGTTATAGAAATCCGTCATGTTGGTTTGATGATATGTTACTCCATATTGATGAATCGGAATACAGGGAGGTGTTTAACATGTATAAGAATCGGGTGGATACCACCAATAAGATACAAGCTGTGAATGGTGTTTTTTCGGTTCCTTTGAAAGACGGGGCTACGAAAAAACTGATAAACAATACGGATATGTCGAGTGATGCCAGTATGGAATATGAATATGCCGGCTATATTCCCTCTCTTAATTACTATAAATTTATTCGTTCCGCATACGCAGGTACAGGCTTCTCCCTTATCTCATCAAAAACCGGAGAAGAGTTTTTATTCGATAGCGATCCGCTGTTCTCACCTAATATGGAATATTGTGTAACAGCAGGTATAGAAGCGGAAGGAGTCGATAGAAATAGCTTTATACATGTTTATGGGGCAACGGAAACCGGATTTGATTATTTATTCGGATTATGGTCTGTCGGGATTCTTATCGACGAGGCCTGTTGGTTTCATAATACATCCCTATACCTCAAAACATATGAAAATAAAGAAAATGAACCGGAAGGAGATATCATAGAGTATCAATATTTCAAGGTCGATTTAAGTAAAATAAAGGACTATAACTTGAAAGTGGACAAAAGTTGGTATGGGGAATATGAATTTGCCACGAATGCGTCTGAAGAAGATGATTGGCACGAGTCCGGAGCCTACTCGATAGTTATTAAACCTGATTCCTGTTTTTTTACGGGGACTGGTTACCAGCTTTATTTTGAGGACTTATGTACAACCGAAGAAAGAGGGGCGGATGTAATCATTTTGTATTTTTATAAATTGCTCGATAGGTCGAGCATGCACAACGAAGAACCTTATCTTGGAACACTCTTTCGGAAGGACGGTAAATATTACTTCAACAGCCCGGCATTGAACAGTGAATCGGTTTACAATGTGGATATAGAGATAAAAAAGACAAAATAATAACCAGGTAGGCGACGCCGTTCGGCATCTACTGTAAACGCCGGCCTGTATCGACGGCAGTTACCGAACGGTATCGACAGCAGTTATCGGGCGGTATCGGCAGCAGTTACCGAGCGGTAAAGGTCGATGCTACCGCTCGGTAAAGCCTGCCGTTACAAAAAAGCGGCTTTCTTTGCTAAACACCTTCGAAAACCTGCATTTCGTCAATCTTATTTTTCCTTGTTTCCCGTAGTCCGTAGTTTCGCTTAAAGATTTAAATAAAACACGAAACATGCGGACAATTAAGATTTTATGGATTTTACTTTTAGGAATGGTTTCAATTCCTTTTTGGGCACAGGATGCCGGAATTTGTATTTCCGGTAAAATAACCGATGCGAATGGCTGTCCGATGGAAAGCGTAACCTTATTACTTCTACATGCTGCGGATTCATCTTATGTAACCGGAGGAATAACTGATACAAACGGTCTGTTTGCTTTTGCCGGCTTGAAACCACAGGATTATTATCTGGAAGTTACGATGTTGGGATTCCGAAAACAATATATTCCCATTCGTTTTCTAACCGACCGACAAAGTAAAAACTTGGGGACACTGGCTCTGGAAGAAGACAGCCGGATGCTGTCCGGGGTAACGGTAACAGGCAAACGTTCCCTGATGAAAATGGAACCGGGTACAACCACGTTCCATATGGATGCAATGGTATCAGGTTCGCAGGGGAATGTGCTGGATGCTTTGCGTAGCCTTCCCGGAGTGGTGGTGAATGAAGACGGAAGCGTTTTGTTGAACGGTCAACCGGGAATCCATGTGCTTGTCAACGGGAAAAGTACCTACCTGTCCGGCGATAAGTTAGTGAATTATTTGCGCTCCATGCCTGTATCCTCCATTAAGGATATAGAACTGGTGACGAATCCTTCCGCCAAGTACGATGCTTCCGGTAAGACGGGATTGATAGACATCCGTACACAGAAAGTCGCAACCAAAGGATGGACCGCCCATGTAAATACCGGCTACCAGCAAAATCAGGATGGCAGATGGAATGCGGGCGGACGTTTCACCTGGCAAATCAGAGTAGACCATCTGGAAAGTGAACTGAAATTGCTGAAAGCGCAATACCATCCCCATTTCCTTTTTAATGCGCTCAATACCGTGTATTTCCAGATAGACGAGGAGAATGAGGAAGCGATAGAAACGATTGATTTGCTTTCGAGCCTGTTGCGTTACCAGCTTTATGATATAAACGGGCAGGTCCCGGTTCACCGCGAAATGGACTACCTGCAAAACTATATCCGGTTCCAGAAACTCCGTATGACGGAACGCCTGCAATTGCAATGCTACATAGACCCAGCATTGCAGGAGCAGACCATCCTCCGTTGCTTTTCCAACCTTTGTTGGAGAATGCGTTTAAATATGTTGGTGGAGATTATAAGCTGAATGTGGATATCCGTCCGGAAGGAAATGCAATCCACTTTAAGGTTACGAACTCGGTTGCCTTGACGGATGTTCTTGAAAAAGAAAAGAAAGGCATCGGCATCGAGAACCTGAAAAGAAGATTGGACTTGCTCTATCCGAGTAAACACGAACTGGGTTACCCGCACCCTGCGCGAGCAGGTCTATAAAGCAATTATAAACAACCGCCTGATTTCAAAATAAATACCGGACATACATAATTTATCATTTTGGACTTGGAATGTGATTAAGCCCTAAGACTAAATCTCTATATTTGCGATTCAATAAAACAATTGCATATGATAACAAAAATCCGGATGGCGAGCCAGCAGTTGGTGCATCCTCAGTTCAGTTCACCGAAAGACTTAGTTGCATATATGGGTGCCATGCAGGCGCAGGAGTATACAATGGCGAAATGGGCTGTAGGTATCCGGCTGAAATCGGCAACCCTCGGGACGGTGGAGGATGCGATAGCGAAAGGGGAGATTTTACGGACGCATGTGATGCGTCCTACCTGGCATTTTGTGGCAGCGGAAGATATTCGCTGGATGCTACGTCTTTCTTCGGAACGTATACGAAGGGCTTATAATTCATATATCAGCGGTCGCAAACTCGAAATATCGGAGGAACACAGTATCCTGGCAAGCGATTTGATTGTAAAATCACTGGAGGGAGGAAAAAGTTTAACCAAGAAAGAAATCGAGCAGGTATTGAGCCAGGCGGGAATATTAACCGATGATACCCGTATCCGCCGCTTCCTTGCTTTTGCAGAGATTGAAGGAATTGTATGCAGTGGACCTGATAAAGGGAAGGAGGTAACTTATGCGTTATTGGACGAACGCGTACCTGCTACTCCCGAACTGACCAAGGAGGAATCGCTTGCGAAAATAGCCAGGGCTTATTTCCGAAGCCATTCACCGGCAAGCCTGAATGATTTTGTCTGGTGGTCCGGGCTGTCTGTTACCGAAGCAAGGCAGGCCGTCGCATTGATAGAAGGAGAGTTGCTGACCGACCGTTTTCAAGCGGAAAAGTTGTTTGTACATGAAACTTGGGGAACGGTCCGCTCTGCTAAAAACGTTCTCCATCTTTTGCCCTCTTATGATGAGTTTCTGATTAGTTATAAAGACCGCACGGCAGTCCTTGCATCCGAACACCATCCGAAAGCCTTTAATTCCTGGGGCATCTTTTATCCCGTTATCCTGCATAACGGCAGGATAACAGGCAATTGGAAAAAGTCTTCCGCAAAGAAGGGGGTGGATGTGTCATGCTCGTTTTTCGACGGATATACATGCGAAGATGAAGCCTTACTTGTCGGTGCGATAGAACGATACCGGAAGTTTGTACATGCCCGTATTTGCTGATAATTTTATTGAGATAGAATTAATCATTACATTCTTTGTGCAGTTCTTTGCTTATTCTCATGGCACAGAAGTTCGGACCGCACATTGTACAATATTCCCCGTCTGTTACGGCACTTTCTTTATAGTATTGCAAAGCACGTTCCGGGTCTAAAGACAGATTGAACTGGTCTTTCCAACGAAATTCAAAACGGGCTTTACTCAACGCATTGTCGCGAACCTGTGCTCCGGGATGCCCTTTGGCAAGGTCGGCTGCATGGGCGGCAATTTTATATGCGACAACTCCGGTGCGGACATCTTCTTTATTCGGCAAACCAAGATGCTCTTTTGGAGTAACATAGCAAATCATGGCAGTTCCGTGCCATGCAATTTGTGCGGCACCGATAGCTGATGTTATATGGTCGTAACCGGGTGCAATATCTGTCGTAAGCGGGCCTAACGTATAGAAAGGTGCATTATGGCAGGCATATTGTTGCTCTTTCATATTTTCGTGGATTTTATTCATGGGAACATGGCCCGGACCTTCAATGATTACTTGTACAAACTGTTCCCAAGCGATATTAGTCAATTCTCCCATCGTATGTAATTCTGCAAATTGAGCTCTATCGTTTGCATCGTAGATAGAACCGGGACGAAGTCCGTCACCAATCGATACTGCAATATCGTATGCTTTCAGTATTTCGCAGATTTCAGCAAAATGTGTGTACAAGAAGTTTTCTTCGTTGTGTATCTGCATCCATTGGGCCATGATGGAACCGCCGCGGGATACAATGCCGGAAAGGCGTGTACGGGTAAGTTCGACATGCTTCTTCAGTAATCCGGCATGGATGGTAAAATAATCGACTCCTTGTTCAGCTTGTTCGATTAGTGTATCCCGGTAGATATCCCAGTTCAGGTCTTCTACACGGCCGTCCACTTTTTCGAGCGCCTGATAAATGGGAACAGTACCCATTGGCACCGGACAATTACGGATAATCCATTCGCGTGTTTCATGAATGTTCTTTCCAGTAGATAAGTCCATTAATGTGTCGCCTCCCCATTTGCAACTCCAGATGGCTTTTTCTATCTCTTCGCTAATGCCGGAAGAGAGGGCGGAGTTGCCGATATTCGTATTTATTTTAACCAGGAACTTCTTTCCGATAATCATCGGTTCAGCTTCCGGGTGGTTGATATTGGCGGGGATAATGGCACGTCCGGCAGCAATTTCTTTGCGGACAAAATCCGGTGTGATATAAGATTTGAGCCCGAGCGCTTCAATCTGTTGATTTTCGCGAATCGCTACATATTCCATTTCCGGAGTGATGATACGCCGCTTGGCGTAATACATCTGTGTAATATTTTTGCCCTCTTTTGCGCGATAAGGCAGATGACGTTTCGGGAAACGGATACTATCCAGTGAGGAGTCAGCCAAACGTTGACGGCCGTATTCGGAAGAGAGTTCGGACAGTTGTATCAAGTCTTTTCTCTTTCCGCACCATTCTTCGCGGATGCGAGGGATTCCTGCATTGATATCGATTGCTATTTTGGGGTCGGAGTAGGGACCACTGGTATCGTACACGATAACCGGGTTATTCTTCTTAAATACTTTTTCTCCGTTTTTCTCAACGGTAACGGTGTCTAATAGTTTGATTTTACGCATTCCCACCTGGATTTTATTGATTTCTCCGGGGATATATATTTTTTCCGACGAAGGGTAGGTGATACGCATGCTTTTCTTGTTTGCCATATGCTGTTTGTTTGAATATTTATCCGTTGTATTATTTTACTATTTCCTGAATGAAACGACGTGTCTCTTCTATTGGATTCTCAGCCTGGATGATTGCACCGGAAACGGCTATGCCCGTAATGCCTGTTTCCATCAAAGGCCTGACATCTTTTAGTTCGATTCCTCCGATAGCAAAGATGGGGATTTGAATACCTGCTTCTTTACATTGCCGTATGATTTTACGGTAACCTTCTAATCCCAGAATCGGGCTTAATTTCTTTTTTGTTTCTGTAAAGCGGTAAGGTCCTAAACCGATATAAGAGGCCCCGGCTTTGTCTGCCTGTACGATGTCCTCAAATGTATTGGCTGTAGCTCCGATAAAAAATGGAGGTTGCGGATGGTGGTTGGCTACAATTTGCCACGCTTCGGCAACCGGAATATCTTTTTTCCCCAGATGTACTGCATGGGCTTCGGATGTTAAGGCTATATCCACACTATCATCGATACAACAGATACAACTGTTGCCGGATACTTCTTTTGTATATAGAGCCGCTTTTCGGGCATCTTCCGGATTCAGGGTATCTTTCATTCGAAGCTGAACCCAGTCGCAACCGCCTTCTATTACCATTTTGATTTCTTCAAGCTCCGTATATTTTTCTGTTCTGTGGGTAATGAACATCAACTGGCTGCTTTGTGAGAAATCCACATAACGGGGATTGCCGCCAAACGTAGTTAATATATTTTGTTTATTCATATCTGGAATTGTTTGTATCGTTCTATAATCGGATTTGAATCTTTCTCCGTGAGCTGATTGCCCCATAAGGCTCCCAATACGGCAAAACCTCCGAAATTAATTTCTTTGAGTAGGGGAATCGTAGTACTATCCAAACCTCCGAGAGCAATTACTTTTTCATTGATAATCCCTTTCCCGGATGCCTCTTTCAGTTTCTCCATAGGGAAATTGCTTGGGTATCCTTCTTTTGATATACTATCGAAAATGGGACTCAGGAATACATAATCGAATCCCTTGCATTCCTCTACTTCTTGCAGTGAATGACAGGAGCGGCTCAGGTTCCCTTTGAAGTTTGCCGGTATGCGGTTATTGCGGCGGTTTATGTGTAAACCTGCTACAGGATAGTTTGCTGCCAGATTAAAACAGTCATGCAATATAATGCGGTTGTGGAACTCCGGACGGATCATATCGATTAGTTGAATTAACTCTTTTTCGGAACATCCCGGTTTGCGTAGATGCAGATATTGCAGGCCTTCTTCAAAAAGACGAGTGATTATCTTTCCTTCTCCGGGGAAAAAATCAGGATATGTTATTACAATCAGTTTTTTCATCTTTCTATTTTAATTAAAGGCACAGGGGCGAAGAAATGATTGAGCGGACCGTGTCCATGCCCTGTTTTTACATTCGCTCCTTCGGATAAAGCGGTTGTGATATATTGTTTTGCCATTCGCACAGCTTCCTGCAAATCCTTGCCGAGAGCCAGATAGGCGGCTATGGCAGAAGATAACGTGCAACCGGTCCCGTGTGAATTAAATGTATCTATAGCCGGAACAGTGAATCGTATGGGGGCTTTATCCTTCATGTATAGAATATCTGCCATTTCTTCTTTGCCGAGATGCCCGCCTTTCATCAAAAGAGCATTACATCCCATTTCCATCAGGCGGTAAGCGGCTGTTTCCATATCCTCTTCATTCCGGATAGTTATCCCTGAAAGAAAAGCGGCCTCGTCTATGTTCGGTGTAACTAATGTAACGCGTCTGAATAGTTCGTTGGCTATGATTTCGATAGTGTCGTCTTCCAATAGTTTACTGCCGCTGGTTGAAATCATTACTGGGTCTAATACTATTTTGGTCGGCTTGAACGTATCGATAGCGGAAACAACAACTTGTGCGGCCGCTTTATTATGAAGCATACCGATTTTTACGGCATCTACTTTTATATCTTCAAAAACAGCGTGAATCTGTCCTTCCAGAATCTCAGGGGTGATGGCTTGTATTCCTCTTACTCCCTGCGTATTTTGAGCAGTGATGGAGGTTATAGCCGAAGCTCCATAAACTCCCAGTGCGGAAAAGGTCTTAATATCAGCCTGTATCCCGGCGCCACCTCCACTGTCGGAACCTGCAATTGTAAGTACAACCGGATAACGGAATGTTGTCTGTCTGTTCATTTTTACATACGAAAGGAGGGAATAAGCCTAATCTGTCTTCTTCCTACGGCAGCATTACCTGCATCAGGTTCATAGGGTATAATCTCAGCCCGTTTACAGTATGGCACCCCTTTCGCTGGCAAAGGTAAAAAGTTTGGTAAGAGTAAACAAAAGAGATGTGTTAAATTTAAGACTATAAATTACTGTTTTAATGAATAATCTGCATTAAAAGGCTTCTGTCATATTCATGTAAACCTGTACTCCGGATTCTCCGACACCTTTACCTATATCAAGACGGAAGTTTTTACCGGGTTGCATTTGGAAACGAATACCAGCTCCGAAGTTGAATTTCCATTTATTCCAGTCGAAAGGAGTTTCACCGACGGTTCCAGTTCCTCCCCATACAACAAAACCGCATTTTGCCCAGAAATTACCACTTTTATATTTTTCCATCGAGCCTAACATATGACGATATTCCACAATGCCGTACGCCATGGATTTATCTCTGTACTTACCTATATAATATCCACGTAAGTCGAAAGGAGAACCGAATGTCGGTAATTCGGAGTAGGGGATATCTCCGAATCCTATCTGGGTTTTAGCAATCCAGGCAAGAGTGCTCCGGGGACGGAATATGTTTTTGAATTGGCGGTATTCCAATTCTAATATTTCATAATTATAGGCTCCTCCCAAGTATTTACCGAATAATTTAAAATTGCTACTGAGTAATAAGCCTCGCGAAGGGGTTGCCACGTCGTCGCGGGTATCATATTGCACTAATCCTCCGATTCCCACATTGAGATATTTACTTTTATATTTAAGGAAATAGGGATCTTCTGCCATTTCCGGGTTGATATCTGTTGTGTTGGTAAAGTTCAGGTCGAACAGGCCTCCTACATAAAAGTTAGGGCGGATTTCCCATACGAAGCGTGGATATAATTGAAAATAGCTGCGATGGTATTTTGTAGTAGAGTCGCTTCGTAAAGTATTGTCCGCCTCTTCTATACCGATTCCATAATAATGTGCCGGCTCATTTCTGTATCCATAATTGGCATAAATACGAAATTTATTCTCATTAAAGAAAAATGTTCCTGCACCGGCTACTACGATTGTTCCGTTAACGGAAAGATTTAAACCTACCGGAAGAAACGAACGTTGTGAAATCGTATCTCGTTTATTCATCTTGAAGCTTGCTAATACGGCACCTCCAACACCGAAAGAGGCTTCCGGAGTATAGGAGGGACCTCCTAAAATAGACCACCAGATGGGTTTATGAGCACGGAGCGAATCTTTTCGTTGTTGCTTATAATATCTCTTTAGTTGTTTTTCATTTAACTTGCGTCCATCAACGAAAATTTCTTTTTGGGAAGTAGTATCGACCGTAGTAGTTTGTTCTTGTGCACTGATACTTAGGGCAGAAGCAAATAAAATTACTCCTGTATATGCAATAAGATGTTTTAACATTTTTGCCTATCTGATTGATTTTGAGGCAAAAGTACTAAAAAAAATGAGGTTTTATATTCGTTTTCTCTTTTTTTGAAAAAAAATTCTCTCTACCTTTGAACCAAATTACTAACGTCGCTGTTATAATAGTGTAAAAAGTTTAGGAAGCATCCTAAGCGTAATTATGTTAGTAGTAGTATTTGTTTTTTCATATAAGTAGAGTTTGTTATTTGTTTGGTCCGTATGTAACTGTGAAGTTGGATACGGGCTTTTTTTATGTTCCATATGAAGGTGTAAATAAAGGAGAAAAACTTGTTCTTCCTGCTACAGGATTTCGTCAGGAAGCGGGTAATTCTGGTTTTTATGGTTACTACTGGACATATAAAAATGCCTGTTATGGCAGATAATTTTCTCAATGAAATTCGTTAAATTTGTACTTATCATCAAAATTATACAAGCTATAATATTAGAAACAATATTTTTATATGAAAAAGTCTAAGTTTTTATTACCAAGTTTAATTACCATTTCATTATTGACTGCTTGTGGAAACGATGCGGATATTGTTGGAGAATGGGTACAACCTGTCATCGGGATGCAAGGTGCCGAGCAGGGGTTTATACTGATAGAAGGAGGGAAAGCTTCTTCTGTTAATATGGCTACATTGCAATATGAAACGTGGCAACTTCAAGGCTCAAAGCTCATCCTTTCAGGGAAAAGCATCGGAAATCATCAGGTAATCTCTTTTACAGATACTTTGAATATCGAAACTCTGACACAAGACAGCTTGATTCTGACAAAGGGGGAACTTACTCTTACGTATGCCAAAAGAGAAAAACCGGGCAGAAAAAACGAGAGGAAAGAAGCTATTCCAACATCGACAATCACCCCTGCAACAACAACCTTTTCTGTAAAAGGAATATTGACAATCGGTCCGGAAGTACGTTCATTCAAGTTGGAAGAAAGTCAGGAAACATATTGGATAGTCGACAAGACAGGAAAGCTTTATCAAGAATATGACAGGGTGACAAATGGAACTAAAAGGGGTATTCCTGTGCATGCGGAACTAGATGTTGTGGATATAGGTAAATCAGAAGATGGTTTTTCCAAAGACTACAAAAGTGTATATGCAGTTCATAAAATTGATACTATTTATAGCGATTGACAGGAGTATTGCGCATCAAGACAAAGGAATGCAAAATTGTTGATTGTAGATGGAGAACTGAGAAAAACAGTCGAAGGAAAGCCATTCCTATTGCCGACTTTGCGGAAATAGATAAGATATTGCTGATAACAACTTCCAATCGTAAATTGAAAAAACATCAATTTATGTTTCGTATTAAAAAAGAGGTTACTTTATTGTAATAAAGTAACCTTCTGTTCTTATCTCTTATTTAAGAAACGTTTTGCTAAATACTTTCGTATTGGTTCATCATAGAATTTCAAGCATAGATAAGCGATTAATATATTCCATGCGTAAACACCCAGAGCAACTTGCCAAGTCTGATTGAATGTGAAAAGTTGATTTTTAATCAACCATGCATAGAATAAATACATGAATGGATAATGTATTACATAAAGTGGATAAGAGATATCTCCTAAGAACTTGCATACCTTAGTGGAGTTCTTATCTGTAGTACTTCCCGATGCCCCTATCCAAACAAGAATGGGAAATGCTACGATAATACAAAATGCTTCATAAATGCCATTAGCACAGATTGGTTCAGAACCTTCCAAGTAAGGTATTGAGAACAAGGTAATCAATATTGCCGTACATATCCAAAATGCACCTCTAACTTTAATAGGCTTAAAATTACGCGATAAAAGCATACCCATAGAGAGAGGAAAAAGCATTCTCAATAATCCGCCAACAAAGTTTATTCCATCCAATGTCCAGCCAACTCCAATGTTTCCATAACCAGAGACGTCGGTGATAGCAAATGTAGCCAGTCCAGCTCCCAGTAATACGACAAGTACAGTTAAAGCTTTAGTAGATAAACGACGAATGAATAGGGCATAGAGGATATTACCTATATATTCAAAGAACAATGACCAACAAGGTCCGTTCAATGGAAACATTTCACCATTTCCACGAACTTCATAACCAACGCCTGGCATTGCAGGAATAAAAAGTATAGTACAAAGCAGAGATAACATTATCATTGATATGGCAATGTGTGTTCCATCCCATTGCACAGACCCTTGAATACAGAAGGTAATAGTACCCAGAACGGCACCCATAATGACCATAGGATGAAGACGTATCAAACGGCGTTTGAAAAACTCTTTCATTGTGAAATTTTTACTCCAGCGATCGTCATAAGCGTAACTGATAACGAAACCTGAAAGGATAAAGAAAAAATCTACGGCTAAATATCCGTGATTGAAGTTTTCAATTGTAGTACCGCCTGCAAAAGCATAGCCTTCGAATACATGATACCACATGACCATAAGAGCTGCTACGCCACGGAGCCCATCCAGAAGATCATAATGTGATTTGGTATCTGCAAAAGCTGCTGAAGAAATTTTTGACATCTGTTTTTTGTATTGCTTAGTAAATGTTTTCAACGGCAAATATACAGCTTGTAATACAAAGTTCTTTTGTCCGAAAGTAAAAAAGGCCGGCAAACATCTGTTTTTTGTATATACTCAATTTATAAAAGACCCTAATTATACACTTCTGCATATAATAAACTCGATCAAACATACTAAATGGCAACTGTTTTTACTTATTTAGTCAAAAAATATGTATAATATAAAAATAGGAAAGGTTTTTCTTTTAGAATTATAGTCTAAATTGAAACTTAAGATTGTAATAGGACTATTTTTGTAAATATTTCTTGTTCAAAATGAAATGTTAGTTTATGTATATTCGAATGAATGTTTATTTTTGCGCAGAATTCTAATATAAAAAAGTATGGAGAAGCTAACCTTTGTAGAACTGGAAGAGTTAAATAGATATATAGTTTATAGAGACTGTTTCCAAAATGTCTTATCAATTGTAAATGTAGATTGTCATCCTAATGTATGTGGGTTGAAAGTCGAACATACATCTCCAATGAGATTGAATGCTCTTATAATGAATTTGGTTTTAGAAGGAACCGCTAAAATTTGTTTGGATTATGTTCCTTATTCTATTAGTACAAACGATTTTGTAACGATTATGCCGACTCATGTTTACCAATTGGAACAGGTTAGTGATGATTATAGGGCTATACTTCTTATTGCTTCTAAAGATTTTTTTAAGGAGTGTTCTGATATGGGGAAGTATCCGTCACTTGTTAGTGATATGGCAATAAGAAAGAATCCATGTATACGATTGGAACCGGGAGAAGCGGAAAGGTTAGCCGAATGTTTTAATATAATAAGATGTAAAATGAGTGAACATACTCATTGCTATCAAAAAGAGATGGTCGAGATTGCTTTCTTAGCTTATTGGCTGGAATTAGCAAATATCTTTATTAAAAAAGATGATAAACTCATTAAACCTCGATTGAACCGCAAGGAAGAATTATTTGAACGATTTGTTAATTTGTTATATGAAAACAATAAAGAGGAACATCAGGTTACATTTTATGCAAATAAATTGTTTATAACCCCTCAATACTTGTCGCTGATACTTAAGGAGCTTACAGGCAAGTCTGCAAGTAAATGGATTGATGATGCATTAATCATGGAAGCTAAAATGTTATTAAAAGCACCTCAAATAACCGTACAACAAGTAGCCGATCAGCTTCATTTCTCTGATCAGTCTACTTTGGGGAAGTTTTTTAAGAAACATATGGGGATTTCCCCAATGGAGTATCGTAGGTCTTAAATCAATTCTAAGCCTTTCTAGTTTGTTTTTGGCTGGGCCAAAAACAATTTGGAGATAAAGGTTAATGGTTACAAACTTTCGTTATGTCGACAGTGAACCCTTCGTTTGAGGGCATGAATTTTCCTTTTTGTTTAAGGAATTCAATTAATTCGTCGATATTCATATTTTCCGCAGAACAGGTGTAAAAACATTGATCTTTGCCGAATTTCATAATGATAGCTTCTTTTAATGTTTCTTCCGTATAGCTATTCCCTTCCATCATATGAAGGACTTCATGTGCATGTAATTGTTCCATATTTTTATTAATAAATTATTAGAAGACAAAAATAGATAGTTTGTGTAACTTAAACTGTAATAAATATGACAGCCCAAGTGTATACACTGCTATATTCTTCATCCTTTTATCATAGTTAGTAACATCTTGAATTTCTCAATAGCAAAAACCGAATAAGGAGCATTCCATATTCAAAAAATAGTTGTTTGTATTTATAATCATAGTCAAGGCTTAAATGTTCAGGTAGGTCTTGATTTATTTTTGACGAAAACTTAAGTTAACATTATTCCTCTCCTTCCAATTCTTTGATTTCTTTGTTAAGGAATACAGACAAAATCGTTCGTAAGACTACAATACCACCTAAAATCGCTAATTCATTAAGAGTCGGTTCCAATACTGTTTTTAAAATATCCGAAGCGATTAGGAATTCCAGTCCTAAAAGTAAATAAGTACCGAATACGGCTCTTAGTTTCCGGATGTCGGTTACCGAGTAATTTCCTGTAAATCTTTTCAGTTCATTTTTTAGAAAAGAAATAATTCCGATCAATGCACCATAGGTTACAATAAGAAGACTTGTAACACTTATTATTGTTGCCAGTAGATTTAAAAAATGAGTGAGCATATATCTGTTTTATAAAAGCAACAGGTTATATGAATGAAATGTTTAGAATATTTTATCGTAAAAAATCAAATAAAATAGAAGTATGTTTCAGTATTATTTTTTTACACCTCGGTTAAAAGTTTATTTTCTAGTAAGATAAGATTATGTATGTTTATCAAAGAAATAGATAAAGATCCGGAATATTATGAGACTCAATTATATTTTATGCTAGTTGTATTGTCGAACGTCTTGGCTGTGATAGTCCAGACGTTCTTTTGTTATTCCGGTAAACCGGAAATCTTAAAATTGAGGTGCTCTTTTATTGATTAGAACTTATCTGATACAGAAAAATGTAATATTTTTATTCAGTGTCATTGTTTGAATGTTTCAATGCTGTTTTTTTCTGTTTCGGTTAGAAATGTCTTTCGATAAAAAATAAAGTTATATACGTTTGTAACGTAAAAGATTTATCCCTATCACATCATAGACAAAGAGAACTATCGTTTATAAAACTTAGATTTCTCATTTTGAATATAGGCGTCTGGGCTGCGATAGTCCGGGCGTTCTTTTATTTAAAGCCTATGGAACTTTGATTGCTGGTATTATGACCATAGGGTAAAGAATTGTTTCTTGTTTAAAGGGGTAAAAATATGAAACAAAAAAAGGTGTATCTGATTATAAATTACACAGGTACACCTTCTTTTCTTATAGAAAAATTTTATAGTCCGCTGAAATCCACATCATTGAATAGTAATGACGGGATACGCCAACTGGAGGAAGTTCTCGGGTCGTTGCCAACTTCTGCCAGATTATTCCATAAAGAAATCATATTACCGGTGACGTTCATTTCGGAGATTGGCTGTGTCAATTTTCCATTCTCAATAAGGAAACCTTCTACACCATAAGAGAAATCGCCGGTGCTGCTGTTACTGTTTCCTCCATTGAAACCTGTAATAAAAATACCTTTGTTGACCGAAGCGACCAGCCCATCCGTATTATTATTACCCATCTCCATTGTAAAGATAGATGGAGAAGCGATAGTCGGTTCAATCTCCATTTTATTGGCAGAATAGGTATCAATGTAATAAGTTTTCAATACGCCGTTTTCAAAAACAGGCATACGTTTCGTAGCAATACCTTCACCATCGAAATAACGGGCACCAGCCGATTTGATAAGATGCGGTTCGTCAATCAATGTCATTTTATCGCCTAATACTTTCTGATTCAATTTATCCAGCAAGAATGAATTTTTTTGTTGGATGGAAGAGCCATACAGGGCATCGATAATCGGTGAAAGCAAGTTGGATGAATTCATATTATCGACAACCATTCGGTACTTGCCGGATGCTACTTTCTTTTGGCCTAATTTGCGAAGAACGCGTTCAAGGGCTTTTTCTCCCAGTCCTTCTTTTACCAATGTATCGTAGTAAAGAGAAGAATCATACCAATAAGATTCTGGGCGGGCATCTCCTTCGCCTTTGATACTGATGCTTGCTGACAGTCCGAAAGATGAAGACGCAGTTTCTCCTTCGAAACCGTTGCTCGCTACCATATACTTAAAATTCTTTTCATCACTATAGGATGAATTTGCAGAAATGAGACGCTCGTCTTTTCCCATCATTTCGTTGCATACATTCATGGCAAGCGCTACTTTGTCGTCCGGTTGTATGGAATCGAATTTCGGGTCGATTAATTGGAGGTCTGTTCCATTACCTTTATAATAACGGGATGCATCCGGTAAGGTACGGGCCTTGTCTTCTGCAAGAAAACGGGTAGATTCTATGCCGTTGCGGATAAAAGCTTCCAATTCTTTTTTGTCCAGGCGGTTTGTTGAAATAGCACCGAAACGTCCGTCTACAAACAACTGGATAACCAGATTGTTCTCAGAAGCTTGCTGCAAACGGTCTATTTTCATATCCCGAACCTCGATCGAACTGCTTGAACCATTATAAAGACTTACACGTGAGGCCTGGCAACCGTTTTTCAGGGCAAATTCCATTGCCCATTGTGCCAGTTTCTTATTATCGTTTGTTATCATAATCTTGTCAATTTAACTGTGATTTATGTCCCTTTTTAATTTTCACCTCCTACAGTAAGTTTACTTACCAGTGCAGACGGCATACCGCAGGTTACCGGGCAGGATTGTCCGTCTTTTCCGCAGGTCCAAGTTCCATTATCCATTTTATAATTGTTTCCAACCATTGTAATGTCTGCCAAAGCTCTCGGACCATTACCGATGATATTGATATCTTTGATCGGTTGTGTCAGTTTACCGTTTTCAATCAGGTAACCGTCTTTTACAAAGAAAGTAAAGTCACCGGCACCAATCTGAACCTGGCCGTTCGTAAAGCTGGATGCATAGATACCTTTCTTTACGGTAGAAATCATCTCTTCTTCTGTAACGTTGCCTGCTTCCATATAAGTTGCACGCATACGTGGGATAGGCATTTGGCGGAATGATTCACGACGGCCGTTTCCTGTAGATGGTATACCATAGTACTTGGCACTGATACGGTCGTGCAGATAGCTGGTAAGAATACCTTCTTTTACAATATAAGTTTTCTGTCCCGGCGTACCTTCGTCGTCAATATTAACCGAACCGCGGTTGAAAGGAATTGTACCGTCATCTACAACATTAATATGCTCGTTGCATACTTTCTTGTTGAGCTGGTCGGAGAAGATGGATGTGTTTTTGCGGTTGAAATCTGCTTCGAAAGCATGGCCGATTGCTTCATGCAACAAGATACCAGAACCGCCGGCACCCATAACCACCGGCATTTCGCCTCCTTTCGGTTTAATGGCCTGGAAAAGAATAGATGTTTTATCTACTGCTTCTTTTGCAACTTCGTCAATCACTTCGTCAGTCAGAAATTCCGCACCCATACGAAATGCTCGGGAAGCATACGAGTTTTCTATTTTTCCATTATCTTCCATAATGCAGACAGCACCCAATGTAACCATCGGGCGGTAATCATAATACATCTGTCCTTCGGAGTTGCAGAATAAAATATGCGAAGTAGAGTCTCCAAGGGATGCCATTACTTTATGTACCCGTTTATCTAAAGCGAATATTTTATCATTCAGTTTTTGAAGGTAAGGCTTTTTCTCGCTAACAGCCATTTCGTCCCATGGGGTCTGAACCGTATAATAGTTCTGCGCGATAGGTTCTTCCGTCAGATTAACCGGAGTTTTGGGAGTCGAGCCTGTTGCAATCCGTGCAGCCGTACGTGCTGCATTCAGCATTTCATCCAGTGTTACATTTTCCACATAAGCGTAGCCGGTTTGGTCGCCTGCCAGAACACGAACTCCCATACCAAAATCGATATTGGAAACGGCACGGTTTACTTCACCGTCCTGCAGTCCGATACTGTTCCGGTAAGAATGTTCAAAGAAAAGGTCAGCATAATCGCCACCTTTTTCAAGAGCGGCAGCCAAAACTTTTTTCATATCACTTTCACTAACCCCGAAGTGGTTAGTTGCGAATGAGATACCGGCAGCTTTACTCGCTGCATTGTCCATGCAACTTCCTAAGAAAGAAGGAGCAGCTAATGAGCCAAGCATAACCATACCTCCTGTTTTAATAAAATCACGTCTGTTGAATTTCATATAATTGTTATTCTAAATTGACTTTGTTTTCGCCCATTGCATTACGTTTGCCGGTGGGCGTTGCGCCAATAATTCTTTCTTCATGAAGTCCATATAAGGAGCTACATGCCGGAAGAATTTCTTGTATCCTTTACATAAATAATTTAAACCGGGTTCGCCGTTTGCCGTATGGATAAAGCGGTTTTTAGGACACTCCCCGTTGCAGGCAAAAAGGAAATCGCATTCCTTGCATTGAGTGGGCAACTTATCGTATTTATCGGCTCCGAACTTCAATTGATTTTTACTATACATCATTTCTGTAAGAGTTTGTGTATAGATATTTCCAAGTTTATATTCCGGAAAAACGAAATGGTCGCAAGTATAAACATCTCCATTGAACTCCATTACTCCGGCATGCCCGCATGTCCGTGCCAGTGTGCATACCCCCGGTTGTTCGCCGACCCAGTTCGCTAATGTGGAGTCGAATAATTGGATATAATAGTTTCCGACATCTTCTTTCAGCCATTCATCGAATACTGCACAAAGGAAATCTCCCCATTTTTCCGCATCGACCGAGAAAGGCGCCAGTTTTATGTTGGCGTCCATTTGCTCGGGAGACGTTAGTTTTGTTCCGTCGGCTTTTAATCCGATACGCTCTACGATAGGGGCAAACTGGATATAATGGCAGTCTATTTCTTTGAAAAAGTTATAGAAATCCAATGGATAATCTACATTATAATCATTTACGACTGCCATTGCATTATATTCCACTTCGTGCTTTTTCAGCAGTTCGATACCTTTCATCACTTTATAAAAGGAGGGGAGTCCCTGCTTGTTGCGGCGATATTCATCGTGAAATTCCTGCGGACCGTCAATAGATACGCCTACCAGAAAATTATTCTCTTTGAAAAAACGACACCAGTCGTCAGTGAGTAGTGTTCCATTCGTCTGAATGCAATTGTCAATCTGCCGTCCGTGTCCGTATTTTTTTTGAAGTTCGAGTGCTTTTTTGTAGAAGCTGATAGGGCGCATCAGTGTTTCGCCTCCATGCCAGGTGAACAATACTTGCGGCATTGTCTGGCATTCCAGATATTCTTTGATGAACTTTTCCAGCAACTGTTCGCTCATAATATGGTTCTTAACTTCCGGGTATAGTTTCCCTTTTTCAAGATAATAGCAATATTCACAAGCAAGATTGCAAACCGCTCCTACCGGTTTTAACATAACGTATACCGGTTTTGCGAACGGGGATATATAGGAGTTATTCATGATTTTGCCTAAAACGATTTTTTAGTGACTCACAAATATACTCGTTTTAAGTTGAATTACGTAAAAGTAAAGCTTAATAATTTCGAGCGGAAGTATTATTTGACCTTTTTCTTATAACGTTTGTAGTCTGCAATAAATCCTTCGCACAGCCAGTTTGCCAATGCTTGCCGGTTATTACTCAGAATTATGCGTTGCTGGTCATAACTGTTTTGTATATTTCCCAATTCTACAAAAACGGAAGGGGGAGTGGTCCGCTTTAATACATAAAGTCCTCTGCCGCTTACGGTTCCGGTGAATCCCCTCCCAGGCTGGTGTTTGCTATATTTATGGCTGAATGTGTTTTTCATGGTTCTTGCCAGATGCTTGCTTTCCGAACTTTTGTCGGAATGATAAAAGAATACGTCCGTTTGGTGCCCTTTACTCCGGCTATCTACATGTACGAAAATAGCCCGCTTGTATAATTCCTTATCTTTCTTGAAAAGGCTGTTTATTTTGTCGCAACGCTGTTGCAAACGTCGTACCTGGTTGAATGGAATAGGACTTCCCATGCATGTTTCACGTTTGCTGTTGGAAAGATATTTGTCATCCCGGATACCATCTTTGGCATCCTGAATAATCATGTGGACTTTCGCTCCTTTTGTCATTAGGCATCGTGCCAGGCGGAGAACGATATCGTAAGCATATTCGTCTTCGTGCAACTGTATTTTCCCTATTTTTCCTATAGCGCCGGGGTCGGGGCCTCCATGTCCGCTTACCAGATAGAAGCAGGCTCCTTTCAGCTCGTTTGATTCTACTTTATAGTGGGCTAATTTATTCCCGAAGAGCGGTTCATGGTTTTTGGATTTACTTGTGCTTGTGTTGGAGTTTTTGGTTGTATTCCGGGCTGTGTTTTCTTTTCCTTTAATTGGAGGCAGTTTATATTTGACACCCATTTTCAGCGATTTACCCGGACCCAGTTTGTTTTTATTAAGTTCTATAAATTGCTTATGGTAATCTTGCCCGGTTCGTCCGTAACGCTTGAGAAGCAAAGTAATGCCTTCCCCTTTTTTAGGATAAACAGCATCCTGTGCTTGTAGTGGAAAAGCGAAAAACGAAAGGAGAGTAATAGTTAATATGCAGATTGTATTTTTTGTAAACATAGCCCAGTGTTTGTAGAACGTGGGGGTAAAGGTAAAAATTTCATTGCAATGAAAATAAATTTATACCCGTTTCTTTTTCAAAAAGTACCTGTATAAATTTGTTTTCGGCGTTGTCAAAAATATTTTCGGGGGCGTCGTTAATATTTTCGAGGCGGTCAAAAATGCTTTTGACCGCCTCGAAAACAGATTTTGTCGAATGGAAATAAAATTATTCCCGGGTGAAATAAAATTATAACAGGTGGTTTTCTGCGATATATTTCCAAAGAGGAGCGGCATGGGTTGCTTGCTTGATTTTGTCTGTCAGCAATAGCTCTTTGACCTCATCAAGAGTAAGCAAATGGACGGTCAGGTCTTCCGTTGCTTCCAGGTGCTGGGCGGCCACCGGTTCCACATCTGTAGCAAGATAGCAATGGGTAATATTCGTGTGGGTACTGGGGTTGGCTGATATTTCCATGATTTTTTCCCAATTGCCCTTGCCATATCCGGTTTCTTCTTCCAGTTCCCGTTGTGCGGATACAAGAGGAGAAGCATCTTCCTTTTCGCAAACACCTGCACATAATTCATAATATGCCTTGCCTATGCCATGGCGATATTGACTGATAAAAATAAACTTTTTGCCTTTTGTAATGGCTATGACATTGATCCAGTCCGGATATTCGAGAATGTAATAAGAAGGGATAATATTTCCGTTGGACAATTGTACTTTATCACGGCGTACGGTATACCAGGGTTCATGGGAAAGATATTCACTATCCAACACTTTCCAGTTTTTATTTTTAGGTTCCTCCATTTGATTGTGTGTTTGAATATTTATACAAATGCGCAGTGAAGTTAGGCATAAATTGCGAATTACGTAAGTATGGCATCATATTATCATTATCTTTGTACCCGCGAAAGAATAGATTAGATGAATAAAGAGAATAGTTTCGGCAGGCTTTTAGCCCTGCTGCTTATTACGTTAGCTATTTGTTTAGGTTTGTATCATTTGCCGGATTCTTTGTTCGGAATGAAAATAAAGAAAGTGGATTTGTTATCCGATTTGCGGGTAAAGCCTTCTTCTTCGTCCCTTGACTCATTGCGCACACAATTGGAGCAACCGGATACATTGGAAATAGATTCGGTTGCAATACGGGATTCCTTGCTGAAAGTATCGAATATGGATTCGATAGCATTGGTTCAGCGTGATTCCCTTTATCGTGTGATGCATGCCGAACAGGGTGCAGATTCTTTGGGAATCCGTATAGAAGATTATTCGGTAGGGCATGTCGGTCTGAAACGTTTTTTTGCAGCTCTTAAAAACAGTCATGAAGAGAGACGTCCGGCACGGGTAGCCTTTCTTGGGGATTCTTTTATCGAAGGCGATATTCTTGTTGCCGATTTCCGTTCCGGTTTGCAGAAAAAGTTCGGAGGACATGGTGTGGGCTTTGTTCCGGTCACCTCTGTGGCTTCGCAGTTTCGCCCGACTATAGAACAAAAAGCGAAAGGGTGGATAACTTCATCCATATTGACGGATCATGATCATGCTTATACGCTTTCCGGAATGACATTCAGTCCGCAGGATAAAGAAGCTACTCTTTCTGTAAAAACGACGAAAAGTTATCCGGAATTACAAACGGTTTCGTCTGTCAAATTATTGTACGAGCAAAATACGAGTACCCATATGCAGCTTGTTTGCAACGGGGACACGATAATGGAAGCTCTGCCTTCTACATCTACTATCCGGCAGTATGAACGCGAGGGCTCTTTTACCGAAGCGTCTTTCTCATTTACCGAAGCGGAAGGTTTGCAAGTGCTGGGAGTTGCATTGGAAGATAATACAGGGGTAATCGTAGATAATTATTCTCTGCGTGGAAATTCGGGTATGGTACTTTCACGTTTGGATATTTCCCGTTGCCAGCAATTGAATGAGATACGTTCTTATGACTTGATTATTCTTCAGTATGGTTTGAATGTCGTAAGCGATGAGATGTTGCAATATGGCTGGTATACCAAACGAATGGAAGAAGCGATTCACCGGGTACAAGCGTGTTTTCCGGATGCGGATATTTTGCTTTTGGGAGTATCAGACCGTAGCCACCAGATAGATGGGGAATTTCAAACAATGCCGGCGGTACTGGCATTGCTCCATGCCCAACGTCAGATAGCGCGCCGTACAGGTATCGCTTTCTGGAATGTATTCGGGGCAATGGGAGGAGAAAACAGCATGGTCCGGTTTGTTAATAACAACTGGGCAAGCAAAGATTATACACATTTAAGTTTCAGAGGGGGGAGAGAAATCGCTTCCGCTTTATTGAAAGCTATATTATTGGAAAAGGACTTTTATGATGAAGCTGATAAAGTGGTTTATTAATATATTGGCCGGTTCAGGATTGATTGCTTTGGCAACCTTTGCCGGGAGAGCCGGAAATACAGTCTCTGAAACTACTGATACGGGGCCGGATGCCGTAATAGAAGCTGTATCCTTGCCGTCTTTGTCCTATAAAGTAGGAGCACAGAAAGATTCCGTGTTGTTACCATTGGCAGCAAGTGAATATTCAAAAGACTTTTCGGAGTTGAAACGTTTTTTCGATGGCTTGGATTCTTTGCAAGTGGGTAAAGATACGGTCCTTACCATCGTCCATTTGGGCGATTCCCATATTCAGGCTGGTTATTATTCGGGAAGGGTAATGCGTCTTTTCCATGAACGGTTTGGAAATGCGGGGCGTGGTTGGGTAGCTCCTTTGAAATTGAGCAAAACAAACGAACCTGATGATTATTTCATCTCGTCTGCAGCAAAAGAGTGGGTGGCAGGACGGACTATCCAGCATGTAAAAAAATGCCCGGTCGGAATAGGCGGGATTGGCATACAGTCCGTTTCCCCTTCAATTAATCTGGATTTGATAATTGCTCCTAATAATGGTGCCGGTTATGATTTTAATCGTGCAATACTTTACCGGGGCGGGAAATCCATGCCTATGTTACCGGCTGGAGCATCGAAGGGATTGGTGGATGCACATCTGGCTGGTGGTTCCGGTGAGATGGATGTTGTTGCTGATACTTTTTATCTTTCGCGCCTGACGGATACGCTTCAATTACATAGCACCCGCCGCAAGCAGGGAACCGATCAGTTGCTACCTGCTTCTTCATTTAAAAATGTATATTATGGTTTTAACCTGACTAATGGTAACCCTGGTATTTTATATCATTCTATCGGGGTGAATGGGGCAATGTTTATTAATTATACGGATGAGAATTATATTCGCCAACTTGCCTTATTAAAGCCATCCTTACTTATTGTTTCTTTAGGAACGAACGAGACTTTCGGGCGGCGTTTTAACCGGGATGAATTTGCCGGGCAAGTGGATGCCTTTGTCTCCCTGGCGAAAAAATATATGCCGGAAACGGCAATTTTACTGACTACCCCTCCGGAATGTTATAAGCGAACCTATGTAAATAAAAAACGAACCTATGTCCGTAACAGTAATACTCAGATTGCAGCAAAGGTAATCGTAGATATAGCCCGTAAAGATAGTGTTGCTTGTTGGGATTTGTTTGCTGCTACCGGAGGCAAAAATTCTTGTACCAAGTGGTATAAAAATGGTTTGATGGGCAGGGATCGTATCCATTTTTCCAAAGAAGGATACAGGGAACAGGGAACTTTGCTATATCGTGCCCTGATGCAAACCTATAATGAAGAGATGAAAGTTGGAATTTGAGATTTGAAAATCAAAAAGAGATGGTTGAGTTTGTGAGGAATATTAGCGATTATTATGGTTCGCTTTTTTCATTTGAAAAATTAGAAGATATTTTTGTCTATCAACATAATGCGCCGATGCTGTTCAGCAGCGGATTGTTCTTTTTCCTGTTTATAGGTTTCCTTATTATTTATATGTCTTTGAGGAAACATTTGCTGGCGCGTATTATTTATGTAACATTGTTTTCTCTTTATTTCTATTACAAGAGTAGTGGGATATGGTTTCTCCTGTTGTTGTTTACGGCTACTTCCGACTTTTGTATTGCACAAGCGCTTGATCGTACGGTATCGGTGGTGAAACGCAAATTGTGGGTGACATTGAGTCTGTGTGTCAATCTGGGAGTACTGGGTTATTTCAAGTATTTTAATTTTTTGCGTGAAATTATAGCAACAGTAGGAAGAGAAATCGGTTTCCATTTAGGTAATACCTCTTTACAACATGTAACCTATCAACCCTTGGATATATTTCTTCCGGTAGGTATTTCGTTCTTCACATTCCAGAGCATAAGTTATGTTATTGATGTATATAGAGGACGTATCCAGCCTCTTCATCGTTGGATCGATTATGTATTTTATGTTTCCTTCTTCCCCCAGTTGGTGGCAGGACCAATTGTACGTGCCCGTGATTTTCTGCCCCAGATTTATAAAGAACCGACGGTTACGCGTGCTCAGTTCGGGGAAGGTTTGTTCCTCGTATTGTGTGGGCTTTTTAAAAAGACAGTTATTTCCGATTATATCAGTTTGAATTTTGTAGACCGTATATTTGATGCACCATTGCTCTATACCGGAGTCGAGAATTTATTGGGTGTGTATGGGTATGCATTACAGATCTATTGTGACTTCTCCGGTTATTCGGATATGGCAATCGGCATAGCACTGTTGCTGGGGTTCCGTTTTAATATAAACTTTGATTCGCCTTACCAATCGGCAACGATTACGGAATTTTGGAGGCGTTGGCATATTTCTCTTTCATCCTGGTTGAAAGATTATTTGTATATTTCGCTCGGTGGAAACCGAAAAGGGAAAATTCGTACCTATATTAATTTGCTTATAACGATGTTGCTCGGTGGTTTATGGCATGGCGCTTCTGTTAGTTTTATTCTTTGGGGGGCATTGCATGGAGTTGCATTGGCTGTGCATAAATTCATTATGAACCATTTCAGCAGCTTTAAGCCTATAGGTGCGGAAATGAAACCTTGGCGTAGGTTTTTGGGAATCCTGATTACATTCCATTTGGTTTGTTTCGGATGGATTTTCTTTCGTGCCGATTCGATGAAAACGGTGCAGGAGATGCTTACCCAGATATTTACGAATTTCCATCCGGAGGTATTCTTCCAGTTTATACTGGGATATAAAGGAGTCTTTACTCTGATGGTGGTGGGGTATCTGCTCCATTTTATGCCGAAATCGGCAGAGAATGCGTTGCAAGGTGTTGTGACTCGTTCTCCATTGTTGGTACAGGCGTTAATGTTGGCTACTGCTATATTTATAGTTGTCCAGTTTAAAAGTGCCGGGGTACAGCCATTCATTTATTTCCAGTTTTGATATTGATATAAACAAATACTACTACTTATTATAATGAAAATAAAAAACATACTCTTTCTATTGTCCTTTATATGCTTACCAGAAGTAGCATCAGGAGAGTCTTCTGTTTTATTGCTGGGACCTGCCCCTGAAATGAAAGAACGGGTGAAACCTTATCTGGATAGCCTTTGTATAGATGAGCCGTTAAAAGGTTCAAATGAGCCTACTATCTTTAAAATGGATGCTACCTTCCCGGCAGGGGATAGGGATTGGGAAACAGATGCTGTAAATGAAGGCACTTTTTCGGTTGTTACTATACCTAATGAATTGCGTAGCGGAATTATTTCAGATCCTGTTCCTTTGTTGGATAATGCAAGAATCCGTCTGACTTATTTCTTGGTTAACGGTGATAAGGAAGAAGTAAAGTTGAGTGACAAATATCGTTTTACCCAAGAGGAAAAGAAAGACAGGGCCGGGAGTATGATTCACCAACGCTTGTATTTGACATTAGCGGACAAATGCCATTTTCAGGATATAAAAATAGGATTTATTGAAATGGAGTTGTTCTCTTCGGAAGATGAGTCTGTATCCGGTAGTGAGCTTTATTTACTGGGACGTCGCATTATATCTTTTGAAAAAGGGGCAGATGGTCTTTATTATGCGACATATATGCAAAAAGACTCCGAGGGGGGATATAGTCCGGTAGATTATAGGGATGGGGCGGACTTTACTTTTCCTGAATTTAAAGGTGGAAGATATGCTATGGCAAATTTCTTCAATGACGCTATGGAGTATCCGAAGGATGCCAGTGAGTTGAAGAATGGGGAAACGATTCTTGTTGCTTGCACCATCGGTGCGGATGGTTCTGTTTCCGATGTGGATGTGATAACCAATGGAGCAGATGCTTCTTTAAAAGAGGAAGCAAAGCGGTTGGTTTATCTGTCTGAAGGGAACTGGGTACCTGCCAAGAAAAATGGAGAGAATATTGCTTATCGGAAATTTATTCCTGTAGTTTTTAATCCGGATAATGCCTGGGTAGCCGAAAGGCATGCTGGCAAGAAGAACAAGAAAATCTTTTTTATTCTGGGAGCTGTGGCTTTGTTCATTGCTTATATGGCAGTCAGGCACCGTATAAATAAGAAGAAATATGAACAAATAAAAGCTGCAAAGGTTAAGCCGACAGTACCGGAGCCTAATGATAAAATGGTTATTATCGTAGGGGCTGACAGGAGACAGGTAGAGGAGTATGTTAGCGAGTTTTGCGATTTATATAATGAAATGGAGTATGTTGCTGTCATAAATTTGCATCAGATAAAAGATAAAGTATTTGCCTTGACTTGTCCTTACGACATGGAATTTTGTATTTTCTGTTGGTTGGTGGACCATTTATTTAATATGGATGATGAAGAGCATTCACCGAAGGTAATGGCATGGCTTACATTACCGGCAGAAAATGACGCTGATTATTCCATGAAACATGCCATGTTATACAGAAAGGAGAATTGTGATGATTATTCAACTTCTGTTACAACTATAGATAATCAAGGTTATATGATAGAAGTTGGCGACGATCGTCTTATTAGAGTAGATCCTGTTCTGGAATATTCGGAACCTCCTTTTAGTTATGAGGAAATTTCCCGCCATGAATGGCAGGAAATCAGTTAAAAGAATCTTTCAGGCTGCGTAAATCGCTTCCTGATATGTTCTGGAAGACGCTGAGTCCAAACTCAGGAATAACAGCCAGTACATGGTCGAAAACATCCGATTGAATGCCCTCGTAGGGAACCCATTCCTTAATGGAAGAGAAGAAATAGAGTTCAATAGGAATGCCTGTTTCTGTAGGTTGGAGTTGACGGACCATGCAGGTCAGTTCTTTACTGACATGGGGGAGGCTTCGCAGATAGTTTACAAGGTAAGCGCGGAAGACTCCGATATTGGTTTGTCTACGTCCGTTCACGCGGATGGAACCGTCTATGTTATGTTCCTCATTATAGGTTTCCAGTTCTTTTTCCGTATTATCTATGTATTCGGTAAGCAAGGATATTTTACGGAATTTGGAAAGCATTTCCGGAGTACAGAAACATACGCTGTTCATGTCAATATTGATAGAACGTTTGATGCGTCTGCCTGGCGATTCGGACATGCCCCGCCAGTTCTGGAATGCATCGCTAACCAATACATAGGGTGGGATAGTGGTAATGGTATTATCGAAATTCTTTACCTTGACAGCATTCAGGGTAACTTCGATAACCGTTCCGTTTGCCCCATATTTATCCATAGTAATCCAGTCGCCCGGACGAAGCATATCATTGGCGGAAAGTTGTATGCCGGCAACAAATCCCAGAATTGTATCTTTGAATACCAGCATGAGGATTGCAGCCGAAGCTCCTAATCCGGCAAATAAAGTAGTCGGTGACTTTCCTATCAGGATGCTTATGATTATTATCCCTCCGACGAAAAATACGGATACCTGCAATAGCTGGATAAAACCTTTGAGGGGTTTGTTTTTCATCGTTTCTTTCCGGTTGTAGATTTCATGAACTACATTCAGTGATGAATTGATAAACCGGAGTGAAACGGCAATAATATATATTTTGCATATAATCTGGAGGAATGCGAGCGTTTTAGGCATTTCTTCGGGAGGGAAGGCAAAAGGAAGCATTACACAAACCAGTATGGCGGGTATCAGATGCATCAGTTTGTTGATAATCTTTTTCTCGACAATAAGGTCGTCCCATTGATTTTTTGTCTTTTTTGCCAGACGTTTGAACATGCCGAGAAATATATACCGGCAAGTATAGTCGATGATGACTGTCACTATGATAATCAGCAACAGGACAAGGATGTTATGTATCAAATTACTTCCTAAGTTTGTAATGCCTAATTCTGTCAGGAGATTATTTATCCATTCTTTCATTCAGTATGTATTATTTAGTGTATAATGAGATTAGGTGTACAAAACTAAAAAAATACTTGAACTTATCAATCCGAATATTGGTATACCTTTAAATCAAATTTAGGAACCATAGCAAAAAGGTGGTCGAATATATCCGATTGGATACGTTCGTATTCTTTCCATACTTTATTGCGTGAGAAGAAATAAATCTGAATAGGAACTCCGTATTCTGTGGATTGCAACTGGCTGATGATTAAATCAAGGCTTGTATTTACTACAGGCAGGGAATTTAAATATTTCTCTATATATACACGGAATAGCTGGGAGTTGGTGGGGACCACTCCTTCATCCGGTTTATAATCTGCCATAAGGGGTATATCTTTTCTGAGATTCTCCAATATTTCAGGTGTGCAGAATTTGATGGTGTGCAGGTCGAGAATGATTGTTTTCATTACGCGGCGTCCGCCCGATTCTGTCATGCCCCGCCAGTTTTGGAAACTTCCGTTTACCAAGGTATAGGGAGGAATGGTTGAAATCGTATTGTCGAAGTTCTGTATTTTGACGGTATTCAGTGTAATTTCCAGTACAATCCCGTTCGCATTGGATGCCGGAACTGTTATCCAGTCTCCGGGACGGAGCATGTCATTTGCCGAAAGTTGTATACCGGCAACAAATCCAAGTATGGAATCTTTGAACACCAACATTAAAATAGCAGCTGAAGCACCTAATCCGGCAAATAAAGTAGCCGGTGATTTCCCTATAAGGACAGCAATGATGATAATCCCTCCGATAAAAAACAAAAGAACCTGCAAAACTTGCATAAAGCCTTTGATGGGTTTGTGTTTGCTGACTTCTTTTTGGTTGTATAAATCCAGGAAAAATAAAATCATTCCGTTTATTGCCAGTAGAAGAACAAATATAATATAGACTGCACAAACTTTTTGGGATAGTAATAACAGGCCCCTGCCTTTGATAAAAGCCATCGGTAACAAGGCATAGACCAATATGCCAGGTATGGTGTGCACCAGGTTATGTACAACTTTTCGTTTTATAAGCAATGTATCCCATTTGAAATGGGTATGCTGGGTTAGCTTCCGTATGCTTCCTACAAAAATAGCCTGGCACATGTAATCCAGTGCTATTGCAACCAAAAGTAGTAAGACAGCAATGATGATTTCATCAAAAGTGTTCGCTACTTTCGGATTGATTCCCCAATGTATGAGGAGTTCATTCATCCAACGACCTAAGTTCATATTTTATTTACCTTTTTTAGAAATAACATTTAACATACTGTTTAGTTTAAAGTTTGTGTAGCTGAGGCTTATCCCCTTTTATTTATATGTTTTAGCTTACTTTTCCCGAAAGATACGAATAATCCCAAATAAGATGATAAACAGTAACATTAGTTGGAGCATATATTTCATTTAATATTTACAATGTTTGTTTTTTGATACAAAAAAATAGAAGTGTAGCCCCTTTATTAAGAACATTGAAGGAAATAATATTTTAAAAATGATTGCTGGATTTTCAAATTAATCTCTATATTTGTGTATTACGAACCAATAAATGCAAAATAATGGTAACAAACTATTTATATATAGCAATTCGTGCGGCCTTGGATGCAGGTAAAGCTATTATGGATGTCTATACAGACCCGAATGCAGATTTTCAAATAGAAAAAAAAGCGGATAATTCCCCATTGACTATAGCGGATAAAAATGCGAATAAAATAATTACAGGCATATTGTCCGTCACTTCATTCCCTATATTGAGTGAGGAAGGCAAAGAAGTTCCGTTTAAAACGCGTTCGAAGTGGGATACACTTTGGATCGTAGACCCATTGGATGGGACTAAAGAATTTATTAAAAGAAACGGGGAGTTTACCGTAAATATTGCTCTTGTCAAAAAAGGTGTTCCGGTAATGGGTGTTATTTATGTCCCTGTTCGTAAAGAACTTTATTTTGCCTCGCAAGAAGCTGGTGCTTATAAAATAACCGGTATAGACAGTACCGTGCAACCTTCTATGGAGGAAATTCAAGCTAAAGCCATACGCCTGCCCCAACTTATGGGGCATCAGGGTGTAGTTGTAGTTGCCTCCCGTTCACATCAAACAGAAGAAACAACCGCTTTCATCGAGAATTTGAGAAAACAGGGACAGCCCGTTACTCTGATTAGCAGCGGAAGCAGTCTTAAAATTTGCCTGGTAGCAGATGGCTCTGCCGATGTATATCCGCGGTTTGCTCCGACAATGGAGTGGGATACGGCTGCCGGACATGCAATAGCAAAAGCTGCCGGATGTGATATTTTCCATATAGATGGCAAAACTCCATTGCAATACAATAAGGAAGATTTACATAATCCGTGGTTTATTGTGAAGGCTCTTTAACATAAAATTCTTCTATATCCTGATTATTTAGGGTTGTAAACAATATAAGATTTAAAATAGGTTATCATAGTAAGAATGAAAAAGATATTCTTATTACATTTGTACCCTGTCTGAATTGAGCATAAAATAGACGTGGGTTAGAATGAATTTCGAAATAATATTTGTCTTGCTGACGTTGGTTGGCATGATTATGGCGTTGGTATGGGATAGAATGAGGCCGGGAATGGTATTGCTTACTGTTGTCGTTCTCTTTTTATGTGCAGGTATACTGACTCCGAAAGAAATGCTGGAAGGTTTCAGCAATAAAGGGATGATTACAGTGGCGATGCTTTTTCTTGTGAGTGAAGGGATTCGTCAGAGTGGAGCATTGGGACAATTGATAAAAAAGTTGCTACCCGAAGGAAAGACCACTATTTTTAAAGCTCAACTCCGTATGTTGCCTCCTATCGCTTTTATTTCTGCCTTTTTAAATAATACTCCGGTTGTTGTTATTTTTGCTCCGATTATTAAACGTTGGGCAGAATCTGTAAAATTGCCGGCAACCAAATTTTTAATACCTCTGTCTTATGTAACCATTTTGGGCGGTATCTGTACTTTGATCGGAACTTCCACCAATCTGGTGGTACACGGTATGATATTGGAAGCCGGATATGAAGGTTTTACTATGTTTGAACTTGGAAGAGTCGGTATTTTTATTGCATTGGCAGGTCTTATTTATCTTTTTATTTTTTCAAGTAAATTGCTTCCGGATTCCAGAACTGATAAATATATGGAAGATGATGAAGAGGGTAATCCCGGAAACCTGCACAGGGTGGAGGCGGTATTAGGTGCTCGTTTTCCCGGTATCAATAAAACATTGGGTGAATTTAACTTTACCCGTCATTACGGCGCTATTATCAAGGAAGTGAAAAGCGGGGGAGAACGTTATACGCATGATTTGGACAAGGTGGTTTTCCATGAAGGAGATACATTGGTCCTTTGGGCGGATGATTCATTTATCCCGACATGGGGTGAATCCACTGTCTTCCTGTTGCTGGCAAATGGGAATGACGGAATGGAGCCTGTTTCTAAGAAAAAACGCTGGTTGGCACTCGGATTGCTTATCTTTATGATTACCGGTGCAACAATTGGTGAATTGCCTTCTGTGAAAGAAGCTTTTCCGGAACTCCATCTTGATATGTTTTTCTTTGTCTGTATAACAACGATTATTATGGCATGGACAAAGATATTCCCGCCTAAAAAGTATACAAAATATATTTCATGGGATATTCTGATTACAATTGCTTGTGCATTTGCAATTAGTAAAGCAATGGAGAATTCCGGATTTGCATCCCTGATTGCCCATTATATTATCGGAGTATCTTCCAATATGGGACCCTACATGTTGCTGGCTATCGTTTTTATTATCACCAATATCTTTACGGAATTGATTACGAACAATGCAGCAGCTGCATTGAGTTTCCCAATTGCATTGGCTGTCGCCAAGCAATTGGGAGTAGATCCCACTCCATTTTTTGTTGTGATTTGTATGGCAGCTTCGGCAAGTTTCAGTACGCCGATCGGGTATCAGACCAATTTGATTGTGCAAGGTATCGGTAGTTATAAGTTTACGGATTTTGTAAAGATCGGGTTACCTCTTAACCTGATAACTTTCTTAATCTCGGTATTTGTCATTCCCATGATTTGGGAGTTTTAATTTTGCAGATATTTGTTTATATGGAAAATGAGAATAATATCTATCCGATATTCGACCGGATGTTGGGTAGGAAAGATAAAGAGCGTTTATTAGGACAACATAGTGTGATGGTCTGGTTTACCGGACTGAGTGGGTCAGGTAAGAGTACGGTTGCGGTTGCACTGGAACGTGCTCTGCAAGAACGTGGACTTTTATGCCGCGTTTTGGATGGCGATAATATTCGTAGTGGAATAAACAATAATCTTGGCTTCTCTGCAGAAGACCGTGTGGAAAATATCCGCCGGATAGCAGAAGTGTGCAAACTATTTATTGATACGGGTGTTATAACCATAGCAGCTTTTATAAGTCCGACAAACGACCTTCGTGAGTTGGCGTCGTCTATTATAGGGGAAGACAATTTCCTCGAAATCTATGTAAATACTCCAATAGAAGAATGTGAACGACGGGACGTGAAAGGACTGTATGCCAAAGCTCGTAAGGGTGATATTAAGGATTTTACCGGTATCTCAGCTCCGTTTGAAGCTCCGGTTCATCCGGCATTAACATTGGATACTTCCGTTTTGACTGTGGAGGAATCCGTAAATAAATTATTGGATTTAATTATACCTAAAATACAAATCCGTTGATTATTGGCAGGTGACAACTCGTTTTGAAAATAAAATGGTTGTCACCTGTCGGTTATCAGCTAAAAAATACAATTATGTCTGATTATAAATTGAGCCATTTGCAGGAATTGGAGGCTGAGTCTATTCACATCATACGGGAAGTAGCTGCTGAATTTGAAAATCCTGTTATGCTTTATTCTATCGGTAAAGATTCTTCCGTGATGGTCCGTCTTGCCGAAAAAGCGTTTGCTCCGGGGAAAGTGCCTTTTCCTTTGATGCATATCGATTCGAAGTGGAAGTTTAAAGAAATGATTCAGTTTCGTGATGATTATGCAAAGAAGTTCGGTTGGAACCTGATTGTAGAGTCTAACATGGAAGCTTTTCATGCCGGTGTAGGTCCGTTTTCTCATGGAAGTAAGGTCCATACGGATTTAATGAAAACGCAGGCATTGCTCCATGCTCTCGATAAATATAAATTTGATGCTGCCTTTGGCGGCGCTCGTCGTGATGAAGAAAAGAGCCGTGCGAAAGAACGCATCTATTCTTTCCGTGACAAATTCCATCAGTGGGACCCGAAAAACCAACGTCCTGAATTGTGGGATATTTATAATGCACGCGTACATAAAGGAGAAAGTATCCGTGTTTTTCCACTGTCAAACTGGACAGAACTGGATATCTGGCAGTATATCCGCCTTGAAAATATACCTATCGTACCTCTGTATTTTGCCAAAGAGCGTCCTATTGTAGAGTTGGACGGCAATCTGATTATGGCGGACGATGACCGTTTGCCTGAACAGTATCGCGAAAAAATCCAGATGCGCATGGTTCGTTTCCGTACATTAGGGTGCTGGCCGTTAACCGGTGCCGTGGAGAGCGATGCCGATACAATAGAAAAAATCGTGGAGGAAATGATGACCACCACTAAGAGTGAACGTACGACCCGTGTGATCGATTTCGACCAGGATGCAAGTATGGAGCAAAAGAAAAGAGAAGGATATTTTTAAATAAAGGATTATGTCTACATTAAATATAAAAGAGTTTTTGGACAGGGACGAGCAGAAGGATTTGCTTCGCTTCCTTACAGCCGGTTCGGTAGATGACGGAAAGTCTACGTTGATAGGACGTTTGCTGTTCGACAGTAAAAAGATATACGAAGACCAGCTGGACGCGCTTGAACGCGACAGCAAACGTATGGGGAATGCCGGCGACCATATTGATTACGCTCTGTTGCTGGATGGCTTGAAAGCCGAACGTGAACAGGGGATTACAATTGATGTGGCATACCGCTATTTCAGTACGAACAACCGTAAGTTCATTATAGCCGATACTCCGGGACACGAACAATATACCCGTAATATGATTACCGGTGGTTCTACTGCCAACCTGGCAATCATTTTGGTTGATGCACGCACAGGAGTGATTACACAGACACGCCGCCATACCTATCTGGTATCTTTATTGGGTATCAAGCATGTTGTACTGGCTGTCAACAAGATGGACTTGGTAGACTTCGACAAACAGGTTTTCGACAAGATAGTAGAAGATTACAAGCAATTCGTGGAGCCGTTGAATATACCGGATATCACCTGCATTCCTCTTTCCGCCTTGGATGGCGATAATGTGGTAGACAAGAGTGAACGAACTCCTTGGTATGATGGTCCGTCTTTACTGGATTTTCTGGAAACAGTGCCTATTGACCAGGATCGTAACTATGCGGATTTCCGTTATCCTGTACAGTATGTATTACGTCCGAATCTGGATTTCCGCGGCTTCTGCGGCAAAGTAGCCAGTGGCATCGTCCGTAAGGGCGATACCGTAATGGCATTGCCATCCGGTAAAACTTCCAAAGTGAAAAGTATCGTTACTTATGACGGTGAACTGGATTATGCATTTCCTCCCCAATGTGTCACAATTACATTGGAAGATGAAATAGACGTCTCCCGTGGTGAAATGTTGGTCCATCCGGATAACCTGCCAATGGTAGACCGTAACTTTGAAGCGATGTTGGTCTGGATGGATGAAGAGCCGATGGACGTAAACAAGCAATTCTATATCAAACATACAACCAACCTGACCCGTGCCCGTGTAGATAGCATCCGCTATAAAGTGAATGTAAATACGATGGAGCAGTTGTCGGTAGAGAACGGTAAGCTGGGAGAAAAAGAACTTCCGATGAGACTGAATGAAATCGGACGCGTGGTCTTTACTACCGGTAAAGAACTGCTTTTCGACCCGTATTTGAAAAACAAGCAAACCGGGGCATTTATCCTGATTGACCCGATTACGAATAATACCTCGGCTGTAGGTATGATTATTGACCGGGTGGATGCGCGCGATATGGTTTCAGAAGATGCTCTTGCCGTTCTGAATTTGCCGGAACTGGGTATTGGAAAGGAGCATTATGAAGCAATCCAGGCTGTTTGCAAGGAGTTGGAACGCCAGGGACTTCCTGTGAAATGTATAACGGAAAATAAATAAGTTATGGGGTTATTGGAATTTGATAAACTGCCGATAAATACGTTAGTCGGAGCCGATTGGAAAACATTCAAGGCAGTAACGGAAAACATGACCATCGACAAGGGCTTCCGTAATAAGTATTACCTGACAAAAGCCGTGTGCCGTATACTGAGTTTGTGTCAACCGTTTGAAAATGCCCGTTATCGTAAGATAGCCGACAAACCGTTGGAAATGGACCCGGTATTCATTCTCGGACATTGGCGTAGCGGGACAACGTTCGTACATAATGTATTTTCGTGTGATAAGCATTTCGGATATAATACGACTTATCAGACCGTATTTCCTAATCTGATGTTATGGGGACAGCCTTTCTTTAAAAAGAATATGTCTATCCTGATGCCGGACAAACGTCCGACGGATAATATGGAACTGGAGGTGGATTTGCCGCAGGAAGAAGAATTTGCTCTTGCTAATATGATGCCTTATACCTATTATCATTTTTGGTTTTTTCCGAAACATATGCTGGAATATTGCGACCGCTATTTGTTGTTCGACAATATCACGGACCGGGAACGGGAAGTGTTTAAGGAAACTTTTATGAAACTGATTAAAGTTTCTCTTTGGAATACGCATGGTTCCCAGTTCCTGAGCAAAAACCCTCCCCATACAGGGCGCGTAAAAACATTGGTGGAAATGTTCCCTAATGCGAAGTTTATCTATCTGAAAAGAAATCCCTATACGGTATTTGAAAGTACACGTAGTTTCTTTACAAACACAATACAGCCTCTCCGTTTACAGGATATTTCTAATGAACAACTTGAGAGTAACTTCATTGAAGTATACCGTCGTTTGTTTTATAAATTCGAGGAGCAGAAACATTTGATACCGGAAGGTAATCTGGTTGAAATCAAATTTGAAGATTTCGAACAGGATGCTTTTGCGATGACGGAAGATATATACAAAAAACTGGATATTCCCGGTTTTGAAGAAGCCAAACCGGAAATTGAACAATACCTGGGTAAAAAGAAAGGATACAAGAAGAATAAGTATAAATATGACGATCGTACGGTTCATCTTGTAGAAGAAAACTGGGGGATGGCTTTAAAAGAATGGGGATATTCTTTGTAACTAAAAATGAGTCGATTTTATTAAAGTCAAGAATGGAAATGAGGGCTAATGGAATAATAAAAGTTTGCCGGTTGATGGGATTGATGGCTTTAGGCCTGTGTATGAATAACCTGTTTTCGGTCACAGCGCAGGAAAAGGTGGTTCCCATTGCTTTCGGTGATATGGATAAGTGGATTGTGCGTGAGATACATGAGTCTAAGATAATCGGAGGAGCAACCAAATACTTGTATGAGTTAGGTCCGACGGATACGATTGTCGGAAATATAGCTTATCAGAATAAGGGTGGTTCTCCGTGGGCAAACTCGAATGTGATGGCTAAAGTAGCCGGAATTGTTAAGACAAATACATCCGTTTTTCCGGAGAAAAGAGGAGAGGGTAGTTGTGCCCGCCTGGAAACACGAATGGAAAAAGTAAAGGTGCTGGGTATCGTCGATATAGAAGTGGTAGCCGCCGGTTCAATCTTTTTAGGCAAGGTACATGAACCGATAAAAGGGACAAAAAATCCTCAAGGTATGCTTTGTACCGGAGTTCCTTTTACAAACAGGCCGAAAGCGATCCGTTTTGATTATAAGATAAAGATGGTTCCGGAAGACTATCGTATACGCAGTACCGGTTTCAGCCGTAAGACAAAGATTGCAGGGGCCGACTCTATGGAAGTAAACCTGTTTTTACAGAAACGTTGGGAAGATAAGGAGGGAAATGTATATGCTAAGCGAATCGGAACATTGGTACATCGTTTTATCTCTTCAACAGACGGATGGGTGAATGATGCCACTTTTCCGGTTATGTACGGGGATATTACTTCCCGCCCCGAATATGAACCCTATATGCGGATTCAGGCAGAGGAACGGTATACGGTAAATAGTGAAGGCGAGAGTGTCCCGATTAAGGAAATCGGTTGGGCGGAAGAGAATGAAATGCCTACTCATCTTATCCTCCAGTTTACTTCAAGTAACGGAGGCGCCTATATCGGTTCGCCGGGTAATACGATGTGGATAGATAATGTAAAACTTGTTTATTAATCTAAGGAATGGACTGAATATCGAAAATTATTTTTTATATTTCAGTCCATTTTTATTTACTATTACCTAATAATCAATATGGCTGAAATTGAGTCAAAGATAAAGGCATTGCGTGAAGCTCTGGAACAACACAATTATAATTACTACGTATTGTCCATGCCTACCATATCAGACCGTGAGTTTGATGAGATGATGAAGGAGCTACAGGCTCTTGAAGCAAAATATCCGGAATATGCAGATCCCCATTCCCCGACCCAACGGGTGGGAAGCGACCTTTCAAAGGAATTTGAACAGGTGGTACACCGTTATCCGATGCTTTCATTGGGTAATACCTATTCGGAAGATGAAGTACGTGACTTCTATGAGCGTATTGCACGTGATTTGAATGAACCTTTCGAAATTGTTGCCGAACTGAAATATGATGGGACATCTATTTCCCTGATTTATAATCAAGGCAGGTTAGTGCGTGCGGTAACCCGTGGAGACGGTACTCGTGGGGATGATGTAACGTCTAACGTAAAAACAATCCGTTCCGTCCCATTAAAACTGATGGGCGACAATTATCCGGAAGAATTTGAAATACGTGGAGAAATATTGCTTCCCTGGGCAGAATTCGACCGCCTGAATAAAGAGCGGGAAGAACAGGAAGAGCCTTTGTTTGCCAATCCCCGTAATGCTGCATCCGGTACATTGAAGCAACAGAATCCTGCTATTGTGGCAGCCCGTAAACTGGATGCTTATTTCTATTATCTTCTCGGAGAAGAACTTCCGTCCGAAACCCATTTCGATAATCTTGCCGCAGCCCGTTCCTGGGGCTTTAAAATACCGGATGTGATACGTAAATGCGAAAGCCTGGAAGAAGTATTCGATTACATTGCATACTGGGATGCGGAACGGAAGAACTTGCCGGTAGCTACAGACGGTATCGTATTGAAAGTAAATTCATTGAGGCAGCAGAAAAATCTGGGATTTACAGCGAAAAGCCCCCGTTGGGCAATTGCTTATAAATTCCAGGCGGAGCGTGCGGTAACGCGTCTGAATTCCGTATCTTTCCAAGTGGGACGCACAGGAGCAGTAACTCCTGTTGCCAATCTGGAACCGGTACTTCTTGCCGGTACGACCGTTAAGCGTGCTTCCTTGCATAATGCAGATATAATTGAAGGGCTCGATTTACATATCGGGGACAATGTCTATGTGGAAAAGGGCGGAGAAATTATTCCGAAGATAGTCGGGGTAGATGTGGATTCCCGTTCAATACTAATGGGGGATAAGGTTCGCTTTATCCGGACTTGTCCCGAATGTGGAACGCTTCTTGTCCGTCCGGAAGGAGAGGCAGCCCATTATTGCCCGAACGAATCCGGCTGTCCTCCGCAGATAAAGGGTAGGATAGAGCATTTCGTTACCCGGAAGGCAATGAACATTAATATGGGGCCGGAGACTGTGGAAGATTTGTATGAAGCCGGGCTGATTAGTAATACGGCCGATTTATATACGTTGAAATTCGCCGATTTGATACGATTGGAACGCTGGGCGGATAAAAGTGCCCGGAACCTGCTGGCAAGTCTGGAAGAATCCAAACAAGTTCCCTTTGAACGTGTTTTATTTGCATTGGGTATTCGTTTTGTGGGTGAAACTGTAGCTAAGCGTCTGGCATCCGCATTCCATACAATAGAACAACTGGAAGAAGCCTCATTGGAAACTTTGACAGAGGTGGATGAAATTGGCGGACGCATTGCACAAAGCGTCATCGACTATTTTGCGGATGAAAGAAACCGTACTTTAGTGAACCGCCTGAAAGAATACGGATTGCAAATGTCGGTCGCAGAAGACCAGTTGGTGAACCGTTCGGAAAAACTGAAAGGGTTTACGATTGTAATCAGCGGTACCTTTTCGAAACATTCCCGCGATGAATATAAGGCAATGATTGAACAACACGGCGGAAAGAATAGCGGTTCGGTATCCGGCAAAACGGATTATATTCTGGCAGGTGAAAATATGGGGCCGGCTAAGCTCGAAAAAGCGGCTAAGCTGGGTGTGAAAATCATGAATGAAGATGAATTCCTAAATATGATTGCGGAATGAGACTGACGAACTATTTTATTAAAAAGAAGATACAATATTTTGCTGCGCAAGCTTCGGCCCGTAAACATGAGTTTTGTGCTTTGGAAGATGCCAGGGATATACTGGTGCTCTTTCAGGCAATGGATGCTCCTGTAGTGGAACCTTGTCTGGAACAGTTGCGTAAAATGGGAAAACGGGTGTATGCCTGTATGTATGTTTCGGGGGGCATTACCCAAGAAATAGATTCTTCCTATACGGTTGTGAGTGAGAAAGAGCATACGGATGCCTGGTATGCTCCAAAAAATGCCATTGTAGAACAGTGTAAGGCGTTGGAAGCAGATATTTTGATCGATTTATGCCGGGCCGATTGCTATCCGATGCAATACATTATGTTACAACATCCTTGCTCTTTCAAGACCGGGCGGAAATTCAATGGACCGGACCTTTACGACCTGTCTATCGTAGTGACAGAGGGCGATGATATAAAGTATTTATTTGAACAAATATTATTTTATTTGAAAGCAATCCGTTCTAAATGATATAAATTCTTTATTTTTGCAGTGCTAAATAACAAAAAAGGAATATTTTCCCCATGGCAGACATAAACTTAAGAGGAATGGGTGTGGCACTGATCACTCCCTTCAAGGAAGATGAAAGTGTAGATTATGAAGCGTTAGGCAGATTAGTCGATTATCAGGTGCAGAACGGTACGGATTATTTGGTAGTATTGGGCACCACAGCAGAAACTCCGACACTTACAGAAGAAGAAAAAAAGAAGATTATAGATTTGGTTGTAACGAAGGTTAACGGCCGTATTCCGATTGTTTTAGGAGTAGGAGGCAACTGTACCCGCTCCGTTGTGGAAAAACTGAAAAATGACGATTTCCGCGGTATCGATGCAATCCTTTCTGTAGTCCCTTATTATAACAAACCATCGCAGGAAGGTATTTACCAGCATTATAAAGCGATAGCCGAGGCTACACGTCTTCCTATCGTGTTGTATAACGTACCGGGAAGAACCGGCGTAAATATGACTGCGGCTACTACATTGCGTATTGCCCGTGAATTTAAAAATGTGATAGCTGTAAAAGAAGCATCCGGCAATATTACCCAGATGGATGATATCATCAAGAATAAACCGGCTAATTTTAATGTGATTTCAGGTGACGACGGCATTACTTTCCCTTTGATAACTTTGGGTGCAATAGGCGTTATCTCTGTTATAGGCAATGCTTTTCCACGTGAATTTAGCCGTATGGTTCGTTTGGGGCTTGCGGGCGATTATGAGAATGCGCGCACTATCCACCATCGTTTTACCGAATTGTTTGAATTATTATTTGTAGATGGCAATCCTGCAGGTGCAAAGAGTATGCTGAACGCAATGGGCTTTATTGAAAATAAGTTGCGTTTGCCGTTGGTTCCTACCCGTATCACAACATTTGAAAAAATACGTGACGTGTTACATCAGTTAAGCATAAAGTGCTGATAACCGGATAAACAAGATATGAAAAAAGGCAGTTCCGAAAACGGGGGCTGCCTTTTTTGTTTTAGGGTTGATGATCGTGTCTTGTTATTGGCCGCTAAGGAATGTAATTTTATAGGATAGAGGAAAAAACAAACAGATTCCTTTGTGGGTAATTAGACAAAACCGTACTTTTAGAGGAATATAGCAGACTCTTACAAAAGTAAAATGAGCAGTCCGTTTTAGATGATATTTTTTGAGGGAGAATAATTTGTGAAAATACTTGGAAAAAATAACAGCGGAACATTAAATGACCGCTGTTAGTATAATGTTATCAACATTGTAAAAAATGAAAGTATATAGAATAGCGATAAATATAAATCCCCAATATGCCCACATTCACGCACAAATGGGGCAAAACCCTTCAAAAGGTATTAAAGTGATGTGGGATGATTGGATAGCCAAAGGGAACGTAATACCGGATTTTGTATATAGTGCATATACTATTTGCAAAAAAGAAATAGCAGATAATTTGCAGAAACATTTTGTGGGTTTGAAGTTAGTAGAACTTAACTTTGAAAAGAATCCTAAAGAGTTGATTGCAAAAAATCTTAATAGGCTAAAATGGCTGCCTAAAGAAAATGTAGAGTTAACTGGAATTGATACAGATATAGAAATTCCAGCATTACCGCAAAGTACTTTACGATTTGGTATTAGTGGACTGACAGGAAAAGAATGTATAAAAGAAATTATTGGAGCTGAAACTTTAAAAGGAGATAATATAATACCTCGTGAAGCAGGTAAGGGTATATTCTTCAAAGCAGAAGATATAGGTGGATATAATTTTTTCAAACCAATCGCATACCCTTTTCTGCTATGTACAGAAGAAGTAAAGTTCTATATACAAGAACAGGGATATTCCAATATCATTTTTTTAGAAATTGGAGATGTAATATAGTTGATAACAAGCACCTGTGCCGCCTGATGGCTGCAAGCTGCACCCCATTATATGCGAATGAATAGAAAAGAAGAACTAATAATGTGTTTCCCTCTAAATTTAAAAGAGGATGTTCAAGTAGTTATTGATAATTTGAAAATCAAGGACAAAGATATTCATGAAAGGTCGTATAGCGTCAAAATTAATGATATACTCTTAACAATACCGGAACGGATATACTTTAGTGAACCTGTCTGGAAATTTGACTACTATACAGAAACATATTTTAGATTGCATTTTCACAAGACATGATAATGGTTTTATTAGACAGAAGCATTTGCACAATCTATTATTTTGTACAGAGTATTGGGTAATTCTGTTCAGTTTTAGGTTATTAGGTGAATATGTAAAAGATATATTAATTGACATAAAAATTCACTTAGAAAATAATATTGAAAATTACTTTGACTTTATATCTGAAAATAACGTGTTTTATAATAGAACAAGAAGTCAGATGATTAGCTATTGGGATTGTTATTATAGAGAAGAATGCCCTAATCTTAAATCATATATAGGTTTTCATATTTTCAGTGATTTAGAAACAGCATATAACAAACGAATAAACAGCCCTAACGGTCAGTTATTCACATAACATTATAAGCTAAGAAGAAAGTAAATTATGGATAAACAAAAACGAATAGCATTTTTTCATGAAGATGATTATTGTCAATGGGAGATATTACCATTGACTGCCAAGGGCTTTTGCATGAAGCAAATGGGTGAAATAGATGATTTTGCCGAAGAGCATCAGTTAGCCGGTGGCGTTTATACTGATATGTTTGTACGAGAGGACAGTCCTCATGGAATAGAGGAACTTTCTTTGTGTCCGGAACAGTTGAATGAGGCACTTGGTTTTCTCCCAGCCTATGACCAAGTAGAAACGGGCTACTCCAGTTATCGGGAAGAATTAAAGCTTACCTATGGCAGAGGTATGGAGGAAGAACAAAATGTATTTTGGTCGGTGGATGAAGCTGGAGTAATAAACGCTCTTTGGCTGGATATATGGATTGCTCCGAAATCTAAAGACTTATGGAAAAGCATTTTAATCGCTTTAGGAAAAATGGCTTCCGTTTTGTTAGCCGACTGGGGTTGGCAGCGATGTGTTGATTTAACGAATCTAAGCGATGTGGAACAATATATAAAAGAAAAAAGTAGCTTATAACAAACGGCGCAACCTTCTTAATGGTCGGTTAGCTACCAAACATTAGCAACCATAAAAATAGCAAAGAATATGAAGCAGAAACTTATAGAACGATTGAATGCATTTTTCAAAAAACATGAAATGCTGGGTATTCCCGCTACAGACGAGCAAATAGAACAGGCAGAAAAGGAGTTGAATGTAAAGTTTAGTTCCGACTATATTGATTTTATCAAAAACTTTGGTCGTGCTTGGGCTGGTATTGAAATTTTTGCTTTTGAAGGTAATGAAACGGTTGTAGGTTATACTCAATCATTAAGAGAAGTCCATGCGGTAACGTCAGAAAACTATGCTATCGCAGATGATGGAGCAGGAAATCCAATCATGATTAATCCTAAGGGAGAAGTTCTTATATTTTATCATGATGATGGGGAAAGTGAAATATTAGCTTCATCACTTGAAGTTTTTATAGAAGAAAACTTTGAGGAGTGGTAAAAAGGTTGCTAACATACACCTATACTTTCGATTCAACAATCTTGGCATTACTAACCAATGGATAGATTGAGAAATAGAGTGAATATAAAAGCTCTGAATAAAAATATGACTGATAACAAACGGCTTAACTTCTGAAAAGTCAGTTAGTCACTAAACATTATGAACACAAAAAATAACAAAATGGAAAAGATAGACAGAAAAAAGACAGAACATATTCCTACTTATTTAGAGAATTATGTAAAAGAGTTTTGGGAAAACGAATTTACCGAAATTACCTTTCGTTCATCGGCAGGAAATGAGCTTTTCGAAGTATGGTATTATGGTAATCTGTTTAAGGTTAAAGGAGAAGAACAACCTTATATTGTAGAAATAAATAATAGATAATGAAAGGAAAAATAGTATTCATATTGATAATTCATGCAATAATGGTAACTGCATGCGTTAATTCCAAAAACAAAAACACAGATCAAGATGAACCGTTAGCAAAGGCAGGCAAAACAGCAGAACGGGCCTTACAACTTGCCGGCTCAAACCGCGATAATCCGGATTCGTTGGCTTTAGCCGTGGAACTGATTGACCAGGCAATAGTGCTTGTTTCCCAGTCTCATACATCTGATTACGACAATTTGGGTTTATATCATACACTTTATGGGCATAAATCCCAAATACAGTGTTGTCAGTGGAAGTTTGACACCGCACTCGCTACGCTGGAAGAAGCAGAGGCAAAATATGGTGATTTTTGGATGAACCTGTTCTTAAAGGCTATCATATCCGATTTCATGGGAGATACGGTGTCTGCCGGCTTGAATTATGAGAGAACGATTGATTATTGCGACTATAAATTAAAGAAAATGGACCAAAGCACTCAAGAGTATTTGAACATGTTTGTCACGCGCATGACAGCTAAAATGCTCAGATATGGCAAAGAAGAAGCCAAAGATGACATCGGGATGCTGAAAGCTCGAAAGGATTATACCGAAGGCTCTTCTGTTTATTATCTGGTTTTCGGATTTGAAAATTGGGACAAAGAAGCGTATTTTAAAAGTTTATGGCACTGTCCGTAAGTGTAATATATAAGGCTAATTTTCATATTCATTTTTGTAATCTTCATATACATTGAATATTGTTTCACAATCTGACAAAATGCTTTCTAATAAAGGCTTGACTTCATTATTCCAATCCAACTTACCCAATCCGGCACCTATTTTCGGGATGGATACAGTTTTTATACTCTTACTTGTACACACTTTTTTCAAACGTTTCAAACCTTTGTTCAAATAGGTAAGTTCCGCATGATACATGTCCGGCTGCGTAGCGATGTAAATTATTCCCGGAGAAAAGCCTTTGAGCTCTCCGACAAACACATCGCCAGCCTGGAACTTGCTATTTCGTGTGTATCTTTTAAAGAGTTTTTGAATTTCAGGAAACTGTCTTGATAACTTAAAGGCAAGTCCGGTTCCCAATCCTTCTTGCGAGCCAACAGCCACACCTTGTGCTATGTACTCATCTTTGCTTTGTAATATATCTCCCGAAATATATTTTATCATATCGTTCTATTCTTTTTAGAATTTATAATGAAATGTTTGTCGTATTACCAAACTGACTTAAAAAATCCAAAGCTCCTCTTTTCAGTTCTATCTCATCCTCATTTTTAGGGGTAAGCTCAGCAAACCCTTTTATAACAGGAAGAAATTCCGACTGGCTTTCTTTTGGAAACTGAACTAATAACTGCGTAATAATCCAATACTTCCAAATCGGGTCTTTTTTCTGGTCTATAAGTATGTATTTGATACTTGGTATCAGGCCTTTATGAAACCGAGGCAATACATTAATTAACTCTAAAGCTACAGGCCAATTCATATCTGCAATCCATTCCAAAAGAGATGTCGCTATTGACGCTATTTGCTCTGCATTGGCATCAGACAAACGTTTAATAGCTTCAATATCAAATTTATCTTTAGGTATTAGTTCTTGTAAGTTCATAATTGTCATTTTACATACTCATTCATCAATAGAGCTTGGCAACTAATTGTTTTTAGCATTTGGTTGTTTGTTGGTAATCTCGTTAGATTTTTCGTGTATTTCATGTAAATATGCTATAAACTTTTGTATATGTTTTAATTTATTGCTAATGGGTGGTAGACAGCAACCTTTGGGAGTGCCTATCTACTTGTTACCTGCTTTTTCGAGTTATTATAATATCGTCAACACTTAATAACAAAGCCTGTCCGTCCGTTTTATACTCTTGCCAATCTTCAATATTCGGACTTTCATAATCTTGCATTATACGATAAAAGGAGTACAATCCTGAACTTTCCAATGGAAGCTCTGGCAATCTATAGACATCATATTTCCCAACATTTTCCAACTTATTTTCTTCAATCATTTTCAGCCATCCTAACGCCTTGTCTATCTGTTGAAGATAGGAAAGTTGCTGTTGATCGCCTTGCTTTAAGGCATCAACAGTTTTTATTCGTTCCTTTTGCAATAGCTCAATAATATTTTTCATTTTGTTTCTTAGCTGGTAAAATGTTTGTTATCAATGTTTTTATATTATTATTTTATGATATCAAGTACTAATATGCTGCCTTTCCTATATTTTTTATCTGTTTGTTAGCAACCTCTTTAATATCAGTGTCTCTCAGTCTACGATATAAGAATTAAAGGTCATTCCATTAATTTCTTCTTCATATCCATCAGCCTTAACAACATTTCTAAGAAGGCTTGAAACTGGAATTAGTAATTGAGCCAATACTTCAATCTCCACTTACCCAAATTGTGTTTTTATCTATTATCATAGGACGCAAATTCTTGACAAACTCTATTATAATTTTCATTGATTGTTTATCCGACGTCTTTATATAATCATTTGCCAAATTAATAAGTAATTGAAGATTTTGAGGTATCAATCTTGTATCTCCATATTCATCAATACTCAATCCTGTCTTTGCATGAAACTGCAAAAAGACGGGTTATAATATTCTCAACTCAACATCATTCAAAGCGAAGTGATGATTATTCATTGTATTGCTAAAATCTAACATTTCAATTATTTGTTTATCGGTAACGTTATGCTAACAGCGGTCATTTAATGTTTCGCTGTTATTTCCTCTAAGTACTTTGTATAATTTTTCCCTCAAGAATATTATTCCAGTGGACTTCTTATTTTACTTCGTAAGAGTCTGTTATATAAACGTACATTTTTGTTGTTCTTATATTTTTTATTACGTCAGGCATGATATTGTATCTAATGACAATATTAAAATTTATGCTATATGCCTCTAAAAATACGGTTTTGTTTAGTTACCAACAAAGGAATCTGTTAGTTTTTTCTCTATTCTATGAAATTACATTGCTTGACAGCCAATGATACAGTCATCTACTTATTTTCCAAAACTATAGTACCTTTTTTACGAAAGTATCTATATCTTGTTATTGAAATGCCAATCTTGATCGGTTTTACACCCCCATCTTAACGTTCTCGAGATGGAGGTGTGAAGATATATGAGACCCGGGTGTCGGGAATATAAATATATTATATCTTTGTAGTTTAATGATTTTAGTTGACTACTTTCTGTCTAATATATAAAATAGG